>Ga0209958_1000025_pt1 | contig 637291 bp, 549 predicted proteins | sample ThiBio_inoc_plan_FD_183942 | JGI IMG/M metagenome (GOLD analysis project Ga0209958, IMG submission 183942) | Wastewater bioreactor microbial communities from Cape Town, South Africa - Thiocy_inoc_plan (SPAdes) | ecosystem: Engineered > Bioremediation > Thiocyanate > Unclassified | place: South...
TCTTCGGAAAATGAATGACCCCAACTACGAAGGTAAATTCTCAGATCTTCTCCCAAACCGCTGGAAAGCGAACCAGTAATCCTCGTCTATACCTCGAAGAAACCAAGGGGGACAGCCGACTGCTTACGCTTGGTGAGCAGATCAGCGGGCCGCTTTTGCAGGGTATTTGTGCGCAGATTTCGACTGCGCTTTCGAATGTGCTCGCCCATGAGCAGATCCTGCGTTTGAAAAAGCAGCTGGAAGACGAAAATGATTATCTTAAACAGCAACTCAATACTAATTTTGAGGGGATCGTGGGCATCGGTGAGGCTATGCAGCAGGTTTACCGGCTCATTTCATTAGTGGCTGAAAATAACACGACGGTGCTGCTGCTCGGTGAAACGGGAACCGGAAAGGAGATGATCGCCCGGGCCGTACACCAAGCATCTGCCCGCAATGGAAAGCTGATGATCAAGGTCAATTGCGCGGCCATGCCGGCCAGCCTGATCGAAAGTGAATTGTTTGGACACGAACGCGGCGCATTCACCGGGGCCGTCGAGCGGCGCATCGGCAAGTTCGAGCTGGCCAACGACAGTACGCTGTTTCTGGACGAGGTAGGGGAGATGCCGCTGGAAACACAAGTAAAGCTGCTGCGGGTTTTGCAGGAAAAGGAAATGGAGCGCTTGGGCGGGAAAAACACGATCAAACTAAACGTCCGGATCATCGCGGCGACCAACCGCGACCTGGAAGCGGAGGTGAAAGCGGGCCGGTTCCGTTCGGATTTGTATTACCGTTTGAATGTATTCCCCATCAAGCTGCCGCCACTTCGCGACCGCCGTGAAGATATTGAAAGTCTTGCCGGATTTTTCCTGGCTAAATTCAGCAAAAGCATAGGCAAGAAAACCGTGAAGCTCTCAGCGAATGCATTAAGGCAATTGCAAGCCTATTTGTGGCCCGGTAATGTGCGCGAACTTGAACACCTCATTGAACGCTCGGTGATACTCGCAACCGAACCCATAATCCGCGAATTCTTTCTGCCGAAGGCGGCAGGCGCAGCAGCGGACGCTCAGCCGATGCAATCCGATTTAACATTGGAAGAAGTCGAGCGCATGCATATCATACAGGTGTTGCGCCGGTGCGGGGGCAAGATTTCTGGCATTGGCGGGGCCGCTGAAATCTTGGGCATTCCCGGAAATACCCTGCATTCCAAGATACGCAAACTCGGTATTGCAAAGGCTGATTACTTCTCGCATTAAACCCCGGCTTCACTGCATTCATGTTCATCAAATAAGATGACGCGTTTGATGATTTCACTAAATAAAGTGAAAATGGAATAAGTTGAAGTTGTTTAAATATTTGATTATTAAATACTTGGCTGCCTGGCATTGAAATGGCAAGTTTAGAATCATCTACACGATTTTAAACTTAAACATTTCAGAATCATGAAAATTGTAATTGTTGGCGGTACGGGGTTGATAGGGGCAAATGTGAGCGAAAAACTTCGGCTGCTGGGGCATGAGGTTGTAGTCGCTTCTCCATCACAGGGCATCAATGCATTGACTGGCGAAGGCCTTGCGGCGGCGATGGAGAATGCCGAGGTGGTTGTTGATCTTTCTAATTCCGCCTCTCCCGAAGAGGATACTGCGATCTCATTCTTCCGCATAGCAGGCAAGAACCTGGCTGAGGCGGAAAAGGCGGCCGGCGTCAAACACCACCTGATACTCTCGATCGTAGGGGTTGACCGGGCCTTGTACATCGGATACCTGCGTGCTAAAAAAGAGCAGGAGGACATTATCAAGCAGTCCGGCATCCCGTACACGATCATCCGCGCCACGCAGTTCCACGAACATATCACGACCTTGATCGCGGTGCAATCCGACGAAGAAGCCGTGCACATTTCTACCGTAGACTACCAACCTATTGCGGCGGAAGACGTGGCCGCACTGGTCACTAAGCTAGCGTTGGAAGCTCCTAAAAACGCGACGGTTGAGATCGCTGGGCCCGAACTGGCACCCATGGACGAATTCGTAAGCCGGTACCTGTCTGTGAAAGGCGGTGAAAAGCCGGTAAAAGCCAACGACGAGAACAAGTACATGTTCTTTGAAATCCCCAAATCCCTTCTGGTTCCGCAAGGTGATTTTTATCCTGGCACAATCCGGTTCGACGACTGGATGAATAGCTAATCAGGCCTGTTACTTCTCCAAGTTTTTACTTAAGTCTCAAAAAATCATGAAAATAGTTATCATAGGCGGCACCGGCCTGATCGGCTCAAACGTCGCTAAAAAGCTTCGCCAGCTTGGCCATAGTGTTATAGCTGGTTCACCTTCAACGGGAATAAACGCGCTGACCGGCGAAGGCCTTTCGGATGCATTGGAAAATACGGATGTGGTTGTTGACCTTTCGAATTCGCCATCTTTTGAGGATGGCCCAGCGATTCAGTTTTTCGAGACTGTGGGCCGCAACATTTTGTCTGCTGAGCTAAATGCAGGTGTCAAACACCACGTGACCCTTTCCATTGTAGGTACGCACCTGATGGAAGGCATGGGCTACATGCGGGCGAAGAAAATCCAGGAAGACCTGGTCAAAAGCTCCGGCGTGCCCTACACCATTGTCCGCAGCACCCAGTTCCATGAATTTGTGCCGACGATAGTCGCCGGAGGGGCACAAGGCAACCAAGTTCACGTCTCAAAAATTGACTTCCAGCCCATTGCAGCCGAAGACGTGGCACTGTTCATAGCCCGGTTTGCGATATCCGAACCATCGAATGGCACTGTCGAGATTGCCGGGCCGGTCCGCGGGCAGATGAGTGAGTTTGTGGAGAAGTATGTGAAGGCGACTGATGCCGAAAAATCTGTGATCGCCAGCGACCGCAACGAATACTTTGGTCTGACGGTGCCTGCATCGACGCTGGTACCGGATGGGAATGCATACCTGGGTGAAACGCGGTTTCAGCAGTATCTTGATTCTCTTTCCGCCAAGGTTTAACAACCATATCGAGTTTAAATTGTCATGATTGAGCAGGGTCGGTAGTCGTTACCGGCCCTGCATTTTAACAAACTTCAAGTGCATATTCCATGAAGATTCAGCATGATAGAAGAGCATTGGTGAAATCCCTGCATTACATATCCGGTGTTACATTGTCGGTTTTCATAGCATTTCACCTTCTCAACCACCTCTTTGCGCTCGATAGCCCAGAAAGACATATTAATATCATGGAGCAGTTTCGCATCGTTTACAGGCATCCGGTCATCGAAACACTTCTGCTATTAGTTGTTTTATTCCAGATCGTTACTGGGATCTGGTTAATCTACAAAAGGGATGCCCAGACGATTGCTGAGAAAATCCAGGTGTACTCGGGTCTTTACCTTTCCTTCTTTCTGGTTGCCCACGTCGGCGCAGTTCTTTCAGGACGGTACATTGAGCACCTGGATACTAATTTCTACTTTGCGGCAACCGGACTTAACTACTATCCTGCGACTTTCATTTTTATACCCTACTACTTCCTGGCTGTCGCTTCAATCAGCTTGCACGTTTCCGCTATTCATTATTTGAAGACCAGGTCGAAGGGGGCCGCCGTAGGGATCGCAGTCATTGGGATAGCTACCTCATTTATTATCATACTGGCCTTTACAGACAATTTTAAGTGGCTTGACATGCCCGGGCCGTATGAGCAATTCATCCGAGCTTTAATTTGACGCTATCTCAAAAGTGATAGGTGTTGTATTAGCGCATATCCCAACGGACCTTACGTGATAGATTGTATCTATGTTACTGCAATGCCAATTAATTCGGTGGTCTTTCTGTACTCTTCCGGCAATGTGATTTGGTGACGTTCACTTTCAATATCGGCTATGTCATGCAACATTTGATTTTAGGATTCATCCTTCATAGCGATCATGCAATTATTCAATCAAAGTCTTTCGTTTAAAACTATGCTCTGTGTTCACCGTCCCATTCTGATCTGTTTCCTGCTATTATTTGCTATTAATGCATCCGTAAACGCTCAGGACGATCTAATTTCACCAGCGGCTATGCGGAAAGATTTTCAGTTCATTCGAAAGCAATTATTTGACGTACATGCCAATCCGTTTTCTCGATTGACCAGGCAAAGGTATGAGGCATACCTGGATTCGCTGGAAACCCGGTTGAATCAGCCGCTGTCGGTAGCCAACTTTCAAACAACGGCCCGGCTTGCTTTGGTACCGCTTGGGGATGAGCACGCAGCTATCACGACCGTAAATGCCAACGCGCAGAATAAAGCTCCGAACCGTGCCGATAGCGTGGCCACCAACATCTCTTATCAGCGGATGGGTGACATCGGGTACATTTCCGCACGTTCCTTTGCGACAAGAGGAAGCCAGGATTTGACCGTCTATGAGCGTTGTATTGACAGCATTTTTGCAATGATCCACAGGGATAAAGTGACGCGGCTCATAATAGATGTAAGCCGCAATGATGGCGGGGCATCCGCGGTGGGAAACATGATAATCAAACACATATTTCCCAAACCCTATAAACACTATTCGATGAATTGGAAACGTAGCGAAGCGTATCTGGCCCGGCTGATTTCCTGGGGATTCAAAGATGAGACTTATCAAAATGCCGCACCAGGGCAAATACTGCATTTTCCTTCGAAAACCGTTGTTCCGGGTAAAGTGGCCAATCCATTCAAAGGCAAAGTGATTGTCATCGTCGGCGCTGAGACATTTTCCAGTGCGATGATGTTCGCAACGCTCGTGCAAGATAACAATATGGCGCTTCTGGCCGGAGAGTCACCTGTGAATGGGCACCCAAGCCATTTTGGAGAAATGTACTCGACGCTTCTTCCAAATACCCAACTCGAATTGCGTTTTGGCGTTAAAGAATGGATCCGGCCCGCTGGTCGCGGAAAAGTCAATCGACTGGTACCGGATATTCCACGCGAGATTCCAACCAATAAAGACCTGGCAAAGTTTGTAAGACAGCTCCCGTGGTAGAATTTTTCTGAATGACTCAGCCACTTCGTTTTTAGGTGTGTCGAACTAGCTGTCTTCTTGGTCCGTTTAGATCATCCAGTAAAGTGATACCCATTTAGAATTAGCAGATCTCCCTTACAAGCTGAGTGGTTGCTTTCAACTATACGATATATCTCTTCAAACAATCCGTGGGTTTTCTGTACTCTTTTTGGCATGCAAATTGTCTTATCTAAAATTTCTAGTGATCTCGCAAGATTTTTACGGGGTTTTGCAAAGAGGCTTTCACAGCCTGAACGCTGACGGTAAGAATGGTGACAACCAAGGCTCCCAAAATTGTAACGACGAAAATCCACCACGAAAGATCGGTCCGGTAGGTGTACTGTTCCAGCCAGTGGCGCATCGCGGTGAACGCAACAGGTATTGCCACGAGGCAGGCAATTCCGACCAGTATCAGGAAGTCTTTGGAAAGCATTTGCCACAAGGTTCCGACCGACGCTCCGAGTACTTTCCGAATACCGATTTCCTTTTGACGCTGCTCCGCGAAATATAATGCTAACCCCAACAACCCCAGGCAGCTGATGAAAATGGCGAGCGACGAAAATAGCGTCGATAGCGTTCCGATGCGCTCTTCGGTGCTGAATTTGAGGGCATATTCCTGGCTGGCAAACCTGTATTCGAAGGGACTTCCGGGATTATATCTCTTGAAAATTGATTCGAGCCTGGTGAGAGCCTGCCGGGAACCAAGGGCAGGATTGAGCCTGATATGGATGAAGGATGCCCAGTCTTCTTTTAGCATAAAAACGGTCGGCTGAATGGGCATAAATGGTGATCCGGTTATCACGTCGCCTATCACACCGATAATGGTATATTGCTCATTGTTCCAGGCGATCTTCGTGCCTACGGCGTTTTTCAGGCCCATGAATCTGGCAGCGCTTTCATTGATCACCATGCCCAGATTATCAGTTGAAAATCCATTTGAGAAATCGCGGCCCTGCTTCAACTGCCAGCCGACGGTTTGTCCATACCCGTGTGTGACGCCCACCGTGCCCAGGTCGCCGAGTTGATCCGGGTCTTTGCCAGGCCAGCTAAAACTGGCATCGCTGCTCCACACTTCGGAGGTCGGGCTGGATGACTTGCCTGCATTCAGGGCTAAGCCGGTTTGCCTTAATTCGTGTAGCAGGGCGCGTGAGTGGTCTTGGAGTTCGGTGGTATTTATAGCGACAGACACCAATCCGGCACGGTCGAAACCGACAGGACGGTCTTTGGCATGCCGGATCTGGCGAAGCACGACCACTGTGCCGATCACCAGGGTAACGGATACGGTAAATTGGACAACCACCAGTGCCTGACGAGGCAATGCCGCAAAACGGCCGGTTTGAAAAGTGCCCCTTAGGGCCTTAACAGGCCGGAAGCCGGATAAATAAAGTGCTGGGTAGCTGCCGGCGAGCAATCCGGTAAACACTGTAAAACCCAAACCCAAAAGCCAGCTCTTCCCGCTATCCCAGGGGAAAACAATTTGCTTGTCGGCGATCTGGTTGAAAAAAGGGAGCAATATCTGCACAAGAAACAGGGCGCATATGGCAGCGATTGACGCGATCAGAATCGATTCGCTGAAAAACTGGGCGATTAACTGACTTCGCACCGAACCAACGACTTTGCGGACACCGACTTCTTTGGCACGTTTTTGTGACCGGGCGGTAGCGAGGTTCATGAAGTTAATGCAAGCCAACAGTAATACGAAAGCTCCGATTAGCCCAAACAGCCACACATACTGAATGCGCCCCCGCACAGGCAGGCCATTTTCCCACTCGGAGTACAAATGCCATTTGCTCATCGGATGAAGGAAAGCCTGGGGGTCAAATCGTGCTTCTTCTTTTGCATGCCGGGCTTTGATGCTCCTGATTTTGGAATTAATCTGCGCAAAGTCTGTGTTGGGGGCAATCTGCACCAACAGCAGGAAAGAGTTGTTACCCCAATTGGTTTCCGATCGTTTAACCCAAGGCTCTTCTTCGAGAAAAAATTTCCATGGAAGCAGGATAGTAACTTCCCGAAGCTCGGTAGAATAGGGTAAGTCTTCATACACACCGACCACCTTAAAATGCCTCTTATTGTCTATCCTTATAATTTTATTCAATGGGTCCTCGCTGCCAAACAAGGCCTTGGCCACGGATTCAGACAGCAATGCCGACGTAGGATTAGCAAAGTTGGCCGCCGTGCCGCGCAGCATTTTAAGAGACATCATCAACGGGAAATCGGGTTCAACGCAATTTCCCTTTCTGGAAAGCTTCTTGTCGCCAAATGCCAGAATGTAGTCCCTGGTCCATGACGATGAAACGATGTAGGTGAAGTCACTACCGTGTTCGTTCTGCAGAGCCGCTCTCATGGGCAATGGCGTCGCAATGGTCGTATTGGTTACGCCATTATAGGTTTGGTGCTGCATGACGCGCGGAATGCGGTCATAGTGGCCGTGGTATTTGTTATATGAAATTTCGTCCCATACCCAGAGGCCGACTAAGATGGCAGTTGTCATCCCGATGGATAACCCGAAAATATTGATAGCCGAATAAGTGCTGTTTTTGAACAGGTTACGGAAAGCGATCTTGATGTAGTTTCGTAGCATATCTATATGGCTTGGGTTCCGGGAATTACTTGACTTTGTCCGAAGAAGAAGCGGACGAAGTAAACTGAATACATCCTCAATGTAGCGCCACCGGGCTCTCCGTATTCCCACCGATCTTACACGCTCGTGAAAGAGCTGATTTAGATCATCCTCAAATTCATCGATCAGATACGCACTGCAAAACATTCTGAGAATTGCCGTAGCCCAAGCGGGAGGAGTCGGGTGGTCGCGTTTTGCTTGTTTCATGACCAGGCGATTTTTGGAATTGTGTCCCACATTTGATTCCGGATTTGCCGGATTTCTTCCAGGGAACGACGGCCCAGCGACGTAGCTAGGTACAACCGCTTGCTGCGACCACCTCTCTCACCGGTCGCTCCACCAAATTCAGACTTCACCAGACCCTTTTCTTGCAGGCGGTGTAATGCCGTGTGTACCGAACCCAGGCTCACTGTACGACCCATTTGCTGTTCAATTTCAAGGACGATTGTGGCGCCATACGCATCGCCTGTCCGTATTGCTACGGCTAGTAGGACGACTTCTTCAAACTCGCCTAGGTAAGTACCTTTCATAGAATTATTAGTTTCGTAAATGTCTGACAAATACTTTGCCAGGTTTAAAATTGCAGAAATGAGAAAAGAGGAAGGATATTCTCAAAATTAGCTCGTCCGTTAGTGAACGCGTCCTGTTCGTATTTGAACGCTCCGACAGACGCTAGTGAGATTTCACGAGTATGTGACGGGTACAAATAAGTAGCCAATTAGGACGAGTTCTCAATCTTGACTAGCTGTTGGCCGATAGAGATATAACCATAGGTTATTGCTTTGCATGCTGATTTATTCGGTCGTTAAATTGAACTCTTTGGTTGATCTAAATTTTTTGAGGGTAATCCAAGGCCGGTTTTGCCATTAATCACTGCATCCTGTTGGTACAAGGCCCGGAGCTGGCCGTCTGAGATACCGGGGCCGTTATCGCGAATGACCAGTACCACCTCACCCTGGTCACACCTGGCCAGCCAATGGATGTAGCCCCCAGGTTGATTCGCCAAAACCTTTACAGCATTGCTGGTGAGATTCTGCATGATAGTCCTCAGGTAATTCTCATCGGTAAGTACCATAAGTCCTTCGGGGGCATCGTAGATGAATTCGATCTGGGTTGTTGAGGCGAAAAGTCGTTTCATATAATCGAATAGCGTTTCTACATGAACCTGCCGGATCACGGGCTCGAATTGCTCCATCTGGCTTTTACTCCAAAGCAGGATCGACTCCATATTATCGAGCAAATCCTGCGCGGCATCGGTGATTTTTTACTGATGGGCGACGTATCCAACCTATCAAGTGCATATTTTGTATCAGCGACCGCTTGATTACTTTTGACAGAAACATAACGCATTATGGACCAGTCAGAGGAAATGTTCAAATTAGTTAGGCAATGGCGGAAAAGTGGCCTGAGCCAAAGTGAATTCTGCAAGTCGCACGGCATCACTGTAGCTAAATTCGGCTATTGGATCGGAAAGGAAAAGTTGGTTGAAAAAGTGACAGGATTCGTTCGTATATCTGCCCAGCGTTCAGCCATGGACAATGCTTATGAAGTCATTTACCCAAATGGCGTGAAGGTAAATTATCAGGGCGGTGATCTGACGGTGCTCTGCCAGCTGATCCGGCTTTACTGATGTTTAGCTTGGGTTCATCCCACCAATATTATCTGTACCGAGGTGATTGCGATATGCGTAAAGGTTTTGACGGATTGTGTGGCCTGGTGGATTCTGAGTTAGGAAGAGTGGCTACCAGTGGTGAAGTTTTTATCTTTCTTAACCGAAGACGGACCCATCTTAAAATGCTACATTGGGAGCCGGGAGGCTTTGTACTTTACCATAAAAGACTGGAAAGTGGCACCTTTCCCTCCCCGAAAAAACACGTAACCGGAAGTATCTCTTGGAGCGAGCTGGTGCTGATGATCGAAGGAATCCAGGTACTGAAAAGCAGTCGTAGAAAGCGTTTTGTTTTACAGTAATAAGTGCGCTTTATTAGCTCAAAAGGCGGTTTTTTTTGTACATTTAGGTATGCAAACGGCCCCGCTGGAAACGCTGGATAAAGACCAACTGCTCGCTCTTTTAGAAGAACGGGATCAGCAGATATCTGGTTTAACCCAGCAGAACGCATACCTGGAATCCCAAGTAGAGATGTACAAACGGATGCAGTTTGGCCAGAAGCGGGAACGCTTCGAAGGCGATCCTGCCCAGATTGCGCTTCCCTTTGAAGCGGCTCCCGAACAGGCCGCTGCGCAAGAAGAAGTCTTGCAGGAAAAAATCAGCTATGTCCGTAAAAGGCCTAACCATAAGGGCCGTGCGGCACTACCCTCGCATTTACCTGTCGAAGAGATCGAGATTTATCCTGCCGGTGATCTTTCTGAAATGATATGTATCGGCAAGGAAGTTACTGAAGAGTTGGATTACGAACCCGCACGCTTTTTGATCAAAAGATATATACGCTATAAATATGCACCTAAAAATGGTGAAGGGGTCAGAATCGGCCAACTTCCCGAGCGGGTCATCGAGAAGGGGATACCTTCCGCCGGACTGCTAGCCAGCATTTTAACCGATAAATATGCAGATCATCTCCCGCTTTACCGGCAGAAACAGCGTTTTGCCAGGGAAGATATCCAGATCGCATCTTCAACCCTTGAAGGCTGGGCCAAAGAAGCCCTACTCAAGCTCGAACCACTTTACGAGCAACTGGTCTTTGATATCAAATCGAAGGGGTACCTCCAGGTGGACGAAAGCCCGATTAAAGTACTGGAAAGTGACAAGAAAGGCGCTTGTCATCAAGGATACTATTGGGTTTATCATAGTCCACTGGATGGCGTGATTCTCTTTGATTACCAACCGACAAGAGGATCAGCAGGAGCGAAAACGATGTTGGAAAGCTTTAAGGGTTATCTACAGACGGATGGCTATGCAGTTTACGAAAAGCACGGAAAACGGAAAGATGTTATTCATCTTGCTTGTTGGGCGCATGCTCGCCGAGAATTTGAACGGGCCCTGGATAATGACAAAACCAGGGCGCAAATAGCACTATCGATGATCCAGCAACTGTACGCTGTGGAGCGGAAGGCCCGCCAGCTGATGCTGGATGCTGCTAAAATCAAGGAGCTGCGACTGAAAGAATCCCTTCCGATTATCAACGAGCTGGGCAAATGGATCTTTGAACAAATTAAAAGTACGCTCCCAAAAAGCCAGATTGGAAAGGCTATGCAATACAGTTACAGCCGTTGGGACGCACTCAGTGCCTACTTGTACGACGGAAATCTGCTGATTGATAATAATCAAATTGAAAATTCCATACGCCCATTGGCCCTGGGCAGGAAAAATTACCTTTTTGCCGGATCACACGAAGCAGCACAGCGAGCTGCCATGATCTACTCCTTCTTTGCCATCAGCAAAAAACACAACGTCAATCCCTACAATTGGCTAAAAAACACTCTAATAAACATCTCCACAATCAATCATAAAAACATCACTGACCTGTATCCGCAACACTTTAACAAAGTCCACCAATTAACAGTTAGTGGCAAAGCTAAAACAGACAACACAGCAGAAAATGACAGCAAATAAAACAGACTTTTTTAACGACCTTTTAAGTCATATTTCAGAACCAATTTATCTGACCGACAAGACCGACGAAGTAAATGAAGAAATTAAATATAATCATTGGGTTTTGACAGCTCCATCAGACATTGTTGCTCAAACGACAACGGCTGACTTCTTAGAGTTTATACAAAGAGTAAAGGACAACTATAAAACTCAACTCGCCAATTGTCAGCTTGACATTGACCTGACTTTTTATTTGTGGTTTGAAGAACCTGGAGAACTATGTTTCAACTTCATAAACTCAAATCACGACAGACTCCCATTTGGCTGCAAACTAAAATACACAGACAGACCAGAAGAAATAGTTGACCAGTATTTGAAATCAAAATATCACGACCAAGTAATTCTGTGGGACGAGCTTGAAACAGTTGAAACACCCGAAGAAATAGCAGAAGCAGACAGACTTGAAAAAGAATTACAAGACAATTTTGTGCTGACAGTTTATCAAGAAAAAATCAAGAAACAACGATGACGGACAGATGCTCAGCCACTAACACAGTTTTGCGTCAGGCGGGCTGACGTGTAAACTTGGAGCTTTGTGCTTCTGATAAGCGTTAGTAATAAATTAAAACTTCGTGCTCCGAAACTCGCCCAAACGCAAATCCCGAAACCGATATGTAGTTGATAGGCCGGATACTGGGCGACCGCCTTGTCGGGCGATAGCAGGTCGGGGTTATCGCGCCGCAGGTTCAGAAAACTGATCAGGTTGGCGATGGGGCTGTGCAAGTCGTGGCTCAGGATAGCAAAAAAGCGGGACTTCACCTGGTTAGCCTCACCCAGCTCCTGATTCAGACGAAGCAAAGTGACGTTGCTTCGTTGCCTGATACGGCTTTGCATATAAATAAGGGCCCCGATGACCAACAAAAGACCTATGCCGACAATCAGGGCCATTTGCTGGCGTCTCTGTCCAGCGATGTGCGATGCTGCCAATTTAACTGTTCGAAAATCAATTATTCTTGGACGGGTTTAGCAAGTTGGATGGTGCCATACACCTTTGTGCAGACCGAGCCGTCGTAGTTAGATTTTCCAATCGTTCTCACCCATGACTCCTTTCCATCTATGTTGATGAACTGCAGCTTCAAATCCCATGGCTGACCGCAATTGATGGCTGACTTAATTGCATTTTCAATTTTTGCTCTGCTGGGACCCTCCTTGTAAAAATTGATCGCGCTGGACAGTCGCGGGATATAATCATCGGATACCCCATGAATCTGACGGGTCTGGGTTGTCCAGGTGAGAGACTGGTTATCAAGGTCCAGCTGCCAGCCGCCGATTCCCAGCTGCTCGCCGGCCTGTTCGCTAAGCAGTTCGTACATATCGGCTGACACCCTTAATTCATCTTGTGCCTCCCTAATGTCTGTGAGATCCTTGGTAACTTTGGTAAATCCAATCACATTTCCTTTATCGTCATGGATGGCGGTAATTACCACCGACGCAAAGAATTTGCTTCCGTCTTTTCGCACGCGCCATCCTTGGTCACGGGCCACCCCAGCCCGGGCAGACTCTTTGATAAGTGCGGCTGGTCTATTGCCCCTCCTGCCCTGCTCGGTGTAGAATATACTGAAATGCTTTCCGATGATTTCTGAGGCGCTATATCCCTTTATTTTCTCTGCTCCCTTGTTCCAGTTCTCTATGTTTCCTTCCTTGTCCACCAGCAAGATGGCATAATCATCTATCTCCTCTACCATCTTGTTGTATCTAATAGCGCTCAGATCCTTGCTGCCCATAGTATGGGATACGACATCTACAATGATCTTGTCAAAATTTTTGGTTGCGGTAGCCAACATCGACAGCCATTCCGCATCTAAAGGCTGGTGACCATCTCTGACAAGGTTAACAAGTCCCATAATAGTGGTCAAGGGCTGTCTGATCTGATGAGACTGCAACTGTGCGATTTTACTCAGGGCAGCATTCTTGGCGTCCGTTTCCCGTATCTGTTCCTCCAGCTTGATCTTGCTAAGTTGCACCTGCAAAATGAAGGTGGCCTGCCTTGCAAGGATGGATAGTGCTGTTTTTTGGGTATCAGTTAGGTTGTTGGGCTTCTGGTCAAACAAACATAGGGTTCCGATCTTCAATCCATTATCTAAGGCAAGAGGGGCACCAGCATAGAACCTTAGGCACGGATCTGACTGCACCAGCGGATTGTACTGAAAACGAGCATCCTTTGTTGCGTCAGGTATAATCAGCAAGTCATCTTGTACGATGCTATACTGGCAGAAAGACGTTTGTCTTGGCATTTTTTCGATATCAGTTCCAAATCTCACCTTAAGCCAATTTGATTCACCGTCAAGAAGTGTAATCAGCGCCACGGGCTTCTCGCACAATCTAGCCGCCAAGTCAACGATATCTTGAAATTCAGATCGATTAAAATCGACCTGCATGTATTGGCTTACCGTCTCAATCCTTATCGACTCAAAACTGTTCATATGCTTAACTCTCAGGGATTGTCTTTATTTTTTAATCTTGACCTGATAATAGTTTAAAGTGCCTAGTAATCAAAGCCCCGAAAAAGAAATTTTTCAGCTACGATTATAGATCTTTTAGTGGTCAAGCAATGAGTGTTTTATGGCCTGTAGGATCTTCAATTAAATATCTGTCGCCTGTGCCGATTCTTGGTGTGTGGCTCAATGATTTGGATAGTCGCTGATCAGTGTCATGCTTCAAAGTGAAGAACGCAGCCCGGCAGGACTCTTGGGGGCTTTGGAATCATCCTTCCCATCTTTTAGCAGGCAAATACGCGGATAGCGCTGTCTGAGGCAAGTCGCACAAGTATGAGTTTGATTGGTTTTTTCCTATTTGCATCTGAGATGAGCGGCTGTTACATTCGCACCAAATATCCTCCATACTCAACGAAGTCATGTTTTCATTCAGCAAGACCTGCCCTTACTGCAGATCAAGAGATGTATCACGTCGCCAAAGACCGCTTCTCACCAGGACGTTTTTCTTTCCATCTCGCTTTTATCAGTGTGAAAAATGCCTGAGGCATTTTTTTCTGATCAAATTTTAGGTAGGCTTTCAGTATAGGGTTCACATTCAACAAGTGTCACTTTCCAGGATCCATTTTTTCTTTCTTGATGATATGTTCGTGGATAAACGGTTGGGTGTCATGCCCGGTTATGCTGCATAGCTATTCATTCAGGTGGCCCGGCGTCAGGTTCAGTACAAAGGCAAGTTGGCTGACGATAGTCAGACCTGCTATGTGGGCTTTGTCTTCGCTAACGCCGTCACTGGCCAATGCCTCTAAACCACTAAGGATGTCATTATGGACTACTTACGGGTAATGATCTGTTGTTCGTAGGCACGGTTGGCTTAGTTTTGCCATGCCAGCACGATCTATGCTGTGGTGATTGGTTCCTGCGGTTTTAATCTATTGATTGATCATTGAGCCGGTGAGCATCCGGAGTGCTACGTGACTGCCTGAGATTTTCTTCAAGCATCCCGCAATCGAAACCGAAAGCGATCATCCATGATCGTTCGTTTGGTGCGGAGCGGGTCAAGACCGCGTGAGCTTGAATTCTGGATGTTCGAAAGGACGTGACTTTTTTACCATGCAAGCATCTTCCGGTGGCGGCCCGGTCGGATCATCTTTGTATTCCAAAGTTGCAAAGAAACTTACCAAATAGTTTTTAATTTCGATAACCAAATGATCTTCTGTAGTGTCCACTTATGTCCGAATATGGACGATTTTAATTAATCAACTTATTGATTTTAAAAGTATTAAATAGTTGGTATGATAGTTGAGCACTTAGATTGAATCATTGCCAATATCATCATGCATCATCGAAGAGTACTCGTTTTTTCACTTCTCATTTTTCTGCCTTGGACTGCGTTCGCTCAGATCCAGCAAATCGATACGCTCGTAACAAATCTGTTTGAGGATCACATGCTAAACGGAAATGTAGCGATCTCCGATCGAGGACAAGTAGTTTACCAAAAGTCGTTTGGCATCGCAGACGCTCAGAGAAATATACCAAACCAGGCAGACACGAGATTTCAGATTGCATCTATTGGGAAACTATTTACCGCTACTGCGATCCTGCAGCTTAAAGAAAAGAAGTTACTCAGGCTCGACGACGCGGTGTGCAAATTTTTACCGGCTTTCCCCTTTCCAATCGTTACGATCCGTCAGTTGCTTTCCCACACATCAGGATTGCCGGACCTGCAAATCTTAGAACCTTTGGCAAGAGAACAGCCCAATCGTGTTGTCGATAACTCGTTAGTGATCGATGCATTGAAGCGGCATGGCAAGCTTGAATTTGAACCGGGAGAAAAATGGCGCTATTCTAATCCTGGCTATTGTGTGCTTGCATTGATTGTCGAAAAAGTGACTAGGCAAAAATTCGCTGATTATCTTACAGAGCACATCTGGAAGCCAGCTTCCATGAATAATACCTATCCGTACTCAGCTGCGTTGATAAAGCCGGATCCATTGAGAGCTGAAAGTTACAGGATGCCTATTTTTTCCTTTCAGCTCCAAAAGGTCGATACAATGAACCGATACAAATCGGTCCTGATCAATTTCGGAGGACTCGAAGGGTTGGGCTTCATTGCAAGCACAACAGCCGATCTTTTAAGCTTCGACAGAGCACTTGATGCAGGTATACTGCTCAAAGCGTCCACATTAAAAGAAGCTTATGAACCACAAAAATTGAAGTCCGGTGAAGCTGCTGTCGTGGAGCCGGGAAAGCTGACGTTTGGATTGGGATGGTTCATTTCCACAGATAGTACACGAGGTCGGATCGTGTCGCACTCGGGTTTTATACCGGGTGGGTCGACCATTTTATTGAGAAATATTGCAAAAAGGCAAGCCGTCGTCATCCTGGACAATGCAGAAAGTGACGGAATACATCAGACCGGTGAAGCTATCACGGCCATGCTGGTTGGTGCTTCGGTACGTACACCAAAAAGGTCAGTTACAAAACTGTACGCAAACGATTTGCTGTTTTTGGGAACCGATTACGCTGCCGCGCATTTACAGCAGATTAGACCGGACACGTCCAATTACCGCTTCTCAGCCGGAGAAATGGACTATTGTGCCAGAGAGCTAAATGCCGCAGGTTACAAAATTCAGGCACTGGAAACGTCCAAACTGCTTACATTCATCGATCCCGGCGCGTGGCAGACCTACAATAGTTACGGCGAACTGCTATTGTCCAATGGCAAAGTGAAGGAGGCTGCCATCATGTTTCGAAAGTCGTTGGAAATCTTTCCGGACAATCATTTCGCAAAGCAGGCTTTGACTAATCTCAAATCGGAGTAAGCGCGTATGCTGCTTAAAATGCCGACGGGCCTTCGAATCGGACGGGTATACTTTTGCGGTAAAAATAGGTTCGCTTTTGTGCAACGGTATTACGCGGACTGGTATAAAACGCGGATTAGCCGCTTTTATAGGCCGAGAAGGAAATCGGTGCTGCTGATCCGTCTAGTATCAATGCCGTCAGCAGCGTGAAGATCCATGTCATTTCGGGTTCAATATTCATCAGGTCCTGAGGGTGAAACCCATTCAGGCTTTGGCATCGATCAATTTAGAGGTAAAGTCCTTTTCAATTTTCTTATCGCAGATAACTGACGTATACGTCGATAGAGCTAGTCGCCGTACCATGATGCTATTGCGGGATATCGACAAGTACAGAGGCGCAATTTCTAACTGCCCCGAAGTGTGGCGAGTTAGAGGCCTATGAAAGGAGATCCGAACAGGGACACCCCAGGAATGTTCGAGCTGTGCGGGGAAAAGTATATCGCTACAATGCCCAGGAAACCACTGAAGTTTGCGTAAAATAGGTATTTATTCCAGCCAGCTGATAAAATTTGAAAACGATTCGGCCAAAAAATCATAGGGTATGGCAAAACGTGCAATAGATAATTATCTTGACAGTCACTATATTAATCGCAGCAATTGGCTGCGAGCCGCAGTATTGGGTGCCAATGATGGAATTATTTCGATATCCAGCCTGGCGATAGGCGTCGCAGCAGCCAGCGCGAGCAGGCAGCCAATCGTATTGGCAGCAGTCGCCGGCTTAGTCGCCGGGGCTTTATCAATGGCAGCCGGGGAGTATGTCTCGGTAAGTTCCCAAACAGATATCGAACACGCTGATATCGAACGTGAGAAGGCAGAGCTTGCCGAAATGCCAGAAGAGGAGCTATATATGCTCGCCCAAATCTATGAAAGGCGCGGACTTCAAAAAGAGACGGCCATGCAGGTTGCCAGAGAGCTGACTGCACGAGATGCCTTGGGGGCGCATGTGCGGGACGAGCTTGGCATCAATGAAATAAGCCAGGCGAATCCAATACAGGCTGCGCTGGCTTCCGGTGCATCTTTTACAGTGGGAGGCATGCTACCGATGCTGGTGGTGCTTTTTAGTCCCTTGAACTCGATAGAGTATTGGATTTATGGATTTACCATTTTTTTTCTGTTCTTGCTCGGAGCCACCGCAGCAAAAACGGGTGGTTCCGAAATCTTTAAGGCAGTCATACGCATCACAGTTTGGGGAACATTGGCGATGTTGGTTTCCGCCTTTGTAGGGTATCTCTTCGGCGCGTAATATTCGCTTGCCTCCGGGCCCCAAATGATTACCTCTTTCCAAATCTGAACGTGTCAACACCATCATTTAACCGGCTAAAAATCAGTCCATACTTTCCACAACGTTTTTGAATCTTGGTTACAGTAGGGGGAGGGGTTCTTGATTACTTCGGAAAGGCCAGGCCGGTGGAGGTAGCTCATTACCGGATGATCATCTCGATTAGGTCTCTAAGTACCTTATAACTGTCTAGCTTAAAAAAGAATCTTATCGCCGACGCCCGATAAGCATCAATCGCATGTTGGTGGTTCGCGATTGGATTGTGCGATACTTCTCGACAGATTTTAACTTCTGTTAGTGTATTCAACAGCAAAAAGATCCTTTTGCTGTCGTATAATCATCTTGCTTTAATTTCAGTCCGCAGCCGTTTCATTTTGGATTTTAGACGAATCAGGGACTAGTTCTTATCCCGGATAAATGGCAAGCATCTGTACCTACCGAGTGAGCCCCGCCTGATCCAGGTACTATTTCTTGTATGGAAAATTGAGTCCAGCTAGTTGCAACTTCTTGGGGCATTTATTAGGTTTGTGGTACTAAACAGGAAATGGTGTCTTCCTGACCCAACTGCCCGTATTGGGATGATGGCGCCTATTAGAACTACATGTTACCTTAGGCAGCATACTAATAGGTTATTTATGTCATTGATCAGGTTCCGTATTCGGCGCTTTGTTGCTGCTTATTTTTGGCAGAATGCCATTTTTTTCTTTTTGGCCAAATGGCTGCTCCTTTCAGCTTTAATCGGCTTTTTTGTTGGTTCAGCTTCTGCTTGCTTCCTTGTATCGCTCGATTGGGCGACACGATTTCGTGAAGAGCACCGTTGGATTATCGGGCTATTGCCACTTGGCGGCCTGCTGGTAGGATGCATGTACCATTATTGGGGCAAGGACGTCGAGGCAGGCAATAACTTGCTGCTCGAAAATATTCATCGTCCTTCGAAGGCAATCCCGTTAAAAATGGCCCCTTTTGTGTTGATCGGCACGATAGCCACGCACTTTTTTGGTGGATCGGCAGGTCGCGAGGGAACAGCATTACAAATGGGTGGCTCTATAGCGGACCAATTTACCGACCTGCTCGGGTTGCGACCAAGGGATCGGAAACTGATATTGATAGCAGGGCTTGCAGCAGGCTTTGGCTCAGTATTTGGGACGCCCCTGGCTGGAGCAGTTTTCGGCTTGGAGGTGTTTTTGATAGGCAGGCTTCAATACAATGGCCTTTTCCCCGCATTCGCATCGTCTGTTTTTGCCGATTTGACCACACGAGCATGGCATGTCGGCCATACCCATTATCACATCCCTTTTATTCCCGAACTATCCATAATGAATGTCCTTTGGGCTATTGTGGCGGGAATAGCATTCGGCGTAGCCTCGGTGGTGTTCAGCAGCTTAACCCATTCCATCAGCTACGCTTTCAAAAAACGAATCGCATATCCTCCATTTAGACCAATGATCGGAGGGGGCATGGTCGCGGCTGCGGTACTTGCCATCGGCACCACTAAATATATTGGATTAGGCGTCCCGACTATTGTTGAAGCTTTTTCATTGCAACTTCCTCCATATGATTTTGCACTAAAAATCCTGTTTACTTCCCTGACCCTGGGGGCCGCGTTTAAGGGTGGGGAGGTAACGCCGTTATTTTTCATTGGAGCTACGCTGGGAAACGCGCTTTCGCTGTTTATCCCTTTGCCCATAGGCTTGTTAGCCGGGATGGGTTTTGTGGCGGTATTTGCTGGCGCTGCTAATACACCACTTGCCTGTACGTTAATGGCCGTTGAGCTGTTTGGTGCTGAATGCGGGGTATACGTCGTCATTGCCTGCATAATAGCGTATTATCTCTCCGGACATCGAGGGATATATGGCTCACAGATCATCGGCACCTCCAAGCACATGGTTTATGGTCAAGACGAAGGGAAAAAACTGACTGACCTTCGCGCGAATCCAAAAAAGATCATTCATGAAAGACACTGATTTTATCCTGATGAACCTGGGGACGATGCGGATTTATTTGCAGCAAAACCAAACCATACCTGCGGAAACATTTTGGCAGAAACTTTTCCCCCAAAATGTTTCGACAGCTATCTTGAAAGCGGCCGTGCGCGCCGGGATTGGCCAGGCGATTCTTTATCCTGTAAAAGCAGGTTTTCTACAAGGCTCAGTGCTGGTTTTCGATCAATCGGAGGTTCCACCAATTCGGTTGCCAGTATGCTTAGAGCTCGTAGGCCTGCCCGAACAATTAAAACGCTTCATTGATGATCACCAGCATCTGCTTAAACATACGCGGATTATTCTTGAAACCTCCCGGTCATACGAAGCATTACCGAAATTCAAGTAGTTATGGAAAGTGGTCCATATACGCAATTATTTCAATGCCCCCGGTGGGGCTAACTTTGGTGATAGCCAAGTTCAGGCTAGCGATATTAGTGGGGGTATGGGACTTAACAGAAGTTAAAAAAGTCCATTCTCGCCGGATCAATGATCGAAAGCGGGTATTTGCCCGGACCTGCACGTAACGTCCGGTGAAAATTTTCGCTAGGCATTTTTAGAATTGCAGGGAGCTGAGTAGACTAGGAATTTGATTGCAATCGATCGGTATGCTAACCGGATCTCCCCTCACTTTATCAGGTGACTCAAGATATTGAGCAAGGTTATGAAATACATCAATTCCTGGTATAAATTTTATATTTTAAGGTGCCATCATTTTCGCTCTATGCTCCAAACCCCATTCAACCATCGTATCCATTACTTTCTTGAACGATTTGCCCGAAGTGGTCAACTGGTATTCTACCGTAACCGGGATGGTGTTGCGTACGGTTCTGAGGACAATCCCATTCATCTCAAGGTCCCGCAATTCCTTTGAAAGCATTCGCGGGGTAATTTTAGGTATTTCGCGTTCGAGCTCCTTAAAGCGTTTCGTGCCAAAAACCAGTGAAGCCATGATAGGTAACTTCCATTTACCGGCCAATACGTTCAGTGTGTCGTTTACGGCCAGCATAAACGAATCCGGGCATTTTTGAAGCTCTACCAAGTCTATATTTTTAAATGTTGCAACCATCTGACATTGTGATAGATATACTTTTATATACTGATATACAAAAGTATACTAATTATTAAAGTATAGCAGCGTGCCGGTATCTTTGATCGACGAAAAAATTCAAATTATGAAAGCAGCAATCATAGGTGCCACAGGATTTGTTGGCCAGCACATTACCAACGAATTGGTGAGCAGGGACATAGATGTTATCGGCATCTCTCGCAAAGAAAAAGTATCTCAGCAAGCCAATTTGAAATACCTTGCAGTTGATGCTACCGATGTCCAGGCTTTGGCCGCAGCACTGGAAGGCATGGATGTGGTGGTAAGCGCGTTCAGCCCGGGGTGGACAAACCCGGATATTTACGATGATTTTATCTCAGGCTCCAAAGCTATTCAGCAGGCAGTCAGGCAGTCAGGCGTTAAACGTTTTATCTCTATCGGCGGAGCTGGAAGCCTGTATTTGCCAGATGGTAGGCAACTGGTGGATACCTTCCCACAGGACAATCCTTTCGTGCCTGGCGCGAAAGCGGCAAGGGATTATTTCAATATTCTCAAAGATGAAAAAGATCTTGACTGGGTTTTTTTTAGCCCGGCCATGGATATGCACCAGGGAATTACCACCGGAAGGACAGGAAAATACCGTTTGGGAAAAGACCATCCGGTAATGGATGAGGAGGGAAATAATGTGCTGTCAGGGGAAGATCTGGCCGTGGTGATTGCCGATGAAGTGGAGCATCCCAGGCATCATCAGCAGCGTTTTACCGCAGCATACTAAACGTTCTTTTTCTAACCGAGATGGCCGTGCTTGATGCTGAAAGCTTTTGAACCGTATGATAGTGCCTGGCCAGAGCCGTTCTACTTCCATCTTCGGACAAGTTTTGTAGTGCAAGCCTCCGGATTTTATCAACTTTATGGGCAAAATGCCAGCTTCTGAACTGTATGGTATCGGTAGTCGGTGATTGGTAAATATCTTGTCGACAAGCAGGATGGTAAAGTGTGCCGCCCTTAAAAATTTACAGTCATTCAGAATAGTCCTGCTAACTTGATCGGATATAAAGATCAATTGTACAACGGTTCGATTTAGTCTCGGGGAGGTGTGAGGAGCATTGCCCCATTAGTGACTGTGTTCGAGTAATGGATCAATGATTTGCACTACCGCCAATTCTGCGATCAGTTGCTCGCGCCGTTAGCGCGCGGATAATTTGGTTCTCCATCCCCAATCGTTGTTCGGATCGGATGGCAACCCTATCTGGCTGCACATCCAGTACCATAAGCGGTACAAAGCACCAATAAATGCTGATCTAATTTGATCATCAACGGTTGTACCTGGATAAAAATGATGTACTGATCTGGTAGGCAAGGCTTCGGTGCGCTGGCGGTCCTTGTATAGGATCTTTTGAAACCGGACAAAGAACGTCCGAATGTGAACAGCTATTGTCTTTTAGGTATTTATAATAATCTGTTTATCAATATTTTATAGGCGAGCTTTGTCCTGGCAGGCTATTTAATCAGCAAAAGTAGAAATTACGATATCTATGGGCAGGAATTATCTGGGAGAGTTCGAGGAACTGATTCTTTTGGCTGTGGCGGTGCTGGATGGGCAGGCTTACGGCGGTTCGTTACTGCACGAAGTCACAGAGAAGACCGGAAGACAGGTCAGGCTGAATCAGGTGCATTCGGCTTTGCAACGCCTGGAAGAGAAGGGCATGGTCAAATCCGCATTCGGTGAGCCTACTTCGGAGCGGGGCGGGAAACGAAAAAGGCTTTTCACGATCACGGCGCTGGGCCAGCGTACGCTGGAAGAAATCCAGCAGGTCCGTGCAAGCTTCTGGGACAGACTGCCCGGAGTCCCTAGCCTTTCCATCAATGCTCAAACATCGATCTAACATGGAACATCCACCGCGCCTGGCGAAACAGTTTCTGAAATGCTTTGTAGCACCGCAACTGTTGGAAGTGATCGAAGGTGATCTGGGAGGAAGAATTCCGTTTCCAGCTTGAAACATTGGGCGCTCGCAAAGCCAGAAATCGATACTGGATGGAAGTATTAGGGTTTTTTAAGTGGAAGTATATCAAAAGAAGGCGCGATTTCCATGCGCACAACCCAATAATTAGTCTGTCTATGTTTAAAAATCACTTCAAAGTGGCCGGGCGGCAGTTACTTACGCACAAGTCGCTTTCATTCATTAACATTCTCGGACTTTCTCTGGGAATGGCGTTTGCGCTGCTCATTGGTCTGTGGGTCCGCTTTGAGATCAGTTTCGATACCTTCAATCAGCATGCAGACCGTATTGCGCTGGTGATGAAGCATTCACTGATGAACAATGAGAAAAATACTTCCGGCAGTGTGATGATGCCCGTATTTGATGAACTCAAATACAACTACCCGGAGATTGAGCTGATTTCGCGTCTAGATTGGGGCACCGAGCATAACCTCGTAACAGGTGACCGAAAGTTTAAAAAGCAAGGCTACTACGTCGATCCCGCCTTCCTTAAAATGTTTACTTACCCGGTCGTGAAAGGGAATTCTGCAACGGCGCTGACCGACCCTAATAGCATTGTCCTGACAAAATCACTGGCTAATGCCATGTTTGGTAACGCCGAGCTCATTGGGAAAATAATCCGCATCGACAACAGGTTCGACATTCAAGTAACAGCGGTCATCGATGACGTGCCCGCAAATTCGTCTCTACAATTTGAGTTTTTGGCACCGTTTGAATTCAAGGTAGCCAATATTTCCGAGGTGCGGGACTCCAGAACGCGCTGGAATAACAGTCTTATAGGCGTTGTCTTACAGGTAAGGGAAGGCGTCAGTCTGGACGCACTTTCCAGCCGGATAGGCCCTATGCTGACCAACAAAGATCCCTTTGTCAAAACACAATTGCTATCGCTGTATCCGATGAAACGGTGGCATTTATATGACGAATTTCACGAATGGGCCAACACGGGTGGGCATATCGTATACGTGAGACTGTTCGGGATCATCGGTGTGTTTGTGTTGTTGATCGCCTGCATTAATTTCATGAACCTGAGCACGGCAAGATTCGAAAAGCGCGCCAAGGAAGTAGGTGTCCGCAAGGCCGTCGGCTCGTTTAGGACGCAGCTCGTAGCCCAGTTTTTAACAGAGTCACTGCTCACTACTTTTCTGGCCTTCATGCTCTCTTTGCTGATCATATGGTTATTCCTTCCGTTATTGGACGAAATAGGCTTTAAATACATCCGGCTTGACTTCACCGACATATCGCTTTGGGCAACCGTTCTGTGCGTTTGTGTTGTTACGGGCCTTTTGGCGGGGAGTTATCCTGCGGCCTACCTTTCTTCACTTGTTCCCGTTAAAGTATTGAAAGGAAAATTGCAACTAGGCAATGCGCCGGTAACCCTGCGGAAAGTGCTCGTAGTTTCTCAGTTCTTTATTTCCATCGCCTTGATCATTGCGGCTGTCATTGTGTATCAGCAGGTGACCTTCGCGAAAAGCCGTTCAATCGGCTATAATCCGGATAAGCTGATCACGCTGGATGCGAGTAGCGATCTGGTCAACAATTACAATGCGCTCAAAGAGGACCTGCTCAAAACTGGGCAAGTCGAAGCAGTTGCCAAAGCGTCGAGCTCGATGACGTGGGTGAATAATGACTTTACACATTTTAGCTGGGAAGGGAAGGATCCGGGAAACAATTTGAGTATCAATGTGGTGATGACCGACTGGGACTATGATCAGGCAGCCGGGCTCGAATTTATTGCCGGCCAGTATTTCGACAAGCGGTACAGCACCGACAGCAATGCCGTAATTTTAAACCAAGCCGCATTAACGCTGATCAACTATCAAAACCCGATTGGTAAAACCATCAAACTCGGGGACCAGACACTGACCATTATTGGGGTGACAAAAAACGTGCTGATGCAGAATCCGTTTGCTTCGGTTAAACCGGGTGTGATATTATTCAGTGGCACCAATGTGAATGCGTTGATTATACGACTTAAAAGTCATGCGGACGTTGCCAAAGCCCTGACCGCTATCCAGCCGGTGGTCGATCGCTACAACCCGTCGGCGCCCTTTGAATATCATTTTGCCGACCAGGAATTTGAGGAAAAGTTCACCCGGGCAAACCAGATGGCGAGTCTCGCCGGGATTTTTGCATCATTGAGCATTTTTATTTCCTGTATGGGACTTGTCGCCCTGGCCATGTTTATGTCGGAGCGACGCACCAAAGAGATTACGATCCGTAAAGTGCTCGGTGCAACCGTGGCGAGCCTGTGGCTGCTGCCCTCCAGCGAATTTATCTGGCTTGTGGGAACCGCCTGCATTCTGGCTGCTCCCGTTGCATTTTGGGGTATGAATCAATGGCTGCAAAACTACGAGTACAGAATTGCAATTGCCTGGTGGCTACTACCGGCAACCTTTGTGACGACGTTGGCAATCGCCCTGGCAACCGTTAGCCTTCAGGCGATCAAAGCGGCGCGAGTGAACCCAGCGCGATCTTTGAAATCGGATTAATCTTGTTCGTCACGTGGAGCGATCATTTCAGCCACATTGCTACCGACGATAAGAATACCTTCTGCTGGTCAATGAACAGCGTATGCGAGTATTGATTCAGATAAGGGACCCGGTCGCAGCCAATGGTTTGGCCGATTTCATGGATCTGCTCGATTAAAAAGGCCATGCTGCTTACCATAACGTGCTTAAGTAGAGATTTGTAGCTTTCGCATAAATTCGAGTTGCGGTGTGACATCGATATTGTGTGTCGGTTCATCCTCCAAGAATGTTGAGAGGGAATGCTCATTTATTGAATAGCTGGTTATGAGGGTATCGGGCTGACAAGTTGGGTAAATCTGCTTGACCTGGTCATTTGGCACCGACAGCGAGAAGTATCCGTTTGCGGATGCGTGTTTGAAAACCAGTGTGCGGTAGGCCAGTGAATTTGTGTCCATCTTAGCTACTTTTAACGCTTTTTTAGTGTGCTTGCCCGTCTTTATCTTCAGATTGTTGCTTTGGCAATTTACGTGCTTGACATCGATAGAGCGACGCTGCTTTGGGGTCTGCATGGACGATGTTCTTTCTAAACTGTTTAGGGTGGAAGGAACGCTCGACGTTTTGCGAAGCGTAAGACCCGAAGTTCAAAAGATGACAAGTCGCTCCGCTAGTGCTGACGATTTCAGCCATGCAACCGTGGCGAAGCATGTAGGGTCCATTAAAACGTATATGATCAAGAGTAAGCCTTACACTCAGCCCAGAATGAGGCGTTGACAACCTGTCACGAAAGCCATTCTTATCTGCCTTACAATAGATTACCCACAGCAAGGCGGTGTATCTCCGTCAGCATAGCTTGGGGGTCTTTTTTTCCGAAAATAATTCGAACTCCATTTTGAAACAGTTGCGAAAAAATAGCTGGATCTTCGCTTGCGGTGAAGCAATAGACCTGAATAGAAGGAAAGCGAGTGGTCAATAATTTGGAGAGGTCAATGCCATCCATCACCGGCATTTCCATATCGGTAATGCAGACTTCGGGCAATTCGGGAATAACTTCTATTTTATCTATTAGCTGTAAGCCATTCTCTGCTTCAAAAATCAAGTCAAACAAGCCGTTTTGCTGCACACATCTTCTCAGTATGAGCCGTTGTAAAGCATTGTCTTCTGCAATCACAAGTTTGATTTTTTTGGCGACCGCCGTTCGAGGGGATTTGAGGCACGACATATTTTGAAAAACGTTGAGTGACAAAAAATGCGACAGAACTTGTCGTCTCGAATTAAGGCTGACTTTCTGCCAGCCAAGCCAGTTGTAGTAGTCTATTACAGACTACTTTTCAGTTTTTTTTTGCTTACAATCAACACCTTACTTAATATTTATCTGCGAATTATTTAAGACAGGATCTTTGTGAAATAAGTCAGATGTTCTCTATGTGCCTGCCCTGTCGTGGTAAGCCCGGACAAATGAGAAGTGCATCTGCGGCATTTGGAATGGGGAGAAAACGGGCAGATCCAGCTGGACATGTTTTATGACTACCAAACCAGTGCGGTCCTGCACCCGAAATGGCAGCAATATTGAGTAAAAGCAACCGGCCCACTTCAGCTTGGAAGGTTTTTGGGAAAAAGGCTACACGGGCCACCGGCGCGACAGACTCAACAAGCGTTGTCAGCAGGAACTCGACAGCATAGCGATGGAGCAATACCTGTCGGCCGAGGAATGCCTGATGTTGGAAGAATATAAAATAAAGCCCTGCAACTTCTAACTGCACAAGTGCGGGTTATTCAGCAGCTCTTCGAAAGTAAGTCGATCAACATGGTGCAGCAGATGGAGTTTCGAAGCAACATCCAAAGTGTCAACGAAAGCCAGGGAGAGAATGAAGCGGATCAAACAATCGCCCTTTCCGCCAAACTATGCCACTTTTAGCCTCATATTCGTTTGCGTGTTCATTTTAATGCTACCCTTCGGCATCGTGGGGGAGCCCAGTAGGTTGAGCAGCAAACTGGTTGCATGAAACGAGTGTTCGGAGATACGGATCGTTAATTGTCTGGATGTTGTTAATAATCAGTCCATGCTTCGAATGGTTTCAAGTGCTTTTATCCCACCTTTGTTATCGGGATTGAGCTTGATGGACTTTTCGTACATCATAGCTGCTTCTCGCTTGTTTCCTGTCGCCAGGAGTGCTTCGCCGTAGCTGTCGTAAGCGTTCCAACTTGTTGGAAACAAGTCAATATTGAGTTTAAATGTTGCCAAAGCCTCAGTGAATTTATGTGATTCAGGTAAATGATAGGGATTGCTATTTCCTAAAAATGCATATCCTAGCTCATTCAGCTCCTGTTCGCTCAGATAATAATTTAAGGTGTCTTTTTTCAGCCTGTTGAGTTTATTTCGGGCTTTGGTCGAGCCTTGTTTCAAAAGAGTTTGCCCATATTGGTGCGCAAGGCTCTTTTTAGGTAATTCAACATGCTGACCATTCAATATCTTCAATAATTTGGTGCCAACTTCGTGGGCATTGAAATGTGTGTTGTCGAAGAGAATGATCGTTTGACGCCTCGTTAGATTACGCATCATCACACAGCTTAAGCTGATAGCAGCTCCGCTATGATAGACGACCTGCCCCATGCTGGTATCAGATTCTACTTCCCAACCAAGGCCAAATAGGTCTGGATGGGGCTTCCCGTCGGTCAAAAGTACCGACTGGTGGGCTTCCCGTAAGGTATTCGCCTTGACCAACTGATTTTTATATAGGGCTTTGTCATATAAGAGAATGTCCTCAATCGTGCTGATGTAATCGCCGAATCCGTTCAGGGCAAATGTTTTCCAATAGTTTCTGATATAGGGAACTGTATTAGAACGCGTCGGCATGTCATCGTAGGCCCGCAGATAAATATGTGGGTAGGCAAAGTTAGCTATGGTGTCGGTGTTAAATTGTTGAGCTAATGGCATAAACCGCGTTTGCTTCATACCGGCAGGTTCCAGCAGATGTCGATGGATGTAGTCAGCATAGGGAAGTCCTGAAAGGCGTTCGAGGAGTAAGGCTAAAACAATGTAGTTAACGTTGTCGTAATTGCCTTTTTTGCCGGGCGCATAGATCAACGGGTTCTTGCCTGAGACTACGGCTGGCAGAAAATCGACATTGGTAAATACTTTGGTAGAATCTTTTGCCCGGATCGGGTTGAGGTATGCATTATAAGGGGGCAAGCCTGACGTATGCGAAAGCAGATGCCGAACCGTGATTTGTGGGTAGGGAAAATTGGGCAAATAGTTCGCTACGGGAGTGTCGATGTTTAACTTGTCCTGATCCATGAGTTGCAGCACACCAATTGCGGTCAGGGTTTTGGAAAGGGAAGCAATGGGAAAGGAGATGGTTTCTGTATTTGGTGCTTTCTTTGAGAAGATAGCGTACCCAGCGGACTTTCGATAAACTACTTTTCCCCTTTCGGCCACCAGGATAGCACCACTAAATTGCTGGTTTTGGATCAGCTTGGTGACGAACTGGTCGAGTCGCTGATTTGTGGTTTGTGCGTTTCCTGGTACCAATTCCAGCGAGATGAAGAAGGCAATTAAAATGACCCTTAGTTTGGCTATCATTGTCCCTGAGTAATATTGTTGCTGACCGAAATCCGTGTCGCCCTAAGGACGCAGCAGTGGTACTGTTCGTTGCACCAAGCATAATTGAAGCCTGTTAATGCTCCAGCTGCGACGGTCCCCAAGCTGGAAAAGGATCAAACCGATTATTTACCCAGAAGGCTATCGACATTGACAGCTTGTCATTCGTTTTTCTGGTTGATGCGGGAATATTCCCATCCCTACGGTGGCGAGAGCAAAGAATAACAAAAGGGACTGTTAGAGTTCATTGCCAAAAAGGGCTATGCGGTGGTATCTGTTCCATACGCAGACAATGATACCAGTATAAACCACCGTTACACCACTTTGCGGGTCGGCTTCACCAAGGCGGCAGCCGACTACCCAATATCATCGATATTAGGAAAATGGGCTTCATGGGACATTCTTTCGGCGGGGGCACTTCAATCGGCCTGGCTTATAAGCCTTTTACGGAAGAAGCTGGGGACAGCACGGGCGCTTCCTGTTTACAATGGCGCCAGCTTACAGTTATCAGATCACGCCCGCTCAGCCAGCCAGCTTTCTGACCATTGCGAGAATGATCACGCAGATATATAGTCAAGACGTTCTAAATGATCACAGAATGGCCATTTATGTCTTAAAAATACCAATATTTCCGATGCGGAGTAGGACTACTATTACCTGAAACCCTCGACAGTGGCCGGTTGTAAATATGCTACCGGACATACGCTGCCCAACACCCGTACCGCCTACGATGCCTACGACTACTACGGGTTTTACCGTTTGCTGGATGCTCTGATCGATTACAGTTTCAATAATAGTGCGGCAGAAAAATGTGGCGTTGGGGAATGGTTCATCTGAACAGGTGACCATGCCGCGATGTGAGGGACAGTTAATGGCTCCGCTGGAAGTCATCGGCAATCCTGCCGCTCAATACAGCCAGGGAAAATATCAATTCAAGTGCGGCAGCGTGTTATACAATCCAAGAATAGCCTACTGCGAATAACATCTTTAAACAAATGACGAAGAACATATTTTTAGCAGCAATTGTATTGGCGCGGCGTGTTCCAAGGGAGATATGAGCCTTAAATCAAAATCGCCTCAATCAAACGTGTGATTCGGTCACCTGTGTTGGTTGAGTAGCTGCCTTTTGACGAGCGCTATGATTTCTGGTTCCCCTAGCGCTTTGTGAAGCTTAAAATCCGGCTGAATACCATTTTGATAGATTTTCTTATTCTTATCCGCAGAATAATCGGTTGCCAAAAACAACTGACTGATGAAGCAGGCTCGAACGTGTGGCTATGGGAACCGGTGTCCCTCTGACGAATGACACATAAGGGGTTATTTTGTGCAGAAGAGATCGAGCCAAACTGACGCTGAGTTGTTTTTCTGTCGTTTAGCGAAAAGACGTGGATGTCGTCTCGATGTCAGGCTCTTAAAAACTGGGAGCGGTTGGCAAGGACTTGGATTTACTATAGAAAACATTCCTAACGCAGAAAGATCTCAAACTCCAAACAAGCCGTTCTGCATCCAGATAATGGCTACCGTAACCACCACGGAATAAATGTCGGACTATTTTCTTGTTGATCCAGAATTGGCATTTAAGTTAAATATCTGAAAATGAGACAAAAGTTTAAATGATAGAACTAAGTCTGTACGAAAATACGATCGTTAAAGTGGAATTACGAGGAATCAAGAAATCTGCATTTAACGCCGATGGATGAGCATAAAAGCTCAATTTAGCCTAAGCCTGTGACGTTAAATTGAACTGGCAAATCATACAGAGGCACGCAAGGGGCTACGAAGCTAGTTGGGAAGGTGCTTTCCCAAACTGTTTTTTAAAAACGTAGGAAAAGTGGGATAGGTCTTCGATCACTTCCAATAGGGCGGCGCCGCAGACCTTTTCAGGATTCGTTTCGCCAGGCGTGGTGGATTTATTTTTAATATATCACTCGTTGCTTTCAGATAACCCTTTCTAGTTCCGCACTATTGCTCGCTTTTGGCGGTCGGTCAAGGTGATGTTGAAATTTCTGTGTCAATGACTGCTATTTAGAAGCTTCCTATATAGACCGCGTTGAGGGTTTACTATTTCTATCTCACTATATTCGACCGATTTTGCCCCAGCGATGCTCAACGAATTTTATCTATGAATAACCCGATTCTAATTAATCTACGCCTCAATTTTGGATTTACTGTTGCATTACTGCTGCTGACCTCGGCGGGATCGCTGGTCAGCATCAGGGAGCTAATTTTCAAGTGGCGTGAACTGGACCAAAGTAGTGAAAGGGTTCGGGCATTCGACAAGCTCCTTTCCGAGATTAAAGATGCCGAGACCGGGCAGAGAGGTTTTCTTTTGACAGGGCAGGCGTACTATTTGGAGCCTTACCGGGCGGGCCGCATACAGACAACAGCCTTGCTGGACGAGCTTGACCGCATTGCTAGCGGTGATTCAGTCAAGGTCAGATATTGCCAACAACTTCGTGAATTGGTCGATATACACCAAGCAGGCTTACAGGCTGCAATAGCGAGAAAAACGGTTGGTGAAGCGTTAAACGAAGCAGCCTTGCGAGAGGATAAGGCAACCATGGACCGTATTCGTCAAGTTGTGGCCGCTGCCCAGGAGCATGAAGCAGGGTCGCTTACAAAGACGACACGTGAGAAAAGGTGGTTTGCTTTCTTTACGCCCCTGATCGTAATGTTGGCGTTTGGTCTGGCTGTCGCTGTATCCATCTATTTGTTTTCCAGGATGTACGGACAGATTAAACAGAACCTGGGACTGCAATCCCGGCTCGAGCAACAGGAAATCGAGACCGCGGCTCGTATCAAGCAGATCAACAGTCTGACCAAACAAATTGCGGCTGGCAACTATGCCATTCGGATCGCGCCCGAGGGGGATGGAGATTTAAACCAGCTCGCTGTTTCACTTAATAATTTGGCTGAACAGTTACAGCGCTCGTTTGAGCAGCTCGTAGAAAACGAATCGCTTCAAGCAAGCTTGTTGGATTTGAGCGGCGTTATGGAAGGTGAGCCTAGCTTAGAGAATCTGGTTGATTCAGTCATGTTATTCCTGTCTGATCGGATTGACAGCCATGCATCCGCTTTTTATATTAGGGAAGCGGATTCCTTCAAAATTTTCAGTGTGTCAGGCGTTAGCAACCCTGTCGTTCGTTTCGAGATCGGGCACGGACTTGTAGGAGCGTGTGCGCAGAAAGGTAGACAAATCAGCATTGAAAATGTCAGCTCGGACCTTTTGAGGATTGAAGACGGGGTAAGCACCGTTGCGGCGGCGCATTTACTGCTCAGCCCGGTCATATATGAGGGGAAGGTCATTGCGGTAATGGAATTTGCATCTTTGAATGGATTTTCTCAAAAGCATAAAACGATTATAGACCGATCAAGTTCTGCGATAGGTATTGCAATAAATAGCACACTGAGCAGGCAGCAGGTGTATGCGCTTTTGATCGAGTCTCAGGACCAGAAAGAAGAGCTCCAGGTCCAAACGGAGGAGTTAAAGGGGCAGGCCGACGAGCTTCATTTACAGGCAGACTATTTGCACTCGCTCAATGAAGAGCTGCGGCACCAGAAGGAACTTGAACAGGCGGCGCGGCAGGAAGCTGAAAAAGCCAAGACGGATGCCGAACGCGCGAGCCGTGTTACAAGCAATTTTCTGGCTGTAATGAGCCATGAGATCAGGACACCGATGAATGGGGTCCTGGGGATGGTGGCCTTGCTGCGTCAAACAAACCTTACGCCGGAACAATCCGAGTATATCGGGATCATCAGCACCAGTGGAGATGCGTTGCTAGCGGTAATTAACGATATTTTAGATTTGTCAAAGATAGAATCGGACAATATGACCCTTGAGCAGTCGAATTTTGATCTGAGGATTTGTCTGGAAGATGTGATGGACTTGTTTTCCTACAAAGCCGTTGATCAGGGAATTGAACTACTATTGGATATGGACGAACATGTTCCTGATGTTTTCTGTGGTGACAGCCTGAGGATTAGACAAGTGCTCATCAATCTTGTGAATAATGCATTGAAGTTTACCAGCAAAGGCAAAGTTGTTGTTTGTGTCCGGCACGTTTTGGCTATAGACGGGCAGTCGGAGCTCGAATTTCAGGTTCGGGATACCGGTATCGGCATTCCGAAGGAGAAGATCGGGCAGCTATTCACGGCATTTACACAGGTCGACTCCTCTACAACAAGGAAATATGGAGGTACGGGACTGGGCCTGGTGATCTCCCAAAAGCTTGTGAATATGATGGGTGGTACCATGTCGGTAGACAGTGTGATCAATCAGGGTTCCGTATTTGCGTTTAGGTTACCGGTTCTGGAATCTGGGCGGGCATTAGCCCCGGAAAAGATGCCTGACTTTACGGGTAAAAACGTGATGCTTATTGAGGCAAGCCCGACTGCCGCCAGGGTAATATCGTCGATGTTATCTGGAATGGGATTGACTGTTGAAGCCGTTCATAACTTCTATGATCTTCAAGAGAAATTAAACAATAAAGGGTTTGACCTTTTTGTCATCGACAATTCCATGTACGATGCCCGGCTATCTGGGATGATCGGGCTCAAGTCGGTGGCAGCACCCCGAATTGTTTTATGCAACATCGGAGAGGTAAGCGCTCTGAGCAGCCAGGAACTGGATCACCTTTGTGTAGTTCGAAAGCCGGTAAAACGCAGGCATCTAGCCGAAGCACTACAAAAATTGTTTGGTGACTGGGTTGGAGTGAGCGATGAGCCGGCACTTACGCAACAAGAGCTTGACTGCGGGCCGCGGCCTAGTTGTCCGTTATCAATTCTGCTTGCAGAAGACAATAAGATTAATCAGGTGCTTTCAATGCGGGTTCTGGAGAAGATTGGCTACAAAGCAGATCTTGCTACAAATGGGTATCAGGTGCTGGAATGCATGGGCAAAAAAGAATATGATCTGATCCTTATGGATGTATTGATGCCGGAGATGGACGGCTTGGAAGCAACGCGAAGGATCCGCAGGGACTTTATAAAACAACCTAAAATTGTGGCTCTAACGGCCAATGTGCTCGAAGATGACCGGAAAGCTTGCTTTGAGGCGGGGATGGATGAATTTCTCTCAAAACCATTCAAAATAGAGGAGCTAATGCATATACTTGACCATGTGGTTGCCTCGATACGTCTGGCTAATACCTAACAAAAGGCAGGGGGTGTTTGAGAGCCTTGAAAAAAGAAAGGGTTCAATATCTGAGGATACTTTCGCCTGATCGATATAACTCCATTAAACGAGAAGATCGTATGCATCCGACGAATCCGTATTGTGTAGTTGGGCTTTCTGACAGGTAGGTTAAGTGTTCTGATTCCGCAAATATAACCAGTTATTTGGAAGCAGTTGGTAAAGGTATTTTTGCTTGTGTGACTGGATCCTTTCGAAGACATCTTTGAGCCTCTCGCGCTCATCTATACCATTTTTCTTGCACGTAGCCATAAAGGAGTACATCGCGGCTGTCATCTCGGCTGCCTGGTGAGAGCCAGTGAACAAAAATGCTTTTCTGTCGATTGCTAGTGGCCTGATTGGGCAAGGTCATATTACTGAAAACTCAATTGGAATTCGGTACCTTGTTCAATTTGTGAGCTTACGCTGACCGTGCACGCAATGGACCTTGCAAGATCGCGCACAAGGTGTAATCCAAGGCCGGTTTTGCCATTAATCACTGCATCCTGTTGGTACAAGGCCCGGAGCTGGCCGTCTGAGATACCGGGGCCGTTATCGCGAATGACCAGTACCACCTCACCCTGGTCACACCTGGCCAGCCAATGGATGTAGCCCCCAGGTTGATTCGCCAAAACCTTTACAGCATTGCTGGTGAGATTCTGCATGATAGTCCTCAGGTAATTCTCATCGGTAAGTACCATAAGTCCTTCGGGGGCATCGTAGATGAATTCGATCTGGGTTGTTGAGGCGAAAAGTCGTTTCATATAATCGAATAGCGTTTCTACATGAACCTGCCGGATCACGGGCTCGAATTGCTCCATCTGGCTTTTACTCCAAAGCAGGATCGACTCCATATTATCGAGCAAATCCTGCGCGGCATCGGTGATTTTTTGCTGATGGGCGACCGCCTTGTCGGGCGACAACAGGTCGGGGTTGTCGCGCCGCAGGTTCAGAAAACTGATCAGGTTGGCGATGGGGCTGCGCAAGTCGTGGCTCAGGATAGCAAAAAAGCGTGCCCTTACCTGGTTAGCCTCAACCAACTCCTGATTCAGACGAAGCAAAGTGACGTTGCTCCGTCGCCGGGTACGGCTTTGCATATAAATGAGGGCTCCAATGACCAACAAAAGACCTATGCCGACAATCAGGGCCATTTGCTGGCGTCTCTGTCCAGCGATGGTCAGATGGTTGATCTGAAGCTGCCTGTCACGCAGTTCGATCTCGCGCCGGCTTTCCAACCCCGCGATTTCGTTTTTGGCCTGCTGAGAATACAGAGAATCCTGGACAGCCTGATACGCCCTGAAATTTTCGTAGGCCCCTTTGTAGTCTTTTCTCAGGGCTTGCAGCTCAGCGAGGTTTCCACGGAAATAAGCTTGGTTGCTGACCTCGCCCTGTTTCGCACTGATCCTGATCGCTTCGGTCAGGTATCTTTCGGCCAGTTGCAGCCTTTGGTTCTTATCCGGTGGCGCCACCGAAGCATTGTGCGGGCCGGGATACCTTATCAGGTCCAGGTAAGCGATGCCGAGATTACCCAGATTGGTAACTGCTTCCTGATGGCTTGGGTTGACCTGCTCCCAAAGCGCTTTGGCTTTGAGCGCATAGGCTATTCTCTGTCCGAGATCACGCTGCATGGCAACAGATAGATTTCCGTAAGTCTTGGCTAAGCCGTCCCGATTGTCGACCTGCCGATGTAGTGCCAGCGCCTGCATCCCGTATTGCCGTGCTTTGGGCCAATCTTTCATTTGGGTGTATAATGCGGCCATGCTGGTCATAGAGGCTGCTAATTCGCGGCGCGCGTTAATGTCGGGATTTCCTTGCTTTTGCCGTAAGCTCAGCGCCCGTAGACCAAATTGAAGTGCCTTCGGAAAGTTTTGCTGTATCCGGTAAATTTCCGAGATGTTGTCAAGGCACATGCCGATAAGGTAGTTGTCCCCGGTCATTTCTGCATGTTTGAGGCCCTCGAAATAATACCTGGTGGCTGCCGGGTAGTCAGACCGCAGGTTGTGTTCGGTAGCGCCCATGTTGTTGGTCGTAGCAGCCAGGTTCCAATGATCGTCCAGTTGCTTGTAGATGGCTATTGCTTTTCGGTAATAGTGAAGGCTGGAATCGAAATCGCCTTTTTCACTGAAAGCACGCCCTATATACGTATTGAAAACGCCGATGCCCCGGGGCCACTTCATCCGGGTAGTGTGGCGGAGGCCGGTCCGTCCGTACACCAGGGCCTGATCGACATTGACAAAAAATAGTTCGTCCACGATCACCCGGTATAATCGTGCTTTGGCAGTGTCATTGCGGCTCCTAGGGATTTCCTGCAACAGGGAGTCGATCAGTGCCTGACCCTGTTTCTGGGCCTGGGCGGTTGCGGGTAAAAGTAAAGCGGAGAACAGCAGTAGCTGCCATTTCAAAGAATCCACATTTTTTTCGCTTAGCAACATCATCATAAAAGAATAAAAACCCATTTTGCCCGGATGCCAAACCTTGTTGAACTGACAGCACATTACCGGGCACTTATCGATTCCAGCACGGCGCGATAACTACGACCCACTGGCAACATAAATTGCCGGGCGTAAATATGGTGTGCATCGATACGGTCAATGTAGTGCCGCTGTACAGCATAGCTCCTGTGAACGCGCAAAAAGGATTGGAAGGGCCTTTGCTGTAACAGGTTGCCGATGGAGGCCAGCACGGTGTACTGGCGTTCGGACGTAACTATACGGGTATAATCCCTTAAACCTTCCAGGTAGACGATTTCATAAAGGTTCAGCTTAATCTGCTGATGGCCGTCCTTGACAAAAATCGTTTCGGCCCCCAGACTCAGGTCGAACAACCGAGCTTTATTTTTTATTTCAAAAAAAAGCTCCAGACGTGTGATGGTGTGGGCAAATCGATCGGCATGAATGGGTTTGACCAGATAATCAAAGGCGTCGACCGCAAAGCTATCCGCCGCATAGTCGGGATAGGAGGTAATAAATATGCATGCCGGGACTTGCATCAGTCGGCGTCGCAATTCAAGCCCATTCACTTCGGGCATGTCGATATCCAGCAGCAGAATGTCCACGTTTCTGTTTTGGAGAAAGAGCAGGGCTTCGGAAGCCGACTGAAATATGCCAGCGATCTGCAGCGTCTTACAGCGCCGGGCATGTGCCAGCACAGTCAGCCTGTCGATCTCATTGTCGTCGACAATGATGCAGGAATATGGCTTCGTAGACATATCGCGGATGGTCGGATACCAGGATTTAGAGCACATTTCTACCAAAATTAAACCTTTTGCTCAAACTGCGGCATTATTTGTCGATTCAAAATGTCGTTTGTCGAATCGTTGTTGCCGGAACCTACGACCTTATGCAGTTTTGGTCCGTCATCTTTGGTTCTTTGCTATGAAAAAGTTATTTCTCCTTTTACTGCTGATCGGATGCGGCCGGCCATCCGCCGATCCGGGAATTATTGCCATCACAGACACTTCGCACCCGGGGGCCGGGCGTGCGGGCGTTGTGGGCATGGCGGGGATTGACGCGTGGGATAGGCTGACCAGTACAGAAAAGGACCGGATAAAAAACTGGAATACGCTCTTTCTCCACCAATCGGTGGGACAGGATCTGGAAGAAGGGAGCAAAGCGAACGGCGTCCGATTTGAATACTTCGGGCAAAACGACAAGGTCGATCAAGGCAGACATGGCAGAGGACTGCGGGGCGGTATTTTTGTCGATCTGGGCGGGATCTCCAATGGTAACCCAAACGAAAAGATGCGCGTTTTCGAAGAAGCTGCGCTGCGGAGCAAGGGGACGCTGGAAATTGCGATCTTCAAATTTGGTTATGCAGACATCACCGAAGATAACCGGGAGCTTGTGAAAACTGCATATAAAGCCTTCGTGGAAAAACTGCGGCAGCAGATTCCCAGGCTCAGGTTTGTCCATATCACCCCTCCGCTGGTCTATTCAACCGCGCCGGACGAAGGTAATGCGGCCAAAGCCGATGTTGGCAGCTGGATGAAAAATACGTTTCAGACTACGGACGTGGTCTTTGATTTACAGGCTATCGAAAGTAAGGAGGGAGCATGTCAGCAGAATAACGTACCCCGCATTTGTCCCGAAAACCGGGCCAGCGCGATGGACCCGTCGGAGGTGAATGGCGTGGACAGCGACGGGCAGGGGCACCTGGGTAAAAGGGCAGGCCAGCGTATCAGCAAGGGCCTTCTGTATGCAATTTACCAGGCCGGACAATAGCTTTTCCATCACCACCTACCATTTCAACACATGCAACGACGTCACTTCTTGTTTACATCGGCGCTCACGAGCTTGTTTTCAGATTCGGCACACGTGAGCGCTTTTACCCAAGCTGCTACGGGCAAGGATCCACTGAGGCCGTTTTATCTTCCGCCCCTGGAAACATTACAGCCTGGCCCTACCGGACTCAATATCCGTACCAGGGTGAGGCATGGGCAGACCAACGGGCAATTTTCTTGCGTAGAGTTTGCCCTGGCAGCGAAAAAGATGGGGCCTGCTCCGCATCTTCATAAAGCACTCGACGAATTGATGTACGTGCTGGATGGGACGATTACTGTGATGGTTGGGCAGACCGAATACCAGGTTCAGGCAGGTGGGTGGCATCTGCGCCCCCGGGGCATCGTCCACACGTTCTGGAATGCGACTGACCGGCCTGCTGTCGGAATTGATTGCTATTTCCAGCAACCTTTCGAAGATTTCCTTGAATCTGCTACATTCGCCATTCCCGAATATGCCAAAGCGCATGGATTATCCATGGACGCGTCCGAGATACGCGAAAAGTATAAAAAGTTGCACGAACGGTTCGGATTGATCGGCTATCCTGACAAAAGACAGCCAATTATCGAAAAATATGGCTTGATTGCGTAAAAAAGCTATATTTCCATGTCTAGACTTTTTCGACTTTTCCTTTTTTTACTCGTAGTGGCCGCGTTCAGTTGGGGCGTGTACGAGTGCAAGTATTATTACAGCTATTATGCCGACCTGAAAGACCGCCCGTGGGCCTACAGCCGCGACGAAAAAAAACCACTGCTGGTGGGGCGTTGGCAGGGCAAATTCAGAGATCCAGACAATGTTTCCAAAACGGTCCTGCTTACGATAAAGCTGCCTGTATCGGACCAGGAACGTGCGAGCAAGGCTGCTCGTTTTAGGGGAAAACAGCAGCGTTTCGCCTCGCACAACGAGAAAAAGAGGTTTGCGGGGTCAGCCACTGTTACCGGTGCATCAGGTACGGAAACCTATGAATTCCATGGGCAAGTCCGCACGGAAGATGGCCACCAACTGGGCACAATCCAGTTTTACACCGCAGAAGGCATGAGCCAGGTCCGTACAAATTTCAATTTGCATTCAGCCGTTGAAGGCGGTCGCTGGAACGGCGACAAGCTGACACTGACCGTTGGCTTCACTTATACCACCGCTACCGGCGCCAGCCATTGGAACAGCTCCGACCCCCGTTTCGATAAAAAAGTAGTCATTCACCTTTCACGCGTCAAACCATGAAAAAAGTTTTGCCTTTTGCCCTATTAATCACGGTGATGTTAGCCAGCTCCGGCGCGGGCTGCGGGGGCAAGAAATCCGGTGATCCTGAGCCGGAACAGTTTAACGGACTGCTTGGCCGGTGGGAACTGAAAGAGGCTGAGGTGTATGCACAGGATGTCGGCCAGTCCGAGCGCATGCTGGGGAAATCAGGTGAAGGACTTGCTTTTGTTTTTTATGCAGACGGCAAATATGACGGGTGCTTTCTGCCCGGTTCTGAATGGACTATTCTGGCCTGGGCGGTCAGCCAGGCAGCTGGAATTGTACGACAGACAAGCCGGGCCGGTGGGCGTTAAAGGTAACCAAACTGGATGGAAAAAGCATTGACGATGGCACGCTGACACTGACCGCACCCACACTGGCAGATCCGCTTATTCTGGAAAAGTTGTATACGGGTACCGCTTCGGCCGGCGCATCGAATGTAACAGTCCTGGTTGGTGAAACCCCGATTAAGACCGATGCCGGCGGAAACAAATCCTGGGCTGTCTATCACTTTGTTAAAAAGTAGTCATGGTCCCCGACCGCATCTTTTCACTATTCTTCACATTAGCACTATTGGCATCGCTTTGCGGCTAGTCAGCAGCTAGTGGCGGCCGATACCAATAGTATTAGATATTTTTATATCCGGGTGAGAAGAGTACGCCTGTATTTACCATTCAGTTCAGCGCGGACAAACATTTCTTCTGGCAGAATTCCGAAGGTATCTATTCATGGAAATGGGTAGCGTGTAATGATGGACGTGACGATCACTTTCTTGGTCAATGGTATTCAAATTCAAACGCTATAAGCTTGAAGGGACGGATCTGTTCGGGCGTTTGGCACGGAGTGGGAACGAAATTGCTTTGCATACTGGCCCACTGCTTCCAAAAGCGGAGTGCCGGCAGCCTGCAAATCTCGTTCAATCAGGACATGATCAATATGCTTCTCTTCACCGCCGGCAGCAACACTTGCTACATTGACAGGGGCAACTACACTATGTCAGTAAACCTACTTAGGATCATCAATACCGACTTTTCAGGCTTCCTATTGGCATCAGCCCATGTAAACCGGGCGACTTTCTGGGTTTGATTTTGTCAAAGCAGTTAGATTCATTTCATGATTACACATCCACCTGTTACCGTTCAACTCGTACACCCGCATCCGCTGGAACGCGAGGCTGTCGCCTGCTGGTTATCGGGGCAGTCGTATCTAGAATTGATAGGAAAATGCGACAGCCTTGATAAAATCGACGGATTGAAGTGCCTGTCTGATCCGGAAGTGGTCATTGCTTTTGCCTGCAAGAACGATAATACGGCTTGTCAGATCCACGATTTAAAAAGACGATGTCCTCCATTGAAGATACTAATCGCCATCGATACGGCATGCGCGGTAAAGGTGCGTGGCATTTTGTATGCCGGCGCTGACGGACTGATCGATGTGTACGAGGAGATCCAGGAATGGGAATGGGCTATCCGCTCGGTGGCGGCAGGCAAAATTTATTATGGGCAGGAGATGATGAGGCACCTGGCTGGGTATTTTCAAACTCCGGAAATAAAGGAGGCTTGTATTGCGAGCCATCCGCTTAGCAAACGCGAGTTGGAAGTACTCAGACTAGTCGCCAGCGAATATTCTACCAATCGCATTGCCGATAAGCTGTTTATTAGCAGCAAGACAGTAGAATCGCACAGGCGTAATCTGTTTCAAAAGTTGGGAGTCAAAAATTCTGTTGGCCTGACTAAGGTTGCAGTAGGGCTAGGAATCATTTAAATGAAAACAATGCCACATGACAGCGTTACTATTGCGTATACAGCCAATTAGCCAGGGAAGTCTATGAATAACAGCATTATGTTTCGGGAAAAACAAACTAGGATGCATCGTAAATTTGGCAGGGCGGAGTGCTTTGCAGCTAAGACTATTGTAGGCATTGAATCCTGAATTCTTGTGAAAGTTTGGTTCTTCTGGTTTTTTAGGTTTCAAATTGGGGTTCTGCTATACAGGAGAATACACTTTATCAAACCGCAGGGCTTCGCACTTTGCCTTTTGATTCATACCTAAATCTATGTTTAAGATCGAACAGACAAAAAGGTATCAAAAGTCAAAGGTAAAATCAGTTTCGATGATGGTTGTAAACCCGAATGCTATCGGCGTCGATATTGGTGATACAATTCACGCGGTAGCCGTACCTGGTAATAGGACGCAAACGCCGTTCCGGACGTTTGGGACGATGAGTTGTGATTTGGATGAAATTGCCGATTGGTTTCAGCAATGTCGTATTGACACGGTGGCTATGGAATCCACCGGAGTCTATTGGAAGCACTTTTTGGTCTTTTAATACGTCGCAGCATTGAAGTTTTTCTGGTCAACGCCAATCACGTACGTATGATACTGGCAGGAAGACCGATATAGTCGACGCTGCCTGGATTTCAACAGTTGCACAGCTGCGGGTTATTGAGAAGCAGCTACCTTCCCTCATAAAATCAGGAGTCGCTACGTACCTTTGTCCGCTTGCGACAGACGCGGATACAAGATGTAACCGGTGAGTGCTTCGCATGGAAGGCCATCGAGCTGATGAATCTCAAACTGCACACGGATATTTCCGACATCACAGGTCTTACCGGTAGATCAATCGTTGAAGTTATTATTGCTGGTGAGAGAGGCTACAAATTTCCTTCCGCTGGTCCACAGTCGTATCAAAGCGAAGCCGGAAGTCATAGTAAAGTCGCTCCAAGGCCGATGGAGAGATGACCAGCTGTATGCACTTGCGCAGAGCTATCGATGTTGCAGCATTTTTCAGAGCAAGATCAGTAAACTCAAAGCGGGGAACTGCTTCATCTGTACAAGAGATGCCTGATTTTAAGTGAATTTGTCGACCGTTTTCGCCTAATATTAGGACAATTCAAATCCACGACGTTACATGGTGTCGCGAACTTTCAACTCTTGTGGATTTGGAAAAATAATGAGTTTTGTGTGACGTTTTTCCTCTCGTTGCGAATAATTGGCTGGTAATCGAATATTTTTTCAGAACGAAACTCCAAGCTATGTCGCTTATTAGAGATGCCAACCAATTTTTGAATGTAGTTGATGCCCACAAGGGGATTATCTACAAGGTTGCCAACGCGTATTGTCGGGACGGGGAAAGTCGAAAGGATCTGATTCAGGAAATTACGTTGCAGCTTTGGCTAGCCTTTCCAAAGTACGACCAACAGTTCAAGTTAACCACCTGGATGTACCGTATAGCCCTGAACGTATCGATATCCTTTTTTCGCAAACAGATTACCCGGCAGAAAATCAGCCATCCGCTGACCGAAGAAATTCTCACAATGATGACCGACGAGCAGTCGGATGTGGATTCAGACTTCATACTACTTCACAAGTTAATCAGGCAACTGAAAGAATTTGACAGGGCGCTGATGCTGCTCTATCTGGAAGGCCGTAGCCACTCGGAGATAGCAGATATACTTGGGATCACCGCTTCCAATGTCTCAACTAAGGTGGGAAGGATCAAAGGACAACTACGGGAAAAATTCACATCATTAAAATCTTAAAACTATGCAAGACTCAGAATTGATCGAATTGTGGCGGTCCTACGACCGCAAAATCGAAGAGAACCTGATTATGAACAAACGAAATGCGGAGGCGATCACAATCATTAAAATCAGATCCGCTGTTAGCTCCATGGCTCCGATGAAAATCTTGATGATCACCATAGGTACACTATGGTTATCTTTTATCGGCGTAATTCTTTACCGCACCTATTCCAACGCCAGTCCATTTTTTTGGTATTCCATGGCGATACATGCCTCCATTCTCGTATTCGTGATAGGGGTGTATGTTTATCAACTTGTTTTGATTTATCAAACCGATCTCAGCGAAGCGCTGTTTACTACGCAGCGTCGGTTGGCCCGCTTAAAGAGCTCTACACTGCTCATCGCAAGGTTAATGTTTCTGCATGCACCAATCTGGACCACTTTCTCCATTCCCGAACGCATTTTTGAACATCCGGTATGGATGACTATTCAACTAGTTGTCACAGTATTTTTTGTGATTGTTGCCCTTTGGCTTTTTTTCAATATTAACTATGAGAACAGCAATAAGAAGTGGTTCGCATTTATCTTTCGGGGAAATCAGTGGGATCCTGTAATTAGGTCATTTGAAATGCTTCGGGAAATGGAACGGTACGAGACAAATTAGCCTAAATTTGAGTTGCTCGCTACGGCAATTTCAGCGACGCTGGCAGGATGCGAAAATTTCAGATAACTGAAACTTTCGCATCTTTTGCTTAGAAGGTAAACAAGACTGCATCCCCAGGGCAGTTTCGCATGGATTGTTGTAGCGGCAGGTTTGTGATTACGGGTTAAAATCCGCTCGTTCTTTTTTGAATGACGCGGTTTGTAAAAAAAAGGAGAAATGAACAGTGTCATTACGGTTTCAATCTTATGGCAAGGTTTAAATTAACAGCCCCGCTGATTTTTAAGTAAACCGTCGCTGCAACGATCAGCAAATGAGATCATTGTTATAGCGACGAAGCGATGAAAGGAAATGTCGAGCCGATCAGCAGAAGCTCCCAAATATTTTGAGGCTATCACGAGGGAAGTTAGCCAGGCAATCAAATTGGCAAGTAGCATGGTCAGAGCCTAATTTATTTACAAAGTATTGGCAGCAGCGCGCGCAGTACTTTTTGCGTACATGAACAGCGATTATTACCAATTCATGCCGAATACATGATCGGGCACTCAGGTACCGAAAACTTTATCTGACAGTCGCCGATTTTCCGCTGGAACATTTTAATCCCAAGAAAACAACTTGCCATCTATACAACGCCGCGGAAAAATTGCTTGATGAAAATCATGTTTCGGTAAAATTATTCAAAGAAATCCTGGAAAGGTGGCCCGACATTCAGCGGACAATTCTACGGTCTATTCGCAAATCGCCGATTTGAAAGATGGAGAATTTTATGTCGATCAGCAGCACAGATTTAATCGGAAAGTAAAAATCGAGTTATCCGAAGATCTGAAAAAAGGCGCATACCGGATCACCGTCAAAAGTTTGTTTCCGCCAGTATTGGCAATAAAGATGAACCTGTCTATGCTTCACTGAATTCGGAGCAAGGAGCGGATGCCATCCAAATATGTACATTGGACTTCCAGGGATATCCGAACTCGGACAGATATTAAGGAGACTTTCCATCGCATATCTGGTAAACCGCCCGCGCTCATGCGCTTTTTCAGCAGGCATGGCAGGTGGACTCATACAGCAAGGTTGCGTCGCTTTCCAGCCATCAAAGAATGGGAAGGTCACATCCTGGATTAGTGCAAGGCAATGAAAGAATTGACCCTTAGAAATAGCGAGTAAACAAAGCTTCGCAGCAATAAAAAGACAGTCGATGCCCCTAAATTGAACGTTATTAAAAATCGATGCGATAGCTCAAATTGGGAATTATCACTAACTCTCGCTTCATATCGACCTCACCTGTCTTGTGGTTGAATTGGAAGCCTACATACTCCTGATACTGGTTTAGATTCAGGACCTTTAGAGCAAGTTCACTGGCTGTTTTACGCCTATTCATTTTGCAGCTCAGCGTCAAATGACTTACAAATGCAGCTGGGTATTGTCGGGAAAATGCCAAATCCTCAGAAAAGACCACTGCGTTGGCGGCACGCGATGCAGCCAGATCGACAGGTGAGTAGCGGTCGCTGCCCTGGTAGCTAAGATTCACGTTGGCACTGAATACATTCCGCTTGCTTTTTCCGGCAAACCATTCTTTTCCGATTAGAAAATGAAAAGCAAAATTGCGGTCGTAACGTGTGCTCCTCCATTTCAGGTCGCCTCCGCGGTAATGCGAGCGGAACAGCGATGCAGTGGTCAGGTAATAGTAGCCTTTGGATAAGTATTTTTGAAAGGTAATATCGATACCCATATTACGGCCCTGACCAGCATTTTCCAACTCCCCGTTGAAAAACCAGTCGCCTTGCTGGTTGATCATCGAAAAAGAGGTGCCGTCAATCACAGGAACATTAAATAAGTATTGGTAATAGGCCTCAACTTTCAAATGTCTGAAATCCGACGGATTTAAATTATAACCCAGCACGAAATGATGTGCTTTGGTGAAATTCAGTGGCCGGTTACGGACTTGATTTTCTTGACTTTGCAAAAAATAATAGTTCAGCCGCTCCGCACGGCTATGCAGGCCATATCCAACGCCAAGCGACTGCCCGCCAGTGAGCTGGTATTTAGCATTCATCCGGGGCTCGATGGAATATTTTTCCGTCAACGCGAAATACTGTGCAGTCAGCCCTGCGTTCAACATGAGCCTTTCGCTCGGTTTAAATGTAGATTGGGTGTAGGCGGAAACTAATGTGCTGCGACCACTTTCGTTTACAATCTGCTGCAACGGTCCTGAGCCATTTGGCATATTTTGGATATGCAATGTGTAATGCATACTTGTGATGGTGAAGCCGGTTCTGTTGGTGTGTCCGTGACTGAATCGTGTTTTTAGCGCAGTGGTAAAGATCAGGTTCCTATTGCCGTTGTCCAGCAGGCTTTTGGGCCTCACGGTGAAATTACTATCCACAGCTTCTACGGGATAATAGATACTGTTTTGGGTTGCAGCCAACGTTGATTTTAGCGTTTGGCGAGTATTGAATCTTAGCGCATGACCGACCCCAGCGGCACCCATTTGAAGCGTTACTGTATGATTTTCATTGTCCTCATCATATGCCCACGCGCTTACATTTTTTTTGGCCGAGGCGCTCACCCGGTCAGTCAGTCCGATACCCCATACCGAGAATGTACCGGCACGTTGGGTTGGAAGATATAGCTTGAAGGAAAGGTCCTGATAGCGGATCCCCCCGGCATTTTCTGCCAGTAGCGGTCCGACCAGCGCCAGTGTCGAATAGCGATAGTTGAACAAATATGAAGCTTTCCCGCCTTTCCGGAACGGCCCTTCCGAAGCGGCATCGATGCCGACAACGCCTACCTGAAAAGTATGCTCGTGTTTTTGTTCGTTACCAGTCCGCATACTAATGTCCAATACGCCCGACAATGCGTTGGAATATTCTGCGGGCATGGCGCCGGAAAAAAAGTCGGTATTCCCCAGCGAATGGATACTAAGTGCGGTTACGCTCCCTCCCCCAAACGAACGCAAATCGCCCAGGTGGTTGGGGCTTGGAATTTCAACCCCCTCCATTTTCCATTGCAACGACTGCGGGTTGTTTCCCCTGACTATGATAGCGTTGTTGCCGATATTCCCGGAAACCCCTGCCATTGATGATACCAGTCGCGCCGGATCGTCAAAACCACCTGCATATCGCTGCGCTTCCTCAATCCCGAGTCGTGTAACGCTCGTGGCCGCCGCCGAATGCCTCGCACTGATATCGCCTCCCTCTCGAACGATCAGCTCTTGCAATGTGGCCACGCGCGGGTAGAGAATAATTTGTAAAAACGTTTCCTTCCCCGATCCGGCAAAGACCTGACGGACCGTGACGGGTTCGTATCCAGTGCACGTGATGCGTAAATCATATCTGCCCACTGGCATACCGTCAATCGTAAACTTCCCTATATTATCGGTGAGGGTACCTCGCGAAAGTTCGCCATGTTGTAAGGTGATCGAGGCCGAAGTAACTGGCAGGGACGATTGGTCGGTGACGATGCCTTTGATGCGTGCCACTGTCTGGGCAAATATCAAACTATTCAAAATAAGCGTAAAAAGGATACACAATAAAGTTCGAGTCATGGTTTACCAGATTTTTTGGGCGCACAAAGTTCCATCCGGACCATACCCTTGACAATACTGAAAAATCAGTATTTCTAGTCGAGTAACCCAAATCTGGAAGCGAACGCGATAGCCTCCATCGAATTGTTGGCGCCTAGTTTTTCCAGAAACCGCTGACGGTGGGTGTTTACTGTGTTTACGCTTATTGACAATTTTTCAGAAATTTCTTTGCTCAGCATTCCATCGCGGACCAGTTTGAGTATTTCTAACTCGCGTTTAGTGACCTCGAATTGCGCTTTTGCCGGCGTTTCCATTGCCAAAGATTGCCCTGTCCTGAAATTGAGTAACTGGCTTTTAAAGCCGTCCTGCTCTTGCTGATCGGGAGAAATATCTACGACGCTCATCAACAACCATACATGCCCTTTTTCATCCAATTCGAGTACCTGATGCTGCTCTATAAGCCGTACATATTGGCCCTTGGCATTAAGTATCCGGTACTCATTGACCAGCTTATGGTTGAGTTTTTCTTCCCGGGAAAAATTGTCGAACAGTTTTAGAACCGATACCCCATTCATACTCGATCGATACTTGTCCTGCTCATGGATTCGCTGTTCAAAAAACTGCTGACCAATTGCCTGATAATCGGAGGGAACATATCCCAGCAGCCTACCATAGTTGGAGGAGTAAAATAAAATTTGTCTTCGGCAAAGATCAAAGATGCTGGTGCCCGAATTGCTGACATCGGACAAATTTTGTAAAACCCTTGCATGGTCCTGAACCACCGCATAGTCGAGATTGTGAGGTTCAAAATCATACTGCATCAGATAGCGGAAGAAAATTTGCTCGACGCTATTTTGCTCGTTCATTTGCTTAATACTGTTTCCAACGCGACACGTCGAGCCCAGTCCACTTCTAGGTAGAACTTTGATCGATTGTGCCGAGCAGGTGATTGCGAAAAGTTATAATTCTAGAGCAAGTTAGATACATTCGAGGAATTTCTAGTATGGAGATACATGTTCGGGAAACTGCGGAATTGCATCGTTTATACAAACCTACTTTACCGTTTGTGTCGGAGAGACCGATTTGAAAGGCGGCGAGATTTAAGGCAAACTCAGAGTAGAAAGCCAACAAAAAAGTTCCGACTGACTTAAGCGGGGATACCCTTGATAGAATATTTAGGACAATCTATATTTACAAATCTTTGTAATTCTAAGACTGTTTCGTCAACAAATCGACATGTACTTCACTACTCTACCGGACCATTCTCAACCTGGCTTTGATGAAGTGCAGCACTTTGATCAATTCAGAAAGCACAACATTATCTTCAACGCCGAGAGCAAGGAAAGCTATTGTGATGATCATGTTGGTTGTCTTTCCATTAAGACAGTATTGAGCGGCGAGGAAATTTATCGTGTTGATGGCCGGCAACTAGCAGTTCGCCCAGGACAATTCCTGGTTTTAAATAATGATCAGCGCTACGCTTGCCGGATTAGCAGTAGGGAGAGAGTACGATGCTTGTCTGTCTTCTTTAAAAAAGAGTTTGCCTCATCGGTGCTGTTCGATGCGCTGCATGGGGAAGAATTTTTGCTGGATAACCCTTCAGATGATGGAATCATACCTGAATTTTTTCAGACCCTTCGTCAGATAACGACGGATATGGGAGGACATTTTTCTGGACTTGCGAGCTTGCTGGAAACCCGCGGATATGATGAGGCCATGACCGATGAATACCTTGTGTTCTTGTTAAGACACTTGGTGCAGGTACATCGCTCAGACGTAAGGAGCTCCGGCCGGATTAAGGCGGTTAAAGCAGCGACCAGACTGGAAATATATAAACGTCTCTGCATTGCAAGAGATATCTTGCATTCGTCTTGTGGGGCACATATTCAATTAAGCGAGATTGGTGCCCAGGCCGGTATGTCAGTTCCGCAACTGGTCAGGCAGTTCAAATCTGCTTTTCAAACGACGCCTTACCAGTACTTTGTCGGCATCCGGTTGAAGCAGGCAGCCCATTTACTGCAACATACAGGCGAGCCGGTGCAGGACATTGCGTATATGTGCGGATTCGAGGATGCCGGCGCTTTCAGCAGGGCGTTCAGGTCGGTCTACGGTATGCAGCCAACGCGATTCAGGGCCGGCAGGTAATTTGTTCTCTCCGCGCAGTTATATCTAAACAATCGAGAATTTCCTACTAGGTGGCGGTTCTGCGGAAGCAGGGTGTAATATTGGCTAGGTTTGATGTCGCGGACATTGTCAGAGACATTTGTCAGCCATCGGTGCGGATCGACATCAAGTCTTTTACATTGGTCTGCGATGGTGTAGATTACAGCTGCCCGCCTTCAACTGCATAGCGCTCCTGGAAAAGAACCATACTGGTTTCGGCGATGACTGTATCTTGGCTAGTCTTCTTCAAAAGCCGCCGCGGTTCCTTCGGGTACATGCCTAACAGGCTATGTGGGACAGATGATGCTGCATAAAAAGCAGGAAGGCATGTATCGCAGGCTGTCGGAAACTTTTTGGCCCATCAGCACAAATCCTGTGGTGCCTTCGGCCGGCTCAGTCACAATTGCCCGGCGACCCCGGCTGTTCAACTGCAAAAGTGCTTGGGAACCGGGCTACGGCCAGGATGCTGTTGGCGAGGCTATTTGGCCTGATCTTTCTTATGGACCAGAGCCTTTGTATTAATCAGCTCCGAAAGCTCTTGTTCGGAAAGGCATTCACCAACTTTGCCGGTCATATTCGCCCGATTCCAATTCAGCAACCAGCCGGAGCATCTCTTCTACTTTTGCCGCTCCTTTATCTATAATCTTAATTGGTTGTGTTTTCAATTTGCGATGTTAAGACGTGTGACATCATTGCAGGAGGCATAATTAGTCAGGTGAATACGGTAATTTGAGCATTCTTGCACAGTTCCTCTGTACGGGCATCTGTACTTTTGCGTATCTATTCGCCTGGTCCTATGATGCTCAAAATGATAAAATTTACAAGTTTTTTTTCGCTACTGCTAGCCGTTGTTTGTTTGCAGCATACGGCAGCCCAGCGGGTGTCGATTCCGATTTATATAAACGCTGTACCCAATGCTCGCAAAGCTCCGGTAGACTATGTAGAGCAAACAGATGCCGACAGGTGTGTAACGCGGATAACACAACCGGCGCTCATTCCTTTCTTTCCCAGAAAAGAAACTGCTACTGGTACGGCCATACTCATCTTTCCGGGGGGAGGTTATCGTCTGCTGTCGCTGGCGGCTGCCGAGGAAATATCGAAAGCGCTTAACGAAAATGGCATCACCGCTTTCATTGTAAAGTACCGTTTGCCTAACGACACGATAATGGTCGACAAGTCCATCGGCCCCTTGCAGGACGCGCAAGCTGCCATCGGGCTGGTGCGCAAGAGAGCGGCAGAATGGGGAATTAATCCGGACAAGATAGGTATGATGGGGCTTTCGGCAGGTGGTCACCTGGTGTCGATGGCCGGGACGCAACACAGGCGGATCGTAGTCGACAACAAAGAAAATATCAGTTTTCGCCCCGATTTTATGGCTTTACTTTATCCTGTAATCATTTACGACCCAGCCCTTCCCCGAACCCGCGAAAATCTGATCGGCAAGAAGCCTTCGCCGGAATTGCTGGATCTGTATAGTACCGACAAGCATGTTACCAAGGCAACACCACCCACTTTCATGGTACATGCGGCAGACGATGAGGTGGTCCCCGTAAAACACACGCTATATTTTTTTAATGCTCTGTTGAAAAGCGACGTAAAAGCAGAAATGCACATAGTGCAATCAGGTGGTCATGGCTTTGCACTCGCGGATTCCAATAGCAAAGACAATTGGTTCAGGATGTTCAAAAGTTGGCTTACGGAAAACGGTTTTTGATGGTAAATACTTTAAACCATTTTGATAGTACCAATCACGGATCTGTCAATGTAAGTTTTCCCTTAGCCAGGATTGATCTGCATTTGAATAAACTTGTAGATAGTATGGATCACCTCATCGTAATCACTACCTTACCTTTGGCACGACCGCTCTCCACGTATTCCAGCGCGTTGCCGGTCTGTTCGAAGGGAAATACTTTGTCGACAACAGGCTTAATCACCCCGGACTCCACAAGCTTGGTGATATGCGCTAGCTGACTTCCGCTGGCCTGCATAAAAAGGAAAGAATATCGAATATCTTTCCGGCGGGCCTTTCTGCGAACACCTAGGCTAATCAGCGATAAAATAATCTTGAAAAACCACGGTAAACCCGCTTGCCGGGCAAATTCAGCAGTGGGCGGGCCTGAGATGGATACCACCTGGCCGCCTTCGCTCAGAATATTAATTGACTTTTTTAAGGCATTCGTATCCTGGCTGTTCAGTACAAAATCGTAGTCGCTAAGCACCTGCTCGAAGTCAGTCGTCCTATAATCGATGATCACGTCCGCACCAAGCGAGCTGACCAACTCCTCATTATTTTTGCTAGTTGTGGTAGCCACATGGAGTCCAAGGTGTTTGGCCAGCTGGATCGCGATGGTGCCGACACCTCCCGAGCCTGCCTGAATGAAGACTTTCTGTCCCTTTTTCAATCGGGCCTTTTCCATAAACGCCTGCCAAACGGTCAGGGAAACCAGCGGAAGCGATGCAGCCTCTGTCATGGAAATATTATTGGGTTTCAATGCGGCATCGGCTTCATTTACAGCGATGTACTGCGCAAAAGTGCCAATCCGAAAATCGGCAGGGCGGGCGTAGATCTGGTCACCCACCTTGAATTTTTTCACGGCACGGCCTGCTTCCACTACCACCCCTGCTACGTCGTGTCCCAATACCAATGGCAGCTTGTATGGAAGAAATAATTTGAATTCCCCTGCCTTGATCTTCGAATCGAGCAAGTTCAGTCCGGCAGCATGGACTTCGACGAGTAACTCGTTCTCGCTGATGACGGGGTTGGCCACATCTGTTAGTTGCAACTTTTCAGTCTTACCGTATTTGTTGATCACAAAAGCCTTCATGTTTGATATCTTTATAATTTTGAGTGTAGTTAACCGTTGCCAGCCATGTAGCAATGTGCGGCATTTTTTTAATCTTGAATTCGCTAAGTCTGCTTTAAAGACCCGTAGTGTTTTTTTGCATTAACCATTCCGTATGTAACACTGGGTGCCAGGCGATTCAGGAAAAAGATAGCCTTCGAATCGCCCACGCGAATGGTATACTTGTCCTTATGTATTCCTTCTATCAGGGCCCGCACCAATTTTTCAGGGCTCATCTTTTTATCCTGCCTGTCTGCCACCATATCAGTATCAACCAGGGGCGGAAGTAGTTCAAAAACCTTCACAGGACTTCCAGTTGCAGCCAAGTGCGATCTTAATGAGGTAGTATAAAAGGCTAAGGCAGCCTTCGATGCAGAATAGGTCGCTTCCAATATGGATGGTACAATGCTCAGTATAGAGGTGGTATTGATGATCGCTGCCTCAGGACGAGATTTGAGCATTTCCATGAACAGGTTATTAAGTCGGATCACGCCAAAATAGTTGACTTCCATTTCATATATGGCCCCTTCCAGGTGCCTTTTGTCGGGAAAGCCAAGATTTAAAGGCGGCACACCGACGCCCGCATTGTTGTACAGGATATCTATCCCGCCGAGTTCTGTGACCTTTTCGTAAAGTGCGAGCGCATCCAGCGGTTTGGATACGTCACTTCGGATAGTAATAAGTGATGGGTAAGCCTTTTGCACCGCATTTAGCTTGGACGCGTTCCGGCCGGTGATGATCACTTTGGCGCCTTGTCGCTCAAATTGCCTGGCGGCTTCCAATCCGATACCCGAGGCGCCGCCGGTGATGAGTATGGTTTTTTCCTGTAAGTTCATGGGTGCGTTGTCCTATTAAAATTGTGAGGGCAGGTACCCTCCATTCGTAAGATACCTGCGGGCTGTTCAAGCCGCCTGTGATGCCAATTTGGCCATGGCTTCGCCGATGGCTGCAGCGTATTTTTTCGTTTCCCCAACGGGAATATCGAATTGGTCGTTGGCCAGGCCATCAAACAGTTCATCGGCCACCTCACTCGCAGGGATTCCATTCACTCCGCCGATATAGGATGAGAACTCTGTATTGACCAGCGGAGGGTACACTTCGTATACTTGCAGGTTTTCCTGCTTTTCGTAGGTGTATCTGAGTGCTACCGTGTAGCTGTGCAGGGCCGCCTTGGTAGCTCCATAGGTGGGCAGTAACTTGTGGCTGCCGTAGACGGCCAGCGAGGAGATGTTGACGATCGCTGCCTCTTGCTTTTGTAAAAGGTGGGGAATCAGTAGCTCGTTGAAATGGATGATCGCAAAATAATTGGTATTCATTTCGATCAAAGCCCTTTCGTGTGCATTCGTTTGTTCGCTTAGCAGGTATCCGAATGCCGCACCGGCGTTGTTGACGATAACGTTTACGTCCGGATATTGAGCTTCCAGCACTTGCGCGATGCGGACGCGGTCGGTTTGCACACTCAGATCGCCCTGGATCGCCACCGCGCCATCGAGCTCTGCAAGCGCTTTTTGGAGGCGCTCTTCGCTGCGCCCGTTGATGATTATTTTGTTGCCTGCCGCGTGTAGTTTCTTGGCAATCGCCAGGCCGATGCCTGCGCTACCTCCGCTGATAAATACGGTGTTGCCTGATGTTTTCATTTTAAATTGGTTTATTTTTATTTACTATCGACTGATTTTGAGATTCATGACAAGATAAAAATATACTTTTTGGTCTATTTTTATTTAAAAAAAATTAGCTCTAATACCTGGCCAGTTCCGCTTTCAGATCTTTGATCAGTTCGTGCATCGGCTTAACGGTTCCCATGGTGCGGCACAGTACTGTTGCGCCTTCGATGGCGGCCACCAGTTTGAACGCAAACCGGGCAGGATGCAGCTTAGCCGAGAATTCACCTGAGTCGATCCCTTGCTGTATGATATGAGCAAGACTTTCCTGACCTACAAGCAATGTGGTCGCCACTTGCTGTTTGATTGCCGGAAAATGGTCATCCGCTTCCACCGCAGAGTTAAAAATCGGGCAACCTCCGGGAATGTAGCTATCGAGTGGATTCTTGTAAAAATCCATGAAGGCATGAATCCTGGCCTTGGCGGTTTTATGCCTTAGTACCTGTTGACTTACTTTTTGAGTCAGTTTTTGTAAAGAGTAAGCGATAACTTGCTCGGAAAGGTCTTCCTTTCCGGCAAAATGCCCGTAAATACATCCCTTCGTCAACTGGGTCGCTTCGAGCACATCGTCTATACTAACCCCGGAAATACCTTTTTCGTTATATAGCGGGGCCGCCTTTTCCAATATGAATTGCTTTGTTCTTTCGGCTTTGGTGACCATTTTTCTTCACTGTTTGAATGCTCAAATATACTAAAAGGTATTTTTACTTTGCAAAAAAAATATACTAAAAAGTTTTTTATTTTGCACGCCGGTGCCGATTGTGGTTTATCGTCCACATTCGAAGTGCATTGGTGTATCTAGCCTGATGATGAGCCATTGGACAATGCGGAAGTGTTTTTTGAAGAAAGATTACCAAGGATTCTGAGCAGTCGGACACAAAGCCTGAACAGGTAAATGGCGGCCTTTCATAATTGAACCGGAAGTCCGGCGAGAATAAAGAGGGAGCTATAGACATCCATAGCGTCTCTGATCGGGAGCAGCGCTGATAAACAATCTCTGTCATCAGGCATAGCATTCTTGTTGATTACCAAAAGGTGACTGATTAAATCAGAGTTAATGTCCGGGGCGACATCATGTATCTCTTTTGTTATATCGGCAAAAGAAGAAGCTTGCTCGGCTCCAAAGCAAACTGCGAGCTAAGGGCGTTACGGCAAGCATTTTCAAAGTAGACATTTTTGACAGAGACAGCATCACCCTGGCGCTCAATGAGGTCATCAATAAATTCGGTACCATCGATGTACTGGAATTTAGCCCTTCGCCTGCCTGGGAAACTCTTCGGACCTTGCGAAACATTGATGCTGAAAATGAACATTATCATTTGGACTTTCAGGTGCTCTCGACCACTACGGCCGTACAAACGGTGCTCCCGAAAATGGTCGAGCGCAAATCGGGGAGTATCCTGTTCACCACCGCGTCGGCCGCACAACATCCTAACTTCGCCACTGCCAGTTTTGGCGTGGCTGCCGGCGCATTACTCAACTACGCGCGTTTACAGAACCAGGATTTAGGCATGGACAATATCTACGTGGGTATCGTTTCCATCGGTGCGATCGTGGTTGGTGAGGGCGTAGGTTCAAAAGGCGATTTTCCCGTTGATATGCCAACCATTCATGCCAGTGAAGTGGCTGAAACGCATTGGAATCTTCATATGAAACGTCAGGTGTCTGAGATCGTCATTGGTGTAAAATAAAGCGCGCATTTATTTCCTGATAAGTACCTTCAAACTGAATCTTTTGAGCTACTATATGGAATTATAATGACTTGCCGCTAATATTCGGACTGGGCGGTCCACAATTGATAAATGCACAAGAGCAGAGAGAACGTCCTGATTTAATGCTTCGGTTGGTATGATCATATCCATTATTATTTAAAAATTGCTTCAAATAATACAACGTAATGGATCAACTACCTTAAATTTGGTATAAGGGTGCCTAGGTGAGTGCTGCTCCCTACAGCGGTCACGGCATCCGATTTCAGATTCTTGCGTTGAAAAGACTAAGCTTGTTAAAGGCATTTTGGAGCATTTTGGCGTTTTTGATGACGTTTTCGCTATCCTCAGCGTTTGCGCAAGATCGTCTGTTTGCCCACCTCGATTTGCGCCAGGGACTTTCGCATGCCCATGTCAGTTCAATTTACCGTGACAATCAGGGTTTCATCTGGATCGGTACCGAATCAGGCCTAAACCGTTTTGACGGATACAAGGTCAGGGTGTTTCGTAATGATTCGTCCGACTCAACTTCACTGCCTCACGACTACATTACCGGACTGTTCAAAATGCCCGACGGGAAAATGGGCGTCGTGACGCCCCGCGGCGCTTGCTTGTATGACCCGGCAAGTGAAACCTTTTCGGCAAGACCCAAAGACTTTCAAACATATGCAATCTCTCACCCACGTAATCTGAGAAATGCTGTACCCGACGCAAAGGGAAACTATTGGTTCCTCATCGACGGCAACGGATTGGTGTGCTTCAATGAAAAAAGCAGGAAAGGTATTTCATTCGAATCCATCGGCCACGATGATACGTCCATTGGCAGTAACAGTGTAACGAGCCTGATGCATCACGCTGACGGTAGCTATTGGATCGCTCACTCAGACGGCATGGTTGAAAATTTTGTTTTCGAAAATCGAACTATCGGGGTGAAGTCCAGGCATAACTTCTTCAATCACCGCAGGCTAAGCAAAAACGATCACCTGAATTGCCTGTTAGCAACGGACCGGAGCGGAGACGTTTGGGTATTTTCCACCAATTACGATATGGGGGTGGCCTTCCTCGACAAGCGGGAGGGCCGGATACACTACCTGGGTAAGACCTTCGGAACTCCGCGTCTGAGTTCGGACATGATCACCGGCGTTACAGAAGATAGCAGTGGAAGAATTTGGATTGCTAATGGCCAGAATGGGATAGACGTACTGGATAAAAAGGCCTATACGGTAACCCATATCGATCATGTCTCGGAGCAAGAACATGGGCTAAGCCATAATGCCATTACCACATTAGTTAAGGATTCCGACGGAATGATCTGGGCCGGCACTTACAAGGGAGGTGCACATTATTTTCATGAAAGTATCCGCCAATTTCCACTCGTGAACCGCCATACGCGGCCCCACGGCCTGCCTTTTGAGGACGTCAACGCATTCGTCGAGGACGCAAAGGGGAATCTCTGGCTGGGTACGAATGGCGGAGGATTGATCTATTTCGATAGGGCTAAGAAAATATTTTCCAGCTATCGACATGACCCGAACAATCCCCATTCACTCAGCAATGATGTGGTTGTGAGCTTATGTCTGGATCATCAAAACCAGCTCTGGATCGGTACTTTTTTGGGAGGGCTTAACCGCTTTGACGGACAAAAGTTTACGCGCTACCAGCACAATCCGGGTCACCCTGGTAGCCTACCGGGCAGGAGCGTATGGGAATTATTCGAGGATTCCCGGCACCAGCTCTGGATTGGTACCCTCGACGGGGGCCTTTGCCGGTTTGATCCTATCAAAAATACTTTCAGCAGCTACCACCACCCCAAACAGAGGGCGCTGTACTCAACCTACGTCCCCACGATTTTCGAGGACAGCAAAGGCAATATGTGGTTTGGGACCTCTACGGGTATCGATGTATTGAAAGAGGCAGATGGTGGCATGGTACATTATGAGGCAGAGCCCGATAACCCTTCCTCGCTGGCCAGTAACGACATATTCGGCATTCTGGAGGACGCCAAGGGCCGGATATGGATCGGCTCGCGCGGTGGGCTGAGTTTGTGGCAGGCGAAGTCCAACACATTTGTCAATTTCGGAGAGAAGCAGGGCCTGCCGGACGATGCCATTATTTCGATGCTAGAAGATGAGAGCGGCCGGCTCTGGCTCGCTACTCCGAATGGGCTTTCATGCGCTACAATATCGTCCAAAAAAGCCGGTCTGAAAGTCAGCTTTACCAATTACTCGGAAATGGACGGGCTGCAAGGCAGGCAATTCACCGAGGATGCTGCGCTCAGAACCCGCGCCGGGGAGCTGATCTTCGGCGGAGCCAACGGATTCAACCTTTTCAGGCCGCGCGAGCTGGGTGGGAATAGAATGGTTCCCCGGTTGGCATTTACGGATTTTCAATTGTTCAATCGCAGCGTGCGGCCCGGAGTCAGCACCAATCCCTCCATCGTATTGAAGGCCAGCGACAATGTGTTTTCCATTGAGTTTGCGGCATTAAGCTTTATCCAACCAGGCAAAAATCAGTACAAGTATAAACTCGAAGGTTTCAACCAGGAATGGCTCACCACCGACGCCTCCGACCGGAAAGTGACCTTCACCAACCTCGACGCAGGCGACTACGTTTTTCGGGTGATTGCCTCGAACAACGACGGGCTATGGAACCGGAAAGGTATTTCACTCCACATCCGCGTGCTGCCGCCATTCTGGAAATCGCCCATTGCGTACTTCCTCTATGCGGTGGCCATCATTTTGCTGCTACTGGCGACGCGGAGGATGATACAGGAGCGGGAAAGAATGAAATTCGCAATCAGGCAGACGCGCGAAGAAGCCAGGCGGTCGCAGGAGCTAGATATGTTGAAAACAAAATTCTTCACCAATGTGAGCCACGAATTGCGCACACCGCTTTCACTGATCCTGGCACCGGTAGAAAAATTGAGTGAAAGGGCTGTCGGCGGTGAGGACCGCAGGCAATTTGAACTCATTCAAAGAAATGCGAAGCGATTGCTGAATTTAGTGAATCAGTTGCTGGATTTCAGGAAACTCGAAGTCAATGAGATCCGGTTGCAACTTACGGAAGGCGACCTGGTAGGGTTTGTGAAAAATACGGTATTCTCGTTTTCAGATTTGTCCGAAAAAAAAGATATCCGGCTTTCGTTTCATTCGAATGTGCCGGAGTTGGACACGGCTTTCGATCATGACAAGCTCGAAAAAATACTGTTTAACCTGCTTTCCAATGCCATTAAGTTCACGCTGGGACCGGGCGAAGTCTCGGTAACGATGGCCGTTCGGGATGCCGGCGACAACCATCTGGTGGACATCCAGGTAGAGGATACGGGCATAGGCATACCGGTTGAGAAGCAGGAGATGATTTTCGAGCGGTTCTTCCAGAGTGACTTGCCGAATACGATCATCAACCAGGGCAGCGGCATCGGGCTGGCCATTACCCGCGAATTCGTGCGGATTCATGGCGGGACTGTGCGTGTGGATAGCCAGGTCGGGAAGGGGAGTTGTTTCACGGTGATGCTACCGTTGAAAAAGTCGGGCGGATTGGTGGCGCATGAGGCGACAATGGAGGTAATCGAACCGCTTGTGCCGGAAGAGCGCTTACGGCACGAGCCCCATTCTTCGGACAAGCCGCTCATTTTAATTGTCGAAGACCATGAAGATTTCAGGTTTTATCTGAAAGACAATTTGAAACATTCCTATACCGTCATCGAGGCTTCCAACGGTGAGAGTGGCTGGGATAAGGCCCTTGTGCACCGCCCGGTACTGATTGTGTCAGACATCATGATGCCTGGCTTGAATGGGCTCGATTTTTGCAAAATGGTGAAGTCGGACCAGCGCTTGTCCGGCACGCCTGTGATCCTGCTCACGGCGCGGTCGGACGATAAACAATTCCTTGAAGGATTTGAAGCCGGGGCCGACGATTACATTCCCAAGCCCTTCAACTTTCAGGTGCTTGAATCCCGTATCAGGAACCTGATTTCATCCCGGGAGAAACTCCAAGCGCTGTTTGCCTCCGGAAGTGGTATCCGGGCAAGCGAGATCGAAATTACGCCGCTCGACCAGCAATTCCTACGGGATATGGTCGAGGCCATTGAACGGCACATTTCCAATGCCGACTTTACGGTAGTCGACCTGGCGCGCGAGTTGGGTGTAAGCCGTTCGCAGCTCTTCAAAAGGGTGGAGATGGTCACACAAAAGTCCCCACTGGAAGTGATCCGGCAGATCCGGCTGCAACATGCGGCGCAGTTGTTGGAGAAAAGCCAGCTGTCCGTTTCTGAAATTGCCTACCGGGTCGGTTTTAATAATCCCAAATACTTCGCGCGCTATTTCAGGGAAATGTACCAGGTGTTACCTTCGGAGTATTCATCCGGCAGAAGGCAGCACACTCAAAACTAGTCAGCCGCATTCTTACTGCTAATCCGCACTTTCGTCGATAAGGGGTGATTTAGCGCAGTTTCTTGCTGTTTTTTGGCCCATTAATACCATTTTGGATTTTTTATACCCTTCAATCGGACTTTTTCGTACCCATCCATTCCTACCGGGTGATCTACCTTTGATGCAAAGAATCCCTGTTATTGTTCTAGTCTGAATGAGGTATGTGGCGCGCCTGCCTCGGGACGACGACGATGCAGGGAGTCGGTTTCAAATCGTATAGAAAACGTATTTACGGCAAATCAATGATAGGAAAAATTTACAGATGCTTGTCTGTCGCTGCGCTTGTTTTGGTTTCGTGTATCATGGCAGAGGCACAACGACGGCAGGTGACCGGCATAGTGAAAAGTGAAACGGGTAGTCCCATGCCCGGCGTGACTGTTTTGCTGAAAGGAACGACCATGGGCGTCTCTACCGACCCCGACGGCAAGTTTGCCATCCAGGCAATACCGGAAGATGTACTTATAATTTCGTTTATCGGATACCTCTCCGAACAGATCCCCGTCGGAAACAAGACCTATTTTGACATTACCATCCAGCCCGACATTGCCACGCTTTCAGAAGTGGTGGTGATCGGCTACGGGGAGTCCAAGAGAAAGGACGTTACCGGCTCGATTTCTTCCGTTACCGGCGCGGAAATCCGTAAAACGAACCCGGTCACCTTAGATCAGGCATTGCAAGGGAAAGTGGCAGGTATGGTGGTGCAGCAGGTATCGGGTCAGCCCGGGGGAGGCGTTTCGGTGCAGATCAGGGGAATATCCTCCTTTGGGGCGGGCGGGCCGTTGTATGTGATCGATGGGGTGATTATCGGTGGGGCATCCTCCATGGGTGCCGGTACCAATCCGCTGGCCGCCATTAACCCCTCCGAAATAGAGTCGGTGGACGTGCTGAAAGATGCATCCGCCACCGCCATTTATGGATCGCAGGCCACGAATGGGGTGGTCATTATCACCACCAAAAGGGGCGCTGTGACGCCTCCGCGTATTTCCTACGATTTCTACACGGGTTTTCAGCAACTGCCCCGAAGGATTCCGTTGATGAATTTGCAAGAATACGCCACCTTCATCAATGAGCGGAACAACGGTTTGGGCTGGGGGTTTGATGCCCGTCCAGAGTTTGCCAATCAGCAATACCTGGGGAAAGGTACGGACTGGCAGAAGGAACTGTTCAGGAATGCACCGATGACCAACCATACCGTAACGGTGAATGGCGGCGATGTTAAAACGCAATACCTGTTGTCAGGATCGTATCTGAAACAGGACGGGATCGCCCTGGGCTCCGACTTCAGAAGGATATCCGTGCGGCTGAACCTGGACAACAAAACGACCGACTGGTTGAAGATTGGCACCAGCCTGCAACTGGCCAATATCAAGGAGAATGTGAATGCTACCAGTTCCAACGTGATCAACTCGGCGCTAAGCCAGACGCCCGACATTGCTGTCACCAATGCAGACGGCAGCTGGGGCGGCGCGTATAACCCTAACGGTTGGGTAAATAGCACCATTAATCCCTACGCTATTGCGACGATCAATAAGGACCAGGTAAACAGGAACCAGATCTTTGGTAATGCTTATGGTGAAATTGCATTCAGCAAATCGCTGACATTGCGCAATGAGGTGACCGGAAGCTTTTTAATGGCGACCGAGGACAGGTTCAATCCGAGCTACACGATGGGACTAGTGAAAAACAACAGCAACAGTGCTTCGTACAATTATAATCAGAACATTTATACGACCGTCAGAAACTACCTTACTTATTCGCATTCCTTCAACGACCGGTACAATGCCAATGTGATGGTAGGGCATGAGGCGCAATTGAGCAAAGGCGAAAGCGTAGGCGCTGCACGTAACAATTTCCCCTCCAATAATGTGCAGGTGATCAATAGCGGTGATCCTACTTCCGCTACCAACTCCGGCTCTAAAACCCAGAATGCCCAGGAGTCGTACTTCGGACGGTTGAATTTGGGTTTGTTCGACAAATATCTGCTCACCGGAAACGTCCGGGCCGATGGGTCGTCGCGGTTCGCGGCAGGAAACCGGTGGGTGACGACCTATTCGGGTGCTCTGGCATGGAAAATTCAAAACGAGGATTTTTTGAAAAACTTCAAAAATATCAACGAACTGAAGCTTCGCGTAGGCTACGGGTTAACCAACAACCAGAATGTGCGGGACTTCGCATATACATCTACTTTGGCAACGGTGCCTACCGGCCTGTCGGGCATATCCCAACTCACCGAAAACATCGGTAACCCCTATGTGGAATGGGAAAAAACGAAATATGCCAATGTTGGACTCGACGGCGCATTGCTGTCGTGGCGGCTAAACTTTTCCGTCGATTTTTACGACCGGAAAACGGATGGCCTGCTGATGCAGATCCCGCTGCCTTTTTACTCCGGAACGACTGTTGGTTATTCTCCTGGGTCACTGGATGCGCCGTATGTGAACGTCGGCACGATCAGCAATAAGGGATTCGATTTTAAAATCAGCTCTACCAACATCCAATCCAAATCGCTAACCTGGAAAACGGACCTTACGGTGTCCCGCAACGTCAATAAAGTGCTTAGACTGAATACCGACGGTGCGTCACTCGTTGGCTGGCCGTACAGCCAAACGATTGTAGGCAGTTCGATTGGGGAATTTCATGGTTACAATATCGACGGCATTTTCGCCAAAAAGGAGGATTTTGAAACTCATCCTCGGCCCACAAAGAATGGCGAGCCCCTGCCTGTGGGTGCCGCGGGAGGCAGCATCTGGTATGGCGATCTTAAATTCAAGGATCTAAACGGCGACGGCGCAATCGACGAGCGCGACCAGGCATACCTCGGGTCGCCGATACCGAAGCTGCAATTTGGTCTGAACAATTCCATTTCCTATAAAAAGTTTGACCTGAATATCTTCCTAACAGGCAACTATGGCAACAAGGTTTTCAACCAAATGCGCATGACGGGCGAGTATCCGGGAACCAGTTTTGGCTACCTGAAAGCGTTGAACAACTATGCTAAGCTCGCATTGATCGATCCCGGAAAGCCCGCTACGGATATCAACAACGTTTATGTGGTGAATCCCGAAACGGACATCCCCGGCATTCGGAACGACAATACGAACGGCAACAACCGGGCTTCCGACAAATTCGTCGAGGACGGGTCTTTCATCCGGTTTAAAACCATTTCGCTAGGCTACACGCTCCCCGACAAGCTGCTGGAAAAAGCGCACATGCATGCTTTGCGCATTTATATCAATGTGTCGAATGCATTCCTGATCACCAAATACAAAGGAATGGACCCCGAGATCGGCTCCTGGAACCCGCTCAATGCCGGGTATGACAGCGGGTTTTATCCGCAGCCCCGCGTGTTTACCCTGGGCGCCAGCCTACAATTGACCAAATAGCGTTGTCTGACAGGCCCGCAAATGCATGAACTGGAATCTTTTGAATGGGCGACTACTTACTGTTGATTAAATCTAAAATATCAGAAATGAAAATAAAAAATAAACTGGCGACGGCCTTATTGGCTGCTGGCGTGTTCATGAGCGGATGCAGTGAGGGGTTTTTGGACCGACCGCCTTTGTCGCAGATCAGTGCAGACAATTTTTACCAAACTAAAGACGATCTCCGGCTCGCGACGGCCGCTTTGTACGGCGGTAAACCGTGGGCGGAGTGGAATTACAATTGCTACCTGCCCATTGGTGAGGTTCTAAGCGGTAATATGGCCCTGAATTATTGGGGCGATGCGGTGCAGTTGCATACTTTTTCGGTTAGTGGCAGCAATGAAATCATGATTGCCAACTGGAAGGCCATGTACAAGATCATCGCGCATTGCAATGTTACCATCAAAGCCATTCAGGAAAAGGCGCCGGCTTCTATTCCCGAAAAAGACCGGAATGCCGCGGTTGCCGAAGCGAAGTTTTTGCGGGCATTTGCCTATTACAATCTGGCCCTGCAATGGCGGGACATACCCATTATTGAAGACAATACCGACCTGATCAACTCGCCCCTCGTCTTCCGAAATCCGGTCAATGACGTGTACAAATTTGTGGTGAATGACCTGCTCTTTGCGGTAGATAACCTTCCCGCCAAGGATGCTGCCGGGAGGGTCACCACCTGGTCTGCGCAGGGGATGCTGGCCAAGACATACCTGACCTGGGCGGGGCTGGATGCGAAAGGGAACGGACCGCGTAGCCAGGTGCTGCTCGACAGTGCAAGGCTCTATGCAGGCAACGTTTGCAAACTAAGCGGACTGTTTTTACTGCCCAACTATGCCGACCTTTTTAAAACCCAATTCAACGACAACCCCGAATCGCTTTTCGCGCTGCAATGGGCGCCGGGTACTGGCTGGCTGGAAGGTAATATGCTGCAAATCTACTCTCCGGGCGGCGCGGAGATTTCGGCGGCCGGACAGGCCGGCTGGTTCCAGATAGCTCCGACCTACGATTTATACAAGCAATATGCCGGGGGGGATTCCATCCGGCGCAAGGCGACGATGATGCTCAAAGGCGACTATTACGCCGAGCTCAATGCCGCAGGTGGCGGGTATAAATTTCCGGGGAATGCAGGTTTGAAAAAGCACATTATCGGTACCAGAGCAGACAATAGCGCACCTACTATGTCATTAACTTCTTCCACTGAGCACAATGCAATGCTCAGGCTTGCCGAGGTGTACTTAATTTATGCCGAAGCCGTAATGGGCAACAATGCCTCGACCGCTGACGCCGATGCACTGCTCTATTTCAATAAGGTACGTACACGTGCAGGTCTTGCGCCCGTCACATCCCTCAATGCGGAAACCTTGTTCACAGAAAGAAGAGTCGAGCTGGCTGCCGAAGGTCACTTTTGGGAAGATCTGGTCCGGCTATCTTATTACAATGAAGCGGGAGCTATTAAAAAGCTCAATGAGCAGGAACGGATCCTGTTTACTTACGACAATGGTGTGGTCACAAAAGGTGACCCGCTTGCGGCAGTTACACCTGCCAATTCGACGACATTCAAATTCCCAATTCCCTCGCCGGAAGTGACGGCTAATCCCAAATTGCTGGAAGCTCCCGTGCCTTACGCGTTTTAAAATCCGGATCATGAAAAACATCAGCTATTACAGCATCTGTGCCCTTATGTTTGGCTGCCTGGCAGCGCTTTCGGTCTTGTTGTCGGGATGCGAAAAGGATAATTTAGCGTCGCCGGTCATCAGCGAAATACGCAATTATGCCGCATCTCCGGCCGACTCGGCTGTGCAAACCCTGGAAGCGGGACAGTGGGTGGTGGTGCTAGGACAGAACCTGGGCAACGTTTCGCAGGTCTATTTCGGCAGCATTCCCGCCGCGCTCAACCAAACGTTGACGACAAATCAGAGCGTTGTGGTACAGGTACCGGCGATACCCTTCGATTCGGTCGCCCGCGACAAGGTGAACATCGTTACGGTCGTCAGTAGCAGTGGTTCGGCCTCGTTTACGATCAACATTACGGGCGCGCCCCTGATCGCACGGGTGAGGAACTATGCCGCCGCACCCGGGGATACGGTGCTGAACGCGATTGTGCCCGGGCAGACGATCAATATCATTGGCTACAATCTCAAAAACGCAACCAGGATTGCATTCCAGGGTGTGAATGCCTATTTGTCCGGGGTCAGCTACACCGATTCGAGTGTGATCGTTCAGGTCCCCGCTAATTTGACGGGGGCTGATCCATTACTGACAAACAAGATGACTTATGCCACGGCAATCGACACCATCGACTATTCCATCCGGATTTTTGACCCTGCCGCCCTGCAATACTACAAAGACCCCTTGTTCACACTGCTGACCGGTGGAATCGGGAAGGAGAAGACCTGGGTGCTGGACCTGGACGGAAAGGGTGCGTCCAGCAAATTCAAAGGCCCGTTGTATTTCTCGGGCGTCGATTATGGTTGGGACAATCAATGTTCCAAAACAGGAGGCGATTGCTGGTTTTATGATCCCAATTTCGAGAGCTGGATGGGAGCGGCGCAGGATTACGGGACAATGACACTCGGTCTGAGAGCGGCCACCGCCGAGCCCGTGGCGAAGGTAACCCAGAAGGGGACCGCCAAAAACGGAACGTTCACAGGCGGCTATTTCTTCGACGTGAAAACCAAAACCATCGCTTGGATCGGGATTGTGCCGCTGAATATGGGCAGAGACCAGGTTTGGGTCAAGGCATATGTTATCAGCCTCAAAGAGGACAGAATGCAGCTCGGTTTCAGGGATCCCGCCAAATCTGAAATGGCCATTTATAACTACATCCGCAAGTAGAATAATCACTTAAACACATGCATGAATATGAATAGAACTTATGTAAATAAGCCAGCAGATGGCTCTTCCCCTGGAAAGCTGTTACTACTGGCATGTTGCTGGATCTTCGGTCTGCTCGGAAACAGTTCGCTTGCTCAGAGCTACCAATGGAAGAGTGTCCAGATCCAGGGCGGCGGATTTGTGACGGGTATTATTTATAGTCCTACGCAGCAAAACCTGGTGTATGCGCGTACAGACATCGGGGGTGCCTATCGCTGGGATGCCGCCAATAAAGTATGGCTCCCGCTTTCGGACAGCTTCGCTTCCGGGGACGACTTCGGCGTAGTCAGTATGGCTACTGATCCGTCCAATCCCAACCGGGTATACATGGCTACCGGCCTATATACACAGTCCTGGGGTGCAACGGGCGCTGTTTATTCCTCTACCGACAAAGGTGCAACGTGGACCCGCAGCAGCTTACCGATCAAGCTGGGAGGGAACGAAAACGGCCGGTCAGCCGGTGAACGCCTGCAAGTAGACCCTAACCTGGGAAGCACTCTTTTTCTGGGTTCCAGCACGGACGGGCTCTGGAAAAGCACCAACTACGGATCTTCGTGGAGCAAGCTCGGCAGCTTTCCAGTCAGTTCCAGTCCCATAGGATCAGGCGGAATTTCGTTTGTTCTTTTTGATAAAAGCAGCAGCGCGTCGGGTACAGCCACGAAAACGATTTACGTGGGCGTTTTGCAGACCGGCACCAATCTCTACAAAAGCACCGATGGCGGAGCAACATGGACGGCTGTATCCGGACAGCCCACGAATCTGATGCCGCACCAGGCGGCGCGGGCTTCCAATGGTATCATTTACATTTCTTATTCCGATGCCAGCGGTCCCAACAACGTGGGTGGAGGGGCGGTGTGGAAGCTGAACCCGTCCAGTAATGCATGGACCAACATTTCCCCACCGTCCGGCCAGGGAGGTTACGGCGGTATTTCGGTGGATGCACAAAATGCAAATCATGTGATCGTAAGTACATTGGGCCGCTGGTGGCCGCGCGACGAGGTTTTTCGCACGACAGACGGCGGCGGCAGCTGGACCGGCCTGTTGACCAACGCGACCTGGGATCATACTTTGGCGCCTTACGCGGCTACGATGAACCCGCATTGGCTGGGTGATGTGGAGATTGATCCGTTCAATGCCAACAATGCCTGGTTTGTAACGGGTTACGGCGTCTACAACTCGAACAACCTAGGCGCAAGTCCTGCCAACTGGATTTTTCAAAGTAAAGGACTGGAAGAAACTGCGGCCTTGGAGCTGATCAGCCCGCCTGCCGGTGCGCCTCTGATGAGCGCACTGGGTGATATCGACGGTTTCAAACACGACAACCTGGACCTTTCGCCTGCGGCCGGTCGCTTGTCGCCCCAATATGGCACCAGCCCCAGTATCGATTTTGCACAAAGCGTTCCGGCCTTTATGGTGCGGACCTACAACAATGCAGGAGGCAAGTACGGCTCGTATTCTACCGATGGCGGCAGCAGCTGGACTGCCTTTCCCACCGCTCCTTCCGGCATATCCGGCGGCGGGAACATCGCAGTCTCCGCAGACGGTAACAGAATCGTATGGGCTCCGGGGGGCGCATCTAACTTATACTATTCTACCAATTTTGGAACCTCCTGGACCGCGAGCGGGGGCGTACCGGCTAACTTAAAGCCATTGTCTGACCGTGTAAATTCGCAGAAATTCTATGCATATGACCCTGTAAACGGCAGGATTTGGGTAAGTACAAACGGAGGCGCTTCCTTTTCGATACAGGCCACCGCATTGCCCGCCGTTCCCGACTACATGGCCTGGTCAACCAGGATCCGGACCGTGTTTGGCTCGGAAGGCGACATCTGGCTGGCCAATCCCAATGGTGTTTACCGTTCCACGAATTCGGGAACCAGTTTTACACAGGTCGGTAGCGTGCAAAATGCAACCGCTGTGGCTTTCGGAAAAGCAGCGCCCGATAAAACTTACCCGGCCGTGTTCATAGTGGGTACCGTGAACGGCACCTCCGGCTTCTATCGGTCGGATGATGGCGGCGCCACCTGGACGCGCATCAACGATGCACAGCACCAGTACGGCACGGTAACCACCATCACTGCCGATCCGCGCGTGTACGGTAGGCTGTACTTGGGTGGAACCGGCCGGGGAATCATATATGGTGATATACAGAATACTGCCCCTGTGGTTTCCGGGTCAACTTACCGCATCATCGCACGGCACAGCAATCAGGTGATGGATGTGGTGGCGGCATCGACTGCCGATGGGGCGCAAGTGGATCAGTGGCCTGGCAATGGCGGCGCTAATCAGCGTTGGGTGGTTGTGGCGAATGGAGCCGGGTACTATGCGTTAAATGCAAGTCACAGCGGTAAAAATTTGGACATCAGCGGATTTTCCCAGGATGATGGAGCGAGAGTGCAGCAATGGATAGCTGGCGTCGGCACCAACCAGCAATTTCAGTTGATTGACGCCGGAGACGGTTATTTCCAAATCAAGGCCCGCCACAGCGGAAAATGCCTAGACGTGGCATCCGCATCGACAGCGAATGGAGCCCTCATTCAGCAATGGGCATGTAATAATGGCACCAACCAGCAATTCCGCTTCGAGCCGGTAAGTGCCGCAAGCGGTTCGCGGATGTCGATACTCGATTCGCGGGAATTGGATGCTATGGAAAATGCCGTAGTCTTCCCCAATCCGTCATCGCAGCTTTTCGAGATCAAAGCTTCTTCGGACTTTCAGTACGAAATCTTTGACCAGACTGGCCGCAGGGTAGAAAGTGGTAGAGGGAAAGAGGGAAGCCTGGTGGGCCGAAAGCTACATTCCGGCCCGCACGTCCTTCGATTACAAATAGGACGTGCAAGCAAAGCCATCAAAATAGTAAAACACTAACCAATGCCTTCAGAGCGTATCCTGAGCCAGGGAATGATCGCTCCAAAGATCACGCGAAATATATCAGTGTTCGGCCAGCTAATGTAATTGTATGGTTTGCAGAGGGCATTGTAAACCGATACGAAACAATCTACCTGTAATCTGAGTCTCTTTTACTGACTGGCCGGGTAGCTGCATTCCCTTGTAGCCGCCCGGCTCCTGCTGATCATCTCAACGCCTCCGATCCATCAAGTCGAGGACTGGCAGTGATCTCGCTGGAAAACTGAGTAGAGCACGTTGATACGCGGCTACTACCGGTTTTCAGCTAAAAAGGGGAAAGGAATCCTTGAACCGCCCGCCGCTCTGCATGTGTATGATTTCCCGTTCCGTGCAGAGGCATTTGATGAGCTCGGTGGTGATCAGGTCTTCGTCGATGTCCTGTCCGATGATCACCAGTTCGTTGGTACGGTCGCCGAAGCGGCCCCAGCGGGATTCGATCTGTTCCCGATTATCAAGATATGCCTGATAGCGCAGTCGCTGCGCCTGTTGCATGCTGGCCCACCAGACACCTGCGGAATCGGCCCTTAACGAGCCGCCGGCCTGGCTCCAATTGAGCGCCTCGGCCTGCCGCGACGCAATCCAGAACAGGCCTTTGCTGCGGATAATACCCGCGGGCCAGTTTTGTGAAATGTAAGTCCAGAAACGCTCGGGATGGAATGGTCGCTGGTCGCGGAACACAAACGAAGCGATGCCGTACTCTTCCGTTTCCGGAGTGTGCGCGCCATTTTTCGCAGCTTGCAGCTCCTGGATCCAGCCTGCGGATTGTTCGGCTTTATCATAATCAAATAGTCCCGTGCCCAATACCTCGCAGGGATTGATTTTTGAAAAGCTGCTTTCGATCACGCGTGCGCCAGGATTGAGCGCCTTGATCACGGCGCGCAGTTCTTCCAGCCTTTGCCTGCTCACAAGGTCGGTTTTGTTTAGCAGGATCACATCTGCAAACTCGATCTGGTCTGTCAGCAGGTTTACAATCGTGCGCGTATCCGCCTGATCGTCGTTGAGCTCACGCCCGGCAACCGTATCGACCGAACCGAAATCGGCGGCGAAATTAAATGCGTCCACCACCGTGACCATGCAATCGATCTGCGCCCATTGCGACAGGTCAATCCCGTTCTGGTCGTCCACGAAGCTGAATGTCTGCGCCACCGGCACCGGCTCGGAAATGCCCGTACTTTCGATCAGCAGGTAATCGAAGCGGTTTTCTTTCGCTAGCTTTTCTACTTCCACCATCAGGTCTTCCCGTAAAGTGCAGCAAATGCATCCGTTTGACATTTCGATCAGCCTTTCCTCGGTCCGGCTCAGCGTATTCTCATTCTTAACAAGCTGGGCATCAATGTTTACTTCGCTCATGTCGTTGACGATCACAGCGACTTTCAGGCCCTGTTTGTTATGTAAAATGTGGTTCAGCAAGGTGGTCTTGCCCGCGCCCAGGAACCCGCTCAGGACGGTGACGGGTAATTTCTTTTTGCTCATGGTAAAAAGGGGATCTTAAATGCAACAATGTTGCAAATATATACGAATTCTATTAATGCAACAGTGTGGCATTAATAGAAAACTTAAATTTCTCAGACCGTAGCAAAAGATTAAGTATTTATATTTGCAACAATGATGCATATTTAATTTATTTGCAACATCGTTGCATTGTCAAGGCATTCTTACCCGGACTCGAATCTAGTCTTTTACACCATTCAACATGCATTTCAAATTTATCAGGACCATTGCCCGGCAGGAGTGGAGTTCTGTTTTCAGGAATAAAACCACCCTTGTGCTTTTCCTCGTGTTGCTGGCCGTTTCGCTGCTGGCGGTGTTCACGGGTTGGCAGTATGTCGGCAAATTCAATGCGCAACAGGCTGCTGCCAGCTCCGAAGTGCATGAACAGTGGATGAGCCAGCCCAACCGGCACCCGCACCGCGTGGCGCATTACGGCTACCTGGTGTTCCGAGAAAAATCCCCGCTCAGTTTCTTCGATTTCGGCCTGGATAGCTATGTAGGCAATTCGGTATTTCTCGAAGCGCACCGGCAAAATACCGTGAACATGAGCGAAGCCGGGTTTTCTAACGGAATGCTGCGCTTCGGCGAGCTGAGTATGGCCATGGTGCTGCAATTGCTGGTGCCGTTGTTTATCATCTTCATCGGTTTTCAGACCGTCGCCGGACTGAAACACAATGGCGTCTTGAAGATTTTACTTTGCCAGCGCGCGTCTTACCCTGATGTACTGGCCGGTAAAACCGTCGGGCTGACGGCAGTGACGTGGGCATTGTTTCTGCCGCTGCTGGTTCTGGGCCTGATAGCCGGAGTCGCTTCGACGCCCGGCGCAGCAGTAACCGACCTGGTGTTGCGTATAGTGCTTATCGTTGTTTTATATGCATTATATTTCCTGATCATCACCCTGATGGTCGTCGTGATGTCTGCCATGAGCTCGTCCGACAAAAATGCCCTTATGTTGCTGGTCTTGGTGTGGATGCTGTTTTTTGTGGTACTGCCTAAAAGCGCCCAGACATTGGGCAGCAGTCTTTTCGAAGCGCCGGGCAAAATTGCATTCGAGCGGGCTATCGAAGCCGAGGTAAGCAAGGAAGGCGACAGCCACGACCCCAACGACCCGCATTTCGCCAATCTCAAAGCACGTACCCTCAAAAAATACGACGTCGATTCGATTCAGTTGCTTCCGATCAACTACGGGGCGCTCGTGATGCAGGAGGGCGAAAATATCACTGCGGCCATTTTTAACAAACATTTCGATCAACTGATCGGCACCTACCAATCTCAGAATGCGGTTTCGGCGATTTTCGGGTTTGCCGATCCGTTCCTGGCGATCCGCAACATTTCGATGAACCTGGCCGGTACGGATTTCGATTCCTTTACCGCGTTTCAGAAGCAAACCGAGCTGTACCGCTTTGAAAAAACGAAAAGGCTCAACGAAATCCACCTGACGCAGGTGTCGTTCGCCAACAATGCTACCCAGCGGGTGAATGCGAAGAATTTCCAGGATATGCCCGACTTCGTTTTCCGGCCGGTGTCGGTGGGCCGGAACCTCGCCGCCAGTGCCGCCAGCGTCATTGCGCTAGTGCTCTGGGTGGTGGCCGGGTTCGCAGTACTCCATTTTGTTTCCTCTAAACGTAAATATCAATTATGACGGCCAGCCGCAAAGTATTCATGCTGGAAGCCAAAAACTTTGTTTTGGGCAGAACGGTGCTGGTGGGCGCGGTTGCATTGCTGCTTTTTGCCGCCTATGGTTTCTTCTATGGCAATCGTCTGATCGGCCAGCAGCAGGCGACGATCGACGAGGTGCCCGCGGTCCAGCAGGCGCATTTGAAGGGAATCGTCGAGCATGGGGAGAAGGCCACGGTGGGCTCTACGGCCTATTATCCGTTTTTTTACACCGTTAACCCGCCTACACCCTGGGCCAGGTTCGCCATCGGGCAGCGCGATGTGAACCCGTACACCTTGAAAGTGAAAATGCTTGCGATCGAAGGGCAGTTGTACGATACGGAGCTGACCAACCCGCTGACATTGCTCGTGGGGAACCTGGATGCCTCGTTTGTCTTCATCTTTTTGTTCCCGCTGCTGATCATTGCATTGATGTATAATGCATTATCCGAAGAGCAGGAAAACGGGGTCTGGAAAATCGTGCGTACCACCACCGGCAGCATCGGGCAGACAATCGCAGGTAAACTTGCGATCCGTTACCTCGCCATATTGCTCATAACGCTCGTCATTTTCTTCCTTTCTGTGATCGCATTGCAGCTGCCGCTGACTGCGCCTACATTTCAGCTGCTGCTGGTGCTGCTTGCTTATGTGATGTTCTGGCTAATGGTCGCTACGCTGGTGGTGGCATTGGGGCGCAATTCTGCTTTTAATGCGACGACGCTGGTTTGCATCTGGATTTTTCTGGCAATCCTTTTTCCGGGCATTGCCAACATCGCCGTCAACAATGCTGTGCCGATTCCCGAGGCGGCTGAGACAGCCGTACGTCAGCGGGAAGGGTATCATGAGAAATGGGACCTGCCTAAAGGTCCGACGATGGAGAAGTTTTATGCCGTTTACCCTCAATACCGGAAATATCCGATCCCGGACAATAAATATTCACCGGGATGGTATTATGCCATGCAGTTTTCGGGCGATCTGGAATCGGCCCAATCGGCGGAAATGCTATTCGGAAAGCTGGGGCGTAGACAGTCGCTCTCCGAAATGATCGGCGCTTTCAATCCGGTGATCACGGCCCAGCAGGCGTTGAACAGGATCGCCAATACCGATCTGTCCAGTCAGGTCCGCTACCTGGAATCCGTGAAAGCGCATCACCGGCAGGTACGGGAGTATTTCTATCCATTTATTTTCGAAAACGTGCCTACGCCGAGTATCGACTGGGCGGGTTACCCGGACTACAAACCGGTCGCCTACGAGGCCGGTCCGCTTGCGGGAAGCGTGGTGACAATAGGCATTTGGGGTATTTTGCTCGCCTTGTGTGCCCTGTTTTTATTCAAAATCAATTTTATACAAATTAATGACATTCAAAATGCTTGAAGCGAAAGGATTGACGAAACGGTACGGCAGCCACACTGCACTCAGCAACCTTAACCTGAGCATTAGGACGGGGGAGATATTCGCTTTGCTCGGGCAGAACGGCGCAGGTAAAACGACCACCATTAATCTGTTCCTGGGCTTTATTGAGCCCACCGAAGGTTCGGCATCGATCGCGGGAATTTCGGTGGCAGAGCATCCGCAGGAAATCAAGCAATACCTGGCCTATATTCCCGAAACCGTGATGCTCTACCCGAATCTGACGGGATTGGAAAACCTGGAATATTTCTCGTCGCTGGCAGGTTTCGATTATGGAGCGGGCGAGCTGCGTAAATTCCTTTCGACTGCCGGCCTGCAAGCCCAGGCGTTCGATCAGCGGCTGGGCGGTTATTCCAAAGGGATGCGCCAGAAAGTAGGCATCGCCATTGCCGTGGCCAAAAAGGCCAAAGTATTGCTACTCGACGAGCCTACCAGCGGCCTGGACCCGAAGGCGTCCAACGAATTCTCGCAGATCATCCAGACCCTCGCCTCAGGCGGCACGGCCATATTGATGGCGACCCACGACATTTTCCGCGCAAAAGAAGTAGCGACGCGCATTGGCATTATGAAAGAAGGCGTGCTCCAAGCGGTGATCGACGCAGACAAGATTTCGGCCAACGAGCTGGAAAGCCTTTACCTTAAAACGGTTTGAAACCGCCCCAAAAACTAACCTAAACAATATGATCAGGACTTTTATCCTTTTGCTGCTCTTGGCAGGCATTCACCTGCACGCGCAAATGATTACAGGCTCGGTGTTCGACACGGCTGTGGGCAGTTCCGCGAAACGGCACTCTCGACCGGGGCCTGAACCAAGGATTTGCAGATGCACCGGACGACCAATGCCTTTGCAACAAAGCTTTTTCTACGAACCCAGCATTTCTTCCGAACCAGGGAATTTCAATAAAAACCAAAGGTATAGCTTCCCCAAAAGCTCTGCCAGTCTGCTTGCTTCGTGTCGCTATTGGCTACCATCTGTACCGTGCTGATCATCCATTTGCCGGTCTGATCGATCGAAAAAGTAACTTTTCCATCTTTACCGCTCCTGGCTGTTTCATGGGTTGTTTTGCCGTTTACCGAATGCCAGGCCAACACCAAAGCGTTTTTAAGCGGTTTATTGTCAAAAAGAACTTTGAATGTGATCTGTCCATTTGCAGTTTGCGCATACGGGTTTTTATCAGGAATAATTTCCAGTTTCATGCCCGTAGTAAGCGCGTAGGTGGCGTCGGTTTCTTTGCCAACCTGCACAAGGGTTTTAACACATCGCTGGTAGAGCTCCCGACCGGCTTTGGATGTATCGTTGTTTTGCTGGCGAAGTTTTCTGATGTGATCGAGGCCCTCGGTCCTGAGGTACTCATTAAATTGCGAGGCTTCAAGTTCGATGAATTTGCTCGTGTTATTGAAGGCGATCAGATGGCTGCCTTCCGTGGCGAACGCGATGTCGATACGACTCAGGCTGTCGCCGTCAACTTTGCTGCGGATATCCTGCTTGCCGCCCTTTCCGTAATGGTCCAGTTTCAGGATTTTGTATTTGTGACCATTTGAATGCTCGCCGGTGTAGTCTTCGCCTACCATGAGATCAATGCGTGCTTTCTCATCCTTTTTAAGCCAGAATTTTACAGGTTCAAGCCAGAATTCGTGCGCGTATGCCAGTGAGCAAAAAAGGAGTGCGGCAGCCAGGGTTAATACTTTTTGAATTTTCATATTTGGTTCGTTCAGCCTGCAAATTAAGGTTTATCGCAGGATTTGCTATCTTTGCGCGCAAATCCGATGCGTACCGCTATACTTTACATATGGCTTTTCACCACGATCCTGCCGACGTTTAGTCAGTGGGGTACGATCGCTTACTACAAGGTTAACAAGGAATACATTACCCGCGTGCTTTGCCAGAACCGCGATAAGCCGCAGCTGCATTGCGACGGTAAATGCTATCTGGCCAAAAAACTCAAAGAGCAGCAGCAAAAGCAGGATCAGCAGACTAGCGACCGTGTTGAAAGCATTCCTATGCTGCAACTATTCGCTTCACCCATAGCATCTTTCGATTTTTCCCTGGCCCGCATTGTTACGCGGGACCAGCTTGCTTTTTCCTATCACCTGGCCACCTACCAGGCCCCGCTGTCGATCCTGGTACCGCCTCCCTGCGTGTAAAACAGATCTCGTGTTTTTAAACATATTTTGGCTCTGGATGAACCTTAAAAGGTATTCAGGTCATAACCCCTATTTTACATTAATGCATTATAAAAGTGTGCTCTTCGTATCGAGCATGCTTATCAACAGGTTCATTCCATGAATACTAAATATCTATTATTGTTTTTCTTTTTGATCCATTCCGGCCTGTATGCCTTTGCGCAATCGGAGCGGGACACACTTAGCAGTCGGGAGTTGGATGAGGTCACCGTGAGCACGTCCAAGAACCGATATCAGGTACTTTCCTCCAATGCATCTACTCGGACCAACACGCCGCTGCTGTCTACGCCGCAATCGGTACAGGTGATGCCCTCGCAGGTGCTGCGCGACCGCCAGGCTTTTACGCTGAACGAGATCGCCGGTTCTTTTACTGGCATGAAAGTCAATAATGGCAACGGGAACTTCCAGATCCGCGGATTTTCGGCCTACTCGCCCAATGATGCCAGTTTTTTGCTCTACAACGGGATACGCGGGAACCTGTTTTTGTGGAGCCAGCAGCCTTTGCTTTACAATATCGAATCGGTAGAGCTGCTTCGTGGCCCGTCGGGCGCATTGTTCAGCGAGGGTTCACCGGGAGGGGTTATTAATTTTGTAACCAAAAAACCATTGACCGAAAAGTATGCGAGCGTAGATCTTTCCGTAGGAAGCTGGGGCTTCGCGCGCGCATCGGCGGACTTCACCGGTCCGGTCGTCCGGCAGAAAAAGCTTTTGTACCGGGCCATCGTCGGTTACGACCGGTCGGAAAGTTTCAGGGACCAGCAGGAAAAGAAAAACCTGTTTATCGCGCCCTCGCTTACTTACCTTTTCAGCAAACGCACTTCTTTGAACCTGGAACTGAATTATGCCTATTCCAAAGCGGTACATCAATACGACAACGGAAGTTTCATCTACACAAGACCTGACGGCACTTTTGATTTCAACCATTATGCCGATAACCTGACCATCCAAAGCCCGACCGACTACGGCAAGACGCACAATGCATCGGCTACATTGACCTTCGATCACCAGTTCAATGACAATCTTAAACTGACCGTTGTAGAGCGGGCGGTACGCAACAAGCTCGATTTCACCGACCACATTCCAGTGGGACGGATCAGGAACGATTCGATCAGTCGCGGCTACCAGGACTGGCTTACCGACCGGTTCAGCTTGCAAACAACCGCATTCGCGACATATACCGCCAAAACAGGCCCGATCGGCCACCAGCTCATCTTTGGCACGGATTATAACCGCTATGGCTGGACGCAGAATGACTATCAATACAAACCTTCCACCCGCATTTCGATCCTGCATCCGGATTACACCGGTAGTGTACCCGACGCATCTGTTCCGGCAGACGAATCCGACGATAACAAACGCGTTACCAACCTGATAGGCGGCTACATTCAGGACCAGCTCAGTATCGGCAGCAAACTTAAAGTGCTGCTTTCGCTTCGTTACGACAACTATAATGCGAAAGAAACGCCACTGTCGGATAGGGACAATAAGCAGGGCGACGAGCTGCAAGCGTCAGGCTGGATACCCAGGATCGGGCTGGTGTATCTGCCTGCCAAAAACGTTTCGGTCTATGCCACATACCTGAAATCTTTCAACCCGCAGACCTCGAACAATGCGTTGGCGGGCGGCCCGTTCCCCACCCGGCAGGCGAAGCAATACGAGGTAGGTTCCAAGGCTGATGTTTTCGCTGGCCGGTTGTCGGCGACATTATCGCTTTACCAGATCAACTACAAAAATATCCTGACCGCCGCGCCTACCGAGGAAAATTCGCACCGGCAGGCGGCCATCGACGGGACACGCAGCCGCGGCGGTGAGTTTTCCGTAACAGGAAACCTGAATGCGCTGAGCTTGGTTGCGGGCTATGCATTCAACGAGCACGAACTGGTGAGCACGACCACCTATGGTAAAAAAGGCGACCGGTTTGCCAATGCGCCGAAACATCAGATCAATTTCTGGGGTAAATATGCGCTTCCTTCCAGTGTGCTCAAAGGTTTCAGTGTGGCAGCGGGCGTCCGCTACGTGAGTGACCAGGTAGGGTTATTGAGCAATCAGAACTTTGTATTTCCTTCCTACACCGTGCTGGATGCGGCGCTAGCCTACCAACGCAACCGCTTTCAGGTACAGCTGAATGCCTACAACCTGGCTAACAAGCATTACTTTACAGGAAGCCGCTCGGGTGTGACGCTCGCGGGGCTGGGCGATCCGTTCAATGTAAGGGTAGGGGTGAGCTATCAGCTCTGGTAGTTACTGTATAGCAATCTGGTACATGAAGAAAGCGACTTTCACCCGAACCTTGTTCAAGCTGCATAGCTGGCTGGGGTTTTTCACGGGTGTGTTTTTGATCTTACTTGGGTTAAGTGGCTCCGTTCTGGTTTTCCGAACGGAGCTTGACCAGCTTTTTAACAGGGATTTGCTTCACGTGGGGGATGCGGCAGCGCCTGTGCCGGAACAGGTCTTGCAGCGATGTTACGAGCACATTACCGCGAAATACCCAAATTTGGACGGTATCGCGTGGGTTAACCCCGACGCGGGGCCGGGCGAGGCATATAATTTCAGGATTTACTTCAACGACGCGCGCCTGTTCACCTACGATCTCGCATTGATTTCCTTTGACCCGCACTCGGGGACCGTTTTGCGGGAGGGACCATCGAGCCAGTTTACTCCCAGCTTCATCGAATGGCTTTTTCAGTTCCATTTCAGCTTTCAGCTGGGCATTCCGGGGGCGGCGCTCACGGCGGTTTTCGGCATTACGATGCTGCTGTCGCTGCTGACAGGCGCGGTGGTTTACCGGAAAATGCTTTGGAAAGTGCTGAGCTTCCGCGTGAGAATCAACAGGAAAAACTGGCGAACGATCAGCTCCGATTTGCACCGCATCGTAGGCGTTTGGGCGCTGGTATTGAATGCGGTGATTTTCTTCACCGGATTCTGGATGAACCTGTTTGCCTTCAAAGCAAAAACCTGGCACAACGAGGTGGTTACGACCCCAGCCAATACACTGATGGCTACCTCGCCCGACCAAATGTATAAGCAGGCGCGGGCTGCCATGCCTGATCTTGAACCCACCTACGTATACCTGCCTACGCAGCCCGCGCGCAAGTTCGAAGTAAGAGGGTATACCAAAGAGCAATGGAAACTGTGGGGCAGCAGTAATTCGGTGCGGATTGATCAGCAAACCGGAGAAACGCTTGCCATCGCCCGTTTTGCCGATAAGCCTTTGGGCGAACGCATCGAAGCGACATTTTTCCCTTTGCATGTTGGAAACTTCGGCGGCATTCCCGTTAAGGTTTTATATGTGATCATCGGCCTGACACCGGGTTTGCTATCTTTTACAGGTTTTCTGCTTTGGTGGCGCGGGGCTCGAAAACCTGCAAGAGAGCCGCTAAAATAGCAAATAGCCTAATGCCTGGAAGCCACGAGAAATGACTGTTTGGGTGGGAGCGGGCAGTCTGGGATCCAAGCCGTGTCAAATAATCAATCAAAAGAAACGCTGGCAAGGGTGTTAGGCCTTGCCAGAGTTTTATATTTCTAAATCATCGCTTTTCTGATCTTTCCTATTTTCCTGACGACTGCAAAGCTCTCAACGCCATTAGGACTTTTTCCAAATTAGCTCTTTGGAAAACATGCCCTTTTTAGCCGTGATCTTCAATTCGTCGCCTTCGATAACAACCTCGCATTTTACTTTGGTACCGTCGGTAGGCCTGATAATCCACCCTATCCATTTGCTTCCGGAGAACTTAATGTCTTTCAAAACGGTGACGTCGTTGTTCTGACCGACGCCTGTAAACCCCTGATCGGGAGTGCCGCTCACAATGACTACTTTGCCCTCGGGTGTTTTCCATTTTCCGGCCAGGTTGTCCGTAGCTTTCTGGGCATAAGTAAGCATAGATGAAAAGGCCAAAAGGCAGGTGGCTACGATTTTCTTTTTCATTCTACTAATTGTTTAAAAAGTGATTAATCTTGAATAGTGGGATTTTCTTTCTTTTTCGCGGGGACGACGGCGATGCCGATATTGAAAAATGCCCCCATCTCTGAATTGTACTTATAGTTTTGGCCGGCCGTGTCCTCGAACTGGTACTTTCGGAATGTGCTCAGTCCGCCGGTCGCTTCGATTTGCAGCAGCCGGGTTATCTTGTAGCTAACTGCCGGTCCCGCATTGGCGCGGAAATATAGGAGCCGGTCCACGGCTGGCCCCGTGTTCAGTTGTTTGGAGCATACATTAAAATTAGCCCCGTCGATCGCCATACGAAGCCCGGCATGAAGCCGCTGTTGCTGGTCGAGTTGGTAAGAATAGTTGACCAGCGCCGGGATGTACGCATTTAGTAATTGTTTTCCCCGGTGATAGCGGTAGTGGAAACCGGGCAGTAGCATGGGTTTACCCAGGCGGGTCGTGTATAGGATCCCGCCACCGATCCGGGCATATTCGCCCAGCTTCCTGGTCACACTCACCGAGCCCTGCAACATAAAGTCCTGCCCGGAAAGATTGCTTTCAAAGTCGCTGGCCAGTGTAGGCGACAACCGGCCGACGAAGCTCCATGCGTCGGCCCAGCGGTGGATAATCATGAAGTTGTAAGCGATCTTGTGAAAGTCATGCCCTGCACTGCTGCCGGTGACCTTCTGATCTAGCGTAGATTGTACATTGGCGTAAACCAGTCCGTTAACCAGGATCGTCTTGCCGTTTTTAAGCGCGGTGGGATAATTGGCATAGGTACCAAACTCCTGGAAAGAGGACATCAAATTGTTTTGCCCTTCTTTAATGCGGACCTTCGAATAATTGAAATATTCGACACCGGCCAGTTTGAGGTCCTGGGATTTGGCCTTAGATGAAAGCAGAGCCACGAGGATGAATGCGGAATATCTCATCGATCAATGTTGGTTTTGAAGTTGCACGGCAGGATCCGTGGTGTTTGCATGCCGCGTTCTGTCAAACTTTTCCAGCAGCCCTTCCACCACCATGTACACCGAGGGTACCAGAAGGAGCGTGAACACAAACGAGCTGGTCAGGCCGCCGATGAGTACCCAGGCCATACCATTCTTGAATTCCGAACCTGCGCTTTGAGATAAGGCCAGCGGCAGCATGCCCAGGATCATCGCGAAGGTGGTCATAATGATCGGGCGCAGACGTTCCTTGCCTGCTTCCACGAGCGCGTCGATCACACTGTACCCCTGCGCTTTGAGATGATTGGCAAAATCCACGATCAGAATACCATTCTTGGTCACCAGCCCCAGCAGCATGATCATCCCGATGATAGTAAAAATTGTGAGCTGGTTCATTGTCAGAGCGATCGCCAGCAGTGCGCCGATCAGCGCCACGGGCACGGAAAAGATGACCACAAAAGGGTACACTAGGCTTTCGTATAAGCCCACCATCACCATATACACCAGCACTAAAGCAATCATCAGCGCAAATCCCAGGCTACCGAATGCATCACCCTGGTTTTTGGCATCGCCTTGATAATTCAGCTCGATCCCTGGTGGTAAATGTACTTTTTGCAGCGAAGCCTTGATCTCTTCCACAATGGTACCGGAGGGGCGGCCCACCGCCGTCGAAGTCACAGTGATCGAGTTCTGGCGGTTGGTACGTTGCAGGATCGATTGCCCTGTTACTTCCTGCACATCTGCGACCTGCCAGAGCCTGACAAACTGGCCTTTATTGTTGCTCAAAGACAAATTCTTCACTGCGTCTATATTCTGCTTGTCACCTTCCCGGATACCTAACTTTATCCGGTAAACATCGTCGCCCTGCGTAAAATCGAGCTTATCATTTCCGTTGAAAGCCAGCTGGATGCTCTGCGCCACGTCGGGCAGCGTCAGTCCGAGCGCTGCAATCCGGTCGCGGCACGGGGTGACCTGCACCTGTTTTACCGGTCCCTTCGTACTGAATCTGACATAGTCGCTGCCGGGCGTGCTGCCTACAACTTCCCTGACCTGCGCAGCGGCTTTGCTCACGCTATCCTGATTGGTACCTTTCACGACAATCTGAATTGGCGAATTCACCGAGCCAGTGATGCTTGTCGGGATCACGGTCACCTGCAAGCCCGGGATTTTTTCAATTTCACTGCGAACTGTCAGGCCAAACTGGTCTGCTGTAAAGTCGCGGTCCGTTTTGTCCACCAGCGCGACGGAGATTTCCGCAGTGTTTTCGGTATTGCCCTTCGCCCCGGTTTGGGTCCCTACCAGCGTATAGGCGGTTTGTACCTCGGGATGTTTGAGCACAAGCTTTTCAGCTTCCTCCACCAACAGGTTGGTCTGCTGGATGGGCAGGTCACTGGCCGTTTCGAGCTGGATGGCCAGTTCACCCCGGTCGCTGGTGCCTGTAAAAGAGGCTCCGATGAAGCCGGTAGGGATCAACGCGACCGATGCGATTAGCAGCATTAGCACCAACACCAGGAGGTAGCGTTTGTGATGCAGCACCCCATGCAGCACCTGGGCATAGCCCTCCTTTATTTTATTGAGAAAATTTTCAAAACCTAAAATAATGCGTCCCCAGAGCGTGCCGGTGCTCAGGTGTTCGAGGCGGGCGAAACGCGAGGCCATTAACGGTGTAAGCGTGAATGCTACCAGCAAACTCATCAACGTCGAAACCACGACCACAATCGAGAATTCCCGGAGGATGTTTCCAATCAGTCCTCCGGTAAAAGCCATCGGCAAAAACACCACCACGTCCACCAGCGTAATCGCTACCGCTGTGAAACCGATTTCATTCCGACCGTCCAATGCTGCCGTGCGCTTGTCTTTGCCCATTTCCATATGCCTGAAAATGTTTTCAAGCACCACAATGCTGTCGTCGACCAGTATTCCCACTACCAGCGATAAAGCCAGCAATGTCATTAGGTTAAGCGAAAATCCCATCGCACTCATGACTATAAACGTCGGGATCATCGCCGACGGGATCGCGATCAGCACAAAGATCGAGCTGCGAAGGCTATGAAGAAAAAGCAGCATGATCACACCTACAATCAGGATCGCCAGCAAAAGGTCGTGCATTACCGCGTCAGCTGAGCTCAGTGTGTATACCGACTGGTCGGAGGCGATCTGGTAGTCGAAATGCTGCGCCTGGTAAGTTTGTTTCAGCTCGGTGAGCACTTGTTTGATCCCCTTGTTCACTTCCACCGCATTGGCATCATCGGTTTTTAAAATCTGGATACCAATCCCCGGGTTGCCGTTAATCCGGTTAATCGTTTCTACCTTCTCCTGACTGTCGCTGATCGTCGCCACGTCTTTAAGCAGCACCCGGCTCCCGGCTCCATTGTCGCGGATGACCAAGTTTGGCAGCAACTGGGTTTGCGAAAAATCAGCATTGATCGTGATGGACATCTGCTCATTACGGTTATTGATATTGCCACCGGGAATGGAAGTCGTATTGGCCGAAACTGCCTGAAAAACATGCTTGGACGACAGCCCATACATTTGAAGCCGGGCATTATCGAGCTCAATCCGTATTTCCCGTGCCTGCCCGCCGGTAATGTTAATTTGTCCGACGCCTTGCACACTGCTCAGCTTGGGCTTAATATCCTGGTCGATGAGCTGATACAAATCCTTCTGCGGAATACTCGCCGTGGCCGAAAGGTTCAGGATCGGGATATTGTCGGTGTTGATCCGGTTCACCACCGGCTCGTCGATATCGGCAGGCAAAGTGGATTTGATCTGGTTGATCTTTCGCTCAATATCCTGCTGGGCCTGAATGTCGGACGCATCCGATTTGAGCGCAACCTGGATCAGCGACACATTTTGCAGCGAGCTGGATGTGACGATATCGAGCCCTTCCACCGTACTGATTACTTCCTCGATCGGCTTGGTAATCTTGTTTTGCACCTCAATGGGCGAGGCACCGGCCAGCACAGTTCTGATGGTAATATTTCCGGTCGAAAAGCTGGGCAGCAAATTGTAATTGAGGCCACTATACCCGATTATTCCAAAAAGTATCAATGCTGTAAATACGGTAACGATCAGCAGCGGTCTCTTAATAGCTATCTCTGTTAAACTCATGGCTACTTATTTAGAATGTGAACAATGCTGCCGTTTTTCAAATTGATCTGCCCGCTGGTAATCACCTGCTCGCCAGGCTGCAAACCAGCCAGCACCTGGGCCATGTTCTGCTGCAAAAGCCCGGTTTTGATATTTTTGGTGATGGCCTTCCCATTTTCAGCTACAAATACATAAGGTTCCCTGGTGTCGGTCATGATCGCGGCACGTGGGATCTGCAATGCTTCTTTTTGTGAAATGGTATTGAACGAAACCTGTACATCCGTCCCGCCGCGGAGTAAAATTTTCCCGGTTTGCGATACAAGCAAATCAACCTGGTAATTGTGGTTGGCGTCGGCGACCGGGCTGATGAAGATAATTTTTCCGGTAAACTGCTGATCGCCGAAAAGCGGGGCCGATATGGTGGCCGTTTCGCCGATTTTCAGCTCATAGCTCATTTGCTGGTCGACAAACACGGTCGTTTTCAGTTTGGAAATGTCTGCAATAGCCGCTATCGGCGTACCTGGATTAACAAATTCGCCCTGCTTCACCTTGTGCATGGAAACCGTCCCGCTTAGGGGCGCGACGATGTTCGCATTGGCGATCTGTTGTTTGATCAGGCCAATCTGTACTTCGGTATTGTCGTAACTGTTGGCGGCATTCTCGTAGTTGTTTTTAGCTGTCAGCATGCTGATTTCCAATCCTGCTTTGTTTTGGTAGAGGTCGATCGCGCGGTTGTAATCGTCGGCCAACTTGTCGCGGTTAATCGCCGCCGCCCGCTGACTGATCTGCGCATTTTTGAGGTTTATTTCCAGTATGCGTGTGTCGAGCCTACCTACTACCTGCCCCTTGCGCACCTGTTTTCCAAGGGCAATGTCAAGCTGGGCGATCATACCGCTGGTTTGGGCATAGAGCAAGGCTTCGTCCAGGGGTTGTATAAGCGCCGGGTACTGCGTATTGATGTCCATAGCCGCGATATGTGCTGTCGCTATCGAAACTGAGACAGGTAGTTTGGTCCTGTCCACCGGCTTTTCGGCCTCGTCAATTTTGTTCTTATTGCCTGCCAGCACGATGATAATGCTCAGGACGATCAGGATGACCACCGCGACAGGCAGCCACCATTTTTTTACTTTGTTGGGTGTTTCCATTTTCGTGTTTTACTTGATGTTGTCGATATATCTGGGCAGGGAACCTAGTGATTTCTGGTAGTTCAACTGACTGATCATCAGATTGTACAGACTATTAATGTAGTTGCCCTGGGCAGTTTTGTAGGCGGTATCGTCATTGAGATAATCCGTCAGACTGGCCACACCGCGCTGGTACTGGTAGTCGGTGACGCCGAGCAGCTTTTGGGCCAGCAGCATGTTATCCCTGCTGCTCTGGTAGGTACTGTAAGCAGTGACGACAGCCGTTTTCGCACTATCGAACCGAAGTTTCAAGTTCTGCTTGTTGATGTTAAAATTGAGCTCTTCGTTTTTGAGCTTCCATTTTTCCTCACTCACCTGGCCTTTCCGACGTAACCCGCTGAAAATGGGCACATTCAAAGACAAGCCGATATAACTGAAACCCCGGAAGCCAGACAACGCATTGGAGAATTCATTGGTCAACGCCTGGGTGCCGAACTTGCCTACCGCATTCAGGGTAGGCAGGTAGGTAGCCTGCTTAGTTTTCAGGTTGAGCCGCTGTAACCCGATCGCCTGTTGGCTGAGCTTTACTTCGACCATCTCCGCCAGCGAAAGGCTATCAGCGGTTAAGGCTGTGGCAAACGATTCGTAGTTGATCGTATCGGCAATACTAATCTGTTCTTCCAGAGGCATTGCCATGGCGTTTTTGAGCGCGCTCAGGGCGTTCCGCTGCCGGGTAACCGCGTCCTGTATCTGGTACTGGGTACTGTTCAGGCTGACGCGCACCCGGTCAACGTCTTTTTCGAGCACCGTACCTTTTTGATATTGGTATTGCAGCAACTCCACCATTTGGGCGTACTTGGCCCTGTTGGCTTCCAGGATACGCAGTTGCTCGCCGTAAATCAGCACCTGAAAATAGGCGAAGGCGGTATTGTAGATCAATGTTTCCTTGTTCTGCTCTTGTTGCAATAAGGTCAGCTCGGCATACGGCTTGCTGGCCTTGATGCCCACGATCTTGGAGGCGTCGAAAATAGTCTGGCTAACGTCAACAGCCGCTATAGTGCTGTATTTGGTGCCAAACTGGACTGGTACGGGCTCTGGGCCAAGGATCCCAGCCGGCAATACGGTGGTTTGCAGTTTCAGGTTGTCGAGCATTGTGGCCGAACCCGATATCTGCGGCAGGTAAGTACTCAGCGACTGGGTGGCCTGGGCCTTCGCGATGGAAACACTGTTGTCATAGACTTGCAGCGAGGGGTGGTGCCGCAAGGTATAGTCAATGCTCTGCTGCAAACTGAAACTGTATTGGGCCGCTGCCGGGACACTTTTCGCACAAACGCAAAGCATCACCAGCAGAAAGAAAGTAAGTTGCTTCATTGTTTTGTATCAGATTTGATGCTGCAAAACAATGGCGGGGCAAGAGACGTAAAAAGCGGTTTTTGTGAGAGCGGGACAAAAAAGGCCCGGAAACTGACGCAATGCGCCGGGAAATAAAATCATGGCCAGCAGTGCAGTAAAGACAGTTTTTTGCTTGTAGATAGATATGCTCGTCCGTTCGCGACAAAAAATGTCCGATTCCCAGGCCGGAATGTGCGGGCCGCGCGGTCAATTGCGTACAGGTAGTTGCAGCAACGTTATATTTATGGGGTGAAAAATGTAGATTTCAAACTCGGCGTACAAATATCCGCAGCCTTGTCACTGATCGTGGTCTCTTTCCGGATGATGAGGGAGGACGATATGGTGTGGGAGGTTGCAGCAATGACCTGTACATTCAGTTTTTTCTTCGGCCTTACCTGCTGGAACCTGCATAGTATATTGCTCGCGCGGCGTGAAGAGTTTGGTCATAATCATGCACTTTTCACTTTGCTCAGTATACTTTGCACGGCCCTGCTTATCTTCCTGTTTGAATATCTCTTGTCGTTACTGCCCTACGAACCGCTTCAATTTCCTGGCGCCTCGGGCCTGAGGAAGTATTTCAGCACCGCATTCCGCGGTCTTTTGATCAGCAGCTTTTATTATTTTATTATTTATCACCTACACATTCAAAAGTTGAAGCAGCAGCATTTGCTGGAAATCGAGCAGCTCAAACAGGTGAAACTGGAAGCCAGCCTTTCCTCTCTGAAAGAGCAATTGAGCCCCCATTTTCTATTCAATACTCTCAATACGCTTAGCTCTATCTCGCAGGAAGAATATGTGAAGGAATACGTCGAGGAATTGGCCAATGTGTACCGCTACCTTTTGAAACACAACAAAATGGACACTTTAACTTTGCGGGAAGAACTGGATTTTATCGACTCATACCTCTACATTATCAAAACACGGATGGAGGGAGCCATCGATGTACAGATTAATATTCAGCAAAGTCAAATGGGTAAACTGATCCCGCCAATGACCTTGCAAATCCTGATTGAAAACGCGATCAAGCATAATGTGGCTTCCGTTTCTAAACCTTTGCAGGTTTTGATTACAGACAGTGAGCTGGGTTTTCTGACTGTTTCAAATAATTTCCACCCTAAAAAATTTACACAGCCCTCTACCGGGATTGGTTTGGAAAACGTCCAGCAACGCTACCAGTTACTGTTTGGTCAGTCGATCTACATTGAAAAAACCGATGCATTCTTCACCGTCAAAATGCCGATTGTATCATGAATGTAATGATCATTGAAGACGAAGCGAAAGCTGCCCGCGAACTGGAAAGGATCCTGCTTTCGCTTGATGCCGGCATCGAAATCGTTGCGAAGACCGATTCCGTCGAGGATTCGGTTAACTACCTGTCGGAACATCCGCACCCTGACCTGATTTTCTCTGACATTCAACTGTCTGACAGTCTTTGCTTTGAAATTTTTGACCGCGTACACGTCAGGAGCCCGATCGTATTTTGCACTGCATTTGATCAGTACACGATGAACGCCTTCGAAACCAATGCGATCAGCTACATTTTGAAACCGGTCAATGTAAAAAAGGTCTCGGCCGCCTTGCAGAAATTCAATGAAATGAAGTCCGTTTTCGAGCCAGATAAAGCCTCCCGGTCGATTCAGTCGGCGGGCAGCCAATTGAAATACACCTATAAAACTACCCTGCTGGTTGAGCAAGGTGACAAGGTCATTCCGCTGCAAGTAAAAGACATTGCATTCATTTACCTGGATCAAACGATCGTCAAAATCACCACTTTTACCCGGCAGCGCTACTTTTTCGCATCGAGCCTGGATGAGGTGGAACGCATGTTAGACCCTGCTTATTTCTACCGCGCCAACCGGCAATTTCTGATCAACCGGGCGGCAGTCGGCAGTGCGGAACGTTATCTCTCGCGGCGGTTTGTGGTTAAGTTGAATGTCGATACACCGGAGCCTATCATTGTCAGCAAAGCGAAGGCGACCGACTTTTTTCAATGGCTGGAAGGTGCTGGTTAAGGGGTGTATACGACAGTCGCCTCAAGGGCGTTTATCCCCCCGGGCAGTCGCTACAAACCTGGCTGGAAGTGATAACCACGGCGCAGACCTGGATGAATTAAGCACCACAGTTTTCGATAAACTGACGGAGGATGCGGCTGATATAATAGGATATGGAGTTGCCGAAAAATTACAGCCCGAGCTTTCCGGGCAACTAATTTCAACGTTATTTGCCGATAGCGCATCGCGCTTCAAGACTAGGAAGTACCAAAATTAAATTTTGTGATAGTGAGATTTGCCGGCAATCGCTTGTCTCTTAAAACATCCGGAATCTAAGTCATTGGAGAGCCGACCCGGGCGAGCTCCACATCATCACCAAAAAAGGAATTTGTGAGAAAAATTAAGAAGGGTATGGAAGTTGTTCTTGGAATATTGAGTACGTTTAAGATGTAACTTAATATTGCAGGATGATTCGTAAAAATTTACTCTTCCCTTTCTTTTTATTGACTATATGCCTTTGCGCATTTTCGTGTATCAAAGATCATATTAACCCGCCGGATAATACCCAAACAGAACGTTTGCTTTTCCGGACGTGGGCAATGGTAAACGAAGAAGATGGAATCGACAGTCTGGCTAATGTGAATTACTCATTCGTGACATTTTCTTCTAATGGGACTTGGTCAACATCGTCATTGTCTAGTACACCAGGACAGGGTTATACAGAAAATAAATATTGGAAATGGCACCCGGGCATCCCTAACCGGTTGTTGTGGTGGTATGTTGGACACGAAACAGATGAAAACAACTATATCGACTTCCGAATAGTCACGGAAGATTCGCTTAAAATCACACATTCCAATGTGTACTTTAAGGGCAGGTATAATTTTGTTCCATACAAATAAATGATATCAATAAAGGTGGAGACATCATCCTGCAAAAGTGCCAGCATGTGCTTTGACTAATTGTGTCGATGTTAGTCCCATAAAACTTCGGAAATAAGCAGCGAATCTGGATGAGCAGCTCGACGGATGCGTCCGTCTCACCTTTGATTGTTTTGTGAGATAGTAACTAAAGACTCTAAAAGCTCCACTGCACTACCAATGCAGGTTTTGTACCGTTAGCTTTTCCGAGTAACTAGGGTTGCGGAAATTTACTTATTTCGGTCGGCTGTCTACGCTTGCCAGGATCGCTTCTTCCTTACTACGTGGATGCGAGTACAACATTTGAATAGCCTTTTTATTCGAGATCCTAGTGTAAGCATCTGCAGCCGGTGGTTGCAGTTAGGCAATCATTGATGCACTTTCAGGGCGCTGCGTTCTGATCAATTCTGCGACGTCATAAAAACTGACAGTGCCTTCTGAAGTCGCAAGAAAACGTTGCCCAGCTGCTGGGGGTAGAAGCATCGCTTTGATATGGATGTCTGCAACATCTCGCACATCGACGACACCGAATGTGAAAGGCGGATTTTCTTTGATCTTACCATCCAGTATTGCCTGGATTACACCCTCAAAGGAAGCAAGATAGATGCCGCCAATTATCTGGCCAAAGATTCCGACCCGATTGATGACTGTCAGCGCCATTTCTTCACCCTGCTCTTTGATAAACTGCCAGGCGGCTTCTTCTGCAATGACGTCTTTTGATTTGATATAAGCCTGGATGGCAGCGTTTTTGTCTGTCCAGTCCGAGAAAGAGCGTGGTAATAGAGATTTTTTCTTGTCAGAAGCGGATAGATAAAAAGGACAAAAGACTGGCTAGGCGGTCCCAAACAAGGAACGGATAAATAACAAAGAACGTGGAAGGAGGTTACTCGCAATGGGCTATTCTTGGACTATATAACACACTGCTGCACTTAAACTCATATTTATCCTGACTATATTTGGCGGCGGGGGCATCTGTGACTTCGAGCGGGGCCATTAATTGGCCTCTATATTCCGGCATGGTTACCTGCTCGGATGAACCGTTTCCCAGCGCCACGTTTTTTCCTGCCGCACTATTGTTGAAACTATAATCGATCAGCGCATCCAGCAAACGGTAAACCCCGTAATAGTCGTAGGCATCGTAGGCGGTACGCGTATTAGGCAGCGTATGATAGGTAGCGTATTTATAGCCAGCCACCGTCGAGGGTTTCAGGTAATAATAGTCCTTCTCTGTATTGGAAATACTGATATTCTTGAAGATGTCGATGGCCATTCTGTGATCGTTAAAAACATCTTCATCATAGACCTGGGTAATCATTTTCGTATTGGCCGGAAAGCTCGCCAGTTGGGCGGGTGTGATCTGGTAACTGTACCAAGGCGCCATTGTAAACAGAAAGCGCCCATCTACTCCCCAGCCTTTCTCCGTAAACGCTTTATAGGCCAGCCCGATTGAAGCGCCCCCACCGAAAGAGTGCCCCATAAAACCTACTTTCCTCGTATCGATAATGCCGGGGTAATCGGCCGCCGCCTTTGTAAAGCCAGTCCACAAAGTGGTGTACCGATGGTCTATACTGCTGTCATTGGTGGCATAGGGAACAAATACAACCGCATAGCCCTTTTTGGCAATGAACTCGAATAGTCCCCTGTTATATTCTTTGCTCTCGCCGCCATAAGGGTGCGAATAGAAGATCGTCGGTCTGGGTGAAGTGATCCCCGACGGATAGAATACGGTTACCTTCGTGCCCGGATATTCAGTATTGGGAAACTCGATCTCGGATACGGCGTAAGTACCATCTGCACCGTATCCTGATGATGGACGGGAAATTGGCCCTGCCAGATCATCATCGACCGGTTCTGCTGAAGGGGCATCCCCGCTCTTTGAACAGGCCGAAAATATCAAGTACAGCACGCTTAACTTAAATAGCATCGTTTTCATTTTTTCTTTTTTTTGATGATCCGCTTCTGATTTGTCCAGATTTACCGGTTTTTCCTCTTTTCTTTCATTTGCGATTTCATCTCATCCTGGAAATCCTGGAATTGTCTGTACTGCTCAGGGGTGAAGATTTTTTTGAGCTCTGCGTCCTTTTCTTTTTGTGAAGACTTGAGCTGTTTGAACTTCGAGAGTTTGCTCTTATCGCTTTTCAGGACCGGCTCATTCTTTAGGGCATATTTCAGGTTGATGGCACCCACCTGGTTTAGCTGTACAGAATCCAGGCCGAGCTTATTTTTCATCATTTCCGTTTGGTATTTTGCCCTCTCCTTTGGCGCCTTATCTTGCATTACAGAAGCGTCCTGAGCGATAACCAGTTGAGCAGACAGCATAAATAATAGGGTCATTGTAAGCGCGATGCCCTTTGTGGAATTACCAATCTTCATATTATTGATTTTACTTTTTTGGATGATTTAATACCATTGCTTGTTAGGTCGATACATCATTGGGAGCGCCTGGTTAGCGGTGAACGACGACCACGCGCCTGCGTACTGCCGGTCGTACCACAGCAACTGCCGGCCGCACAACAACAGCTGGCCTTACTGTTACCACTCTTGCCGGCCTAACAATGACAGGCCAGGTAGTAGCGACTAAGACACGTGCCGCGGGTTTGCCCACAACGACACGTGTTTGCGCTTTTGCATCTACGATGCCCGCGGCAGCAAGGCAAATCATTAAAATGATCTTTTTCATAATCTTTAGTTTTTAAGATGATTTTGTTGGTAAGATGTTCTTTTGCGGCCTGGTTCACATTTTTCCGGTGAATTGTCTGATACCGGTGGTGAACCGACTTCGGCGCCCATTGAACTGGCCGGTTTAAACCAATCGATGAAACCCTGCGAGACGAGCCTGAACGGATTGTAGCTTAAAAAGCCGGTGGTAAGGCCATAAACTACTTTTTCTGTTTCCGCTTCGTAGGTGCCAAACAGCCTGTCCCAGATAATGAAGACACCGCCAAAATTCTTGTCGATATAGATAGGATTGCTGCCATGGTGCACGCGGTGCGACGAGGGCGTATCCATTACCTTTTCAAGGGGACCAAGCCCGCCGACGGCTTCGGTGTGCAAAAGGAACTGATAGGCAAGGTTAAGCGCATAGGACACCACGATAAAGTTTGGCGGCATTCCCAGCAGGGCCGCCGGGATAAAAAACAACGGACTGACAAGTGCTGAGAACCAGTTAAGCCGGTAAGCTGCGGTCAGGTTCATGCGCATCGCCGAGTGATGGACCATATGAAAAGCCCATAAGGGTTTCCAAAGATGCGATATGCGGTGGAACCAGTAGTAAACAAAATCAGCGGTGATAAAAGTGAGCAGAAAGGCCCAGCCGGTACGTGGCAATGAGAATGGGGAAAGACCGGCGAAAAAGCCAAGCAAGCTCAACTGATAACCTGCGAACAGGTATTTAGAAAACTGGAAACCTGCAAAGATAGCCAGATTGGAAACAGTTTCCTTTACATGATAAGCGCCTTTGTCTTTTCTCCAGCTCCAGATGATCTCAGCAGTAATAAGTCCCGCTACGAGCAGTAATATATAGATCCGGTAAGGTCCGATGCTGTTTTTCATTTCTTGGTCTTTTATCTGTACCAGCCTGATGGCCTGACACAAAATTGGCACAAAACAGGATATCAGCCCCCAGGAAACCCGGTGAGTTAGCCAAACCTGGGGGTGAATTGACCTAGCTGTCCATCCACTTTTTAAATTCGGCAGATTTGGCTTTACTGATAATAATCTGCTCCTGTGGCTGCGGGATAACCTTGACCAGTAAACGTCCGCTGAAATAAAACTCAGCTTCGATGACCGCATTGCGATGGAGGATAAATTGCCGGCTGGCCCTGAGAAACAATGTGGGGTCCAATTGCTGTTCCAGCTGGTCCATGGTTGATTCTATTACATATTGTCTGTCATCAATGGTGCGGAGATACACTACTTCGTTAGTCGTGTAAAACCAAGCTATTTTGGACGTTTCCAACGGGATCAGTTTATCCCGGTAATGTACCAGGAAGGACTTTTTGTAGGGTCTGGTCAGATTACCGAGTTGTGTCAATAGCTCAGCCAGTGCAGGCGCGTCAGGTTTTTCAGTTGCGCCGGTCCAGCTCTTATATTTGTCCAGGGCACTTTTAATCTCTTCGGGGTCAAATGGTTTTAGGATATAGTCAATGCCGTTGTTCTTAAAGGCCTTAATCGCATAATCGTTGAAAGCTGTCACAAAAACGACGGGACGGAATATGGCGGTTTGTTTGAAAATATCAAACGAAAGGCCGTCGGCCAGTCGGATATCCATGAAGATCAGATCATACAGGTCGGGATGGTCATTGAACCATGTGACTGCACCAGACACTGAACCCAGCGTTTTAACAAGAGTAATGTGCTGGTCTTCCTCGTTCAAGATATGGATCAGGCTGCGAGCGGTAGCTGCTTCGTCCTCAACAACCACAATACGGATGTTTGTCATGGCTTTAAAGGGAGTTTGACGATAAAGTGTGTATCAGACCGGATGATCTCGATTTCCTGGTGCATCAAGATCCGGAAACGTTCATTCAGGTTGGCCAAGCCCATTCCATTGCTCGCTTCCGGCGCTGGTATTTCCCAAAGGCTGTTACTGAAAATAAGTTGATCGACTTTCACCTCAATCTCAACTTTTAATGGCCGGTCAACGGTTGCGGCATTATGCTTGACCGCATTTTCCAGCAACGGCTGTAATGAAAGGTGGGGCACCTTAACCAGAAGGTATACGTCCGAAACATGGATGGTCAGCTCAAAGGCGTCTTCGAGCCGCATGAAAATCAGTTTCGCAAACGATCGGAGCATCGTCAGCTCATCGGAAAGCGGGACCAGATCCGTGTGGGAACCTACCAGTGCATAACGGAAAACAGCGGAGAGGTCACGGATGTATTTTTGAGCCCGCTCAGGATTTTCACGCACCACCGCCGAGAGGCTGCTCAAAGAATTGAATAGGAAATGCGGATTCATCTGCTCTTTCAGTAATTGTAGCTCCGAGGCCAGATAAGCATTTTTCAACTGCTGGTTTTCGGCCGCTATTCGGCTGGAACTGCGCATCAGCAAAACGATCTTAATGATGATCCCCGCCAACAGGCCACTCAGGCCCAATCGAAAGAATGAACCCGAGAACACCAGACGTGCAGGCTGAAAACCGGGAAAAAACAAACGTTGTAATGCCGTACCGGTTAACAATAAAACAAAAAAAACAAGGGTGTTGAAAACGGCGTAGCGCAAATACCGTCTCATTTCCCGGTGGGATGACAGCCATCGTCCGCTGCGGAGATTGATACTAAAAAGCAGTACACAAAATATCACGTTAAATACAAACTGGAATACAAGTTCGTAGGGATTAAAGCGCCAGTACTGGGCCATAAGCCCGTTTTCACGCAAAGCCAGAAGCTTTGGCGAGTTTACCATCAGGGCGATCAGCAGGGAACTGTACCAGCAAATACGGTGCTCATTTTTATCCATGGTTAAACTTACAGAAAAACTAAAATTCAAGGGCCACCTGGGATGTCAGTTAGCTATTTTGTGGGGTGAAATGTAGAACTTCGGCCGTCAGTTAATGTCTATTAGATGCGTATCTGTGAATTCGCCTGCTACCCACGAAACAGCAGCCGTGTGACTTCGCCCAATGCAAAGCGCTGACTCGTGAGCAAGCCTGCAGGGCAAGCCCGTCCGCTTGCTGCTGCGGACGGGCGAAGGTGAAGATCTCGTGACGTCATTCCGCAGGGTCCGCGATGACATTAAGGAGTACAGCCGTAAAATTATCCAACAAAAACTGACCGTATAGTAGCCTTCACCATTCGCCCCCTCACTGCATCTGACGCCGCGAAGCTGCCCGGAGGATTTGCTCTATTACAGCAGGCTGAGCTTGGGAAACTTCTTTCCGAGAATGGCCACATCGTCTGCTCCGAGCCAGTCTTCCAGCAGCGTCGCATAAATGCTGCGGAAATCAATGTGGAACTTCAAATCCCCGGCGTCCAGATTATGCAGATCTGGCGCCTGATCGTAAACACGCTCGCTGCCAGTCCCGCTGAGACCTCCTCCGATCAGAAAAACATTGTTGGCCGTGCCGTGGTCGGTCCCATTGCTCGCATTCTGCTTTACCCTGCGCCCAAATTCGGAGAAAGTCATGACTAACACATCGTTTTGCCGGTTGGCCGACTTCATGTCGTCCATGAATGCTTTGACTGCCTCGGCATACTGCCGTAAAAGTCTTTCCTGCTGACCCATTTGGTTTACGTGCGTATCGAAACCGGAAATGGAAACATAATACACCCTTGTCCGGGTGTCTGACTGGATCAGCTCTGAAACAGTTTTCAATCTTTTACCTAGCTCGTGCGCAGGGTAAACGCCTATGGTTCGATGTATCGATTTTGCCGATTGATCGTAAACATAGGCAGCGGAGGATACTGTCTCGGCCAGTGTTTTATAAAGATAACCAGCATTATCCTGCGTTTTGGGGTAGCTGTGGTCTGCCAACACTTTGATCATCACGTCGCGGGTTTGGTTATAAAGCTTTTTAGGATTGAGCAAGGCAAGTCCATTGACTATGTTTCCTTTCATGCTCAAACTAAGCGTATCGTCAACTTCTATCGCCCGGTGCTGCGCACAACCTCCGGTCCCCAAGCATGTAGCATCCAGGTAACGTCCCAGCCAGCCTGTATTCAGATATTGATCGGAACCGCTTGCTGTTTGCCAGATGTCCATGGACCGGAAATGGGACCTGTCCGGGTTGGGATATCCCACATTGTTGATCACCTTCACCAGCCCATCGTCGTATAACGCTTTCAGCGGTTCCAGGGCGGGATTGAACCCGATTTCGTCGTTCAATACCAATACTTTTTCATGGGCGATGGCCAGAGTGGGTCTTTCGCGGTAATAAATGTCGTTTCCAAAGGGTACAACGGTATTAAGTCCGTCGTTGCCTCCCGATAGCTGCACTACAACCAGGATTTTGCTGCCCGCAGGGTCTACGTTCATTTGGTCCAGTTCATAAGCCTTAAGAAATGACGGGATCATCATAGTCCCGGCGGTGGTTAAGGCCGATTGCTTCAAAAATTCCCGTCGTTTCATAATTATGGGTTTTTGATAAATAACTTCACGTTTGAACGATAACTAATATACGTAACTGTTCATCATTCATGCTACTAACAAAGCTGGTACTCGGGCAAAGCCATGAGTGCCACAGTCAAGTTCCTGATTCGTTCACCTCGCGAGCTGCCATCGGCCATCTGAAGAATCACCGCACGTTGCGTTTTTCCAAGTGGCTGTTGAATCAAATAGGCTGCCAAAGCATCAGCCAGCCGGTCGGGATCAACCTCTGAAAAGGACCTTTCAAATGCGTCCCAGTCGATTTGCACCTGCATCAAGTCACCCTCGCGCCTGGCGAGTAGTTCGGTATTCACGTCGCCGTCCTGCTTGGGCTGCATGGTCACCGGGCGCGACCTCAGCAGCAGATCGGGCAATTTCATCCGGAATAAAAGGCTTGAAGAATCGATCCAGTTTCTTCCTCCGGGCCAACCGGCCACGTTAGGCGGATAAAGCAAAACTTGTCCTAAGGTGCGTTGGATGAATATCAACGATTGCTTTTGCTGGAAAACAAGCCCGAGCGAATGCTGCATCCCAGCAAGCAGTTCGACAGGAGATTTGATGCGGTTACCCCTCACGGAAGGCTCATAAAACCAGTTAGCCGTCAGAATGCCGTTCAGAAGCCCGGCAATGTCATAACCGCTTTTGTAAAACTTTTCAGCAAGGCCTTTGATACGGGTCTGGGCTTCCGGGCTATCTGCCTGGTCACTAACCAGAAATTGATATATTTTGCCTGTAACGAAATGGGCCGTCTGCTTTTTTTCGAGCAGGAGCCTGACCACATCTTCGCCCTTAAAATAACCGGTTTGACCAAAAATCGTTTTCAGGCCATCGTCATGCTGATTTTGCCGAAAGGTAAATTCTCCCTTCGGATTATATCCCCAACCGGTAAACGCCCGGGCGGCGTCCTTGATATCCGCTTCTGTATAACTCTGTGAGGCCCGTCCCAATGCGAACAGCTCCATCACCTCCCGGGCAAAGTTTTCGTTGGGCGCGCCCTTCCGGTTTTGCTGATTGTTGAGAAATTGAAGCATTGCCGGCTCTTTGGAAACTGCCATCAACAGATCCGCAAAATTGCTCAGCGCATGTGTGCGGATCGTATTCAGGTAACGCTGGACGGCGGCCGGATTGAGCACCCGGCAAGCGAAATGCCCATGCCAGAACAAAGCCATTTTTTCACGAAGAACATCCTCGCCGGAAGCCATTTTCTCGACCCAGAGTACATTCAGGTCGCGTATCAATCCCGCATTTTTCTTGATCCGCATTTTAGTCGCGTCACGATCGGGCTTACCATTCGCGGCCAATTTTTTTAGCGTTTTATTGTTCTGAAAGTGGTCAGCATCCACGACTACGAGCGGCTGAAAGTCAGATTGCGTTAACATTTCCTTCACCACTGTTTGGACGGGCCGGGCCTCTTTCAATAACTGCACAGGGGTAGCCCCGAACCCTGCACGCCAGTACAGGTGCTGTAATCTTTCCGATTTGCCGATATTTTCCATGGGAATGATTTACATAGGGGTTAAACAATTTACGTGGAGGAGCTTATGCAGAATGTATGAAAGCCACCACGCCGGAATCCGGTTCTATGACTTGGAAGGCGACACAAGGTTTAATTTGTTACCGTCGTCTTTTAAATTTTACTGCACAATGTTCCAGATGAACTTCCTGATTTCAGGACTGGTCAGGTTGCCTTTTTAGGGGTGGTGCAGTCGGCCGGTCAATGGCCAGATTGGCCGTTTGGAGTTCAAGTTTGGCACTTTCATGTTCATCAGCCCCGACTGGTTGTCTGATTTTCACTTGCTGAGCCACACCCCACAAAATGACACAAGCATATAAAACTCGAGGTTCCCCTCTGTCCAGGTATCTGGATGGTGCGTTGAAAATCGGTAATGTTTTGCCTTGGGGATGTGATATGGCAAGGAAACTGGTTTGAGCAATCTAGTGGAAGCCTGTATCATGATTTTCGCTTAACTTTGGCTCACAGCGACTCTGACTGCGTAGGCTGGCCCCGAGAGCTTGCTACTGATTCGAAAACATAAAGCATATTAGTACATGACCGAGATCGCCGGTATTTACTCAGGTTCTTTGCTGGATTTGTACAAAGCACTAGGACTTCCAGTAGATTTTTTTGATACCAGGGAGGGCTTCACCATTTTTAATCTGAAAGGTATCGGCTTCGAGCTACCGTACCAGTCTGAATCCTACCGTCCTAACTTTTTTTCGCTGCTCTTTGTGAAAAGTGGGAAGGGGAGATATACAATAGATGAGTTTACCTTCGAAGTCGAGCCCCATTCTATATATTTTACCAACCCGAGTAACTTTCGCACCTTCAGCTGGCAGCAGATTGAAGATGTGGTGCTGATCACTTTCGACGAAACATTTTTAAAAAAATACATCGGGGAAGAAGTCTATTCCGATTTTCCTTTCCTGTTAACCGAAGTCGTTCGTCCGACACAGGTATCCGACGCATTTTTCCAGGTTACGGAAGGCATTAATGCGATGATCCAAAGTGAATATATGGGGCATGGAACCAGCAAATATCGGGTTATCGGTCATCTTTTAGCGGTGCTTTTGTTCTGGATCAAAGAGCACATATGGCTCGACTACAACCCGATTTATGAAGGCAACCGCAGCTCCCAAATCGTCATTACATTCAAGCGGATGATCGAGCAGCACTATCGGGACCTGGCGGCTGGGAAGGTTGATCAATTACTGCGTGTCCAAGATTATGCCGATGCCCAAAACCTGCACCCAAATTACCTCAGCAGCGTCATCAGAAGCAAAACGGGCAAACCCATCGCCACCTGGATTGCGGATAAAACAATGGCCGAAGCCAGATCGCTTTTACAGAACTCGCAGCTATCCATCAAAGAAATCACTGCCAGGCTTGGATTTGCCGAAACCGCCCATTTTAGCAACTTCTTCAAAAAACATGAGCGTCTTTCGCCGGTCCAGTATCGGCAGAACCACCAGCTTTAAAATTTGCAACCCTTGCTTTAACCTGCGTAACAGGCACGGCTCGGTAGCGACCTACCTTTGTCTTATCAAATTAAATGATCAAGACAATGGAAAATCTAGCAAACAAAGTAGCATTGGTGACCGGCGCATCAAGGGGTATCGGCGCACGGATCGCCAGGGAACTCGCCCTGGCCGGCGCAAAGGTAATTGTTAACTACGCGGGCAACAAGTCGGCAGCCGAAGCGGTGGTCGGCAGCATTCTCGAATCGGGCGGACAAGCTGTTGCCGTTAAAGCCGATGTCAGCAAAGCGTCTGAGGTGAAAGGTCTTTTCGACCAGGCTATCGGTCAGTACGGCCGTATAGACGTGCTCGTCAATAATGCAGGAGTTATTCTTTACAAACCCATCAAGGAGACTACCGAAGACGAGCTGGCAAAAATCATCGACGTCAATATCAAGGGCGTATTCAACACGCTTCGGGAGGCGGCCACAAGGCTTTCAGACAACGGAAGTATTATTAATTTCTCTTCTTCGGTCAACCGGTTGATCATGCCCACTTATGGGGCCTATGTGGCGACAAAATCGGCGGTTGAACAATTGACCCGGGTTTTTGCAAAAGAAATCGGCCATCGTAACATCAATGTAAATTCAATTTCTCCCGGTCCGACGAACACCGAGTTGTTCCTGGACGGAAAATCCGAGGAAACAATCTCCCGCCTCGCCGGCCTTTCCGCATTCAACCGCATCGGAGAACCGGAAGACATAGCCCGAGTAGTGGTTTTCCTTGCCAGCGACAACGCCAAATGGATATCCGCCCAGAATATTGGCGTCAATGGCGGTATGGCCTGATTTAATTGCTCACGTTCAAACTTTAAAACAATGAACTCGCTAAAAAATAAGACAGCCCTCATTACCGGTTCTGCCCGTGGGCTAGGGAAAGCTATCGCCGAGCGTTATGCAGCCCTGGGGGCCAATGTTGTACTCAACTATTCCAGGGACAAAGCGTCTGCCGATGAGGTGGAAAGCAATATAAAGGCCATGGGGGCGAAGGTGATTTCCGTTCGGGCAGATGTAAGCAGCGTGGCGGATATCAGGCATTTGTTTGAGGAAGGCAAACGGGCATTCGGCAGAATTGATATCGTGGTGGCGAATGCTGGTATTGAAATGGTGGAAACGCCAGTAACGGAGTTTACCGAAGAGCAGTTTGACAGGTTGTTTTCCATTAATACCAAAGGCGCCTATTTTACGATGCAACAAGCTGCATTAAATGTGGCTGATAAAGGGCGCATTATTTACATAGCTTCCAGCACTACGGCATTCCCTGTTGCTGGGATGGCTGTTTACGGCGGGAGCAAGATAACCCCACGTTATCTGGTTGATGTATTGTCAAAGGAGATCGGGCGTCGTGGCGTTACTGTCAATTCCATCATCCCTTTTGCGGTAGACCATTCAGGTATTTTTGCGGAATCCGGCAGCTATCCCGAGCTGAGAAAATCTTTGTTAGACAGTTGTCCTATGGGAAGATTGGCCGAGGTGGAAGATGTTGCCAACGTGGCCGAGTTCTTTGCCAGCGATCTCTCCTCATTTGTCAACGGACAGCACCTGCTGGTAAATGGCGGAGCCAATCAGTAGGCACATTAATACAAACCCGGATTGGATACTGGTTGCACAAAAAACTGGTCGCATCGGTGCCTTCCATAGAATTTCCCGCTATGGATTTAAGGGCAATACCAGCACCGAGGTGCAGCCTTTGCCAGGCTCGCTCTCGATGCTTAGATCGCCCCCGTTCCCCAATGCGAATTCCCTGCAAAGCTTTAATCCAATGCCATTACCCCGTTCATTGCCAGTTCCATAACTTGAATGCACGGTACCTGGATCGAAAAGCTTTTCCAAAACAAAAGGCTCGATGCCTTTTCCGGTATCGCGGACCCTGATGATGGCAAGAGGGCCTTCGTGCTGACAGGATACATACACAGTGGAATCAGAATAGCTGAATTTGACGGCATTGCTGAGCAGGTTCCTTAGTATTACTTCCAGTTGTCTTCTGTCGGCTATTAGCTGCGCCGGTTGTAGGGCACTTTTATCGAGGTCGACCGACTTGGCTTGAAACTGTGGTTTGAGAAATGTGTATACTGTTTCCACAGCTTCCCCCACGTCGATGGATTCCTTTCTGGTAGCCGGGGCCGCGAACTGGTTTTTGCTCCATTCCAGCAGCGACGCGATATTGCTTTGCAGGTTATTGACCTGGGAAAGCAACTGGCCCGACATCTGTTTGAATTCATCTTTTTCCAAATGCCCCTGGGCCAGCATCGACAGCACCGTGTAAACTGTTGCCACGGGCGATTGGATGTCGTGGGCGACGACGGACATGATCTTGCTGTTGCTGGCGTTTAATTTTTCTAGTTGTTTGTTTTGCTCCTCGATCTGATTCTGGTAAGCAGTTGTCTGCCGTTTAAAGAAGTGCAGGAAATACAGGTAGAGGCCTAAGCTGATCACAATGACGATATTCCTGTTCCATTCCGCAGTGGTCGTGGCCAGCGGCGGAAGTTTATTGATCTTGACGACAAAGAATAAAAGACCATTGAACACTCCGCAAGCGAAGGCGATACCATCATTTTTCCAGATGATAAAATTCACCCCTAAAAACAACAGCAGGAAATATTCTGCATTGTTGTGATAGTAGAATGTGCTGATCGTGCAGCAGATAGAGAAAATTGTGCTTACAATCAGCGGGGGCAGTACCCTGCGGTTATACCTGTAGAAGATAGGAACGCTGAACCCTGCCAGCGTCGCCAGCAGGTCAAGCCAGCACAAAAGGAAATAGTGATTCAGGTAGTTGGAGATAAAAAAAACAATCGAGCAGCAGCCAGCGGATATCCCGGCGATGTTGGTCACAACGATCCTTCTGCGTTCCTGGTAGGACATGGACGGTGAAATGCCTGTCTTAATTAGTTTTTGCCACCAAAGCGGGTATGAAGAGGGAACAGGCATATGTATGTCATGTAAGTAAGGGACGCCGGGGCATTCCTTCTGTGTTGTTAGCGTTGAGCGTAGACGACAAATGTCTGAAATAATTCGGGACGTTTGTAATAGCATAAGTACGGAAATAATTACAGGCCCCGGCCGGAGAACCCCCGCAGCATTACGGCGACTTCTATTACAAGCCAAGCGATGGGTATTGCAGGGGAGGGTAAGTACATTGTTGCTGTGGTCAGCACTTCTTTCGCTGTCAGATGAGGACTTACATTTTGTCAGAAAAAATGTCATAAATACTGAAATTTTTTCCGGGAAACCTGGGCTGGAATTAAGTTTGATTTAGCTTGATCAGGCGGGCATGACCGCCAGCCGTAAGTTCATTTATTCATTGTTTAACTTTTTAAAAAGGAGGTTGATTATGTCACTCATCAAAAGGAACGGGCTACTGCCCCAAACATTCCCTGCGCTGTTCGACGATTTCTTTGGCCGCGAACTTTTTAACTGGGGTAACAATAACTACTCCGCTACCAGCACGACGGTACCTTCGGTTAATATCCGCGAGACCGGCGATAACTTCGAGGTCGAAATGGCCGCGCCAGGCATGAACAAAAGCGACTTCAAGGTAGAGCTGGATGGAAACACACTTACGATCAGCTCACACAAGGAGCAACAGCAGGCGTCCGACCAGGACGGCTACACCCGCAGGGAGTTCAGCTACCAGTCTTTCCAAAGAAGTTTCGTTCTTCCAAAAGACGTGGTCGATGTCGAGCACATAGCGGCGAAATATGAAAACGGCCTGCTGCATCTGACGATTCCCAAGCAGGAGCAGGCTAAGCAAAAAGCCCCGAGGTTGATTGAAATAGGTTAAAAACAAGAGGCTGTCTCCAATGAGGCAGCCTCTTGTTGCATTTAAGGGGTTTCTTCAATTCCTGAATAAATGATCTTTAGGTATAGCAAATCAGGGATAAATGGGCCGCCGACAGCCTAATTTCAAGTCTTATTATCAGCAGCAGTTGATGCTGCTTCCTCCAAGTTTACAAGATTTGGTTCCCAGAGGCCACGTGGTCCGTGTGGCCAACGATGTGATCAGCAAGATCAATTTAGAGCCATTCAATGCTGCCTATTACATGACTGGCCCGTGCATTTATGCGCGAATGCTTGTAATGCTCTTCACTTCCCCTGACACCTTCATCAGGAGATAGAACCCTTTTCCGGATTTTGGATACGCAATGCCCCGATTTCACTACGTCGGCAAGCTCAGGGCTAACGAATTTTGCCTATCTCAAAATTCAAAATCAATATTAGAATGAAAAAGTCACAAACTCCCATCATCAGCTTTAGTCCGGTTGTATTACCAGTTTCCGGCCGTCATGTAGACCTTGAAATAAAAGTCTCAGCTCCGGCAAGCGGAAACAACCTGCCGGTTATTCTTCTTTCACATGGACATGGCCCCTCTAACTTTCTGTCTTCTTACAGAGGATATGGCCCCATTGTAGACTTTTTTGCGGCAGAAGGGTTTGTTGTTATGCAGCCTACTCATCAAAATTCCAAGGCACTTGGACTTCCGTCATCCCTTCCGGAAGCGCCCTTGTTTTGGAGTTCACGGGCAACGGACATGAAGTTTATCCTTGATCATTTGGACCAGATTATTTCCACAGTTCCTGGGTTAAGCGGAAGAGTCGATAAAGCGAAAGTTGCTGCCATCGGCCATTCCATGGGCGGACAGACTGTGGCCATGCTGGCTGGTATGGAGGTGACCGATCCCGCAACAGGCCAAATAGTGAATGCCGCAGAACCGAGATTAAAAGCCCGGGTGCTAATTGGTGCCTCTGGTGGGCCCGAAGGATTTAACGGAGTCAATAGACAGCATTATCCTGTGTTGGCGGCCGGTAGTTTCAATACCATGTCTTTGCCAGCACTGATTGTGAATGGCGATAAGGATAAAAACCTCATGTTTTCTGATGTGGACAATTGGCGGGCGGACGCTTATTATCAAAGTCCCGGGCCAAAGGATCTGCTGACCGTGTTTGGTGCCGAACATATTTTTGGTGGCATATCAGGGTATGATGCCCGCGAGACCAGTGATGAAAATCCGGAGCGTGTTGCCTTTGTATGTGAAAGCATTCTTGCGTATGTTCGGAGCAAATTCGATCCAAGCGAGACAAGTTGGGAAGACGCCAAGAAAGCCCTTAACGGAGTGCAAGGTGCATTAGGCAGCATTGAAAGTAAATTATAAAACAGACATTATGAAGGATGAGATGTCTAGTCATAGGTTCAATTCCTTATCAAGGTTGCACAAGGCGCTGGACATACCGGCACCTATGCACCCGTTGGTAAGTATAGTAAATAATGCTGCCGGGACCATTCCTTTGGAAAGACTTCCCAGTCCCCACATTCTAAATTTTTACAAGATTTCCTATAAGATGAATTTTCAGGGGAAGTTCAAATACGGGCAGCATTACTACGATTTCGACGAGGGGGGGATGTTTTTTGTCTCACCTAATCAGATCACAGGAGGCCACGAACCACTCAGTGATCAATCAGGTTATACTTTGCTTTTCCACCCAGACTTTTTACTGGGTTACGAACTCGCCAGGAAGATCAAAGAGTACGGATTTTTTTCCTATTCTATCCACGAAGCGCTGCACTTATCGGAAAAAGAAAGAACCACGATCATTTCTGTTTTTGAAAGTATTGAAGAAGAATTAAAGAATAGAATTGACAATTTCAGCCAAGATGTTGTCATTTCTCAGATTGACTTGCTGCTAAATTATGCCAACCGGTTTTACAGCCGGCAGTTCATCACCCGTAAGGCGGTAAGCAGCGATCTGCTTCAAAAGGTGGAAGACATTTTACATGCCTACTTCCAGTCACCGCACGGGGAAAAGCAGGAGCGTCCAACTGTCCAATCTCTGTCTGAGCAGTTGAACGTCAGTGCGAGTTACCTAAGTGATATGCTGCGATCACTTACCGGTCAAAACACGCAACAGCATATTCATAACCATCTGATTGAAAAGGCAAAGGAACTGTTATCGTCCAGCAATGCTTCAATAAGCGAAATTGCGTATGACTTAGGATTCGAACATCCCCAGTCTTTTAGTAAACTTTTCAAGCTCAAAACCAGTGTGTCGCCTTTGGACTTCAGACGTTCCTTCAACTAATGCATAGTCCATTACAGTGCACCATTATCCTAAAGCCTGATTAAATCTAAGGCACAAAAGCCACCGACATTTGTTGATGAGCTTTTGTGCCCGCAACTGGACAAATGTGGGAGCGGATTCTTGATGATTTAAAAATGATTTCAAGATTAACTGTTGATTATCGTTCTCTCCGGCTCCATACGGATAGAGGGCCTAATTCCATCCTGCTTGTGGGCATTATTGCATGTAATAAATCATCACGCATGTATCCGACGACGGGTGCCTTGCCAGCAAATATCTGCGCTGCCGAAAGGCATACTGACCAATAATCGTCCTGCGTGCCTTCCGGATAGAAAAAGTTTGTCAGCCCGACGACCTTGTCGCTTCTGGTGAGCACACATCCGCCTGTGATCTTATCACCATTTTTCACCGCGATAATTCGTACTGCCGGATGAGACAGAACCCTGTAATTGAGTTTTGGTACGATCGGCTTATCGTTAGTCGCTTCTTCCCAATCTTTCAGACTATTCACCGTTTTGACGATCTCATAACGTGACCGCCTCACTATGATCGACTTGGCCACAAACCATTTGCCGGCAAACAGTTTTTCATATTTTGATGCCGGAAGTTGGAGCGTATCGAAACTGTCTTTGAGCGAAGCTCTACCCTGAATTTTTTTAGCTAAAGACTCTACCAGATGCAAATTGCAACTTGCTTTCAGGGTAACGATGTTTGGATAATACATTGGCACATCTGCAACAGAATACCATGCCTGATCTTTAAAGACACCTGCGGCGCCATTCGCCTGACAGACAATGCTGCACCATTTCGCATTGTTGATGGCTGCCCGCCTGATTAATCTGGCACGCAAAGCCGATCGTTTTAACAACTCGCTTCTCACCTCAATCTTTTTTATTTTTACTAATGCTTGCCTTCAACCCGGCCACTGTTTCTAACTTAGTTTCAGATGCAGTACAGGAAAAGGTTTTCCACTGGGGTCGAGCGCAGACCGGCCGGAGAGCTGAAAGCCGAGTTTAACATAAAACTTCAAAGCATACGCATTATGCTCATTGACATCCACTTCACTGGCTTGCAGAGCCTGAATCGCAAACCTACATAGCGCTTGACCAATGCCTTTTCCAAAATCTTCCGGCCTAACAAAGAGCATTTCAATCTTACGGTCAACAACTCCGACAAAGCCGGCAAGGCCGCCAGAATCGTGACGAACGCCAAATAACATTAACGTGGGCAGATATTCGTTGATAATCAATGGTTTGTAAAATTGGATATCGGCTTCCAAAAGAAAATAGTGGGTGGCGCGCACGGAGTCTTCCCAAATAGCGGTAACCTCCGCAAAGTCATCCCTTGATAAAGGGTAAATCTGGAATTGCATGAATAAACCTGGTGTGAAAAAAGCTTCCTCTTTATTTTTGATAAAACGAACGTTAAACCGGTATTCCGGGCTATTGCTGTCGCCGTAAAAGCTAGCGATATGGGTCTTGCCGTCGCAAAAACATGCAATAAGGCTTGAATTTGAATTGATTGACTAAATGAGAAGGCGTTTGCATCTGCAAATTGACCATCTTCCTTCGCAGCTGCGAGTGAAAAGTAGTTGCATTGTAACTTTTTCAACCTGAATACTCGCTTTTGTTGTATAAACTGATACTCCCCACTTTACCGAAGAATGAAGTGCGGTTATCATCAGACTCTTCCTCCCACGTTCTTTTCTTGCCGGTCCCATATATTTACTTTGCAAGGCCTGAGAAAGTTAATGCCAAGATAGTGGCCGGTTTGTTTATTATTTAAGTGTTTTGTTTTGTATTATTAGAATAAATGATAAGATCATTCTGTATTTATTGACTTTTGTAAAATATTATAGAATGATTCGCGAGGGATTTTGTGGAAAAACTTGTCTTGTAACTATATAGGCAGTAAACGATTCCCCGCATGACTTTACCCATCACAGACGACTCCGATGACTTCGTTCGGGTTTTTCAGACAGAATCTTCCCGAAGCGATAAGCCGGCGATCGAAACGGATGACGAGCGATTGCTCCGCGAGACGTTCCGTGAAGATCCCAGGCTGGGCTGCTCGCTACTTTTCAGAAGGTACTATCTGACACTCTGCAACCACGCCGCGCGCTTCGTTCATTCGCGCGAGACGGCGGAAGACATTGTGTCGGACCTGTTCGAGAGCTTCTGGGAGCAAGGCCTTTTCGAACAGCCGATCCACTCGTACCGCTCGTATCTTTACACTGCGGTGCGGCATCGTGCGTATAACTATCTCCGTTGGAAGATACGGCCCACCGACCCGCTTGAATCCATTCGTTCCGCACCGGTAGCACATACGATTGCCCCGGACGACGCCATGCAATACACCGAGCTTTATTTGAAAGTAGAAAGCATCATCCAGGAGTTGTCGCCTCAATGTCGCCGGGCCTACCTGCTCAAACGGGTGGAGGGTAAAAAATACGAGGAGATTGCGGAGGAATTGCAAGTCACCACAAAGGCTGTCGAGGGGCTGGTTGGCAGGGCGCTTGCCCGCTTGCGCACGGGCCTGAAAGAAAGCTGGTTCCTTGCAACGATGTACTTCCTGATTCCCTGACGACCCACACAGACAACCACACATTCAAAGTTTGTTTCAATGGACCAACTGATAAACAGGCAGGTTTTATTCGATTCTTTCGAAGGCAAAGCAACATCTCTGCAACGGAAGCTGATCGAGCAATGGCTTGAAGATGCCGACAACCGCAACTACTATTACCGTTGCCTGGACGAATGGGAGCGGAGCCGCCCGCAACTATGGATCGACCAGCAACGGGCGCAGCAGCAGTATGACGCGTTCCTGACCGGGGAAACGAAGCGTAAAACAAGGGCACTGACCGACCCGGAAACGGAGGTGCAGACAGGGGCCCGGATCCGTAAAGTCATAATCGGTTCGCTCGCGGCCGCGTTGGCATTGCTGGTGCTGGGGTTTGTTTTCCGGGCGCAGTTCCTGTACAAAACTTATGAGTCGTCCAATGCGCATCTGACCAGCATCCTGCTCAGCGACAGTACCGAGGTGACTTTGAACTCCAATTCCATATTAAGAGTGCCCCGGTTCGGTTTCGGCCGGAATGTGCGGCAGGTATGGCTCGATGGCGAGGCGGAATTCAAGGTGACACATACCCGCGATAACCTGCGTTTCGAGGTGCTCATGGGCGATGGCTACCGGATAGAGGTGCTTGGTACCGAGTTCAATGCCTTTTCCAGGGCACGCGGCAAACGCGTTTTTCTGACTAAAGGTAAAGTGAAGCTCAACCTGCCTGAAGGGAAGCCGGTGTACTTGGCGCCCGGCAACTACTTTACAACGGAGCACAAGGGCTCATTCAAAGTCGTGATGCCCGCTGAACCCCTGGCCATTACCGCCTGGAAAGAACGAACCTTCTACTTCGAAGACACCCGCCTGACGGAGGTGGTGGAGCAGATCAGCGAACGGTTTGCGGTGCGGATTAGGATCATGGACAGCGGCCTCGGCGATCGGACCATCGGTGGCATTTACCAGGCCAGGGATGCCGACGCGCTGCTCGAAACCCTTTCGGCCATGTTTGAAATGGAAATTATCCGCACTAGCGACGAAATAGAACTGCGTATTCCTCAAAAACAAGACCTATGAAGATCCCGATTTTACGCACATGCATGGCCGGCGGGGCAGTATTCGCCGCTTCGACCGTTTTCGCACAGGATATCGCGCTGCTGAGACCCGCCATGAACCAGCAGGGCCAGCAGGCAGGTTATGCCGTCAAGCTCAGAGAAGTGCTCATCGATTTGGGCAAAAGGCATCACGTGAGCATTCTGTTTGAACCCTCGGTGATACAAGGCATCCAAGTGGCCGCTGGTGTGGATGCGGCGGCCGGCGATCTGGAAACCGAGCTCAAAAAACTACTGGCGAACACTGGTCTGGAATTTGTGAAGACAGGTAAGAAGACTTACCTCATCCGAAAAAAGGAGCATGAAAAGGCGAGCCCGGTGCCCGTAAAGCACGTGGGCTTCGGCTACCAACCCGAATATATGGCTCCGGCCGAGCACAGCCGCTCGGCCGATGTGACGGTGAAAGGCCGCGTGACCGACGAAAAGAATGAACCGCTTCCCGGCGTAAGCATTCTGGTGAAGGGCAGCAACCGCGGTGGAGTGACCGATATGGACGGAAATTTCTCACTCGCGGTGCCTGAGCGTGATGCCGTGCTCGTATTTTCCTTTATCGGCTATGTTACCAAAGAAATAGCGGTAGATAGCCAGACCATGATCGAGATCCGCCTGGACGCATCGGTGAGCAGCCTGAGCGAGGTAATGGTGGTGGGGTACGGCACGCAGCGAAAAGGGGACATCACCGGTTCGATCGGCTCGCTGTCGGCCAAGAATATCCGCGAAGTACAGGTAACCAACTTCGAAAATGCCATTCAGGGGCAGATTGCCGGAGTGCAGGTGCAGGAACCGAGCGGCGAGCCCGGTGCGGCCACCACCGTGCGCGTACGGGGCCTTGGCTCGGTGTCGGCCGGCAATGAGCCGCTGTATGTGATCGACGGTTTTCCGGTAACCAAAAATATGGATCCGGGCATTCAGGGGGATATTTCGCGGCGGACGACTGCCTTTGCATTACCGCCCTCGAACCCGTTAGGAACGATCAATCCGAACGATATCGAGTCGCTGGAAGTGCTCAAAGACGCTTCGGCAGCAGCGATCTACGGTTCCAGAGGTTCCAATGGGGTAATCCTGATCACAACTAAAAAGGGTAAGCGCAGTGCCAGACCGCAGATTGGTTTTGATGCCTATTTCGGGGTACAGTCGGTAGCCAAGCGTGTGGAGTTGATGAATGCAGCGGAACTTACCGCCTACGTCAAAGACTCCAAAAACAATGCTTACCTGCAAGACGTAGCCGGTGCCAATATCAACGACAACAATGCGGCCCGCTACACGAAAACCACCAACGGGAGCTATTTTATTCCCGACGATTTCGCCAATCCGACCGGCACTGATACCGACTGGCAGGATATCATTTTCAAAACCGCGCCGGTCCAGAGTTACAACGCATCGGTGTCCGGTGGTACCGAGACAATGAATTACTATTTCTCGGGTGGCTATTTCAACCAGAAAGGGATTATCGACCGGAGCGGTTTTGAGCGTTACAGCTTTCGCGCCAACATGGAGGTCAACCCGGTGAAAAAGTTGAAGGTCGGTTTTGGATTAAGTCCTTCATTTACCAACACCGACCGCTCGCCAGCCGGTGCTCCATACTTTGCCGATCCGCCGGGGATCGTCTATTCCGCCCTTGTGACATCGCCGACGGTAACGCCCTATTTGCCCGACGGCAGCATTAATCAAACCGACAACCAGTCGCATTTGCTGACCGAAGACGGGCGGGGAGCCAACATGACCGCCGCCAGTAATCCGCTCGCTATCATCAGATATGTGACCGACGATCTGAAACAGTTCAGAACGTTCGGCAATGTATTTGCGGAGTATGAAATCCTGGAAGGGTTGAAATACAAACTATACACCGGTGTCGATGTGAATAGTTATAATCGCTCTTTTTACATGGCCCGCGCATTCCTGAACCGCAATGCGACCACCGGAGACCCGTATGCACAGTCCAACGCGTCGCTGAACTACAACTGGCTGATTGAAAACACGTTATCGTACGACAGAACGTTCGGCAAGCAACACCACGTTTCGGCAGTGGTGGGTTACAGCGCCCAGAAAGACAGGCTGGATGCCAACCAGGTTTACGCGCAGAACCACCCCGACGATCTGTCGCCTTCTATCAGCGGCGGGCAGGTGACCAGCGGTGGGGATAACCGCCAGGAATGGTCGCTGGTTTCGATGCTGGCCAGGGTAAATTATGGTTTCCGGGATAAATACCTGCTTACCGCCACGATCCGCTCCGACCGTTCTTCTCGCTTCGGGGCGGGCAACAAGTCCGGCACATTTCCGTCGCTGTCGGTGGGCTGGCGATTGTCGGAAGAAGCGTTTATGAAAAGTGTCAAACCGGTCAGCGACCTGAAAATCCGGGCCAGTTGGGGACAAACCGGAAACTTCCTGATCCCGAACTATGCGGCGATTGGCCTGCTGAGTCCTTACAACTACACTTTTAACAATGTGATCGTCAACGGCATCGCGCCTTCGACAATCAGCAACGACCGGCTGACCTGGGAAAAAACGGCCCAGACGGACTTAGGCCTGGACCTGGGGCTTTTCCGGGACCGGTTGTTCATTTCGGCCGATTGGTATGAGAAAAAAACGACGGACCTATTGCTGAACGTACAAGTACCTTCCTCGGTGGGCTTTTCGACAGCCCTGCAAAACATCGGGAAGGTGGAGAATAAGGGGGTCGAGCTGACGATCAACAGCCGCAACATCGTCGGCGAATTTACCTGGTCTACCGATTTCAACTTCTCCCGCAACCGGAACGAAGTACTCCAACTAGGCCCTACCGGCGATCCGATCCTGAGCACTGGCGGCGCAGGTATCCGGCATATCACAAAGATCGGGGCGCCTATCGGAAGTTACTACGGCTATGTCGTCGACGGCATATACCAGAGCCAGGCAGAAATAGATGCCGCGCCCAAAGATGCGCTGGCCCCGGCGGCACGCCCCGGCGATCTGCGTTTCAAAGATGTGAACGGCGACGGTAAGGTGGATGCCGGCGACCGTACGGTAATTGGCAACTACATGCCCGATTTTATGTACGGTATTACCAACCGTTTCAGCTTCAAAGGGCTCGACCTGAGCATATTTTTCCAGGGCGTGCAGGGGTCCAAGATCCTGAACCTGACGCGCCGCCACCTGGGCAATGGCGAGGCCGCGACTAATTCCTACAAGGATTGGACCCAACGCTGGATTTCGCCGGAGAACCCCGGCAACGGCACTATTCCGCGCGCCGACCGCCTTACGGACCTGCACGGGGGTAACAACAGGCCATCATCGTACCAGGTAGAGGACGGCTCCTATTTCCGGTTGCGCAGCATTACGCTCGGCTATACATTCCCCAAAACCATGCTGGGCAAAGTGCAGTCGCTCCGGGCTTACGTGTCGGGTACCAACCTATTTACAAGCACCAAATACATTGGTTATAACCCGGAAGTCAACAACCAGTCGGGCCTGACCGGCGTGCAGGGGGAAGATTACGGTGCCTACCCATTGTCGCGTAATTTTACATTTGGTCTAAATGTAACATTTTGATATTCATACATCTGTGCAATACATGAAGCTGAAACACATTCTCCCCGTCCTGACGATCGCCGCCGGCGCGTGGTCGTGCAGCCAGGAATTTACCGATCTGAACCCGGTCACCCAACGCAACGTCAACGGCTTTTACCTTACAGCCGGCGACATGACAACCGCCATCAATGCGGCTTACAAAGCCCTGCAACTCAACGGCGCCTATAACCAGAGCTACTGGATTATGCAGGAAATGCGCTCCGACAATACCGACCAGGGGCCGGATGGCACCGGCCTGGGTGCGGAACTGACGGTGATCGACAATTTCTCCGAAATCGCCACCAGCGAGATCGTCACCGCTGCCTATACCGATTCCTACCTGGGCATTGCCCGCTGCAACATCGTGCTTGACCGCATCGGCGGCATTGCGATGGACGCCAATCTGAAAGAGCGTATCCGTGGCGAGGCGCTGTTCCTTCGTTCGCTGTTTTACTACAATCTGGCGGTTTCATTCGGACGCATTCCATTGTCGCTCACCGAGCCGAAATCTGTAGCCGAGGGGCTGGCCATGCCGCAGGTGGCTGCCCCGCGGGTATACCAGCAACTGATTACCGATCTGCAAAGTGCGGAGGCCGCATTGCCTGTCAAATATGCGGCGGCTGACATCGGGCGGGCTACGAAAGGCGCGGCCGCGGCGTTGCTGGGGAAAGTGATGCTTACCGCAGGCGATAAGGCGGGAGCGGCAACTGTGCTGAAAAGGATTGTCGATACTTACGGCTACAAGTTGCTGCCCGACTATGCGGGGTTGTGGGGGCTTGCCAACAAAAACAATGCGGAGTCCATCTTCGAAGTGCAGTTCAAGGGAGGCGGAACCGGTACGGGTAATGCTTTTACCAACGCGTTTTCACCGCTTTTACGACAAACTACCGGCGCCTATAAAAACCGGCCTACGGTGGGCATGATGAATGCTTTCGAAGCTGGCGACGACCGCTTTCTGAAATCGATGGACACCAGCTATGTCAATAGCTCGGGGGTGCTGATCTCGCATTCGAGGAACGACACCCGGTTTATCACCAAGTTTGGCAAGGAAAATGCATTCAACGAAAATGACGCTTCCTACAATTTTATGGTGCTGCGGTATGCCGACGTGCTGCTAATGCTGGCCGAGGCGCTGGGCGAGTCGCCGGAAGCTTATGGTTATATCAATCAGGTGCGTGCCAGGGCGAAGTTAAGTCCTGTCAGCGCCGCCTCGCCCGGCACATTCGAAGATAAACTATTACGCGAGCGGCGTGTGGAACTGGCATTTGAAAATCACCGGTGGGCCGACCTGCTCCGGTTTGGAAAGGCCCGCGAGCTCATGCAGGGGCAAGGTAAAAATGCCCGGCTACTTTTCCTGATCCCGCAACGCGAACTGGACATCAATTCATCCTATACTCAAAACTAACCAGGCTATTTCCTGTCCCCTTTTCCTATGACACGCTTTCTGTTACGACAAGCGGCGGCGGCGCTGTGCCTTGCCCTGGCTGCTCAAATACCCGGCAGCCAGGCGCAAATGCCGGCCAAACCGACCGCCTCGAAGATCCTGCATGATATGCAGAAACTGAATGTGCTCGGTAATGTGCTCTACATGGCCGCTCACCCCGACGATGAAAACACGACCTTCATCGCCTATATGGCCAACGGGCGGCAGTTCAATACCAGCTACTTGGCGCTTACCCGAGGTGATGGCGGCCAGAACCTGATCGGCACCGAGATCCGAGAGCAGCTTGGTTTGATCCGTACCCAGGAGCTCTTGCAGGCCCGCCGCGTGGACGGCGGCAAGCAATATTTTTCGCGGGCAAACGATTTTGGATTTTCCAAAAATCCGGAAGAGGTGTTTACGATCTGGGAGCGGGAGAAGCTGTTGGCGGATGCTGTTTGGGTGATCCGCAATGTGCGTCCGGACGTAATCGTAACCCGCTTTCCGCCCGATGCCCGCGCCGGTCACGGACACCACAGCGCCTCGTCCATCCTGGCCGAAGAAGCATTCGACGCCGCTGCCGACGCGCAGCGGTTCCCAGAGCAGTTGAAGTATGTGCAGCCCTGGCAGGCAAAGCGGTTGATGTGGAACATCGGCATGTGGGCCGTGCGTAATAGGGAAGAGTTTATCAAAAATGCCCGAAGTTATATCCAGATCGACGTAGGCGGCTACAATGCGCTGCTTGGAAAATCCTATGGCGAAATCTCTGCCGAAAGCCGCAGCATGCATAAAAGCCAGGGCTTCGGTTCCATCGGCAGCCGGGGTATTTCGATAGAGTATTTGCAACACACCAAAGGTCCCAAAGCGAACAAGGACCTTTTTGAGGATGTCAATACTACCTGGGCAAGGGTGAAGGGCGGCGACAAAGTACAGCCTATGGTAACTGCGCTGATTGCTGCCTATAAGCCTGCAAACCCGGCGGCTAGCGTGCCTGCGTTACTGAAAATCCGGACGGAGATTGGTAGGTTGCAGGATGCATTTTGGAAAAAAATCAAGCTTAAAGAGGTCGACGAGCTCATCAGAAATACATTAGGCCTGTACTTGGAAGCCACAGCGTCGGACTATGCATTCACGGCGGGAGAAGGGATGCCGGTTTCGGTGGAGGCTATCAACCGGTCGGTAGCGGGCGTGATTTTGCACAAGGTGAAATTACCCTTCGGCGGGGATACTGTGCTCAGCCAGCCGTTGAAAAATAACGAGGGCGTCGATCTGGTATTCCAAACTAAAATCCCAGCGAATATACCGGTGTCGCAGCCTTACTGGCTTCGCAAGCCGATCGGCTACGCGGGGCTTTTTTCGGTCGAGGACCAACAGGAGATTGGTCGCGGGGAAAATCCGCCAGTGGCAGTGGTCGGCTTCGAGCTGAGCGTTGACGGGCAGAAGCTGAGCTATGAAACGCCAGTCGTATTTAAAAAGAAAGACCCCGTAGCGGGAGAGGTCTACCAGCCATTGGTGGTGACGCCGCCGGTGTTTGCGAATATATTGCAGGATGTATATATGTTCGAAGACGGGCAGCCTAAGAAGGTGCTCGTAGCCTTGAAAGCCGGGAAAGACGATTGTAAAGGGCAGGCGTCGCTAGCGTTGCCCGAAGGGTGGAAATCGGTGCCGGCCAGCAGGCCTTTTGCGATCAGCTCCAAGGGGACAGAACAGATGGTGGAGTTTATGCTGTACCCGCCAGCGGGTTCGCAGGATGTGGAAATTACCGCCGTTGCAAAGGTGGAGGGCAATGAATATGCCAATAGCCTCGCTCAGATCACTTATGACCATATTCCGGCACAGGTCTTTTTTCCTAAGGCGGCTGCAAGGGCTGTCAGGCTCGATCTGGTCAGGAAGGGCGATCAAATCGGCTATCTCATGGGTGCAGGCGACCTAATCCCAGAAAGCCTCCGCCAGGTCGGCTACCAAGTGACTATGCTGGAAGACAAGGATATCACTGCTGAAAAGCTCAGCCATTTCGACGCCATTGTCGCAGGCGTGCGGGCATATAACACCAACGAACGCATGAAGCATCATCAGCAGGTGCTAATGGATTATGTCAAAAACGGAGGCAACTTGATTGTCCAGTATAATACCGAAATGGACCTGGTCATGAAAGATATCGGCCCCTATCCCTTCGAACTGACGCGTGACAGGATCACCGTAGAAGGGGCTCAGGTGCGTTTCCTGAAACCAGAAAGCCCTGTACTGAATAGCCCGAACAAGATAACGCCGGCCGACTTCGAGCACTGGGTGCAGGAGCGGGGCTTGTATTTTCCTCAAAAATGGGCACCCGAATATGAAGCGGTGATTTCTTCCAATGATCCGGGCGGCCCGGCGCTGGACGGCGGTATCCTGGTGGCTAAATACGGGAAGGGTAATTATGTTTATACCAGCTTATCATGGTTTCGCGAGCTTCCCGCCGGGGTGCCGGGTGCCTACCGGATCTTTGTCAACCTGCTGTCGCTAGGTAAATAACCGCAGCATCGTTTTTCTGGTTGCGACCCTGATGGGAAATCGGTAATTTGAAGGCCACTCATCAAACGTTCTAATCACTATGCAATATTTCAAAACAAGCCGCATCACCCTGGTCCTGTTTGTGACTGCTTTCTTATTGTGTTCTATTGGTTTCCGCAAACCAGGCCGCTGGGTAATGCTTTTCGATGGGAAAAAACTGGAAGGCTGGCATAGCTACAATCAGAAACAGGCTGTGGGATGGTTCGTGGAAAATGGTACGCTCACGACGGACGGCACGGGCGGCGACCTGGTTACGGATAAGGAATACGGTGATTTTGAACTCGAATTCGAGTTCAAAATCCCTCAGGGAAGCAATAGTGGCATACTTTATAAAGTGATCGAGCAGCCGGATATCAAACGCACCGTCTTTTCCGCACCCGAATATCAGATCATTGACGATCAGAATTACGTGGTCAAGGATTCGACCGGAAAGAATATCGGCCTCAAACCCGTGCAGCGCTCGGGAGCCAACTACGACATGAACCCGCCAATGGACGCCACGGCCTATAAACCGGTCGGAAGCTGGAATACCGGCAAAATCGTGGTGGCCAAAGACCATGTCCGTCATTTCCTGAACGGCAAACTGGTGGCGGACTATCAGTACGGCGACCAGGCCTGGAAGGAGAAAGTGGCCAAAAGCAAGTTCCGGGACTGGCCCTATGCCACGCCGCATCACCGCGGTAAAATCGCCCTTCAAAATCACAATGTCAAAGAGAAGGTGTGGTTTCGCAATATCCGGATCTTGGAACTAAGTCGATAAGTTCGGATCATTTGTCTCGATCTGCTGAAACTGAATGGGCAGTCCCCGGTAAGTCCCTGTTTTTACTGCGCGTTGACCAGCGCCCCGATCCTTTTTGGTTAATTGATCGCCAGACAAAAGATGCACACCTTGTCCAGCCAATATTCTTGAAGAGTGAACCGTAGTTTAACTCTTTTGACATATCAATCCCAGTACAGATAAAGAAGGGAGTATGCGACAAGGTTGAATTTTTTACGGAACCTACAAATCTGTTATTGATAAAATACAATCAAAAATTTTTATAGTAACAAAACGCTGTTTAGCGAATCGTTAACGGGCGATTTTGAGATTATAATTGCCGGTAAATAAGTTATCCTGCTGCAACCGCTGATCTTGGGTGGATCTTCCTAATTTGATGGGTAAACCGCCGAAACGATGCAGTCCGTACTCTGTATATTACTGCTTTTTGCCGGCACCGACCCGTTTTTTTCCGGCGGGGGCCGTATCAATGGCACGCCCTACGCGCGGTTGCCGGACACGCTGTATGTGCCTAAGGCTGTGGACAAGCTATTTCTCGAATTGCCACAGCACCCCGGGCAGGGCGTCAGTTACGCATTCAAAATGGACCCGATCGATCACGAATGGACGCCCGCCGTTTATCCAGCGGTGCGTTACGAGACGTTGCGGGAAGGGTATTACGAGTTACATTTCAGGGTTTTAGATGCGCATTCGACGGTTTTGAATACGAGCCGGTTTGTGATCCGGAAAGAAGCCGCTTTCTGGCATGCGTGGTGGTTTATTCCGCTGCTTACCCTGTATGTGGCCGTGGTAGCGGGCGTGGGGGTATACATTTTCAACCTCTACAACCTTCGGCAGAAACTCAAATTGCAATACCTCAGAAACCAGATCGCCTCCGACCTGCACGACGAGGTGGGTTCGAACCTGAACAGCATTGCATTGTTTGTGGAGCTGCTGCGCAAAAACGCCACGCCGGAGACACTGCCGGTGCTGGACCGAATTATCAGCAATTCGCGGGAGTCGGTGGAGCTGATGCAGGACACGGTGTGGGCGATCAACCCCCGCAACGATTCCCTCCAGAAGCTGATCGACAAAATGCATTCGTTTGCCACCCAGGCGCTCGCGGCATGCGATATGGCCCTCGAATTTCAGTCGGAAAGCAGCCTGGCCGACTTGCAGCTCAGTATGGAGCAACGCAAGAACATTTACCTGATATTCAAAGAAACGATCAACAACGCGGTCAAGCATTCGGGTGCTACGGGCGTGAGCGTGCGGCTGCAACGCATGAGCGACGCGCTTTTCTTGCAGATCAATGACAACGGTAAAGGCTACGACACAGGGCGCCAGTACGAGGGCAACGGAATTTTTAACCTCCGAAAACGGGCCGAAGAGTCGGGGCTCGACTTGCTGGTACATTCGCGTCCGGGCGAAGGTACGCGTGTGGAAGTGCTTTGCCATCCCTAAAATTGGGGATTTTTCTTCTGCGGCATTTGCCGGATTTTTGTAACATCATTCAATGCGACCGACGATGATAAAAGTTTTGTTATTCGAAGACAACAAGAATTTCAGGCAGGGTCTGGCGCTTTTTCTATCGGCTTTGGAGGATATCTGGCTGGTCGACGCCCTTCCTGATGCTCGGGACGCGGTTTACCTGGTCAAGAAGCATAAGCCCGACGTGGTGCTGATGGACATTCAAATGCCCCGGAAGTCGGGAATAGAAGCGCTGGTAGAAATCCGGAAAGCCCAGCCGGCTGCCAAGGTGCTGATGCAGACCGTATTCGAAGACGACGACAAGGTATTTCAGGCAATTTGTTCGGGCGCTTCGGGATACATTGTCAAATGCCCCGACCCAGAGGTGTACGTGCAGGCGATCCGCGAGGTGTATGCGGGTGGCGCGCACATGTCGCCGACCATTTCGCGGAAGGTGCTGGCCATGTTCCAGCAGCAGTTTGCGAAATCCGAGCAGACTTTCGTGGACCTTACCAACCGCGAGCGGGAAATACTCGGGTGTATGGTCAAAGGGCAGAGCTACAAGATGATCGCCGCCAGTTGCGGCATTTCGTTCAGCACCGTAGCCACGCACGTGAACCACATTTACGAAAAGCTGCACGTCAACTCCGCCCCGGAAGCGGTAGTAAAAGCATTGGAAATGAAACTGGTATAGAATCCTCCATTTTATTAAACTTTTATACGATATGAGTACAACGCTTGTAGAGCAGTTTCTCCCTAAATCTTGCTGGGCTGCGTCGTTAGATATGTTCACCAATGGTCAATTGAAGCAATGCAAGCTGTTGAGAGAGGATCATGGAGGTGATGTCCCGGCAAATCCAAGAAAATTTTGTGACGATACCTGGCTTCGGAACAACAGAGGTGCGTATGTAGGCAATACCAAAACGCTGGCTTGGGTGAAGGATCGGCTGGTACTGGCTGGTAGAAGCCCGGTAACACACAACGGCAGAGCTGTGCCTTCTTTCAAGCAGTTACAAAGCGATATCGGCGCTTCCGCCATAACCCTTATGTCGTGGGGCTTCGCAAACAATCTCCATTTTATCGTGCCAGTAAAAACCGTAGAACAGCAATTGGCAGGATCAATACTGCTACAATGGATTAAGGTTTTAGATCCTTATCCTGCAACGAAAGGCCGTACTTACTATCTTAATTACAAGCAATTTGCAGCTTCCGGGTGGTTCAAAGGCATGATTTTTCAAAGTCAGGTCAATGGCGGAAATGCATCGCAACCGACCGAATTTTCAGACGCCGATCCCAAGCAGTTGGTTCAAAGATATCTTGACTCGTTGGCGACAACAACCAGCGATTTTCGACAGGTGACCAATGTTGCTGGTGATCATCAAATCCTGGATTATAATTTCAATGTCACAAATATCAATGTCAGCATTTTGCTTGCCAACGGACAGCGATTTTTCGATAGCATTCTGGCGGGAGGAAGCAATCTAAAAATGTATCTGGCAGGTTTAAACAACAAATACACCGCGTATTTTCTGAATTCGGCTGATAACTCATATTACATTTCAACGCTTGAAAATGGCCTGAGATATCTTCCAGTAGCAGGCACCAACCATGCGGGAGTAGTAAATCTCGCCCACATGGCTGCGCCTGCAAGAGCGGTATCCAGGGGCGCGAAGCAGCTGAAAGCTATTGACCACGATCAGCCGGATAAAACAGAACAAGCCGCGCTTAAATATTTTGAAAAATGGCCTAATACCGCACTAATATGTCAGTTTTTCGACATCGGCCAGGAGTATGTATTCTTTGTCAAAGATGGCAGGGTGCGGGTATTCGATCCGTTCCGGTCGTTTGCCTATATTTTTCCAAAATCGCACAAGGGGATTTCCCATATTTCCCTTAAAGCATTCTTAGCTGTTATTCCCTCTTTCTATAAAATTCTAAACGAAAAGTAAAACATGGACAACGAAGTAGAATACGCAATCGAAAGGGTAAAGCGCTTTGCTAATATGAAAGGTGTGCAAAAGGCAGATAGAGTCAGTCTCGGCCTTCGGTATTCGATTGACGAACTGTTGCAGCTCGTTGCCGGGCTAACAGGCAAGCGCGTGTTGCTGGTGGATGAGGCGGATAGTACCAGTATTTTGCCACAAGGCGCCGAACTCGCGCTCGCGGAAGCGGGCAAGCCGTGCGGCGACTACCGGTTTACCGTTGTGAAGTCTTGCATTGGCAGCGATGGCATAACCAATGAAAACGACGATCAGAGCAGTGAGTTCAACAATACGATTTATCCCAAGGCGACCGGAGTTGTGTTTATGGTCGGAAAGGAGAAGCCGGCGATGGCGCTCACGGTCGAGACGTTTCCGATTGTCGGCGAAGACCTGGTTAACGATGAAGGAGATATGTTGCCACTCTGGGATTTCATAAAGTATAACGGACGTTACGCCTACTCGCCGGAAGACGGCGGTGGCGGCACCGGTTCGAAAACACCTCCTCCGGGTGCTTAACGGTTTTTACGGATGTTGTCAGAACTCCTTTTATATCGGTTTTCGGGATGGCTGCTTACGGCGGTATGGCTGTTCCTGTCGTTCCAGGCGCTGCGCAGGCGTGGAGTATGGAATGGCAGATACCGGTACTTCCTGATTTTCCTGCTGTCGATCTCGTTTATCGAGCTCGCGGCGGCCATTACCGCACCGCTGCTGAGCAACAACCTGTTCCTGGATTATCCCTACATCACGATCGAGTTTGTGATGCTGGGGTTGTTTCTGGCCAAGATCATCGACATCGGTTTTATTACCCGCCTGGTCAACGTCGCGTCGGCGCTTTTTGTCCTTTTCCAGATCGCCAATGCATTCTGGTTGCAAGGGCTCGAAAGCTACAACAGCTACGGCGAGTATGTCAACAATGCCTACCTGTTCATGCTTTCGGTGTGGGCGCTTACGGTACTTTACCGGCAGAATCTCGGACGCAGCATCCTCGCCGTTCGGGACGCTTGGTTCGTACTTGGCATACTGGGCATTTACCTGCTCATCTCCGTGATCGACTTCCTGTACGACATGGCGCTGCCTTACCGGAACGACCATATCCTTTACATAGTCCTCATATCGGGTAACTTTTTGAAATCGGGCCTGCTGATGCTCTATTACAAAGGCATTCGCATGATGCCGCGCCAGCGGTAGCCCGGCATATTCCCGCACCCCCGGAAGCACGCTCGTGAGAGGGTGCTTTTTTGCTTTTACCGGGTTGTAATATCCATAAAATTGTCGATACCGCTTCATATGGATTTGGGGGAAATTTGAAATGTCATCACACCGGTGACTGTCCGTTCCCAACATTCAAATCCAGTTCATTATGGCAAAGCAAAGTGAATTCGAATCCGTGCAGGAGGCCTATTTTACGGGCATCCAACTGGTTCAGCTGGCCAAGTTCAGCGATTCCAAAGAGTCGGCGCAATTGCTGGCCAAGCATGGTATGGCGCTCATTTCCAAATCGCAGGAGACGATCCTGAGCAAGTATTTCGATGAATATTGCGGCACCCATCCGTGGCGTTGGCCGCGCCCCTGGCCTTTTCCGTGGCCCGGTCCATGGCCTGGTCCTTGGTGGCGCACATTCGATCCCGGTTTCATCGATCCCGTACCCGATCCGCTCCGTGGCGCGATGAACAAGTTTCACCTGCTGGCCAGCATTGAAGACCTCCGCTCAGGTCTGCTCGGTAATGCCGCACTCGAGGCGGTGAAAGGCATTTCGGAACAGCTCCGCGCCAATCTGCGGTAATGCCGGTTGGCCATGATCGTCGAAATTCATTTTCAGGAAGGGTTTTCAAACGAAAAAGCGCAACTGCTTGTCGACGGCGACGTGGTTGAGGAATTTTCTTTGAGCACCCGGTTTCAACTCGGGATGGCGGCCATCAAGAAGGTGGACGTCGCATCGGGGACGAAAGTGCGGGTGGTATTGCCCGACCGGAACATCCGGCAACAGGTTCCGGTCAGTCATCGCTACGTGAAGGTCAGCCTAGAAGATGGAAAGCTGACAATCAGCCCCACAGACCAGATGCCCGGCTATGTGTAAATCCACATTGTTTTTAAGCACCCATTTTTTATCCTAAACATTTCAAAACCATGTCTAGAAAAAACAGTACGCCGGAAACTACGGCGCCAACTCCGGCTTTGTCCGATGAGCAGCATCCTGATTACCAGGCTTATGTATATGGTGACGACGAGGACGATTCCGTAGCGGAAGCGGGCGACCTAGGACCGGATGGCCCTGGCTTACCGGGTATCCCGCCTCTTAACCCCATTCCCGACCTGCCGATACCCAATATTCCGGGTATTCCGTTGAAAATTTGCTCGGCCGTGAGCGGCAGGTACAAGCTGAAAACAGTTCTGCCGCCCATCGGCGGACCGGGTATCCCGATTTTGAACCTGACGACCGTCACCGTTCGCGTGGACGTGGATCGGTTTTATCCTCAAAAACGTATATCAATAGAGGTTACCCGCCTGCTGCCCCGCTCGATGGCGCATTTGATCGCGAACGTGACGTCCGACAAATGCACCGGTCTCAACCGCCGCAAGATCCAGGCGACAATAGCCTACCGCGAGGGGAACAATGCATTGATCCCCGGCGAAAAGCTGCTGTTTGAAGCCAGCAGAGGGCTGGGCGTAGGTTATTCGACTTACAAGCTGACGGTGACGGGCACAGGCACTCCGACGCGTGTTTATAACCTCGATTTCGTGAGCCAGTATTTTGACGACGTCGAATTTGAGGTGGACAAAGTAGATAATGCCGGTAACCCGTCGACCGACTATTCAACGCACAGCCACCCCAACCGTCCCGCAAGTTTGCCGAACGAAGTACTTTCGCTGGAAAACGTTTACAAACGGGCCGGTTTCAACGCCACCATTTCACCTAACAGCGCACCGATTCCCGCAACGGGCGCCGGCGCCAACGGTACATGGAGCGACAGCGAAATGCATAATGCCATGCAAACTTACTGGTCGAGATTCGCCAATAAACCGCAGTGGGTGTTGTGGGTACTGTTTGCCAATCAGCATGATACGGGTTATGGCCTCGGCGGGGTGATGTTCGATGACATTGGCCCGAACCACCGCCAGGGTACAGCCATCTTCACGAATAGTTTCATTCAAGATGCACCGGCGGGCGACGCCAACCCGGTCGCATGGCGGCAGCGGATGCTTTTCTGGACGGCGATCCACGAAATGGGGCACGCGTTCAACCTCGCGCACAGCTGGCAGAAGGCGCTTTCGGGCCCGGGCTACAACCCGTGGATTCCGCTCCTGAACCAGCCCGAAGCGAGAAGTTTCATGAACTATCCGTATAACGTGAGCGGCGGACAGAGCTCGTTTTTCTCCAACTTCGACTTCCGCTTTACAAATGAGGAATTGCAGTTTATGCGGCACGCGCCGCGCCGCTTTGTACAAATGGGTAATGAAAACTGGTTCAGCAACCACGGTTTCGAAGCGCCGCAGCCCGAGCTCTTCACGGGACGCTACAAACTTGAAGTTCGGCCAAACAGGGAGAATAACACCTACTCGTTCCTCGAACCGGTGAGCATCGAACTCAAACTCACCAACACCAGTACCGAGCCGTTGGCCCTCGACGAGCATTTGCTCCAAGATGGCGGGCATATTGTGCTGTTTGTGCAGAAAGACAGCGGTACTGTCAGAAAATGGGAGCCGCTGATCGTACGCTGTCACCAGGAGCATAAAAGCATGCTGGCCCCCGGCGAGTCGATCTACGGCACGCACCTGGTAAGTGCTTCCACCTCCGGCTGGCTGATCGACGAGCCCGGTTTCTACAACATCCAAGCCGGCGTGGATATGCTCGACGAGGTAGTGATGAGCAACGTGCTGCGCGTGTTCGTGGCGCCTTCTACGGACACGGAAGAGAACAAGATCGCGCCAGATTACTTCACCGAGGATGTGAGCCGCGCACTGGTATTCGACGGCGCGCCGGAGCTTGGCAAAGCAATGGACACGTTAAAGGAAGTGGCCGACAAACTTCCAGGTACCCCAGCTTCGTTCCATGCAGCGAAGGCGGTTGCCGGGCCGATGTTGAAACAATACAAAAGGCTAGAAGAGAAAGACGGCTCGCTGGCTGTGGTAGCTGGCAAGGCGGATGTAGACGAAGCGGTCCGCCTGCAAACCGCCGCGCTGCTGGATGAGCCACAAAAAGCGGCCGATACCTTCGGGCATATCGATTACTTCCAGTCGCTGGAAACCCTGGCGGACGTATTGAACGAGTCGGGTAAGAAAGCTGAGGCAAAAAAAGTAATGTCCAGCTCCATCTCGACCATGAAAAGCCGCAATGTGCTCGACGAGGTGATTCAGCAAGCAGAAGCGAAAGCGAAAAACCTCTAAAAAGCAACGGGTACGTGGGCCCGACGTTCATGTAACAATTCACCAGCAGGTTGTTGAAGGGGACTTGGTACGACGTGCAAAACCATCGGTGGTACGCATACCGGCACCTTGCTGGGGCATCCCGGCAACTGAACGGACAGTAAAATCGATGTGATTGATATCGTCAGGGTAAAAGGATGGCAAATACTTCGAATATTGGGGAATCAATTCACTGCCGGGAGTATTGGGTCAATTACAGCGTTAACGCTCATCGAGCATTTCACTTTTGTTGAATTTAAGTCCCGCATCCGGCCAGTTGAGAGGTGCGGGACTTTTATGTTGTGCGAGATAGCCATGTAGTTCTATAAAATATGGTAGAGGTCATCGCCGGTAGCAAAATGCCGGACCAAAATACGAGAGCAATCCCTTCTTATCTGAATTTCAATTCCGAGGAATATGGCTGGAGTTCGGGTATGGATTACAGTTAGTATCCCATTACCGGCAAAGGGGATATGAGTTGAGGTTTTAATTATTTACTAACCCGCAAAGTGTAAACCAAAACGGAGCCAGGTCAATTGGGGGCCAATCGATTGGTAAATAATCGAGCAATTTTTTTTTCGCTAAATTATTGTATCTTACTTCAATAGATACTATTAACCAATTTGAAATGGACACAAAATACTTCTTCCTTCTTGCTCAGGTGGTTTCCGTCGTTTGTCATGGTTGGATACTCTCAAAAGTGTTATCAGTCAAAATAAGCACGAGTATTCATTGGTTCCTTGCTATAGTACATTGCGTAGCTTCGTTAGTTGTTGAAGTATGGTTCCGGTTCTACCAAGATCGGCAGCCGCCGGCAACAGTGGCTGAGACGCAAAAAATATCGGCCTTTTTTTTTGTACTGATCGCGGCCGTCTCAATGGCTGTTTTCTTTTGGCGAATGGAGGCTAAACGAAAGTAGCAAGACCTTTCGATTAAAGTGGGAAATAGAACCCAGTGGCATGCCGAGAAGTTCATTAACGGTTGTCCCTAAGTGCTATGCATTGGTATTTTATATGTATTCAATTATTGAAGGTCGTTGAATCTAAGTATGCTTGAAGATAATCATGAGACGGCTATGGTGTAGTGGCTCTATTGTTTCGCTGCATCATGAAGTCGGCAAAATGTAGGACAAAACTACGTTTTGTTTTTCCTTGCCAACTTTGCCATCCGTAGGTCTCGCCAGTAGGCCTGTTCTCGAATCCGTTCTTTTGTTTCGTCGTAGAGTGCCTCGACTTGGTCCCAGAAAGGCGCACTAGCAGAGTGTTCGGAAGCAAAATCGATTGGAGTCTTACCACCCAACGAGCTGTGCTGCCGGAAGAAGTTGTAGTGGAATTGCCATTGGGAAAGTTTGTCGTCCAATTCTGGGTCTCGCAAGTCAACTGTTGGGTAGAATTCCTGGAGATCAGTCTGCTGGTGATGAGCCCAGCATATCGAATCGGTGGACAATCTAGTAAATCGACGACTTGGTGCACCTGAATGTTTTTCGAGTATTCGCGCTACGGTAGAAGTTGAAATCCTCAAATTATGTAGCCTGAACTTATGAGAGCAGATTCTGAGTTTTCCATACTTAAATTCACCGCGTACCTTAAGCGCGAGGGCCTCGTATTCAGGACGATATTTGTCGCCCCAGCCGATGCGGACGGTGAGACCAATCTGTAAAGAGATTTTCATCGTCACGTCTTATCCAACGCTGTAACTTGGTCTAGCAATTCCGCACCTTCTAGCAGCAACCGATACGTTCCCGATCGTTTATCGAGGGCAACCCATTTTTCCATTGCTTCTGCTTTCAGGTTGTCAGTGGCCATAACGACGCAATTTGAATCCGCACCGCCTCATTTTTCTCACAACCCTCGGGAGAAGTGAGAGGGATCGCGAGAAAAATGATCATTAATTTAACGACTTCCGGTAACTAGTCGATGATCCAAATATGATTTTTTGAAGATTAGAAATGACTGTAAGTGTAGCGGATGTTATGAACTATCACAGCTATGGTGTTTTTTACGTTTCCTTTCACGTAAGAAAATGTAAGATTTTGATATCACTATTTGCCTTTATTCCATTCAGTGACTGGTATATTTCAAAACAATTGCCAGGACTGTTTGTTTTACTTCCTGCATAATACTATTGGTGAGTATGACTTTTTTTGAATATTGCCTTTCCAGGTAACTATGCCATCAAGGCCGCATTTTGTACGACTATTTTTCGCGTTCCATTGGTCACTACGTAGAAAAAATCAGCCTCGCAAGTCATCTTTCAAACTTATCTTGAAACTTTAATTTATTGTGTAGACCTACTGTTTCGGGGCGACATTTTAATATATTCAATTGAAACATGAACAATGTTTAATTAGTATGAATTTTGTGAACTATTGAATAAAATATATGGTAAAGCCAGCAGGTCTTTGAGATTTGATCAAGTAATTCAATTGCCATGACCGGACGATAACGTTTACTGATCTCTGTTTAGGATTCCGTACGTGTATTCATGCTTGAATGAACAAGTATAAGGCAGCAGCCTAACTCACTGACTTAGAATTTAATTTATGCTGTCTAGTGATGCCTTACTTAATAGTCTGCCAATTTGTCTTCCGGAACTCTAATAGCATAGCCGCCAACGCCTACTAATCTGTTTTAAACGAGCCAATCCATAAATCTAGATCAATATTTGAAAGAAATAATATAATACGCCCACAGCAACAGAAACGTCGAACAAACAGCGAGAAACGCCGCAAAGATCCAAGTAGACGCCTCTTCGACTCCACGCCAGTTTTTGCGATGTATAGCTAAGATATACGAGCCGCCAATGACAACGAGTATTGCCAGGCCTAAAACTACTTCAAGCAGATTAAAAGTATCGGCAATCTCCGTTCGATTTTGGCTGATATGTGTAGCATCAAAAGTGTCGTCGATAAAAAAAAACGCAAGCCCATAGGCTACAAGCAGCGCGGCTAAAGCTCGCCAGGAATTCATCCACGTATAGTTGAGAGTTATACGTAAATCTACAAAATCTTTCGCGAGCGATGAGCTGATTTCGACAAAATTTCCAAATTGCCATATTCTAGGATGGGGCGATTTGGTACGCTTACCTAGAACCGATGCCGGTAACCTCGCCCCCCGCCTGGATGGTTAGACAGTGCTGCCAAAATTTTCAACAAGTAAGCTAAAAATCAATCCTTAGCTTGTTTTTCAACATAGAAGACACCCTTTTGGTCGTCAGACTTCACTCATCGCCAACTTTCTGCGTCGGAGATCAGCTCCAGGCGCTTTTCTTTCTTTATTGTGGACCGCCAATCCTTGGTCGACTACCAGATTGGAAGCGCCCTGTTTTTTTGCCAATGCTACGAGATTGGCAAAGTGTTTAAGATTGAACCGCTCCATCAGCATTCTGCGATGATATTTCAGCTCGATCATTGAAATGCCCAGGTTATTGGCGATCGTTTTGAATGCCTGGTCACGGGACAAGCCCTCCAGAATTCCACGCTCGATGCTCGACAGGTTGTTCAGCGATGGCCCCCCCGCAGTCATTTCGGCCCAAAGCATATCCTGCACATCTTGGGAGAGGAACAAATTTCCTTTTTTTACCTGCGCGATAGCGTCAAGCAGCTCCTGAAACGGGCAGTTTTTGGAAAGAAATGCTTTTGACCCAAGGTTCATATAATTCCTGATCCGCCACTCATCGCTCATGGAAGTTAGGATGATCACATCAGGTTTGGGCTCAGCCGAAAAAATAGCGTCAACAGCTTTGTCATAGCGGCCGTTAAAAACAAGCTCGGTGATCACCAGCGTAGCGGGATCATTGCCTTGATCAACCGTGAATGCCTCCACGGAATTATAAAGGCTTACCGCATCCAGTTCTTCCAGCGATTTGAACAGATTTACTTTAAGGGTTTCAGTGAAGATTCGGTGGCTATCGATTAATGCAATTTTCATGTTGGGAGGATGTTGAAGACAAACGGGCTGCGGAGCCGTGTGCCGGGATGGCAATTTTTTTGTTGGCTGCAAGTTAAACAGCTGTTTCATGCAGGTGTGATCTGGCAAATTACAGGAACCGCGGCGGCCTGGGAGAGAGCAATTTCCGTTGCGTTTGCCACTGTTGGCGCGCGTCTAAAACCAGCGCAGCCATTGCAGCGGGATAGTCACGCGAGAAATAGCGGAAAGAGAATAAACTCCACAAGCTTGTCGGCACCCCAAGCAGGTTACGTTCGGAAACACCGGGTCCCGCAGACGCTTTGAGGGCAGGAAACAGGTATACCAGGACTTGTCGGAAAAGCTGCTCGTTGCGGCGAGTCTGTGGAAATGCTTGTCAGTAACATTAATATGAAAGGTTAACGTTGAGTAAAATCACTTCAAATCGATATCAAAAAATGGATGGTCACTAAATAGTAAGTGTGCCGATATCTCTGAACTCTGCTGACTTTTTGAACCGGTCGGAGGCTGAAACTAGCCGCCTGCAAATAGGCGTGCTACTCGTAGGCCAAAGTTTTAAACATCTGAGGTTGAAGCTATGAAACAAAGTTTATTATAACAAGCCATCAATGACCATAGTCTATCATTTTACTTATAGTTATACAATTATTTATATAAAATGATTGTATAATTCCATGTTGTGGTAATCGACGTTTGCTGCAAATGAAACCGTTTTGAGCATTTGGTAAAAAAGGCTAGGCTGACCGAATAATAAATTGAAAGTAATCAGTCGACCTAATTTGAACGTAAATATGTATACGTCAATACAAGGCGAAACAGATTCAGGACTATATACGTCCAGCGCCAGTTGATCCACCTCCTCCCCGGATTCGCTCAGGAAAATAGAGGAATGTCTTTTCTGAGGCGTAAGGTGCAGCGGCTATCATGCCGAATCAGAACTCGGCAGCTACTTTGTCCCTGAGTTGCCGGATTTGTCTGACCAGATCAAAGCATTCGCTTTTCTGCATCTGGCTGATCGTATTCTTCACCGAATTGACAATAACGCGGCCATCGTCGTCAAAAAGCGGGCCGTAGCGGGCTACGGTAGCACATATCGCCTCCCATTCTTGCGCAAGCTGCTCCGAAAACATCGTGGAGGGAATTACGTGAAAGTAAGCATGCAGTTTCAGAAGCGCCGACCGGCAGTCGTCACAATCCAGACCTTCGGAGAATTTCGACAGTTCGGCATAAGCAAAGATGTTAGAAGCTTTCATTGCGGAGGTATAAAGGCTTATATAATGAGCAACCAATTTAGGAGTTTAGGTTTGACGAGTCAATCACCTCTGGCGATTTTAACGAGGTTAAAAAGTCATTAAAATTGTAAGTGTCTCATAGACAGATATTTGTGTATCTAATGTTCTTCTTCCATTAAATAGAATTAATATAAATCTTATTTAATGGTAAAAATATATATAAATAACTATAAATCAATATGTTATATAGTTAAATAGAAGCACTTTCTACAACCGTGCTTTTATGAATTAATTGTCAATCGAATTTATTCGTAGAAATTTTAACAGTAGCGAAATTTGAATGTAGAGTAACGTGTAAGTTGCTGAGAGATCAACGCTTTGCGAACGTGGACGAAATATGAAGGAGTATTACATTGGTAACCGATGGATAACAAACTTGTAGAATGTAAAATCACTTTTACTTATTATACGAATTAGGTCGCTATTTTGCTTTCGATTTTACTCAACGATATAATGAAGGGGATCTTGCATAACGCAGATCCCCGTTTTGCTTTAGTCCGCTTTGGCAATGCTTGGACGGAATTTAATCACTTTGTTATCCAGCGGTTTGACTGTTTGCAGGTAGGCGAAAATTGCGCGCAGATCACTTTCTTTCATCCCGGCATACATGGTCCAGGGCATTGGCGTATTCATCTGGTTGGGAGCCAGCTTCTGCGGTTTGTAGCTCGAATCGGCGTAAGGTTTGAAACGAGCAACAAACGCATCTGCGGTCCATGAGCCGATGCCGTTTGCCTTATTGGGGGAAATGTTAGCGGAAGTGGTCACGCCGTTGGGCATGATGAATTCCATGCCGCCGCCAAACTCAGTTCCGGGTACTTTTTCACCCTTTTCACGCTTGCTATGGCATTCTACGCAGCTTGCGGCCGTGGCCACGTAACGGCCATAGGCGACCTGATCGGTTTCAGCCGGCCGCTTGGTCAGGTCGGCCTTCGCAGGCATGGTGTTGATCAGGATATTTACAGGAAAGTCGTACACTGGCGCGTCAATGTCGTGCTGCACGGGCGCAAGGGTGCGTATGTAGGAAATCAGGCTGTAAATATCTTCCTGGTCGAGCTGTCCGTAATTCAGGTAAGGCATAATAGGGAATAATGCGTGGCCATCGCGGCTGGTACCAGTGGTGATGGCGCGGAATATTTCTCCATCGGTCCAGTTGCCGATGCCGTACGGAGTGATGTTTCTGGCATAAAATTTACCCGGAAAACCCATTTCACGGCTGAAAAGCTCTCCGCCGCCTCCAAGGTTGCCGCTGGCAAGCGGAGCCGAAAACAATGTCCAGTCGCGGGTACTGTGGCAGTCCATGCAAACCGCAACGTGATTGGCAAGGTACTTACCGCGCTCTACGCGCGCAGGCGTTTTCTCAAAGGAAATCACCGGCGCTTCACCCACATCGGGAAGGGCGGTTTTCACGTACGTAGCCGCGGCAGCTGCGGCCAGAATAACGAGCAGAATCAGGGCGACCAGGATTTTGAATAGCTTTTTCATAACAGGTTCTGATAGAGATGGTCAATGAGAGGATTGGCGAAAAGGTACAATAATTCCGTTAAAGTGCAAATAATTAGTTACTTAGTTAAATTACCGTCGGTTGCAACGTTTAGATGCAACATTGTGTCTAAAACTGAAATTTCAATCCCGACTACTGCCATGAAAAGAACCTTACCCGGCATTTGCCTTATTTGGCTAACCTTGTCCTGTTACCCGCATGAACGCGAACCGTTCGCAGGCAATGTCAGATTTGACGGAACCGGATACCGGCCGGTGTATAAAAATCCCGAGGACATATCCAAAGTGCAAATGCAAGCTGCCCAGCCGTTGAAAACACCGGGGAAAATCTATACGTTCGATCGTTATCTTTTCATCAACGAGACCGGCAAAGGCATCCACATCGTTGATAATACCGATCCGAAAAAGCCGGAAAACCTTTCCTTTGTCTCCATTCTGGGGAATTACGACATTGCCGTGAAAGACAACTGGCTTTATGCGGACAACTTCTCAAACCTGCTGGTGATCGACATCTCCGATCCAAAGGCTCCTAAACTTACCAAAAGCATCCCTAACGTGATCCCAATCCATGACTATCCTCCATTTACCGGCGTTTACTTTGAATGTGCCGACCAGAAAAAGGGTGTGGTCGTCGACTGGGAAAAAGTGGATATGGACAAGCAGCCCAAATGTTACAGGTAATCATTGACAGACTTTGATCAAGCTATGAAAAAGTTAATACCTCTCTTATTTTTAGGACTTGCCGTGATCGGCCTGATGCTGATTCTGAATGCATGCAGCGCGGATTCTTCTGACTCGGCACCCAGTCCCCAAACCGGTGCGGGCGGCTCGATGGCCCGGTTTGCCATCACAGACAATACGCTCTACATCGTCTCAAAGCAGTCGCTGGAAGTCTACGATATTCATGACGGCGGCAATCCTGTGAAGGCAGTAACCCAGAATCTTGGCGTGGGGATAGAAACGATTTTTCCCTACCAAAAGAATCTGTTTGTCGGCGCGATGGACGGGATGTATATCTACGACAATTCTAATCCCAAGGCGCCCGAGTTGCTTTCCAAATATACCCATGCTCTTTCCTGCGACCCGGTAGTTGTCCAGGGGCAATATGCGTATGTGACCCTGCGTGCGGGCGTAAATTGCCGGCCTGGTGGCTCATTCAGCTCGCTGGATGTGGTCGATATCGGTGATCCAGCCAGACCGCAGATGGTGGGAAGCCAGCGCATGGAGTCGCCCTACGGCCTTGGCGTGTCTGGCAACAAGCTGTTTGTTTGTGAGGGAGACAAGGGGCTGCGGGTGATGGACATCACCGACCCAAAGCTGCCTGTTCAAAAGCAGTTTTTTCAACAGATCCCCGCATATGATGTGATCGCGCGCAACAACCATTTGATCGTTACCGGTAAAGAAGGACTGTATCAATATAAGTACGACACCTCCGATAGCCTTGAATATCTCAGTAAAATACCGGTACTATGAGAGGCGCCCTTTTGACAGTAATGGCATTGTTTTGCTCGGTGGGCAGCGTTTTTGCGCAGTTCGACGTCGAATCATCCAAAAGGCACGTGATTATCAAGTATTCGCCGCTACCGATGTTCGACTTTGACAACACCATCCAATTCGGAGTGGAGGTGCCTTTGGGAAGGGGAAATTTTTCGCTGCAACAGGACCTGGGCTATGGCCCTTCCGGAATGAGCTCATGGCAGCAAGATGATAACGACCCCGACAAGCGGACTTTTAAAAGCCGTACGCATCTGCATTGGTATGTTATGGAAAGGCGCAGGATGCGCGCTTATGTAGGGCCGGAGGTGTTGTTCAAAAAAGTAGTTTTCCGTGAAAGCCAATGGGTGGGTAGAGATTGTAGCGGAAGATTCGGACCATGTAGCTTTCTTCAAAACCAGAATGTCCGGGTCGATAAAAACGTTGTCGCGGCGCATGTACGCTTTGGCTGGCAGTTTATTACACCCAGCCGGTTCACCTTCGATGTTTTCACAGGGATCGGGTTTCGCCATGTGTTTGTCACATCGCATTCGCCGGGAATTCCCGATTCGGAAGTTCAGGGTATCGACGATACCTGGGAAATTCTTAGACCCAATGAAAGCGACCTCATACCCAGTGCGGTGCTAGGTTTTCATTTAGGGATTATTTTAGGAAAATTCCGCAGGGAATGAGTACATTACCAGCGAATCCCTGAACGCCGGACAACCATGGAGAATGCCATCAGCTGGTTTGAAATACCAACCACAGACCTGGATCGCGCCACGCGATTCTACGAGTTAATTTTTCAGATATCTTTCTTTCCTCTTGATACACCTAACCTCAAGATGCGGATGTTTCCGGTCGATAATATGTCCACCGGGGTAGGAGGAGCGCTGGTTTACAGTGGTGGGTTTCATACGCCGTCAGCTACCGAGGGACCGTTGATTTACCTGAATGCAAACCCGGATGTGCAAATCGTATTAGACCGGGTTGCCGCAGCCGGCGGAAGGGTGATTGTTCCCAAGACCCAGATCAGCCCTGAGTACGGCTACATGGCCGCATTTATAGATTCTGAGGGAAACCGTATCGCTTTACATTCAGCGCCTGTCGCCTGATCTGACCAGCTTAGATTTTAAATTGCAGGGTCAGATAAAACCCGCGGCCATCGGAGGGCAAAATGCCCGGGCCCGGGTAGCCTGTTGCGCGGCGTGTAAAGTACATCTGGTTTGTCAGGTTATTGACGCTAGCTTCGGTGCGAAACCGCTTCCATTCATATGACAGACTCAGGTCCATGATCTTATAGGCCGGGATGAGGCCGACAACCGAAGAGACGCCTCCGTCGACCGCGTTGGTAGCTTCGGAAAACTGATCGGTAAGGTGGGTCAGCTGGAAAGATCCCTTTAATTTCTTGTATCCGATCCGAAGGCCGGTTTTAAGGTTTAGTTTGGGAACAAACTCCACTTGGTTTCCCTGGACTCCGGGGATTTCACTGTGTTTGTATTCAGATTTAATAAATGCGGTATTTGCAAACAGAACGCCACTCCAATCTGAGCTTTCCGGCCGGGCAAGTTTGACTAAATCGGCTTCGGCATATGATTCGATGCCCATGATAATTGCCTGGCCGACATTGCTTCTCAGGCGCAGCACGCGGTTGCTCTCATCGTAAAACTGCACCTCTCCAATGCGGTTATCGTAGTTCAGGTAAAACAGACTGATATCGTAATTAAACAGTACGGTCTGATGGCTGCGTACACCCAGATCGATCGAGTAACCCTTTTCGTCTTTCAAGTTCGGATCGATCACCGAAGACGGGTTGGCAATGCGCATGTCGCTGAAAGTGATCGAGCGGTAATTTTGCGAAATATTACCATAGAGCTCCACCTTTTCAACAGGTTTGTAGCCTATTCCAAGCCCGGCCAGCAGGAAGTGCCTGCTGTTTTGGCGGTATTCCTCGGTGCGTGAAATGTTTATCACATTGCCGGCCAGGTCGCGCGCGATGTTGCCGTAGTAGCCATCGGCAGTGGTTTTGATGTGTTCAAAACGAAGGCCGGGCGTAACGGACAGTTTATCATTGATGTAAAAGATGTTTTCTGCAAAAAAGGCAGTGTTTCGGTTAGGAAACCGGTAATTATAAGTGATAAACCTATCGGGATCGATGAAAGCAAAATCAGCATTCTTTCCTGTACTGCCCAGCCCCTGCAAGTTGTGGTTATATCCGTAGTAGTAGCGCCCTCCAACAAGCAAGACAGACATTTTCTTGGCTACCAAATACCTTTTCAGATACCTTGCCTCGGTGCCCCAGTTAGTGAAATTTCCTTTGATCAGATCGCGCTCGCTGTTGTCGTCTATACTCGCCACGCGGTTGGGCCGGAATCCAAGCGAATAGCGGTTGGCCGCCAGTCCGAACACACGCAGATTGAATTCGCTGCTTGCATTAAAATGGTGGTCCAAATGAATTGCGGCCATATTCCAATTCACGTTAAACCAGTTCCGCTCGCGGTTGGTCTGGCGCGGATTGTCGGCAAACATCGCATCGGTCAAGCCTCCGGGCTGCTTGGCCAGATAATGCATAAAGGTCACATCAAGGCCAATGCTGGTTTTTCCCGATAACTGATAGTCCAGGTCGGTGTAAAATGTATAATTGTTAAACTGCGAGTTGGCCCGCCAGCCGTCAGCCCTTTTGTATTGAAAAAAGGAGTAGTAGCTTAATTTTCCCACTGTACCACTGGCGCTGGTAAATGCGTTGTAAAATCCGAACGAGCCGGCACTTTGCCTGGCTACCAACTGTATCTTCTGGCCTTGGACAGGCTTTTTCATCACAAAATTGATCAGCCCGCCAAACTGGGTACCGTACTGCAGTGAAGCCGCGCCGCGCACGATTTGAATCTTGCCGACAGCCTCGATGGGAGGCGTATAGTAGCTTTCGGGGTAACCCAGCGCGTCGGCGCTGATATCGTAGCCATTCTGACGCACATTGAAATTTGAGGTCCTGTTCGGGTCCAGGCCCCGGCCACCTATGTTAAGCTGCAAACCACCGCCCTCATTTTCCCAGATGTTCAGTCCTGCTACACGAGCGTAAACTTGCCGGGCATTATTAGTTGATAAATTCGCTACAAGCTGGTCGGGTGTGATCACCTCAGATTTTTTCCCCTCATAGATGCCCATGTTCTCTACGCCGCGCAACCGCGAGAAACCGAAATCCGTAGCCTTTTCCTTCACGGTCAACTCATCCAGATTTTGATCGGAAGAGATCAGGTACAAGTCAAAATGCAGGTCTTTGCCCTGGGCATTGAAATGCTTTTTTTCAAGACGGTAACCCGATAATGCCGTCTGCAAGGTGTAGCTGCCATTGGGGACGGATTCGAAAGCGAACTTACCATCCTGGTCTGTGAGCGTACTCATCCTATCGTTCAAAAAGACAGTGCATTCTTTAATGGCCGTCGAATCGGATCTGGACAGAATGCGGCCCGAGATTTTTGTCTGGGCCAATGACAAACTGGCTGACAGTAGCAGGATGGGTAAAAATTTAAAGACCTTTAATTTCATCGTTAAATGGGGTGATCCAGGATTTGTGTCGGAATGAATCGGTTTGCCGCGCCAAATCCACATCGGGAGCGATCAGTGGCTGGCCGGTCCGTCCGTTCAGCGCTACATACGAATCCACGTATACCTGCGGGCGGATAAAGCCGCGCGCCGCATAATGGTCGCGAAGCATGTGGGCATATTGCAGGATCATGTCCGGCTGGGTCGACATCATCTTTTCCTGCAAGCGGGTGAGAAAATCGTTATTGTTAACAATCTGGCGTTTTCCAGCGGCGTCCGTGACGGTAAACTGCGTGTAGCCGGCTTTTTCCATCAGCATCACCCTCCACGAAAAGCGGTAACCTTCCTCGGTCCAGAACAGCTCGTTGGCATAGAACAGGTAACGGAACGGGAAGGTGATTTGAAATATGAAAAATACTGCAAAAACAGTATAAATCAACGGTTGCAGCAATGCAGAAAAGCGATAGAGTGAGCTGGGTCTGATCACGGCGGCGGGGATTCCCAGTATGGATCCAACGCGGTCGATCAGCTTTTGATGAAACCTGGCCGGGAAGAACACCAGCGCGGTCACGATCATTACATAAGGAAACATACCGATCGGGAAAAGCAGCGAGGTCAGCAAATGGAAGATGACGACCGAAGCGTAGGCAAAAGGCCTGGTCCTGGCATTCCAAAGCAGAAATCCCACGGTCAGGTCGTACAGGCACCCGATCCAGCTGAATAAGTATGCGGTGACAGGATGATTAAATACCGGACCCATGATGGGAATGTCATTTTTGGCTGGCAGCCAAATTTTCAATGGCAATGCCTGCAAGAGCCAGTCGCTGTTGAGCTTGGCGATGCCCGCATAGAAATATAATAAACACACGATCAAGCGGATGCTGCCGATGCACCAGGCCGGGATTTTTCCTGCCCGCAATGCTTTGTTGCGATACGCATCCACCGAGAACATGGTGTGGGCTGGCAGAAACATAAGCATAAAGCATAGCAGGCTCACAAAATAGTAGTGGTTCAAGTAAGTGCTTTTGTCGATCAACTCTATGTAGGTGAAACTGACGAAAAGTGCAACGGATGCCGCCCGGTAATACCAGCCGATCGCGACGAGAAGCGCACAGATGCCGCAGATCACGAACAGTAGGTAAGTCCACTGGCCAAGCGGCCTGACGAATTCAAAACCGTAAAACGGGAAGAAGAAACGCGGGCTGATATAGAGCTCTTTGACCCATCCCAAAGCCACAAAACGGCCTGTGCTGATGAGCAGCATCAGGCCGAAAATGGCCCTGAATACGGCAAGCGGGGCCGCAGAGGTGTATTTTTGCAGATATGCCCGCATCCGTCGTGAACTAGTCCCCGTCGTTGTCTGTGTAAGTAATCGTAATGCTCATTGCAGAGGTCATATCCACTTTCAGCATCCTGACAGCCTTTTGCATTTCGGAATAGGTGTCTTTCATTGCTTGATTGTTGGTCCTGACCTCTTCGTACAAGTTCGGGTTCAATGCATCCAGTTTGGTAGCCGCCGATTGGAACTGCGTATTTATGCTTTCAGACAGCATTTTGCCGCTTCCGCTGTCCTTTGCACCCAATGCATCCAGGTAAGTTCTAAGACTGGGGCCCGCCTCACCGGTTGCTGCATGTCGTCCGTTGAAGAAGTCGGCATAGGCTTTATGCGCTGTTTGAGCGAGCGTCCTAGAAATGTCTTTTTTGTAGAACGCTTCTACTTTATCGGGTGCGGGAATGCCGTTGGCCATTGCGCCGGAAGGAATACCGAATTTCCCGGAACGGATGTAACGCTCATAATGCAGCACCAAGCCGTTGACCATCAATGAGGTAGACGAGCCGATATCCAAACCGGTTTTGCTGATGAACGTGTTAAGATATTCTCCTTTCCAATCGCCGACGACCTTGCCCAGCAGTAACTCCATCCGCGCCACTACGCGGTTAATGTATGCGAGCTTTTTGGAGGCGTCCTTGTCGGAGATGTAGTGCGCAAGAAGGGAGGTATCATTGGTACCGAGCCCGTTGAGCAGGTAGTCGAGAGCTGGGAAGCCTTGGGTAGGGTAGGACGCAGGGACTTCCAGGCTCGAGGCCGGGTCGGCAATGTTGGCAGCAATGCCTGCTTCGCTTGCTGGGTAGATATTGTAGAAATTACGGATTGCCTGCTTTTCGGCAGGGCCGAAATCAAAGAGCTCCACGCGCTGCCAGGCGACATAAGCATCTGCCCATGCGCTTCTGAATTCGGCCAGGGTTTGCGCGTCGGGCTTTGAGGTGAAAGCCTTCGACTTTTGCTGCATCAGATCGAATTTGGTTTTGAACTGATCGTAGGAAGGAATGATCACATCTTCGGCCAGGGCTTTGAGCATTACCGACCGGTCTTTGCCTTCATCGGTCGGCTGGGGATCGGGCTTATCGCTTCCTCCCGAGCAGCCCAGCAAAAGCAAGGTCAGCAGCAGCGCCAGGTAATTTTTCATTTTATCAGAGGTTAGATTTAAAATGACAAACGGTGGACCAGCTTTTTGCCGGTCCACCCACTTGGAAACAGATAATATGTGGTATTACAGTTTGAATTTTTTCGTAATGGCCTCAGAGGCCGTATTAATCTTGTCGTTGGTAAGATCCCAAAAACCGTTAGGCGAAGCTGGTCCGATAAGACCTAACAAGATCGCATCGGAGAAGTTCGAATCTGCTCCATTGATCGTGCAGTAGCGTAGCGAATATATGAAGCCCAGGCCTTCCCCCATTGCGTGGGCGCGGCTAGCATCGTCAGTACCTGTTTTCCATTTGCCCAGGTAACCGTTGGCAGCCTTGGCAACTGCCTTTTCCAATGCGGTACGGATGAAGGTAGCCTGCGTTTTAAGCTCTGTATTATCGTTGTTTACAATGGCCACCCGGCCTTTAAGAAATGCTGTATGCACTTTCGCGTAATCATCCTTATTGTATTCCCATAGGTATGAACCTAGGAACTGTTCAGTCGCTTTGGCACCCTTGACGCCATCAGCAGCGCCTTCGAGCAGAATCGGGTTCGGCGTGAGCAGGCCGTAGGCTTCATCCCAATTATGTTCGAGCGCTGTGTATTTCTTGCCTGAAACGAGCATTTTGTTGTCCGCCTCCAGTCCTTTGTCCAGCAGCACATTACTAATATAATCCAGCTGCAATGCTCCGATCAGGCCTTTCTGAATGATTTGGGCCATTTCAATTCCCTTCGAAGTTACCAGGTAGCTTCCCAGTTTACCGGCAACATTTTTCGATGCTTTCGCTTTGACCGACTTGCTGGATTCGGCCATTTCGCCGAAATACCCTTCTAGCGCTGCGCGGTTTGCCTCTGCTTCTGAGGAGGGTCTGGACAAGGCCGTCACGTTACGAAGCTGCACGCCGGAAGCATTCAGGTCCGCGCCATTCACCAGGACAGCCCCTGATTTAATGTCCTTGAACGGGTTACCAGTATTCGTAAACAAATTCTTCATCACCGCAGCGTCCAATGTGGCAGAATCGCGCACGGCGCTGCCCAGATAATAGTTCAGCGCCTGGAACATCCTGTAACGGTCTGTCCCTGATTTGGTATCGGCGGTAGTATCGCCCTTGGTGTCGATAAACAGGGCTTTGTAAGGCGTGGTGGCTGTTACCTTCGCGTAGTCAATCTTGGCGCGAAGGTCTTGCTGCGCAGGAGGTGTAGGCTCATCATCATCAGAGCAGGAGACAAGTCCGAGCGCAAGCATTGAGGCGAACAGCATCGTTCGCAGCTTGAAATTGTAGTGTAGCATTAATCCAGTAAGCGTTTTTGTTAGGGATAAAACCGGCAGGTTTATTTAGAACAATTATAAATCCGGACAAACATAATTATTATTTAGAATTGGAACAAATTATAAAACAAAGACCGCAAAAAAGTTTTTTGCATGAAAACAAAAAAGGACATTCCTGGAATGTCCTTTGTCAGTTATTAACTTCTCAAAAAGGTTTTAGCTGCCGCTTTCCCCCTTCTTTTTGCTGTTAAATTTTTTCTCGGCTGTTTTGGCCTTTTCAAAGTCGAGTACCACACCATTGATACAGTAGCGTAGGCCGGTAGGAGGCGGGCCATCGTCAAAAACATGTCCTAAGTGGGATTTGCAGCGGCCACACATTACCTCTATTCGGTGCATGCCCAGGCTGTTGTCTGCTGCTTCGATAATGGATTTCTTGCTGATCGGCTCAAAGAAACTCGGCCACCCGCAGCCGCTTTCATACTTGGCGTCGCTTTTGAAAAGCGGATTGCCGCATACAGCACAGTAAAAAGTGCCAATTTCTTTGGAATGCTCGTACTCACTGGTAAAAGGACGCTCAGTACCTTTCAACCGTGCTACCCGGTAGACTTCCGGCGAAAGGATTTTTTGCCAGTCGTCATCACTTTTTTTAACGGGCGTGCTTTCGGTACGCGAGTATTCGGGCGCTTTGACGCCCTGCTTGCTTTCTTGGGAAGACGATTGTCCGTAGCAGTTTTGCAGACTGAGAGCAAAAACTCCTGCGATAACTGCCATGATGAAGTTTTTCATGCGTTTATGATCTGTTTTATATAGATATACGCTAAAAACATCGCGATAGGTCAAACAAATTCCCCGGAATTTATAACAAAAGTATCACAAAGCCTGTCAGAGGAATACTGACAGGTCCCGCACGCCCAGCTTGCGCGCCGTTGTAAATCCTTCTCCATATTTCACACCGATCGCATGACCCATTTCCTGGGCGCGAGCGATGATGAATTCAAGAAATTCGGGTGAGGAAATGTAGCTTTGCGGCTCGCCCTCGCCTTGGTAACCCGGCACATGAAACTGGCTTTTAAACGCCTTTACAGCCTCGATCTTCTTGTCGTGAAACGCGGTGATGTCAACGATGAAATCTGGATTGATATAACGGTCCTGAATGGAGTGGAATACGTGTTTAGGTCGCCATGCTTGCTGCTCTTTGCCTTGCTCGTCGTATGTTTTGACCATACGCAGGCCTGAATAAAAGCTCGCCTCGGCTACCAGCGCTCCGCCGCGACCATGATCGGGATGGCGGTCCTGGACTGCGTTGGTGATTATAATTTCCGGCTGGTATTTGCGGATAAAGGGGATGATCGCTTTCTGATGGGCCTCATCGTTTCGGAAAAAGCCATCAGCCAGCCCCACGTTTTCACGCACTTGCACGCCAAGGATACGCGCAGCCTCGATCCCCTCTTGAATGCGGCCTTCGGGAGTGCCTCTTGTGCCCAGTTCTCCCCTGGTAAGGTCTACGATACCTACTTTTTTTCCCAGCGCGATTTGGGCCAGCAACGTACCAGCGCAGCACAGCTCTACATCATCGGGGTGCGCTGTGATGGCAAGAATATCTAATTTCATGATCGTTCAGGTATTATTTAATACGCAGCTTTTGACCGATCCGCAGCGTAGCGCGAGTCGACATCCGGTTTCTGCGGGCAATGGATGAAATACTGACGCCGTAACGGGAGGCGATCGAGCCAAGGGTATCACCCGAGCGCACTTTGTGCAGAATCGAGCGGGAATACGCCGCCGGAGCATCGCCGGCTTCAAATTCGCTCTTGGTGGATTTACCTCGGATATGACTCCAAGCCGCACTTGTCAAAAGAAAATGGTCGGATTTGATTGCTGCACCCGGCCAGTCAAAAATGTGCTCGGGATCGAAGGGATTGCCTTCGTAGCGGTTTTCATAATGCAGGTGCGAGCCGGAGCTTCGTCCCGTATTTCCGCCCAGGCCAATCACCTCGCCGGCTTTTACCAACTGGCCTGATTCGACTAGCTGTTTGGAAAGGTGGCCGTAAAGTGTTTCAAGGCCATTATAATGCCTGATTACTACAAAGCGGCCGTAGCCGCTGCCATCCCAGGCAACAATCCGCACCATCCCGTCATAGGTGCTCCGTACAGAGTCGCCCGTTTCCAGGTCGATGTCGGTGCCATTGTGCCACCGGCCCCAGCGGTAGGCGAAGTGGGAAGTAACCGGCGTCCGTTCCATCGGGGTAGCCCACATCCGGTTGGAAGCCTGGTCATAAAGTTTCAGATCTACCGGCTCGTCAAATTCGGCCGGGCTCAGCCCGTAGGGGTTGATCGTGCGCGCGTCCCAGATCACATAATATTCGGCCGCCTTCACCCATTCATCCGCGACAAGCACAGAGTCTTCTGCGATCACAACTTCGGTGTCCCCTTCGTCAATGGTAGCAGTGTCTTCATTGACGACGGGGTTAAGCGGTTTGACCGGTTCGAATTGGCTTTGGAATTTCAGGTTGGAGGTTTCTACCTCATACTCGTCTTCTGGCCGAGCGGTGGCTTTGGTGGTAGGGCCTTCGTTTGAGTTGCTGCTCGATTGGTTGATCCTTGGGTTTTTTCGAAATTTTCCTCGCTCTTGCGCTTGCGTGTTCCAGGAGATCAGACACACGGCCATTAGCAAACAGACAATAAGCTTTACTTTCATAGTATAATACCAAATCAGACTACACTGGTGCTTATTATTCAGCGTAGCCTGATTTCTATTAGGGGTTGTGCAATTAATTAAGCTGTTTCTTCTTCGATAATAACGTCCACCTCCCGTTCTACGAGGAATCTCTCAGCGTCCAGCGCAGCCATACAGCCTGTTCCCGCAGCGGTGATCGCCTGGCGGTAAACGTTGTCCTGAGCATCGCCACAAGCAAAAACACCCTTGATATTGGTGCACGAGCTTCCTTTGATCGTCTGGATATATCCGGTTTCGTCCATATGGACATAACCTTTGAAAATATCCGTATTAGGTTTGTGGCCGATTGCAACAAAGAAACCGGTTGCTTCCAAAAGTTGCTCTTCGCCCGTTTTATTATTTTTTACCAACACCGATTCAAGGCCTTCTTCGCCGTTGAGCTTTACTGTTTCGGTATTCCACAGGATTTCGATGTTCGGCAGTGTTTCCAGGCGCTTCTGCATGATTTTTGATGCGCGCATCTCGTCGCGGCGAACCAGAAGGTATACTTTACGGCAAAGCTTGGCCAGATAGCTGGCTTCCTCGGCAGCAGTATCGCCCGCGCCTACTACCACTACGTCCTGTCCGCGGAAGAAGAAACCATCGCAAACCGCGCAGGCCGACACACCGTGACCGTTCAATCGTTCTTCCCCTTCAATGCCCAGCCATTTGGCCGAAGCACCTGTGGAAATAATGACTGCATCGGCAGTAATCTCGTGTTTATTGTCGATGATCACTTTATGGGGATAGCCTGTAAAATCAACAGAAGTAGCCAAACCGTAACGGACATCGGTTCCGAAACGTTTGGCCTGTTTTTCAAAGTTGATCATCATTTCCGGGCCGGTGATGCCATCGGGATAGCCCGGGTAGTTGTCAACTTCGGTGGTGATCGTCAGCTGGCCTCCCGGCTGGGCGCCCTGATATAGTACTGGATTTAATCCCGCGCGGGATGCATATATGGCGGCTGTGTAACCGGCTGGGCCGGAGCCGATAATTAAGCAAGAGACTTTCTCGGATGACATGTTAATATAAAACTACTGTTAATGACAAATCTTCTAGGTTTTGACCGGAAATTCCGGTAGCGCCAGATAACGCGCACCTTGGTGTGTGAACCCGGTCTGCGCCTTATTGTACCTACCAGTACAACACAGCCAGACTGACAAAAGTGCAAAATTTCAGCCCCGTATGCAAATGCTGTTAAAGGATACGCCACTCGATCCTTCGGTTTTTTTGCCGGTTTTCTTCTGAATCATTGGGTGCTGTGGGGGCTGTTTCGCCATAACCTTTGGCCAGGATACGGTCGGCCGCAATTCCTGATTGCTGAAGATAATACTGCACTGCCTGAGCACGGCGTTGTGAAAGTGCCATATTCTCTGTGTCAGATCCCACATCGTCGGTATGGCCCGATATTTCAATTTTAATGGTTTTGTTTTTGTGCAAAAAGTCAGTGAGCTTATCAAGCTCCACCTTTGACTTATCATCAAGGATGTATTCGCCTGTTTTAAAGAAAATATTATTCAAAACCTCGATTCGGTCTTTCTCGATCGCTTCCAGAGGAATATCCAGGTCTACAAAGGACCGCTGGTCATCGACGGAAAACGAGAGGCTTTTGAAAAGATAACCCGGCTTCGAGACGTAAAAAGCGTATTCGCCGCCACTATTCAAAACGGCCAGAAATGAGCCATTCTGGGCATCGGAGGTAAAAGAGCCCACTTTTGTCTGGGTTTTTAGGTCAAAGAGATCAATTTCAGAAGAAAGCATTGTCCCTGTTTTTTTATCAAACACCTTTCCTTTCGCATGGCTAGTGGGCGTGATGATCTTTTGTAGAGACTCCGGCACACGGAAGGTGTACAGCAGCGAGCGGCCGCCCCCTTTTTCTGTATTGTCGTCGGTGTAGTAGGCACGTTCTCCGCTGGAAGCGATGAAAAGCCCGACCTGGTCGGAAACAGTATTGATCGGATAGCCGATGTTGGCCGGTACCGTCCAGAGTGTATCCATTTTTTGCGTGACAAAAATATCAAAACCGCCCATTCCGGGAAGACCGTTCGAAGAATAAAACAGCGTCCGGCCATTAGCATGAATGAATGGGGCATTCTCATCGTCGGCCGTGTTGATGGCCTGTCCAAGGTTTTTGGGGGCGTTCCATTGGTTTTTCTCGTCCAGACGTGTCACCCAGATATCGCGTTTGCCAACCCCGCCTTTCCGGTCGGAAGCGAAGTACAGCGTGTGACCGTCTGCCGATAGCGACGGCTGAGATTCCCAATCACGGGAATTGACCAGCTGACCAAGGTTAGCCGGCTGACTCCACTCTTTGCCTACCTTATGGGAAATGTACAGATCGCAGCTTCCATGCCCATCCGCGCGGTTGCAGGCGGTGAAAACCAGCGTTCGGCCGTCAGCGGAGACGGTGCAGGTTCCTTCATTGTTGGGCGTATTGATCGCCTTGGATATTTCTTCGGGTACATCCCAATAATCAGCCGCGCCGCCACCACCCTTAACACGGCGTGTGAAATAGATATTTTCATCACGGTTTTCTGTTAGGCCGGTAAATATCAATGTTTCATCGTCGGCGGTCAGCACCGGAAAGTACTGTGATCCTAAGAAATTGACCGTGTCACCCAAAGACCTCTTGTCAATCGGCAAGGGATTTTTTACAGCTTGCTGGGCAAAACGCGAAGACGCTGCCAATCTCTCGGCCAGCCGCGCCAGGCTCGACTTTGCGGGAAAAAGCGCCATGGCCTTCTCAAAATAAATCTGAGCCGAATCATAGCGCTGCACGGTGAAGTGGTCGCGGCCAATCCATTGAAAAGCAGGGGCTGACTGAGGTGCGGCTGGTTTGAGGCTGATTGCCTTATAGTAGTGCATGCGGACAAGGTCCGTCTTTCTTTGCAGCTCGTAAATCTGCGCCAGGCGCAGGTGAGTATCAAAGCTGTTGGGCTCGATTTCGAGCACCTTCTCAAATAGTTCTGTTGCTTCCGCGAGCTTGCGGTCCTGCCAGGCCTTTTGTGCCCTGTCGTATACTTGTCGGGCCGAGCGGGATAATGTAACGTCCTGTGCTGAAGCGGATTGAGATAAGAGAAGGCCTAGTGTGAAGCAGAAAAGAATAACCCGGTGCATTATGGAATGTTCATAAACTTGTGAGTTTGTAACGACATTTTCCATTTAGGATTGTCTTTGATATACGCTATTATCAAAGGCAGCATCGCCTCCTGCTTACTCCATTCGGGTTGTAGCAGCAGCGTGCAATTGGAGGAAACTTTGCCTGCGTGTTCTTCGGCGAAGTCAAAATCGCTTTTGTTGTATATAATCACTTTCAACTCGTCGGCATTTTCGTATATGTCCGTATGCGGCGTTTTGAATTTCTTAGGAGAAAAGCAGACCCAATCCCAGTGACCGGTGAACGGATAGACGCCCGAAGTTTCGATGTTGGTCTTAAATCCGGCTGCCTGCAATGCGGCCGTGAGCTGATCCAAATTGTACATCAGAGGTTCCCCGCCGGTAATCACTGCCAGGCGGCCCGGGTATTGCAATGCGCCATCGACAATGGCGTTGATGCGGAACTGAGGGTGGATGCTCGCATCCCAGGACTCCTTTACATCGCACCAGTGACACCCCACATCACAGCCGCCCAGACGGATGAAATAAGCGGCGCGACCACTGTGCTGGCCTTCACCCTGCAAGGTGTAGAAGGCTTCCATCACCGGAAGTTCAGAAGTAACGATGGGCAAAGTTTCGGTAAGCAAAATCTTGAAAATCTTAATGTTGAAAAAAGTGTAACACGCCCGGGCTCGGGAAAAATCCCGTAAAGGTACAAAATTCAAACTTCCGGCTTTCGATATGGGTTCTATCAAATAGTAGCATATTTGCAGTTATGAATACAGTTGTAATACATCAGCAGGAAGTGATTTGCGCGTTGGCAACCCCCTCGGGCGTAGGCGCGATAGGCGTTATACGCGTCTCAGGACTGGGCTCGATCGCACTGGTCAATAGTATTTTCAAGGGGAGGGACCTGGAAAGGGTCGAAAGTCACACCGTGCATTTCGGTACTATCAATGCCGATGATGAGATCATCGACGAGGTACTCGTTTCTATTTTCAAGACTCCTCGCTCATTTACCAAAGAAGATTCTGTCGAGATTTCTTGTCACGGATCTGACTACATTATTCGCCAGATATTAAAGTTGCTGATCTCCAACGGTGCCCGTATTGCCAAACCTGGTGAATTCACCCAACGCGCGTTTCTAAACGGGCAGTTCGACCTTGTACAGGCAGAAGCGGTTGCTGACCTGATTGCTGCCGATTCGCAGGCCAGCCATAAAACTGCGTTAAATCAGCTTCGGGGCGGATTCTCCAAAAAGCTCGGCTCCCTGCGCTCGGAGCTGATCCATTTCGCTTCTTTAATCGAGCTTGAATTGGATTTTGGTGAAGAAGACGTAGAATTCGCCCAGCGCGATGACCTTCGTCGTCTCATCGACGCATTGCTAACGACCATCGAACCGCTTATCAGTTCATTTGACTTTGGTAATGCGATCAAGGAGGGGATTCCCGTAGCTATCATCGGCTCTCCGAATGTCGGCAAATCGACGCTTCTGAATGCGCTCTTAAATGAAGAAAAAGCCATCGTCACCGCCATTGCCGGCACTACGCGCGATGTGATTGAAGACACCATCGTCCTAGAAGGCCTTAAATTCCGCTTTATAGACACTGCCGGTATTCGCGAAACAACCGACGTGGTCGAATCCATTGGTATCGAGCGTTCAAAGGCGGCGATGGATAAGGCCGATATTGTCATTTTCCTCTTCGATAGTGCTGCGACATTGTCTGAAAACCGCGCATTAGCCGAATTGCTGCCAGGAAATAAGGAGGTGGTTTTTGTGTTAAATAAAACCGATGTTAATCCTGCGCTGGCTTCCGAGCTAGCTGCTGATTCATCCGACATCATTCCTATTTCAGCCCAGACGCAGCAGAACTTACCCGCATTGACTTCGAAACTTGTTTCATTGGTGCACGGCCAGGCAGCCGGAGACACCGTTGTGACCAACTTGCGGCATTATGAGCATTTGATGAAAACCTCCGACTCGCTTACCGATGTCTTGAATGGGCTAACGCTGGGTGTTACGGGGGATTTTCTGGCGCAGGATATTAGGTTGGCGCTGCATCATTTGGGGGAGATTACGGGGACGATTGTTACGGATGATTTGTTGGAGAATATTTTTCGTAAGTTTTGTATCGGCAAGTGATTTTAGTAAAACAACGATAGATAACAATATAGAAGCGTCTGAAAAATGATGTTAACTTCTAGTGTCGTATAGGGTGTTCAATGCTTAAGATGGCGGGAAATTAGTGACGTTGCGCGGAGAAAGTTTGCTCAAAAGCCGGATTCGACGAGGCAGCATTAGTGAATTTGTTATTTGAAAGTTACAAAATTCTGCAATTTTGTAACTTTCAAATAACACTTTGGCGAGCTTGTCGGTAAATGGGCGTCTGACAGCGTGTATTATTATGAGTTTTGAGCCTCTTTGAGCTGCAAATGATGCTAATTTGGACGGTAGAGAATGAGACAGAAAATAAGCTGAGTTGGTTACCGGAGGCGGCGCCTGTAACTGGCGGGGTTATTGCATTCCCAATGAGGAAGATATGTAGATGTAAGACATGGAGAGTAAAATTGAGATTTACCGAAGCCCGGATGGCGAAGCTTTTATCGATGTCGTGTTTGAGCAGGACACCGTTTGGTTGACTAATTCGCAGCTGGTGACTCTGTTCGGTTCAAGCAAGGCTAACATAAGTGAGCATATAAAACATATTTTTCAGTCCGAAGAATTGGATGAAGTCGGAACTGTTCGGAATTTCCGAACAGTTCAACAGGAGGGAGCTCGGGTGGTAAAGCGCAACCGGATTCACTATAATCTTGATGTCATCATTGCGGTGGGATATAGAGTGAACACGAAGCTGGGTACTCAATTCCGGCAATGGGCCACCCAGCGGCTAAAGGACTTTCTTGTAAAAGGTTATGCCATTAATGAAGCTAGATTAAGGCAAAAGCAGCAACATATTGAGACACTACAAGACGGAATTCGGATTCTTAGCCGCGCAATTGAAGAGAAAGCGGGTTTGGAGGATTTGAATTGGCTTGCCACTTTTGCAAAAGGATTAGCACTGCTAGATGATTACGATCACGAACAACTGGATAAGAAGGGCCGGACTATTCGCCCAGCGATATATCCGGATTTGGCCGAGTACCATGTTGTCGTGGAAGCGATGAAGGCTGACTTTGATTCAGCAGTCTTTGGAAAGGGAAAGGACGGAAGTTTTCAAAGTGCCATTGCACAAATCGGCAAAGGTTTCGCAGACGAAGATTTTTACCCATCCGTTGAGGAAAAGGCGGCAACTTTGCTGTACCTGATCATCAAGAATCATAGCTTCGTGGATGGTAACAAGCGTATAGCTGCGGCATGCTTCCTGCTCTTTCTAGAAAGGAATAATTTATTGATGTCTGACAATGGAGAACTAGTAATAAGCAACGAAGCGCTTGCCAGCCTTACTCTTTTTGCAGCAGCCAGCAAGCCGGAAGAGATGGATACCGTGAAAAATCTCATCATTAGTATACTCAACAGAAACCAATAATTTTTGTATCCTAACTGGTTCTTTGCTTGTTAATTAATTGATAATGAGTGTGATGAATATTTTGTATTGGCAAATAAGTAGATATAAAACCCGTAAATAAAAATATGTAAACGGCTGAAAATTAGATGTTTGATCTGAATTTTCAGCCGTTTTCTTTTGCTCTTCTCCTGCTGATTTACTGATTTTTGTCCCTCATTTGTCCCTCAAGACAAGTTGGTTTTGCAAAGGCCGGTTTTTTAGATAAGCAATGCTTCTACGGGAAGTTCAGGACTTCTGCGCATCAGCATCGACGAACTGTTTTGTCCCGCACGATTTAGTAAGGGCTGCGGACTTGACGAAAGTTGCCTTGCCAACCCCTTCAAAAACCGCATCGACGTCCTGGCCATTTGTGAGAGCATGAATTTTCTCAGCCAGATCCTCTTTATCCAGCGCCACCACCAGATCTAGTCCGTGCGGCTCGACGATTGCTTTTTTGGCTTCGCTGCCCACCGTGCCGATGACCGTTGCGCCCAGGGATTTCGCCCATATCTGCTTACAAGCGATCCGACGGCTCCCGCAGCAGCATGTACGAGTACAATATCACCAGCTTGAACGGGGATGCCTCTTTAACCAGCATTCGCCCTGTAAGCCTTTTGGCAGGCAAAGACGCCGCCTGATCGAAGTTGATATCATCCGGCAATTTAACCAACTGTCGCGGATCGATCAGACGCTGCTCGGCATATGCCTCAATGGAAAAGTAGTATCCGACCCGGTCGCCGACTGCCCAGCCGATCACTTCGCTGTCCACCGATTCGATTACGCCTGCGGCTTCCACGCCGATGATCGCCGGCAGCTGGCGCAACGGGAAGCTGCTATTTCTGAATAATAAGTCCACGAAATTCAATGCGATCGCCTCATGCCGGATCAAGACTTCGTGCGGTTTGGGAAGGCCGATCTGCTCAGCGTATATTCCAATACTGATGGTGGCCCCTGACGCGTCAGCCGGACAATGCTGTTTGTTTGTGTCGTGTTCATGATCTGTCCGTTGTTTGATATCACAAAATTGGCACGGCATCTCCGGCTATGCATTGACAAACGCAGTAGATTCATCTTGACATTTGTCAATGCAACCCGAGAGATTTACTTTTAGCGGAAAGAACTGGCAGCATGACCTACGAACCGCTTTTTTTATACATCGAATCCAAATCTTCGCACACGCTTACAGCTGATGAGAAGGTGCAAGTAACAGCAGCATTTAAACCCAGGCATCTACGGAAACGTCAGTACCTGTTACAGGAAGGCGATGTTTGTAAATACATGGCATTCATCGTGAAAGGTGCCGGGCGGATGTATACGATGAAAGAGAATAGCCAGGAGACGATTATCAGGCTCGCTGTCGAATCGTGGTGGCTTGGCGATTATGAGAGCTACAATCTTCACACGCCGTCCATTTACTACATCGAAATGACCGAAGAGTCAGATGTGCTGTTGGTTACGCATGAAGACATGAAGCGCCTCGGCGCGGCCATTCCGGCCATCGATGAAATGGTGCGGGAAATTGACCGGAAAGGGACCATCGCTACACAAAAGCGCATCCACGCTGCAATCAGTATGGATGCGGAAGAAAGGTATGAGCTGCTAGCCAAGACGTATCAAGAATTCGTCAGGCGATTTCCCCAAAGCATGATTGCGTCATACCTGGGCATTTCCCCCGAAACGCTCAGCCGGGTGCGAAAGAAAACGATCCACAAATAGCTGATTCTTTGTTTCAGGGCTTGGGAGCATCCAGGAAAAGATGCAGAGACTGAATTTTCCTGTTCTCAATAATGGCCACATCCATGCCCGTCGCGGCCGCCGGTTGTCCCGGAACGCCCAGGTTCCACGCTACGTGCTGCACCTGATGGTTTGTGCTTGCGGGCCGGGTGATTTCAAATTGGAATTCTATTGGCCATTGCGCCTGTAAATTGGAGATGACATCGTTAATCTGCTCGTAACCGACAATAGCCGGCCTGTGATCAGACTCGTAAAAGTGAATATCCGTGGCGTAAACGTTTTGCATGGCTTGCAACCTACGTTCCGCGTTTCTATCATTCCAAATAACTAAAAGGCTATCTTCCAAAAGTTGTGCTGGATTTTCCATGTCGCTTATGTTTTGTACGATGCAAAATTAGCGGTATGTGTGGAGGTCGCCTTTGATCCAAATCATGGAATTGCGTTGATAAAAGTCAATCGACAGATTTGGTATCATCCTAGTGACCGGACCGGGGACGTAGAGCATCGCGGAACCATACAACGACCTGCGCTCCCCAAGTTTTGATGCCGTATAAGTCCCGACACGGTCGAAAAGGCTTTTTAAACCTTTGAAGTCAATGGGATATGGCACCCAGGGTTTGGACGCTATTGTGTCATACTCGACAATCAAAAACCTGCTATCTTTAATAAAGTGGTTTTCCAGACGCCGGATTAAGGATTCTTTATCCCTGATGAAATGAAGGGCGTTCGCCATCAGGATCCCGTCTAATCCCGCCACCTCCAGCACCTCTGTTCCAAAATCGGCCTCGATGAATTTGATCGAAACCTGGTTGCCCATTTGTGGCGGAAGCAGTTGAGTGTTTTTGTCCACGTCAGTAATCTTGCGTACGCTGGCAGCATCGTCGCGTAGACTTCGGTGAAAGTCCCCGTGCCACAACCCAAATCTAGCCAGTATTGCGAATGCTCGCCATTGGCTCCTCAATCGATCAGTTGTATGGACTCTTGATTTGTCATAGTTTCCAGATAATTAATTGCCATGGTTGGGAATCAAGCCGTGATCAGGCTATGTCAGATCAATTCCGAAGTGGTTCCCGAATGCTTCCGAAAAACTCGAATAATTCTGATAACCCACCTTGATGTAAATGCCGGAGGACGACACAGCTCTTTACCTAATCACCCGCATGGTTGCACCCTTGTGCGGATATTGATTCCTGTAGGGCCAGGCTACAATGTTTCCAGGGGCGGAAGATAGCATGGTTTCAGAGGATCGGTGCCCGTAGCGGCATGAAAGACAGCGCTCGCTTTTGCCGGCATTCATCCGCAATGTCAGCATTCGATATGGGATATGTGCTTCAAATTCTTAATTTGCAATGTTTTAAACCACCATCTATCAGCATTGGCAACACTTAACTTCTACGAAAAGGTAAAGGATAGCCCACGCGGCTTACAGGATCTTTGGGAAAAAGAGTTTGAAACAGAGTCCTTGTTTGGAAACAGGATGTTTTGCCTCACATTTGCGATTTGTTACCCATCCACCTCCCTGCTTTACTACCTGAACGGAAATCCCAATTACCAGTCCATTTTCCTGATACAAATTACTTGTAGCAGCATCGTAGCGCTGATCACTTTCCTGCATTTCAAAGAGAGAATAACCAGTCAGGACGCCTCGCTCTACAGCCGGATGTTGATGGTCATTTTTCATTCGTTTATCCTGGCCCGTTTTCAGACTCTTTATTACTATGATCTGAGTATTAATCTGACCCTACAACTTATTTTCTCGTTCTGGGTTCTGCGTTGGAAGTTTAGTTATGCACTGGTCAGTTCTGTAATGACAGTCTTGTTTTTTTCCATCGCGCTGTATGCCAGTGGTCAGGATGTGCTGCTTCGTTTTTTGAAAGAGGGCGGCTTTTTCTATTTTCTGGGGCAAAGCGTGTTCCCTTTGGTAATGCAAATGCGCTATAACAAGCAGTACCGTGAATTTATCTATTTTCACAGCCTGCAAAGACAAAACAAGGAGCTCGAAAAGCAAAACCAGCTTGCAAGGCAGGCAGTGCAGGCAAAATCCGACTTCCTTTCCACCATGAGCCATGAGATCAGGACGCCCCTGAATGGCATTGTAGGCATTGTTCATTTGCTTCTGCAAGAGGATTTGCGAACAGATTTCCAGAAGGAGCTGGTTGGCACATTAAAATTTTCCTCCGATCATCTGATGGCAGTGGTGAACGATGTCCTGGATTTCAACAAAATCAATTCCAATCATGTCAAACTTGCGAGAGACCCGTTTAATCTTTCCCTTTTTCTTGAAAGTCTAAAAAAAACCTTCATTCCGCGTGCTCAGGAAAAGGGACTGGATTTAATCTTTGAAGTAGACCTGGGTTTGCCTGCACACCTGATCGGCGACCAGGTACGCCTGAACCAGATCATCACCAATCTGATCCACAATGCGATTAAATTTACTGAAAAAGGCTTTGTAAAGCTGGTGGTTAAAGAACTAAAAAGGGATGAAAGCCGTGTATCGTTACACTTTGAAATCATCGATTCAGGAATCGGCATTCCGCTCGAAGATCAATCTTCTGTTTTCGATCTCTTCGTCCAGAGTGGTGCGGAAGCTAAGAATGGCAACCGCGGCACAGGGCTCGGACTGGCGATAACCAAAGAGCTTCTCCAGCTTTTTGGAAGTGAAATAAAACTGGAAAGCGAGCAGTGGCAAGGTTCATGTTTTTCTTTTTGTATTGATTTCGAATATTCCGATCAACAAGCGCTGGAAGAGAAGCCGGTAGGTGTAAAAGTTATCCTCCCGGAAGCAAGGGTTCTGGTCGTCGATGACAATGCCATTAACTTGCTTTTTGCCACAAATCTGCTAAAAAAAGTAGGTTTGCAATACGATCAAGCGGAAAACGGCTGCGAAGCGGTTGAAAAGTTCAACCACAATCACTACGATTTGGTATTAATGGATCTTAAAATGCCGGTTATGGATGGTTTTGAGGCTACCCAGATCATCCGTGCACAGGGCGCCCATACGCCCATCATCGCGCTGACGGCCTCCGCGTTTAAAGACGAGCGTGAGAAGGCTTTATCGAACGGCTTTTCGAACTACCTAGTCAAGCCATTTCTTCCGAAGGAGTTTTATGATATTGTTTTTACTTTCCTAAAAACGGAAGAACAATGTAAGTGAGACGTTGCATAGCTATAATGTGCCAGAAACTGATCCGGTGTGTTTTCAGGTTTGCATTTTTAGTTAGGATCTGTCAATGCATTTAATGAGGCAATTGGTCCCTGAACCGGCCATATACCCAGGTACCGGCCACGGCACTGATCAGGGTTACGATGACTACGGTAGCCCCCAATCCAATTTGTGCGAAAAGAGGGCCTGGGCAAGCACCGGTCAGGCCCCAGCCTAATCCGAACAAGACGCCTCCATAAATCTGGCCTTTGTTGAATTTCTTATCATTAAAAGTGATCTTTTCTCCGGATAGGGTTTTTATATCAAACCGTTTGATGAGCCAGACAGAGATCATGCCAATGACTACGGCACTCCCAATAATGCCGAACATATGGAAGGATTGGAGCCGGAACATCTCCTGGATTCTAAACCAACTCACTACTTCGGCCTTTACAAAAAGTACGCCGAAGATTAGCCCAACGATGAGATACTTTATATTATAATGCCACTTGTGTTGCTTGCGGCTTTCATTGATGCATATCGAATCCATTGATCGTATGTCATGCTCGGTTGGCTGTGTCGCGGCTACTGATAGGTTTGACATGATGCTTAGTTTCTTGATTTGATTAAACTTTATTTTTACAGTGATAGTATAAATGGTAATATCCAGTTTGCCATTACAAACCCACCGATCATAAAGGAAACCGTAGCGACCAGGGACGGCCATTGTAAGGTTGAAAGCCCCATAATTGAGTGGCCGCTTGTACAACCTCCGGCATAACGCGCGCCGAATCCAACCAGAAACCCACCGCCCACCATCATGATGAATCCCGGTACGGTAAAAAGCATATTCCAGTTCACCAGATCAGAAGGAACCAAAGACGAAAAATCAGTTACCCCGTAGGTGCTCAGTTCTTCCACCAATGATGGATTCACCTGTATGGGAGCTGTGTTAGCCAGCAACGTGGCGGCGATGATCCCTCCGAAGAACACGCCCAGCACAAAGAACATGTTCCATAGTTCTTTTTTCCAATTGTATTGAAAAAAAGGGATTTTACCGGGGAGGCACATGGCGCAAGCGTGCCGTAGCGAGGATGAGATTCCGAAGGATTTGTTCCCCAATATCAAAAGTGCAGGCACTGTCAGCCCGATCAGCGGCCCGGCCACATACCATGGCCAGGGCTGTCTTATCATTTCAAGCATGATGAACTAAAAATAGGTTACTGAATTTTTTGGTGGAGCTACTTTCTATGAAAGCGTGCTTGGGCAGACATAATTACTCACTTGAATTTTACCCGACTCCTTGATAGCTTTAACCCCCCCCTGCACATCGATCAGGTTGTCGAAACCACGCGCCTTAAGTATTGAATTAAAGATCATAGACCTGTAACCACCGGCACAATGTACGAAGTACGTTTTGCTCTTATCGATAGTTGCCAGATGGTCATTAATGTAATCCAGTGGGATGTTCTCAGCACCGATTATATGCTCTGAAAGAAACTCGCCGTTCTTACGAACATCCAGTACACAGATAGACGGGTCTTTTTCCAATTGCTCACTCATCTGATCGGCAGTTACCGACTGGATCTGATCAGTTGCCTTACCAGCACCGGCCCAGGCGTCGAAACCGCCTTTCAAATACCCGATCGTGTGGTCATAACCCACCCGCGCCAGGCGTGTCACCACTTCCTCTTCCCTGCCTTCCTCTGTGATCAACAAGATCTGTTGTTTGATATCCGGAATCAATGTTCCGACCCATGGAGCGAAACCACCATTAATGCCAATGTTGATCGAGTTTGGAACAAAACCTTTTGCGAAGACCTCTGCGTCCCTGGTATCCAGCATCAGGGCACCCGTTTCGTTTGCTGCTGCCTCAAAAGCCTCCGGGTCCAGCGCCCGCGCACCCCTTTCGAGTACCGCATCAATACTTTCGTATCCCTTTATGTTCATCATAACGTTTTCAGGGAAATAGGCTGGTGGCGGCGTCAGCCCGTCGGTTACCTCTTTGACGAACTCGGCCCTGGTCATGTCTGCCCGTAGAGCATAGTTGGTCGCTTTTTGGTTGCCCAGTGTATCGGTGGTTTCCTTGCTCATGTTTTTGCCGCACGCACTTCCGGCACCGTGGGCCGGATACACGATAATGTCATCCGAAAGCGGCATAATCTTATCGCGTAAGGAATCAAAAAGATGCTTGGCCAGCTTTTCTTCAGTGAGTTCGGATGATACCTTTTGGGCCAGGTCAGGACGGCCTACATCGCCAATGAACAATGTATCACCGGTAAAAAGACCAACCTGCTTCCCATCCTCATCGCTTAAAAGATAGCAAGTGCTTTCCATGGTGTGCCCTGGCGTATGAAGAACGGTAAATGATATGTTGCCTACTTTCAGTACTTGTCCGTCAGTTGCAATCAGCGCATCAAAGCCGGGCTTTGCAGTTGGGCCATACACGATCTTTGCGCCTGTTTTTGCGGCAAGGTCGACATGTCCTGAAACAAAATCGGCATGAAAATGCGTTTCGAAAACATACTTGATTTTTGCCCCATCTTTCTCGGCACGGTTGATGTATGGTTCCACTTCGCGGAGCGGATCAATGATGACAGCTTCCCCATTACTTTCAATATAATAGGCACCTTGTGCAAGGCAGCCTGTATAGATCTGTTCGAGTTTCATACTTGTTTATTATTTATTAAAGTGATAAGTCCTTTTTTTAATTACTGTACAAATTTCGCGATGTTACGCTGGCTGGTCAGTGACATCAGTCACATTGGAAAAGAAAATGAATGCCATAGCACGTAGATTCCCATTGCCAGGACAAACCAACCAAAGCCTTTTTTGAGGGCAACCGCATTGATCTTTTTAGTCAGAGAACCACCAATAAGAATACCTGTCACGGCCATGGAAGTGACTTTAAACAAAAAGGTCCAGTCTATCTGTACATGGCCCAGATCTCCGGCAAAGCCGATGAGCGAGTTCAGGGCAATAATCAGCAGGGAAGTCCCGACAGCTTCTCTCATTGGCATGCCCAGAACCAAGACCAGTACCGGTATCAGCAAAAATCCGCCGCCTGCTCCCAAAATGCCGGTTGTCAATCCAATGCCGATGCCACTTAAAAGCATCCGGATGATATTTCGCTTTAAGTCACACTCCATGCATCCGGGTTTGCGCTCCTCGCTTTTGATCATACCAATGGATGCCGCTACCATCAGGAATGCAAAAAGCACCATAGTCAATATCGGCTCTGTGATCTGGAATGTGCCGATCCTGAAAAGATCATGCGGAATGAGTGGAATCAAAAACTTACGTGTCAGAAAAACGGTCGTAATCGATGTGCTCCCGAACAAAAGCGCCGTTTTGATTTTGACTGCCCCGTTCCGGTAATTGTTGTATGCCCCGATAAGGCTCGTCGACCCAACAATGAAGAGTGAATAAGATGTGGAGACGAGTGGACTGACGCCGAACATGTAGACAAGGACGGGAACTGTCAGGATAGAGCCGCCCCCGCCGATCATACCGAGCGAAATCCCAATGAAGACCGAGGTTATGTAAGCGATGATTTCCATGATTTTGTATCGATTGTGATGCAAAAATCAGAAGTATCTATCGCCTTGAAAGTGACAAAGGTCACATAGGTGTGATTTGTTGAACTTGGATGGCAGCAGCGAGCTCAAATGTTCAGGCCGGTGTCAGTGGCAAGTCAGGGCTTGGCGTATGGCAGCCTGCCCACAAATTCGGGAATGAAGTAGCTGTCCAGGCCGGTAACAGTCATCGATCCGGCCTGCGTGTGACTTAAATTGCCATCCTCTTCGAGGATTTCGTCTGCCGTCATAATTTCAACTACTTTTCCGATTACCATAGTCGTTCCGTTGATTGTTAGTGGAATTAACTGTTGCAATTCAAGCCCGATCCTGACCGTAGATTCCAGCACAAATGGTGCGGAAAAGTCCTTGATGTAGAATTCCTGCAAACCGCATTCAGTAAACTCTGAAACACCTGACGGATAGCTCGCACTGGTTTGATGAGCCTGTTTATAAAATGTTGAGATCACATTATTCAACGTATAGTATGTGCTGCTTTTGATATTTTTCAGCGTGTCATTGTGCGCTCGTTCGGGACGCATGATCAAACCTACCAACGCAGGACTTGCTCCAAGATGGAATACAGAGCTTACTACGCAAAGATTGCTAACCCCGTCCGATCGAACAGTTCCCAGAAGATTCAGGGATTTATAACCAATCAGACTATTGATCAGATTGATCCTGTAAAATTTCTCCATTTCCAGGATCTTCGCTTCATTTACATGATACATACGTCTTTGTATTTGTTAAAAGTCATTTGTTGCTTCTTACGGATACAGCTAGCCATCGAAGAAACAGAGCGAAATGACAGCTGGGCAACTCTGCTCCTGACTCAACCTTGTAACGCCTCACTTAAAGCATGCCGAATTTCTTCGATCGACACGCCTTTGGCTACAAAATGACATTTATGAGCTGCCAAGAAGGATGAAAGCGGTTCTGGGTCAAGTGCGTAGACTGCCACCCTGCTTTGCCCGTGGCGCATCGCGGCAATTAGTTCCGATACCAACCATTCTTCTCGGCGGCCGGCGAAGGACATCGAAAAAAGAATTAAATCCAGCTGATTTTCGGGTGTGCTTGCGATGAACTGTATAGCTTCTCTGGCATCTGAATAGTAAAGACATTTCACCAACAGATTCATCTCTTCGAGCGCTGCCTGCATTAATAACATTTCGTCGGGATCTTGGTCAATCAGAAGGATTTGATAGGTCTTCATAGCGTTTAAGGCATAGAATTGCCGTCTATATTGCGCTGCGCTCTCGAGCTTTCTGGCAGCAGAATCGGCCATTTTATCATAAAAACGAACATTAAGTCGAATTTTGTTTAATATTTTAGCAAAAAGATTAAACAAAACTAACAATTTTCATGGGAAAATTGAGCCAGAGCTGAATCAAATTAAATCCTCCGCTTCAACAAAGCTCGCTTGCCTGCCTGCAAAGCATAGGGATCGTTTGCTATTCAATAGCGTTGACAGCTAGGCGGTTGCTAAAAATGAAGACTGTTTCGGATGCTTCTGAAGCGTACTCATGATAGGGCCACCATTTTATCCGGTGGGCCTGCGCGCCAAAGCACCTGGCTGATCGCCAAATCCAACAAGTTTGTTTTTTGTTAGGAACTGACGGCGATCAGTATTCGTGTTGCCAGATATCATGTTCAACACTGATCGTTGTGGATAAATTGTCCCTAGCAAAACGGTGTTTAACATGACAATAGCGAAAGGACAGATTTCTTCGGTTCGTGAAATCGACCTGAGCCCTAAGCCAGGCAAAACCTACTGGGCAGACGCCAACCGTGAATGGCGTGAGGAATTTATCTACTTCTTACTGGTCGACCGTTTTCACGACGACCTGGACCGTATACCCACCACTGTTCCCGGCAGGCAGAAGGGCTATGGTGACCCGGAGCAACTGCAAAAGAGGTGCGGCGGAACTCTGAAAGGCATAACAAGACACCTTGATTATATAAGGGATCTGGGCTGTACAGCATTGTGGCTGAGCCCGGTATTTGAAAATAATGATAGCTGCTATCATGGGTATGCCATCGAGAATTACCTTAATATTGACCCCAAGATTGGCAGCAAGCAGGATTTGGCCGAGTTGGTTGAAAAGGCTCACGAATTTGGTATTAAGGTATTTCTTGACATTGTCCTTCATCACTCGGGCGATAACTGGTCCTATCCCGGCGACTATGACTACTACTACTACGAGGGCGCGGTGTTCCCGTTCTGTGAATGGAGATCAGATCAGATTCCGGTTCCGGTTGAACTTCGTAACCCGGAATTGTATTGGCGCAAAGGCCGTATCCGAAATTTTGATGCTTACCCGGAAACCCGGGAGGGAGATTTTGCAGGCTTAAAGAGCTTCAAAAACGACGCTTCTCCGGAAGGCTTGCTGGTTCAGAATATATTGACGAAGGTGCATTGCTACTGGATACGTGAGACAGATGTGGACGGTTTTCGGATCGACGCAGTCAAACATATGGGAGAAGAGATGGTTAGTCAGTTCTGCTCACACGTGAGGGAATACGCATATTTGTTGGGGAAAAAGGATTTTTTTCTATTTGGTGAGCTTGTTGGCCCGGAGGAAATGTACAACCGCTACATCGGTCCGAAGACTTCGGTAATGGTTGAAGACAAAGCAATTTACTTCGGCCTTAATTCGGTACTTGATTTTCCGCTTTATCATATCCTGGCGGATGTGGTTCGGGGAATATCGCGACCGCAGAAGCTTATCGAACGCTACGAGTCGCTAAGGAAAAATGCGATGAGCAGGGGAGAATTCGGGGAGTTCCTCGTTACTTTTATCGACAACCATGATCAGGTCGGGCAGACATTTAAAAAGCGGTTTGGTCATGAGGCTTCGGAAGATCAGATCATAGCTGGAATCGGATTTTTGCTTTGTGCGCTAGGAACGCCATGTATTTACTACGGAACCGAACAGGGCTTTCAGGGCGCGGGTACCGAAGACTATCATGTTAGAGAATCGATGTTTAGTCTTGAAGGAAACCCTGTAAGCGCGCTAAGCAAATCGGGTAAGATCTATCAGCAGATTGCCGTTTTGGCGAAAATCAGGATGAATAGCCCGGTGCTGAAATTTGGCAGGATGTACATGCGCAAGCAATCCATGGATGGAGAAAATTTTACTCTGCCAACGTTCGAGAAGTGCCTTCTGGCCTTCTCGCGGGTGCTCTATGATCATGAAGTCGTGATAGCCTATAACAGTTCTATGACTGAGGAGGATCAGGAGTATATACGGGTAGATCCCTCGCTCAATCCGCAAGGCAGCGTCTTTACGTTCATCTATGGTCAATCCGGTAATGTGAATGTGTTGACTAATGAGGAAGGAAGCCGGCATTTTATCAAGCTGCGGCTTGCGCCTGGGCAGTTTGTCATTTTAAGCAACAAACCAATGTAAATCCCCCTGCACTGTATTGTAAGACGCATATTTCCTTACTGTACTGTCTTTAACTGGACCCGACAGACGTTACAGGGTTGCAGCCTCAGTAGGTTTGCGCCGGGTGGGCTTGCCTTTTTCCGGAGCAATTAAAATACCTGCCGCCAGCCTGCGATGGCTGCCAGGGCTACGGCGAGTGCAAATCTGATTTTGATCATATTATTTTACGTTCAGAAATCGTAACTTACTGTCCGTAAACTATTGGTTATCATTAACAAATGATGATAGCAGTGTCGAATCCTTAACCAGACAATAGTATGAATCTGCCAACAACGGGGCGCGCGATGGATCTTTCCCAGCCCAGCGAGAATGCTGAGGTAGATTCTGAACTGGCCGAGAGGGTGTCTGAGATCCTGCACGGGGATTGTCTGATCGACACCGCCAAAATATCCGTGCGGGTCTTGAATCGGACTGTTTACCTGGAAGGTGCTGTCAATTCTGAAAACGAGCGGAATGTGGCTTTCCAAGACGCCACAAATATTTTCGGTGTCAGGAATGTTGTAAACTATTTGACCTTCCCGTGCCCCTACCTGAGAGGTAGTAGGATGTGAAATTGTGCAGGTATAACACGAACCGGAGTGCAATCGCCATCAACTCGCTGGCTGCTGATGCGCGACTAATCAATAGCCATCAAATGATCGGCCATATGTCTTCCAGCTCTGCGTCCTAATCTTTTAAGCTATCCCCGCAACTTGCAGTGAACTAGAACGCCCCGTTATCCATTGTGCAAAAAAGAGTACTAGGTTGATAACCAATTGGTTTGTATATGACCAAGGTCATAATTTGACGGTCTGATAACGAGCAATTTTGCGTAGTAACAATCACGTTAAAGGATGCTGCGCTACCTGCTTTCCGCCCTTTTGATGCTTCATGGAGCTATTCATCTGGCAGGCCTTTTTACCCCGGTCGCTGGCCGGGTGATGGCGATTGACAGAGCTCCCGGAATTTATTGGGCGGCTTGTTCGGCCCTATTCGGGCTTACCTCCTTGCTATTGATCCTGCATGAAAAGCACTGGGTGTGGGTAGCGCTGATGGCTGTCTTAAGCTCGCAGGTGCTGATCGCCTCGGCTTGGGAGCAGGCTCGTTTTGGCACGGCGCCTAATATAGTGATCGTATTGGTGGTACTGGCGTTGTTATTCGTCAAAGAGGCGCCTGTGATGTTTCGGGATTGACTTTCAAATTTACTTTAAATACTTACTGGAAATATCTTATGACTTCTTTCACAACAACTAGTACTTTATTGGCATTGTGGCGTCAGGCACGCACACGATTTTCTGATCAGCTGCCAGCTTTGACGGCGCCGGATTTGACAAAAAAACTGCCAGGAACACAAAATAGCGTGGGTTTTCTGATCAGGCATATCGGCGAAGTCGAGATGCTTTTTGTCAAGAACGTCTTCGGTGACGATGTTCAGATCAAAGCCAAAACCCTGATTGCGCAGCACGATACCGGGGAATGGACCGATCTGGATGAGTTGCTGTCTTTTGTGAGCCGGTCAGCGGTCGCACTTGAAGCGGTGATTTCCAAGCAGACCGACCAGGATTGGCAGCGGGAGATCGTTACCAGGGAATTTGGTCGGAAGACGCTGGCAGAATCGCTTGGTAGAATTATTTCCCATACCGCCCATCATGGTGGCCAAATGGCTGTGATTCTTAAATATGCTGCTGCTCAGCCACCAGTGGCTGGGGGAGCGAAAGTCAATAATGGCGCCTAGCAACGTCCCGAAGACCCGGAATAAATACTTTAACCCCTAAAATTGATGAAAGCACTTTTCAGATTTTCGTCGCTTTCTGTTTTGCTGATCTGCGTATCGCTGTTTGCCTGCACAGATCACCAAGAACCGGGCACTGAGCGGTTTCGTATCAAAAAGCTCACCAGGAGTTTGCCCTATCAGCATGGATACAATGTCGTAAGCATACTTGGTTATGACTGGCAGGGCAAGCTCGACTCTGTTTACAGCTACCAGACAGCCGACAGTGCCCATTCACCTACTCAGACCAGCAAGTTCCTCTATGATAGCCAGGACAGGCTTGCTGAGATGACCAGGACACTTAGCACTGCTGGCTCGGAGCGCTATGTGTATACCTATGACGGTGCCGGCAGGATTACTTCGATCAGATACACGGGAGGGGACAATGACTATTACAATTTTGTACCCACCTACGATGCGACCGGAAATCTGACCGAAACCAAACGATCATTCCATTTTTACAGTTCAATTTCATATACTCAGCAGAATCTATATACATTCAGTAGCGGAAATTTAAGCAGGTTGATTGCTACTACCACGATCGAAAAGGTGGTTCCGGGTACTTCGGTTTCAACTACGGACTTTGTTTACGACGATCATCCTAATCCATTTTATGGTATTGCATTAATTCCCGCCCCGGTAGGCATTGCCTCACCCACCAGTGGTAATTTCGCTCACTATACTTATTGCGGTGGTGTCGACAGCTACCTTCACCTGAGCCGGAACAATCCTACCTCTTCCAATATCAAGGGATACAGCCAAACGCTTTATCGCTATCAATACAATGCATTCGGACTACCCGAAACCCGCGCGACGCTTGTCAAGCCCTTGCTTGATCAGCCAGCGGTATTGTCAGAAACATTAGTGTTCGAATACGAAGCATATTGATCGTATAGATGGGAGCGGTATGCTTTACTTTTCGTTTTTAATCTAACCTAATTCGAGCTATGAGTAGCTTTTACATTTATCCAACGCAGGCCGTTTCAAGCGTTAGCTGTTATGGACAGTATTAAACCACTTTCCGTAGGGCAAGTGCCTTCAAATGCACGCGGGAAGGTTGCTACTGCGAGCCAATGGTCATTGCGCGTAATCAGTTTGCTGATTTTGGTTTTCTTCTGTGGCCGGTTGAACCTGTATCTGCGGTTCAGTGGCGATGTAGCGCGGCTACTGGCGAATGCGACCGATGTTTCTGCTAACAAATTCAGTTATCGCCAGTTGGTTGGACTGCCGAGCCCGGTCCGACAATATTTCAGGCATGTGCTCAGGCCCGGGCAACCCTATATTTCGAACGTGTACATGCTACACTCCGGGCTTTTCAAAACCAACCTTAAAAAAGGCTGGGTGGCAATTTCGGGAGAAGAATATTTTACGGCTCACCGACCCGGATTTGTCTGGAAAGGGAAGACGGCCACCTTCACAGCGCGCGATATGTTCGTGGATGGTAAAGGGCGTCTTGTGGTACACCTGTTCTCGCTTTTTCAGATACAGGACAGTCAAGGGCCGCAATTCAACCGCGGTGAGCTCATGCGCTGGCTTGGCGAAAGCGTTTGTTTTCCGACAAACCTGCTGCCCTCCGGGAACCTGAAATGGTACCCGATTGATGAGCGGTCGGCCCGGCTGGAATACAGCTACCAGGGAACGTTGATCAGTTTTATGGTTGCTTTCAATGCCAACCATGAAATCGAGCAGATGACTGCGATGAGAAATATGGGCGACGGCCCCAGGCAGAAATGGGTTACCCGCCTGAGTGATTATCAGCTTCGGGACGGTATCCTGACTCCGACCGTATTGGAAGCAGCCTGGGACCTGCCCGAAGGCTATTTCCCCTATGCGCGCTTTGTGATTACCGAAATCGAATACAATCAAGCCCTGTAAGCAGTTTACTACGAATAGTTAAGTGTCAATTATTAACCAGAAAACCATGAAGTTACTACAAGATAAGGTTGCCATCGTTACTGGCGCGGGTTCGGGTATCGGCCGCAGTGTCGCACTCGCTTATGCGAGGGAGGGTGCGAAGGTGGTTGTTTCGGACATGGACGAAGATTCAGGCCAACACACCGTCCGCCTGATTTCAGAACAGGGAGGCGACAGCTTTTTTGCCAAATGTGACGTTTCTTCGCCAGAAGACAATGAATCGCTCGTTTGGGCGGCAATTGATCACTACGGAGCACTGCATATTGCTTGCAACAATGCCGGTATAGGCGGAGCAATGGCGCCAACCGGAATGTACCCGGTTGAGGCCTGGGACAAAGTGATCGCCGTGAATCTTTCCGGGGTATTCTACGGCGTGCGCCACCAGATTCCGGCCATGCTCAACTCGGGTGGGGGAGTGATTGTAAACATGGCCTCTATTTTGGGCAGCGTAGGATTTGCCAATAGTCCGGCGTATGTGGCCGCCAAGCACGGACTGCTCGGGCTGACTAAAAACATAGCGCTCGAATACGGAGAGAAGGGAATAAGGGCTAACGCAGTGGGACCGGCATTTATCAAAACGCCGCTTCTGAAAGACCTGGATGAGCAGACAATGCAATGGCTGGTCGGCCGGCATCCGATCGGGCGGATGGGCGAGCCGGAAGAAGTGGCCGAACTGGTGCTGTGGCTCAGCAGTTCGAAGGCTTCATTTGTTACAGGTGCCTATTATCCGGTTGATGGTGGTTACCTTGCGCAATAGAAGGGCATTCTTGCTGGCTGCATTGCTGGTTGGCAACAGGGCGGCGTTCGGAGGGAGCGGCCTGGTTGTTCTTTGTGTATGGATGATCGTTGGTTGCAAGCAGCGGCAAAAGCCGATCCGGCCGACCCAGGGTGCCATCACAGAGTCGGTTTACGCTTCCGGTATCTTGAAAAGTAAGGGGCAGTACCAGGCCTTCGCAGTGGTTTCGGGTATTATCGACAGCGTCTATGTTGCGGAAGGACAGCTAGTTAGCAAAGGGCAAAAGTTATTGACCATCACCAACGATCAGCAGAGGCTAACCAGCGAGCGGGCGCTGCTGGCAGCAGAGTACGCGTCGCTGCCAGCCAACCTGCCACGTTTGCAGGAATTGCAGCGCAATGTGGGGCTGGCTGCCGAGAAGCTTGGCAATGATTCGCTGCTGCTTGCGCGGCAGCAACGGCTTTGGCAACAGAAAATCGGAACGCTTGTGCAGGTCGAGCAGCGCCAGTTGCAATACAATGCATCCGCTGCGGCATGGAAGTCCTCCCAAAGACAACTCGCAGACCTGCGGCGGCAGCTGGCATTGGATGCAAAGCAGTCGCGTTTGACATGGGCCATCTCGCGCGCCCAGCAAGAGCAGTTTATTGTCACCAGCCATGTCGACGGTGTAGTTTTTGATTTATTGCGGGAGAAAGGCGAAAGTGTGGGGCCACAGACTGTCCTGGCGATTCTTGGAAATGCTGATAATTACATGCTTGAACTACAAGTGGATGAATACGACATTTCCAGAGTTCGAAGCGGTGCCGAAATCTTTGTAACGATGGATAGTCATCAGGGACAGGTCTTTGAAGGTATGGTGCTGGAAGTCCATCCCATCATGAATGCGCAGACCAGAACCTTTACCGTGGAGGCCGAGCTCAAACAAACCCCGCCTGGGCTTTACCCGAACCTGACATTGGAAGCCAACATTGTTTGCGCCTATAAGAAAAATGCCTTGCTGATACCCAGGCGCTACCTGGTCGACGATTCGACCGTACTGCGTAAAAATGGCGACCGGATCCGCGTCCGTCCAGGGCTGCGGGACCTGGAAATGGTCGAGGTGTTGTCAGGGTTATCCGCAAAAGACGAAATAATCCAGCCCGAACAGTGAGATACGCATTACTCTTCGACATATCACGGGCGCTGCTGCTAGCCAGGTGGAAGCAGACACTTGTCGCTGCGATAGGCGTTACGTTCAGCATTACCATGTTTATCGCTTTGCTAAGCTTCATGTCCGGGCTCAACCAGCTTTTAGACGGGCTGATTATTAACCGGACGCCGCATATCAGGCTTTTTAACGATATTAAAAACTCACCCGTTCAGCCGGTCGCCTTGTCGGCAAGATTTAAAGCCGTCTCCCACCATTTTATCAGATCGGTCAAGCCGAAGGCCGAGCGGCCCGAAATTAGGAACAGCCGCGCTATTATAAATGCCCTGCAAAAAGATCCGATGGTATTGGGCGTAGCGCCGAAACTCGTTACACAGGTTTTTTATAACGTGGGAGCGGTAAGGATCAACGGGCTTATCAACGGGATACAGCCCGGGCAGGAAACTCGGTTGTTTCTTTTCCAGGAATATGTTACTACGGGAGATGCCAGCGATTTGGACAGGGTTTCCGGCGGCATTATCCTGGGGAAAGGCATTGCTGATAAAATGATGGCCGCGCCAGGCGACGTCATCTACGTGACTACTACCACGGGCGCTACGATGCCGCTGAAAGTCGTGGGTTACTTCCAATCCGGCCTGAGGGAAATCGACCAGATGAACAGCTATGTATCAATCGCCACCGCGCAGAAATTGCTGGGAAAACCTTCCAGTTATGTTACCGATATTCAGGTTAAGCTCAGGGATATCAGCCATGCGCCGCTGCTGGCTGGTGAGTTCAGCCGACGTTTCAGTGTGGATGCCATCGATGTTCAAACCGAGAATGCGCAGTATGAAACCGGCAGCTTCATTCGCAGCCTGATCTCTTACTCGGTCGGCATTACCTTGCTGGTCGTGGCAGGTTTTGGGATTTACAACATTTTGAATATGATGATTTACGAGAAAATGGATTCGATCGCCATTCTGAAGGCGACGGGGTTTTCGGGTAGGGACGTTAAATTCATTTTCACGGGTATCGCCGCCGGCATTGGTATTTTTGGAGGGGCGATCGGTTTGTTGCTGGGCTTTGGCACCTCCGTTCTCATAGACCAGGTCCCTTTCGAAACTGCTTCATTGCCAACCATCTAAACGTACCCGGTTAGCTATGATCCTGTTTTTTACCTGATCGGAATTGTTTTTTCTACGGCCACCACGTTTTTAGCAGGCTATTTCCCTGCACGAAAAGCCAGCCGGATCGACCCCGTTGTTATCATCAGAGGGAAATGAAAGACCTTGTTTTACAGACCAGTCAGATTACCAAGTGGTTCCAAGACCCGGCGAATGTGCCCGTGTTGAGCGATATCAACTTACAGCTTTCCAGGGGAGAATTTGTGTCGGTAACGGGCAAGTCCGGCTGCGGCAAATCCACGCTGCTTTACATTTTGTCAACGATGGATACGGACTATGATGGAGAGCTTTACATCGATGGTGTTCGCATGAATGGCAAAACTGAACAGCAACTGGCCGGGGTGCGCAATGAAAAGATCGGCTTTGTGTTTCAATTTCACTATTTGCTCAACGAATTTTCCGTGCTGCAAAACGTGATGCTGCCCGCGCTCAGGTTGGGCCGCTGGCAGACGGGCGAAATTCAGCAGCGGGCTTACGAGAAGCTTGTCGCACTGGATATGCACCAGCATGCGGAAAAGAGACCTAATCAACTTTCAGGAGGGCAGAAGCAACGCGTGGCCATCGCCCGGGCGATGATCAACGATCCGCTGATCATCATGGGTGATGAGCCGACGGGGAATCTGGATAAGCGTAATAGCGAGATTGTTTTCGAAATTTTCCTCGAACTGGCCCACACGCAAGGTCAGACGCTGCTGATCGTAACCCATGACCAGGAGTTTGCACGCAAAACCGGGCGAACCATTCAAATGCAGGATGGGAGGGTTATTTAATGTCTGGCTTGCCACCTGTGAGGGAATTCAAACCTTTTCTTTCGATCTAGCTTATGGCGGCTGCTGATTCAATTTCACAAATACAATTCGGGGAGATTCCACTGCCAGCGCTATATCAGGCGCTTGGCACCGATGGGAGTGGGCTGAACAACGAGCAGGCAGAGGAAAGACTGCAACGCGCCCGTGCCGATAAGCCACGTTCAGGTAAACGATTACCACGTGCGTTGTCTACGCTGGTCCATCAGTTTAAAAGCCCGCTCGTGCTGCTGCTGGTAGTGGCAGTCGTTCTGTCCGCGTTTTTAGGTGAAGTTTCCGATACGCTCATTATCGGCTGTATCATCCTGGCAAGCGGACTTTTAAGCTTCTGGCAGGAATTCAAGGCAGGCAAGGCGGTTGAAAAACTGCAAAAACTGATTTCCCAGAAAAGCACCGTAATACGTGACGGTATTGAGCAGGTCATTGATGCGCAGCAGGTAGCACCTGCAGATTTGATCCTGGTTAAGGCTGGTGATATTATTCCGGCCGATTGCCGGATAATTGACAGCAACGAACTGCATGTGAACGAAAGCAGCCTGACTGGGGAAAGCTTTCCCGCAGAAAAGATGGAAGGACAAATCAGCAGACAAACCGCGCTTTCAGACAGCTTCAATTGCCTTTGGCAAGGCACCAACGTGATCAGTGGCACCGGTAGGGCGCTCGTGGTTCGTACTGGCGGGAATACTGTTTTCGGTAAACTCCGGGAGAGTCTTTCCGACAATCCTGAAACCGCCTTCGAGCGTGGAATTCGTGGTTTCGGCTATTTTCTTTTGCAGATTACCACCGTTTTGACGCTGGTAATACTTGCTGTCAATGTTTATTTCGGAAAGCCGCTCATTGATTCGGTGCTCTTCTCGCTGGCCTTAGCAGTGGGAATGGCGCCCGAGCTGCTTCCCGCCATCATGACCGTAGCCATGTCGAAAGCCGCCGCGCGCATGATGGAGCGGAAGGTGATCGTCAAAAAGCTTTCTTCGATTTTTAATCTGGGCGAAGTGACTGTGCTATGTACCGATAAAACAGGAACTATCACCGAGGGCAGCGTCAGGGTTTGCGATGCGGTTGACGCGGCCGGGAAATCCTGTCAGCATCTACGCCGGTATGCTTATCTGAATGCGGTCATGCAGCAGGGTTTTGCCAACCCGATCGATCAGGCGCTGGCCGATCTGGCGCTAGATGAGAAGGGCTACCGCAGACTTAACGAGGTTCCATACGACTTTATCAGAAAGCGGGTGACCGTCCTGGCAGCGAGTGATAACGGAAATGTGATGATCAGCAAGGGGGCGCTCGAAAGTATTCTCGAGGTATGTTCTCTTTTGGAGATTGGAATGGGTGTTAGGATACAGCTGGACCAGGCGCACCGCACATCGCTGCTGGGTCAATATCAAGCCTATTGTGAGCAGGGGTTCCGCGTGTTGGGCATTGCCGTCAAAAATACCCAGCTCGACCATATCACGCGGGCCGACGAAAGTGAAATGTCGTTTGCCGGATTTCTGTTATTGGAAGATCCTTTAAAGCCTTCGAGCCATGCCTATCTTCAGAGGCTGCGATCGTTAGACGTGGAAGTCAAAATCATTACCGGAGACAACCGTTTCGCCGCCGCGCATATTGCCCGAAGACTTGGGATTGAGAGTGACCGCATTTTAACGGGACCTGATCTGGACAACCTCTCTGAGGAGGCTTTCGGGCAGCGTGTGATGAACATTGCCGTTTTCGCAGAGATTGAGCCACATCAGAAAGTCAGAGTAGTCAAAGCGCTCAGAGAGCAGGGTGCAGTGACTGCCTACATCGGAGATGGAATCAATGACGTCGCGGCTATCAATGCGGCTGACGCGGGGATTTCCACTGATAATGCGGTTGACGTTGCTAAACAGGCGGCCGACTTCGTCCTGATCGAGAAGGACTTGTCTGTACTGGCCGACGGTATTCTGGAAGGTCGCAAGTCATTTGCCAACTCGATGAAGTACATCTTTATCACGACCGGGGCAACTTTTGGAAATATGTTCAGCATGGCCGGCGCCTCACTTCTGCTTCCATTTCTCCCCATGCTTCCCAAGCAGATCCTGCTCACTAATTTTATTACCGACTTTCCGGCTTTGGCTATCGCCTCCGACAACGTTGATTCCCAGCAAACGACCGGAGCTGGGAAATGGAACATGGGTATGATCCGCCGCTTCATGGTTGTATTTGGTTTGCACAGTTCGTTCTTTGACTTTCTGACCTTTTATGTCTTATACTTTCACTTACAGCTCTCCGGTGCCGCTTTCAGAACGGGCTGGTTTATTGAGTCAGTGGTCACGGAGCTGCTCATTTTGCTTGTTGTAAGAAGCAGGCACCCAGTTCTAGCCAGCAGGCCTTCCAATTCCCTGTTCTGGCTCACGTTTGCGGCCCTTGCTCTTACGGTGATTCTGCCGGCTTCCCCACTTGCAAACCAGCTGGGATTTGCCCGGATTGCACCTGGGGAGGCCGCCTGGATTTTCGGTATACTGATCGCTTACCTGATCAGCGCCGATTTACTTAAAGTGCGCTTTTTCAGTAGGTACCAAATGAAAAGGGAAACGTGACGGCCAGAAAGTGGACATTTTTTTAGGGTAGAAAATCCAGCGGTGCGAGCGCGATTGGATCAGCTCTGAGCAAAGTCATATTTTGCGTTGCTAGTTGTCATCCTGTTTGCCAGGGTGAGAATTTAATTTAGATCCAGCGTATAACCACAAGGGTTGCGTATGTAATTAGCAAAACACCTGTCCTATGAAAAGAATACTTGTGCCCTGCGATTTTTCGCCAGCGGCGAAGCATGCCTTTCAGTTCGCTGTCGAGATGGCTGCCGCCTGCGGTGGTCACGTGCTGGTACTGAAAGTAATGCAAGTTCCGACTATTTTTGGGAATGGGATGCCCGGGCAGCCTTTCGCTGCGATCGATCCAATTCCGATGATAGATGAATGGATCGCATACAGCGAAACGGAGTTTGAAAAAATGAAAAGGAAAACTGGTCGAGCCTCGGGCTCGGAAGAGCTGCTGCTGGAAACCGGATACGTAAACGATGTCATCCGTGATGTGATCACAAGGGAGAAGATCGACCTTGTCATCATGGGCACTGACGGTGCGTCAGGGTTCAAGGAATTCTTTATTGGTTCGCATACCGAAAAGATCGTGCGCGCCTCTGCGGTACCCGTGATGGCCGTACACGGACCGTTCCATTTGGAATGGGTCAAAAATATCGTGTTCCCGACCAGTATGGAGCTCGATCAAAAACCGCTCATTGAGCAGATCAAGGCATTGCAGTCATTGTTCGGAGCGGTGATACACTTGTTATACGTGAATGGTTTTCCGTTTTCCCGGGACTCCGATGAGGAGGCCGAACGCAAGTTAGAAGAATACGCGCTGTTTTATGGATTGAAGGATTACACCGTTCATGTCGGCAGGGGCCTTAACATCCGGGAGGGCATCCTCAAATACGCCCGCCGCATCCCCAATTCGATCATTGCAATGGGCACGCACGGGCACACCGGGCTCGCGCATATTACCGAAGGGAGCGTCGCCGAAGATGTGGTCAACCATCTATCGGAGCCTGTTTGGACATACGTAATGCAATGAATTTATGTCCATACCAACTTTTCCACGAACTCATGCGGACAGCGCTTGCTATATTGGCGGTGACCCTCATGGGGTGCAGCCCTGAGATCAGAGTCTACCACGAGGTTGATAAGAGCAATCCCGTTAACCAATACAAGACTTTCCAATGGGCAAAGGCGGATAGCCTCCTCTGGAAAATGAATCCGTTATATTTCAACGAATTAAATGACGGTAGAATCAAACAGGCTTTCCATGATTTAATGATTGCGAAGGGTTATCTGCCTGTTAGTGATACTGCTGATCTGACACTACGCTACGATATCCACGTTGAAGAACTGTCCGTACTGCTGCCGGATCCGTACGGCTATATGTACGGCGACTATTGGATGATGCCGCGCGATAACTTGTTTCGATATCGGGAGGCGACGTTGATTATAGACGTCTGGCATTCGAAGAACAGGAAGCTGATATGGCGGGGCTGGGCAGTTGCGGCGATCGAAGTAGTATTCGATGATGGAAAAAAGCCCGAAACAGTTATCCGGTCGGTGGCTGCAAAAATTCTCGATGCGCTTCCATCATACACCGACCCAGTCGACTCAGTAGTGAGGAAAGATCGCGTGGAAAACTAGGAACGGCCTGACAGTAATTTCATTCACCACTAGCCGGATGCCTTCTCTGTTTTCGACTGCGGTTTTTGCTATATTCCTTGCGTTCGCCGCGATTGCATTTGTAGCTGCCGCCATTGTTTCATTTGCAATCTTTTTAAATGTCGGTATGCCGCTCAATGATCTGTTACATGTGCTTTTGTTATATATCGTTTTGGCGGCAATCTTCTACGGGGTTTACAAGATTTTATAGATGCTGGTCTAGGCAGCCGCCCGGCTGCTGCGGGAGGAAATGTGTGAATGCGGGTACACGTTTTGATTTGTGAAAGAAAATTCATCTCTTGCCCACTACAAAAACAGTGTATTCAAATGCTTAGTAAAACCATCATGATGGCCGCGTTGGCGGCCGGTTCGTTTTGTGCCGATGTCCAGGCCGGTACCCCTTCACTTTCCCGTATCGGTGCCGCGAAGGTAGTCCCGGATTCGATTGATTTAACCAAAATTCCTTACAGCGAAAAGGAGCTGGCCGCATTTCCTACTTTTAATCCGCCGACCGACATTGTTCCTCTGAATAAGCCACTTATCCGCGATTTCGACAGGCTGTTTTTCCCGACCAAGCAGGGGATGATTGCCCTGGAAGGGAAAGTTTACAAAGCATTCGTGACGAGTGTGACGGGTAAAGAATGGTCGCTGCCCTACTTTGAAAAGAGTTACAGAGACCTTATCACCGCAGCGGGCGGCGTGCTGATTTACCAGGGAAAAGTGGCGCCGGCAGAGCTGGAACGCATCAAAGACGAGGCCACGTATTTCGGTGAAGAGGGCTCGATCGACTACACCAATACGGTGGTGAAAGTTTACGCAATACGTAGAAAAGAGGGTGATCACGTCTTCGTTCAGTTTTCGGGATACAGTGCAGGCGGCTCCATCCAGATCCTGCAATTGCCTAAAAAGGAAAAATAGTTTATGAACGGAAAGTTCCCGGCTGTCGGGCCGGGAACTTTCCAGCTTTCCGGAATGAGCAGTAAAACAGATCAAAATATTCTATCATGAGAAGCATCAATCCCTGGATTAATTTCAATGGTAATGCCGAAGAAGCATTCACCTTCTACAAATCTGTTTTCGGCGGAGCGTTTACCAGGATCATCCGCTTTAAAGACTTAGCTAGCGACGATTTTCCAATCCCTGAAAACGAAGCAGACAAAATCATGACCATCGTGTTACCGCTGGGCGGACACAACTCATTGATTGGTAACGATGTGCCATCATTCATGGGCCGCGTCAACGAAGACGAAAACCGGTCCAAAATTGCTGTCAGCGCCGAAAGCCGCGAAGAAGCGGAACGGCTGTTCCAGGGGCTGTCTGCCGGGGGGAGCATCGAAGGTCCATTTGGTGAGAGTCCCTGGGGGACTTACGCGGGTATGTTCCGCGATCGGTTCGGGATCGAGTGGATTGTGGAATATGATCCGGAGGCGTGAGAATGCTTTCGGATTCGTTTCGTTAGCTTATATTTGCCCGTACAAAAAACAATACAATGATAGAACTGCCCGGGTGCCCACAATGCAAATCAACTTATACTTACGAAATGGGAGCCCTGCTGGTTTGCCCCGAATGCAACTTCGAATGGAGTCCTGACGAGCCCGAAGACCAGCAGCCAGAAACATCCGTAGTGAAGGACAGCAACGGCAATATCCTTCATGACGGGGATACCGTGATAGTGATCAAAAGCCTGCCGGTAAAAGGCAGTTCGCATACGATCAAAGTGGGGACAAAAGTGAAAAACATCCGGCTGGTGGAAGGCGATCATAACCTGGACTGCAAAATTGATGGTTTCGGGGCGATGGGCCTGAAATCCGAATTTGTCAGGAAGGCTTGACGAAAATGTGCTGGAAGCGTTGCTGTCCAGCATTCCGGACTTTACAAGCGAGGTGTATGTACCTGTGTTTCAACGATTAATTTTAAACCCTTAAACATTATTCCTTCATATTCTTAGTGAGCACGACGGCTACCAGCATATTTGGTACCCAGCATAGCCATGCAACCAGCATATATGCCTGTATAAAATCATTGAAAATGAGTACCAGAATGGGCAGCAGGATTCGTAGTGTCACTGCTGCGAAGCAGGCGGCGAAGCTGAACACCATCCATTTTTGGTGATCCACAAAGCGGCTTTCCAGGATGCTTACATAACCCTGCCATGTAGATGTAAACCAAATCAGGGCCAGCGTGAAGAAACCAGTTGCGGCGATCCAGCCGCCTTCGGCATGGAAGGCCAGGTATGCTGCCGAAAAGGAGCTGCAAATCGCCAAGGCGATGTACAGCTTTCCAAGATTTCGGTGAAAAACAGGCGTGGCTACCCTGATCCTTTTGTTAAACTGAACCCAACCGGTTAACAGACCCAGCCCACCGGTCATGATGTGCGCGTAAAAGGCGACATTCCATGTCACGCTTGCCAATAGCGGGGAGGCTTTGTTGCCCAGCATTCCGAAATTATCCTCAATAATGTAAAACAATGGGTACAGGCCGATAATTGTTGCCAAAAAGGCCAATACGGCTTGTATGATTTTGTTTAGAATGCCAGATGTTGATGAGGATGCCATGAAAGTCTTTTGGCATAGGATGTTTTTTGTTCTAGTTAAGTTGCACCTTCATTTTTAAAAAGTCTTCCATTCTTAAATAAACATTTGCGTGAAGGAACTAGGTTGCCGATTTAATGTTTTTTTGATAGCAGCATTCAAAAAGATAGTGAGCACATATGGCAAATCAACTGATTCAGGATATACCGTTTTCGATTCTCGATCTTGCGCCGATTACAGAGGGCAACGACGCGGGGGTTACTTTTAAAAATAGTCTGAGGCTTGCCCAGCGGGTTGAAGCGCTTGGTTTCAGGCGGTACTGGCTTGCCGAGCATCATAATATGGAGAGTGTTGCCAGTTCGGCAACGTCAGTGCTGATCGGCTACATTGCCGCAGGTACAAAATCCATCCGGGTCGGCAGCGGCGGAATTATGCTGCCCAATCATGCTCCGCTGGTAGTGGCAGAGCAGTTCGGTACGCTGGCATCACTTTATCCTGATCGCATCGACCTCGGCTTGGGACGTGCGCCTGGTACCGACCAGCTGACCGCGCGTGCGCTACGCCGCAACTACATGGAATCCGCTCAGGATTTCCCCACCGACGTCATGGCTCTGCAGACTTATTTCTCAGCAGAAAATAAAAATTCGAAGGTTCGGGCCATACCCGGCGAGGGATTGGATGTTCCGATCTGGATTCTAGGGTCCAGTACGGATAGTGCGCGGCTGGCGGCGCATCTGGGTCTTCCTTATGCATTCGCGAGCCACTTCGCGCCGGCGCATTTCCTGGAGGCAATCGAGCTTTATCGCCGGAATTTCAGGCCGTCGGCATATCTTGCGCGGCCCTATGTAATGGCCTGTGTGAATGTAATTGCCGCCGACACAAACCAAGATGCCGAGCGTCTTGCCACATCCTTCTTTCAATTGGCAACGGGAATCATTACCGGCAAACGTCGGCCATTGCAGCCGCCCGTAGACCATATGGACGGGCTCTGGGGCGAGTATGAGGAGGCCGCAGTTAGACAAATGATGAGATACACATTTATCGGAGACCGCAAGCGGGTAGGGCAGGAGCTGGCTGATTTCCAGCAACGCACGCAGCTTGACGAGTTGATGGTTACCAGCCATATCTATGATCCTCAGGCGAGGATACATAGTTATGAGGTGCTCAAAAGTATTCAGGATGAGCGCATTGCTGTGCGTTGATGCACGGCAATGCGCCCGGGTTTGCGTTAAACCCGGTTTTAGCTATGGCCTTTTCAGATTGCCATTATTCACGATCTCATTTAGAAGCGCGTCCCGCTCGGCGATCGTTTTGTTCAGCTCTAGGTCAGGTTGACCGGGGTCCGCTGACGTAGAATATGCCTGCTGACGAAGACGAAATTCGTGAGCAAGTGGACGATCGATAATCCGGCTTCTCATGTAAGGGCCACGTGCGTCCACGGTGTCGGGCATCCCGGGGCGGCCGTCTGATCTGCTCGGAGGGTTGAGGATCGAATCTTCGTATTGGGCGCCAGGCTGCATAGTGTTTCTGGTGCCGGGTACGTCGATAGCGCCATATTCGTCAAGTATGTGTGCGGCGGCGATGGCCTCATCTGCGCTCAAGGCATGAACGGTCACGATAGTGCCCCGTTTACCGGCCTCTACAAACCGTTCTGTTTGCTGATGGTCGTCGCTGAACAATTCCCTAAAAAAATGGCCGATCTTTTCAAATAAGCCTTCCTCTGCGTCGTGCGATTCCTCGGAAGGGTCGTTACCCGACTTGTAGCTGGCAGTTTTGATATCCACATCTCCATCTCCGAAGCCATTGGCAAGGAGGTAATTCTGTGCATTCTGAGCATCACTTTCGATTTCGAAAATTCCTACGACTGTTTTTGACATAATACAAAAGGTTTTACTTGTTCGCGCGTTCGTTGAAAGCTTGTTTACATCAAATTTTGTGCCGACCACAAAGTCATAGGATTGGCTGCTTTAATCAAATCATTATTTCCTTCAATTTATTTGGCAAAACCAAAGTTTAGACATTTATGCTAGTAGGTCTGGCATGATTTTAAATGAATGGATGATGTTTATTAAAGACATTCATCAACAAATATTTTATGGAAGCGTTCTCAAAATCAACCACCGAATATGTAAGTTCCAATCCGTTTGCACCGAAGCAAGACCTTCGCCAGCAAACGTCGACAAAACCCGGAAAGCGTCCACGGATTCAGAAGCCGGTCTATTCGGTAAGGTTAGACTAGCTCACCTAACTTACCTTTGTGGCTGGGGGGAAGCGGAAGCAGTTCCAGGCAGGTTTGGCTATTCGCAACACTAATCCTTGAACGTAAGAATAAACCTTGCACCCTGGTTGGGTTTGCTTTCCAGCAGGATGCTGCCGCCCAGGTTGGTTATCTGATTATGAATCAGATAAAGCCCGACACCTTTGCTGTCCGGGTGGTTATGGAACGTTTGGTTTAAGCGGAACACTTTGTCATTGACTGCGTCGGTATCAAAACCGGTTCCTTTGTCGGAATAAACAAGTTGCGTTTTCTTTTCCAACTGTTTTGAGGTCAACGAAATTTCCGGAGCCTCGCCAGGAATAGCGTATTTGATTGAATTGGTGATCAGATTGAGAAATGTGCTTTCCAGGTAGTATTGGTTGTATTTTACGGTTTTCTTCTCTGAAAAGTCAACATGGAACTTTGCTTTCGAGCTTTCTACCAACGAAGTGAGCGAGTTTCGGACTTTGTCAAAGGTCTGTTGCAGGTCCAGTTCCTCAACTTTGACCGTCAGCAAATCTTTATTGACCAGCGCGTCCACATAATGGTTCAAAGTGTCTTTTAGCCCTTCCGCCGCTGACTTTAAGATTTCAAGGAATTGAAGCGTTTCCTGATCCCAGATTTTAGAAGTGTCTATGAGCTGAAAAATCGATAGCAAATTATTTACCGGTGATCGCAGGTCGTGAGATGTGGTGTAGGTTAACTGCTTAAGGCTGTGGTTGATCTTTGTCAGGTTTCCGATCAGCTCATTGCGATCCTTCTCGATCAGTTTCAGATGCGTAATATTTTTCGCGATCGCGTAGATAAGTTCCTCATTGTAGCGAGGGATTGAAGTCCAGGAAAGCCACACGACCTCACCCGTTTTGGTGATGTACCGGTTCTCAAAATTCAACAATGGGATATTGCTTTTCAGCTTATCGCGGTATTTTCCCGTCAGGTTTCGGTCATCGGGATGGATGAATGAATCGATGGGCCTGCTCTTTAATTCGTCATCACTATAACCCAGCAGTCGTGGTACTGATGGGTTGACTTCCTTAAAAAAGCCATCGAAACCAGCTATGCAAAGCAAATCGGCTGATTCCAGAAAGAACAATTCTTTATCAATGGTTGCTTTTTGTGTCGGCATCTTGGCAGAAGACGGTTTCGTAATGTGAGAGGGTAGGAAACAATCTCTGCCAAAATAGGCTTTTGTTAGCATATCCGCAATGGCTGGAATCGATCAGTCGCCTGACTGCCACCCTATGTGCAGATATTGCCAAAGTTAAGTTATTTTCGAGCGTCGTTTATTTATGCTGCACGTAGATGAAACCCAAATTTGTAAGCATTAGTGATCAAATTATTGAAAGGATCAAATCGGGCGAATTACAGCCGGGTGATAAGATCCCTTCCGAGAATGATTTGATCAAACATTACAAGGTAAGCAATACCACTGCCCGCAAAAGCCTGCTTGAAATTGAAAATCAGGGCTGGGCCCGGCGCATTAAAGGCAAAGGGACATTCGTTCTGAACAGGACCGTGGGGCATCACCTGATCAGAACCCTTGGCTCGATCAATGCTACCAGGCGGGGTTTTCACGAAAGCCTTATTGCCGAGGGGTTCGAGCCTCGTAACGTAGTGCTGGAGAAGACAGTGCTTGACGATGGTATTTCCTCGGAGATCGGCGGAAAGTATTTCATTATGGATGGTCCCGTCTTGAAAATTCACCAGTTGCGCTACGCAGACGAGGAGATCATCAAGGACGAGATCAAATACATATCCCTGGCGCTTTGTCCGAAAATTAACAGAATGCCTACGGAGATATCTTATTTTAAGGTTTATGAGCGTGTTTATCACTTACGGATTGATGAAGTGAAGCAAACCCTAAGTACGGAAATCGTATATCCTGGTTCAGAATTGGACAACTTCGACTTGGTGTCTGCTACGCCGATGTTCATTCTGGACAGCGCCGTTGTCTGCACCAGTGGAGAGGTTGTGGAAATCGAAAGGTCGTTTTACCGTGGAGATAAATACAAATTTGCCATCAGTGCCAATCCTGATTACCAGGATTAAGAGTATCTATCCGCTATTCCCATCTGCCGCAGCATTATAATTCCTTAATCTCGTGTCGTTAGAACAGAAACAGAACAATGACGCATTCTTTAGGATTGACGGTGCCTGGGCAGGGACTAGTAAACAGTCTTTTTGCAATCGAACTGGCGTTAGTTATGACGAATTCAACTATTGGGTAAAAGGTTTCCTCACACCAAGACGAAAATCCCCACTCCCCGAAAAGAGATTAGCGTATAAGATCCTACAACTTCCGTGATTCTAATGTTTTATTTGTAGCGCATTTGGTGTAAGTTCGCGCAAAGATCACTGTGTTCACGACCTAATCTCGCCGTTCTTGTACATCAAGCCCTTCTAAATATGAAAAACTTTATACGAGCTGTTCTCCAAAGACTATTGTCTTTTCCCAACTATTTATTTATTTTTTCCCTTTATTCGATCAGAAATTTCGAATCCGGGAAATACGAGAGAGAGTTTCTGCATTTTATTAAAATTATCAAGAAAGAAGGTAAAGTGCTCGATATTGGAGCGAATATAGGTATAACAGTTGCACCCCTGGCAAAACATGTAGTAGATGGTGAGGTGCACGCATTTGAGCCTATTTCTGAAAATTTCGCCGCATTGAAAAGAGTAATCCGATACCTGAAACTGCAAAATGTAAAGGCGTTTAATATCGCGCTGGGGAGTCAGGAAGGAACGCTCAAGATGATAATGCCATCTCACGGGAATTCAAGAATGCAAGGTCTGAGTAAAGCTTTTGAAGAAGGATCCGATGAGAAAGGAACAATATATCAAGTCCAGTTAAAGAGACTTGATGATTTATATCCAGATGAAATCGATATTACTGCAATAAAAATTGATGTTGAAAATTACGAGTTAGAAGTACTAAAGGGAGCTAAGAACTTACTGGAAAGAAATAAGCCGACAATATACTGCGAGTTGTGGGATAATGAGGTTAGGTATTCCGTGTTTGATTTAGTAAGGTCAATAGGATATGAAATATACATTTTTGACAACAATTCGGATTCGCTTGTGCCTGTTATCGCGAATAGTAAAGTTTCGGGAAACAATTTCTTCTTCACTTATTCATAATTTTTTGTGCTGCAGGTCTGGGCGCATTATAATACTCTACAAAGTTGAGGTCGTTGGTTAAGTTTAGCAACTTGACATTGAAACGATGGGAAAATAAAACAAATCCGGAGAAAATTCAAGGCGATTGCGGCTGTTGAGGTCTTGAAAGAACAGGAGTCTTGAGCGAATTAGCGACTAGATTCGAAAAACATCCAAGGCTGTTATCGGCCTGGAAGCTGCGGGCATTGGCTAAGCACATTATTTTGGGTTACGTTACGGGAAATACCGGCAATTAGTAGATAAGGCAAGCATTTAATGAATGAGCTTCCTGATAAATCCAAATAACAGAATGCCTCAATATGAGCACGGATCGAAAAGTGATTGCCGGCAGCACCACTGATCTTGACCCGGCAAAATCTGTTAAATATGATCCTGTCGAACGCATATTGTCAGGCACCTCAGAAAAAGTAGGGAATCAGCCTGTCGACGATCATGGTATGCCCTTTTGCATTAGGGTGGTTAATCGAGGCCATCACTTCTTTGAGTTTGCCGTCTTTTGCGACTTTCTGAAAATCTGGGTACGGGTCTGCCAGGCCTGTGCCGAACTGCGAGGCCAGTTCCCGAATTTGTTGAGCATACGGCTCTAATGGGTTGGACGGATCAGAAATGTCTATTCTCTGATCGGGCGAAGGAGTCACCAGGATCACCTTGATGTTTTTTGCCTGGGCTGCCTTAATCATTTTTTCAAGAGCCTCCCGCGTTTTCTCTAACGGCTGAAAACGGTCATTGAGGGCGTAGTCTATAAATACTACATCGGGTTGGTGGGGTAGCACATCGGTCTCAAAACGCCTTGCGCCGCTGATCGAACCCTCGCCGCCGATCGCCGTGACGATCACATTCACCACTGCATATGGATAGTGGGCCTTCAAGATTTTCAAAAACAAATTTGGGTAAGATTCCAGCGTATGCACTTCATGATTGTCCCAATATCCGGCAGGCACCGAATGCCCATGGAATACCATATTGATGCGGCGGTTTTTGGGCCATTGCATACTTAGCTGCTTTTTTAGCTCAGATAAATAGGTTGTGTCAGCAAGCTGAGCGAGCGCGGTGCCCATGTTAAGAAATGTGGCAAAAGCAGTGGCGTAACTTAGTTTCAGCATATGATTTTTTTTGTCTGGTATTTTTAAAAGGTTGGGAGGGTAGGCGTGGCGTCTACCACGAGACCACCAGGCTTCCCGTTACATTTTCTACTACATAATGCTTGCCGAGTTTGGGATCGCCCGTTTTGAATGAGATCCTTCCTTCCCGCCAGGGGTAGCTAGCATTCAGATATGCATTGAATTGCTCGGGTCCAATCTCCTGATCGGGATATATGCGAACCGTAGCGTTTTGCAAACCGCTGACGAAGTAGCGTTTAGTAATGCCTAATTCGCCCGAATGCATTTCTTTCAGCGAAACAATACCATGGTCCTGTTCCACAAACACCCTGGATTCACGGTTCCATGCGGTGGGAAGGCTATATACTGAGCTACCATTATCGAGTTTGGTGTCCAATCCGTTTAGTAATGGCGCTCCCTGAGGGAAGCGGAATCTAGTGCGGGCGGTTGTGTTTGGATTGTAACCCGAAAAAATAAATGCGTTTTTGCTTCGGGAGATACTCAGCACGGGATTTTTGATGGACGGATCCTGTTTTTCTATCGAGAGGTCAATACCGAATTCCTGCAAAGCATATCGAAGCAGTAGCGGGCCGGTGAAAAGCTCGGAAGGGTTATCGGGGGTAAGCAGTTTGCCGCCGGTGAACTTGCTGGAATTCGTCCCGCGCAGGTAAACCAGCTTTCCGCCATTCCATTCGTTTAGTTGCCTTACCCATGCAGCATCGCGTTTTTGGGTACCCTGGCTCATCTGAGCGAGGATTTTGGTAAAAGGCTCCTTCGCGTTTTTGAGGCGGGTCGTAACACCGCCCCCGGAAAACAATGCGCTGTGAACAATTTTACGCGGGGCAGCGATGGCCATCTGGTCGCCCTTATAGTCGGTAATGAGCTGGAATTCACCTTGAAGCGGTGCTATATTTTGCAGGTTAAGAAGCTCCATAAAAGCTTTGCCTGCATGCCCGGCAGGTCCGTAGATCATCAGCTTTCCACCATTTTTAACAAATGCGATCAATGCACTTTCAAGCGCTGAACCGGCCTGCGGAACCACAGTCAAAAGCACTGATTCGTTGAAACGGGCCGGATCCTGTGCTATGACTTTTTGGAACGATCCAGTTGAGATGACTGTGTTTAGAGGCAGCCCATTGTTGATCGCCTGCCGGATGAGCCAATCGCCATAATAAATCTCTGGAAGGCGGTCCTGGAAGCGAAACGCCCAATCGTGATATTCATCGAATGGGTACACCCATACCAACGGGCCGGGCGCAGTCGGCGCATCGTAGCGGGCCTTCAGAATATGAGGAGTCACTTCGTCTGGCACCTGGGTAGGCATATTGCCAAAGGAGTCGTCGATGCTCAGAAAGCTGAGATGGGTAGGCAGTTTGACCTGGCCTTTTGCATTGATACGGGACACGGACATCGGTAGATAAATATCGTGCGGTTCACGGCCATACCTGTCCAGCCAGGGGCTATTGATCCACCAGGGGTCGTGGGTATAGTAGCGGAAAAGGTAGCGCTCGTCGGGCAGTTCAGCCATTCGGGACATGTATCCAACCATTTCCAGGCCAAAGTCACCATCCAGTGCAGCCCACGGCGAGTTGGGCGGCGGAAGAATATTTTTATCCTTATAAATAGATTTCAGATCCACACCGTCACGGGCAAGGTCCGCGCCGGCGGAAAGGTTGGTGCCTCGTGTTTGCACCTGAATATCCGGACATTCGGCTCTGAAATATTTCCAGAAATCAGCGATTTTGGTGTGTGTGTCTGCCAGCTTTTGTTGGTCAAATCCTTTGCCGTCGAAGATCGCGCCGGTGGAAGACCAGCCTTCCACGCCGAAACCAAATCCGTTGCTAAGCCATATAAAATCAAAGCCCATATCAACAGTCAGCTGCCGCACCTGCCTGCCAAGAAATGTACCGAAAGGGGTGCCCTCAGGTATACCGTCAGGAAATCCTGCATAGCGCGCCGAATCAGCTTTCAGCACTGAGTAGCAGCTTACCATCGTGTTATGCCCCATAGCACTTCCGCCTAGGATCTCACGGTGGCGTTTGTATTTGAAATCGGATTTGGCAAACTCCGGCCCGGGATCGAAAGTCTCCCCGATCCGGATGGGCTTGCCTGTCACTCTGCGTCCTTCCTCCTTTAAAGCCGTCACAATGAATTTAAGGTCGCCATAGGTGAATTCCGGCGGGTTTTCCTGGTAAAGGTAGGCCCGTTCATGAATCGAGAGTTGTTTCGGGCCCGAATTTACCGGGTGCTGTGTATTGGGGTTCCCAATATACCGCGCCCATTCAAGGCGCTGCCCAGGCTCCCCACGATATTCAAGTATTTCCGAGCCGTCACTGGTCCACAGCATCACTGACACCGTATCGGCGTGTCGCAGCATGGAATGCCATTGCGTGAACATTTCACGGGCGGTTTCGCGGATGTACGCTTTGTCGTTTTTACGGAAGGGTTTCAGCGAAACTTCTAGTGTGATATTGTTAAACGGCAGGCCTTTTAGCGTGGAGGGTTGTGGCTGGGCCATAGCCAGCACGGGCGCCAGTGCCAGGACTGTCCAGGCTCGTAATTGGTTTATTAAGCGCATTGTTTCAATGTTTGATGCTGTTTTTCTCAGGTCGGGCTGTATGCCTCAATCCTGGCAAATTACGACCGCCTCCATGTTGAGATATCCGGCTATTTTCGCAATTGCACTTGCGTGGTGACCTACGCCGAGCGCAAAATGGTGCGTTGGGCCTTCTTTCATCCAGCGTTGAAGGAAGGTGCGCACATCGGGCCGGAAGAACCCGCGGGTGTTGGTGTTGCCCGTAGGTGGTATCGGCCCTTCTACGGACTGCCCTTCTGCGATGACAAATTTGAATTTCCCGTCATAGGTTGAATTGATGCTCAGCATTGTAATAGGCCCCTCCTTGATCTTGAATTCGACACCTGCCCCAAAGCCGGGTTTGCCATGATACTTGGTCAGGCTGCGAAGTACTGGTTTCCCTTCTGCGATGGCTACATTATGCGGTCCATCATGTCCGACCAAGACAAACCCTTCCCGGAAGTCAACCGGATGAAATTCTGCAAAACTGCCGCCGATGCCTAGACGCTCCATGATTAGCATCGCAAAGCAGGTCTTCAAATCGGATTCGCCACACATGGGAAAGCCCGCGCCGGTAAGCAGCGAATTGCCCACAATCAGGTTGGACATTACCGTCCGTGTTTCGCTGTTCTCGGGCCCCTCGTAGTAATAGGCCAGTCCGTCCAGCCGTTTGGCCTGCACGAACTTTTCGAGCGCTACGGTTACGCGTGCGGCGGTTTCCAGATCGCTGTCGCGAAGCTTTTCAGAAATCGGGTCCGAAACCGGATCAGGCGTATCGAAAAAATCCAGGATGCGCGCCTTCATATTCTCAATGTCAGAACGGGCTGCCTGCTGATATTGCGTGACGATCTCATGGGCCTCGCATTGAACGATGTGCGCACCGAAATGCGCTGTGAACATCGTTGAGTCCGAATGCATATCCAGCATCGCCTCGATGGGGTGGCCAATATGACCAATTCGTGAAGTGCGTACATCGTGCAGGACCGCGGCAATGCGGCAATACTCCTGGATCTGCGCATCCGCTTCCGGGTCGCCGTGCAGTGTTCCGATGATCATATCGGGCACCTTCTTGCCCATACGGGCAGCCACGCCTGCAAATTCGGGTAGCGAGCAGATATCATCGTTATAGAGCTGCATGTACGTCGAAGCGCGCGTGTAATCCATCGCTTGGTCGGGTTGCAGTGCAACCAGCACGATCGGCACATTTAAATTGCGAATAATGGTGCCGAAGGTATTAGAAGTCGCATACGTTAGCATGTCGCAAAAAATCATGTCCAGATTCGCCGCATGAAGCTTCGGAACCAGCGCATAGGCTTTCTCTACATTGTCCACCAGCCCGAAGTCCACCAGTTCTGCCTGTGAGCTGCTACGGATCTTTTCGATGAAAATCTGTTGTTTGTCCAGCATATCGTCCAGCAGTCCATCGAACTGTTCCCAATATTTGAAGTAGCCAACGCCAAATACGCCGATCCTGGGCCTGGTAGGCTGGCGTTTGCGGATGATCGCCTCGTCCAGCTGATGATTTTCAATTGGTAATGTATTTCCCATGAGTCGGTTAAAAATTTATTCTTACAATTTTAAGTATTTATATCTTAACGCACTAAGTTGTTTCCAAAAGAATTTTTCCTTGCCGAGTTGACACCAATCAGTTGTTCATACTGCTGGCGGCTGTCCGAACCGCTGTTTGAGCATGCGCCGTGAAGAGGGGGGCCAGTTTGGGTATCAGCAGGATGAAAATCAGGAAAGCAAACGGATAGAGCAATCCCGATGCGATCCAGAGAGGCTTGTAGGAGTATTCTGCGATGATTTTTCCGATCATTGGGTTCAGTATCAGACTTGACAATGCTCCCGCGGTGCCCGACAGCCCTACGACGGTCGATGTGGCGCCAGAGCCGAAAACGTCCGAAATAGCGGTAATGTAGTTGGTAATCCAGCAGCCATGGGCGAACATATAAAGCGTCATCAACCCGACAGAGACAGCCACCGATGAGGTGTATCCGGTAAGCGGGACTGCCATGGTCAATCCGGCAGCGCAGCCCATGACAATCTTACGGGCGCGGGCGGTTTCAACGTTTCTTCTGATAAGGCCATCAGAGAAATAGCCGCCAAGAATATTGGACAACCCCAATGCAAGGAATGGAATCCAGAAAAGGCTGCCAATCTGCTCATAGGGCACCTGACGCACTTCACTGAGATATTTGGGGATCCAGAACATCATAAAGTACATCACCGGATCCAACAGGAAACGCACGCAGATAAAGACCCACGTGGCCCGATACCGAAGAATGGTCGCCAGTGGCGTGCCGGTGGTCTGATCGGTGGGAGCTGTGAGCGTTTTTTGGGAGTGCCAGGGAAGAAGTAGCCAGATGATCACCCAGACAATGCCGATCAATCCGGGAATTACAAAGCCTGCTCTCCATCCGTAACTGCTTGATATCCATATAGTCAGTGGAGGGGCGATCACTGCTCCGATGGCAGAGCCGCCGATAGCGATTCCATTGGCGAGTGCCCGTTCCTTTTGATCAAACCATTCGTATACTGTTTTTGCAGCACCGGGGAAGCACGCCCCTTCACCCATGCCCAGAAAGAAGCGGAAGGTAAGCAGCTGAGGCAGGTTGCTCATCACGCCATGCAGCGCATTGGCCACCGACCATAGTGCTACCGCGATACCGAGCCCTTTTTTTGCGCCGATCGTATCAATGAGCCTGCCGCCGACGGTAAACATCAGTGCATAGCTCAAAAGAAAACTGGTGTTCACCCAGCCATATTCCACATCTGAGAATCCAAATTCCTGCTGAATCCGGATTACGGCAATCGACAGCACCTGCCGGTCAAGGAAGCTAAGGCCGGTGGCGATAAACACCAGGAAAACAACAAACCATCGGAAGTAGTTTTTCTTCATTATATCTTAACGCACTAACTTAAATTTTGTCAAAAATAAACCGCCAAAATACCAAATGCAAGGCTTCGCCGGAATTTTTTCAGCCTGTCTGTCCGGAGGGGAAGCAGCCGCTTTCTGGCTATTAGTTTAGTGATCTGGCAGCATACCCTTGTGGATTGGCCGCAATGGCCGGCAGTTGGCTCGATGCCGCAGTTGCTCGCACTTTTTTACGCAGATCGGCCGGCATGGGACAATAATATTTTTTTTCATCTCTGGATTTTCTTGTCGAAAAGATTGGCAGAGGACATCGTCTGGGCATATCTGAGGCGCCGGTGGGAATCGATTATCCGGCCATGGATGATTTTTGTCGTCGTTTGCGTGGCCACCCAGGTATTGCAACATTACCTTACACTAACCAGCGTATGGACACAAGCGAGTTGGTGAAATTGTCTTTGACTTTTGTGAACGGCGCGCTTTTTTTTGCCGGATACTGGTTTATCACCATGTCCGTTTTTTGGGGTCCAATGCTGGTAGGTTTAAGAAGGTACCGCCATCAAATAGGCTGAGAGTTATCTTACTGGTATTCCTGGTGGCTTATGTTAATCTTTATTAGAATGGTTTACATCAAATAATTCCAAGGCTTTCATGGTTTACGACTTTTATATTTGGCTGAGCCTTCGGTTCGCATTTCATTTAAAAAGGGCCATTTGATGATAATTTTGAAGTTTTGTTTATACCAGATGGCTCCGTCAATGGTCACCGTCCAGGTGACCTGGTTTGCTTTGATTATGGTGATAACCTACTATCTGACAAAATGGATGGGAAAATCTTCCTGGCGGTGGGTCATCGGCGGGATCAAGCCTGCCTCGCCCACCAGGGCTTGACCGGTTGCGCGGCGAAACCACAGCTTTGGGCAGAGAGCTAAACCTGATACTTAGACGGCCGCTTGTGAAGCGACCATTCGAATAGGGCATAGAACGCTAACGCAGGCCAATGCCAAGCGGGCTGAAAATGCAGGGTCATCGCAATGTGCAATAAAATAAAACCTCTGACTGTGGAAACGATGGGCACCAGAGCGCCGTGCTCATTTTTCTGCTTCGTTAAGTGGCCTGCGACTTGTCCGAAAACCATTATCAGGGTTGCGGCTGCGCCAAAAAGTATTGTCCAAAGGCCCGTTTCTTTGAGCCTCCAAAATACTACCAGCGTGATCAAGGCGAAAGCATCCCCCACCAGCATGGTCCTGTTCCAACCAAAGACGACGGGAAAGGTTTTGTAACCCGTGGCTTTGTCCGCCTCAATATCTTTTAAATACCCGATCAAGACGAAGTTTGCATAGCCAAAAAAGGTGATCAAAATGTAACCATAGCCGTAGGTGGGGAATTCCCAGTCAGTTTGGGGTTGCGAGACAAAATAGCCCATTACCGGTAACAATAGCACAATCCACGCATTGTAAAAGGGGCCGCCAAACCAAAGGTGCTTTTTGACCAGCGAATATGTGGACAGGCCAAACACCGAGGCAATGCTGAGCCAGAAACTCAGCGGGTGCAGCCAGCAGATGAGCAGACCGGAGAGCAGCAGGCCCGAAACGCTGATAAACATGACCGAACCGATGGATATGATTTCCCGGGAGAGTGGTCGATAGGGTGCCGAAAGCTTATCGGTGTCGGTCTGGAAACAGTCGGTAAGCGCCTGACCGAAACCGTAGCCGAGAAAAAACGGAACAAAAGCAAGCCAGCACTTCCACTCCGGAGTCACTGAGGTTTTGCCCATGGCGATTCCCATTGCGCCTGCCGCCCCTGATACAAACAGCAGGTAGGGGCGCATCTGCACAGAGTATGCAACCCAAAACGAGCCGGAATAAAGAGGATGATACTTTTTGACGGGGTATTTCATTTTTGCTAATCAGGCATTGAGCAATTGGATAGCTTGGGGTAAAACTGAAACCCTGATATCGGTTGACTCGGCTGTCTCTCCATCGCACTCAAAGATTATCGGTGTGGCAGAGCAGATTTGGAATTGATCAACCAGGGTGGAAATCCTTCTAGGGCCTGTATGGAACTTTCCTTTTTCCAATGACATCAGCGTGCGCACCAGCTCCCACGTGCTCATGTTCGCACAAATATTTAGCCCAAGCACGCCGTCGTCGGGTAAAATGTTCTGCTGGTAGTGAAAGCTGCCGGAAACATAGGGAACTTTTAGTAGGTTGATATTGGAAAGACCAATCAGGAGCTCTGTACCGTTAAAATGAACTCGGACAGCTTTGTTGCGATAGGAAAGGATCGTTTTTAAGGCGGTATAGGTGATCGCCGCCTGGGTATTGATTTGCTTGATCCGCGTGAGAACTTTCCCAGGATTGTTAAAATGCCAGTTGCCCTCCGCTGTCACGCCCATGCTGGCATTGATGATGAAGTATCTTTTTTGATTGATATGGGCCTGGTCAATATAATTGATTTCACCCGCGTCTTGCAGTGTGATTGAATCTGTACGGATTCGGACTGGGATGTTTCCTACAAAGCTTCGGAACGGCTTTAAAAAGTCATTGCTGGACCCGAGCCCGATCGCACCCAGACGATGCTTATCCGGCTCATTTCGTTCTAAAAGCATGTTGGCTATTTGATGGATGCTGCCATCTCCGCCCGCTGAAATGATACAGCTCTGTTGGTCAGTACTTAAAATTGGGTGTAGTTGAACGGCAAGATCGGCTATGCTTTCCGTAACCATCTCTTTTGCCAAAGGTAGTTGACCGATCACCTGGCTGCGGATGCTTTTCCATCTCATCCACCCTTTCCCCTGATGGCAATGCGGATTGATAACGATAAATGTCGGTTTGTTCTCAGTTACAGGCACCTGGCGTCGATGTTTACGCAATCGTTGTTGGTTAAATTGAAATCGCTCACAAGGCAATAGTCGTAGCTGTTGACAGCAATGCTTTTGAGCGAGTGAAAAATTGCGTCTCCCTTCTTGCAACATACCAGCAAATGGCTTATGCCCCTTTTTTGAAGGTCATGTAAAACCTCATTGATGCCTTCCAGGTTGTGGGGCGCGTGATTATACAGGACTGAGAAGGAGATGGTATCTCCTTCCCCGGGCAACTTTCCATATTTGGCACGAAAGCATTTTTTTAGCAGCCGCAGACCAAATTTATACGCAGGTGCAACGCTGCTGATTTTTACGCGATACATCTTAAAGGAATGAAAATGGCCCAAGCCGCTTTCAAATAGCGTATAGTATGTGCCAGGTACATCCTGCTGGTCGAACAATCGTACCCCAAATTTTGGATGGTTTTGTCTGGATATAGGCGCGTTTCTCATCCTTGCCGATGCCGGTATAGTAAGGTAGGTAAAATCATATATCCAGGTTGCTGAAAAGGCACGCGAGATCATTTTTAATACGGGTATGTTGCTGGATTTGGCTGTCATGTAGTTTTTGGTAAGTCCATTTGGCTCAAAAAACTGCCCGTGCATTTGCTGGGCCAGCTTTGTTCCCAATCCCATTTTTCTTCGATTTAAAGCGATTTTCGCATCGAATCCAAAACCCGCCTGCATGCAGTTACCGTTGACCTCAATGGTAGTTTGAGCGCCGATCGCAGTGCCAGCAATGTGCTGCTGCGGATCGGTCGCTAGTAGCGCCTGAAAGTTAGTGAAGACGATAGCCCGGCTCAGAAAGTGGTCTTTGACGATTTCGAGCTTGATAGAGCCACCCTGCACAATGCCCTTTTCAAAAAGCAAAAGAGGTTGATTGAGCGCTTCCGAGTAGGGAACGATGCGATAGTCCTTATTGGTCATGGCTGGTGCGCGGAAGCAAATACCTGGTACATTCCTGTACTTTCATCGGCCGTATGTTCGTCCAGTTGCTTTATGCCCAAAACCTGGCAGAAGCTGTTTTTGTCGGCGCGATTACGTAAAAATGTACGCCACACAATCGTGTGGCGCTGGGATTGCAATAGGGCTGACACATCTCGAAGATAGTCTGTATTTTCAAAGCTGAGCATATCTGATAACGAATAAAAAACGGGCGTTGAGAAGTGGTCCTTATAAGTTTGTACAAAGCTCAACAGGTCATGGGTATGGTAGTGAACCGCTAGCCTTGAAGAGGAGAGTCGCGATTTCGCCTTTTCCAGTACGTGGTTTTGCAATGATGGCGGAGTGTCTGTCTGCCTCATTTCACTTAAATGCCCGTTAAATATCAGGTGAAACATAAAACTGCTATGCGCCTTTCCGTTGCCGATCATTTCGTCCAGCGCGGAAGGGATGTAAGAAACCGTCGCATCCTGGCTGATAAATGCGGCGTCTTCATTACCCCAAAGCCGGTATATGAAGCGCATCGAAAAAACGCCGAGCAGTAATTTCCACCGTTTTTGGGGAAAGCTTTTTGGGATTCCCTTCTCAGTGAGGGTTCCTCGAAAGTTTCTTCCCAGAAATAAGTTTAAAAACGGACGTATCCGGCGGAGAAATTTTTCAAAATGCCCTGTGTGGACAACCCCTAGGCGGATTGATGCGATGTGATGCATCCAGTAGCGTTTGCAACATGCCGACAGCTCCCCCTGAATTTGACCAAACCAATTCTCTCTCTGACGCGGCGCGGCAGGATTGTGCCCGCAAAACATCAGATAGTCTTCCACGCTGAGCACCTTCAATGCGGCCAGTTTTAACTGCAAAAGAAACAATGCGTCTTCATTCGCGTCAACGGCATGGATTTCACTGACGGCGTCATTATCCAGCAAAGCGATCACCCTTTCACCGCTGCCTGCTACTGCGACAATGGTTTTGCTACCGGCTGCGTGCAGAACATCCCTTTCGATGCGGTTATCTTCGTTGACGTGGGAATAATATAGCATATCGGTTGCTGTAACGCCGTTATAAGCCCGGATCATTTGTCCAATCTTGCTGCTGCTGCATCAATGCCCTCAGATAAGCGGCAATATCACCACCGGATTCATAGAACAGATTGGCAATCGTTGAAGGATGGCACCGGATAGCTGTGTGGCCAGAGGTAAACTCGAGCTGTATCTCAGAGCAAACGCTTCCCAGGTAAAGCGGTTCCCAGTTTGCTGATTGACATGACTTCTCGAAGGCAATTCGCTTCTTCTGCGGAACAGTAAACAGCAGTTCGTACTCTCCATGCGGCCCTGCCAGAAGCATCCATTCAGGCAACTCGGCCTGCCGGTGCACTAGCAGTGCATCGGCAGACAATACATTGATTAAAGGCGTTTGCAGACAGAATCCGATCTGGTTGACCTCTGACAGAACGGCAAGCGCAGCAAAAAGCCCGTCGCTTGTATCGATACATACATTGGCGTGCTCGCCGATCAAATCCATTTCTTTCAGGCGGGCTGTCGGAAGGAATTGGACTTCCAGCGAGCGGTCAAAGAAGCGTGAGTAGCCAAAAGCATTGCCGGTACCGAGCTTTGCAGTGGTATAGAGCGCATCTCCAGGGTTTGCTCCGGTGCGTAACAGCGGCTCACCGGTTTTGATATGGGCAAAAGCAGTGACACTTACAGAAACAGTATCAGAGGAATTCGTATCACCGCCGAGCACATAGATCTGGTAGCAATCGCAGGCCTCGTTGACGCCCCGCTGAAATTCCAGTATCCAGTCCTGATTTTGATGCATTGGCAATTGCAGCGATAGCAAAATGCCTTCGGGAACCGCGCCCACAGCGGCAATATCGCTTATCGGAGCGGTTACCGACATCCAGCCGATCAGATAGGGGCTCTCATAGAGACCGGTCTTGATCTCCTCGTGAATGCCGTCGGTTTTCAGTACCAGGTATTGGCCGTTGTAGCGAAGTATTTCCGCGTCGGCTTGCATCAATTGATTGAGCTGGTTCGGATGCCTGGCAAACCTGCCGGCGATGTTGCGGATAAAGCCAGCTTCCTTATGGGTGTTTGTTACCATATCGATCATCTAGCCCGTGCAGGCCCATCGCAGCTTTGTGCCCGATACGCAAAAGTAGTTACTTTTCTGCCAAATGCCCCAGCTGCTCCACGTTTACTTGGCGGGCCGATGAACGGTTCACGGATGTGCGATAAAAAATGGTAGGTCCAGGTTCCGGATCAACGGATCGGCCGTGCTATGCATGAGCATGTTCGAAAATGCGTTGCGGCCGTAGGATCCCATCACTACCAAAGTCTTTTGTTTGTCGGCAAGGTAGGTAAATAGTTCCGGATGCGTCCGGCCATGCAGTTTTTTGAAATGAACATTCGAATAGTGCAAACTGATCAACTGGGCGAGCTTGTCGGCATTCGGATCCTCGCTTTGGCCGTCATCGATTACCTGCACGATGGTCATCCGGCAATCTTCAAACTCGGGCAGCAGGTAAGAAAACTGTTTGATCGCATGGACCGCAGCGGCATTTCCATCATAGGCAAAAACGATCTCTTCGATGCCCGAAAATAGCCTTGGGGCAATCAGTACCGGGCACTCCACCGAATTGAGCAGCTCTTTGACAAAAACGCTGGGTTTGGCCTGATCGGAAGGTTCAAATGCCAATTCACTGCTTATTATCAGCAGGTCCGCATAACGGCTTTCGGCCAGAATTTCTTCAAGTGGTTGGTGTGAGTCAGTGCGTACACTGGCAGCGACACCTTGCTGACCGCAGATCGTGCGGAAAGTGTTTTCGCTGTCATCATGTATGGCTTTTCTTTCGCGGTAACCCGGAAGCTCAGACAGTTCGGCAGTCGCCCCGTTCTGTAGTACAAATGTCGATTTGCCAGCCTGGATATTATCTCCTGCATTGTTTTTAATGAAGACGCCGGTCAGGCGGGACTGCGACAGGGAGGCCAGGTAGCAGCCAAACCGGACATCGCCGGGGTTGAGGCGGTCAGCATCGATCGCAATTCGAATGTTTTTCATGATGGTTGATTGGTTAAACGGTTTCAGGCAGATGGCTTTTCATCGAACCAGTCGAAGCCAGGTTGGTATACCATTGGAAAGCTTCTTCCAAAAGGTGCGGGGTGTGGCCGCCGCGGCGGCAGGCCCGTTGGTGGTAATCTGCAAGCTCGTCACGGTAATCCGGATGCGCGCAGTGCCGTATCACGGCCGCCGCTTTTTGTCTTGGAGCAAGACCCCTCAGATCGGCCAGTCCCTGCTCTGTGACTATGATATCGACGTCGTGTTCGGAGTGGTCCACGTGGGTGACCATTGGTACTATTCGTGAAATGCTGCCGCCTTTGGCGATGGATTCGGTCACGAAGATGCTCAGGTAGCTGTTTTGAGCGAAATCCGCCGACCCGCCAATGCCGTTGACGATTTGGCTGCCGGATATGTGCGACGAATTGACATTACCATAAATGTCACATTCCAAGGCTGTATTGATGGCGATGATGCCTAATCGCTGGATAATTTCTGCTGCATTGGTTATGTCTTGCGGACGCAGCACTATTTGGTGCCGGTATTTTTCGAAACCCGACAGAACCCGCTGGTAGCACTCCTCAGACAATGTAATAGAACTACCCGAGGCGAAATCGAGTTTTCCGCTGTCGATCAGTTTGAATGTACTGTCCTGCAACACTTCTGAGTACATCGTCAGGTGCTGAAAGTCCCCGTCAGCGAGCCCAGCAAGTACAGCGTCAGCAATTTTACCTATCCCAGCCTGTATGGGCCGCAGGGAAGGAGCGAGCCTGCCCCTTTCAATTTCACTTTCAAAAAAGCGCAGCAAATGCCTGGCGATGGCCTCCGCTGATTTGTTGCCGGCTACCGTCTCGGCGGGGCTGTCCTTTTGATTGGTGAAGACGATCGCCACGATTTTTTCAGGATCGCAGGCCATCGTTTCCTGGCCAATGCGCTGCCAGACGTCGGTGATGGGAAGGATAGCCCTACCGGTAGGATCTTCGGGAAGAAATATGTCGTGAATGCCTCGTATGGTTTCCGGTACGGCCTGATTGATTTCCACAATCACCTTGCCGGCGCGTTGCAGGAAAATGGGCGAATTGCCCACCGAGGTGGTAGGGACGATGCTGCCATCAGCCTCAATGCAGGCTGCTTCAACGATGGCTATATCGATAGCAGGTAAGAAGCCGTTGCGGATATGGGCGGCGGTTTCACTCAGGTTTTCATCGATGTAATACAGTCCCCCTTCATTGATAATTGTACGCATCACCGGGTCTGACTGGAAAGGGAGCCGCATGGCGATTGAGCCAGCCGTTGCAAGTTTACCGTCCGTACCTTGCCCGAGCGATGCTCCGGTCATCAATGTAATGCGGCTAGGGGCGGTTTCAGCATTTTCGGCAAAAGCTGCCAGTACGGCTTTACTGTCGCCCGATCTGGTAAAACCGCTTGCGGCGACGGTCATGCCATCCTCTATGAAAGCTGCGGCACTCCGGGCAGACATGATTTTTGAAGCAAGACCTTTATGTTTAATTCTGGAAGTGTCCGGCATGATTACGCTTGTTTGGGTTACCAGCAAATCTTTTTGTTTAATTAACTACCTCAAAATAAGCGCTGTGCCGGCTGAAAAAACTTGATCGTCCTTATGTCTGCATATGATCTGCGTCAGTTTTTATCCTGCCGGGAATTGACCGCTCAGTGCAAGCGCAACATTACATTAGTAAAAACCCTGGCTGGGGTGGATTTACTTTTTACAGGGAAAGTTGTTGTACATTTGATGCCCGTCTCGTTCTGAATTACCCCGTGGCATGAAATTGAACTTTGTTATTTTGTTGGTTGATGACGATGAGGATGATCGGCAGATATTTGTAGAAGCGATGAAGGTTTTGAAGCTATCTGCCCAGGTAGTTCAGGCTACAAATGGCCTTCACGCGCTCGGTTTGATTAAGGATCCGGCGGTGCCAAAACCTGACATCATGATTTTCGACTTAAACATGCCGCGCATGAATGGACTTGAACTACTTTGTGCTGTGAGGGCTCAAAGCGGTTGTGACCAAATTCCAATAGTCATTTATTCGACCTCATCCAGGCCAGAAGACATTAATCAGTGCCTTGCGTCCGGTGCCGATACTTACCTTCCAAAACATAGTTCTTTTGCACAGCTGTGTAAGGACCTTCTCGGTGTGTTTCAGCAATATATTTCGGGTGATATCCATGGTGACGATCAGGTATGAAATCCACGCCAACATCCCCACACGGAGAATACCCGGGATTAATCCTGGGATTGCTGCGGAGGAAAAGTGGGGTCGATCTGCTTAACTACAAGCAAACGACCCTGGGGCGAAGAATTTCAAGAAGGCTCGATGAACTGAATCTGTCTGACGTCGGCGAGTACTACATGCTACTTCAAGATAGTGAACAGGAGCAGCATTTGCTTTGTCAGCAGATGCTTATTCATGTTACCAGCTTTTTCAGGGACGAGAAAGGCTTTGAGGATTTATGCAGACAGGTCATTCCTGATTTGATTGCGGATAAAGGCTTGGAGCATACTGTGAGAGTCTGGGTTTGTGGTTGTTCAACCGGAGAAGAAGCTTATTCCATTGCGATCTGCCTGCATGAACATTTAGAAAAGCTCGGCAATCTCTCACGGGTCAAAATCTTTGCTTCCGATGTCTCCGAACCGGTCATTACAAAGGCCAGACAAGGTCTGTACAGCAAGCAAGCTACTGAAAAAATTTCGCCAGAGCGCCTTGAAACGTACTTCACCGCAACCAAGGAAGGATATCGTATCAAGCCCTTCATCCGTGATATGTGCGTGTTCGCTGTACATAACGTGCTTTCAGACCCTCCCTTTGCCAAAATCGACCTGCTTACCTGCCGCAACCTGCTTATTTATTTCCAACCGGTGCTCCAAAAAAAAGTGCTGGCAACATTTTCTTACGCAATCAATCCGGGAGGTTATCTCTTTCTTGGCAAATCTGAAACCAGCGGTCCGTCGGGCAGCTTCGAGAGTGTCAACAAGAGCGCCAATATTTTCGTTAATAGACAACCTACCACCACATTCAATCAGGATAGTAACCGGGCTAGCAATAAGCCAGTTGTAACCCAACTTAATCACTTAGGTAACTTCATGGAGAAAAAGGATTTCCAAATCGCGGCAGACGAACTGCTTTTACAAAAGTATGTGCCTGTTGGTGTTGTGGTCAATGAGTCGTTTGATATTGTGGACTTCCGCGGTAACACTGGTTTTTTTATCGAACCAAGCCCGGGTATCGCCAGCTTCAATGTGCTCAAAATGGTACGAAAGGGGCTTTACTATGATTTAAATGAACTTTTAAATAAAGTTCGCACTGAAAGGGTGCCTGTAAAAAGGGAAAACATCGCCCTGGAGCATGAGGGAAAGCTGCTGCGCATTACGCTGGAAGTGCAGCCGCTTCCGTCCACGCGTGAAAAATACTATCTGGTTATGTTTCAAACAGTCCAATCCATGTTATCAGGTCCGGTTTCAGGGGATGGCGGAGACGACGCCCGCGACCTTAGGATTTTGCAGCTTGAACAGGAACTGGTCCAGAGTCGCGAACAACTCAGGACATTGAGCGAGGAACAGGAAGCAGTGAATGAGGAGTTCCAATCGGCAAACGAAGAGCTAAAATCGCTCAACGAGGAATTGCAGACATCGCAGGAAGAAGTCATTTCCATCAATGAAGAACTGATGATCCGCAACAAGGAACTAGCCGAAACCAACGACCAACTGACGAAGGCAACAGACTACGCTGAATCGATAAATAACACCATTAACGACGCGCTATTGGTACTCGACGCAACAATGCGCATTAAGTCGGCCAATGCAACTTTCTATGAAAAGTTCCATGTACTGCCTCAACAAACGGAAGGAAAGCTGCTTTTTGATCTTGGAAACGGACAGTGGGACATTGCGCAATTACGGGAACAGTTGCTGCAAGTACTACCCTCAAAAAAACCGGTTTCTTCGTTTGTCGTTTCAAATGACTTTCCCATGATCGGGAAAAAAGTCATGAAACTAAATGCAAGGCAAATTAAAGGTGCTACCAAGGGTGATGAATTGATTTTACTGGCCATAGACGACATCACCGAGCTTACCATGGCCAACGAGCGCATCCAGGAAAAGCAGGAACTACTTGAAGTTAACGAGGAAAGACAAAGGCTGGCGATTGAAGCTACGCACTACGGTATCTGGGATTATGAAATAAAAAGTGACCTGCTTTTTCTTTCCAAGGAAGCGCAGCAAATTCTTTCAAAGGACTCCATTTCATTTCCAGGGTGGCGGGGGCTGTTGGATGGCGTGGCCTCAGCTGATCTGGAGCGCGTTCAATCGGCATTTGAAAACGCAATTGAAAGCAGTTCAGCGGGTTTCTTCGCAGAAGAATATAGGCTTATAGATGCCCGGAACCAGTCAACACGTTGGGTAAGCAATCACGGCAAGGCGATATTCGATGAAAAAGGAAAAATCAAGCGCTTTACAGGCATCATTGGAGACATTACTGAGCAGAAAGTTAGCGAGAATAAGCTTAAGGAAGCTTTGGCCCGCCTTGATCTGGCATTACAGGCAGGACAGATTGGTTCGTGGGAGTTGAGACTTAGTGATATGACACTTGTCACCTCAGGCCGCTGTAAAGCCAATTTCGGCTTACCAGCCCAGGCTGAACTGACTTATACTATTTTGCAAAACATGATTTTGCCTGAGGACAGGCCGCAAATGCAGGAAGCAGTGCAAAGGGCGTTGCATCTGAATGAGCCCTATCATTGCGAATACCGGATCCACTGGCCAGACGATTCCATACACTGGATCGAGGCTTCCGGTACTGTGCAAACCGACTCGCAAGCCAATCCGGTCGCTATGATCGGCGTTACAACTGATATTACAGAACGCAAGGATGTTGCTCAGAAGCTCGAATACAGTGAACAACATTTCAAGACCTTGGCCAACAGCTCTCCCGTGATGGTGGGAATGTCAGATGCCGAAGGCAATTTTTACTTTTTTAATAGCGTCTGGCAGAAATACATCGGTGTCTCCGAAGCCGTGTTACGAGGGAACAAATGGACGAATTACATGCACCCTGACGATCTGGTGGGCTTTGCCGACTTACAACAATCAGCTTCTGCAAGAAACGCGCGTTTTCAGCGTGATATAAGGCTCAGAACAATGGGTAAGTATCGTTGGGTTACATGTATTGCCCAGCCAAGATTTGGTGCAGATAACAAATTTGCCGGTTACACGATGGCTTGTACCGACATTCACGACCAGCGGGCTGCAAACGAGGAACTAGAGCGCCGCATAGAAGAACGTACCGGTGCGCTCAGAGATTTGAATGACGACTTGCAGGACCGCAACAGGGAGTTGAAACAATTCGCTTATGTTACCTCCCATGATTTGCAAGAGCCGCTTCGCAAAATAAAGCTATTTGCGGGCATGTTGCTCGCAAAGGAATCCGGGGACAATACCTACCACGTCGACTATCTGCAAAAGATAGAGTTTTCTGCCAGTCGCATGATAGGCCTTATCCATGACCTGTTGAACTACAGCAGTATTCAGGATCGCGCAACGGCGTTCACTCCCGTCGATTTATCAAAGATTGTGCACAACGTTTTGGCGGACTACGACTTATTGATCCAAGATAAACGTGCGGTTATATCACTGGGGACTCTGCCAACGATTGACGCGGTACCGTCGCAAATAAATCAGCTATTTTATAACCTGATCGGCAATTCGCTAAAATTCTCAAAGTCGGATTCTGTGCCTGAGATTTCTGTTACATCTGCATATTTGCCTCAAAATGAAATCAGTGATCTGGGGCTGAATGAAAGCCAGGACTATGTCAAGATCGTCGTATCGGATAATGGCATCGGGTTCAGCCCTGAATACGATGAGCGGGTATTTGAAATATTCCAGCGTTTGCATGATCGAAACGAATATACCGGAAATGGTATAGGCTTGGCACTATGCAAACGGATCGTTGTCAATCACGGAGGGTTGATTTTGCCATTCAGTGAAGAAAATTGTGGCGCTCGATTTGAAATCATCCTGCCCGACAAGCAAAATTTGCCCAACTGACCGTTGGTCAGCAAGTTCCTTGCGCTTTGAATATGGGCGGTTTCGGATTGCCGGATATGGTTAGTTTTTTAGCCACCGTTTTTGTTGAATCAGCTCCGAGAGTGCTACACCGATCTTGGCGTGGCCGCGTACATTAATATGGTCATCAATGGTGAAATAATAGCGCCGGTCGAGCAACGGATGCACGTTCACGAAGTAAATTTCTGGCATGGGTTTGATCGATTGGTAGGCCTGGAACTCCCCGACGATGGGGAAATTGTAAACACCCAGATCGAATACGACGATAAGGCCTTTGTAGCGGGTTCTGATGCGGCTTAGATATGGAAAAAATGCTTCCGCATGTTCCAGCTTTCTTACCGAAGGAGCAACCGGTTTGGCGGCTGCCTGTGCGATAGCAGGAGGGGGAGTTTTCTTAAAGGCCTCGCCAATCAGCCAGCGGAGGGTTGCAAAAATGCCTTTGAAGGGGAAGTAGGTGCTACTGACCTTATTTTGCCGCTCGGCTACATCAAACCCATGCTTGTCAATGCTGGGGTTCTGGGCTTTCAGAAGGTTGGCTTTATTCTCTTCCAGATCATTGTCGCAGTATTGGATAATAAGCAACTTACATGAATCCATTTCCACTTCATCCAGCAGACTTGTCTCGCGATGTGACCCATAAGAGGTGATGGCGGTATTCAGTACACGCGTGTTAAGTTTCCGCTCAATGATCTCTGAAAAGCGCTCGGACTGCTCAACACCCCAACCCATGCCGTGAGAGTCGCCCAGGATGATAATGGAAGGATTTAGCAAGGATGCTTCGTCGTCGCGTACCCCAAGGGAGTTGGTTTTTATTTCTATATCGAATTCAGGGTTTTTAAACCTGCCTGTAATATTAGGACGAAACCGGTAGGTTAATAATGAATCGTATTGCGAAAGCGTGGAATTGAAATTGGTAGTGTTCTTAAATGAGCCCGCATATTGTTGCCGAACCCAGTTAACGTAATTCTCTGAAAACGGCCCCTTAGTTTGGTATTTAGCAATATACCAGCTGCCTCCGATCAGGGCCGCTTCGGCAATCACAAACAGCCCGAACAGCAGAAAAAACCGTTTTGGACTGGATTTCGCAAATGACCAGATGATAATGGTCATGCCAATTGGAAATACTAAAAAATATAAGGGAAAAATAGTGGAATGCCTGACAAAGAAGTCCTGGCGAAATAGCGCCATGCAAATCAGCAGCAAGCCCGATAGAAAAGCGATCAGGTTCATTTAAGGATCAATTATGTGGTGTTTCTGATAAGTATTTGCATTATATATATCTGGACACAACAATTTTAATCAGTGTTGCGAACACCATCCGTATCTTTTGAGGAGACAATGAGCCAATGGGAAAGATGATTTAGCTGGCGTAAAAAGGCTGTCATTGAAAAGTATAAGGCTTCCGTGGATATGTATAAGCCGGCCACCTGAGCGAACAGCAACTTTGCATCATTCAATTAAACAATCTGCAATGATGACAAAGACAGTTTTAATTACAGGCGCTTCTTCGGGATTCGGGAAGGATGCTGTAAGGTTATTTCAAAAAAATGGATGGAATGTGATTGCGACGATGCGCACGCCGGAAAAAGAAACCGAGCTCGGCGCACTCGACCGTGTGGCGCTTGTGCGCCTGGACGTGACCGATAACCACAGTATACACCAGGCGGTAGAAGAAGGCATTTCTCTGTTCGGAGGAATTGATGTGGTGGTAAACAATGCAGGATACGGTTCGCTGGGTGCGCTGGAAGCAGCCCCGGCCGAAGTGGTACGGCAGCAGTTCGATGTCAATGTGTTTGGCGTAATAGAGGTTATCAAGGCTGTGTTGCCTCACATGCGCCGCAATAATAGCGGCGTAATTATCAATGTCTCGTCGATGGGCGGCAGGGTCGCTTTCCCTTTTTCGACCTTATATCATGCGACCAAATACGCGGTGGAGGGTATTTCCGAATCGCTACAATACGAGCTTGAACCGTTGGGTATTAAGGTAAAAATCGTGGAGCCGGGTGGTTACAAAACTGATTTTGCTGGCCGCTCGATGGCAACTTTTGGTACGGGCGATTTGTTGGATTATTTGCCTGCATACGATGCTTTCGCAGGCCAGATCGATAGTTGGCCCATGTCTGATCGCGTCTGGGAAGTGGCGGAAGGGATTTTTCAGGCCGCAAATGATGACTCCTGGCAACTTCGTTACCCAGTCGGTGCCGATGCAGTGCAGTTACTGCAGGCCAGAAAGGAGATGGACGACCAGGCAATTAAAAACATGATTTCGGGCCTGATTTAATGTCAGGCCAGTTTAGCTAGTTAAATGCGATGACCAGCCCGTACCTTGATATCGAAACGATCGGTGGCCTGCACGACTATGTAGGTGCTCCCAGGCCCAAACACCCGCTGATCAGCCTGATCGATAATACACAGTTTTACGCGCGATGCCCGCGCGAGCTTACTTCGTTTCGTTTCGGCTTTTATACGATCTCCTGTAAGCGAATCCACGGGATCCTTAAATATGGAAAAGGCCATTATGATTTCAGCGAAGGCTCCTTGATGTTCACCGCGCCCTGGCAGGTTATAACAGGCAGTATTGACGAAGGAGGTGTAGAAGAGGGGTGGGCATTGTTTATCCATCCTGATCTGCTCAATGCGTCCGAGCTGGGTAAAAAAATGCACCAATACTCGTTTTTTAATTACGACGTCAATGAAGCATTACACATTTCCGATGACGAAAAGCAGGTAGTCCGCGATTGTGTGGCAAAGATCGAGCGTGAATATTCGCAGAATATTGACAAGCATACCCTCAGGCTCATTACCGGCAATGTGGAACTGCTGCTCAATTATTGTGACCGGTTCTACGACCGCCAGTTCTACACGCGGGCCAAAGTGAGCAATGATTTGGTGCAGCATTTTGAAAGACTCCTAAACGATTACTTCTCGCAGGATACATTAATTGAGAAAGGATTGCCAAGCGTCAGGTATTTTGCCTCGGAGCTGAATCTCTCACCCAATTACCTCTCCGATCTGTTGAATCGTTTTACCGGCAAGACTACCCAGGAGCATATTCATTTGCGGATGATCGACAAAGCCAAATCGCTGTTATGGGGAACTGGTCAGTCGATCAGCGAAATCGCTTACGATCTTGGCTTTGAGCATCCTTCCCATTTTACCAAAATATTTAAAGCCAAGACCGGCAAATCACCCAGTGAGTTCAGAAACCTGAATTGACGCTTATCCGGCAAAGGGCATCGCAGGATAAAAATAACCTCATAGTATCACGTATAGCCGCGGCCATGGTTAACTTTAAAGGTTAATATTACCTAAAATAAGAAGGCTATGGCGATTAAAACAAAACGTATTTACCAGTCCGCTGCGGCCGCAGACGGCTACCGGATACTGGTAGACCGTCTCTGGCCGCGTGGGCTTACAAAAGATGCGGCCGACATTGACCGCTGGATGAAAGAGGTGGCGCCATCGGACGCGCTGCGAAAGTGGTTTCATACCCATGCGGAGGAATGGGACGAGTTTAAAGCGCGCTATGCGGCAGAGTTGGAAGATTCGAAAGCACTGAAGGATCTCCGCCAGATAACTTCCGAGAATGAGGTGGTTACCCTGCTTTTTTCTGCAAAAACAGAGGACCGTAACCAGGCACTCGTCCTAAAAGAGCTGCTGGAAAAAGTCTGACCACTACGCTCAACGTTCCAATCTTACAATAAGGCCCTCATCTCCGCTCAGCAGAAGATTATTATCTATTCGCAGACCGATGCGCTCGGTTTCGGTGCTGATGATAATTTCTCCCGTGAAACTTTCTATTTTAGGCCTGAAATAGCCAGGTCTGTGGCTGAGGTTGAGCACCACCAGGAAACGGTCGCTGTCGTTCTCCCGAATGTATGCAATCAGCTGTTTGTCTGAATAAACCGGAGTGTACCTGCCCGTCTGGAACGCCGGGTGTCTTTTGCGCAAACTAATCAGGCTATGGTAAAAAGACAGCATTGAGTCCGGGTCGTCCTTTTGTAATTCTACATTCGCCCGGCGAAAGTTAGACGGCAGGCGAAGCCAGGGTTTTGTCGAAGAAAAACCGGCGAACTCCTCTTGATTCCACTGCATTGGCGTGCGCGCAGGGTCACGGCTGACGTTGCGATCGGGCATATTCAAACCCTGAGGGTCTACAACCTCGTCCTGCGGAATTGGAACGTCGCGCATCCCGATTTCGTCACCATAATAGATTGTAGGAGTACCGCGCAAGGTGAGCAGAAGCATAGCCGCCACACGTGCCTGGGATCGACCCACACGGCTGGCCACCCGGGGCTGATCGTGATTGCCGAGCACCCAGTTGGGCCAGCCGTCGGCCGGCAGCGCACCCTCGTATTCGTCGATCGCACGCGCAATTTGCTCCGAATCCCACGGCAGGGTCAGCAGCTGGAAATTGAACGGAAGATGCGCGCCTGACTTATCGGCTCCATAGTAGGTGACCAATTTGTGAATGGGCAGGTATATCTCCCCGATCAGCACGCGGTCCTCGTACTGATTGGTTACCTGCCGCATCATTCGTACGATTTGATGCACTTCGGGCTGATCGGTGGAATACACGGGGTCGTGATACTCATAGATCAGATCCCTCTCATCAAATGGCGAATTCGGCGCTACCGGGTTGTTACGAAGCTGCTCGTCTTTAATCATATGCCACATGACATCCACACGGAAGCCATCGACGCCCTTGCGCAGCCAATAATGGATTACGTCCATCATGGCTCTCTGGACCTCGGGATTACGCCAGTTCAGGTCGGGTTGTTGTTTCAGGAAAGCGTGATAATAGTATTGGCCCGTCGGTTCGTCCCATTCCCAGGCGTGGCCCCCAAAGACGCTGAGCCAGTTGTTAGGCAGCGCACCATTCTCTCCGGCATCATGCCAGATGTACCAATTCCGTTTCGGATTATCCTTTGATGAGCGCGATTCGAGAAACCACGGATGCTGATCGGACGTGTGGTTAGGTACCAGATCCAGGATCAGCTTCATCCCTCGACTATGGACCTGATCTAACAATTCGTCAAAATCCTCCATAGTGCCAAACAAAGAATGTATTCCCCGGTAGTCGGAGATGTCATAGCCGAAGTCCGCCATCGGCGAGGGATAAATGGGGGAAAGCCAAACACAATCCACTCCAAGCCATTGCAGGTAATCCAGTCGCTGGACGATGCCCGTAAGGTCGCCGATGCCGTCGCCGTTCGCATCATGGAACGAGCGGGGGTATATCTGATAAATCACGCCGGTTTGCCACCATACGTGACGGGCGCCTGCCGGATTCCTATCCGTGATTGTTTCCATAAATTTTTAGTTTGCTAATACGGTCCTGCTGTAAAAAATCACACCAAATTGAAATCGAAAAAATTATAGGAATTATCTGATAAAAAACATGTGTAATCGAAGCAAATTGACTATATTTCAATAAATCAAAATTCTCAGACCATGATGCCTTTCATTAAAGTAACCGGCGAATTCGACGAAAGTCTGAATGTAAGTGTTGAGAAAATCCTGTACTATATGGGGTATAGTCATGGGTGCACGATATTTCTCGGTACCAGTATATCGATTCGCGTAAAAGAATGCGAAGAGGATATCAAAAGGCTTATCGAAGAGGCATATATGCAGGTGGCGTAAGCCTGCCGCCGCACTGGGGGCGTGTAGTATAATCTGTGCCTGCATTTGAACCGATCGCTGATGGGGTAACCTGGTCGGCGATTTTTTGTGCCTCGCCACCCGTAATCGTAGAGTTTTATGATTGTAAAAATGGTATTATTTTAATATATGCAATGCTGATGAGAGGAATTTTGTCCAATCATGGCAAGAATTGACAGTTTTGTAAACTATTGATAAGCAATGCATTTTTTCGGTTATGAATCGACAGGAGTGACCAATACTACATGGGTTAAGATTAATTGAAGTTGGTATTTTGCCGTTGTTTTGATTATTTGTTCGACGGCCAAAAACCTTCTGAAAATATTGCCCTGTCAGCATCCAGTAAAATTCAATACCATGAAACAAGTACAAAACAGTAAAACTAAATACGCGGCGGCAGGTGTCCGTGCGCTGATTGGTCAGATTTTCAATGACCGTAAATTCATCCCCAAGCAGGAATATTCAGAAAACCGCTATTCGGTTCTATATACTTTGAATGATCATTACCAGCATGTGGGGTGCGCTACCCAGGAACAGGCGCAGCTGGTTCAAAGCACGATGCTGACAGATGAAAATCGTGTGCCGGTTGGGATTTATGATTCCCGCGCCGATTCTTTCGAATGGGAAATTGTGGGAGAGTACCTTGCCGCCCAGGGCTCCGAAGAACATCAGCGCAGCCGGGAGGAGGCGATTCTGAATGTCGCCCGGGCTTTGCGTCGCCGCGATGCCAGCTGGCATCCGGAGTATTTGCAGCGCCCTAGCTTTTTTGCGTAAACGGACGCATTTTTTTGAGGGAATGATGTTGCTTCGAGGCCGCTTCTAAGGAGGCGGCCTTGTTTTGTCATAAGACTTGTCTGGTTACAGCTTCGGAATGATGATACGTTTGGGAGAACAACTTGCGGGCAGATTTGTAACGTCTGAGTCGTTGACTTAACTTTCGGACAAACTCTAAATCCTTCACTGATGAGAAAACTCCTAGTTCTTCTTGCGCTTACCATCCTTGTTGCGGCGTCCAAGCCGCGCAAAATTACCTGGGTGGCGATTGGCGATTCGATTACCTATCTCAACGACCACCAAAACGAAACGGGAAATCGCGTAACCAAAGGTTATTTGAGCCTGATCGCGGAGAAATTTCCGCAGGTGAGCTACATCAACCAGGGTCACAACGGATGGACATCGATCAACATCGCCGACAAGATTGAATCATTGCAGCTGGTGAAGGCAGATGTGTACACGGTTTTTCTGGGAACGAATGATTGGTGGCAGGGGAAATCGCTTGGAACGATCACGGACTATGAGCAGGCAAACGGCAGCGGGACTGTTTATGGCGCGTTCAGAGTTATAACCGACAAGTTGAAAGAACTCAATAAAAAAGCAAAGATCATTCTGATCACCCCTATGCAGCGTGGAGACTTTGTCTATATCAACAGCTTTAAAAACAACGCATTCGGGTCATACAAGTCTAAAAAAGATCAGACCCTGGAGCAATTTGCGAATGCTGTTGCGGAAATAGGGCAGAAGGAGAAATGGCCCGTCGTGGATTTGTACCATGACAGTGGCGTTACGTTGGATAATATGGTTCGCTTCAAGCGCTTGAAGGATCCTCAGACTGGAAGCTACAAGGATTATGAGTATCCGGACTACGTTGACATCCCTTTCAATCCCGAAACAGATGAGTATCCATACCCGCCCGAATCGATCGATATGACCTACGACGGATTGCACCCATCCGACAAAGGCTACCAGGTAATCGCTCAAATGCTGATCACCAAGTGGAAGGGCCTGAAATAATGTTAGCTATTCCCTTGTGGCGCTGTTAATATAGCTTTTAAGATCCGCTAGCAAATTGTATAGCGTTGTGTTGATTCCATCGTTGTCAGCCTTAGCATTTTGCAGGTCTGTTTCTGCTTCCTTGCGTTTCTTGCGGTTGCTTTCTGTTTTGATGATTTGCTCTTTGGCAGTGATGTTGTCATTTTCCTTTGAGCTTAACCGCACAGGGCTGTGTTCAGGTGAAATGCCGTCGAGCGTGGTAATGCGCGCTTCGTACAGATTATCCCTATAATGAACGCCTAGGTCGAATCGGACATATTGGTAATTGGAATGGATGACCGGAATGTAGCTGGTTATGAGTATGATTCCTGCCTGGGTGTCATCGCTGGTGATCGCATTTTCCGCATTCCCAAACTTGTTCTCTACCCATTTTCTGACTTTTTGGTGCAGTTCTGACTTGCTCAGTTTCGGTTGACCGGAATCCGTATAGCTTATGCTGTTTTTCGGGTCAAGCGGTAGTCGGCCGTCCTGTGCGAATGTGTGCGTAGCAACGGCAAGCAATGTTAAAAGAAGCAAATGTTTCAAGACAAATGGTTGAATTGGTGAGCGGGCAAATATAACTGAAAACATTTTGAGGCAAAAAGCCGCGATGGTCCGCCGTGTAGCCGGGGTAGCAGTCATGCCGAGCGAGCGACGGCCAGTCTACTGGGCAACCTGGTTTTGAGGAGCCAATAAATGTGCGATTGGGGGAACATTGAAGACTGCTACGGCTGTTACCTTGATACAACAGCATTTTTCATTCTTCCTATGGCCTTGGGTGATTTTTATCGTACCTTTGCGCCTTAATTGGACATCATGATTTACTTCTTCACTGGCGGGGACGAGACCGTCTTTGCATTACAAACCGAGCGAACGCTCACTGCCTCCGATTCCTCCAAATTAAGCTGGCTTTTCGGCGGCGCAGAACTCCGCAAGGAGACCGTTCTCACAGAATGTTTCGTAGGGCCGCGTGCTGCCATGATTACACCTTGGAGCACTAATGCTGTCGAGATTACCCAGAACATGGGCCTGGAAGGCATCGTACGCATCGAGGAATTTAAAAGGGTGAAGGCCGATTTCACGGGATTCGATCCGATGCTTTCGCAGAAGTACGATGAGCTCAATCAGGAAATTTATACCATCAATATCCAACCTGAGCCTGTTCGTGAAATCGATGATATTGCTGCATACAACAAGCAGGAAGGCCTTGCATTGAGCGATGAAGAGGTGGACTACCTCAATGGCCTCGCCGAAAAGCTCGGCCGGAAGCTTACCGACTCCGAAGTATTCGGCTTCTCGCAAGTGAACTCGGAGCATTGTCGCCATAAGATCTTTAACGGGGTTTTTGTGATCGATGGCCAAGAACAACCCGTCTCGCTGTTCAAGCTTATCCGCAAGACTTCCGAAGCAAACCCAAATTCGATCGTTTCCGCATACAAAGATAATGTTGCATTTTTGAAAGGGCCCGTCGTCCAACAGTTTGCACCCAAGCGGCCGGACGTGCCCGAATATTACGAAATCAAAGATTTTGAATCTGTGCTTTCTTTGAAAGCGGAAACCCACAATTTCCCTACAACTGTCGAGCCATTCAACGGCGCTGCGACCGGGTCAGGTGGTGAGATCCGCGACCGCCTCGCAGGTGGACAGGGCGCTATCCCGCTGGCGGGTACGGCCGTATACATGACTGCACTCTCTCGACTAGAAGAGAATCGGCCGTGGGAAAAAGGCGTTGAAGAACGCCAGTGGCTGTATCAAACGCCGATGGACATTCTCATCAAGGCTTCCAATGGCGCTACCGATTTTGGAAACAAATTCGGTCAGCCGCTAATCGTGGGTTCGGTGCTTACATTCGAGCACCAGGAAGATGGCCGTAAGCTAGGCTATGACAAAGTGATTATGCAGGCCGGCGGTATCGGCTACGGTAAAGCCGACCAAGCCAAAAAACATATACCTGCTACCGGCGATAAAGTGGTAGTGATGGGTGGAGAAAATTACCGTATAGGTATGGGCGGAGCAGCCGTTTCTTCTGCTGATACAGGCGCATTTGGTTCAGGTATTGAACTGAATGCGATTCAGCGCTCAAATCCTGAAATGCAGAAACGTGTGGCCAATGCGGTGCGCGGGATGGTTGAAAGCGATAATAATAAGATCGTCTCTATCCACGACCACGGAGCCGGTGGACATTTGAATTGCTTGTCTGAGCTGGTTGAAGAAACCGGCGGCAAGATCGATTTGGACAAATTACCCGTTGGAGATCCTACGCTTTCAGCGAAAGAGATCATCGGTAACGAATCTCAGGAAAGGATGGGGCTGGTTATTAGCCAGAACGATATCGACTTCCTTCAACGCATCGCCGACCGTGAGCGCGCGCCGATGTACACGGTAGGCGAGGTGACCGGGGATCACCGATTCTCTTTCGAGTCTCCGACCACCGGTGCCAAACCGATGGACCTTGCCATGGACGAAATGTTTGGAAGCTCACCCAAAACTTATATGCGAGATAAGACTGTCCAGCGTAATTATGAGCCTGTTCAGTACGAGACTGCCAAACTTCACGAATACCTTGAGCAAATGCTTCAACTTGAAGCGGTAGCTTCCAAAGATTGGCTGACCAACAAAGTTGACCGTTGTGTGGGCGGGCATGTTGCAAAGCAACAGACGGCAGGGCCACTGCAATTGCCTTTGAATAATGTCGGTGTGATGGCACTTGATTTCCAGGGCAAAGACGGAATTGCAACGTCGATTGGCCATGCGCCTTTGTCGGCATTGATTGATCCGGCCGCAGGCAGTCGTAATGCGGTTGCCGAGGCACTTTCCAATATCGTATGGGCTCCCCTGAAAGACGGGCTGGCAACCGTATCGCTTTCAGCTAACTGGATGTGGGCTTGTAGAAACGAAGGCGAGGACGCGCGTCTGTATAAAGCTGTACAGGCTTGTTCTGATTTTGCAATCAGCCTGGGTATCAACATTCCGACAGGAAAAGATTCTCTGTCAATGAAGCAGAAATACAAGGACGGCGATGTTATTGCGCCGGGTACTGTGATCATTTCTGCGGGAGGTCACTGCGACGACATTACGGCGGTAGTTGAACCGGTTCTCAGTAAGTCAGGCGGATCCATCTATTATATCAACCTTTCAGGCGACCGTTTCAAGTTAGGCGGCTCGTCATTTGCCCAAATTTTGAACAAAGTCGGTTCGGAAACGCCTGATATCCAGGATGCTTCGCAATTCAAAGCAGTATTCAATACAATCCAACAATTGATCAAGGCCGGAAAAATTCAGGCCGGTCATGATATTGGTAGCGGGGGGCTTATCACGACACTGCTAGAAATGTGTTTTGCCGATCGTGACCTGGGTGCGGCTATTGACCTTTCCACCCTAGGGGATCAGGATATCATCGAAAAGCTATTCTCTGAGAACGTGGGTATCGTATTTCAGGCCGACGAATCGGCCGAAGTTACACTTGAAGAGAGCGGGATCCCTTTCCATAAAATCGGAACTGTAAACCTGGCTTCGACCTTGACAGTGAAGGATGCCACAGGCAAATGGGATTTTGATATCGACCAATTGCGCGATGTTTGGTTTAAAACTTCTTATTTGCTCGATGAGAAACAAACAGGCAATGGGCTGGCCAAAGAACGTTTCGCTAATTATAAGCACCACTTATTGCGTTACAAATTTCCGGCGCAGTTCGATGGTAAAAAGCCTGTAATCGACGCTGGAAAGCCTCGTCCGAAAGCGGCTGTTCTTCGAGAAAAGGGCAGTAACTCCGAGCGTGAGCTTGCCAATGCGATGTATCTTGCCGGATTTGACGTGAAAGATGTTCACATGACAGACCTTATTTCCGGCCGTGAGACTTTGGAAGATATCCAATTCATTGGTGCGGTCGGAGGTTTCTCTAATTCGGACGTACTGGGTTCAGCCAAAGGATGGGCGGGAGCCTTTCTCTATAATGAAAAGGCCAAAACCGCGCTCGAAAACTTCTTTAAACGTGATGACACACTTTCTGTGGGTATCTGCAATGGATGTCAGCTCTTTATCGAGCTCGGGCTCATTAATCCGGACCATGAGCAGAAACCTAAAATGCTTCATAACGCGAGCCACAAGCATGAAAGCATTTTCACTTCAATGACTGTACAACCGAATAATTCGGTGATGCTTTCTTCCCTGGCGGGCGCTACATTGGGTGTGTGGGTTTCTCATGGCGAAGGTCGCTTCCAGTTGCCGCTGGCCCAGAGTGAATATAATATCGTCTCTAAATACGGCTATGAAACTTATCCGGCCAACCCCAATGGTTCTGACTATAATACCGCCATCCTTTGTGATAATACAGGGCGTCATTTAGTGACGATGCCGCACATCGAGCGGTCATTGTTCCAATGGCATTGGGCGCATTATCCTGAAGGCCGCAAGGACGAAGTTTCGCCTTGGATGGAAGCGTTTGTAAACGCACGGAAATGGATTGAACAGCGCAATTAACAGGATTTAAGCCTTCTGAAAATTTGGTCCGTTACGATGATAATCGTGACGGGCTTTTTGCTTCCTGAGTTATCATCAATCGTCAGACAAATCCAGTAAAAACCTCTCAATATCCTTAATCCCCTTCTTAGTCGCGTAAGGCCGGAACAAATGTGCTTTCATTGTAAGATAATGCCCCATTTGCAATGCAAGATTCTGCCGGGATTCTGTGAGTACAGCCTCTGAGAGCCAGAAGCGACTTTGCAGGCTGTTGCTCGAAATGATCAGCAGCTTATCATCTTCGCAGCTGAATTTCAAGTATTCATTCGCTTCCAAAAGCTCTATATCGTGGGTGAGTGAAGACATTCGGTTCTGCATAACCTTGCCCTGATAGTTGGCCGCAATCCTCGAATTCTGTTCCATCAGGTGTACCATGCTTAGTAACAGACATTGGTACTTCAGGCCATTTTCAAACAACAGCTTGTTCTTGTGCAGGAAATCATACAAGGAACGTACAGGGAAGTCGCTATGAATACTTGAATTAGATTCGGTATAGGCCTGACTAATAGTGAAAACCAGGTCATCCTTGGTCGGGAAATAATACGTGAGATTGCCAATGCGCATGCCGAGGTCGGCGGCTAGTTCGCGCATGCCTACGTACTCGATGCCTTTAAGGTTGAAAAGCTCCAACGCCCGCTTAATAATTTTTTCCCGGGTAGCGTTCATGAAAATTTGGTCAATGCCCTAAACTAAAGTAATTTTAGGTCGTTGTCCAAAAATAAAACTTTCTCATCTCATGACGAAATCATTTCCAGGTATTTTGCACATGCTGGCGTCGATTGCCTTCATTACCATTATTGGTGCCGCCTTTTATGAACACGCAGCCGTTGTCCCCGTGTGGAGCGCTGCGCCGCCGCGTTCACTTTCCATGTTTCAGGGAGAGTATGGCCTGCAAGCTGTTAACTTTTGGAAACCAGTACACCCGGTGGCCATTCTTTTGCTCGCCGCCGCACTAGTTACCAACTGGCGCAGACCCAGCCGTAAGCAGCTGCTCATCGTGGTGGGTGGTTATTTGACGATACTGGTGATCACCGCTGCTTACTTTGTACCTGAGCTATTGGCTATTACCACTTCGGCTTTCTCACAGGCCGTGAATACTGACCTTGCCGGGCGCGCTCAAATGTGGGAGACGCTTAGCCTTGTTCGTTTGGGTGGACTGCTTGTGCTGGCAATGGTGTTATTGTATGGCTTGAGCGCAAAACAGGTAGAAAACTAATGGACTCCCTCACAATGGAAAAAGTATATCCGGTTACAATCGACAATGGCCATGGCGAGCGGCTGACATTCCTGGGCCGCGCGCTCCGTGATGGAGTTGAATACGTCCAGGTCGAAAATCAGGTAAGCCCTGGTGCGGGCCCGCCGATGCACGTACATCACCAGCAGCACGAAAGCCTGCATATCCTTGAAGGTACAATGGGTATTGAAGTCCTTGGCGAAAAGCCCTACTTTCTGAACAAAGGTGAATCGGCCACGTTCGAAGCCGGCATTGCGCACCGTTTCTGGAACGCGGGCGAGACAGTACTGCATTGCAAGGGCGAAATTTGGCCGCCGCATAATATCGAGTACTTTCTCGGCGAAATCTACCGTTCCTCGCGCGAAAACGGCAATGGACGTCCAGGTGCATTCGATTCGGCGTATTTGCTGAGCAAGTACCACACGGAGTTTGATATGTTGGGCATTCCGAAATTTGTCAAAAAGGTGATTTTTCCTGTCATATTGTTTTTGGGGAAACTGGGAGGCAAAGACAATCAATTTAAAAACGCCCCGGAACCGCAACCGCGGGGTTAAGGGAACTAGTTAGTTAGGCATTTGTACCAACTTCTTCACCGGGTAGCTCTTATTGATCTTCAAGCTGCAAAGTAAAATGCCGTTGTGATTATCAGGAATATGGTGACTGAATAAACTCTTGTTTGAGTCTAAGAGGGGAAGAAAATACCTAGCGTCGACCGTTAGACAATTGACAAGTCTTTCACTTGCATCTCCCAACCTTTCTCCTGAATATTCACCTTCCCAAAACAAGCAAAACTATGAACACATTAAAAACATTGCCCTGTTATGGTGTGGGGCCAGCGAAAGCACCCCGAGTGTGATTTACTTACACTGGGACACCTGAAGACAGGGCATTCCGTCATCCCAAAACAAGTAAAACTATGAATTAACAAACATCCCACTAATCCCAGGACTAGGCCACACTCGCCTACGGCGAACACGTCAAAGCCCTATTAACCATGAACGACCCCAAAGAATGGGTCGAGGACCTTTGGACGATTTACACCGGCTTCATGGTCGCGCAGCGTGAGCTCGGATACAACCCGCATGCGAGCAATCTCTCTTGCACATTCCGGGAGCTTGTCCTTTTCTTCCAAAAGCTCGAAGAGCGAAAAGCAGCGGCGTAACACCGAAGAATAATCGGTAGTATCGCAAGGCACATTCCAATCATTCACGTTCCTCTATCCACTCAAACACAAAAAATGGAGACCACCCAAGCAGCCTCCATTTAAGATTGAATCAGAAATATAAAGCATTATTGCGCCCCGTCAATCCCCGATTTCGAAGTCTTCTTTTCCTCCGGCGCTTTAAACTTCGCACCCGAAATCTTTAAAACGACCGCATTAGGCCAGGTCCGGTTGGTGTAGAACCGCTGCCCATTCACCGCGCTTACAGCCAGGCCGAGCGGGCTGGGGGCTGAGCGGATCGAAGCGTCGAAATCGTTTACGTACTCTACCAGTTCGCTGCCGTAGCCGAGTACCTCGACTTTGGTAAAGGCGTTGCCTTCGATCATCGGGAAGAGGAATTCGCGGCGCTGGCCGTATTTCCATTCGTCGTCGCGCTTCTTGGTCACGAATGCGTAAATGGCCTTGTCGTCGTTGGATTGCGTGAACCAGATGTCCTTGTCGCGGATGACGGGTAGCGGTTTGACGGCGTATATGGACTCTCCGTTCGCAAAGTTCCAGAGCGCAATTTCGCGCAGGAGCGCTTCCTGTTCGATCTGGATCTCGCCGTTTGGTTTCGGGCCGACATTCAACAGGAAGTTGCCGCCCTTGGCGCGAATTTCGATGAGCATATTGATGATCTCCGTGCCCGATTTGTGCGGGTCGTTGGTCGGTTTGTATTGCCAGTCGGTGCCCATCGTGTAGCAGGCTTCCCACGGGCGCGGCAAGGCTTTGTCGGGGATGTTCTGCTCGGGCGTGTTCATGGCGTCGCGCGTGATTACCAGGTCGGGTTGCAGACTCCACGCGTACTCCCGCAGGCCGTCGCCGGGTCCGTCGAAGAACATAATGTCTATTTTGCCGTAGTTGGTGAGCAGCTCTTTGATTTGGGCCTTATCGTAATCCATCAGTTTTGGATTATTCATCGGGAACTGTCGCTTATCCTGCAATCGTCCGAGCGGGATATTGTTCTGGTGAAAAAACAGGAAATCCTCCGGTGAAAAATAGAGCCCGATGGCAATGCCCTGCTTGCGGAAGGCGGTGATGATCTCCTTGGTCACGTCCCGTTTGAAAGGCGTATTCATCACATTGAAAGCCGTGGTTTTGGTATCGAACATGCAGAAACCGGCGTGGTGCTTGGTCGTAAAAACGACGTATTTCATTCCCGCAAGCCGTGCCATAGTGGCCCACTCTTCGGGATCGAACTTTTTAGGGTTGAAAAACATCGGTAATTCCTTCATATACCGATTGATATAATCTTCCGAAGCCCCCGCCAGCGAATGACTAATCACCGTCCCGAGCGAAACATCCACATTCCAGTGAATAAACATCCCGAAACCCAGGTCCTGAAACCATTTGACACGTTCGGGTTTGTTGGCGGTTTGCTGGGCATGAGAGGTTGCGGCCAACGTGAATAGGAGGAAAAACGAGATAAATCTGGATCGCATTGTGAAACTGTTGTTTGGGTAAGGATGATTCCGGGGTTGCGGAAATACTCATTTTCTACCGGAAAATTGTAAGAGGGCGGAGTCGAGTAATTGTTGCAAATTATTACTTCATTTGCATGAAATGAATGCATAATTTCGAATATGACACTTCTCTGCGCCTATTCCCTCGCCATAATGCCTCCGCCCACCATCGCTGAGGAGGTTCGTGGCTTCAAACAAAACCTCCGTGAGGCTATCGGCAAAAGTTACGGCAGCGCCAACGCAGACGGCCACATTTCCCTCGACGGGTTCGATGCTGCCGAAGTAGATTATCCGTTAATTCTGGCTGAATACACAAAGCTAGTCAGTCCACTAACCCCTTTCGAACTAACTTTCTCCGGCTTCGCCGACTTTGACCGGGCCAACTTCTCGGCGTTCTACATTAAGCCAACGGAAGATTCCTGCAATGCCATCCGCGAGCGGACGCATGCAGTCATGAAGGGTTTTGATAGGAAGTTCAAAAAGCAATACATGCAGAAATGGGCCGATGAATCTAAGAATCCGCATATGACCATCGGCCGCAGGCTTACCCGAGAGTGGGTTGGATTGGCTCATTCGCTTTTTACAGAATATGAGGCTGGGTTCCTGTGTCAATCCTTCGCGATCAGAAAGTATAATCAGAAGCGCAGGCAGTACGAGGTGATCGACAATATTGACCTGCGTGGGCATGGAAGCGCAGATGGTCAAATGAGTATCTTTTAGTGACGCAACCAGCTTTCACCCATACATCCGCTGACAATTCTCGCAAAAATAGCTTCGCCGTTTGGTGCGGCCCAGGTACTCCTTATGCAACCGAATCTGACAACGCGGGCAGATCTTTTTCGTATGCGCGAGCCAATGCTTTTTTAACACTCCTTCCTTCTTCCAATCCAGAAAATCGAAAGCGTAACTGCGGGTTTCTTTGACCAGTTCTTTGAGTTTGCTATCCGGGATCTCGCCAATCTTGCTGAGCGGATGTGTGCGTGTGCGGAAAAGTACCTCGTTCTTAATAATGTTGCCGCTACCAGCGAAAATATCCTGATCGAGCAAAGCATCGCATGCCAGCATTTTTGGGCTTTCCTTCAATTTCTCAAATGCGGTGGATGGTCTCCATTTTTTGGACATAATGTCCGTCGACCAGTCATAGACTTCATCAGCCGGCGCCTCGATCAGCTTTATCGACGAGGTATAGAAATTCAGTTCGTGTTTATCGAATATCAGGCTGAGCCTAGGAGGGGTCTTCTTTTGCTCGTTGATCAAGTAAGAGCCGAAGAGCATAAAGTGAATACGGATGGTAAAGTCTTCGAAGCAGATCAGGAAATGTTTTCCCCACGAGCGAAAATCAATCACTTTTTTACCGATCAGCCGGTCCTTATCTATTTTAGTGCTACCCTCTACATGACGGACGGGCTTTCCTTTCAGTCCCAGCTTCTCTATCGCTTCCCTCAAAATTACAATCGATGGTCCTTCGGGCATAAGTATGTCGTTTCCAACCTCAAAGCTAAAAATGTGCCAGACGAAAGGAGTTCCCTTCCTACATTCTCCCATTCCTTCTGGCATCATTCTTGTTACAATGGTTGAAAGAACATTTTAGATTATGCGCAATTTCATGATTACCGTTGCCTCAACGTCCGAGGAGAATATTCTGACTTTCGAACGGCACATCATCGAATCGGAAACATATCCGAGCCGGTCATATATCACCAACGTTGTCAATCGCGGCGGATCCGAGCAGGCTCGCGGCGAGGTGATTTCGATCGTGGAGCTATCCGATCAGGATGTTAGGGAATATGAGGGCGTTGAATAATGTGACCTTATTAGCAAACCTTTCTCACAATTCTGACACCTTCTTTATGGGACTATTCTTCAACAAACGCAAAGACGAAACCACCACCGGACTACCTCAGTGGCTTGTGGCAAGTGACGGCTTTCCTTTTTACATCAAAGCACCGATGGTGCTCATCGGTCTTTATCTGTTCTTCAACATACTCGACTTGTTGCAGGAAATCATTGTCCCGTTTGCATTTGCTGGTTTGATCGCCGTGCTGCTCAACCCAGTTTACAACCGATTTCAACGGTGGAAATTCAACAAGATCGTAGCGATAGTGCTGACGATCTTCATAGCCATTCTGGTGGTGGCCGGCGTCATGTTTTTCCTTTCTTCCCAGATCGTCCAGTTCGGCGATATGGTGCCGCAACTCGAAAAGAAGGCGCTTAAATTGGTGGCCAGTTTGCAGACCTGGCTTTCAACGAGTTTTGGTATTTCTACCGAGAAACAGATGAGCATGCTCGATGAGGCGATCAATAACAGTAAGACGTATGTGGGCAAGACAGTCAATACACTTTTTGGTATTGTGAGCTTTTTTGTACTGATACCGCTGTATATCTTCTTGCTTTTATTTTATAAGCCTTTGATTCTCAATTTTATATTTGAGGTTTTTGATGAAAATAATTCAGAGCAGGTAGCTGAGATTTTACAGGAAACCAAAGGCGCGGTGCAAAGCTACATTGTAGGATTAATGATAGAGACGACCATTATCGCAACGCTGAATTCGGTCGCGCTGCTCATTTTAGGTGTGCAGTACGCGTTGCTCTTGGGAGTGATCGGAGCCATTTTGAACCTGATTCCTTACATTGGAGGCATCATTGCTATTGCCTTACCGGTATTGATTTCGTTCATCACCAAGGACGGCTACACGACGCCGTTACTGATCATCGGGGCATACACGGTGATTCAATTTGTAGACAATAATATCATTGTCCCGCGGGTGGTGTCTTCCAAAGTTTCGGTCAATGCATTGATTTCCATTTTGGTAGTATTGCTCGGGGGGACGCTTTGGGGGGTGAGCGGAATGTTTTTATCAATACCATTTGTAGCGGTATTGAAAATAATTTTCGACCGTATCGATGAGCTGAAACCATGGGGCAAATTACTGGGAGACGCAATGCCGGATGATCCACCTCCGAACGTCGTCAATCCGCGAGAAGCCGAAGAACGGCAGCAAACACTGTTTTGACGCCAGCAGGCAGGTATTCGCGAGAATACCTGCCTGTTTTTTGTCATTTATAAATTAATAATCCAGTTTTTTGATGGTGCCGTCGCCAAGGCTGAGCACGTAAAAGGTGCGATCTCCCCATCGTTTGATATCGGTTGGCCTGTCTAGTCCGCTGAACAATGTTGCACCATCCTCATTTAGAACCGAACCTGTGTTCGCTTTAAAGCCGGGAGGATTCCCCGGGCCACCAGGAGGCATTGTAAAGTCCGCATAATGCAGCAGTAGTGGTTTATCATTGACAGTTAAAGTCAGGTGCGTGAGCGTGGTGAAGCCCGACTTATAGGGCACCATAACGCCGCTCGTGTTGACCTTATAGATATTTGCCGCCCCGGGCGAAAATGGAAAGCCGGTAAGGCTGCTCAACACGAAATGGGTGCCATCAAAAACAATACCGGTGGGAACAGGGTCTCTGTTGGGAGCCACTGGCGGGAAGGTGGTGAATAGGCTGAGTGCGTGGGTATCCTTGTCGCGCTTGATCACAGCATTGGCGCCTGCGTCGGCAATGTAAAGATGTCCGTCGGGTCCTTTGGTGAGGCTGAATGCATTCGAGTTGTTGTCAAATGTAAGATTGAGCGTCGACACATAAGCTCTGATGTTTTCCTTGGGTATCGCATTCTTGTCCATAGGCGGATTTCCCGAAGCAAAGCCGGAAACATTGATAATGTAGAGAAAACCTTCCACGCCATGTAGCAGGTATATCGTACCATTTTCATAGTACAAGTGACTGATGCCCTCAACATTGCCTTGGTTTACGATTGACTGAAAGCCTGTGACCACGGTGGTTTTGACACCCTGTGGTGTGATCATCACCAACGAGCCGTCATTTTGTCCTGTACCACCTTCTGTGACCCAGAACTGTCCTTTTTCATCGATGACCATGCCAATCGGGGCACGAAGGCCGCTAGTAAAATTGCTTACGGTAAACTGGGTCGGGTCTGGTACCGGTTCACCGTGGTCGGTACAGCCGATGAGGGCCGCAGTCGCTGCCATGACGGCCATTGCGATAAATGATAGGAAATGCTTTTTCATAAGAAGTTGAGCCGGTTAGAGTGGAAAGATTGGAAAGGAAAAATCAGAAGTTGTTGAGCAAAAGTAAGCGTTTAATGTTCCCTACTGTTGTATAAATGCGTCATTTTCAAGAGGATTTATTAAGTGGTAAATGTGGTCGGGGCGCTTTTAAAAGTGCTGAAATATTAATTGTTTGCAGTTTTGAAAACCACAATCAGACGCTCATGAACCAGGACATCGGCCAGCCGCTGCCGGCCGCCTACATTTCCATCGACGAAGACACCAAGGCCTCAGGCTTTACGATGGCTTCCGACATTTACACCTGTTCACTACTGAAAACCCTTGCTGCGGCCAAACCGGGCGGGAAGTTCCTTGAACTTGGGACGGGAACCGGGCTTTCTACCGCCTGGATACTGGATGGTATGGATACCCATTCCACACTCGTATCGATCGATAACGACGCCCGCTTTTTGCAAATCGCCCAAAAACACCTGGCAGACGACCCTCGCCTGGCATTGGTGCATGCTGATGGCCAAGAATGGGTCAGTGCGCACCTGGACGAACGATACGACTATATTTTCGCAGACACCTGGCATGGCAAATACCTTCTGCTCAACCAGGTCCTGGATATGCTGAATCCCGGAGCATTTTATATCATCGATGACATGCTCCCACAGCCCAACTGGCCCGATGGGCATGATCAAAAAGCATTGAAGCTGATCGAATACCTTGACAGCCGGAAGGATCTGGCCGTCACCAAGCAGGTTTGGGCAACGGGAATTATCCTCGCAGTGAAGCGCTGACGGGTACAATTTACCAGTTGTTTCTTTAAACCGCCCTCTGACATAATCAGACGCCGATTTGTAATTTTTTATGGTTTTGATAGGAGTAAATTAAGTGCTATATGTGCTTGACTTTGATAATTGTAAGATGATCTTTTGATGATCAAAGATTTAGTACTAACCCTTAAATCTTAGCTTATGTGCCAAAACCATGGAGTAGCTTACATCCGGCCCGGCCAGGTCGAAGTGCAGGAAATCGAATACCCTAAACTTGCGCTGGGTGATCGCAAATGTGAACACGGCGTGATTCTGAAAATCGTCTCTACCAACATTTGTGGTAGCGATCAACACATGGTTCGGGGGCGCACGACCGCGCCGGCCGGCCTTGTGCTCGGTCATGAGATTACCGGCTTGGTCATTGAGGCTGGAAAAGACGTTGAATTTGTCAAAGTCGGCGATCTTGTATCTGTGCCCTTCAATATTGCCTGTGGGCGCTGCCGCAACTGTAAGGAGGGTAAGACCGGCATCTGCCTTAACGTAAATCCGGCGCGTCCGGGTGCTGCATACGGCTATGTCGACATGGGCGGCTGGGTAGGTGGTCAGGCCGAGTATGTCATGGTACCCTATGCCGACTTCAATCTACTCAAGTTTCCGGACAGAGACCAGGCGATGGCTAAAATCAAGGATCTTACCTTGCTGTCGGACATTTTCCCGACCGGCTTTCACGGTGCGGTTACCGCAGGGGTTGGTCCCGGATCGATTGTGTATGTGGCAGGAGCCGGACCGGTAGGTCTTGCTTGTGCGGCATCTTGCCATCTTCTGGGTGCGGCCGTGGTGATTGTAGGGGATATGATTCCTGAGCGCCTTGCCCAGGCTGCTAGTTTTGGCTGCGAGGTGATCGATCTTACAAAAGAGACACCATTAGAGCAGGCCATAGCAGAAATCATAGGCGTCCCCGAAGTTGATTGCTTCGTTGATTGTGTTGGCTTCGAGGCGCGTGGCCACGGTGCACATGCTGTTGAAGAGCGCCCTGCTACTGTATTGAATACGGCGATGGCGGTCACGCGCGCCGGGGGTGCTATCGGTATCCCGGGGCTTTACGTCACCGGTGACCCCGGCGCTCAGGATCCAGCAGCCAAAGAGGGCAGCCTCAGCATTCGTATTGGTTTAGGTTGGGCCAAGTCTCATTCATTTTATACAGGCCAATGTCCGGTTATGAAGTATCACCGCAATTTGATGCATGCGATTTTGTGGGATAAAATTCAAATCGCCAAAGCCGTGAATGTCGAGGTGATTTCACTGCAAGATGCTCCCAGGGGATATTCTGATTTTGATAAAGGCGCAGCGAAGAAGTTTGTCATTGACCCGCATGGGATGATTGTTTGACAGGCATTAAAATGTGAAGGACAGCTTGATATCCGGGCTGCTCTTCGCATTTTAAACAACCGCTTATTGCTTAGACCCATTGAAACGGATCACGCGAAGCCAAGTGCGTAATTTTGAGCTGACCTATCTTCGGTTGCAACCACTCTACAAAATATTCCATTCCCGGCTCTTCGCTCACGGCATGGCCCAGTACGATCAGTGCCATATTTGAACCCAGCAATCGCCCATCCCGGGCAAACTCGACACCTTCCCATTCCGGCGTTTCCCCAACGATTAGTACGTCTGGCTTTTCAGCAACTGCCACAGCTACTTGCCGCTGGCCGCCTGCCGCCCCGGGCATGATCGCCAGTTTGGAGACGGACTGGCTCAGGTCGCCGACCACGCGCAGTTTCTGGATGGCGAGGCTGGTTTTAAGGTGTTTGACAAGCTCACCGAGCGTGGTGGCGGGTACCGTTAGGGCCGCTGTATCGTTATTATAATGCGATATCCAGCCTGCCTTTTTGACGACCCCAAAACGGATTGCGTCGGGTTTGAGCGAGTGGCAATAGTCATGGAAGCGCCAGACAGCAATCTTGTGCTTTTCGAGCAACGCCAACTTTTTCTTGACGATTTCATTCCCCTTCACCCAATCTGGATCGTCGCGGTGATTGTAAAAGGTCGGTTCGTGGGCGATAATGAAATTGGCTTTCAGCTTTGCGGCCTGCTCGATGACGCTCACCGTAGCAAACATAGTGGTGACAATGCCGGTCACGGTTTGGTCCGGACTGCCGGACTTAAGGGTGTCGACCGTATCCGGAATCGGTTTAAGGTTGCCTTCTTTGAGGACCAGATTGATGATCTGCTGGACGGTGTAGGCCTGGGGCTGCATTCCGGCGAAAGCCATTTTAGACGACAGCAGCGTGCCAGCTGTTAGCGTGGCCTGCGCGAGGAAACGTCGGCGGTTGGTTTGATCGGGCGTTGTCATAATAGGATTGGATATCGTAAAGAATGGTCAGGAGTCATGTTTGGCGGTACTAATTATTCCTTTAATATATAACAATAAATGACCATTGGTGTCAACACCCGACTGTCCCTACCTATTCGCTTCGAAGAGATTTGACAGGATTCATCAATGCAGCGCGGATGCTCTGTAAACCTATCGTTGCCAGAGCTACCGATGCGGACAGCAATGCGGCGGCAATAAAAATCCATAGGCTTATGTCGGTCTTATATGCAAAGCTTCCCAGCCAGCGGTCCATTGCAAACCATGCTACCGGAGCAGCAATGATGAATGCAAGGCCAACGAGTTGGAGAAAATCTCTCGACAAAAGCCCGACAATGCTGGCCGCCGAGGCGCCCATTACTTTTCGTATGCCGATCTCTTTCGTTCGTTGAACGGTGGAATAGGAGGCGAGCCCAAGTAATCCAAGGCAGGAAATAAAGATTGTCAATGCTGCGAAGTTCACGAAAAGGGCTTCAAAGCGCTCGTCGGCACGGTATTGGCGGTCGTAAAACTCATCAAGGAAATAGTAGTTAAACGGCTTGTCGGGTTGCATGGCTTTCCATTGTTTTTCAATAGCAACAAGCGTTTGCCTCACATTTTTACCATCCACTTTTACGGATAGTAGATCTCCTTCCCAAAAATCGATCACGCGGAAAGTTAGCGGTTTAATGGTTTCCTGCAAGGATTTGAAATGAAAATCCTTCACTACGCCGATAATCTTGCCCTGACGACCCCATTGTTCAAACTTGCGGCCAATGGCTTCTTCCGGCGAGGCATATCCCAGCATTTTCGCGGTAGTTTCGTTGATTATCAGCGACTGGGTGCTATCGGTTGTAAATCGCCTCGAGAATGCCCGCCCTGCCACTATTTTCAGGCCATACTGGCTGATGAAGTCAAAATCTACACGATAGACATCCAGGTTGCCGGCCTGCATTTCTCCACTTTTGTTCTCCACTTTCGAGAAAGCCTGCGGGTTCCAACTGCCGGGTACTGCGGAAGATGCCGATGCCGATTTTACCCCTGTCAAATTCATAATGGAAGCCTCGAAAGCATCGCGCTCTCTTCCCGTACCGGATTGAATGACAAGCGTTTGGTCTTTGGAGAAGCCCAGCTCGTAGCTCCGCATAAAGTCCAGCTGAGTGTAGACTATAATCGTGGCAATAATCATTGAGATAGAAATCGTAAATTGCACTGTTACAAGCCCTTTTCGCAGTAAAATCCCTTTTGAGACCGTATTTAAATGCCCTTTCAATACTTTAACCGGTTCAAAAGACGACAATACAAATGCGGGGTATATGCCAGCCAGCGTGCCGATCATCAATGCGGCCGCGAGCTGGATCCCCACGAATGGCAATTCATGGGCAATACCCTCGCTTATCGATTTTCCTGCCAGCGAATTGAAAAATGGGATCAACAAAGCGGAAAGTATGAAAGAAATGCAGAACGCTATTAGGCACATCAGCATCGACTCTGCCAAAAACTGGCGCGCCAGTGTATTTTTTGCCGCACCTAGCGCTTTCCGCACACCTACTTCCCGAGCCCGTTCCACCGATCGTGCGGTGGTGAGGTTGACAAAATTGATACAGGCAAGGAGCATAATAAAGAGCGCCACAGCTGAGAAGACATACAAATTGTTTGCATTTCCTGATTCCTCTGCGGGGCGTGTCGAATAAAGGTAAATGTCGCGGAGCGGTTCAAGCAGCATGCGGATCTGCATTTGTTGCTGTGCCATCATCTTACCTGCATATTTTTGCAGGAAGGAGGGGAATTTCTTTTCCAGTGCAACCGGGTCAGCCCCGGGTTTAAGCAACACAAACGCGGTCGCGCCGAAGCTGCCCCATTCGCGCTCGATAGTTTTGTCCTGATGTGCCGTGTATGTGCTCATTGACAGAAAGATGTCGCCTTTGATCTGCGAATTGACGGGCAAATCCTGCAACAAGCCGGTCACTGTTACCGGTTCGCTTTCATCGCCCAGAAGCAGGGTCTGGCCAACGGGATCGCTATCGCCGAAGTATTTGCGAGCGCAATTTTCAGTTATGACAATGCTCAATGGCGCCACTAATGCAGTCTTTGGATTGCCTCTCAACAATTTGAAATCGAAAACACGGAAAAGTGTTGAGTCTGCTAGGAGCGCATCGTCTTCGTAGAATTTGAGATCGTCTCTACGGAAAAGCATTTCGTCCTTTTGTACGCGGGCATAGGTTTCGATTTCCGGAAACTCACTTTGCATATTCGAGGCCATAGCCCACGGACTTATGCTGTAATGTATCGTTTCGGAATTCGTACGAATATCAGTCGAAACACGATAAATGCGGTCGGCTTTTTTGTTGAACGCGTCGTAGCTCAACTCGAAGTGCACATACAATGCAATAAGGAAGCAGGCTGTCATACCGGCCGAGAGTCCCATGACATTTATGAACGAGAACATTTTGTGCTTTGCCAGGTTGCGGAAGGCGGTTTTGAGATAGTTACGGATCATAGCCAAATGAAAAAAAGCGGGTTTAGGATATTTTTCTGGTTCTCTTTTTATTGCAAACGGGCGCATTAAGCTGAACACGTCGTGAACGTAACGCCTCCGCGCTTCGCGAAGTCCGTAAGCCAGCACCCGCTGGTTAAAGAGTTCAAGCAGGTCGCCTTCTAGGTCGCCGACCAGGTGCCCGCCGCAGAACCAATGCAGCAGCCGTGTAGCCCATTTGGGAGGATGGATGTGTTCTTTCACGACTTAGGCGGGTTTAGGAATGGCATTCCACATGCGGTTGCGTATCTCGCGAATATGGTCCAGGGCTTTGGTCCCTGCGATAGTTAAGGTGAAGAATCGTTTGCTCCGTCCACCGCGCTCGGCCGTGGCTCCCCCCAATCGTGAGGCAAGAAGGCCCTTTTCTTCGAGCCGGTGTAGCGCAGCGTGTACTGCACCAAGGTTTACCGATCGCTGCATTTGGTGCTCAATCTCGTTGGTGATCGAGGCTCCGTAGGCCTCTCCGGCAAGTATGGCGACAGCCAGGAGTACTACCTCTTCAAATTCCCCCAGATAAGTTCCTTTCATATGGGCTTCATTATTTCTGTAAATGTATAACAAATGCTGTGCCCATATTGCCAATCGATGTCCAGGCCCTCCCAGTGCGTTTTTTTAACAATTACTATGTCCGAAAACGGACATTCGCCGCAAATGCCGGACATTCTGTGAGGCCGTTTTTGCCGAATGTATTTTCTTTGCTTTCTCATATTTATCAAAACGCCTTTCCATGGTTTTTGACTTCCGTTTACAAGTTTTCCAGACGGTTGCCCGTCGGCTGAGCTTCACCAAAGCAGCTGCAGAGCTCTTCATCACACAGCCTGCGGTGACCAGGCATATTCACGAACTGGAGAATCAGCTAAAAACCAAATTGTTCGAACGAAACGGCTCAAAGATCAGCTTAACTCCGGCAGGCAAGATATTGAGTCACCACGCTGATCAGATTTTTGACATTTACAGAAACCTTGAATTTGAAATAAATAGTCTTTCACAGCGAAACAGCGGCAAACTGCGGTTGGGCGCCAGCACGACAGCCGCTCAATACATACTACCACCGATTTTGGCCGCATTTCACCGAAAGTTTCATAATATCGAGGTTACCCTTACCACTAAAAATACCGAAGAGATTGAACATGCGTTGCAGCATAAAGAGATCGATCTGGGTGTGATTGAGGGTTTTTCCCGGAATGCCGCTATTAAGTATACCGAGTTTTTGAACGACGAAATCGTGTTGGTCGCAAACAGCAAAAATCCGCTTGCGGCCACCGGCGTTGTTAGCGCAGCCCAGCTCAGGGAAATCCCACTGCTGCTTCGTGAGCCTGGCTCAGGCACGTTGGAAGTCATAATGCATGCGCTTAGATCGATCGGGTTGGGCCTGAGTGATTTGAAGGTCGAAATGCAGCTAAGCAGCAGCGAAAGCATAAAATTATACATCTTGCATTCGGACAGCATGGCGTTTATTTCCGTACATGCGGTGTTGAAGGAATTACAAAGCAAGGAATGCCGGATCGTCGACGTCGAGGGGTTATCTGTTGACCGCCATTTTCAATTCACCACGCTGCATGGCCAGCAAGAGGCACTACCGGAGCTTTTTATGCGCTTTGCCCTTTTTCAAAGGAAATAGCCATTTTTTAAGAGTAGTTCTGCCTTGAATACTATTTTAGGAATCTATGTACTGTACTAATCAACGCCCTTTGTGAGCGTTGGGATTATTTTTGTTAAACAATATATGTTAAAAATTACATTAAGTGTATCGGCGTTGCTGCTTATGCTGTGGACTAAGAGTAACACCTTTCCAAAAACAGCTCAGTCCGAATCGCGGATACTTACCCGTGCCGATTCGCTTCCTAACGCCGCAGCATGGCCAGCCGAATTGACCATTACGCATTTTGCAGGCCACGACCTGACGCCGAGTCCGGCCTGTCTGGCGGTAGCGCCTACCGGAGAAGTTTTTGTCGGTGTGGATATGATTGGATCCCTGGGCAAAACACCTGGAAAGGGGAGCATCGTTCGGCTTGTCGATAGCGACAATGATGGTAAGGTCGACCAACATACCACTTTTGCCATGCTGGATAACCCGCGGGGCATTATTGCGCAGGGTGATCAGGTCTTTGTTTTGCATACGACCTTCTCGAAGGAGACTGGTAAAGCTTCGGGCATGGATCTGGTGGTGCTTGAAGATAAAAATCACGACGGTGTAGCGGATGGGCCGGCTAAACCGCTGGTTGAGAATGTATGTTCGCCCAAGTTCCTCCAGAGCCGTGGTACTGACCACGCAACCAATGGCATCCGGATGGGCATCGACGGCTGGATCTATATTGCTGTGGGCGATTTCGGTTTTCACGATGCACTCGACCGCTCCGGGAAAAAAATGACGCAGCTGGGTGGTGGCATTGTGCGCGTACGTCCTGACGGCACCGAAATGGAAGTTTATACCCATGGACTACGTAACATCTATGATGTGGCGATAGACCCTTATATGAATATTTTCACCCGTGACAATACCAATGACGGTGGCGGTTGGAACATCCGTTTCAGTAACCAGATCCAATCGGGAGAATACGGCTACCCGGTATTGTTCAAAAACTTTACAGAAGAGATCATCCCTGCTTTGGTTGACCTGGGAGGAGGTTCGGGAACTGGGTCCCTTTTTATGGATGATCCCAACTGGCCAGCCAAGTATAACCGCGTGCCGATGATGGCCGACTGGGGGCGCAGCCAGGTTTATGTGCATCGTCTCACCCCTGATGGCCCAACTTTCCAGCAAAAAGAGGAAGAGTTTATTAAGCTGTCACAGGTTACGGACCTTGATATTGACGCATCAGGCCGTGTTTATCTTGCTGCCTGGGACGGGGCTGGTTACTCAGGCAATCCAGGCAAGGGGTTCATCGCGCGGGCCGTTCCGAAGGGGTGGCAGTACAAGGCTTTTAAGAGCATTGGCAAATCTTCGGCAAAGCAGCTGGCCGCATTGCTGCGCTCTGAAAGCGCCGTTCAGCGACTGGCCGCGCAGCAAGAGCTGTTGAAGCGCCCTGCAAAGGATGCTGCAAAAGTGTCATGGAGCGTCGCTTCGGACGCAAAGGCTCCTTTATATGTTCGCGTAGCAGGTATGTATACCTATGCGCAGGCGGCCGGAGCCGACGGTATTGCTAACCTGGTGAAGCTCGCATCAGAAAATGACATGCGTGAGTATGCTTTGCGCGCGCTCGCCGATCGTAAGCCTTACACGTCCCAGGTGCCGATCGATCTGTTCTTGAAGGCGCTCGATAATGGCAACCCGCGCGAGAAGCTGGCAGCAGCCATCGCGCTGGGGCGCTTGGGCAGGCAGGAAGCAGCTCAGGCTTTGTTAAAAGTAAAAGTGCCTGGGACATTCGTAGCTCCGGCAAAAGGAACCGAAGGTCCCCATGCGACACCAAACTCGGCGATCGTAACCCCGCACATTGCCGTTCGTGCACTTGTGGCATTGAATGCTGTGGATGCCTGCGTAAAGGCCATCGGTACCGAAAACTCGACGATTGCTTTGTGGGCACTACGTTATCTGCACGATCCCAAAGCAGTTGACGGGTTGATCCTGGCTTATGGAAACACGCATGATAAGGCCTTAAAAGAACAGATTCTGACGACATTGGGAAGAATTTACAAAAAAGAGGCGGAGTACGATGGTTCCTGGTGGTGGAGCACGCGTCCGGATACACATGGTCCCTATTACAAAGCAGTTGAATGGGAAGCTTCTCCGAAGGTAAAAGAGTTTCTGATGAAGGAATTTAACGCCGCTAATGACAAGCAATTCTTTGCTGATCTGAATGCACGTAACCGGATGGGTATTGCAGAGTTTGGTGGTGAAGAAGTGGTTGCAGCGAAAGAGGAAGTGAAAGTGGACCTGGAAAAGATTCGCAACAAGAAGGGGCAGGTAGGGGAGTCCTCGATTGAGGATGTCATGCTGGCGATCGCCAAAATCCAGGGTGATCCGGTTACAGGACGAAAACTGTTTACAAAGCAGGGGTGCGTGGCATGCCACAGCCTTAGCCGTAGCGAGGTGATGAAAGGGCCTTACATGGGACAGGTCGGTTCGATTATGAACCGTGAGCAGATTGCCGAATCGATCTTGAAGCCAAATGCTTCCATTTCTCAAGGGTTTGCATCTGTGATGATCACTACCAAAGGCGAGAAGACCTACATGGGCTTCGTTTCCGAGGAGTCGGCTGATAAACTGGTGATTCGCGACATTACGGGCCAAGTAAATACCATTAAAGTTGCAAACATCACTTCACGCAAAGAATTGGAAACTTCGATGATGCCTCCGGGGCTTGCCAACGAGTTGTCCTATGAGGAATTTGCGTCGTTGATCACCTTCCTCTCTCAGCAAAAGAAGTAAGGAGGAAGTGTTATCTCTATGGAAAGTCGGCTGCTGGTCACACAGAGCCGGCTTTTTTGTCATATCCGGTTAAGATTTGGAGGCCTTGCATCGCGAAAAGTGTAAAACGACGAATTTTATGACCAATTTTTGCTTCTTTGCAGGTACTTTTTTGCATGGTATGTGAATTTTGCGATACATTTGCATACCAAATAAAAGCGTAGTTTGTAGCTGTTGAGTTGATTGTTGTTTTTTCTCCATTGTCTATTACTCAACGTTTATCTATACAGCATTCCCCGACAGATCCGCTTCGTCGGGGATTTTTTTTCTCCGCCCTGTACCGGTCCTCGCTTCATGACACCGATTTGAAATTGTTCGGTGGCATTCAACGATGTATCAAAATCCGAAAGAGTAGATCGCGTCCAGGCGATTCGTGCAGACATCAAAAGCGCGTTAGCAGACCACACTTTTCAAAAAATACGCCGCAGGTAACCTTCTTAGAAACCACGAAAGTAAGGCCGGGCCGACAATGGAGAAAATGGCCATGGAATCGCTATCAGTATAATAATGAATGCTATCAGGTAGAAGATAGTCATCGTTTTGAACTTGGAGCGGTCACTTTGATGGCGTTTGGCGACCGAAGAACTAATCGTGACTACAATGATCGCGATCGTCATCAAAGTAATGTGAATCATACCGAAAAATACGAAGTCGAACTGCTTGACAGCTTCTTTAAAATGTGCGCGGAAGTAGCCGATAAAAGGGCTGTTGAAATAAAGAACATATCCTACCATTAACTGGATATGTGTAAGTGTTGCCGTCACATGCCGTACGGTGTCGTCGGTTTCTGTGAATGCTTTTTTTTGAAACCAGCCGCGAAAACCGCGGAACAATGCAAAAATAATGGCTGGCAATATCAGCCATCGGACAATAGAATGAATAAGAATCAGGAAAGTGTACATCGGCCAATAAAAACACGTTTACTACCAATGACGATCGTTGCGGATTTTTACTTTCCCGACATGAAAACTTTTGCAGAGCAAATCAAGGTTTTTTAATGATGGTCTTCTTGCGCTTGACAGTGTAGCTTGAAGAGGAATCCGCCTCAGGCCGGCCGGTGCTGCTACGGCTGCCATCAACGCTTCCAGTTGAATTTACAGTTCCGTTGTCGTTCAAGATAGGCCCGGTTTCGGCATTGGATGAGTCTTTGAGAATCGCATTGATATCCGAAGAGTCGGCCGACCGTACGTGGTGTCTTTTGGTTTTGCGCTCATATTTGTGTTCCTGCTTTGAAGATCTCGATGAAGCGCCGGTCGATTGAGCCCATGCACAAGCGGGAAGCGTCAACGCCGTAACTAGTATAAGTGTTCGTAGCTGTTTCATAGGAATGGTTGTTAGTTGGGTGACTTTTGCTTGTTTTAACAAAAATACCGTTCCCGAAATTAAATGATCAAGTGGTATGGGCTAGCTAACCATTGTCACACGATGTTTGCGGCGGTATTCGCCCAGGCTCATCCCTGGTCGTTTTTTGAAAAACCGGTTTAAATGGCTTTCGTCTGTAAATGACAGTTCGGTAGCGATCTCGTTCATACGCATGTTGCTGTGTATCAGACGGGTTTCTACCAATTTTAGCCGAGAGTTGACGATATAGTCTTGCATCGTCTCATTAGTGTGTTTTTTGAAGTACCTACCCAGATAGGATCCGGATATCCCAAAGTGACTGCTGATTCTTGCGGCCTTGATCTTTTCGGGGTGATAAATGTTCGCCTGGATATATTGCAGGATGTCGACGGCCTTCTCTTCACTGCTTTCGTTAATCTTTTCGGGCAGATACATGGCAATATTGCGTGCAACAAGAATGATCATTGTGTTAACATACTGTCTGATTAGCTCCTTGTTATACATGTCACGGTTGATATACTCCCGGATAATTGCTTCTACTAATGGCTTGATGATGTTTTTGTCGGTTTGATTTTTGAGGATGCAACCGGGTTGGTGGCTTGCATTATGCAGAATGAATTCGAGCCTTTGTAAAAGGTCTTCCCGTTGTGAGGCATTCACCATTGCGCTACTGTTTTTAATATACACATCATTAAAACGGACGAAAACGAATTTTGTCCTTGTTTCAATCCCGAAAGCGTGGGTGTCCTCCGGGGTGAGCAAAAACATGTGGCCGGCATTGTAGCGGAAATTATGCTGGTTGATCTGTTGTGTGCCCGTTCCTTCCAGGATGTATACCAGCTCAAAAAAGTTGTGTTGATGCGTTGGTTTGGGACACTCGTCGAGCTCCTTGTAGATTATTTCAAAGGGCTCGTGAAGATTTTCTTTCATATTCTGCGAAAATGTACCGGATTTTAGAAAAGTTATACCGGAAATGTAATTGAAATCCGGTACAAATTTGCATCATAGATCACTAAAATCAATTTGAATCATGAAAGCAACATTTTTGACCGATAGCAATGCGCCACTTATCATTAAAGAAGTTGAAATGCCTATACCAGGTGAAGACCATGTGCTGGTTAAACTGGCCTATTCTTCGCTAAACCATCGCGACGTATGGATTCAGAAAGGTCAGTATGCGGGTCCCAAAGCAGGGCTTATATTGGGCTCCGACGGGTCGGGAAAAGTCATACAAGCCGGTCGAAATGTGGATTCCAGATGGGTCGGCAAGACGGTAATTATCAACCCAAGCCATAATTGGGGCGACAATCCGGCTGCGTTTGGTGATCAGTTCAAAATCCTTGGAAATCCCGACCCAGGCACCTTTGCAGAATACATTGCTGTGGATGTGCAATACATTCATGAAAAACCGGAGCATCTTACCGATATAGAGGCAGCAGCCTTGCCGCTTGCAGGCATTACTACCTACCGGGCGCTGTTTACGCGGGCACGCTTAAAGTCGGGCGAAAAAATATTGATTACCGGGATTGGCGCGGGTACTGCGCTGCTGGCGCTGCAATATGCAATCGCCGCTGGCGCGCAGGTGTACGTTACTTCCAGCTCGGAGGACAAAATTGAACGAGCTAAACGTCTTGGAGCAACAGGCGGATTCAACTACAAAGAGCAAGACTGGTTTATTAAAGCAAAGCAGGCGACTGGCGGATTTGATGTGGTGCTCGACAGTGCATCCGGCAGCGGCTTTGGCAACCTGATAGAGACTGCCAAAGCGGGTGGTAGAATCGTGTTCTTCGGCGGTACAGACGGGCCAATCGGAAATATCGTGCCCAATAAGGTTTATTGGAGAAACCTTTCAATCCTTGGCACCACGATGGGAACGTTGGAGGAATTCAGGGAAATGCTTGCATTTACTTCTGCGCATGAGATTAAGCCGATTATAGACAAGGTCTACCCCTCACTGGCGGAAGCTCAGATGGCATTCGATTATATGCATGAAGGCAAGCAGTTCGGTAAAATAGTGCTGACGAATCAATAAAAAGCGGCCAGTCGGCCGGGCAGATATCGTAGCCCTGGTGTAGACCAGGGCACAATCTGATTATTCACCGGGAAAGAAATGTAAAATGACTAACTTCGACGTTCTCAACCAATACAATTGCTTCCAGTGCCGAACCATTTTTTGAATTTGCGAACCGTTGACGTGCTTCGTTACCTTACTCCGCTTCGGGAGGGTGGCTCTCTTCCAGCCATTGCCGAGGCGGATGATGATTTTTTATATGTACTAAAATTCAGGGGTGCCGGCCAGGGGACTAAGGCACTGATTTCTGAACTGATCGGGGGAGAGATAGCGCGGTTTCTAGGGCTGAAAGTACCGGAGATTGTTTTCGCCAAGCTTGATGAGGGTTTTGGAAGGACAGAGCCCGACGAGGAGATTCAGGATTTGCTCAAAGCTAGCACAGGTCTCAATCTTGCCATGCATTACCTGTCAGGCGCAATTACATTTGACCCCGTGGTAACGAAGGTAGAACCGCGTCTGGCTTCTGAAATCGTATGGCTGGACAGCTTTCTGACAAATGTCGATCGCACAGCACGTAACACGAACATGCTCATGTGGCATAAGGAGCTTTGGCTAATTGATCACGGCGCATCGCTCTACTTTCATCATTCATGGCAGAGTTGGGAGCAGCAGGCGTTAAGGCCCTTTGTTCAGATTAAAGATCACGTGCTGCTTCGCGGTGCGTCTATGCTTGATGAGGTCAATGCTGAATTCAGCCAACGGCTAAGCGGCGGCATTATTCCCGAAATCATATCTCTTATCCCCGACGACTGGTTGTCAGGTGATTCTCCGTTCGAATCGGCCGGCGAGCATCGGCAGGCTTACGTTTCTTATTTGCTGGCTCGCCTGTCAGCGTCTGAAATTTTTGTGAAAGGAGCCCGGGATGCCAGATAGATTTTTATACGAATATGCGGTACTGCGCATTATGCCGCGTGTTGAGCGTGAGGAGTTTATTAACGTGGGAGTAGTGTTGTATTGTTCTTCCCGCGGTTTTCTTGCCTGCATTTCAGAGATCGATAGCGATCGTTTGACCGCCTTCTCGCCAGGTATCGATTTGGCAGAAATAGAGGACTATCTCGGCGCGTTCAGGGAAATTTGTGAGGGTAATCGCCATTGCGGTAGCCCTATTGCCCTGTTACCTAGCGCATCTCGCTTCCGCTGGCTTACAGCAACGCGAAGTACAATATTACAGACATCGAAAGTACATCCGGGCCTTTGCAGTGACCCGGGAGAAACCTTATCGCGACTTTTCATGCAGCAGGTGAAATAGCTGTTCATTTAAGTTTCAGGTACGTCTGAACGGGCTCTTTCTTGCGACGGGAAACTTCTATCCGTGAAAGAATGATTCACTGTTCGTCGAAGGCAAGCTTCCAAGGTAACCCAATTGAATTATGGATTTTCGATTGATCGCCGTGTTTGTAATGAAATTATATTTGATTTCAGAATTTACATCCAGTCGAATTCGCCGCAATATTTTAGTACGATAATGCCCAGCGGTGGTAACGTTAGAGGGATCGAATGAGGACGGCCATGCCTGGGAATGGGGTAGGTTTCCATCTCGTCTACACTAACAATATCAGAACCCCCATAGCGTAGATTGTCGCTGTTTAGGATCTCTATGTAGCAGCCCGGGGTGGAAATCCCAACTCTGTAATTCTCGCGTACCACAGGTGTGAAATTGGCGACAAAGATCAGTTGATCGGATGTAGAACTTCCTTTTCGAATCCAAGCTAGGACGCTATTGGAAGCGTCCTGATTATCAATCCATTCGAAGCCGTCGCTGGAAAAGTTTCTTTCATACAAGGAAGGCTCTGTCCGATAAAGCTCGTTCAAATCTTTTATGAGCCTTTGAATCCCCTGATGCAGAGGTTGTGCGCATTCGTGCCAATCCAGACTATAATCATGTCGCCATTCGAGTTTCTGGCCGAATTCGCCTCCCATGAAAAGCAGTTTAGCACCCGGATGACCGTACATGTAACCATATAAAAGGCGTAGATTTGCAAACGATTGCCACTCATCTCCCGGCATTTTGCGCACAAGCGATCGCTTTCCATGCACAACCTCGTCATGGGAGAGCGGTAGCAAGAATTGCTCGGAAAATGCATATTGAAGACTAAACGAGAGCAGCTGCTGCTGATAGGAGCGGTAAATAGGATCCTGCTGAAAGTAAGAAAGCGAATCATGCATCCAGCCCATCATCCATTTCAAATCAAAGCCAAGTCCTCCATTACTGATCGGTTGAGTTACGCCTGGCCAGGCAGTCGACTCCTCAGCGATGGTAAGTACTTCCGGGTATGATTCATGTAGAGCACTATTGAAGTCTTTAAGAAAATGAACCGCATCAAGGTTCTCACGACCACCGTACTGATTTGGAATCCACTCGCCTTCATTGCGTGAATAGTCCAGGTATAGCATTGATGCAACAGCATCTACGCGCAAGCCATCGATGTGAAACTTGTCGAGCCAGAATAGCGCATTGGATATCAGAAAGCCTCGTACTTCGTGTCGGCCATAATTAAAAATAGCGCTTTGCCAGTCTGGATGGAAGCCCTGCCGGGGATCGGCATGTTCGTATAAATGTGAGCCGTCAAAATATGCAAGTCCATGCTCATCGGTAGGGAAATGAGAAGGTACCCAGTCGAGTATCACGCCGATACCGGCGTTATGCAGTGCATCAACAAGAGTCATAAAATCCTGAGGAGTTCCAAAGCGGCTTGTCGGCGCAAAGTAGCCCGTGATCTGGTAACCCCAGGAGCCGTAGAATGGATGCTCCATCACTGGGAGAAATTCCACGTGCGTAAAACCCATCGAGACGCAATAGCCTGGAAGCTCCCGTGCCAGCTCCTGGTAGGTCATCCACCGGCCATCTTCGTGATCGACACGCCGCCATGATCCTAAATGCAGTTCGTAAATTGAGATGGGCCTGTTCAGCAAAGCCGATCTGCGTTGTTCGAGCCAGTGCTGATCGCTCCAATCAAATTGGTGATCCCATACGATTGATGCTGTTAGCGGAGGTATTTCCCAATAAAATGCGTAAGGATCACCCTTTTCAACTTCATGACCATTTTTAGAGCGGATGAAATATTTATAAAACTCCCCTTTGCCGATGCCTGGAATTGATCCTTCCCAAATACCTGAACCATCTTCACGGGACGAGAGCGGGTGTGCATGCCTTACCCAACCGTTGAAATTCCCTACTACCGAAACTTCCGTCGCATTTGGCGCCCAAACGGCGAAATGGGTTGACTGAGCGCCCATCTCTCCACTGACGTGTGCACCCAGCTTGTTGTAGATATCATAATGCTTACCGGACCGGAATAAATCGATGTCGTGTGAGGTAAACCATGGCTGCTTGTTGTGTTGTTGCGTCATAATACATTAGTTAAGCCATCACACCTGCCTCCGTCTTACCAAGGATAGCGCGAATACCTCTTAGCGGCACCATCACCCAGGTAGGTCGGTTATTCACTTCGTAGTTGAGCTCATAGATCGCTTTTTGAAGCAGGAACGTCTTTAGCAGTGTTTCCAGATCGCTTTCTTGACGGGGAACTATCGGACTCTCACCGACAGTTTCCAGGTATGCCTTCATAAAGAATCCGCTCATATAATGGTACCATTGCTCGACAAAAGGAAGCAGCTTGGTTGCATCATCTGGCCTGATCTGGTTATCAAGGTAGAGACTTCCATGAGCAGCATAGTGGAATGAGCGCAACATGCCTGCCACATCTCGCAAGGCGGACCTTTTAAGACGGCGCTCGCTGTAACTGCGTGCAGGCTCACCCTCGAAATCGAGCAGTACAAAGTCTTTGCCAGTAAAAAGCACCTGCCCCAGGTGATAGTCACCATGGATACGTATCTTGGCTGTATCGATCTTGTGGCTGTATATCTTCTTAAATTCAGCCAGTATCTCATCGCGGGATTGTGCGACCGATTCTGCTGCTTTACGCGTTTCAGGATCCAACTTTCTGATATTCCGGTTCAGGCTCTGGAAAGCCACGCGCACTAACGATTGCAGCGACGAATACACCGAACGTTGATAATGCAACGAAAATTCTTCTGGCTTGAAATCGGCATTGTCTTTCTCTACCGATAATGCAAGGTGCATTTCAGCCGTTCTGACTCCAAGAAGCCTGGCTTGCTCGGCTACGTGTATATCAATTAGTTCCTTTAGTATTCCCGGTATCTGCTCGTAGCTCACCGGCTGGGTAAGGGTTCCATACAGCTCATTGGGGAGCTCGATACCCGTTGTCGAAAGGACCTTCTCGTTAAAGCTGTCCAACCGGTCGAGCATATTTGCCCATGCGTCTGTGGCATTACCGACCATTTCCTGCATCATTCCCAGCACCATCGAATCCTTTTTATACTTCCATTCGATCGCACCAATATAGGCGGGAATATTTTTGAACCGGGCCTTGTTGGTCAAATACTGCGTGATTTCTACATCGGGATTGATGGCCCGGTCAACTTTTCGGTAAAGCTTAAAAAAGTACTTGCCATCGTAAGTAATAGAAGTGTTGCTTTGCTCTCCGGAGAGCACCCGTGGTTTGATCCTATCTGTTTCCCTGACATGCTGAGCAAGTTGGCGATGGCCGGAAAAATGAATTTGGCTCTCCTTCGTATGCAAGCGTTCGTTAGCTGCCATGTTAAAGATGAGTGCCTGTTGTAATTCCAGTCCATAGATCGCATCAAATAGCACGCCTTCTTCTTCACCAGTTATCTGAATGCGCGCCAGCACAGCTTGCGGGCAATTTTCCCGTACGTTTGCCGCAAAAGGCACCTTGCCAAATGCCAGGGGAAGCTGGTACATTTCCGGCAGATCATTTTGATAAGTTGTTTCCAAAAGAAGCAGATAGCAGGGTGGGTTTTCACCTAGTGGAACCATAGCGTGGGAGACAATGCTAACTTTGTCCAGGCCTTTGCCTTTGCCGCCAAACCACCTCATTTTCATCAGATAGGATGGCAGTATATCGGCTTCCAGCTGCTCAATCACCGCTGGTTCGAGCAGGTCTTTCCATTTGTCGAGTTTAACCAAAGGAAGTTCGGCGTGCTCATCGATTTCCGGATGCGTTTTTTGCATTACAAAACACTGACAGCCATATGCTTCCAAAGTGAAGAAATAGGGCGTATTGTCTTTGACGCCGGGGAATTTATTTTTGCTGTAAATCTCGACGGGTTGAAAGCCCTTGTACTGGTCGAGATCGAGCTCGACGGGCTGTGGGAATCGCGACAGATTCGCGATCACAAGCATCGTTTCATCCTCAAAAGTCCGGGTATACGCCAGCACTTTGGCATTCTCGTGATTGAGAAACTTAATATCCCCGCGACTGAAAGCCTTATATTTTTTTCGGGTGCTGATCGCGCGTCGCATCCACCATAACAATGACGAGGAGTTTCTCGATTGTAATTCGACATTGACCGATTCGTAGTGATATTGGGGATCCAGGATCAGCGGCAGGTAGAGCCGCTGTGGATTAGCTTGTGAAAATCCTGCATTGCGATCAGGGCTCCATTGCATCGGGGTGCGCACACCGTCGCGGTCACCGAGGTAGAAGTTGTCGCCCATCCCGATCTCATCTCCATAATAGATAATGGGCGTTCCCGGAAATGTGAACAGCAACGAGTTCAAAAGCTCGATCTTCTTCCGGTTGTTCTCCATCAATGGTGCCAGCCGGTGCCTTATGCCCAGGTTGATCCGGGCTTTGGGATCTTTAACATACACTTTGTACATATAGTCGCGCTCTTCATCGGTCACCATTTCCAGGGTCAGCTCATCGTGATTACGAAGGAAAATTCCCCACTGGCAATTATCTGGTATAGCTGGGGTTTGATCGAAAATGTCGGTCAGCGGGTAACGGTCTTCCATTTGCAACGACATAAACATGCGGGGCATAATCGGGAAATGGTAATTCATCTGGCATTCGTCCCCATCACCAAAATAAGCAGCTGAATCCTCAGGCCACATATTAGCCTCGGCCAACAATAAGGTGCCAGGATAGCGTTCGTCGACGTGTTTTCTGAGCCTTTTCAAAAAGGCATGAGTCTCCGGAAGATTTTCACAATTGGTGCCATCCCTCTCAAAAAGGTAAGGCACTGCGTCGAGTCGGAAGCCATCAACTCCCATTTTGCACCAGAAATTGATGATCTTGAAAATCTCCTCCTGCACATCGGCACTGTCGTAATTCAGATCCGGTTGATGGTGAAAGAAGCGGTGCCAATAATACTGTTCGGCTTCGTTATCCCATGTCCAGTTGGACTTTTCGTAATCTTGAAAAATGATACGCGCGTCCTTGAACTGCCGGGGATCGTCAGTCCAGACATAAAAATCTCTGTAGGCGGAGCCTTTCGGTGCCCGGCGAGCCCTTTGAAACCACGGGTGCTGGTCGGAGGTATGATTGATGACCAGCTCTGTTATTACTTTCAGGCCACGTTTATGTGCTTCTCGCAAAAAAGTCTTAAACTCGTGAATATCGCCATACGATGGATTAATCGTGTAGTAGTCTGCAATGTCGTAACCGTCATCGCGAAGCGGCGAAGGGTAGAAGGGAAGCAGCCAGATGGCGGTCACACCAAGGTCTTGAAGATAGTCCAACTGCTCCAAAAGGCCCTTGAAATCGCCTATACCATCACAATTCCCATCCTTAAAGGCCTTGATATGCAGTTCGTAGATGATCGCATCCTTATACCAATGCAAGTTTTTCTCGGGCATTCCTTTCCTGTATTCCATGTGCTATCTCAATTCAATCGTTCAACTTTTAGAATGTGTGCAGGCATTTCGAAGGGATTCATCTGAACATAATTGTATTCTCCGTGCCACTTATATTTTTCCCCGCTCAGCATATCACGCACCACATAGGCCTGGTCATATCCAATCCCCAAAAGGTGAACAGGTACCTTGATATGTGCTCCTTGTGTATGGTAATAGTCTAGGTTTACTGCAATGATCAGTGAATCACCGCCGTTGGGTGCTGTTTTGATGTAGCTGATCACCTGGTCGTTGTTAGTTTCGTTGAATTCGATGTTCCAGGTTGATTGTAATGCAGGATACGTTTTACGGATGCGATTTACACGCGTGATGATCTCGCGGGTTCTGCTGTAACGGACCCAGTCCCAATGTTTGATTTCATACTTCTCGTTGTCGGTATATTCCTCTTTTCCAGGATGTGGTTTATTAATTCCATATTCATACACCGGACCATACAGCCCATAGTTGGAAGAAAGGGTAGCAGCCAGAATAAACCGCGTGATATGGGCATTTTCGCCACCTTCAACCAAGTGATGCGGCAGAATATCCGGGGTGTTTGGCCAGAAATTGGGACGGAAATAATACTGCTGGTCTGTTTTGGTAAGCTCATATAGATATTGTTCAAGCTCCCATTTACTGTTTCGCCATGTGAAATAAGTGTAGGATTGGTTGAAGCCGATCTTGGCCAGACGCTCCATCACCCTGGGACGCGTAAATGCCTCGGCAAGGAAAATCACCTGGGGGTTAGCCTTTCGGACTTCGCCGATCATCCATTCCCAAAAAGGGAATGCTTTCGTGTGCGGGTTATCGATCCGGAACACATTCACGCCATGCTCTATCCAGAAGTCGATAACACTTTTAAGTTCTTGCCAAAGATTTTGCCAATCAAGCGTCTCAAAATCGAATGGAAGAATATCTTCATATTTCTTGGGCGGATTCTCCGCATACTGAACCGTTCCGTCCGGGCGCCATTTGAACCATTGCGGATGTTCCTTCACATAAGGGTGGTCGGGGGCACATTGGTAAGCAATGTCCATGGCTACTTCCATGCCCAACTCCCTTGCGCCGGCGACAAGTTCTGCAAAGTCGTCGAGCGTGCCCAGCTCAGGGTGCACCGCTTTATGCCCTCCAAACCTGTTACCTATTGCCCAGGGTGAGCCCGGGTCAGACAAGGCAGGGACCAGGGAATTGTTTTTGCCTTTCCGATTCAACTCCCCAATCGGGTGTATCGGCGGGAAGTACAGCGTGTCAAAACCCATTTTTGCCACTTTGGGCAGCAGTCTGATGACGTCGCGGAAAGTGCCGTGACTACCCGGAGATTCAGAAGCGGATCGCGGAAAGAGCTCATACCATGTGCTATACCCAGCCTTTTTCCGCTCTACTTCGAGGCGAAACGTCACGTCGAAAACACTGATTCGGTCGGTGTAGCGGATTTTTGACATGGCCTCTTGCAGCGCATCACTGAGCGCCAGATCGATTGCTTCCTCAGGATCAGCGGTGTGTTCGAGTGCTGCGATCCACCGCGGGAATGCCAGCTGGTAATCTGAGGCGGCCAGTTCTGCTGCCTCCTTTAATATTTCGATACCGATCCTGAGCTCGACAGAAATATCCTGGTTGGCGTCGAATTTTTTGACAAGCCCCTTCTTCCAGGTTGTAAAATGGTCTATCCATCCAGTGAAGCGGTACTCATACATACCCTCCCGATCGGGCACCCATCTGGCCTGCCAGTGGTCGTTACCAGCGTGCGTCATGGGTAAATCCTGCCAAAGCGGACTGGAATCGTGGCGAAAGATCACACTGGCTGCTACCCCGTCATGACCGTCCGCAATGATGTCGGCAGAAAATGTTACGCTTTCACCAATTGCCCTTCTGGCAGCAAACCGGCCTTCTTCGACCTGTGGCCTTACGTTACTGATCACTACCCGCTTTCTGCCATCCAGCGTACTCATTGTCAATGGATTTTAGTTGATGTATGAAGAATGTCCGGAATGCCGATCAAAATCGTGCCTGCAGAAAATGGGATCGATCGGGAGGGGCAACTGTAACTGTGGCTGCGCTTAATTGAATTCAATGCTTTCTTGAGAGTAAAAAAACTATTCAGTAACTTTTGCATTCAATAGCCCGCTTCCATCAGATTTCACCACTCAACGATATCCCATTCAATAGGTTGTAAAGCAATTGCGATAGTGACTGGCCATCCATGGCGGTTGCCAGGGGCCGACGGGCATAACTGACCTTGATTTACTGATATCGATACTAGAAGAAAGAATTAGGTCATCTTTGACGATTTTTCGATTAGATTTAAAATCTTTGTAGCTTAATTGTGGTAACTATTTCTACAAATCGATGCCGATTTAGAGATAGGATTGTTTCGGTTGGCGTGATGTGTTACCCTGATATTCTGTACCCTTCTCTTGCTAAAAATGGAATTTATCATCGTAGACGACAGTGTTTTCGATCAATTTACCCAGGAAAAGCTGTTGCTAAAAAGCGGTTTGACCGATACGGTTCGAACGTTCAGCTCGGGTCAGCAGGCGATAGAATATCTGCGCACGCAGACCGTTCAGATGCCCGAAACGGTGATCCTGCTGGATTTGCAAATGCCTGGGATAAATGGTTTTGAATTCGCAGAACAATTTGGCCTCCTGCCTGGCGCCGTCCGGGAACGTATCCGTCTTTTTATGATCTCTTCGACAGTGGATATATCCGATATCGAACAGGCCGAAGCGAACCCCTACATTATCCAGCTCCTTCCAAAACCCCTGGAAATACCGCTATTGAGAGACCTTCTCAATTCCTGAAAGCTGCATTCAGACCTCTTGCTGGCATAATATTTAATGAGCTGACGATACACTTATCATCAGCATTCATGAACAATCCCGTCTCTACATATCGGCTTCAATTCCATCAAGCTTTTACATTCCTGGATTTCGAGTATTTAATCCCGTATTTCCGCAAATTGGGCGTTGGAACTATATACGCATCCCCGATTTTAGCCTCCACCTCGGGAAGCACGCATGGTTACGACGGCGTAGACCCGCGCAGGATCGATCCCGAGATCGGGGATCTGGACCAGCTGCGTAGGTTGGCATCCAGTCTGCGGGCATCCGACATTGGATGGTTACAGGATATTGTGCCCAACCATATGGCATTCGATCCGCAGAATCCATGGCTAATGGATGTTTTAGAGAAAGGAAAACAGTCGGCATTTGCCACTTATTTTGATACGGCCTGGAACAGTGAGCTCTTTCAAGGCAGGTTGATGGTGCCGTTTTTGGCCAAGGACCCCAAGGAAATGATTGCTTCCGGCCAGGTACAGGTGCGCTACGACGGTTGCCGGTTTGTAATCGACTATGACGGCCAGGCTTTTCCGCTCAATCTAAGATTCTACGTTACTTTGCTTTCCCGCGATCAGAAAAAATCTCAGGCAGTAAGCCAGTTGCTTGAGCAGCTCGACGAAATCAACCGCATCGAGGACGCACAGGCGTTTACGATGCGGTGGGACGAGTGGATGTTGCAACTCCGATCGCTTTACGCTAATGAGCAGGTCAAAGCCCTGATCGATCAGGCACTGGAAGAAATCAACCAGGATCCGAACGCGCTCGAAGGGGTGGCTGACCGGCAAAACTATGTGCTCTGCCATTGGCAACGGACAGAGGAGCAGATTAACTTTCGCCGATTCTTCACGGTCAACGGACTGATATGCCTGAACATGCAGGACGATGCGGTTTTTGACGCATACCACAAGCTCGTCTTGCAGTTAACCGAAGAAGGACTTTTCAGCGGCCTTCGCATTGATCATATCGATGGCCTGTTTGATCCGTCTGCATATTTAAATAAGCTCCGCGAGCAAACCGGCAGCGAAACTTACATAGTGGCCGAAAAGATTCTTGGCGAAAAAGAAGACTTACCCGAATACTGGCCCATTCAGGGTACTACCGGCTACGAATTTCTTGCTGTGGTAAACAACCTGTTTACCAATGGTTTATCGGAAGACTCATTTAGCCGCTTTTACTCGGAGCTGACAGGAGACAACAGGCCGGTATCCGAGCAACTGCTCAGCAAAAAAGGCGAAATTCTGTATGGGCACATGGCCGGTGAACTTGACAATTTGTTCCGTCTGTTTGTTTTGTTGGAACTAGCAGACAAGCAAACCCTGGACCGGGTCGGTGCTGAACTGATTCGGCAGGTAATCGGTGAGTTTTTGATCCACTGCCCGGTGTACCGCTATTATGGTGATTCCATGCCGCTTTCCGAATGGGAGTCAAAGGCTGTGAAAGACATTTTGATTGACATTAGCAAACACCATCTGGATCTTTCCCCCGCGGTCGAGGTGCTTGAACAATGCTTCATACACGGCCCTGCGTTGGGCGATGAAGATTATAACCGCCGAGCTGCCGAGTTCTACCGCCGCTGCATGCAGTTCACAGGACCTTTGATGGCCAAAGGCGGCGAGGACACGCTGATGTACACCTATAACCGGTTCATTGCCCACAATGATGTCGGTGATTTTCCAAGCCGTTTCGGCATATCTTCATCCGATTTTCATCGATACATGAAAAATCGCCAAAAGCAATGGCCGATGGCACTTAACGCTACCTCTACGCACGATACAAAGCGCGGGGAAGATGTGCGGGCCAGGTTAAATGTTCTCAGTGACCTGAGCGAGGATTGGATCGGAAAAGTCAGCGAGTGGCGCAGGATAAATGGTGCTTTGCGCGGTTCAGCCGGGTGCCCCGACGCAAACGACGAGTATCTGATATACCAGACCATGCTTGGCGCTTACCCTATGCCGGGAGAAAGCGCCCATGATTTCCAGGAAAGACTGGACGAATACCTTAAAAAGGCTCTGCGGGAGGCAAAGACTAATTCATCATGGTCTTCACCTGATGCAGCATATGAGAAAGCCGTCCAAGTTTTTACAGATGGATTGCTAAAAGCAGATTCTGAATTTTACAGCTCGTTCCACGGGTTTTTGAAATCCGTCGCGGATTTCGGAGTGATCAATTCGCTGGCGCAGCTTGCCCTGAAATTTACCTGTCCGGGTATCCCCGATGTTTACCAAGGTTGTGAACTTTGGGATTTGAGCCTTGTCGACCCCGATAACCGGCGTGAAGTTGATTTTGCAAAACGAAATGAATGGCTTGACCAATTTGATAGCTATCAGCCTGATCGTTTGGCAAAAAAACTTTGGGAAGACAGATGGAACGGGCAGATAAAGCTCTGGTTAACAAACCGTTTATTTCATTTAAGAAAGCAAAACCCGCAGCTTTTTGCCCATGGTGAGTATACGCCGCTTAAAATAAAAGGTAAGTATAAAGACAATCTGCTCGCATTCATGCGGCGCTACAAACGTGATGTGATAGTGACCATAATTCCGCTTCACGTGGCCCTTATCAGCAGAGAACAGCAAAAGGGCTTTTTCGAGGTGGATTGGCAGGATACCCATGTGGTCCTGCCGGAAAATTTGCTCCCTGAGTGGAACGATCTGCTGGCGGGCGGCCAAACGGCTTGCCAGGCCAAACTGTTTCCGGGTGAGTTCTTTAAGGATGTGCCTGTCGTAATCCTGAAAGGCAGGCGTGCCGACAATGCGCGGAATGCCGGAGTGCTATTGCACATCAGCTCGCTTACATCACCGTTCGGGATAGGGGATATGGGGCCAAGCTCATATGGGTTTGTAGATTTTTTAGAGAATACCCATCAGAAGGTATGGCAAATACTTCCGCTCAATCCCACGGAGGCTTCACAAGGAAACTCGCCTTACAGCGCCCTGTCTAGCAGGGCCGGCAACCCGCTGCTGATCAGCCCTGAGCTGCTAGTTCGGGAAGGATATCTCCAAGAGCAGGATTTAAAGGAAAGCCGGCTACCGGATTTGCCGAAAGTCGATTTCGAAGCTGCCCGGCAGGTAAAAAGTCTGTTATTGGAACGGGCGTTCTTTAATTTTAGAACAAATCCCGGGGCACTAGCCAGTGAAATGCAGGAGTTTATCAGCAAGCATGATAACTGGCTGGAAGATTTTGCGCTATATATGGTGCTTAAAGAGCGCTTCGATGGCAAACCCTGGTATGAATGGCCCGAAGAATTCCGTAACAGGGACCAGGCCTCGCTTAGCCAGGTCAGAGACGAAGCACAGCAGAAAATCGAATATATCAAATGGCAGCAGTACATCTTTGACAAGCAATGGAAAGATCTTCGCACATATTGCAATGATAGGGAGGTCAAACTGCTCGGCGATATTCCGTTTTACGTCAGCTATGATTCTGCCGATGTCTGGTCTGATCGTGAGCTTTTCTGCGTGGATTCCGACGGAAAGATTACAGGGATAGCAGGGGTTCCACCCGATGCATTCTCGGAGGATGGACAGCTATGGGGGATGCCGGTTTTCAACTGGGGCGCGTTGCAATCGCAGGGTTACCAGTGGTGGATTGAGCGTTTGGCTCGTAATATTGAGCTTTTTGACCTGGTCCGGTTGGATCATTTCAGAGCTTTTGCCGACTACTGGGAGGTCCCTGGCGGAGAAAGTACAGCGATCAATGGTGCCTGGAAAACCGGTCCGGGAGCGGATTTTTTCAAAAAGGTAGAAGCTGCCCTGGGCCAGTTACCTTTCATTGCAGAGGATTTGGGAGAGATTAGTCCGGAGGTGTATGCATTGCGCGATCAATTCAGTCTTCCAGGAATGAAAGTGATACAATTCGCATTCGATGAGAATATGCCTCAATCCGATCATATTCCACATCATTACAAGCACAACTTTATCGCCTACACAGGGACCCACGATAACAATACCTGCAAAGGTTGGTTCCGCGAGTCGGCTTCGGCCCAGGAGCTTGTAGAGCTATATCTGGGTAAGACCATCTCCGAGGAAAATGTGGCAGCCGAGCTGGCCAGAGCAGTCTTCGGTTCGGTCGCCAAAACGGCCATACTTCCTATACAGGACATTCTTAATTTAGACGAGACAGCTAAAATGAATCTTCCAGGCTCTCAGCAAAATAACTGGTCATGGCGTTTACTGCCGGGCCAGATTACGTCGGATGCTGCCGAATTTCTGGCTGGCATTACGCTGCTCTACAATCGTGAATAGTGTGCAAAATTCCTGACATTAAGTTAAAGTCAGGTCGGCTTGTGGCTATATTTGCGCGTAGTTACCAATCAGGGATTGCCATGTGTTTACGAAAATTTGCCGCTTTTACACTGTTTGCATTTGCGTTAGCATTGGCATATTCCTGCGACCGGCCGGCCGGTAATCCCCGCGAGGCGGCCGACCTGCTGATAGCGGTACCGCAATGGAAGATAGAGGAAATTGCAGTCAATGATGCTGTTACCTTTAAAGATGGCAAAATGACGCAGCAGTTTGGCAGCATTGAATTTCAGCGGTACATGGAGGTCGTCACTATAAAGAAGGATGGAGTGTTCTCCGGCATCTTCAAGGGTGAATCTACCCCGTCTCTACTCAAATGGCAGCTTGTCGATGACCATATTTCGATCGGCGCCCCAGAGGGTAGGGGAAAAGGAGAATGGACCGTAAAACCAGCGGATGTCCGGAAGGATTCCTTCACTATGAGAACCCGGAGTATTGCCTACGACTATCCCCGGATGACTACTATCGCACTGAAATTCAAGGCGGCAAAATAATTTACATTTACCCGATCACCATGAGCAGGCTCGACAAAGCTTTTGAACTTTTCGATAACTATAACAAGCGCTCACCAGAGCATTTGGTGTGGGAAAACACCGAGTACCCGGTTGAATACTTCTACGCTATCAAGCTTCATGAATGGGTGACGCGGCTCGACCCGGAAGCAGATGAAAGCCTGCTTCTGGCTTCGCGATGCCAGCATATCGGTCGCTGGGAAATCGCTCGTAAAAGCTATCCGGATGGCCGAGTAGGTTATCTCAAATGGCGCAGCGACCTCTCGAAGTACCATGCAGGAATTGCCTCGGAAATCTTGACGAGCATAGGTTATGATCAGGAAACGATCGACCGCGTAAAGCAGATCGTGCTCAAACAGCGCTTGAAAAGTGATCCTGATGTGCAAACCATGGAAAATGCCCTTTGCCTGGTATTCCTGCAATACCAATACGACGAGCTGATCGCCAAGATGACCGAAGAGAAAATGATAGATATCCTCCGAAAGACATGGGGCAAAATGAGCGACCCCGGCCGCGAGGCAGCACTATCGCTAGCATATAGTGATCACGGCAAGGGTCTGATATTGAAAGCTTTGCAAGAGGGTTGATAGCGAATACGTTACTTCCTGGACAACTCGTGTGACGGATCAAGACTCAGAGCGGCTTTAACCAGTTGCACGAACTCGGAACGGTAACCCTCCTCATCGCGCCCGAATGCGCCCCGGGCTCGCTTGATAACGTCGCTGTAAGTGGCTGATCCCTTGTATTCCGAGTCCCGTAACAGCAACCCGAACTCTGCCACAGCGCTGGCAAATCGCAGATTTTCAGAACATTGATCAAATTCCACCGAAGTAGCCTTAACCGGAGCGTCAAACAACACGCTTTTCTCGCTGTCAGGCCTTTTGTAGCGCACCCTGAGTGTCAACATCTCGCCTGAATTGCCAGGAGCGGGCTGGCTATTTGACTGGTATTTCAACGGGTCAATTTTGCCGATAAAGCTTGTAACGATTCCTCTTGGCACAATCTCGTAAATTGCCGTCACGGTATGCCCCGACCCCATATCACCGGCATCCTTTTGATCATCGCTGAACTCATCGTTTCGCAAGGCCCGGTTTTCGTAGCCGATCAGACGGTAGGCCTGCACATGCGCCGGATTAAATTCGATCTGAATTTTAACATCTTTGGCAATGGTGAACAGCGTTCCTCCGAATTCCTGTACAAATTCTTTCCGCGCCTCTTGTATATTGTCAATGTACGCGTAATTGCCATTGCCCTTGTCGGCCAGCGTTTCTACCTGACTGTCTTTGTAGTTACCCATGCCGAAGCCCATTACACTAAGGAAAATTCCAGCTTTCCGCTTTTCCTCAATCAGCTTCTGTAATTCGGACTCATTGGAAATGCCCACATTGAAATCTCCGTCTGTTGCGATGATCACCCGGTTGTTTCCCTTGGGTAGAAAATTCTTTTTGGCAATCTCATAGGCCAGTTCGATACCGTCCCCGCCAGCGGTCGACCCCCCGGCTTCGAGCTTGTCAAGAGCATCTTTAATGGTCTTTTTCTCGTTTCCGGAAGTGGGCGGCAGCACCAGACCTGCTGAGCCGGCATAAGCGACGAGCGAGATTTTGTCCTCAGCGCGAAGCTGGTCGACCAGCAGTTTGAATGCCTGTTTGAGAAGGGGCAGCTTGTTGGCCTCGTTCATCGAGCCGGATACGTCGATGAGGAAAACCAGGTTGGAAGGCGGGAGGTTTTTCACTGAGACGGTTTGAGCCTGCAAGCCGACGTGCACCAATTTCAGGTCTGGGTTCCATGGAGAATCGGTGGTTTCGGTTATGATGGCTATGGGGTGTTCGCCGGCAGGCTGCGGATAGTTGTAATCGAAATAGTTGATCATTTCCTCGATCCTGACAGCGTCCTTGGGCGGCATTTGGCCATTATTCAAAAAGCGGCGTATGTTGCTGTAAGCGGCCCTGTCAACATCTACGGAGAAGGTTGTCACGGGCTGCTGACCCACTAGCAGAAATCCGTTTTCATTGATCGGCTTGTAGCTTTCACTGGGAGCCGCTATGTGCAGGGGTTTTCCTTGAAATGTTGCAGCAGCAGAGGCGACCCGCTCGAATGAAAGTGACTTTTTCATTTTGATCGTTTGACCTGTGACGACCGCTTCATCAAGCAGTTCTGCGTTTTGGATCATCGTGACTTGCAATACCGAGTCTGAACTGATCGGGACAGTGAGCCGCTGATATCCATTCTTGGCAAACACCAATGCACGGGCCATAGCAGGGACTTTGATGGAAAAGCCCCCCGAACGGTCAGTAACGGTTTTGTAGCCGCTTCCCTGCACGGAAACACTCACGCCGGAAAGGGCAATGTTAGCGCCATCAGTCACTTTGCCCGTGATGATGCGGTCGGGCTGCCACGCGAAGGCCGTCAATAGGATGGCTAGTAGAATAGCGATGCTTGTTTTCATGGTATCCTGATTTCGTTATTTATTCGCTGGATGCAAGCCCGCCGGTAATTCCATAAAAGTTTTAAATTTTTTTATGGAATTTTGATCAAACCGCATCCAGTGTGCAAAAGGCTGGAAATCATTCCCGGGAAACGCGTGAAGTTTTTGAAATTTTTTCAGGGCAAGGTCAAAGACCCGGTCCCGGAGGCCGAGCGGCTTGCGGCTTACCGGGCCTATGGCGACGTCTCTATCCTGGGAGCGTTGTTTGAGCCCTACATGGATATGGTTTTCGGTGTCTGCTTCCAATACCTGCGCGATGAAGATGAAAGCAAAGATGCAGTCATGCAGATTTTCGAGAAACTGGTGACAGATTTAAAGCTGCACGAGGTATCGAATTTCAAAAGCTGGCTGCACAGCGTTGCACGCAATCATTGCCTGATGAAGATCAGGGCGTTACGCGTTATGTCGGTGCCCGGATCGGCAGAAATATGGGAACTTGACTTGCCCGTTGACCCGGCAAGCGATGATGATTTGTTCAAAAGCGACCGGCGACTCGATGCACTGGGGCCATGTCTTCAAAAGCTGACCCATCAGCAGCGGTTAACCGTAGAACTGTTTTATCTTCAAAACAAATGCTACCGCGACATCTGCCAGGAAACAGGTTTCGAAATCGGCAAAGTGAAAAGCTACATCCAGAATGGAAAGCGGAAATTGAAAATCTGCATTGAAAGCAATGAAAGCCTCTGACGACCTTATACCGGATTTCGACGATTTCGAGCGCTATTACAGCGGCCGGATGTCATCTGACGAGCAGCGAATGCTCGAAGGGAGAATGCTGGCCGAACCTTTTGTGGCGCATGCTTACGAAGGCTTTCTTGCGTGGCGCGGCCGGTACAGCAACGCCTCTGCCATTCGTACGGACCTTAAAGGTCGTCTGGAGGCGCGCTTAACACAGGTGCATCGGAAAACATTGCCCCTATGGTTGTACGTCTCGGCCGCTTCGGTGTTGCTGCTCGCAACGGGTTATTGGATAGTATTTCTGGGTGCTCAAAAGTCAGCAATGACAAAACAGTCCGGCCTTGTGAAGAAAGAAACATCGGTATCACCGGCACCCGGGCAGCTTCCCGTAGCTATTCAGGCTGAGCCGGTAGCACCAGCGCCCAGGGTTAGTTCCGCTCCCCATGCCCGCAGGCAGGCCGGACAAGATTCTTTGGGACCTTCCAGGCAAACCAGCTTGCCACCAGCGGCGTACAAAACTCCGGAGGCCGCTGCTTTGGCAGACTCCCAGGTCCGGAACGAGGCAACTGACGTTGCCCTGACGGATCCTTTGAGCACAAATGCGGAGGAAATTCAGGTTCCTGCGCAGCCTGCTGATGCGCTCGCAAAACCCGCCTCAGTGCAGGCGGTCGGCAAGTCCCTTACATCAAGGGTACGAACACGGCCTTCTTCCTTATATAATGTTTCCAAGCAAAAACAGCAGCAACCGACTCAGTCAGGGGCGCAACCGCTTTTGGCCGATCCCGACGATGTCAGCAGAAGGCAGAGCGTTTCTCACCCGATCCCGCCCGATGCACCTAAACCGAGCCCGGTCGTAGGTTGGCCCGCATACCAGGCATATCTGGATCAAAACACCAGCTCTGCGGATACAACAACCCAGGTGACCGTGACATTTGTCGTAAATTCTTTGGGAGCCATGTCCGGTTTCACGGCAAGCGGCCCTTTGAAGCTTCATCAGGAGGCTATCCGCATCGTCCGGGAAGGCCCGGCCTGGGTGCCTTCCCGGGCAGCGGGCACAGCTGTGACATCATTGACACAAGTTCAGCTTCAATTCCGCCGGACACCTTAGATAAGCAAACCTCATGATAATCAGCTAGCTTGTAGAACTAATTTTAAAAAAATATCTAAAATTGGTTGTTTATTTTTTGCGGTCTACGCCTCAGTATTTAATTTTACTACAAGCTTTTTATTCCCAATCCTTGATTTCTAGCAAACCTGTATCTGCATTTTCTGTCTGTGGACGTTTTTGTACCCGATTCCGTCCAAAGTGCGTATAAAGAATAAATTTGCGTGCTGAAATTTTGCTATGGCAAGTATTATGATTAACTCTATGAAATAATTGTGTGCCATCATTGTAGTACACCACCGATATGTGCCTATTTCAATTAACCTATGGACAATAGAAGGAATCTGTTGATTATAGACGACGAACCCAGTATCACCAAAATATTGGAACATTTTCTAAAGAAAGATTTTAATGTCGTAATCAAAAGTGACGGCTCCGAAGGGATGCTGTGGCTGGAAGAAGGCAACCAGGCGGACCTGATTATTGCCGACCTTCATATGCCAAATCTGAGCGGTAAGGAGTTCCTGAAAGTGGCCAAGGCCAGCAATCTGTATTCAGAGATCCCCATTATCATACTTTCCGGCTCGGATGAGAGCAGTGAGCGCATCCAGTGCCTTAACCTTGGCGCGGATGACTTTATGGTCAAGCCATTCAATCCTATGGAAGTGCACGCCAAAATCAATGCCGTGTTGCGGCGTAGTAAACGCTTCTCTTAACCGACGACAATATCATGGAACTGGCCGGTACAACAACCGTAACGGGGACGACAGCCAAAACCTTTGTCGCCCAGTTCAGGGTTATCTATGTCCATCATAACTTTCAGGAGTATCTGCGGTTTACCGATCGCTTTGCCGAGTATCTTCAGGTGGAATACTTTGAAGCGCCCGCCGGAGCGTTGGAGGCTTTAAAGGAAAATTATCCCGCCGATGTGATCATCGCGCACGAAGGAAGCGGCGGTTTGGAAATGCTTGATACCATCCGCAGCAGCGCCGGCTTTGGGAACATTCCATTCGTGTTGCTGGTCGACAGGCTCTCACGCCTTGCCATCGAAACCGCTCGCGTCCGGCATGCCGACGATGTCTTTTCAGTCAACTTCGATGATGGGGATCTGATCACCCGCATCAAATATTTCAAAAAACGGCAATGGTATGTGGCCAACAAGGCGTCGCTGAAGATCGGATCACAAAACCATAAAACGCCGTTCTGGAAGCGCGCAATCGATGTGATCACAACGGGCAGCGCGGTTATCCTGCTGCTGCCGGTGTTCATTATCGTGGCTATCCTGATCAAGCTCGACTCGAAGGGCCCTGTTTTTTATAAATCCAAGAGGGTAGGGAGCGGCTACAAAATTTTCGATCTGTACAAGTTCAGAACTATGCGGACGGATGCCGACCAGCTGATCCGGAAAATGGCGGCTTTGAATATGTACTCGAAAGCGGAACCGGTTGCACAGATCGAAACCCAGGGACTTTGTGACGAATGCCGCGCCGGTAACCAGTGCAAAAGCCTGCTTTTTCATGATGGCAAAGAAATCTGCGAGAAGCTTTATCATTTCCAGAAAGAGCAGAAGGCCGCATTTATGAAATTTCAAAATGATCCGCGTATCACCCGCCTGGGAAGTTTTCTGAGAAATTCCAGTATCGACGAACTTCCCCAGCTAATCAACATCCTCAAAGGTGACATGTCGCTGGTGGGTAATCGTCCCCTGCCACTGTATGAGGCCGAGAAAATGACAACGGATGATAAAATCCTGCGCTTTGCAGGGCCCGCCGGCCTTACTGGACTCTGGCAGGTGACCAAGCGCGGTAAAGGCAAATCCGATATGACCGAGGAGGAGCGTACCCAGCTCGACATTACCTATGCCCGCGAATTTTCATTTAAAATGGATATGGAAATCATCCTGAAAACATTCCCTGCGCTGTTGCAGTCGGAGAATGTATGAGGGGGTAAAACGTATGTCAGGACGCTTTTACCCAGTCTTTATATTCGGGATCGTATTGTTTGATGATGCGCGCGGGGTTTCCTACTGCGACGGAATAGGGAGGGATGCTCTTGGTAACGACTGCTCCGGCAGCCACCACAGAATGCCGGCCGATAGTAACACCGGCGGTCACCACAGCGTTCGCGCCGACCCAACATTCATCTTCAATGACGATGGGCGCGACGCTCACGCCCTGTTTATGAATAGGTTGCTCAATATCCTGATAATTGTGATTCAAGCCGCTGGCAACAATATGCTGGGCAAGAATTACATCGTTGCCGATTGTAACCGGCCCGATAATGACATTTCCCAGGCCAACCAGCGAGTTGGCGCCAATATGCACTGCCCCCACGCCATTATTGATTGTACTGAAATCCTCGATCATCGAATTATCGCCGATGGAAAAAGGATTGAAAGGCAGTACGTCCATCCTTACCCACCGACGGATGATTACGCCCTTACCCCTTTGATGAAAGAAACGGTTCAAAAATACCCGTACCCAGAGCCTCGGACGAGCCTGATTAGTAGGTATTAACATCCAGTGAACAAATTTTTTTAGTCCCGGGCTGTTCCGGATTTGGTCGGATAACGACATTTTGCCTAGATTAGTGAGATGTAGTAATATTTTATCAAAAGTATTTTGTATTGCTGCAAAGTCAAGTGAAAGTGAGTTTAAATAAATATTTACCCTGATATGCCGATAAAATATGCCGCTCTTGTGCTCCTGCTCTTTTTTACGATTCATGGCGCACGCGCCCAGGGATCATTAAGCAAAGACGTGGATTACGCTTACCTGGACAAGCTGATTGCGATCAGTAAAGCCAATTATCCCAAAGTTAAAATGTACCAGGCGCACGTTGAGGCTGCCGAGACGGGGGTTAGAAAAGCGAAGCTTTCATATTTCGATATTTTCAACTTTTCCTATCTGTACAACCCCCGCAATAACGGAGCACCTGTATCGGCATCGTTTCCATTTACCTACCAATTCGGTTTCTTTGTGAATATCGGAGGCATCCTTCAGAAGCCCTCCATGGTGAAGCAGGCGAAAAATGAACTGAAGTCGGCAGAGTATGACAAGCAGTCATTCGATCTGAATCTGGAAGCGGAGCTGAAAAAACGATATTTCACATACGTTCAGAAGAAAGTCTCTTACCGAATGCGGTCTAACGCACTGCTGGATGTAGAGAGTATCCTCGAGAATATAAAAAAGCGCTTTGAAATGGGTCAGGAGACACTGGAAAAATATAACCAGGTGCTTATGATGCAAACCGATCATGCGCAGAACCTTGTCAATACCGAGACCGAGGTTTTGGTTGCTAAAAGCAGCCTTGAAGAATTGTTAGGCCAAAAACTAGAAGATATCAAATGACGGAAGTTGTACAGTTCCTTAGATTACTGCAAAGAAATAAAATTACGCTTATCCTCGTTCCGCTGATCACTGTCATTGTCTGCTACTTTCTGGTCAGACGATTGCCTGATAGCTATGAGTCGCACGCCCGGATTGCAACCGGTTTGGTCGATAAGACAGACCAGGTAGTAACACGTGCCAAGGATGAGCAGGACCAGCAGATTGCGCGCAAGTTTGAGAGCCTTATCCAGGTAATGCAGCTCAAAAAGACGCTGGATCAAGTTTCATACAGGATGATTTTGAACGACCTGAAAGGTTTGAAAGACTCAACCTGGCGGGAGCCGGTACGCGCGCTGGAAGAAATGAGCAAAGCCGAGAGAGCCAAGGCGATCGCGCTGATTACCAGAAAATACCAGAAACACGAAGAACTGTTCCTTTCGAAGCCGGAAGAGAAGAAGCTCAATGACATTATCGTTGAAATGGGCTATGGTGCAAACGCGCTTCGGGAAAAGCTTATCATCTGGCGGACCGGCGTAGGGGACTACATTGATATCCAATATGAAGCGGAGGACCCCGACCTTGCTGCCTATGTAATTAACACACTTGCGCAGGAATTTATCTCCGATAACTCTTCCCGGGTTGTGGGCAACAACAAGAAGACGATCAGTTTTTTAGAAAGTTTCATGCAGGCGAAGTATCAGGCCCTCAATGACCGGATGAATACGCTGAAAAACTTCAAAATTCAGAACCGTGTATTAAACCTGAACGAACAGGCCAAAAGTATTTACGGTCAAATGGCTGATTTTGAAACGCGTCGCCAGGGTGCTCAGCGGGACATCATCGCCTACACAGCTGCCATCGCCAACATTGACAAACGCTTTAACCCGACCGAGCGTAAGTATTTTGAAAGCGCTCTGACTGATATTAACCAGAAGATTATCGCCAGCAAGAGTAATCTGAAAGCGCTCAATGAACGCTATGTGCTAAGTAATTTCGATCCACGTTTGAAATTCAGTGTGGATTCGCTGCGCAGCAGGCTTGCGGACGAAATCGCTGAGGCCACAGACAAGTATGCCTACAATCCGATGGTGGTCAAGCAGGATCTGGTAACGCAGAAACTGAGCATGGAAATTTCGCTGGAACTGTCCAGAAACAGTGTGGCCTCCATCCAGGCTGAACTGGATCGTCTCAACCGCAAATTCGACGGGTTGGTACCCAATGAAGCGAAAATCCAGGAATACGAAACTTCGATCGACATCGCCAGCAAGGAATACATCGAGGCATTGCAGCGCTACAACGAGGCTAGCCTGGAATTCAGCTTTCCGGTTTACCTGCGACTGATCGAACGCGCCATGCCGGGCGAGGTGCAGGCGTCCAAGAAAATGGTGCTGGTCATCCTTTCCGGCGTGATCAGTTTTACCTTTTGCGTGTTTGTCTTCTTCATATTGTTTTACCTTGACAAATCAATCCGCTATCCGCTGCAACTGGCTAATGAAACAGGTAAGCCTGTACTGGGGTATCTGAATGCGTTGGACAAGGATTCAAATCTGAGCCTTTCGGGAATGAACGCCTCAGACGACAAGGCAATCCGGCTTTACAAAAACTTGGTCCGCTCCATACGCTACGAGCTGGACAACGAGATGGGTGATCCTAAGGTGATTGCCGTAACCAGTCTGGGTTATGGGGTGGGGAAGACGCCTTTCGTGATCGCATTGGCCTGGGCATTTTCGAAGATCAATAAGACGGTGCTGATCATTGATGGCAATTTCGAGCAGCCTGATATTTCCAAACTGAATCCGGACAGCACACCATTTGAAACTTTTGTTAAATCCAGTAATATGCCAGAGGCGATCCCGGGGCAAATTACCATTCTGGGCGCGAAAACCGGTGATATATCCCTGCTCGAACTGGCCGATGAAAGAGTGATCGGGGAGCGCTTGCAGGCGTTGAAGTCAAGGTTTGATATTATTCTGATCGAAACCGGGTCTTTGCGCGCAATGAATCGAGCCAAGGAATGGATCGTATTCTCTGATCTGGTGGTTTCCATATTCGCAGCAGGCCGCTCTATTGGTTCCGAAGATCAATCCAAAATACAGTACCTCAACGGGCTGAACGGCAAATTTGCCGGTTGGGTGCTTACCAATACGGAGAGCATCCCCGAACAGGCCGGCAAGGTCGCAAAACCGGTGGAAGCATGAAAATCCTGGAATGGATAGGGCTGGCGATACAGGTGGTGATCGGCTACAACCTGGTATTTCCAGTGTTTCTGTTGCTGATTTACGGTATCAGAAAGGCTTTCCTTTCAAATCGACCGGCAGCAAATGCATTCGTGCCGCCAGATTACGGCATAATTGTGACTGCCTACGAGTATACAGCGCAGCTCCCGGCCGTGGTGGGTTCGTTGTTACAGTTGGACTACGAGCGCTACCACATTTACGTGGTAGCCGACAAGTGTGATATAAGCAACCTGCACTTTCCAACCGGTAAGGTTGCGCTGCTGCGCCCTGAGCAGGTGCTGGGGAGCAATACCCGGTCGCACTTCTACGCAATACGCCGGTTCATCCGTCCACACACCCACCTGACGATCATCGACAGTGACAACCTCACCGATCCAGCATATCTGAAAGAGCTGAATATGTATTTCAGCCGGGGGTATGAGGCGGTACAGGGTGTCAGAGAGGCGAAAAACCTGGACACGACTTACGCCTGCCTGGATGCTGCCCGCGATATTTACTACCATTTTTACGATGGAAAAATTCTGTTTGGTGCAGGCTCGTCGGCGACGCTTGCCGGCTCAGGTATGGCATTCACCACCTCGCTTTACGAAAAGGTGCTTGGGCACCTGGATGTGACCGGAGCAGGTTTTGATAAAGTCCTGCAAGAGGGGATCGTAGGCCGGGGATACCGTATCGCATTCGCGGAAAAGGCGGTTGTATACGATGAAAAGACTACTGGTTCGGACCAGTTGGTGAAGCAACGTGCGAGGTGGATTAACACCTGGTTCAAATACTTTGGTTACGGATTTAATATCCTCTTCAAAGGTATAGGCCGTTTCAGTCTCAACCAGATACTTTTCGGACTGGTGCTGCTGCGTCCGCCATTGTTCATCTTTCTGCTGCTTTCGGTGTTTTTTATGCTGGTTAATTTGCTGATCGCGCCAGTTGTATCTCTGCTGTGGCTGGCAGGACTGATCGTGTTTGTACTCGGGTTCTACATTTCGCTCAGGAGCTCGCCCACCGATCCGAAAATTTATCAATCGCTGGTTAATATCCCAAAATTCATGTTCTTCCAGCTCACAGCGCTGGTAAATGCCCGGAGGGCAAACAAAATTTCTGTTGCTACCCGCCAGGAAAATAAGACTGAGGGTTAACCGTACGGCACAATGAAAATTTATCCTGATAGAAAAGTCAGTAAAGAAAAGGTGGGACTAAAAGCGCTTTCACCCTTGCAGCAAAAGTCGCGTCAGGCGGCGCTGTTGCTGGCTTTGGTGAGCGTATTTATCTGGTTTTTCAAAATCTTATTCTTTTAGTGGAAGATATTCAGATCCATATCCCAGCAAAAAATAACTCCGGATTGAGCCGGGTGGAGAAACTGCGTGCCCTGTTTGACCGTAAACTGGCGGGACTGCTGATTCTGTTGCTGCTCTCTCTGGCGTTCGGGGCACTGATCGCCTACCAGGGCGTTGTTGCCGGAGCCGGCATTCTGGGCCTGATGTTCGGACCGCCTGCGCTTTATTGTATTGTTGCATATCCCGAATTTGGCATCACCGTTCTATTGCTAATGGCTTATCTGCTATTCTTCATAGGACGGCTTGGCGTTAATTTTCCACTTGGTACGGTCATGGACGGTATCCAGGGGATGCTCATCCTGGGTTTTTTCATCCACCAGAAGACACGCCCGGACTGGAAGGTTTTCAAGGGGCCTATCAGTGTGATGATCCTGATCTGGATCGGCTTCAACCTTATACAGGTAGCTAATCCTTCTGCGGAGTCCCGTCTGGCGTGGGTTTACACGATCCGCGCGGTGGCGATCGTGATGCTGACCTATTTCGTATTTATGTATCAGATCCGTACGGTCAGTTTTTTGAGATTTTTGCTCAAACTTTGGCTGGGACTGGCGCTTTTCGCAGCCCTATATGCCTATAAGCAGGAATATATTGGTTTTTCGGCTGCTGAGGACGCCTGGCTTAATTCTGAAGGTGTCGCAGACCTGCTCTTTATCGCAGGCCGCTGGCGTAAGTTCTCAATCTTTTCCGATCCGGTTGCATTCTCTTACAATATGGTGGTAAGCAGCATCATCTGTATTGCATTGCTAACTTTTGTCAAGAAAATCTGGCAGAAGATAGTGCTTGTGCTGATGCTCGTGCTGTTCTTTTCCTCGATGCTATTCTCGGGCACCAGAGGCGCGTATGTGCTCATCCCCGCGGCGATGGTGCTTTTTGTGATACTCAGGATCAACCGTCAGGTGCTTATATTTTCGGCTGTCGGGGCGCTGTTTTTTGTATTCCTGATTTTTGTGCCGACCACCAATTCCAATATTGTGCGGTTCCAGACGGCCTTTAAACCCAATGACGATATTTCATTTCAGGCGCGCAAAAACAACCAGAAAAGAATTCAACCCTATATTCTCACACACCCGATCGGCGGTGGACTGGGGGCCACCGGGGCCTGGGGACAGCGGTTTGCGCCTAACTCGTATCTGGCTAACTTTCCCCCCGACAGCGGGTATGTCCGCGTGGCGGTGGAATTGGGTTGGGTTGGCTTATTTTTGTTCTGCCTGTTGATGTTTCTGATCTTAAAAGAGGGGATCAACAACTATTTCCTCATTAAAAATCCCGAATTAAAAACCTACTGTTTGGCCATGTTGCTGGTGGTATTCGCTTACAACGTAGGTAACTACCCACAGGAGGCGCTGGTGCAGTTTCCTTCCAATATCTATTTTTATCTGGCAGCTGCTATCATCAACATCACCCGCATGATCGACGAGAGGGAACAAACGAAGAGATAATGGTATGAAAATTGCGCATCTAATACTCGTCCATTCTGCGCCGGTCCAGCTGTCCAGGCTGATTGGCGCGCTCGAAGATGAAACCGCCATCTTTTTTGTCCATCTTGATGGAAAGGCGGATCCGGGGATGGTTGCGTCGCTGCAAGGCCGTCAGAATGTTGTCCTGGTCTCCGACCGGGTGAAGGTGAGCTGGGGAGCATACAGCATTGTGGAGGCGACTCTCAGGGGATTCAAGGCGATCCTGGACTCTGGTTTGGATTTTGGTTATGTCAACCTGCTTAGCGGCACGGACTACCCGTTAAAGTCTCCCGCAGAAATTCATGATTTTTTTTCGCAAAGTGCAGGAAAGAATTACATGGAGTATTACCATATCTATACGGATTGGACAGAGGCTATTCCAAGACTAACCGGTTACCATCTTACCAATTATAATTTTCCGGGAAAGGGATTAGTGGAAAAGTGGATGAACAAGCTGCTGCCCGCGCGTACAATGCCTGAGGGCCTCGAACCGGTGGGCAGGTCGCAGTGGATGAGCCTGTCGATAGACGCGGTGCGTTACATTACCGGATATCTGGATGCCCATCCGGCAGTCACCCGGTTTTTTAAGCTCACGTGGGCGCCGGATGAAATCATTTTTCAAACTATTTTGTATAATTCACCTTTCCGGTCTTCGCTGGTGAACGATAATTTAAGGTATATTGATTGGTCACAGGGAAAGGCGAGCCCCAAAGTGCTGACTGAGGAGGACCTGGACCGTATGATTGCCTCCGGAAAACTATTTGCCCGCAAATTCGATCAGACCAAGTTTCCGGCCGTGATTGACAAGATCGATCAGAAAATTCGCGGCCATCAAATTAAGTAAGTAAAGAGTCTCAACGAGGGTAGGGGTGGTTTATCCCTGCGCAATCGCCACTGTAACATGGATATTATCATTACTGGCCAGCAGGCTTGGGATGTAGAAATCGGCAGCAATTGTAAGAACATCGCGCTGGAATTCAGCAAGGACCACCGGGTCTTGTACGTCAATTCTCCACTTGACCGAATCAGTCTGCTCAAAAATGGAGATGATCCCAAAATCGCCACGCGCCGAAATGTAGTTTACGGCAAAGCCGACGGGCTGGAAAAAGTCCGGGAAAACCTTTGGGTGCTATATCCGGATAAAATGATCGAGTCGATCAACTGGTTGCCGGAGATGCTTTTCGATATCTTGAACAAAAGGAATAACCAGCTTTTTGCAGGATCAATCGCCCGCGCAGTCAAACGGATCGGTTTTAAGGATTACATTCATTTCAATGACAATGATATGTTCCGCAGCTTTTTCCTGAAAGACCTGCTCAAACCGCGCTTGTCCATATACTATTCCCGCGATTACATGCTGGCCGTAGATTATTGGAAAAAGCATGGTGCGCGCCTGGAACCAGAGCTGATTGCCAAAAGCGACTTGTGTGTGGCTAACTCCACTTACCTGGCTAGTTATTGTGCGAAATACAATCCACGCTCATTCTACGTCGGTCAGGGCTGTGACCTGGATATTTTCATGGCTGCCGGCGATGCGGCAGAACCCAAGGACATCAGCACGATCGCCAGGCCCCGCGTCGGATATGTGGGAGCCCTGCAGAGCATCCGACTGGACATGGAACTGCTGGAATACATCGCCAGGCAGCGTCCTGACTGGAATATCGTGCTGGTTGGTCCCGAAGACAATGAATTTCTGCAAAGTGCTCTTCATAAGCTGCCCAACGTAATCTTTACAGGTTCCCGCAACATCAGCGATCTTCCGGCCTATATCAATGCGTTTGACGTGTGCGTGAACCCGCAGCTGCTCAACGAGGTTACCATCGGCAATTATCCCCGTAAGATCGATGAATACCTCGCCGTCGGAAAGCCAGTGGTAGCGACGGCAACCGACGCTATGAGCGTATTTTCTGATCACGTGTATCTTGGAAAGGGAAAGGAAGACTACGTAAGATTGATCGAGCTTGCGCTGGCCGAAAACTCACCGGCACGCTCACAGGCGCGGCGGTCATTTGCCAGCTCACACACCTGGGAGAATAGTGTGGGAGAAATATATCGCGCCATCGCCCAGGCCGGAACCGGGCGATGATCGTCTGTCTGAGAGGTTTTGTCTTACAGCTTTTTAAGTTGTGCTAATCCAGTTTCAGCTTCTGCTCTCAGGTCAACAAGTTTCTGGCTCAGCTCCTCTGTCCATTGCCCCTGTTTCAATGTCGCTTCCAGCTCCTTGTATTGATTTGCCGTGTTAAGCAAACCTACTGAAAACAACGATGAGCGGAACTTGTGAATAACCTGTCGAAGCCGTTCCAGGTCATTAGTGGCAGACGCCTCGCTGATGCTGCTGAGCTGGAGCTGGCTGTCTTTTTCGAACATCGCGATCAGTTCGTCGCGCAGTTCCTGGTCTCCTCCGGTGATTTCGGCGAGATAATCAAGGTTTAGAAGGGAATCAGTCATCTTAGTTTGTGGAGGTTGTTCAGTAAAATTTTGTGGTTGTGGTGGTTCGTAATTGTCTTTGTTTCCAAGATGTGCAATAGTATATAAAAGTTCACTCTCCTTAAATGGTTTTGAAATATAACTGTTGGCACCAATGCTAAGGCATTCTTCTTTTTCTCCTACCATCGCGTGCGCTGTCATGGTGATGATCGGAATGGTATTTGAAATGCTTCCGCGGATTTCCTTGATAGCGGTATAGCCGTCCATTACCGGCATCTGGATATCCATCAAAACCAGGTCAAATGTTTCTTCACGGAGCCTGTCAAGGGCTTCCTGCCCGTTATTTACGACCGTCAATGGAATGTTCAGTCGTTCGAAAATGGCTTTCAGGAGCTTCTGATTGAGCAGGTTATCCTCGGCTGCAAGAATGCGCAGAGAAGTCACCGATGCATTTACGTCTATCTCTTCGGTATCCTCGTGCAAATCGGACTGCCTGACAACTTTAAATGGAAAGTCCATCGTGAAAACAGTGCCCTTGCCTAGCTCACTTTCCAGGTTTAATGTCCCGTCAAAAAGCTGGACGAGTGATTTGACGATGCTCAAACCCAATCCGGTTCCACCAAAAACGCGGGTGGTACTTTCGGTAGCTTGCACAAACCGGTTAAAAACCTCTTTAAGCTTGTCCTTCGGGATACCAATGCCACTATCTATTACTCTGAACCGGATGTTTTGTACCTCATTAACCGGCTCGCCGATAGGTGCAACAAGCAATTTCACACTGCCGCGCTCGGTAAATTTGACCGCATTACCGCACACATTGAGCAATATCTGGGTTAACCGAAGCTTGTCGGCTTCGATATACTCAGGCAAACCGTCTTCCAGGGTGGCCTCGTAAGCGATGCCTTTTTCTACTGCGCGGTGGTGCATGATCGCCGAAACCGAATCAGCAAGCTCGCGGATAGAAACCGGTGTCTTTTCCAGGTGCACCTGACCGGCCTCGATTTTGGAAAAGTCAAGGATATCGTTGATCAATTCGAGCAGGTTCTTGCCCGCATACTGAATGTAACCCACGTATTCCAGACTTTTCTGATCGGTAACCTCCCCCAAAAGCAGGTTGGTGAACCCGATGATCGCATTGAGCGGCGTTCTGATCTCATGGCTTACATTGGACAGAAAAATGTCTTTTACACGGACTGATTTTTCGGCCAGGATCCTGGCCTTTTCCAGTGTCGCCTCGTAGTTGGCCCGTTCTGTGATATCGCGAAAAACGGTAATAGCACTATTAATGCGGCCGTCCAGGCCAATTACAGGCTGTACGTTGGTTTCAAGATGGTAGATTTTATCGTTTTTGACTAGGTCGATCTTGTTGCCTGTAAGCTTTTCGCCCTGCAAAGCTCTTGCGACCGGTAGAGTATCTGCCGAAAACCGGACATGGTAGCGAGTCGGATCAAGCAGCTTGATTTTGTTTACCTGTTCCTCGAGCGTTTCATACCGCTCGCCCGATACGCCCAATATCTCACGCCCGGATTGATTGAGCACCTCGATCTTCTGCTCGTTATTGATGATCATCACCCCGTCAGGGATCGCTTCCAGGTATTGGCTTACTGTACGCTCGCGTTCGTTGATATTTTTTTGCAATAGCCGCTGCTTACGCTTGTCCAGGCTCAGGAACACAATGGAGAGTATGGTGAGAACAAACCCTACGGCACCGGTCAGTAAAATGAACATGACCGAATTCTGCTGGGTGGCCGACACAAGCTTCCTACGCTGTTCCATGTTATGGTTCTCGTAGTCTTCGATCTCGTCTATCTTGCGGGTCATCAGGTTGTTGAGCCTGATGCCTTCCCCTTCCTGTATCTTGGAAAATGCCTGCTGAGCGCCCTGGGTGCGATAAATGGTAACAACATTCTGTGAATAGGCCACGATCTGGCCGGAGATATTCAGGAGGTCTTTGACCCGCTTCGTTTGGACCTCATCGGTCTTGACCAGATTGAACAGCGTGTCGGTAATGCCGACAAGCTGGATTTTTTTGTTGTAATTGTCGGCCAGCAGCTCGTTGTTCTGAGTGATCAGATAGCCGCGCATATTCGATTGGAAATCCTTTGTGACAAGCCCGAAATTGGCCGTCTGGTTCAGCACGCCTATCGTGACATTCAGACGCTCGTTGTTCAGCGAAAGATCGCGAACATTCTTATAGGTAAAATACTGGGAGCCGAATATCAGAGTAAGTCCAAGGTAAATGCTCGCGTAATACCATCTGAATGAGTCATTTGTAATACGGGTGGGCATATTTCAGGGGCGGAATCAATGGGTTTTATGGCACCAAGATCGGAATAAAGTAAGACTATATTCAGGTCAGGTAATCAAAATTAAATTTCAGGTGCCGGTAAAGATGCCTTATCTGGGTGAGTATAAAGTTGTCGCTTTCCCGCCAGCTTGTCCTTTTCATCGTACTTGGCTCAGCCTCTGAGTTCTTCTGGATAAACAGTCCGGTGAAATCCTTATAGAAATAGGCTTTGCCTTTGTTTTTTAGGAAGGACATCATCATGCGGTACTCGGTGACATCTCCTTTCTGTCCTTCCACATATCTGCCGAATCGCTCAAAAAAATTGCTCCTGCGCAAATGGGGATGATCGCTGTATGCGTAAAATTTACGGTAACCGGGTTTCAGCACGTTGAATTGCATTTCGTGAAACCCATGTTCGGCAGTGTCGCTAAGGCAAGGGTATTCAAAATAGGCGTAGAACCGCACCATATCTGTCTGCGGCTTTTTGCGCATGATGTCCAGAGCGTGGGTAAAGCTCTCGGGGAAAATGGCGGTAGGCGTAAAATCTTCCTGCACATACAGCGTCAGCGGAGTCTGGACTGCGTCCTGGCCTTTGTTGATATTATTACCCAGGCCGCGGTTCTGAGGTGTGGTGATGAGCCTGAACTCATGTCGTTTCTGCAATTGCAACAGGTAATCGATGTGTTGGGGCTTGCTGCCGTCATCGGAAACGACAACCTCACCGAACCGGCAACCCAGCGCCTCAAACGAAAGAAGCAACTGTTCCAGGGACTGGCTCCGGTTATAATGGGTAACAAGCAGCGTCACTTCTGCGAAGAAATATTCCTTATCCATGTGGGTATGCTATTTCATGAACACCAGGTCCAGCGTGTTTTTCAGCCAGCGGTAACGTAAATATCCCAGCCGGGCAAGCTTCACCAGGGGGTTCTTGCTCAGTTTCCAGTCGGCGCGCTCCATCGTGCTGGGCTCGTCGGAGGAGTTCTTCTGGTAAAATAGTTTTGTGAAGTCATTATAAAACAGTCCCTTGCCTTTTTTTTGTAAAAAGCTGACAGCCATTTTATATTCAGTGAGATCGCCTTTGATGCCTTCGGGATAGCGACCGAATTTTTTCAAAAACGTGCTTCTGCGCAGATGCGGGTGATCACTGTAATAGTAGAACTTCAAATGGTTCATATCCCAGAACCGGTACACCATTTCCGAATAACCTTTTCCAAAAGGTTTTAGGGTAGGGTAGGCGAAGTAGGCGTAAAACCGCACAATGTCCCATTCAGGGTCTTCCCGCATGAATGTGAGCGCGTCCTGGAAATGTTCGGGGAAAATTTCAGATGGCTGAAAATCCTCTTGTACATACAGGGTATACGCAGTCTGCACCGCATCTTGTCCTTTATTGATGTTGTTGCCCAGGCCACGGTTTTTGGGTGTGGTTACGAGCCGGAAAGGAAAGCGGCTGGTGAGCGCTGTTATTTTTTCAAGATGTTCTGGCTTGCTGCCATCGTCAGAAACCACTATATCTGCAAACTGGCAGCCGAGTGACTCGAAGGTAGCCAGTAATCTTTCGAGCGATCCGCTGCGGTTATAGTGGGTGATCAATAGGGTGGTATCGGGGTAATGGCGCTGCATCATATTACGAGAGATAGTCGCGCATGCCTTGCAGCTGTCGCTTGGCCCGATTAAGGAATGCTTGGGAAATGCTGCCGTCGTCGAGCAGGCGTCGCGGCGAGGTGAAGACTGTCGCCTTGGAGCTGGTAACCTGTTTTAGCTCGCCTTCTTTTTTCAGGTTCAAAGCCATACGGCCGTCTTCGGCTTCATTCTCAAAATCGCTGCCGACAATGTTGGCATACAGCCTTGAGCCGCTTACACGAAAGCCCCCCGTCCTGCGGCCTACTTCGGTGACAAATCCCATATTGAAACCGTATACGTTTAGGTACTCCCGGTTTTTCTTTCGGATCTGAATCATCAGCCCGGCGAATTTCTCGTAAAGCCACAAACCTGCCCGCCCCTGACCGGCCGGCGGAATGAATGCATAATTGCCGTAAACGCCGGTAATGCGGGCGTCGCTGGCCATCGGCTCCACCATCAGGTCGATCCAATCGGGTGGGTAAAAAGTGTCCGAATCAGCGCAGAGGTGAAATTTGCCCCTGGCATGATCCAGTCCCATTTGCCGCGCGAAAGGCGTGCCCTGTATGGTCTGAAGGTAGTTCCTGATGCCCAATGTATCAAGCACCTTTTGCGTGCCATCGGTGGAATTGTTGTTAATGACCACTATCTCGACCTTGTATTTGGTGTTGCTTGCTGAGAGCGAGGAGAGCGTCCGGTAAATATTGTTCTCTTCGTTCCAGGCAGGAATCACAACTGAAACATCGGGAGTCTCGTCTTTAAAACGGCTGATGCGTTCCCGCAGGACTTGGATTTCGCCCTCGGAGAGATCAGCAAAACGCTTGTTTGTAAAAAGGTGCGGTAAAATCCAGTTAGGTAAGCCCCATAAACTCATATTCTGGCAATCAATAGGTTTTGTACATCTTTACAATCAAGCTTGCGCCCGGCCGCCACAGTCAGGAGGAAAGTTAAAACATTATTCCTGGTTTGTGCAAAAATATTGTAAAATTACTTCGCATATTGCATTTGGTTCCAACTTAGGTAAATTAGTCAAATAATCGGTTGAGATAATCCGAGTTGACCCCTCATATTCTGCACAGTACCTGATGGCATTTCAGCTTTTACAAAAACTAAGGAATAAACACTTTCTCTCTCTGGCCGGAAACGGCATAATGTCGGTGCTAGGAATGCTCAATATGATCATTCTTTATCGTGCATTGCCGGTGGCCAGTATAGGGATGTGGGTTTTTTTTCTGTCCATATTATTGTTGGTCGACACTTTCCGTTCAGGATTTCTTACAACCGCTTTCATTAAATTTTATGCAGGTGCGAGTGAAGCACGAAAGCGTGAAGTGGTGGGGTCTGCCTGGTTTATCGGTGGAACCATCACCGGCATTCTGGCTCTGATCAATATCCCGGCTTTTTTACTTTCGGATTGGTTTAAAAATCCTTCGGTAGTGCTTTTCGTCGAATGGTTCGGCATTATTTACCTTGCTTCGTTGCCGTATTTCATCGCTTCTTGCGTAGTGCAGGCAGAGCAGCGTTTCGATCAACTGCTATGCATACGGTTTCTGAGTCAGGGCTTCTTTATCATTTTTGTGATGATCATGGCCTTTACCCACACAGCCAATCTGCAAAACATTATCTACGCCTACCTGGGCGGAGCAGCGCTGACGAGTGTTTTTACCATGGCAATGGGTTGGTCTAGAATCGCCAGTTTTAAGGATCGTACCAGGGCCTGCATTGCCGAAATCTTCCATTTCGGCAAATTCTCCGTAGGTACTACGCTAAGCTCTAACCTGTTCGGAACGTCCAATACCATGATTATCAATTTTATGCTGGGACCGGCAGCGTTGGCCGTATTCAATCTTGGACAGCGTTTGATGGAAATCATCGAGATACCGCTGCGTAGTTTTGCCGCTACGGGAATGCCCGAACTCTCGTCGGCTTATAATGAAGGCAACCGTGTGAAAGTGATCGAAACCATGAAACGGTATGCAGGGCTGATCACGATGGCGCTGTTGCCAGCCTGTGTAGGAGCTGTGATCCTGGCCGATGTGGCCATCCATATCATCGGGGGCGAGAAATACGTGGGTTCGGAAGCGGCGAACATTATGCGCCTGTATATGAGCTTTGCGCTGCTTTATCCGCTCGACCGATTTTTTGCGCTAACGCTTGATGTGATTCACCAGCCCAAAATCAATTTTATCAAGGTGCTGATCATGCTTGCCGGCAGCGTTATCGCTTCGGTGACGGGCATCTACCTCACCGGCAGCATTTATGGTGTTGCTATCGCGGGCGCTGTCCCGACGCTTATCGGAGTGGGTATAGGGTATTGGGGCCTGAACCGGTTTCAGCCATTCAGCATTCTGAGCGTATTTTCAACCGGCTATGCGGAGGCAATCAGCCTGGCAAAAGTCTGGTTGGAGAAGTTAAAGGGTTCCAAAACAAGGTAATGCGAAGCTTCAAGCTACGCTATTTACGGGCTGCTTCCTGCTGCCGCAGTTTCGGAGGCGATTTGTATTGAAAGCGCATCTCGATGTGCTTGTAGGTCCAAGCCGACACGAAATAGATCAGAATGAAGTTTAAGACAAACAAATAGGAGTAGGCCTCGGGCGGGAAATGGAGAATGCGGATGAACAACACATTGAAAAGGCTGATCAGTAACGCGTGCGTCATGTAAATGGAATATGAATATTGCCCCATCTTATGCAGCAGCTTCACGCTTTTGAGCGCTTTTGAAACCACCCCCTTTTCAAAGGAGAAAGTATAGATGCAGACAAAGAACAATACCTCAAAAATAGCTCCCCAGGGTTTGAGCACATGACCTTGACAGATGCACAGCACTATCAGCGTCAGAGAAATGATCTCCAAAGCAGAAAATACCGCAGACGGCCATTCACGCACCTGCAACTGCGTGTTGGTAAACAGGTTGAAACAAAGCACGCCGGTGAAAAAGCCCAGAATGCCGCGCAAAAAGCCATAATTAAAGCTGTAATTGATTTGTAGGTTACCCGACACGAGCGAGAGCCCGGTGAGCGACAGGATAATCATGATGCCATACCACACATTGCGAAACCGGATTTGTCCGCTGCGATGAATGAATACCACCAGGCTCCCGAAGACGAGATAGGCCATCATTTCCGCGCTGATCGACCAGCTGGGAATATTCCAGCTCACATCGTTTACGCCGGGTACGGGCGTGGAATTGATCAGAAAAAGCGATGTAAACAAAGTTTCGGTGTTATTGGCCGAATTCATCAGGTTATTTACGTGCACGTAAGGACTGAGCACATTCTTGGCGACCTCCATGCCCACAAATGCCAGCAGCATCACAAAATGCAAGGGATAAATACGGTAAATGCGCTTTTTGAGAAACAGTTTGAACTGGTCCCGGTCGGCCAGGGACTGATAGCTATATGCGATCACAAAACCGCTAAGCACGAAGAAAAAATCGACAAACATGTCCGAGTTTTCAATGAAGCGGTTGTTCAGGATGGGCGTTTTGGCAAACGGGCCGAGGTGGAACAGGAATACGATAGAAGCAAACAAGCCGCGAAAAATGTCCAGAACTTCAAAGCGGTGTCTCATGGGAGCGGGTTGGTAAAATAAAATGTACTGATGAACCTGTTCAGGCCTGTTTCCGGCTCGTGCTCGTAAGCGAATTCGTCCGAGGCTTTGGTCATAATCAGCAGTCCGAAATGCTCGCTGGTGTCCGAAAGTAATGCAGGCATTTCCAACTCCGCCAGCTCCTCAATAAAGAAGATGGCCCGTCCTGACTCGTCGGTTCGTACGCAAAGCGAATCCATCCCGTTATGGTAGATAGGGAAGTCTACCGGGCGCACCATCTCTTCCAGAGGCCACATGATTTTTTTCTTGTCCTGACCTACCAGCACCAACGGTTTGCCATAATCCTCTTTTTCGAGAATGATGGCCTCCGTAGTCCGGACGATTTTAAGCACTGTTTCCCGCTGGCCGGAGTGTTTGACCGCATTGGTAAGCAACTCCATGATAACCCACTTGATTTTAGCCATCAGGTCCTCATGCAGCGGTGAGCCGCCTGTTTTTTGCCGGATGTGGTCCAGGCACAGGTTCAGCGTGCCCGGAATTCCCTCCCGGTTACTATTGAAAACGATTGTGATCCGATCCAAATCCTCCTTCATAAACTAGCTTAATGTTCCCATCGCCTCTTCGTAATCGTTGAATATCTTGAACACCTTATCCATACGGATAAGCGTGAGAAGGTTCTTCACGTCCGGTTTGAGCGCGACCAGGTAAATGTCGACGTTGCGCGGCATTGCGTATTTCAGTGCTACGACCAGACTGCCCAGAAATGAGCTGTCGATATAATTAACGTTTTCAAAACTGACAATCACCAGCCGGACCCCACGGCCGATAAGTGTAATCATTTCTTCCTTGAATGCTTCCGCATTAGAAAGGCTGGCTTCTTCCGGTAAAATCGTGGCTTTAACCACACGGTTTATTTCCTCAACTTCTAGTACCATATAAGGGTTATTGTTTTTCTATAAAAATGATGCTCGCATCGTCCATCTGGTTGCTGTCGTCGATCAGTTCGAGCACATGCTTCCTGATCAGTCCAAAGCTATCGGGTTTGCCCAGATAGGGTGTTATTTTTTCCACGAAAAATGGGTAATCGCTTTTCTTTGCTCCGTTCGAGGGAATATCTATCATGCCATCGGTAAAAATGGCCAGCTGGTCGCCGGACTTCATCGCCACCACCTGTTTGTCGTAAAGGCCGTCTTCGAGCAGGCCGAGCAGCAACCCTGTGGATTGGATCGTTGTTGTTTTATCTGTTTCAGGTGAATAGCCCACCAGCGGCAGATCGCCGGCTCCTGTATAATGCACCTCGCCGGTATGGGTGTCAAGTAGTAGCAGTGAAAGACTCGAAAGGATATTCTGTAAACTCTCGTCGAGGTAAATCAGCTTGTTAATCTTCTGCACGATCCTGATAAGTTCGAAATCCTGATCGAGCACGCAGAAGCGGATAGCAGCCCGTATATAGCTCAGAAAGCCGAATGTGAAAAACCATGCTTTCCATTTTTTACCCATAATATCACCCAGAAAGGCGAAGCAGTAACGGCTGTCGACTTGCACGAAGTCGATGAAATCGCCCCCTGGATATCCCCTGTAACCTTTATGCCAGTAAAAGATGCGGTAGCCGTCGACCAAAGGGGCTTGGGTGGGGATCGACTTCACGTTCAGCGTTTCGGCGGCGACTTTCAATTCCCGGACAGATCTCACATGTTCGTTCTGAAGGGTTTTGATAATGTTGTTGAGCTTGGTAATAATTACCGGAATGGGCGTCTCTTTGTTAATAAAGTCCAGTGCCGACATATTTAGTCCTTGCAGCACCAGCTTGTTATCAGTAAATGAGGTCAGGAAGACGAACGGAATGTCGCTGATGTTGGGATTGAGCAGTACGGCCTGCCGGAAATCGAATCCGTTCATCTCGGGCATATCGTAGTCTGACAAGATCAGATCCGGCGTCTCGACCACCAGCATTTCTAATGCTTCCGATGCCGATTCGCACAGTACGCAGTTATAGCCTGCTTTCAACAGGGCATGTTCGATCACCTTGCGAAAAAGAAGGTTATCCTCTACGAGCAGAATTTTTTTGACGGTGGTCGGCGGATCCGGGAAGCTGATCATTTCCTGTTGAAGTTTAGTACAAACATAAGTACTCCACCAAAAATAATCAGCAGCGACACCAGGTCCATAATGGTAACCCCGTCATTGATATTAAAATAAAACACCGTAAAGAGCTCAAAACTGGGAGGGGCAGGCATGATGATCATCGCAAAGCCGACAATAATGAGCAGGATAGCAAAAACAAACATGACACCTTTCTGGACGATCTTGCTCCGTTTGGGGCTATTGATCCGGCTATCGAACTGATTTTCGGCCAAAAGCTTCTCCAGTCCTTCGAGCAGTTCCTCCCGGGATAGGTTATTGTCCTGGTCCAGCGCCCGGAAGGGGGCCAGCTTCTTCCAGGTTTCCGCGGACCGGTCGAATGCGTCGGATATATCCTTTTGGTACTGCCGTGAAACGTGTTCATCGATTTCAGACTGCTCGATAGTCTGGATCAGCTCGGCCACTTGCTTATCCAGGCGCGCAGAACCCTGTCCCTGAGGATTGGAAGAATTTTGGTCGGAATCTTGATCGTTAAGCAGACGGTTTATTTTCACGCTGGGGATGTTTTATTCGCAGGAAAGGGTGTTAGGATTGCATCAAGAGTGTTTTTTGCAAAAACCGGTGCTCATCCCCGGATTTTGGTTAAAGCTATGTTTTTATTGTTAAATTTGAAATAGTTCTACAAATCAATTAAAATTTTCCTTGGTTTCGGTACTTCCACCGATTCAAATTGCGCATGAAAAAAGTTTCGATCGTAACGGTGAATTTCAACCAGCCGAAGGTTACCGAAGACTTGCTTAAATCGCTTGCGGAGATCAATAACTACCCCGGCCTGGAAATCATCGTTGTCGACAATGGTAGCAAGACAAACCCTGTGCCAGAATGGAAGCAGCGATACCCCGGTATTGTATTTATCCGGTCGGACCGCAATACCGGCTTTGCGGGCGGAAACAACATTGGTATGGCGCATGCGACCGGGGACTACCTTTTCCTGATTAATAACGACACCGAGGTTACCGCAGAGCTGATCGGCAAGCTGGTAGCCAGCATGGAAGCGAATCCTGAAATTGGAATGATATCACCCAAGATCCATTATTTCGATCAGCCAGGCATGCTGCAATACACCGGCTATACGCCTATGAATTACTACACATGCCGGAATGCGTGCATCGGGCAGTTCGAGCAGGACCGTGGCCAGTATGATTTTCTGACGGGTCCGACCGGTTATGCCCACGGAGCCGCGATGATGATCAGCCGGAAGGCCTGGCAAAAAGCAGGGGGCATGGCCGAGAATTATTTTCTTTATTATGAGGAGCTGGACTGGTGCGAGCGCATCAAAAGGGCGGGATTTCAGGTCCATGTCAACCTCGACGCATTGATCTACCATAAGGAATCGGTGTCGGTGGGCAAACGCACGGCGTTGAAAGAGTTTTTCATGAACCGCAACCGCATTTTGTTCATCCGCAAGAATGCTCCGGGATTCCGGTTTTTTGTGTTCAGTTGCTACTTTGCCCTGGCGGTAGTTCCGCGAAATATCATTCAGTATATTAGGAATAAGGAATACAATTTCATCCCCGTGTTTTGGAGTGCAATCACCTGGCATTTCAAAAACAAACCCGATAGCAAAAATCTAGGCTTCCCATTGACCCGCTGATTATTTATGGAGATACTTTTCTGGCTCAGTCTGTTTATTGTTTTCTACACATTTCTTGGTTACGGCATTGTGCTGTACGTGCTTGTCCGCATTCGCAGGGCATTCAAAGGTAAAAGGCTCGCTCCGGGCCTGGATCAGGACTTTCCCACGCTTACACTTGTCATCGCGGCCTACAATGAGGAAAGTATCATCGAAGAAAAGATTGCTGATACCCTTCAATTGTCATATCCGGCAGGCAAGCTTAACCTGGTTTTCGTTACAGACGGTTCCTCTGACCGCACCCCGGAGCTGGTAGCTAAGCATTCCCAGATCAAGCTCATGCATACGCCGGTACGCAGCGGTAAAATCCTGGCCATGCACCGGGCGATGGATGAAGTAGATACAGAGGTGGTCGTATTTACCGACGCCAATACTTTCCTCAATAAAGATGCATTGCTGCTGATCGCCAGGCATTATGCCGACAGCAAGGTGGGTGCAGTTTCCGGTGAGAAGCGCGTTATGCAGGATGCAATGTCAGATGCGACGGCCGGAGAAGGCTTTTACTGGAAATACGAGTCGACACTGAAAAAATGGGATTCAGAGCTCTATTCCGTAGTCGGAGCGGCGGGAGAATTGTTCAGCGTCCGGCGGTCACTTTACCGCTCGGTTGCGCCCGACACCATCCTGGATGACTTTATGATTTCAATGCAGATCGCCGAGCAGGGTTATCGTATCGTCTATGAGCCTGATGCGTATGCTTCGGAGCTTTCTTCGGAAAACATCAAGGAGGAACTGAAAAGGAAAGTGCGCATCGCAGCAGGAGGTATTCAGTCTATTCTCCGGTTGCGAAAACTGATGAACCCTTTTCACGATCCGTTGCTGTCTTTCCAGTATATCAGCCACCGTGTCCTTCGCTGGACTGTGACACCCTTCCTGATGATACTGGCACTGGTGCTCAATATTCTGATCGTTGTCCGGTCCGGAGGTATTATCTATCAGCTAATTTTGGTGGGGCAGGTCCTTTTTTACAGCCTGGCCCTGGCAGGCTGGATACTTGAAACGCGTAAAATCAAGATCAAGGCGCTATTTGTGCCCTATTATTTTTGTATGATGAACTACGCTGTTCTGGCGGGTATCAGACGGTATTTCAAAGGCTCGCAAAGTGCTGCCTGGGAAAAAGCGAAAAGGAAAAGCGCATAGACCTTCCCGGTTATGCGCTCATGAATTTTCCGCGGTATATTGCACGTATGTTTTCAGACTTTTTTCAACCGCTCTGATTCCGATTCAAGGATGGGAATCAACTCATCGACTTCGGCCGATATACTCCTGTACATTTGCAGCAGTTGTTCGGTAGGATCCTCGTTCTTGATGGCTTTTTCCAGCACTTCCACCTTGGGCCGGATATGAGTCAGTCCGGTCATTGTAAAAGAGGGTTTCAGCCCGTGTACAATGCTGGCCGATTCTTTGAGGTCGCGTGATTCCAGGGCACTTTGCAGCGACTGCCAGCGCGGGACGGAATCACTCAGAAAGGCGTCAAAAATCATGTACAGGATTACAGGATCTTCTCCGTAGGCCTGGTCGATATAGGCAAGGTCCAGGGCGGGGTTGAGTTGTAAGGCCATTGGTTTGTGTTAAAGGTTTTGCAGAAGCTTAGTTAGTGGGATTGGTAAGGTATTATTTGAAGAAATAATTCGACAATATAAGCGCTTTCTACAAAACTATCATATTATTGCGGGTTCTCTTGTTCTTTTACCTCTTCTTTGGCAGGATGTTTGGCTTCCTCTTTCGCTTTCTTGCGGAAGTACCTGCGGAAAAGGAAGTTAGACCGAAGCGCGGTCATGTTTTCGTCGAGTTTCTCGGTGGTACTTTCCAGATTTTTCAGCGTTTCTTTCAGGTTTGACGCGGTGCCTTCGTCATGCAGCAGCACACCTAGCGGGCTGGTTCTATTCGAGTTCAGCTCGGCGCTGGCTGTTTTGAGGTTATTGACCATTACGTTGGCAGAGGAAACGGTTTCATTCAACCTGGAGATCGTGCCGCGAAGGTCTTTCATGATCACCGTGTCGGTCGCGAAATCGTTGGCAAGGCCTCCTTTCTCATTGAGTTTTGCAGTGTAGCCGGCCAAAGAAGCGGTCAGCGTCTGCGCGTTCACTGAGGCTTTTTTCATGGCTCCAAGAGTCTGGTCCAGATCATTATAAAGCCGCTCGTCGTTCAAAAGCATTCCGACGGTGCCCTTGCCGGCCAGGATGTTTTTACTAATGGTTTTGAATGCGCTGGTAATGCCGAGCAGGTTCTTGTTGTTTTCTGAAAGCACGGCCAGCATTTCCTCGGTACTTTCAATTTTTTCGACAGCAATCTCATCACCGTCTTCGATGGAGGGTACCTTTTGGGTGCCGCCATAGATAACAATGATCTTGTTTCCGATCAGCCCGTCTGTGCTGACTTTCGCTTTGGCATTCTTGCGGATAAATTCCTGGGACTTTTCCTCGATATTCAACATCACCTCCACCTTGGAATTTTCCAGGAAGCGAATGCTTTTGACAGTGCCGATTTTCACCCCGGAGTACCAGATGTTGTTGCCGATTTTAAGGCCGTTGACATCATCAAAAATGCTTTTGACGGTGATGGTGGAGGAAAAGACTTTTTTCATGCTACCAATCGTGAGAATCCCTACCACAAAGATGAGAATCCCGATAACTACGAAAAGTCCTACGTTAATGGATCGTTTGCTTGATGTTGCCATTACTGAATAAAATTATAATCGTAAAAACTCTTGATCCGCTCTTCGTCGGTATCAAATACTTCTTCAAAGGTGCCTGTTTTCAGGAACTTGCCATCCAGCAGCATCGCGATACGGTCACCCGTTTCACGTGCGCAGGTGAGATCGTGGGTGATAATGATCGAGGTGGTCTGGTACTTCTCCTTTACCTCATTGATCAGCTGGTTGATTTCCAGACAGGTAATCGGATCCAATCCGGCAGTAGGCTCGTCGTAGAGCATGATCTCCGGTTTCAGGATCAGTGTGCGGGCAATGCCGATCCGTTTGCGCTGGCCGCCCGACAGCTCGGCCGGTACCTGGTTAATCGTTTGAAGCAGGCCCACCGCATCGAGCACGTACTCTACCTGCTCATCGATCTGGGCGCGGGTCAGATTCGGGATATTTCGTACGAGCGGAAATTCCAGGTTTTCACGCACGGTCATACTATCGTACAAAGCGCTGTTTTGAAACGAAAAACCGATTTTAAGACGCAAATCGCGCAGATCGTTGCCTTCCTGCTGGGAGACTTCTTTTCCCAATACAATGCAATCGCCGCGGTCCTGTTTGAGCAGGCCAATCATGATCTTGATCAATACCGACTTTCCTGTGCCTGACCTACCCAGTACCACCATGTTTTCACCTTTATTTACAGTCAGGTTCACACCCTGCAACACATGCAGGTCCCCGAAAGATTTATACAGGTCGCGCACTTCGATAACCGGTTCGCCGGGTTTGAAATCTTCTTCCATTTTAAATTCTGAAATAATTGGATACCTGTACGATGATCACCTCCTCTATAAAAATCAGGAACATAGAAGTCACAACGGCCGAGTTAGCAGCCTTACCGACGCCTTCGGTGCCTTTACTGGCATTATAACCCTGATAGCTCCCTACAATTCCGATGGTAAACCCATAGGCAATGGCTTTTGCTACCGAGGTCCATATATCCAGAAATGTGATTTGTTCGAATGCGTTTTCAAAAAAGGCAATGAAACTGGTGCCTTCGTTTAAGGTCACGTTCAGGAATGCGCCGAGCAAGCTTACAAGCGAGCAGTAGAACATCAGTACCGGGATGGCTATGGTGCAGGCTAACACGCGCGTTACTACCAGGAACTTGAAGGGATTTACCGCAGAAACTTCCATGGCGTCTATCTGCTCGGTGACGCGCATAGAACCCAGCTCAGCCCCGATGCTCGAGCCGATCTTGCCCGCGCTGATCAGCGCTGTTACCAGGGGCGCCAGTGCGCGCACGATCGCAATCGCCACCAGGGAAGGAAGCCACGAAGTTGCACCAAACTCGGATAGCGAAGGGCGCGATTGTTTGGTAAACACCATCCCGGTAATAAACCCGGTAAGACTGATCAGCAGCAGCGACCGGTTTCCGATGGCATAGCACTGGCGGACAATTTCCTGGAATTCCATTCTGCCCCGGAAAACCTCCCGGAAAAAACGGATAAAGAAAACGTATGCATCGTAAACCGCCAGTAGGGCATTGTCCAGGCTTTTGCTGTATACAAATTGCTTTTTGTTAGCGCTCATTCAATCGGTAAATTGTATTTAATTTGATTTTATCAGGCAGTCAGCATTCCCATTTTCCCACCAAGCATTCGCGCTTCAAACCAACGCATTCGGTAGGCATTCATCGCATTTTTGCCCAGCTGATCCAGCAAACGGTAGTTAACGATTACACCGACGGCCGCCCCGATGCCCGGAATGAGCTGCGCCATTTTTGCCAGGTCGATATAGTCCCGATATTCCTGTTGAAAGGTCTTCCAGTTAAATTCGTGGATGTCGGTCGGAAGGTCTTTGCTTCGAAGGTCCCACTGAATCATCCGAGAAAATACTTCAAGCCTCCCTTTTTGACTCGAAAAGGTTAGTTGGAAAATGTGCAGTATAAAAAGCCGTTCCCGGTAGTCGTTGACAGGCCGGCCATACAATGCCGCGATTTCAAAAAGCAGTTTGATTTTAATGCCGATCAGAATAGGAAATTCGGCTAGTGCGAGCCAAAATCCACCCGCTCCTGTAATGCCGCCCTCTGCTGCTCCGGCCTTTTTATAGAAGTCGATTTTTTTACGAACTGCCGTTTCTATTTCTTCCAGCGAAGCGCCTGGGATAGGCTGCGTGGTTGTGTATTCTGCACCAGTAAGTACCCCGCGCACCATTTGCTTGATAGTTCCGGTGATGACTGCGTGCACTTTCTCGGGAATGATCTCGTTAATTTTGTCCTGAACTTTCTTGGAGGTTCTATCGATGAAATTGGGCCGCTTCTGCATTTTGAGCTGCCATTTGGTCAACTCCGATTTAACGTACTCTTCGTAGTTATGGATGTGCATATCGTTTCAGGACTAATGTCGGACAGGGTAAACACAAAGTGGTTTTGGTAACGGTCAGCAAAAATCATTCCAATAACCTGGAAAGCCAAAAAATGCTGCAAGATTTCGCCGGTCGCTGGTTGCTGCGCCTGATTTAACGTGCAGGAATATAGGCTTGCTTGACCGTTTAGACTTTGTGCGGCCTCAACTGACGCGGGAAGCCCGATAGAAAACTGATTTCAGCTCCAACGCTTATTATTATAGGTCAAACTATCTGATCCATAGTTTTTTAGTAATAACCCTTCCCTGGGACTTGAAGCGGATCAAATGCATTCCCGAAACGTGCTTGGGTAGCATGAAGCCGCTTCTGGGAGCTTGCAATACCTGGCTGTTCAGTAAAAGCTGACCATTCAGGCCAAGTAGGGAAATATCTCCTGTTTGCGGGCGGGCGAAATGGATAGTCAGTTCCTCGCCTCGCAGTACAGGGTTGGGAAATAGCTCGAAGCTTTGCTCAGGGTCTTTTTCTATTCCCAAAACCAGGTTTGGAGCCAGTTCCGTGTAAGCAGGTGTGGCAGATTCTGCGACATCGTTCATGGCCGTGAGCCGGTAGGTGATAGCGACGCCCGACTCGCCTGGCTCATCACGCCATTCGATAGCATTGGCCTCAAGCTGTGCCAGCTCGGCGAAATTTGCCGATTCACCGAATTTACGTTCCAGCAAGTACGACTTGGCACCGGCAACAGGTTGCCAGAAAAGCCTCACGCTGCCGTTTTCACCGCGTTGGGCATTCAATACCGTTCCTGCCAGCGCGGTGGCAAGAGGGACATCGAAAAAAGTAAACGCCCGCATACCCCGCTCGTTGGTAATAAAAGGGCCGGTGAAGGGATAGTAGGGGCCTCCTTGTTCTAGGAACGGAGGCAGATAATCAAGCTTTGACGCATTTTGCGGAGCTTTTAGGTCCAGGATGATACGGTTACCTTCTGCTTTTCCCGCTGCGACAGCGCCCGCCTGGTGATCCAGGTAAAAGAAGTCTTTCAATTCCAGTTGCGGTCCGTTTGGATGCCTGTAAGGATCGGGATATTTTAATTTCTGTCCCTGATCGAATACCAGCGTGAGTGTGTTCTTTTCCGAAGAGTTGTAGAATGCCTTTTTGAGATTGGGCGATGCGATACCCGCCGTGTCTGTGGAAGCGTAAAAATCGTGCAGCATCAACCGGGAAAGCTCTGCACCGCTTTGCTTATTGCCGTCGCGATTGTAATGCAGGCCGTCAAAGCCAGTGGTACCCACAGTGGCAATGCTGCGAATGTCGGGATAAATTTCCGGTAGCCGCCGTTGGTAGTCGCGTATGAGCGTTCCGATAAGAGAGGGCCAGTAAATAATATCGATCTGAAACACATACAGTTTTTCCAGGTTGGGGAAATCAGTTTTTAGGTTTTTATACAAAACATCGAAGTGACCTTCCCAATTACCACCCTCGCCGTAAGATTCGCTTTCCCCCTGCCTGAAAATATAGGCCTTCACCGCCTGGGCCACGCCTGCTTTTTGCGCCCGGTAGAGCATTCTTCCATAACCGGTTGCAGGATCGGTCGGGTTGGTCTCAGTTCTGAGGGCATGCGAATAAGCAGACGACCAGTGGTAGCCCGCATTAATCAGGCAGTTTGGAACGCCTGACTTTTCCATCAGCTGCTTCTGAATTTCAAATCCCATCGAGCCCACGCCATTGTCGTAGGAGCGCATATTCGAAAGCGTCCAGAGCGTGTCGGCCGCATTGTAGGGATAAGTATTAAGGTTGCCGGTAATCTTGCCGAATGTGCGGCAAAACATGCTCGTATCACTCTCACCGAAAAAACCGGTTGAATTGGACTGGCCCGACAATATGTACACATCGCCGCTCACCACCCGGCTGCGGGTGACGAGTAGCGTTGAATCTGTATCTTTGCAGAGGAAAACTTTGAAATCGTAATTAGCGCGTTCGGCTTTGATCGTCGCTTCCGTGCTGAACTTCCCTTTCCCGTTCCCTGAATATTGGATGGCGCCTCTCAGGTACTGGTGGGGTTGGCCATTCCGTAATACCTGGACAGATACGTATTTGAAATCCGGCCCATCCACCGTTCCTGCAACGGGAACGGACGCCTGGTTGTTTGCTCCGCGGGGATAAAGCTGGTAATCTTGGGGCAGCTTACCGAACAGTACCTTGTCGAAGCGCTGCGCAAAGCCGCAAGTAACCGCCCAGAGCGTTAAAACGGAAAATAACAGGAAGAATTGGGCGGCCCTCTTGACAAAGAGTCGGCTTGCAGGGAGAGTTTTCAGCACAGGGTTTAGTTTTTTATTTGATCAGCACAGGTTTTACGCCTTCCCTGGTGATTTTCACAGGATTGATCATGCCCTTTTCGTCGAAAGACATCACATCTATGCAGGTCTCGCGGTGATTGCCATCCGTTTCAGTGAGGGGGCGGCGATGATAGACAATGTACCACTGATCCTTACCTGGCACCTGAATTACCGAATGATGCCCGGCGCCTGTTGCAACTTGAGGATCCTGTTGCAGGATTTTACCTACCCGCTCAAAGGGGCCGAAAGGTGAATCGGCTATCGCGTAGGCAACCGAGTAGTTAGGGCCTGTCCAGCCGCCTTCTGACCACATGAAGTAATATTTACCGTTGCGGATAAACATAAAGGGGCCTTCGACATAGCCTTCTGGTGTGATCTCACGAAACGTTTTACCATCCTCGAACGGAATAAAGCCTGTGAAGTCGCTTTTCAGCTTGGCTACATTGCAATGCCGCCAGCCGCCATAAAAAAGGTAGTATTGCCCGTCTTTGTCTTTGAAAACAAACTGGTCGATCGGCTGCGCTCCATTGTGAAACTTATCGATTAGCGGCTTACCCAGATAATCCTTGAACGGTCCTTCGGGACGGTCGGCGATGGCAACGCCGATGCCACCCGTTTCATTGTCGTTCTGAATGTCGTTTGCTCCAAAAAACAGGTAGTATTTTTTATCTTTTTCGATGATTGACGGCGCCCACATGGCTCTTTTGGCCCATTTTACGGCGGAGGTATCTATAATATTAGGATGTTTGTCCCAGGTTACCAGGTCTTTGGACGAAAACGCGTCCATATGCACCTGTTTGTTGTAAGGCGCCGAGAATGTGGGGTAAATCCAGAAAGTTTTGTTAAAAATAATTCCCTCTGGGTCGGCATACCACCCTGGAAACACTGGATTTCCGGACGTGGGGCCTGCTTGGGCAGCGGTTTTTATTTTGGGATGAGCGGTTGATTGTGCTAAGGCGTAGTAACAACAAAAATTGAGAAGTGTTAAGGCGAGCAATTTTTTCATGATAAAAGTTTCGGTAATGAGCAATGTAACCGCTGCAAGTTCCAAATTTTTGTTCAATTAGTAAACTTCACCGGCTCCGCCTCCACCGAATGCGCCACCTCCGAATTCGACTCCGGGACCCGCGAGCCCGTTATCTGCCGGAGAAGCGCCAAGTTCGTGGGCCGCGATGACGGCTTGCAGGTGTTCAAGGCTGTTTCTGCGGCTTTGCTCGTCGGAAATACCATGTTTGGGCGTGTGCAAATATTTGATGACCAAAATAGAGACCGTAATCATCAAAACGCCAGCCAGGACAAGCTCCTGTGAGGCGCTCAGCATACTGAAATAATTTACATAGGTGTAGCACGAAAAGGCGAATGCCAGAAGGCCGGTGATGGAAAGGATACGGTCTGACTTTTTCAGGCCCATCACTATATAGCACAAGGGTATACCCAATGTGAAAAAGTAGAACAGGGGCGCAAATGCGATCTGTGGAGCTACCGCGACATTCAGGCCGCTGATCAAAGCATTCAGTTCCCTGACCACCAGGTAGTTTCCTCCAAGGTAGAGCGCGGCAAGGGATAAGACTTCCAGAATTTGACGGCATTGGAGGTAATAAATGTCTTTGCTGCTGCGTGCCAGTCCATAAATCACCGCCGACAGGGCCATTACTGCGAAGGGCAGAAGTGCTTTGCCCAGCGGAAATTTCATCATCAATTCCGCTACGATGGTAAACAGCAAACCGAAAATGGCGATCGGCCCCAGCAAGTCGGCATATCGCAGCGTGGCGGGAATGATCACTGCAAGTGCAATCAGCCAATATGCCCAAAGCGGTGCGTGCTCAAAAAGCAGGAATACCGGCACCATCGCCGCGGTGACGGCAGCATAGAGCAATGCATTGTCGACGCCGGAGTGGAACAGGCTCTTGGTTTTAATCAAGTATTCCAAAAAGAACAGGAAACAGGCGCAGCAGATCAGGCTCAATGCCGAAAAGCCAATTTCTGAGCTTGTGTCGTAGATAAACAAGGAAAGAAAGCCGACAAAGAAGCAGGTCGCGACCACTGCGAAACAGAACAGACCAATCTTGACAAATATGCCAGGTCGATAAAATTTTTCGGGGAACAGCTCCTTTACTTGCGCCTGCTGTTCGGCAGTGAGCAGGTTCCTGGACTTCCATTCGGTAGCCTGACGCTGAACATATAGGTTTTCGACCCAGGTATGATTATATGCTTTTTTCATTTTTTAATCCCCAGGAATTTTTTAAAGTTCAACAGAAAGTAGATGACGCCGACGCTTGAAAAAAGAAAATAGAAAATCCCGAGTCCCAATGCAGCGTCGATTCCCAGGCTAGTGAAAATGCAGTAGGTGATAATCGCGTAGCCATAGACGGTGCCCATCAGCAGAAACAGGAGCGATTGCGCGTGCCTTGCCCGGTAGACAAAAAAGGCGCAGAGCCCGGCTCCGATAAAGAAATACAGTACTTTGGCTGTTTCGCTAAACAGGCCGATTTGCGCAGCGATGCAGGCCAGGTTACCGCCCATCAGCATATAGGTGAATGCGAAATGCTTTTTGATGTTCCGCTCTTCTGATATCCATCCGACTGCTGTGAGCACGCAGCCAAGGGCAATCGCGGGAAAAATTAGTTTGCCGTCCGAAAAGTCGTTTTCAGCTATCACCGAAAGCGGAGCAATGGTTAACCCCAGCCACGAGGCGAGCCCTGTTATAGCCATCGACAATGCACCTCGGTGATCGAAACGGTAGGCGCACACAAAAAAAACGATCGTAGGAATCATTACTGCCAGCCCGTACCGCGGGCCGAACAGGTTGTATTGATATTGCAGATAGCCTTCCAGTGCTAAGAATGTCGAACAGCCTAGTAGCAGTATGTAGTCAACGAGCTTATTGGGATTTTCAACCCGCTCATTTGCGTACGGAAGGCTGTTTTTGTAGGTGTAGTAAAAGCAAGCTGCGGTAATCAGCGCAATAACGGCAATGACGGCCTGATGACCGATCGTGTCGATGTTTTCGTAGATGAGAATACCCGCGCCGGAACTGAATAGTAAAATGCCCAGGTACAGCACCGAACGAAGCTCCCAGTGGATTGAAAAGGCTTTTTCGTTTTCAAATGAAACTATCGAATCTGCCTGCTGGTCGGAAATAATTCCCTTGCTTGTCAGGGCATTAAGGATGGATTTTGTGGTCATGGAAGTTGAGACGAGGGATAGTAAAGTTAACAAACTTTACCAGGAACGCTGCTCGGCTCCGCTTGCTGAATTATTTAAAGGGGCCACCAAATATCTAACGGTACAATATCAGAAACGAAGCGTGAAATCTTCCTTGGCTTGTTCACTACGGAAGAATACAAGCCCGATCCAGAACAGGTCTACGGTCACTGTTACCTGCGGATGCGCTTTGATGTGTTGCCATGCCTTTGTCATTCCCTCCGACCAGTAGAGGTCATCAAAAATAAAAAGTGAGCCGTTGTGAATATGGGGCAGGCATTGCTCGAAGTAACGAACGGTGGGCTCGTAGCGATGGTTGGCGTCGAAATAGGCGAAGTCGATGGGTTTGTCAAGCGCTGCCAGGCGCTTGGGAAGCGTTTCATCAATATTACCCAGCACAACTTCGATGTTGCCGGCATGCTGACCGCGGAAGTGCGCTTGCGCTTTGGCAGCCGTTTGCGGGCAGCCTTCAAAGGTGATCAGCTGCGCATCCGGCTTCGCTTTTGACATATATAATGTGGTCAACCCCAGCGAGGTACCTAATTCCAGAATCGTAGCAGGCTGGAAGCGCCGGATGAGCCGGTAGAAGAGCCTTCCGAATTTGGCAGGCTTCTCCGCGTTTTTTGCGATCGTTTTAATGCTTCGCAGATTCGATTTGTTCACCCGCGAGCCCGCGCCCAGGTCGAGTATTTCAATTTGTTCGTCGGAACGCAGCAAATCGCGGCGCAATGACCGGATGGCTTCATACTCCGGATTGTCGTCCTTTTGGACGGCTATCACATTGTTATAAAGCTCGAACAGGAAAGGGGAATGAATGGAATGCTCGTTTCCCGAGCGCAAAAGGTACTTGATATAGGCAGCAATCAATGCAGTCAAATTTTTAAATAGGCCGTTGCAGGGCCGGTGATTCAGTTGAGGCGGTATGGCGCCACGAGTGAGAAAGCAGGAATTACCACGCGGAACTGGCGACCGTCCAAGACCCGCTCCATCAGGTAAGTACCGGCCATTTTGCCCATGTCGGTGCGCAGGTTACAACCCGACACATAATCATGCACATCACCGGGTTCGAGCACCGGTTGCAGCCCCACTATGCCTGCGCCTTCTACTTCGCGTACGGTTCCGTTGGCGTCGTAAATCAGCCAATGCCTTCTCAGCAGCTTCACGGTATGCTCGCTATGGTTTTCAATCAGAATCTTGTAGGTGAACACAAAATGATCCTGACCCGGATTGGAGTAATCAGGCTGATATTCCGTCAAAACGGTGACTTTGACACCATCTGTAACTTTGGAAACCATATCGATCGAGGGTGTTGGAAAAAATTGAGACTGGCCAAACAGGTGCTGAAATACGGGCCTGCACCTCACTTTTAACGAAAATAGTAATCAATTGGTGATAAAACCAAATCAAAAAACACATAATTTGGTTTTCGAAAACAAATTCAACAGCATGGATGTAAAAATTGAGCAGTCGTGGAAAGAGCGGCTGGCACCCGAGTTCGAGAAACCTTATTTTGGGGCGCTCACCGCTTATGTAAGAGAAGAATACCAGACCAAACAGATCTTTCCGCCTGCCAAACAGATATTTAACGCATTTAATTATTGCAGCTTCGACGAGTGCAAAGTGGTTATTCTCGGCCAGGATCCTTATCACGGCCTTGGGCAGGCCCATGGCCTTTGCTTTTCAGTGAATGACGGCGTGAGGATGCCTCCTTCCCTGATCAACATCTTTAAGGAAATTCAGCAGGACCTGGGTAAACCTTTTCCGCAATCAGGCAATTTGGAACGCTGGGCCAAACAGGGAGTGCTGCTTTTGAATGCAACCCTGACCGTCCAGGCCGGGGCAGCCGGCTCGCATCAGGGAAAAGGCTGGGAACAGTTTACCGATGCGGTGATCAAATCAGTTTCTGATGAAAAAAGTAATGTGGTCTTTATGCTGTGGGGCAAGTATGCACAGGATAAGGGCGCGGTAATCGACGCTTCGAAACACTGTGTGCTAAAAGCCAGGCATCCCTCGCCGATGTCGGCCAATGGCGGAGGCTGGTTTGGTACAAAGCATTTCAGCAAGGCAAACCAGTACCTGGAAAGCAAGGGACTAGATCCCATCAATTGGTAGTAGTCAGATAAAAAAGAGAGCCGGGATGCCCGGCTCTCTTTAAGATTTTCACTCCTATTACTATTATTAATTACTTCTCGATGTTGGAATTCATCTCCAACACGTTGTCCCAATGAGCTTCGTTGGCTTTAACGAATGCATTTCTGTCGGCATTCAGCGTATACTCCTGGGCAGCTTCTTTGGTTCTGAAAGTCAGGTAGTGAATTACGTCAAATTCCTCACTACTGTTTTCCGACTTCTGCACATGTCCGGCCGAGTAGGCAACGACATCTTTTACTGCTTTTTTCATTGTCGCAAAATCGCGCAGGTGTTTTTCCACTTCCTGTGAAGTGGTGCCGGGTTTAAACTTGATACAAACCACTCGCTGAATCTCGGCAGGCTTGTGTGGTACATAAGCACCGTAAATGATCAGCATGAATACACAAAGCGCGAAAACGGGGACTAAATATCCTAATGTTTTATTTCTGGTTCTCATTGTAGCAAAATTCAATAAATGCAATTATCTAATTCTCTTGCTACAAAGGTAAAACTTAATTTTATTATTGTATTATTTGGATATTAAATATAAATAATTTTGAAAATTTAATATTTAAGAAAAGAAACATGCCGCGAAAATCTACTTTCCGAAAGATTATTCTGAGGATAAATTTTTGCAAAACTTTCCAACCAGTCTGTACATCAGCGGGCTAGGTAAGCTGTTTAGCCATAAAAACTGACCGTAGGGAAAAAGCAAGTTTTAAAAAACGGCATTTTTGTTACCTTTTTTGCAAACAGCGTCTTAATAGGTGTAAAATCTTCAAGAAACACCTTCCAAATATTGTATGGCGCTGTTTGTTCTCTCAACGCTAAAAAAGATCGAAAAAAATCGATTTTTTTTCAAAAAAGCCTTGAAATTCAGCCTGCTCGCGGCACTTTTGCTCACTGAGACTGCGTCAAAAGCGAATTGGGGCTTCTGGGCCCATAGGCAGATCAACCGGCTGGCGATTTTCAGACTGCCCGTTCAAATGCAGGTATTCTATAAAAAGTACATGGATTACCTGTCGGAGAATGCAGTCAATCCCGACAGGCGGCGCTATGCGGTGATCGGAGAGGCCGAGCGGCACTTTATTGATCTGGATGCTTATGGCGACAGCGCATTGTCTGCCCTGCCACCGAATTGGCAGGCTGCCGTGAGTAAAATGGGAGAGGACAGTTTGCGTAAACATGGGATCGTACCCTGGCACATTCAACTGGCGGCTTTGCAGCTCACAACCGCGTTTAAAGACAAGAGCGCGTCACGTATCCTGTGTATTTCAGCCGACCTTGGCCACTACATTGCAGACGCCCACGTACCGCTGCACACTACGCGCAACTACAACGGCCAGCTCACAGGCCAGGATGGCATTCACGGCCTTTGGGAATCGCGTTTGCCGGAGCTTTTTGGCCGGAATTATGATTTGTGGCTAGGGAAGGTAAGTTACAGAAACGACATCGCAGCCGACGTATGGAAAGCTGTCGAACAGTCCCATGTGGCGATGGATTCGGTGCTCCTATTTGAAAGGCAACTATCCGCAGGATTTAAAGCCGATAAAAAGTACAGCTTTGAGCTTCGCAATAATGTGCTCACCCGAATGCATAGCCGGGAGTTTTCAGAGCGATACCACCGGATGCTGAATGGCCAGGTTGAGCGGCGCATGCGTGCTTCGGTGTAGATGGTAGGCGACATTTGGTACACGTGCTGGGTAAATGCAGGCCAGCCTGATCTGCATCAGCTGGTAAATGACGGGCCGGAAATGGCGGCGGACACAATAGGGAGCAGCCGGCAGAGTTGGTTTAAACGGCTGCTCAGAGTGAGGCCCGAATCGGATGAATAGCTCCTGGCGTACGATCCCCGATTAAAACGGCCGGTTTAACTGCTGCCCAGTCCCGTTGTCCAATCCGGAGATAAGTACCTTCGCGGTAACCAGAAGCTGACCCACATGTCGCTGCGTGTGCTCTGCTGCATGGAACAGCAGGCCTAAATGCGTGGAAGGAACCATCGCACGACCCACATAGCGTATCTCCGTCAATGTGTCGGGATTGGTTTTGCGCAGCTGCTCTAAGGCAGTTTCCAGCTGTTGATTAAACTGATCCAGCAAGTCATTATAGGTGCAATGCTCAAATGGCTCTTTATCTTCACTTTTTAGGAATGCCATCTGACTTTCGCTCAGCGACTCCTCCCGAGCGTAGCTGAACAATCGGTCGAGCACGCCGGCCAGGTGGTTCAAATGAAAACCGACCGAAGCCACGTTAGCCGGTTTTTGCCAAAGGAGTCTGGTTGGGAACGTGTTGCTGAAAATACCGAGCTCTTCGCGCGCCTGCAACAACGCATGCGCGACGGGTTGAAGCAGGTCGGGTATTCCGGGAAGCGGCCCGCGCAGCCATACTTCGAGTTGTTCTCTGTTTTGCATGTCTGAAAATAAACGAAAAAGGGACCTTTTTACAAGTCCCTTTTCGCACTAATCAATTGTTGTCAGAATTTATTTTGCAATGTCGATCTGCACCGGCTTACCCTTGATGGTATTGCCATCCATCGCCCGCAACACCGCGCGTGCATCACGCTCAGGTACATCCACGAATGTGAATTTGTCATAAATGTCGATCGCCCCGATGGTTTTGCCAGGAATGTTGGCTTCGCCGGCGATAGCGCCCACGATGTCTTTCGGCATAATGTGGTCTTTGCGGCCAAGGCTCAAAAACAAGCGGGTCATACCAGCCTCGGGAGCCGATTGACGGCGCTCGCCACGATCACCTCCGCGGTCACCGCGCTCGGCACGTGGTGCATAACGGTCGCCGCCGCGGTCGCCAAAGCGGCCGCCTTCACGACGGTCACCGCCTCTTTCGAAACGGCTTCCTCCCTCACGACGATCGCCACGTCCAAAACGGTCGTTGCCGCCTTCGCGACGGTCGCCGCGGCGCTCTTCCCACGCCAGGTTGCTGTCGGAGTATTCGTTTTTCTGAACACCCATGATCTGCTTGGCCATAGCGCCAACAATCTGCTCGGTAGAGAAACCGCTGTGGTGCAGCATTTCGAGTACGTCGTTATACAGTTCCTCGTCGTTGCTGTCTTTGATAGAAGCTGAAATGTTCTCCACAAAGCGCGCCTTGCGAACGCCAACGATATCTTCGAAAGAAGGAATGACACCTTTTTCGATTTTTACCTTGGTATAACCTTCGATGGATTTCAGACGGTATTTTTCGTCACGGGCAACCAATGAGAATGCCTTACCGGACATCCCCGCACGGCCTGTACGGCCGATCCGGTGTACGTAGTACTCTTCGTCCATTGGAATGTCGTAGTTGATCACCCCGTCCAGTCCGCTTACGTCGATACCACGTGCCGCAACATCGGTAGCAACCAGGATGGTAGTAACACCCGCCTTGAACTTGCTCATAACATTGCTGCGCTGCTGCTGGCGCAGATCACCGTGAATACCTTCCGACGCATAGCCACGGAGTTGCAGGTCTTCTACGATTTCATCCACTTTGCGTTTGGTATTACAGAAAACCAGCAGGGATTTAATATGGTACATATCGATCAGGCGTGTCATTACTTCGACTTTCGCCTGTGGTTTTACTTCAAAATAAACCTGTTCGATATTCTGGTTGGTCAATTCATTACGAACTACCTTAATTAAGGTTGGATCGTTGAGGAAGCGTTTGGTAATCGACATGATCGGCTTGGACATGGTTGCCGAGAAAAGGATCGTCTGGCGATCTTCCGGCATGTCGGCCAGGATGCTTTCGATGTCTTCACGGAAGCCCATATCGAGCATTTCGTCCGCTTCGTCAAGCACCATCATGCGTACTTCGTCGAATTTCAAAGTGCGACGCTCCATATGGTCCATTACGCGGCCCGGAGTTCCTACTACTATATGTACCCCTTTTTTGAGGGAGCGGATCTGACGGTCTATCGAGTCACCACCATAGATGGCTTCGATGCGCACGCCGCGCAAATATTTGGCCAAACGGCCAAGTTCTTCGGATACCTGCACCGCCAATTCACGGGTAGGGCAAAGGATCAGGGCTTGTACTGCGTTGTTGGAAGTATCTATTCTTTCCAGCACGGGAATTCCGAAGGCAGCCGTTTTACCGGTACCAGTCTGGGCCTGACCAATTACGTCAGAGCCCTGCATTACTGCCGGGATTCCTTGTGCCTGTATCGGTGAGGGTTTCTCAAAACCCATTTCTTGCAAGGCTTTCAGGATGTTTTCGTTGAGTCCAAGCTCTTCGAAAGTTTGAAAAGTTTCAGTAGTCATTCTATTGCTTTTAGTATTAATTCTTGGTTTGAACGGTTGATCCGGTCTGGGGAGAATGAGGGCTAACAGCACAATGATCCTGCGGGACAAGTCCAACAAATGCATTGGTTCCAATCAAGTTGGACCACACCTCCGGCATGCCGGTTTTACTCGTAATAAATTGAAAGGGATTGCACAAAGCCCACCACTAACCATCCGTGGGGCTCTGCGTGTGAACGGTAGGTCCAGCCGGGACAAATTTTGAGGCTGGCAGGTGATCTGTAAATGTACTAGACCGTTTATGAGCAGAGAAGCGAACGGATGTTCCTTCAAATTGTGACGCAAAAGTAAAAACAATATTCGGTAATCGCAAATGCTTTTGAGAAAGTAATTGTAATATTTTTAGAAAACGAAAACCCGGCTCACAAAGAGTGGCCGGGTTGGTTTAGTCAGGTTTGCTGATTCAGAATAATTCCTTGACGTCCGTATAAGGCAGATGCCAGGCTTCGGCAACACCTTTAAATACTACTTTTCCGTGAACTACATTCAATCCCTTACGCAGTTCCTCATTGGTTGAGCAAGCCTGTTTCCAGCCCTGATTGGCCAATTGCAGTGCATAGGGGAGTGTAGCATTGGTGAGTGCCAGCGTGGAGGTGTATGGCACTGCGCCCGGCATGTTGGCCACGCAATAATGTACGACACCGTCCACTTCGTAGATCGGATCTTCGTGTGTAGTGGCTTTGGAAGTTTCAAAACAGCCGCCCTGGTCGATGGCTACATCCACCATGACCGTTCCGGGTTTCATCAGTTTGAGCATGTCGCGTGTGATCAGCGACGGCGCTTTTGCGCCCGGGATCAGCACGCCGCCAATGATCAGGTTAGTGCTCTGGATGAGCTCGCGGATGTTGTATTCATTGGACATAACCGTGTCCACGTTGGCCGGCATAATGTCTTCCAGATAGCGAAGGCGTGCCAGGCTGATATCGACGATTGTTACATTGGCTCCCAATCCCGCCGCCATTTTAGCAGCCTGGGTGCCTACAATCCCGCCGCCAAGCACGAGCACATTCGCTGGTTTTACACCTGCCACGCCGCCAAGCAGGATGCCGAATCCACCCATTGGCTTTTCGAGGTATTTGGCGCCTTCCTGGATCGCCATACGCCCGGCTACTTCGCTCATCGGAACAAGCAGCGGAAGGCTTCTGTCTGTCTTTTCTACGGTTTCATAAGCGAGGCAAACTGCTTTGCGCTCGATCATGGCATGGGTGAGGGGCTCGGAGGAGGCGAAGTGGAAGTAGGTGAACAGGAGCTGGTTTTCCTTAATGAGTGGGTATTCACTGGCGATTGGCTCCTTCACTTTGATGATCATCTCGGCAATGCCGTAAACTTCTTCGATGGTTGGTAGAATGCCGGCGCCTGCTTGTGTGTATTGCTCATCTGTAAAACCGCTGCCTTTGCCCGCATCTGCCTGCACGTACACTGTGTGTCCGTGCTTACGCAGCTCTGTGACTCCTGCGGGCGTTAAAGCTACCCGGTTCTCGTTGTTCTTGATTTCTTTGGGGACACCAATGATCATCGGTATGTAAGTGTTATATAGTTTAGATTAAAGAGACCAAAATTAATTTCTGGCAGAAAAACATACTACAACAGGAAAAAAAGATAGAAAAGAAATCTATTTTTGGCCTGTTCGACAAGAAAAATTTCTCCCGGTAACGCTCACAGACTGTTTCCTGCCACAAAAAATACTTTATGCAACCCGATCAGACCGACCGCAAGATTCTGGATCTACTACAAAACAATGCCCAGATGACCATCAAGGAGATCGCTAGTAAGATCAATTTGTCGGTTACGCCTGTGCATGAGCGTATCAGGAAGCTTGAAAAAGAGGGATATATCGACAAATACGTGTGCCTGCTCAACCGCCGTAAACTGGGGAAAAGCCTGGTCGTGTATTGTAATGTGACCCTGGACAAGCAACGCAAAGAGAGCTTTGAGGATTTCAATCAGGCCATCGTACAAATGCCCGAAGTGCTGGAATGCTCGGTGGTTTCGGGCAATTTTGACTACATGCTGAAAGTGGTTGTCGAAGATGGCGAGGCGTACAATCAGTTTTATCAACATAAACTTTCTGCCCTGTCGAGCGTGTTACACATCAGCAGTTATTTCGTAATTTCCGAAATTAAGTACACCACCGGAATCGCTGTATTGTAATTATCAACGCTATTTAAACTGATCATCAGGCCGGTAGGCGCGTGCTGATCGCTGAATGCACAGCATATGAACAAGAATTTTAAGGATGGCCTGAACCTGATGTCCAAAGTGACGCCGAAGCGTGCATGGAATGCGATGCAGATATTGGGAAGCTATTTTTATTCCAAAATGACAGGAAACCCGGTGCATTGGGGCATGCCGCTCGCGATTTCTTTTGAACCGACCACCTCCTGTAACCTTCGCTGCCCTGAATGCCCCAGCGGACTCCGCTCGTTCACACGCCCGACGGGTATGATGGAGGAAAAGCTCTACAAAAGAACCATCGACGAGCTGGCCGATACTTTACTATACCTTATATTTTATTTCCAGGGAGAGCCCTACCTGCATCCGAAATTTTTCGAGCTGGTCAGATATGCCCACGATAAGGGCATTTATACCGCTACTTCTACCAACGCGCATTACCTCACCGACGAGAAAGCACGCAAAACCGTGGAGTCTGGCCTGGACCGCCTGATTATTTCCATTGACGGGACCACCCAGGATGTTTATCAGCAATACCGTGTCGGCGGTAACCTGGAAAAAGTGCTGGAAGGCACACGCAACATTGTTAAATGGAAAAAGGAGCTGAAATCGGCGACACCGCATGTGATTTTCCAGTTTCTTGTAGTGAAGCCCAACGAGCACCAGATAGAGGATGTAAAGAAGCTGGCAGAGGAAATGGGCGTGGATGAGGTAGGCTTAAAAACTGCCCAGATTTATGATTATGAGGAAGGGTCCGATCTGATCCCGACCATCGAAAAATATTCGCGTTACCAGGCCCAGGCTGACGGCAAGTACTCGATCAAAAATAAATTTGTAGACCACTGCTGGAAAATGTGGCACTCTTGCGTGATCACCTGGGATGGCGCTGTGGTGCCCTGCTGCTTTGACAAGGACGCCGAGTACAAGCTCGGTGATATGAAAACTTCCACCTTCCGGCAGTTATGGAAAGGCAAGAAGTACCGCGACTTCCGGGCTTCGTTGATCAGATCCCGTTCAGAGATAGAGATGTGCAAGAACTGTACAGAGGGAACGCAGGTATGGGCGTGAAACATTCAGCTTTTTTCTGTCCAAATTATTTTTAATTAAATAATAATATCATTTAATATTCTCATTTTCAGGTAGTTTGATGTTTAATTGAAAACTCCGTGGAACATTTCTTGGTAGATTGCCCCGAATAATAGAAATTTGACCTTGGTAACTCAAATGAATACATGGGCAAAGTAATTGCAATTGCAAACCAAAAGGGAGGCGTAGGGAAAACCACCACTGCTATAAACCTTGCGGCCAGTTTGGCCGCGCTAGAATTCCGCACACTTATTATCGACGCCGACCCGCAGGCGAATTCCACCTCGGGCCTCGGGTTTAATCCGCAGGAGATGGAGAACAGCATTTACGAATGCATGGTAGAGCAGGCCAGGACCTCGGAGATTATCTTACAAACGGATTTTCCCAACCTGAACCTGCTGCCCTCACACATCGACCTGGTGGGTGCGGAGATTGAAATGATCAATCTCAAAAACCGCGAGCACCGAATGAAGGATGCCATTGCGGAAGTGCGCGATGATTACGATTTTATCATCATTGACTGCTCTCCCTCACTGGGTCTGATCACGATCAACAGCCTTACTGCCGCCGACTCGGTTATCATCCCTGTCCAATGTGAGTATTTTGCACTGGAAGGGCTCGGTAAGCTGTTGAATACCATAACGATTATCCAGTCCCGTCTGAATACTAACCTGATCATCGAGGGCATCCTGCTCACGATGTACGATCTCCGCTTGCGTCTGTCCAACCAGGTGGTGACCGAGGTTACCAATCACTTCGAATCTCTTGTTTTCAACACCATCATACCTCGTAACGTACGTATCAGTGAGGCACCGAGCTTTGGTATTCCTGTCATGGCGCAGGATTCAGACAGCAAAGGAGCTGTAAGCTACCTGAACCTTGCAAGAGAGATTCTCACTAAAAACGGTTTGCTGTCTTCCGACAGGGTGAACTGATCACGATAGTACGAACAGGCAATGGAGAATAGCAGCAAGACGAAAAAAATGACCGGACTGGGAAGAGGACTAGGCGCTCTTCTGCAAGACTCTGAGAAGATTAACACGCCCAGAACCAGCACACGCATTTCGCAGGCAGAGGTTATCGGCTCAATGAGTGAAATCGATGTGAGCCAGATAGAGGCTAACCCTTACCAGCCACGTACGAAGTTTGACCAGGAGTCACTCGACGAACTGGCCGATTCTATCCGCGTGCAGGGCATTATACAGCCTATCACCGTCCGGCAGCTTTCCGAAGACTCCTTTCAGCTGATTTCCGGGGAGCGCCGTTTGCAAGCCTCTCGGTCGCTGGGCATGACTACCATTCCGGCGTATATCCGGACGGCCAACGACCAGCAAATGCTGGAAATGGCGCTGATCGAAAACATCCAGCGCGAAAACCTGAATGCGATCGAGATTGCACTGAGCTACCAGCGGCTGATTCTGGAATGTAGTCTGAAACAGGAGGAGCTGGGCGCGCGCGTGGGTAAGAACCGCACGACGGTCAACAACTATATCCGCCTGCTGAAACTGCCACCGGTTATCCAGGCCGCATTGCGCGACGATAAGATCAGTATGGGTCACGCCAGGGCGCTGATTACGATCAACAGCGATCAGAGCCAGCTCAATATTTTTAACCAGATCATCGAGGAAGGATGGTCGGTGCGGAAGGTGGAGGACGAGGTACGGAAGCTTGGAATGGTGAGCAATGTCGCTTCTGAGTCTAAAAAGCAGCCGACAATTAATCAGGAAATAAAGTCGTTACAGTTCCAGCTTTCATCCTTCTTTGGGGCGAAAGTGTCCGTGAAGAGTAATGAGCAGCACAAAGGTGAAATCAAGATCCCTTTTGGCTCTCAGGACGAACTGAAAAAGATTTTAGAAACACTGAAATTCAAATAAGCGTTGAAAAACTGGGTATTGTTAGGGTTGATTTTGCTGGTTTCAGGTCGGATCGCAGCACAGACGGAGGGTAAGAAAGACAGCCTGAAAATCGGAAAGTTGACGGCTGTACCCCTGGACAGCGCTACGCTGGCCCAGGCCGACACGTTAAAAAACGTTAAAAAGAAGTGGATGCCCGTGCCGAAGACCGCCACAAGACTGGCGTTCATTCCCGGGGCAGGACAGATTTACAACCGTGACTATTGGAAGGCGCCTATCGTGTACCTGGCTTTTGGAGGGGGGCTTTATACCTATTATCTCAATACGATCAAGTACCGCGATTTTCTGGGTGCCTACGAGTCATTTTATGTGCTGGATAAGAACGATCCCAAGTACGGCCAGCGCAAGCAGGAACTTAGCGGCGATGACGACACAGTGCGGGTAAGGGTAAGGAACCTGCTTAACACAAGCAGCGAGTACCGGGATATCACCCACAGCCAGGCCATCCGTCAGAAAAATTACTGGCGCAGAAACCGGGGTTTTGCATTGATTGTAACGGGATTGATTTACACGCTGTCAATCATTGAGGCCAATGTGGCAGCTCACTTGAAGACATTCGATCTATCCGACGATCTGACTTTGAATGTGAGCCCGAAGCTGAATCAACCTTCCATGCGCACGCCGACGCCGGGTGTAAGGATGGTTTTTAATTTCAAATGATTTAAAAGAGTACTGATTTCAAATAACAGATTAATGAGAATACTATTACTGGGGTACGGAAAGATGGGAAAGACGATCGAGCAGATTGCCGTTGAGCGCGGGCATTCGATCGTCGGGAAAATTGACGTGCAAAACCGGGCGGATATGGACAAGTTGCAGACCGGCGACGTAGATGTGGCCATCGAATTCAGCTCGCCCGAGTCCGCATTTGAAAATATCATTTATTGCCTTAAAAAGGGATGGCCGATCGTATGCGGTACTACCGGCTGGCTCGACCGCCGCACCGAAGTAGAGGCGCTTTGCAAAGCCCAAACCGGATCATTCTTCTACGCATCCAATTACAGCATTGGCGTCAACCTGTTCTTCCGCCTCAACCGCATGCTGGCGCGGCTAATGAACGGCCATGAGTATCAGAGCTCGATGACGGAAGTTCATCACATCCACAAACTTGACGCTCCGAGCGGCACGGCCATTACCCTTGCCGAAGGCATTATCGAGGAAATTGAAGACGTCGAAGGCTGGAAACTCGCCCCTGAGAGCGAGGACGGTTACTTGCAAATCCTGGCAGAGCGACGTGGCGAAGTGCCAGGTACGCACATTGTCCGGTATGAATCCGAAGTAGATGCGATCGAGATATCCCACACTGCCCACAACCGCCAGGGCTTTGCGCTGGGCGCTGTGGTAGCTGCCGAATGGCTTCCCGGCAAGTTCGGGGTCTTTGGGATGAACGACCTCCTCAAAATTTAAAGTATTTAACTATCAATCATCGCATGGCTGTTAATAAAGAGTTGACTTCCAGTTCAGTTGAGTCCAAAAAGAAGAAGTCACCGGTACGGGAGTGGTTCGACTCCATTTTGTTCGCGGTAGTTGCCGCTACGCTGATCCGCTGGCTGTTTTTTGAAGCATTCACGATCCCAACCCCGTCAATGGAAAATAGCTTGCTGGTGGGCGATTTCCTTTTCGTGAGCAAGCTGCATTATGGTACCCGCACGCCGAAAACGCCATTGCAGGTACCGCTGACGCACCAGACGATCTGGGGAACAAACATACCCTCTTATACAAGCCTGATCCAGTTGCCGCAATACCGCCTGCCGGGTTTCAGCGAGGTTAAAAGAGGCGATGTGGTGGTGTTCAATTATCCTCCCGAGTTGCAGCACCCGGTGGATTTGAAAACCAATTATATCAAGCGCTGCGTCGGCATTCCAGGCGATAAAGTAGAAGTGCGCGACTTACAGGTGTATGCAAACGGCCAGGCAATGGAAAATCCGCCTCGCATGGAGAACGAATATTTTGTGGCTACCACAACTGCGGTGAATGAGGAGAAAGTATTCCGTGAGAACGGCGTTTCTGAATTCAACACCTATACAGAAGGCGACAATGATACCATCCGCGGCAATGAACAAATGGGTTACCTGGTTTTCACCACCACCGAGATCGCTGCAAAGCTTAAAACTTATGATTTTGTAAAAAACATTACGCTTGTAAAGTCTCCCAAGGATATCAGCGAACCGATGCTGTACCCCAATTCATCGCTCTTTAAATGGAACCGCGATAACTACGGCCCCATTACAGTTCCCAAAGAGGGTATGACCGTTCAGCTGACGCCAGAGAACATTGCGACATATGGCCCGGTTATCAAAAATTATGAAGATAATGAGGATGTGGTGATTGATGAGAAGTCAGTGAAAGTGGGCGGAAAAGCCATTACCAGCTACACATTCAAGCAAGATTATTACTTTATGATGGGCGATAACCGTCATAACTCGGCCGATTCACGCTATTGGGGCTTTGTGCCGATGGATCACATTGTGGGTAAGGCTGTTTTCGTGTGGATGTCTATCGATCCGAATCCTACCAGTTTCTTCAATAAGATTCGTTGGAACCGCATTTTCCGGGTGATCAATTAGCGCCGTGCAAAACAATTATTCGAAGGGGAGACCAAGTCAGGTCTTCCCTTTCTTTTTGCATATAATATATAAATTAACATCATATAATGATTATTAATTTATAGAGATAAAAAGTATATTGCATTGGAATAACTTAGTCAACGAATGCTTGTATGTCAGAAGCAGAAATACTTTCAAAACCTAAAATCACTTCCAGGAAATCGGCTTTTCGCGAGTGGCTGGATTCGATCCTGTTCGCAGTAATTGCTGCTATGCTAATTCGCTGGCTTTTTTTTAGCGCATTTGTCATCCCGACGCCGTCAATGGAGAATAGCTTGCTGGTGGGAGATTACCTGTTTGTCAGCAGGATGCACTATGGAACTACGACGCCTGTTACTCCCTTGCAAATACCGCTGACCCACCAGACGATCTGGGATACGGGCATTCCGTCCTATCTCGATTGGATCAAACTACCTCAATACCGTCTACCGGGCTTTACCAATGTCAAAAATGGCGATGTGGTCGTGTTCAATCTTCCTGTTGAGCATCCGGGCATGTACCAAAAATACAGCAATGTATTGCCCGACCTGCATCCGCATCCTACCGACCTGCGTTCCAACTATATCAAACGGTGCGTGGGAATCCCGGGCGATAAGCTCGAAATTCGTCTCGGCCAGGTGTATGTGAACGGCAAGTTGCAGCCCCTCCCTTGGCGTATGCAGAACGAGTACTTTGTTTCGGTTAAAACAGCTGTGAACGAGGAGAACGTATTCCGCAAAAACGGTATTGTGGATTATTCCCAGTTTACCGAGACGTTCGGCGATAGCATTGCCTCCAATGATGAGATGGGCTATGTAGTGAAGACGACCGCTGCATTGGCCGAAAAGCTGAAAGGCTACGACTTTGTAAAAAGAGTGGAGCCGGTGTGGATGGAAAAAGGTTTGAAGGAACCTTTCCTGTTCCCGACAACCGACATGGTGGATTGGAGTAAGGATAATTATGGGCCTGTAACCATACCCAAAGCAGGGGTGACAGTCCCTTTAACCGGATTGAACATCGCCCTTTACGGTGATATCATCCGTAATTTCGATGACAATGAAAATGTGGTTGTAGAAAAGGATAAAGTCACCATCGACGGTAGGCAGATCACCGATTACACCTTCAAGCAGGACTACTATTTTATGATGGGAGACAACCGCCACGACTCAGCCGACTCACGGTATTGGGGCTTTGTACCCAAAGACCATATCGTCGGAAAGGCGGTCTTTGTTTGGATGTCTGTGGATCCTGATCCGACCAGCTTCCTCAAAAAAATTCGCTGGGACCGGGTTTTCAGGACTATTGATTAGATGGAGGAAAAGGGGGGAGAAAGTCCCTTCCCCTCTTTTCCTCCTCTATCTCGTTCTTTACTCCTCCTGCGAGAAGATTAAAGCAGAGTACGGCGGGATTTGCAATGATCCGAACTGCGCACAGTCGTCCATTTCTCCTTCCATGGTATCGATGTCGAACACGCCCAGGTGCGAGAAATCAGGGTCGTAATTTTCGTTATCGCTATTGAAGCGCAAATGCCACTTGCCAGCCCGCGGGAATCCTACTTTGTAATCCGAAAAGGTCTCGGTGGAGAAGTTGAACACCACAATTACACTGTCTTTGGGCCCGCCTTCATCCCAGCGGTGCATAACGATCATTTTCTTCTCATTGTCCTGCCTGATAATGCCCACATGCTGGCCTTGAAGGCCCTTGGTCACACCAAACCAGTTTCTGCGGATATGGATCATGTCGCGATGCAAGGTTGCGAAGCCGCTGAATTTTTCCAGCCGTGACCAGTCGATCGGGTCGCTGTCCGAAAACCATTTGTCCTCCAAAAGCGGCTGGCCCTGGAATATCATCGGAATGCCGGGTGAGGTAAGCACCAATGCGACGCCGAGTGCTGCCCGTTTTTTCGAGTACCAGTTGTTTACGTCGCCGTCGGCGATCTCTTCCGCCACACGCGCCTGTCCATTGGCCACTTCGTCGTGCGATTCGGTGTAGATAATGCGTTGAAAAGAATCTTCGTTGTAGCGGTTCGTAATCGCGGCTACCACACTGTCCATATCCCTGTCCTGATCGTTGGCAGTGATAATGGCATCGCGTACGGAGTGTACGAATTGGGCATCCCATTGCGATCCGTATCCCAGCCCCCCGTTCTCTACCGGACTGGTAATAAAATCCAGCGAGTGCATGTCCTCGGCGATGGTAATGCAGTTGCCGCAGCTTTCCCGGATGTCCTTGTTGATCCATTGCATCAGCGACATGCCTTCCGGGATGTCGTCACCGGGATTGCCGTTGGCTTTTACATTTCGGATGTATGGGACCATATCCATACGAAGACCGTCGATACGATAGTCGCGGAGCCACATCATAGCATTATCATGAATATACTGGCGCACTTCGCCGCGGCCATAATCCGGCCTGGTGTTTCCCCATGGCGTTTCCGAGCGCCAATCATTATAGAAGTAAATGCCGCCGCCATCATTCTCCTGCCATCCGTCAAATTGCCACAGGTCGAGGTCGGAGGGGCCAAAGTGGTTGTATACCACGTCAAGAATCACTGCAAGACCGGCTTCGTGTGCGGCTTTAACGAAAGCTTTCAGTCCGTCCGGGCCGCCGTAGTCGGATTCGATGGCAAATGGGTTTGCCGGGTTGTACCCCCAGGACCGGTCGCCGGGAAATTCTGAGCAGGGCATCAGCTCCACGGCATTGAAACCCATATCTTTTAAATACGGGATGCGCTCAATGGCCGTGTAGAACGTGCCTACTTTCCCTTTCTCGGTCACGTTGAATGTGCCTACGTGCAGTTCATAGACTACGAGCTCGTGCCAGCCCGGCATCTGAAAGGTCACATCCTTCCAGTCGAACGATTCGTGGTTATACACAATACAATTGCCTGCGGAGTTAGTTACTTTTAACGCATAAGGGTCATTGCGGTGCAGTTCGCCTGAGGGCGTTTTAAGGACATATTTGTATTCGTCGCCCTCTGAGGAATTCTCGACCAGCGCACCCCACATCCCGTTTTCTTCAGGTTGCAACGGATTGGCCGAAGCATCCCATTCGTTGAAACTTCCTATGACCGAAACGCTTTCGGCATGTGGCGCCCACACCCGGTAATATACTCCTTCGGGATGGCAGGTGGCACCCATGCCTTCGTAATGTTGCTCGGTTTCGGCTACTTCGGTTTCGAGGTTTTTCATATATGGTTTTCAGATTATTGTTTACATTTGAAAATCAACTGCTGACGTATATTCGCAAAATGTATGCCAGGCGTCGATACCCCTAAACTCAACCGACACACTATACATGCAAGCATCCTCCGACACAGAGAAAATCTGTATCCTCGCCCTTATGCACACACCCGGCATCGGGGCGGTTACCGTTCGCCAGCTCATCGGCTACTGTGGCGGCGCATCCCAGGTCTTTGACGCTGATTACAGAAAGCTTATCAAAATCCCCGGCATCGGCGAAAAAATCGTGAAAGCCGTCTTAGGGAAAAAATGCGCTCGAATTGGCTGAAAAAGAGCTTATGCAATGCCGTAAGACCGGCACGCAACTACTTTTTTTCAATGACCCTGAGTATCCCGCTCGGCTCCGGCCACTATATGATTCGCCCGTTGCATTGTACGCCAAAGGGAATACCGACTTCAACTGGCCGCGGACGGTTGGGATTGTCGGTACCCGCAAAATCAGTGAATACGGAAAAGCCATTACTGAAAACATCATTCGGGACCTAGTGCCTTATCAGCCACTTGTGGTGAGCGGGCTGGCGTATGGTGTGGATATCACTGCACACCGGCATTGCTTGCGGAACAGCCTGGCTACGCTGGGCGTGATGGCGAGCGGGCTGGATGTGATCTATCCGGCCGTTCATCAGCGTACCGCTTCTGAAATGCAGGAGAACGGTGGAATTGTTACGGAAAATGCGCTGGGGACCAAGCCGGACTTTATGAGATTTCCCGCACGAAACCGAATTATTGCGGGGCTTAGTGATGTTACAATCGTAGTGGAATCGGGGCAAACCGGTGGGAGCCTGATCACTGTCGAATTTGCGCAAAATTACCACCGGGAGGTATTTGCCGTTCCGGGAGCTATCAACGACCCGCAATCAGAAGGGTGTAACTTCCTCATCCGTGATCACAAGGCCGCAATTTTTACTTCGGTAGCAGATATGGCCGCGGCGCTCGGGTGGGAAGAGGGAATTCCGGATGTAGTACCAGTTGCCCAGCCGGATTATGCCGTGACCACTTTTGAGGGGTTCACCCAAGACGAAGGGCAGGTACTAGCGCTGTTGAAGCAGCGCGGGGGCAATGCAGGTCGATGAGCTGGCCTGGCAGTCGGGTATTCATTTAAACCGGTTGGCTTCATTACTGCTTAATCTCGAATTCCAGGGGATGGTCCGGTCGATGCCGGGCAAGAAATATGGGTTGATTTAAATGCATGGATAAAAGTATCATTCAATTAATTAAGGAAGGAGAGGGGCTTACCACCGAATTCAAACGCACGGTCGACAGCTCTTTCAAAATTGCCAAAACGATTGTTTCGTTTGCCAACACGTCGGGCGGAAACCTGTTGATAGGTGTGGCCGATCATGGCGCTGTAATGGGTGTGCATTCGGAGTTGCGGGAGTTGCAAAAGCTCGAAAAGGCGCTTTTGAAATTAATTGAGCCCGCATTGGTCGTCCAGATCAGAGCAGAAAATCTGGATGGCAGGATGATTTTATGGGTGACTGTTGGGGAAAGCGAAGACAAGCCGCATCACGCAATGAATGAGAAAGGGGAGCGCATTATTTACATTCGGGTTAAGGATAAAAGCATGCCCATACCAAGGCTGCTGCTTTATAATGGCACCGATCCCGAAACAGAAAAATTGCTGGCTACGCGCCATGTAAAAACACTGATCACCTATTTGAAAGAAACCGACTCGGTGACGTCCAAAGTATTTTCCAAAATGATCAATATCTCTGAAAAAAGGGCGGAACGCATGTTGCAGGACCTTGCTGCTCGGCAGATACTGCTCAAACTATCCAAAGGAAAGCCCGAGAGTTTCAGTTTGAAATGGACCGAATAAAAATGCGGCCGGCTCAGCCAGCCGCATAGGATTTATCGACGGATTAGTTGATACCAACCAATTCCAGTTCAAAGATCAGGTCCTGGCCTGCCAGCGGGTGATTGGCATCCAGTACTACATAAGTTTCGGTAACTTCTCTTACCACAACGGGGATAACCTGGCCGCCGTCCTGGTGCATATTCAAAGTGCCGCCCACTTCCAGGGGGATGTCAGCAGGGATTTGCGCACGTTCAAACTGAATGACCATTTCATCATTGACCGGACCGTAAGCTTCGGCATTGGGGATATTGATCGTTTTCTTGTCGCCGATTTCCATGCCGGTTACACCGTCATCGAATCCTTTGATCACCTGTCCACTGCCCAGAGTGAAGCTCAAAGGCTCACGTCCCTCGGAGGAATCAAAAAGTTGTCCGCCCGGCAGGGTACCTTTATAATGTACCTGCACTTTGTCACCAGCCTTTGCTTGACTCATAATTTTATATTTATATGGTTGAAAAAAGCATTCGTGAAAACTGTTTCACGAATGCAGGAAATGTAAATTAATATGCCCGCGCAAATACCACGCGTCCTTTTGAAGGCTTACCTGAGTAAATGCAAACGCCCTCTTCGGCTTCCTGGTTCAAAGGAATGCAGCGAATGGTTGCTTTGGTTTCTTCTTTGATCTTCTCCTCAGTCTCGGATGTGCCATCCCAATGAGCAAGCACAAAGCCGCCTTTGGTATCCAGGATTTCGTTGAATTCCTGAAACGAATCGACTTTATAGGTATTCTCTTCCCGGAAAGCCAACGCCTTCTTATAGATCGATTCCTGAATATCGTCAAGCAGGTCTTGAACGTGCTGTGCGATGCCCTCCAATGAAACTGTTTCCTTCGTTTTGGTATCGCGCCGCGCCACTTCTACTGTGCCGTTTTCAAGGTCGCGACCACCCATTGCCAGCCTGACCGGAACACCTTTCAGTTCATACTCGGCAAATTTAAAGCCAGGTTTCGCATTGTCACTGCTGTCGTATTTGACGCTGATGCCGCGCTTTTTAAGGTCTTTGGTGATCTCGGCTACTTTTTCGGAGATCTGCGCGAGCTGTTCTTCATTGCGGTAGATTGGCACGATCACGACTTGGATAGGAGCTAGTTTCGGAGGCAGAACCAGCCCTGCATCATCGGAATGCGCCATAATGAGCGCGCCCATCAGACGTGTGCTTACGCCCCATGAAGTTCCCCAGACATAGTCAAGTTTGCCTTCCTTGTCCTGGAATTTTACGTCGAATGCATTCGCGAAATTCTGGCCCAGGAAGTGAGAAGTACCTGCTTGCAAAGCTTTCCCATCCTGCATCATTGCTTCGATACAATAGGTGTCTTCGGCGCCCGCAAAACGTTCGTTGGCAGTCTTCACCCCTTTGATAACCGGAACCGCCATCCATTCTTCGGCAAACTGCGCGTATACTTCCAGCATTTGCTTCGTTTCCGTGATTGCTTCCTGCGCGGTGGCGTGCGCGGTGTGGCCTTCCTGCCAGAGGAATTCGGCTGTACGAAGGAATAGCCGTGTACGCATTTCCCAGCGTACCACGTTGGCCCATTGGTTGATCAGCAGCGGCAGATCGCGGTATGACTGGATCCAGTTTTTATAAGTGCTCCAGATAACTGTTTCCGAAGTGGGGCGAACGATCAGCTCTTCTTCCAGCTTTGCTTCCGGGTCCACGATCACGCCTTTGCCATTGGGGTCGTTTTTGAGGCGGTAATGCGTCACTACTGCGCATTCCTTGGCAAATCCTTCCACGTGTGAGGCCTCCTTGCTCAGGTACGATTTCGGGATGAAAAGCGGAAAATAGGCATTAGTATGGCCTGTCTCCTTGAACATGTCATCCAGCGCGCGCTGCATTTTTTCCCAGATAGAGTACCCGTACGGCTTGATCACCATACAGCCTCTCACCGGCGAGTTTTCGGCCAGGTCGGCGCGTTTCACTAATTCATTGTACCACTCGGAGTAGTTTTCACTGCGTGTTGGTAAGCCTTTACTCATTACTTTGTATTATTTTGGAATTGAAATGGAGTATTACGTTAACCCAGGCCTGTTTTTCAAGGGAGTTGCAAAGATAGTTTTTTATGTTAACTTTGGAATTAATGTATAGTTACGGTCGTTTACTTCATAGCAGGAACGCATTTTTTAACTATATTAGCAACAAACTTTTAATCCTTAAAAGCCATGAGTATGTTCAATAAAGCCAAATATTTGTCTTTGCTCGTGCTGTTGGGAGCTTGGGGATGTACTTCAAATCAGTATACATCCCGTTCGGGCGGAGGATACGATGATCTCTATGGAGGAAACTCCGGCGGAGGCCTTGTGTTGACCGACCGTTCAGGGGATCAGGAAGTATCCCGTTCGGATAACCCGGATTACGCTTATACAGGCAATTATTCTGAAAACGGCACAGCAGACTATTACGACGAAAACTACCTTTCATCCAGGGCCGTCAAGCGCCAGGTGTCGACAGACGTTGGCTATAATGCCGGTTTTGTCGACGGTTACAATTCAGCCAGTTTAAATAATCCCTACTATGGTGGTCTGGGTTCATACTGGCCCGGCAGCTATGCGGGTCTGTCCTTGAACTTCGGTTACGGCGGTTTCAGGATGCGTCCTTCAATCGGATTCGGTTTCGGATCTGGTTTCGGATACTCGCCTTGGGGATATTCTCCGTGGAATTACGGCAGTATGCTGGGCTACGGTTACGATCCGTTTTACAGTCCTTGGGGATATAGCCCCTGGGGTTATAACAGCATGTATGGTTGGGGTGGAGGTTACTACGATGGTTTCTATGGTGGTTACGGCTATTCTCCATGGGCATACAGCCGCCCGGTTATCGTCATCAACAACCCGGAGAGAGGTTATTCGAGAACCTATGGCCCGCGTGTAGTAGATGCCAGCAGAAACCGCAGCAGCGAGCGTTATAATTCCAACTTTGTGAATTCGTCGCGCTCAAGGTCCGAAAACGCCACGAGAGGAGGCCGTGTGATCTCCGGTGACACTTATGCTGCACCAAGATCGGAGCGCTCCGGCCGTGGTAACGCGGTGGCTAACGGTCGTGGCAGGACAAGTGGAGAGTCGTTTGGTTCGCGGGGTGTGGTAGATGGCAGTAATGTCTATTATTCTCGCCCTCGTTCCGCTAACTCGAGTAACTATTCGTCCGAGGGAGGCAATACCAATGGCGCAAGTTACTATTCAAGTCCGCGTTCTTCGAGAAGCTCGTCTTCTTATAGCACGCCTTCATACAACAACAGTACGCCATCAAGAAGCCAGTCGGATTACAGCACGCCTAACAGGAGCTACTCAACGCCGAGAAGCGAATCTTACAGCGCTCCAACCAGGACCTATAGCCAACCATCGTACAGTGCTCCTTCAAGAAGTTACAGTGCACCGTCCAGCAGTGGAGGGGGCGGCGGTGGAAGTTCAAGTCGTTCTTCGAGAGGACCAAGATAATCTGCGACTGTCCTGATTTTGTGATAGTCAACCTAAACCCTGCAAGATGTCATAATTTTGCAGGGTTTTCGTTTAAATTGTAATGAAACACGTATCAACCGCCATGTCAAAAACATACTCGGGAATCGCGCTGCTCGTTTCCCTGCTCACTTCATCAGCGGCAGTCGGACAATATGCTACCGACGCCCTTCGCTATTCCGAAATAAACCAGACTGGTACTGCGCGCTTTCAGGCGTTGGGCGGAAACCATGCCTCGATCGGAGGGGATGCCAGCTCCATATACGGTAACCCGGCGGGATTGGGCTTCTACAACCGATCAGAATTGACGCTCAGCCCGGCCGTAACGATTGCCGGAACATCTGCGGCTTACCTGGGCAATACCGAGAAACAGAATAGTAGCCTGTTTAACATTCCACAAGCTTCGGTGGTGTTCGCCAGTCAGCCAGGGTTTCAGCGAAAGTGGAAACGTTCGTCATTTGGCGTCTCGTTTTCACGCCAGCAATCATTTCAGAACGGGTATCGCTACGGTGGAAGGAACAATAACAGCGCCTATATCGATAATGTATTGGAGAGCGTCAACAATGCTTCTCCACCTTATACGATCAAAGAACTAGAAGATGGTTTGCAGAATAATCCGGGCGGTAATCCGGTAGCCAGCTCTATACCCGTAGCCTATTATCAAATGTATCTGATTAATCCTACAAGTGCCTCAGGCCCTCCGTTCGCAGCGATCGATGGGCAGAGCGTAGTAGATCAATCGGGGGATTTCACTTCAACCGGGGCCACCTCTCAATGGACCTTTGCCTATGCGGGCAACCTGAACGATAAATTTTACCTGGGAGGTAATGTTGGATTCAGCAGGATCAAATACGACTATTCGTCCAGGTTTAGTGACGATTACATAAACAGCCCATCGTTGACTTACATCGATCAGTTCGAAGATTTCACGGTTCGCGGTACCGGGTTCAATGCGTCGCTGGGCGCCATTTATAAATTCAATCCAATGTTCCAGATCGGAGGAACGCTCATCAGCCCGACTTTTAGCGCCAGTAAAGAGACGTACAGCCAAAGTGTAGCCGCCGGTTTTGTGGGCGGAAAGGTAAAGGATGCTGATGGAAACCTGATTACACCGCCTTACACGTCGCTGCCTATTTCGCCCAATGATTTTGAATATAACCTGGTTGGCCCAATGCGGGGTAATTTGGGCGGTACTGTGTTTTTCCAAAACAAAGGTTTCCTGACTGCAACGATTGAATACATCGGTTACAGCGGGATGCGGGCAAGAACCAGTTTTTTAGATGCAACAGGCAACCAGGACTTTAAGGATAATACGAAGGCAGAAATTCAGGACACATTTCGGAATACCGTCAATTTCAGGCTTGGCGGGGAGATTCGGGCGAAGATTTTCCGTGCACGCATAGGAGGCGCCTACATTTCAGATCCTTACCTTGAACGCACGGACGGTATCGATCGCAGTAAACTGCTATTCTCGGCAGGTGTAGGCATGCGCAGCGACCGCTTTTTCGTGGATTTGACAGGAACATTTACCACTTACAAATCGGCTTATACGCCTTACTATCTCAAGAATCCCAACAACTATGCGTCTGTTGAGATCACTAACAAGCCGATCAACGTCATGTTGACGGCAGGTGTGTTTTTCTAAGAATGTCACGGATTTATAATCGAAAAAACCTGCTCACAGCAGGTTTTTTCGATTATAACAAGGGTGTAAGCACTTCCAGCAAATGGCTGACGTCTATTTCTCCCTTTAATGTAAAATCGGCCTGTGAATAATAAGGTATTCGGTCGGTGATGCGACTTCGCAGTGTGTCCACGAGCGATGTGGCGCCGGAGAGAATGGGACGGTCATCCTTGCCATGGTTTTCGATCCTTCTGGCGAGGTCTTCCGCCGGGACGTCGAGGAAAATGCTGACACCCATTTCCTTTATCACCTTCATATTATCGAAGAAACACGGCGTACCACCACCGGAAGCGAGAACAATGCCTTGTTGTGTGGCAGTGTCTTTCAAAATGCGGGTCTCCACCTCCCGGAAATAGTCTTCTCCTTTTTGTGCAAAAATGGCAGAAATCTCCATTCCCTGGTCTTTCTCGATCAGTTTGTCGAGGTCTATGAACCGGTAGTTCAATGCGCGCGCCAGCTTCTTCCCCAGCGTTGTTTTGCCGGAAGACATCATCCCGACGAGTATTATATTGTTCATCTTACTGTTGGTGTCGGTCACATTATTTGACGAGGCCTACCACCTCTTCGGCGGTAGGGGTATCGTTGTAATGCCATTTGCCTTTCACTACGCCGTCTTTCAGCAGCCACAGGCCGGGGTTTGAGCGCAAAATCGTTTTAAGTACCGTCGCATCCACGTAGTAATACGGAGCAGTGAGCTGGTGCTGCGATAGAAAATTCTCGATATCGGCGCTGTTGCCTGAGGTGAGTATAATCGGTTCGATGCCCTGGCCTTTTACCGCATTGATCAGCTTATTAATGTCAGGCAATGCCGCGGTGTTAATGTCGGTAAGACTTTTGATAATCAGAAAGAGTTTTTTGCCCTGGAATGTACTTTCTGTAAAATCTCCCTCGTCATTCCAGACTTTATAGTCCGTGATTTTAGGCTTGGCATCCTCATTCAATACTACCATTTCTTTGAATTTCAAGGTAGTATCACTTGGATATTGCTCATATTCAAGTGTTTTGCCGTCTTTTTCGAATACATACTGATAGCGTAGCGGTTCAGACGGTTTCATTTGGGCTGGAATACTTGCCCCAACGCGGTAAGGCAGCAAATCGACAATCGGAAGGTGGCGCAGCGCATAAACGGCCACACCCAGAGAAACCAGCGTCGAAATCACCACAATGATGCCGGTAGGGTAGGATGTGAATTTCTTTCGGTAGTATACGATTACCAAAATCAGTATTAACAGCAATATATCCTTACCAAACGATGTCCATGGCGTGAGCTTGATCGCCGCCCCGAAGCATCCGCAATCAGTAACCTTGTTGAAATAGGCCGAATAGAATGTTAGGAATGTAAAGAAAACGATAATCGCCAGCAGCAGCCAGGAAATGGTTTTGGGCTTGTAAGCGACAAGTAACGCAATGCCTAGCACAACCTCTGCCGTGCAAAGGAAGACCGAGAAATACAGCGCCAGCGGCACCAGAGCCATGAAGAAATCATGCAATGCCGGAAGATCGGTTGCGAAAACCTCGAAGTATTCTTCCAGCTTGTACTGTGTCCCGATCGGGTCGTTCAGCTTGATGATTCCGGAAAAGATGAATAGTAATCCTACTACGACTCGTGAGATCTGGGCAAAGATTTTCATTGCAAACTGGACGGCGGTTTGTTGTGTCTTCGTTAATTGGTCTGTAAGGCGTTCGATTTGATCAGACAGAATACCGAGTAGTTGATAATATCCTGGTAACCGGCTTTTACACCCTCGGAAACGAGTGTAAGTCCCTGGTTGTCTTCTATCTGTTTGATCCTTAGCAGTTTCATGAGAATGATGTCCGTCATCGAGCTGACGCGCATATCTCGCCATGCTTCACCGTAGTCATGGTTTTTATTAAACAACAATTCCTTCACTTCGTTCACCTGCTGGTTGTAAAGAATTGTTAATGCCGAATCGTCAATGTCCTGGTTTTGTTCTGCCGCCGCGATCTGGATCAACGCCATGACACAATAATTGATAATGCCGATAAATTCGGAAGAGACGTCCTCATTTACTTTCTGTACACCTTTATCTTGGATTGTGCGGATGCGCTGGGCTTTGATAAAGATCTGATCGGTGATCGAAGGGAGCCGCAGGATGCGCCAGGATGTTCCGTAGTCCTTGTTTTTTTTTGTAAAAAGATCTTGGCAATACTGAATGATTTCCTGATATTCCGATTCTGTGGATTTCACTGTTTCAAATGATTTAGAGACTTTCAGACGGTAGGAAGAGAATGCTTTGATATTCATTCCTTTGCCTGTTTTTGAAAAGAATTTATGTTGCAAGTTAGTAAAAAAACGCTCAATATTCGGGGCACGCTGGTTGATCTGTCGACGCCTGTCGTAATGGGCATTATTAATATAACCCCTGACTCATTTTACTCCGGAAGCCGGGTTGCCGGTGTCGACCAGGTGATAGACAAGGCAGGTCAGATGCTTTCCGAAGGTGCCTCGATGATCGATATTGGCGGCTACTCTACCCGGCCTGGCGCCCGTGAAGTGAGCATTCAGCAGGAGGGCGACCGTATTGAATCGGCCATAGAGCCATTGGCTAAATTTTTTCCCGACCTGATCATTTCTGTGGATACCTTTCGGGCCGAAGTAGCCGAAAGGGGTATCCGCAAGGGCGCGCATATTATTAATGATGTGGCCGGCGGAAACCTCGACGACACGATGTTCGACACCGTCGCACGCCTGCGGGTACCTTACATATTAATGCATATGCGCGGGACGCCGCAAACGATGAATCGCCTGACGCATTATGACCATCTGCTAGCCGACATTCTGCGGGATTTAGGACAGAAAATCGCGGTACTTCAAAGCAAGGGTGTTGCAGACCTGATCATCGATCCGGGTTTTGGATTTTCAAAAACCATTGCACAGAATTTTGAGCTGATGCGCCAGCTTCGACAATTCCAATTGCTCGGGTATCCTGTATTGGTAGGCATTTCACGCAAGACGACTATTTATAAAACGTTAAATATTTCGGCGGATGAAGCGTTAAATGGCACGACAGTGCTCAATACTCTGGCATTGGAACGTGGTGCCTCGATCCTGCGTGTACATGATGTCGGGCCTGCCGTGGAAGCGGTAAAACTGTGGATGGCTGCGGGTAACTATCCAAATTAAAATAGTAATTTAGTCGCTGTAAAATATCACCTTTCGTATGCGTGTGGGTTTTCTGAACATCAATTGGGCTGATATCCTGGATGTTTTTTTAGTGTCCATTCTTCTTTATCAGGTATATACCCTTGTTCGGGGAAGTATTGCAAGCAGAGTTTTTCTGGGGTATTTGTTTGTTTACGTCTTCTACCTGGTCGTCAAAGGGCTGGGTCTGGGTCTGCTTACTGCCATCCTGCAATATTTTATGGGCGTTGGTGCGGTCGCTTTGATCGTGATTTTTCAGCAGGAGATCCGACGTTTTTTGCTTATTATAGGTAAATCCACGATTTATACAAATAACGGTTTTCTCAAAAAGATTATCGGCAAGTCGATGTTGGACTTCAAGGTGAAAAACCTGAAAGAGGTGATCGATGCGAGCAAGTCGATTGCGGCAAACTTTACAGGCGCATTGATTGTGCTCAACAAGCGTGACGACCTTGGTAAATATGTGGAAACCGGGGAAATGCTGGATGCGAGGGTTTCAAAGCCACTGCTTGTATCGCTTTTCAATCAGTACAGTGAGCTGCATGATGGAGCGGTGATTATCGTGGACGGTGTGTTAAAAGCGGCGCGCTGCGTATTGCCAGTCGCCGATGGCGTGGATGTACCTTCGTCACTGGGCTTCCGGCATCGGGCTGCGATGGGTATGAGCGAGGCTACTGATGCGATCGTGATCGTGATCTCGGAGCAGACGGGCAAAATCTCGCTGGCCGTCGAAGGCGAACTGCACAGTAATATTCCCTACAACGAGCTCGAATCGCGTATTGAAGAGTACCTGGCTTCTGACGTTCAGCGCATGCCGAAGTAGGTTTATTTTAATTGAAATATATTTTGAAAGGAAATTTGGCGTTTTCGGAAGCAATTTCTATTTTTGCAGACCGAAATGAGAAATAGAAAAATATTCATTACAAATGGCAAATCATAAATCAGCTTTAAAAAGAATTCGCGCGAACGAAACCAAGCGTTTGCGTAATCGTTACCAGCACAAGACTACCCGTTCATACATCAAGAAATTGCGTGAAACGACTGATAAGGCAGTAGCTGTTGAAGTTTACAAAACCGTATCTTCAATGTTGGATCGTTTGGCAAAGAAAAATATCATCCACAAGAAGAAAGCTTCAAACCAGAAGTCAAAATTGGCGAGGTTCGTCAACGGACTTTCTGTTGCAGCGTAATTTCACTTCGTGTGACTGAAACCCCGGCAAATGCTTGCCGGGGTTTTTCTTTTTATTGTATATTGCGCGTTCTGAAAGAACCTTGCACAGGTATAAACGCCCTTGCAAGGTTCTTTTTGATGTAAGCTCAAATGTTCAAACCACCTAAAACTTAAATTCTTTCTATGAAAAAAGTTGCACTATTTGCTGGTTTGGCTGCGTTGGGAAGCGTCCCGGCGATGGCCCAATCGCCCATCTCTTTCAATGCCCGTGGTCTGGTCGTAGTGTCTGATGCTGATTTAGCAGCTTCTGCATTGGTGGATGGAAAGCTATTAAGGGACAACACGTCAAAAGACCAACTTACAACGATTAAATTTCCAATAGAAAGGGGAAGCAAAGGCCTGGGTAGCGCACTGGTGTCCAACTCGGCGCTTGGGTATTCCAAAACGCTGGCGGTGTCACCCACGGGAACCCTCGCGTTCGTGCTGGAAAGCCGCGTAAGGCCGGAAGATGGGGTGGGGGAATATAAAGACCTTTCAAAAGATTTCCCTGCCGGCGAGAAGCTTTTCGTAGTCGATATCAGCAACCTTGCTGCACCGAAAGCTAAATTTGGCTTTCCGGTAGGCAAAAAGCCAACTTCGATTGACGTCAACAAAAATGAGCTCATTCTCGCAACCAATGATACCGGCAAAGAACTCGTTTTCATCGAAGCCGGACCAGACGGTAAGCCGGCGCGTTTTCTGAATCTGCCATCTGCATTAGACAGTACTAACCGCATTGTAGACATTTCCTGGCATCCGTCAGGTGATTTCATTGCGTTCTCCCTGGATAATTCGAATGAAGTAGGCCTGTATAAAGTGATCCGCGAAGCTGGAAAACTGAAAAATGTGGAGATGGTGGGTAAGCCTGTGAAGGTAGGGGTTGATCCTACTTTTGGAAGATTTACGGCCGATGGAAAGCATTATCTCGTTCTTGACGCAAAAGGTCCGCAGGGTAAGGGAGCAGGAGAGGGTGAAGTATTTGTGGTAGATTTCTCCATGGACGGGGCCGTTGAGCATAAAGTGGCCGGCCAGGCGCCGGTTGGCCTGAACACCGGTTCGTTCGCATTGAGCCCGGACGGCGCATTACTGGTAACTGCCAATGCAGGCAAAAGCGGTTCGCCATGGGCGGAACAAGGTGCCGGAACAGGCGCATCACTTACATTATATAAAGTTGCAGCTACCGGAGCATTGACCAAAGTAGCCGATTATCCGTTTGAGGGTATCTACCCTCAAAGCGTGGCTTTCGATAAGGACGGTTCTAACCTGGCTGTTTCTGTTTTCGAATATCTTGAATACGGTAGCGGCAATGGCGGCGTCGAATTCTGGTCGGTAACCAAAGGGGATACCCCTGCGCTGAAAAAGCAAGGAGCGAAGGTGAGCGTAGCCAAAGGCGCACACACATTGCGTGTGATCCCTTGATCAGCGAAAAATCCTTGGATTTCAATAGGCAGGCCGGTAACAACCGGCCTGTTTTGTTTGCATTTAGTTTACGTAAGGATGCTAAATCAGACCGATTTTTGTAATTTTGCGGTCTCATTCATAAATAATCAATTTACAGATGATTACGGTTCAGAACGTATCGCTGCGATACGGTAAAAGGGTATTGTTCGACGAAGTAAATATAAAGTTTGTTCCTGGAAACTGCTATGGCGTGATCGGCGCTAACGGAGCCGGGAAATCCACATTTTTGAAGATTCTTTCAGGTGAAATCGAGCCGCAGACCGGTAATGTAAGCATGAACCCCGGCGAGCGGATGACGTTCCTGAAACAGGACCAGTTCGAGTTCGACGCCTATACCGTAATGGACACGGTGATCCTCGGCCACGAACGCCTTTATAAAGTAATGAAGGAGCGTGAAGCCATTTATGCAAAAGAGGATTTTACAGACGAAGACGGGGAAAAGGCGGCTGATTTGGAAGCTGAGTTTGCCGATTTGAATGGCTGGGAAGCAGAAACAGAGGCAGCGCAGCTGCTAAGCGGACTTGGTTTGGGCGAAGACCTGCATCATTCGATGATGGGCGACCTGAATGCGAACGACAAAGTACGCGTCCTGCTTGCACAGGCACTTTTCGGTAACCCGGATGTACTGTTGCTGGATGAGCCTACCAACAACCTTGACGTTGAAACGGTATTGTGGCTTGAAAACTTCCTGGCTGATTTCAAAAACACGGTAATCGTAGTTTCTCACGACCGTCACTTCCTTGATGAGGTGTGTACGCACGTGGTCGACATCGATTTCAGCAAAGTGCAACTCTTCTCGGGTAACTATTCATTCTGGTATCAATCCAGCCAGCTGGCGTTGAAACAGCGCCAGGATGCCAACAAGAAGGCTGACGAGAAACGGAAGGAGCTGGAAGATTTTATCCGTCGTTTCAGTGCGAATGCTTCCAAGTCTAAGCAGGCAACGTCTCGCGCCAAACTACTTGAAAAACTGACAGTGGACGATATCAAGCCATCTTCCCGCAAATATCCATACATCGCATTTAAATCCGAGCGGGAAGTAGGCGACCAGCTTTTGCGGGTAGAAGGCCTTTCCAAAACCGCAGAGGATGGAACGAAGCTGTTCGACAACATCAACTTTACGGTCAATAAAGGTGATAAAATTGCATTCGTGAGCCGTAATGTAATGGCTATCAGTTCATTGTTTGATATAATCAGTGAGGTTGACAAAGCGGATAAAGGCGAATTTACCTGGGGCGTTACGATCACCAAATCCTACTTTCCAAAAGATCCAGGGCAGTTCTTCGATGTGGACCTGAACCTGGTAGATTGGCTTCGGCAGTATTCCGAGGAGAAAGACGAGAGCTTTATCCGTGGTTTTCTGGGCCGGATGCTCTTCTCCGGTGAGGAGTCATTGAAAAAGGCCAAAGTGCTATCAGGAGGTGAAAAAGTGCGCTGTATGCTGTCACGCACGATGCTCTCGGGCGCCAATGCATTGGTACTCGACGATCCTACCAACCACCTCGACCTCGAATCGATCACGGCACTAAACAACGGTCTGATCGACTTCACAGGCTGTCTGTTGTTCTACTCCCATGACCACCAGTTCGTTGAAACCGTAGCGAACCGGATCATTGAAATCGGACCGAAAGGCATTCTCGACAAACTCATGACCTATGATGAGTTTTTGACCGACGAGACCGTGAAACAGCAGCGTCAGAAGTTGTATTGATTTTTGAATGCCGTGAATGGCATCCTATTTATAGCAAAAGGTCCGGTTTCATCGAAACCGGACCTTTGTTTTGCAGCAGAAATTGGTTTTAAAAAATAGAGAGTTGCTTCTCTGATTTCTCCGTCAATACCGCGTAAGAACTTGGTTTGATGCCCTTTAAATAGGGTATCATGTTCAGCAAGGCGAACTTGAACTTTGTGATGTAGTAAGCAGATTTATTTTTTCCGTACAAGAGCTTTAAAACGTCGTCATGATAAAAGTAATTGATGTCGTCCAATACTTTGAAGTTCTCGGACTTTAACAAAAAGCGGAATAATGACGGGGTATAAATGTTAATGTGTCCGTACGACAGAAAATGTGCCAGTTTCTTATCGACATAGAATGAAAAATCAATAGGCACTTCAAAAATCTGATATTTCGATACCCGCTTGATTTCCCTGAGCAGTATCCGCTCGTGTTCAACATGTTCCAGTACATGCGAGCAAATAACCAGGTCAAAATGATTATCCGGATAAGGGATTTGGTAGCCGTCGAAGAGTAGAATGTCGTTCAGGTTGGGAATATTTTTAGATTTGATCATTTCCAACCCGCTTTCGGAAATCTCAATGCAATTCAGGTTTTTGCAAAAATCCATTTTGGACAGCCAGTTCAACACGCTTCCTTCCCCGGCGCCTACTTCCAGAACACTGCTGAACTGAACCGATTTTGCAAGCCTGGTAATGTTGAGCGCCTTGTAGCGCGCTCCCGTATTGCGCCAGTTTACCGAATTTTGATCATATTGACTTGAATATGAATCTTTTACATTGTCAGACAGCTGCATTTGTATGATCTTGAGTTTGCCTCAAAGTTAAAAAAAGTGCGTCATTGCTATTCAATGACGCACGGGTTATTCTTCATATTTTGAATCGGGAGCTTAATCGTAGCTCAAACCGTATTGTTTCAAAACATCTGCCGGTACCCCTTCCCAGACGTTAGGAGTATTTCCTTTGTATCCAAGGTCGGCAATGCCGATTTTGGAAGTGTAAAACCCGGAGGCAGTCAGGTTGCGCATCAGATTAAAGAATGCAACACCCTGGCTATAAATCGGTTTCGCTTTTTCAGGATAGGCGATATCATCAACAATCTGGATCTGCTGCGCTTTGCTCGCCAATGTAAACCCTTTGCCGAAACGGTTAAGCGACTCCCTTTCAAGCCACCGTAATCCGCCGCGTAGCGGTGTTTGATGCTGGGGCATGTCCTTTACAATGAAATCAATAAACTCGACCACGCCTGCCTGTGATGCGCTGGCGGAGGTTGCGTCGGCCGGAATGATAATGTCTACCAAAACCCTGATGGTGGCCAACTCTGCTACTGTCAGGAATTTCTCTTTGGCCAGTTTTGCGTCGCGTATTGCTTCTTCTTTTGTTCTGCCGCCTGGAATTTTAAGCGGTGTCTCCGGCGGGTTCTGCATTTCCAGCTCCCTCTGCTCGGCAAGTGCCACCTGAGGGCTCAACGCGGCAATACCCAGCGAGCTTAGGGTCAATGACTTTAATGAATCTCTGCGTTTCATATGCTTGTAATTTGAACAGGGTTCAAATGTTAGATATTTTTCTGTTTTACCTGATTGATGATGTATTCCGAAGCACGCATCGATAGCGCCAGGATGGTCCAGGTCGGGTTTTTGTCAGCTTGTGAGACAAACGAACCACCGTCTACGACAAAGACGTTCTTTGCATCGTGCGCCTGCGAGAATTTGTTCAACGCAGATGTTTTCGGATCATCGCCCATGCGCACGGTCCCAACCTCGTGGATGATACGGCCAGGAGCCGCCAAACCGTAGTTGGTGTCCGCACCCGGCTTGGTACCGTTTGCAACGCCGCCTAATGCATGAATCATCTCTTCGAATGTATCGTGCATATGTTTGGCTTGCTTGATCTCATAATCAGACCATTTATAGTGGAAGCGCAATACCGGAATACCGAATTTGTCAACGACAGTCGGATCGATTTCGCAATAGTTATTGAAATCGGGCACTGCCTCACCACGACCGGCCATACCGATGTTGGCCCCATAGAAACGACGGTAATCTTCTTTGAGCGAAGCACCATAGCCGCCCGCTGCTTTGGTCACTCCGTCTTTGGTAGGGTATTTCCCATTCAGGTTTTCAATTCCGGAGCCGAAACCGTAGCTGGGCATACCCATACCGCCACCGTATTCAATGTGATAACCCCGCGGGAAATCCAGTTTTTTGTTATCCAGCCACCACGGCGTATACACGTGCATACCGCCGACACCGTCTTCATTATAGCGCTTGCGATCCATCAGGTGAGGCAGAAATGCGCCGCGGGAAGCTCCCGTTGAGTCATGCAGATAACGACCTACCACGCCGCTTGAATTGGCCAGACCATTTTGGTGACGGGCTGACTTCGAATTTAGAAGCAAACGTGACGATTCGGCTGCGCTCGCTGCGAGTACTACCACTTTCGCTTTGACAGTGTGTTCAGTCAGTTTTTCACGGTCAATGTACGAAACGCCCGTGGCAAGTCCTGTCGACGGATCTGTCAGCACCTCACGGCACATCGCGTTATTGATAAGGGTTACGTTACCGGTCTTGATTGCAGGTATACACAACACTGACGATGAAGAGAAGTCCGCATAGGCCTGGCAGGCGCGCGAGCACTGGCTGCAATAGAAGCACACACCACGCTGATCGTTGATGGGCTTGGTCAGGATTGAAAGCCGTGAGGGGATTACCGGAATATTCGCCTTTTTGCCGGCTTGTTTCAGAAATAGCTCGTGCAAACGAGGCTTAGGCGGAGGTAAAAAGATACCATCGGGCTCATTGTCAATGCCTTCTACCGTTCCGAACACACCGATCAACTTATCTACTTGGTCGTAGTACGGTTTTACATCGTCGTAGCTGATTGGCCAGTCGTCACCAAGTCCGTCGATGCTCTTCCTTTTAAAATCTTTGGGTCCAAAACGCAGCGAGATACGTCCCCAGTGATTGGTTCTGCCACCGAGCATGCGCGACCTGAACCAGTCGAATTGCGTTCCGTTCTTGCGTGTATAGGGCTCTCCCTCGATTTCCCAACCCCCCCACGCGGCATCGAAATCACCGAAAGGCCGGTGGTTACCAGCACCACGGCGTGGCGATTCGTAGGGCCATTTCAGCTGGGTAATGTACTTCGGATCGGCAGGGTCGAAATATCCACCTGCCTCCAAAAGAGCCACTTTGGCACCTGCTTTGGCAAGTTGATAAGCTGCCATTCCACCTCCCGCACCCGAGCCGATAATAGCGACATCGAACACGGTAGGCTGTTCTTTGATTTGAAACATAGTAAAGGGTTGTTTAGATAGTACTATTTAACCAATAAATATAAACACGTATCAGGTAAACGCGGTGTAGGGCCGTACACATTCAGAGTTATTTAAAAACAATCTAAATGCGATTGCTCGGATTTCTTCTGCGCTGCCGTATTTTTGTATTTTAAAACAGAATTACATTTTGGCAGTTACCGGTAGCGACCTGAGTGTCGCAAAAGAATTTCTGATAAAAGGCGAATTGGTGGCCATTCCTACCGAAACCGTTTACGGCCTCGCCGGCAATGCATTGAACGAAAAGGCGGTACTTTCTATTTTCGAAGCAAAGAACCGGCCGGCATTTGATCCGCTCATTATTCATACTGACTCGATTGACAAAGCGGCTATTTACGTAGCTGACATACCCGACAAAGCGCGGGTTCTGGCCAGTCGTTTCTGGCCCGGCCCGCTTACGCTACTGCTTCCAAAAAGGCAAATCGTGCCGGACCTGGTCACTTCCGGGCTTGATACGGTTGCCGTGCGGATACCCAACCACGCCCTGACTCTGCAACTGCTGAGCCAGCTGAGCTTTCCTCTGGCAGCACCGAGTGCAAATCCTTTCGGCTACATTAGCCCTACCAAACCTGAACATGTCGACCAGCAACTTGGTGAGCGCATTCCCTACATTCTCGATGGCGGAGAGTGCGAGGTGGGCATCGAATCGACGATACTGGGTTTCGAAAATGACGAAACGATCGTATACCGCCTGGGCGGGTTGGATATTAACGAGATCGAATCGTTGATCGGGCCGGTGGTGCTCATGCCGCATTCTACCTCGGATCCAAAGGCACCCGGAATGCTCAAAAGCCACTATGCGCCGCGAAAGCCGCTGCATTTATACAGAAGGGACGATATTGTGCCGGGGAGCGCAGAAACAGGGTATTTGATGTTTGACCGGTACCTGGAAGGGGCAGACCGGAAATACCAGCGCCTGCTCAGCCCCAACCGAGATCTGAAAGAAGCAGCGCATAACTTGTTTGCCTATCTTCGGGAACTGGATACATTGCCTGTTCTTGAAATAAAAGCCGAACTGGTGCCTTCCCAGGGATTAGGTTTGGCGATTAACGACAGGTTGCAACGCGCTTCTGTCCCAGCGACAGCATAGGTTACTTAAAAAACTGCTGGTGAAAGTTCATCAGGAATACCTCGTCGGTGGCGCGGGTAATAGCCGTGTAAAGCCACCGGATAAATTCGGTGTTGATCTGTTCTTCGGGTAGATAGCCCTGGTCGATGAATACTGCGCTCCACTGGCCTCCCTGTGCCTTGTGGCAGGTGAGCGCGTAAGCGAACTTTACCTGCAGCGCATTTAGGTAGGGGTCTTTTCGTAATGCTTCTACCCGGTCTTTTTTGGATTTGATATAGAAATAATCCTGCTGGACGCTCTCATAGAGCTTTTTGTTATCTTCCGCGGACATTGAAGCCGAAGGTGAATGCAATGTGTCCAGGAAAATTTTTGCGTCGAACTCGGGTTGTTTTTCATAATCCGTCAAACGCAATGTTACGTCTGCAAAGCGGAAACCGTGCATTTCCTGGGTTTTGCGAATTTTGAGCAATTCTACAAAATCACCGTTGGCAATAAAGCCGGCTGGAGAGTCTTCGTCCAATATATTATAGTTGTTTCTGACAACCATCAGCCGGTCACCGGCATCGAGCTCGTCTTCGGAGAAGTTGATCACGCGCCGAATGTATTCATTGTATTGAACGGCCGACTTATTCGAGCGCGTGAGGATAATCGAGTTTTCAGTACCATACTTATCATAGGCATACCGCAGTCCTTCTTCCAGCTTTTCGCCCGTCATTTTGAAAACGTCACGGAATGCCCGAGTAGTTATATGAATGTTGGCCGCCTCAGCGCCGAGCTGGTTACGCAGCTGGGTAGCATTGAAGAGAATGCCGGATTGTTCGTCTTGCCGCATTACTTCTTTTAACTCCTCTTGAAAAACAGACATGTAGAATGTTCTTTCCATATACTCGCCGTCCAATGCAGGGCTAAGTTCCTTTCCCACAGGTGGCAGCTGGGCGGTATCACCCACCAGCATCAGTTTGTTGCCCGGGTTTTCAAATACGAATTCCACCAGATCGGCCAGCAGGCTACGACTTCCAAAATCAGCGTCGTCGGTGATCATAGAAGCCTCATCGACGATGAACAGCGTATTGTCGTGATAGTTTTTCTGCCGCTGGAAAGTCAGTGTGCCTGAAAACGCATCGGCGGTTTGTTTGTAAATTTTCTTATGTATTGTGAGAGCGATCTTTTCTGAATAGCCAGACATGACCTTTGCGGCCCGACCGGTAGGGGCCAGCAGCACCGATTTGTAACCAAAGTTTTTGAGCACTTTGATGAGCGTGCTGATGATCGTTGTCTTACCGGTTCCGGCGTATCCTTTCAGCAAGAAGCAATCCCGGTAGCGCTCTAACCCCTTTTCCTCAATCAGAAAATCGTTGGTCTGCTCAAAGAAACGGAGCTGCCCTTCGGTGGGCCTGAATGGGAATTGTTTGCGCAGTAACTGGGAAGGTAAAAGTTTGCCGGTGTCCATGCAACGAATCTAATGCTAGGATTTTGATTATCAAAAACCAGATTTTATTACAAAATAATACACAGATTTTATTGGACTTTAATAGGCTAAATCCATATATTAGACTCCCTTATCTGAAAATCCCCAAACCTAAACATCTATGCTGGTACAACATGTAATGGGCAACAAGCCTGTCAATGCGATTTGGTCGGTTACGCAGGACAACACAGTGTTTGAGGCTCTGGAACTCATGGCCGAGAAGAACATTGGGGCAGTTTTGGTACTTGAAGACAATGAGCTGATCGGTATCTTCTCCGAGCGTGACTATGCCCGGAAGGTGATATTGCAGGGGCGTGCCTCTAAGGATACGCTGATCCGCGAGGTGATGACCGCCAAGGTGATCACCGTAGAAACAGACGAGAAAATAGAGGAGTGTATGCAGATCATGTCAGACAAGCATATCCGACATCTACCCGTGAACCGGGACGGCCAGCTGGTGGGTATAATTTCTATCAATGACATCGTTTCTGCGATCATTCACGAGCAAAAAGAACACATCAATACGCTCGAAAGCTATATTTCCGGAAGTCCTTACTCCTGAGTCCTGCTTCATTTTCCTGCGAAGGGTAATTCGGCCTGTGCACCGCACCCGGGACACTGGCTTGGATAATTATGTCTTGCCAATTATGCACGGATGGTTATCTTTGCGGGTTCAAAAAACAGGCTTTGCAAACGTTAAATGCAGACATAGCAAATTTGTATGGCGGCAAGGTGCGCGTGCGTGTGTGCGGGATCTGCATTCATGAGCGCAAAATCCTGCTTGTCAACCATGCACTTTACGGTCGGGACGGAATATTCTGGTCACCACCGGGAGGCGGTGTGCAACCGGGTGAAACTGCCGGGCAGGGACTGGTCCGTGAATTCCGCGAAGAAACAGGTTTACAAGTGGAAGTAGGGGAGCTCCTTTTCATTAATGAGCACATTAGCCCGCCGCTGCATGCCGTCGAGCTGTTTTTTGAAATTAAGTGCTTTTCGGGTACGGTCGCCACCGGCTATGATCCTGAGCTGAGCGCGGACCGGCAAACTATCCGTGATGTGCGATTTATGAGCTGGAAAGAAATCGAGGCATTCCAGCCGGCGCAGCGGCACAGGATTTTGAATATCTCTGGTTCGCTGGCAGGAATTTTCAAATTGAACAAGTATATTACCGCCGATCGGCATCATTAAATAAATACGACCCCGCAAGACGTGGCAAATTCTGAAAACCAGTTAATAGAAGTAATTCCGACGCTGTTGGTGGGAGACAATTCTTTCGATGCGGGGAGCATTCCGCTTTGTACGCTTTGTATTGAGCTGGACGAGCGGCGCATCCGGTTTTGTATTATCAGGGACGAAAATATGGAATGCATTTGGTTGGAAGACTACTTCTTTGAGAATGCGCTCACACCCACTGAAATATTTGAAAGACTTAAGCGGATTTTCAGCGGCCATTTGTCCTGGTCAACCAATAACTGGAACCACGTCCGCGTGACAGTGAATTCACACGCCTTTACAATGGTGCCTAATGTGCTTTTCAACGCGGAATCTGCATATGAATATCTTTGTTTTGCGTTGGGCAATCCGGTTTCAAAGCACGAGAAGGTGCTCTGGCATGATCTGCCCCTGGTGCACGCACAGAATGTATTTTGTGTACAGGAGCTTTGGTATGACTGGGTGGTCAACCATTTTAGCTCGTCGACCGTAACGTTCTACCATCTTACCAGCGCTCTGGCGATCGGTTCGCTGGTCAACCACGTAGAACACCAGGAGATACGCATGATGTCTTTGTATTTTGAGAAAGATCATTTTACCCTCGTAGTTAGCGAGAGCCAGCAGTTGTTGCTTTGCAATCGCTTCAAATATGCCCAGGTCCAGGAGCTGGCCTATATTATCCTGTTTACTTTGGGCCAGCTGAATATTCTGCCGGAGGAGATTAAAGTGTTGTGCTACGGTGAGATTACGCCGGCATCAGACGCCTACCGGGAGCTTTCGCGGTTTTTCCCGAACCTGCATATGGGTAGCCGGCCTACTACACTTAAATACAGCCCGCAATGCGCTGAAGTGCCCGGACACCGGTATTTCGGATTGTTCAATACCTATCTCATATCCTCTTAAATACGTCCTCCTATGACCAGAATCGCATTATTTCCAGGTTCTTTCGATCCATTTACGAAAGGTCATGAAGATATCGTCTTGCGTGGACTCAGGCTATTTGACCAGGTGGTGATCGGGATCGGTAACAACGCCACCAAAAAGCGCTATTTTCCCCTGGAAGTGATGCAGGAAATGATTGAGAAGACCTTTTCATCAGAGCAGAATGTGCGGGTGGTCACTTACGACGATTTGACAGCCCACACCGCCAGGGAACTGGGCGCCAGGTTTTTGCTGAGAGGCCTTCGCAATACTACCGACTTCGAGTACGAAAACGGCATTTCACAAGTGAACAGGTATTTATACGAAGAAATAGAAACGGTATTTTTGATCACATCGCCGGCTCTGGCACCGATTAGTTCAAGCATCATCCGCGACCTGCACCGTTATGGACAGGCCGTGGACAATTTCCTTCCTTATTCGTTATCCGAATTGAAAAAGGCCGGTCAGAACATTTGACCAGTTCAGGTCTTCTGCTCAGGATTCTTTCAGATTGTGAATTTTGTTGAGGCTATCGATCACATAGCGGATCGAGCTGTATGACTTGATGAGCAGTGGTTTGACGTCGGCCGGTTCGTACCAATCCAGTTTTTCGATCTGCTCCTCGGCCTGAGGGCTCATTTTAGTGTCGTCGACACAATCAAAAAGGTACCATTTGGTCCGCTTAAGAATGCGGCTGTTGTTAAGCGTGTAAGTGTGCCAGGTAGTGCAGATTTTATCCCTGATCAACGCTTTGACGCCCGTTTCTTCTTCAATCTCACGGGTAGCGGCCACTTTTGAATTCTCGCCTTTGTCAAGCTTGCCCTTTGGCAAATCCCACATTTTGCGCCGGTACATGAACAACCATTTACCATCCTTCACCACCACGCCACCCGCGGCTTTGATGACCTTGTATTGTCCCTTGATTTTGTCCTCTACCTCCGATTTTTCGCGGGTAGCCATCGTAATAGAAAGCATTTCTTTCGGAAACTCCTTTTCGAGCATCTGGATCACCTGAATGGCACTGGTGGTTGTCGAATTCAGGAACAGCACGTGGCCTGTCAGCATGCTTCTCTGCAACTTTTCGAGCCGAAGATCAACAATATGTTCAAATCGTGAAGTTTCTGCGGCAGACAACTGGTTGGTCCGTACAATTCTGACTGGACGGTCGTCGAAAAAAATGGTCATTTTGGAATGGGTACGTGAATGGATCGCAAAATTAAGTAAAGAGTTTAGTTTAGGCAGAGATTATTATTGATAAATTTGTATTTGTAACAACTAAACAGTTCTTGGAACTCCTCATAATTCTACTTCTGGTGCTGCTCAATGGTCTTTTTTCCATGTCTGAGATAGCACTGGTTTCCTCCCGAAAATCGCGTCTGGAAGCCGCAGCCAAGAATGGCGATTCTAGCGCGAAAGCAGCACTAACCCTCGCGAATTCTCCTACCAAATTCCTTTCCACCGTTCAAATCGGTATTACATTGATCGGTTTGCTGACCGGTATGTACAGCGGCGACAATATTACGGCCGATTTTGAGAAAATAATTTCCCGTGTTCCCGAGCTGGTACCGTATGCACATTCGCTGGCGGTGGGTACTGTGCTGGTCGTGATCACCTATTTGTCGTTGGTGCTCGGAGAGCTGGTGCCTAAGCGCATTGGTATGTCGAATCCGGAAGCCATTTCAAAGGTAATGGCCACACCGATGAACCTGCTTTCGAAGGTAACAGCGCCTTTTATTGCGCTATTGGGTTTTTCTAGCGATTTAATTATCAAGGTTCTAAATATTAAGCAAAGCGAAAATGCAGTTACCGAAGAGGAGATCAAAAGCCTGATTCAGGAGGGCACCTCAGGAGGGGTTTTCGAGGAAATAGAGCAGGAGATCGTGCATAACGTGTTTCAACTCGGCGACCGGAAAGTAACCTCTCTGATGACCAACAGGCAAGAGATTGTTTGGCTCGACCTTGAAGATACCGTAGAGGAAAATAAAGCGAAAATCCTGGATTCGCGGCATTCGATCTACCCGGTCTGCCGCGGTAATGTTGACGACGTGGTAGGGTTGGTGTATGTAAAAGACCTGATTGCGACCGATCTGGAAGTGCAGATGACGCATCTGCATACAATCATGCGTGACCCTGTCTACCTTCCCGAAAGCAACCGGGCCTATCAGGCGCTTGAAAAATTCAAGGAGCAGCGAGTGTACTATGGCATTATTGTCGATGAATACGGGGGGACGCTAGGTGTGGTCACGATGCATGACATCATGGATGCGCTGGTAGGCGATATTTCCGAAGACATTGAAGAGGCATCCGAAATTGTAAGGCGCGAGGACGGAAGCTACCTGATAGATGCGCAGTTGCCGTTCGACGACTTTGTTCAGTATTTTAATATCAATATCCAGGAAAGCGAGCGTCGCGAACTGGTAGGCTTTAATACGCTCGGTGGCTTTGTGCTCCACGTGCTTGAAAATATTCCACAAACCGGTGAAAAGTTCACCTGGCGGCAGTTCGACTTCGAGGTCATTGATATGGACCGCAGCCGAATCGATAAGCTTTTAGTAACCAACCATAACAAACAGCAAGAATCCGAAGATTAATAATGTCGAACGACCTGGATATTACCAAACGAATCGCCGAGCTGCTTCTGGAAGCGCAGGCTATCAAGCTCAGTCCCGAAAAACCCTTCCAATGGAGCTCGGGCTGGTATTCCCCTATATATTGTGATAACCGGGTGGCACTGTCTTACCCCGATACCCGGACCTTTATCAAAAAGGCCCTGGCCGAGCTGATTCGTTCAAAGTATCCGAATGCCCAGGCGGTGGTGGGTGTTGCCACCGGGGGTATCGCGCAGGGGGCATTGGTAGCCGATCTGCTCGAATTGCCATTTGCCTACGTTCGCCCCGAACCTAAAAAGCATGGAATGGGCAATCAGATCGAGGGCAGGCTTGAAAAGGGCCAGTCGGTTGTGATCGTAGAAGACCTGATCTCGACCGGAGGAAGCTCCCTGAAAACAGTTGACGCCCTCCGCGAAGCTGGCATAGAAGTAGTCGGGATGGTAGCGATCTTCACCTACGGCTTTCAGGTTGCCGCCGATAATTTCACAGAAAAGCAAGTAGAGCTTCATACGATCAGCAACTATAATGCTTTGATAGAGGTAGCGTTGGAGCATAACTACATCGACGCTTCGCAGCAGGAAAGCCTCGCTCAATGGCGAGAAGCACCAGAGCGGTGGGGGAAAAAGCTGTAAGCAGTAGGCTTTAAGCTATAAGCAGTAAGCCGTGGGCTGTGAGCCGTGCATTCTTTGCTATAGCTTACAGCCTACGGCTTATTGCTTATGGCATTTTACCCCCGATGATTATCCAGACTCTCAAATAGCCCTCCAAAGGCCTCTTCCTTCACACCATCGGATTTCAGGAATTCGTGCGGGAATCCAAGCTCGATCTTACTTACCTCATCCAGTTTTCGCAGCGCGTCTTCCGGCAGGCGGAAGTCAAGGCAGCCCAGCGAGTCCAGTAGCTGGCTCTCTTTCGATGCCCCAACAATCGGGATCATCACCTGATCGCGGTGACGGGTCCAGTTAATGGCAACCTGGGCCGGAGTCACGCCCAGCTCTGTGGCCACATCCACCACGGTTTGGGCAATGAGGCTGCTGTGATCGCTTCTGCGGGTGCTGTGGTCAGGTACGCGCCCGGTCTCACCGCGGAGGTATTTGCCCGTCAGTGCACCACCTCCAATAGCACCCCAGGGTGTAACTGCCAGGTCAAGCGCCTTAGCCATTGGTAGTAAGTCGCGCTCAGGCGTACGTTGCAGGAGCGAATACTCAAACTGAATGGCAGCAAATGCGTTCCAGCCTCGGAAGTCAGCGATAGTATTAGCTTGTGAAACTATCCACGCCGGTGTATCGGAAATGCCGATGTAATGCACCAGGCCACGGGAAACCAGGTCGTCCAGACCACGCATTACCTCCTCGGCGGGCGTGGTGTTATCCCACATGTGTACCCAAAGCAGGTCAATGTATTCGGTATTGAGGCGTTTGAGGCTCGATGTTACTGAACGCATCATGTTTTTGCGATGGTTGCCTGCAAAGTTCAGGTCGTCATTACGGTCTTTGAGTGTAAATTTTGTGGCAAGTACCCAGTGGTCTCGGTCGGTTTCGATAAACTCGCCCACGTACTTTTCCGAGGTGCCTTCCGTGTACCGGTTGGCCGTGTCGATAAAGTTGCCGCCTGCCTGGGCGAAGGCCTCGAAAATCTTAAAGCTCTCATGCTTATCCGCTCCCCAACCCCATTCTTTTCCGAATGTCATCGCCCCAAGGCAAACTTCGGAGACCCGCAAACCTGAGCGGCCCAATAATTGACAACGCATAGTGATATAATGATAATTTAAAAGAAGATATAGCTCCGGAAACTTACCTGACAGCGTTGCTTTTTGTACCGCAAAGTTATATTCTTACCGGCCAAATGTATTTATATTGTACCAAAATTTGAATCTTTTACAACACACTCAATGATCGACGTTGCCTACCCTTACTTTGATACCAATCTTAGCTGGCTTTCGAATAATTACAGGTTGCTGCTGGAAGCAAACGACGAAACGGTACCGGTAAGGGAGCGTTTGAGGTTTTTGGGTATCTACGCCTATCAGACCAAGGAGTTCTATCGGGTAAGGATCCCGAACTTGCTCGCGATGGGGGAGGTGAGCAATGACATTCGTTCCAAGCTGAATATTTTCCCGGAGTCATTGCTGGAACATGTTTATGAAACGGTGGAGAATCAGCTCCGCGAATTCAATGACATCCTGTTATCCCGTATACTGCCTGCATTGCTGGATCAGGGGCTGCATTTGTACTATCGGGAGTCGTTCGTAGCCGAACATGCTGCTTTTGCCCGCCGTTTTTTTCTGGACAAATTGTTCCGGTATCTGCAGCCGGTATTCCTGGATAGTCGCCGCATGCTGAAAACACCGGCATTCGAGTCCAAGCAACTTTACCTTATTGTGCGTATGCAGCATAAGGAGGATGCGCAGGAAGAGGATTGGTATGCGACGGTAAACGTGCCTTCTGAGCCTTACGGCCGTTTTCTGGAATTGCCTGAATGGGAGGGAAAGCGCCATGTTGCGTTCCTGGAAGATGTGATTCGCGAAAACCTGCCTGTCCTGTTTCCAGGCTATAATATTTTGGAAAGTTATGCCTTACGCGTTGAACGTGAAACCGAATTGTCTATCGAGGATGAATATCCGATGCAGGTAGCGCAACGCATTTTGAAGCAGCTTGAAAAGAGGAATTTCGTGCAGCCAGCGCAGTATTTCTATGAATCGGCGATGCCGCTGTACGTTCGCGAATACCTGGTAGGGAAGGTATCGGTCCCGATGAACGATTTTCACGAACGCGGCGATTATCTGTACATGCAGGACCTGGCCAGGTTTCCTATCGTGTCCCGCCGCCTCGATTATCCGTTCCAGCGGCCGGTCCAGAATCCCGAATTTGATCAAACCAAATCGGTTTTTGAAGTTATTCAGCAGGGCGATCAGATGCTGCATTTGCCTTACCAATCCTACGAGCCGATCGTCAGGTTCTTCAACGAGGCTGCGGTGGACCCGCACGTTCGCGAAATCCACGTTTCTTTGTATAAGATCAGTCCTAACTCATTTATTTTAAACTCGTTAATCAGTGCTTCCAGGAACGGAAAGCGGGTAACGACTTACGTAGAGCTGAATACCAAACTCGATATCCAGGAAAACCTGCAATGGTCGAAGAAGATGCGCGACGCGGGGGTGAAAATCCTGCTAAGTGTGCCTGGCCTGAAAGTGCACGCGAAGATGGCGTTGGTTAAGCGCAAAGTGCAAAAGGGTTGGGAACGCTATGCATTCCTGGGCACGGGCGGCTTTTACAGGCTGACCAGCCGCGAGATTGTCGACCACGCATTGCTTACCTCGCACAGGGAGCTGACCAACGAGCTGGAATTGCTCTTCGGCTACCTGTCCACACAAGATGAGCCCAAGAAGTATAAATATCTTCCTTTCAATACATTACAGGTAACACAGTTCAACCTTCAAAAGCGATTGCTGGATTTGATGGACCGCGAAATTGCCAACTGCAATGCGGGCCTTAAATCGTTCATTACAATCAAGATCAACCAGTTGCAGGACCATATTCTGATCGACAAGCTTTATCAGGCCGGTCAGGCAGGTGTGCCGGTTCATGTGATCGTGAGCGAGAGTTGCGGTTTAATCTCGGGGCTGCCATCGATCAGTGATAACATTATCGTCAGCCGCCACGTGGACCGGTACATAGAGAACACACGGATATTTCATTTTGGCAACCGGGGCAATGATGAGCTTTATCTTACCTCATGCGACTGGACGCACCGCAACCTGCACCGACGGATTGATATTTGCTTTCCGGTGTTGGATGAGACCTTGAAAAGCCAGATGCGTACCGTGCTACGTAACTACCTGAATGACAACCAGAAATCGGTTAGGCTGGACCTTTATCAAAATAATTTGCGCATTACCGATGAGTCGCGTGGAAAGGTGCGCGCACAGGAAGCGAACTACCGGTTAGTGGAGAAAATTGAGCGAAATGGGCTTTCACGGCGTTCAGAAATATAAGCTTTCCGACGGCTTAAAAAAATTTTACCAGTATTAAATTTACGAATCGCCTGTCAGATTTAATGGACGGCATTTGTAGAAAATATAAAGAAATTAGGCCTTGAAGTGTAAGAGGTAAAAGGTTATATTTGAATCACATCATTTCTGAATCAATCCTAAAATATATTTTTAAGCATGGGAATAGTAGAGCGAAGAGAGCGGCTTAGAATACAGGTACGCTCAGACATCGTTAAGACAGCCAAGGACATAGCCCGCGAGGATGGCTGGACGGCTGTCTCGATTCGCAAAATCGCTGATGTAATTGAATACAGCCCGCCTATTCTCTACGAATATTTTGAAAGCAAGGACAAGCTCCTTGAAGCCATTCGTCTGGAAGGCTTCGATTATCTGCAAGGAGAGTTTGTAAAGATAAAAGGGCATTTCAGTAACCCGCAGAAACAACTTGTGGAGGTTGCGCAGACCATTTGGCATTTCGCTGTCGAAAATCCAGAGGTTTTTCAGGTCATGTTCAATCTGGAAGGTGCTTATTGTGATTCGAAAAAGGCATATTCACAAGCAATGAGCATCAAAGACAACCCTGTATGGGAAATGATCGCAGGTCTGCGTCCCAAGTCGGGTGAAATGGTTACCAAAACTTATTATGAATGGTGGTGCCTGACCTTCGGGTTTATCAGCATTACCATGACTACCCAACCACGTTATGCCTTCCCTCAGGCTGAGCCTGTCTACATGGAAGGTATCCGGCGATTCATCCGGAGCATTATGTAATGGAAGGGGAAGAATGCTGGCGTATCTCTATTTTGCTTTGGTGATAAACCAGCGAATATGGAGGTACGCTTTTCGTTAACCAGGCATTCCCTCCGATGATTGAGTCATGGCCTATTACGGTCTCACCTCCCAGGATTGTCGCATTGGCATACACTACTACATTGTCCTCAATGGTTGGATGCCGCTTGTGAGATGCAAGCGACTTGGAAACGTGCGTTGCACCCAGCGTTACACCCTGGTAGAGCTTTACATTATTACCTATATGGGTTGTCTCACCGATTACCACACCGGTGCCGTGATCGATGAAAAACGAATGGCCGATGGTAGCGTTAGGGTGAATGTCGATGCCGGTCTGGCTATGTGCAAATTCTGTCAGCATGCGTGGGAGCAGCGGTATGCCGCTCTTGGCAAAGGAATGAGCAAAACGGTAGGTCGCAATGGCCATAAAGCCCGGATATACGGAAATCACTTCTTCAATGCTCACCGAAGCGGGGTCGTTGTCGGTAATCGACTTGGCATCAGTCAGAAGCGCTTCATAAATACCGGGGATTTGTGCAAACACTTCGTCCAGTATTTCCTCGGGCGTACGTTCAAGCTGAGGCAGCATCGGCTGCAACATACACCGAAGGTCGTTGCGTAAATCAGCATATTTCATAGACAGGTCCTTGGCAGGGCAGCTGGGGCAATCCTTGCTGATCGGGAACAGAAAGTTGATCAGATTCTGGATGAATTTCCCCGCATCTTGCCGTGAAGGCAGCTTGTAGGTGTATTTCTCATTCTGAGCCGTAAGTCGCTCAAAGAAAAGTGCTTGCTGGTTGGCTGTCATTAAAATAGAGGTTAACCTATACCGTTAAACCATTATTGGCATTGCTTTTGAGTGTTCAACAACGAAATGCACTGAAAAATTTTAACCGCATCGTTTTCTTTTTAAAAAAGGCCGATTGTCAGTTTTTTCTCCTGATGAAATCGTATATTGAAATTATCTGTGAATTTAGGAAATAAGGCAAGATTCATTAAGGCGTATGTTAAGTTTTAAATTACTTCGTTCGGCTGTCCTGTTCCTTTCGTTATCCGTTTCGCTGAGTTCCTGCTTTTCGCGCTACATTATTTCGGCCAAGGAAGTACGCAGGCACTACGCGGATAAGAAAGTCAAGCCGAAGGAAATATTCATCAAGAACGACACACTTTCACTCTCGTTGGCCAGCATCGGACCCGATACGCTGCCGATGCTGCTGCTTATTCATGGCGCCCCCGGCTCGCTTTGGGGATACATGAACCTGATGGACGACGAAGACCTGCAAAAGCATTTTCACATCGTTTCAGTGGACAGGGTGGGTTATGGCAAGTCCCGGCTCAAAAAACGCAGGTATGTCACTTCCATTGAGACTCAGGCCAACGCGCTTCTTCCCGTATTCGCGCTCAACAAGAGTGACCAGAAGGTCATTGTGCTGGGCCGGTCGTACGGTGCACCTATCGCCGCCAGGTTAACGGCGATGGCGCCCGATCAGGTGAAGGAGCTTATCATGGTGTCGCCGGTTATAGATCCGGAAACCGAGCGGTTCTTTTGGTTTTCCAAATGGGGAAGGATGAGTTTTGTGCAGCTTTTTCTACCCAGGGCATTCAATGCCGCCACGGCCGAGAAATACAGTCACGCTGAGGAGCTGCGCAAAATGTTGCCCGTTTGGGAGAAGTTAAACGTGCCTACCACTGTGATTCAGGGAGGCAACGACTGGATCGCTGACCCTACCAACATCGATTTTGCCAAGAAACACATTAAGAGCAAGAGGGCGCAGTATATTTTCCTTTATAACGCCGGACATATGATCACCTTTTCACATGCCAACATGATCAAGGAAATGCTGCTCAAAAGCAGGCTTTTCCAGGAGAAGATCACAGCATTGGAGCCGCGAAACGTGCATATGGCCAGCGAATAGCCCGCACTAGCCGCCATCTACGGAGAAAGCGGCAGCTCATTGGAGCTGCCGCTTTTCTATTAATAATTAACCTATGGTAATACGTGAAATGGTATTTCACCTAAAACAACTATATCCATATGACGACATTCGTGCCCGGTACCATTACAGGGCAGGTTATTATCTCAGTACTTTTTGTGTCACCGAATCTTTTGCATTGCTCGCGCGGATGATATACATACCGCGGGCGAGGTTATGCATGTCAAATTCTTCCTGAAATGCAATCTCCGGCGTCTTGCTTGCGATCTCTTTCAGAACACGGCCTTTCATATCAATCAGCTGCAACCGGATGATCGCCCGCTGTTTGCTATATGCTTTTACCGTAACAAAGCTTTCTGTCGGCACCGGATATGCCTGTATCGCCATCGAGACTTCAGAAGACGTAACTGCCGGGGTAGAGGTGATCAAGCCACCATATTCCGCCGACTCGTAAGGCGGTACATCTACTTTTTCACCTGGTTTGTCAATTACCGTGACAAGGCCTTCGCGGTAGCTTTCCGATATCCGCACGCCATTGCGCCATTCCGATACAGTCATTGCATAGAGGTAGTTGCCGACCGTTTCCGGCGCAGTCCACACAAGCTTTTTCTGTACCGCATCGACTTTGAATGTACCGGTGGCACTGATTTCATTCGGAAACAAATAGCCATGGTCCAGCATTCGCACCCCGCATGTTCCAGGTGAAGGTTTGCTCAACCTGGCCACTTTCACAGTAATGCTGTCATTATCGGTAACAGTGGGCTTGACATCAATGGAAAAGACCTGGCGAACCCCGGCCTCAAATGACAGGTAAGGCATCACCGGAGTAGAATTTTGCTGCTGGGTATCGATCACCGTCCAGATGAATTGTATCGTGCCAGATGCATTCGGCAGGTTCACCACGTTGTCACTACGCTGGTCATCGGCATAGGAAATCTGATAAATTCCTGAACTCGGATAGGTATAGCCCGCCTCATACTCGGTTACGACCACGTTTCCGGGCAAGGTAGCAGGGCCAACGGATACGCGTGGCACACTGATAACGTTGCCGTCACCCATACATACGTTAATGGTATTCTTAAACTCGCCCGTGCCTCCAAGTCCCTGATCGACATACAGGCGGACCCTGATCTTATAACCTTGCCCGGAAATATGGGTTGCTATAATTTCACCGCCTTTCAGATGCGTGGCCTCGGCAAACGGAGCCGTAAGCAGGAGCAATAGGAGAATGCTGTAGACTGATTTCATATAGAGGAATAGAAGCCGTAAGGTTACAAAACTATATGTACAGAACGCCCGAAGCACGGGATTTTGTATGGTCTTTTTCAAACAAACTGCTAGTCTTTGTAAATCAATATTTCACGTTTGCCATCGGCTTTGATATAGCCTCGGTACATGCCTTCACTATTAAATGGCATCGCCACATTTCCATTCCGGTCAATGGCTATCACCCCTCCTTCGCCTCCTTTTTCTACCAACTTTTTCATCACTACTTCGTTGGCAGCATCAGCGAGTGACAGCCCTTTGTATTCCATCAAGGCGGAAATGTCATGCGCCACCACTGAGCGGATGAAGTATTCCCCGTGCCCGGTTGCCGATACGGCGCAGGTTGCATTGTTGGCGTAAGTCCCGGCGCCGATAATGGGCGCGTCACCGATGCGGCCGTAACGTTTATTAGTCATCCCGCCGGTAGATGTACCCGCGGCAAGATTACCATATTTATCCAGTGCAACGCAGCCCACCGTTCCGAACTTCTTGCCTTCTGTAAAAATCAGATCTTCCACAGAATGGTGCCCTGTCTTGGGCCCGTTTTTTATCTTCCGTTGATCCACACCGCCCTTGCCTCCGCTCTCCTTTGTACCATTGTGATCCAGCTCTGTTTTCTCTTGCTCTTTGGCACGTTCCAATGCCTTGTACCGGGCTTCTGTATAGAAATAGGACGGGTCCACTATTTCCAATCCCTTCTCCCGCGCAAACTGCTCGGCACCCTTGCCAGCCATCATCACGTGTACCGACTGGTCCATGACTGCGATAGCTGCGGAAATGGGGTTTTTGATGGTTGTTACACCGGCGACTGCGCCTGCTTTCTGTGTTCTTCCATCCATGATCGCCGCATCCAATTCATTCTTTCCCTCGTTTGTAAAAACCGCACCTTTGCCCGCGTTGAAAAGAGGAGAATCTTCCATCACGTGAATCGCAGCTTCGACTGCCTGCACGCTGGTTCCACCCTTTTTCAGTACTTCATAACCCTTTTCCAAAGCGATATTCATTGTCTGGCGGTACGCATTCTCTCGTTCGGGACTCATGTTGGCCCGGTTGATTGTGCCTGCGCCGCCGTGTATGACCAGCGTAAGTTTATCTGAAAAATCCTGTGCAGATAAGGAAACGCAATACAGGGTGGCAAGCAGGGTAATCGAAAGTCTTTTCATGAGCAGTAATTTGAGTGATGTAGTCAAATCTAGCAACTAAAACCTAATATCGCTATTCTGCTGACGGCCAGCTCAGTCATACATATAGCGTTTTTAGGACAGTAGAGGCCATTCCGGCTTTACTTTTGATAGTTTCAATCAAAATCTATTTTACAAAACCGAAAACTCTAATGAAGAAAATAGTGCTGAGCCTGGGAGTAATTCTGGGCAGCCTGTATGGCCCTGCCGATGCGCAACGGACCGGTGAAGAAAAATCTGAATGGAAGTATGTACAAGGCAAGATTGTAACGCCATGGGCGGAAAAAGTACTGGCACAAACCCCGCTGCCTGAGTACCCACGTCCGCAAATGGTTCGGGCCAACTGGCAGAACCTCAATGGCCTTTGGAATTATGCCATCGTTCCCCAAAGCGCGGGCGATGTAAAGCCTTCGGCGTTCGATGGCAAAATATTGGTTCCTTTCGCAGTCGAATCTGCATTGTCCGGCGTAGGCAAAACGGTGGGCAAAGACAGTGTGCTTTGGTACCAGCGCTTGATCGATTTTACGCCCAAATTGAAAGACCAGCGTTTGCTGCTGCATTTCGGTGCTGTGGACTGGAAGGCCGAAGTGTTTGTCAACGGCAAGCCGGCTGGAAGCCATCAGGGAGGCTACGACCCATTTTCTTTTGACATCACGGACCTGCTCGTAAAGAAAAAGCAGCAGGAAATCGTAGTGAAAGTGTGGGATCCCAGCAGTGACGGGCCCCAGCCGCGTGGTAAGCAGATCAAGAATCCCCATGGGATCTGGTACACGCCGGTAACAGGCATCTGGCAGACGGTTTGGCTCGAAACTGTGTCTGCTGCCCATATCGCCCGCGTTAGCCCATTGGCTGATATTGACAAACAAACACTTACTGTAAATGCCGAAGTATCCGGCGCGGGCGCGACGGATAAGGTGAAAATTACCATATGGGACGGCGTGAACAAAGTTGCCGACCAGGAGGTAGGCGCTAATCAGCCTGCTACGCTGAGTATTGGCGATATGAAGCTATGGTCACCGGATTCACCTAATCTTTACAACCTGACTTTGGCTCTTACCCGCAACGGGAAGCTGGTGGACGAAGTGAAAAGCTATGCGGCTATGCGAAAAATTGGGGTTCAGGTGGATGAGAACGGTATCCAGCGGATGACGCTGAACAACAAATTCCTGTTTCAGTATGGCCCTCTGGATCAGGGCTGGTGGCCAGACGGCCTCTATACCGCTCCCACCGACGAGGCATTGAAGTTTGATATATTGAAAACCAAGGAAATGGGTTTCAATATGATCCGTAAGCACGTGAAAGTAGAACCTGCAAGATGGTACCGCTATTGCGATGAGCTGGGGATGCTTGTGTGGCAGGACATGCCAAGTGGTGACCTGGGCAACAATTGGGAAATGCGCCCTGGCATTACCGGGAATGAAACAGACAAAAAGCGCACACCTGAATCCGAAAACATTTACAGGACAGAGTGGAAGGCAATCATAGATGCGAACCGTTTCTTCCCCTCTATCGTAGTCTGGGTGCCGTTCAACGAAGCCTGGGGGCAGTTTAAAACCGCTGAAATCACTGACTGGACTATGAAGTACGATCCTTCGCGCCTGGTGAACAGTGCCAGCGGCGGCAATTTCGAGCCAGTGGGGCATATTATCGACTTGCACAATTACCCGGCACCGGTAATGCCTCGCCCGGACTTGTTCGGAGAGAAACAGATCATCGTTTTAGGAGAATTCGGAGGATTGGGTCTACCCGTGGACCAACATGTCTGGCAGCAGAAAGATAACTGGGGTTATCAAAGCTTTAAAAACCAGGAAGAGCTGTATAATCGTTATGAAACATTCATCAATCGCTTTGAACCATTGATCAGAAAAGGTTTATCTGCGGCGGTTTACACGCAAACGACCGATGTGGAGGTAGAAACAAATGGTTTGATGACCTACGACCGTAAAGTGATCAAATTCCCGGAGCAAAAGTTGAAACAAATCCATACCAAATTATACGATCCGTCATTTGTGAAGTTGAAACCGTAGATAAGTAGATTTGAAATGCAAAAAGCCCGGAGTGATCCGGGCTTTTTGCATGTTGGCCGTATGATGACCCACTAGTTACCTTTCATCTGCGCTTCGACCACGGCGATGGCAACCATATTCACGATCTCGCGCACTGAGCTACCCAATTGCAACACGTGTACTGGTTTTTTGAGGCCTAGCAGGATCGGCCCGATCGTTTCGAGCTCCGCGGCTTCTTTGAGCAGGTTGTAAGCAATGTTGCTAGCCGAAAGGTTGGGAAAGATCAAGGTATTTGCTCCACCATCGACCAATTCACTGAATGGGTGATTCTCCTTCAATAGCGCGGTGTTGAAGGCCAGGTGCGCCTGCATTTCACCTTCTACGATCATCGACGGGTTGCGCTTTTTCAGGATTGCCGTGGCATCCCGCATTTTCTCGGCGTCGGCACCTTTTGCGCTGCCGTAATTGGCATAGGTTACCAGCGCGATTCTTGGCTGGATGTTGAAACGCTCCACAGCTTTCGCAGTCAGCTCGGTGATTTCGACAATATCATCTACTGTCGGGTCGAGGTTTACGGTCGTATCCGAGAAAAACAGCGGGCCTTTCGGCGTGAGCAGAATGTACATACCTGCCACTTTGTTGACGCCGTCCTGCTTACCAATTACTTGCAACGCCGGGCGGATCGTGTCGGGGTAGGTTCTGGTCAGACCCGAAATGAATGCATCCGCCTCACCGGTTTCAACCATCATTGAGCCGAAATAGCTCTTGAAATACATCGTGCGCCTCGCTTCAATTGGCGTTAGGCCTTTCCTTTTCCGCTTTTCATAAAGCTTTGCTGCATACTTTTCAATCATCGCATCACTTTCTGCTGCGCGAGGGTCCAGGATTGACACGTCCGCCAGGTCAAGTTTGCTTTCGTGAATCAGGTGCAGGATGGTCTCTTTGTTTCCCAGCAATATCGGCGTAGCGATGCCTTCATCACGAACCTGCTGGGCTGCGCGCAGCACCTGGATATTCTCAGCATCTGCAAAAACCACCTTTTTGGGCGATAGTTTCGCTTTATTGAGGATTACTCTTGATATCTGCTCGTTTCGGCCAAGCCGGCTGGAAAGTTCCTGTTCGTAAGCATCCCAGTCGGTAATCACTTTTCGGGCCACCCCGGTGTCGATGGCTGCTTTCGCCACAGCAGGTGCTACCGTGGTGAGCAGGCGAGGGTCCACGGGTTTGGGGATAATATAATTTTTGCCGAAAACGATATTGGTCTCGTTATAAGCCAGATTTACAATATCAGGAACCGGTTTGGTGGCCAGGTCAGCTAATGCATGTACGGCTGCCAGTTTCATCTCTTCATTGATCTCTGTCGCACGCACGTCCAGCGCGCCCCTGAATATGTAGGGGAAACCCAGAACGTTATTGACCTGATTGGGATAATCCGAGCGGCCTGTGGCCATGATCACATCTTCGCGCGCCTCTACCGCATCCGGGTAGGGGATCTCAGGATTTGGATTGGCCATCGCAAGCACGATCGGATCTTTCGCCATGGACTTAACCATTTCCTTTGAAACGATATTGGCTGTCGAAAGGCCCAGGAACAGGTCTGCACCTACCATCGCCTCTTCCAGCGATTCATAAGCCTTATCGGTCGCGAACTGCTTTTTCATATCGCTCAAATCCGTCCGGCCATTGTGAATGTGGCCTTTGGTATCGAACATCGCAATGTTTTTTGGGCTGGCGCCCAATGCGAGGTACAGCTTTGTACAGGACACCGCGGACGCACCTGCCCCAGATACGACTACGCGGATGTCTTCGATCTTTTTGTCAACCAGTTTCAATGCATTGAGCATCGCCGCGGCACTGATGATGGCCGTTCCGTGCTGATCGTCATGCATGACCGGTATGTTCAGCTCTTTTTTGAGCCGGGCTTCAATTTCAAAGCATTCGGGCGCCTTGATATCTTCCAGATTGACCCCGCCGAACGTAGGTTCAAGAATTTTGACGGTCCTTACGAATTCGTCGACGTCCTTGGTATTAAGTTCAATATCGAAGACGTCGATGTCGGCGTATATCTTAAAGAGCAGGCCTTTTCCTTCCATAACGGGTTTGGAGGCTTCGGGTCCGATGTCTCCAAGACCCAGCACGGCTGTGCCGTTGCTGATCACTGCCACAAGGTTACCTTTGGCGGTGTATTGATATGCGTTTTCTACGTTATCGGCGATTTCCAGACAAGGCTCCGCCACGCCGGGCGAATAGGCAAGCGAGAGGTCGCGTTGGGTACTCGTTTCTTTGGTAGGGATAACCTGAATTTTTCCTGGCCTGCCCTTCGAATGATAGTATAGCGCGTCTTCTTTTCTGATTTTTTTGTTCATACCTAAGTGGACGATGTTTCGTGCAAGGTACAAACATTCGGTTCACCGCCACGAATTCTGCTTGGGTATTAGCAAGAATTTCCTGGCTGTTTTTTGCCCGGCCGGTGATGTCAATTATTGAAAAGTGGAGAGGTCATCATCCGCCAGCGAGGGGCTCTTGACTAATTTTTTCCGCTCTTTGACAGTAACGATGCGTTTTTTGAGAAAATAGGCAAACACCATGTACAATCCGAACATGGCAATGTAAATGTACAGCGAGGCCGTGTTGGTAATGTTACCATGGAAGGTGAAAAACAACGCCGTGTTGACAATCGTCACCATCCAAAGCGTGAATGATGCCCAGAAGTGGTTCAGGCCGTTGTCGATCAGGATGTGATGCATGTGGTTACGGTCGGCAACGAATGGCGAGCCACCTTTGAAAATACGAACTATGAATACCCGCAGCGTATCGAAGATCGGGACGATCAGCAGTACCATCACGATAATGGGTGCATTGAAATAGGCATTCGGATCGTGCAGGTAGCCTACGTTGAGCGAGAGGAATTCAACGGCAAAGATTGACAGCAGGTATCCAACGATCAGAGAACCGGTATCACCCATGAAAATCTTGCTGGTCTTTGAGAAATTGAAGCGCAGAAAACCAAGCAGCGAACCCGACATCGCAAATGCAAGGCAGCCGAACGAGAAGTGGTCATTGGCAATAAACCAGATACCGAAGCCGAGGCCGGCAATTAGGCTGATACCACCCGCAAGACCATCAATACCGTCGATCAGGTTAATAGCATTAATAATAGCGATAAATATGAAAACGGTCAGTGGAATGCTGATGAAGTCTGAGACGCCGTGGATGCCGAAAATTCCATAGAAGTTGTCAACTTTAAAGTTACCCATTGCGACGAGAATCAATGAGGCAAAAATCTGGATGATGAGCTTTTTAGTCGGGTCTACCGCGAGAATATCATCTTTGATTCCCAGAAAAAACAGGATAATCACCCCGGTCATCGCCAGACTGATCAAATTAGAATCAAGGATATTTTCCGAGTGAGGCCACAGGAAGTAGGCAATCAGTGTGGCCGCAAAAATGGCAATACCGCCCAGTGTAGGCGTTTCTGTTTCGTGTGAGCTTCGGAAACCCGGTTTTGCAGTCAGATGCAGCAGGTTCGAGAGGTTAATGATGATGGGTATGGAAATGATCGAAAGGAAACAGCCTATCAAAAACGAAAGAAGGCATTGGTAAATGTCGTGATGGACAAGCGTATTAACGTTTCCTTCGGTCAGTATTTGCAGAGGTAGTTGTAGTTCCATGAGCTTGTCAAGATTAGGAAGTGCGTTGAATAGCGGACCCGAAAATCCAAATCAAATGTCGAAATATAATCTAATAATTGTAATATGCAAATCGCTGATTATCAAAATATTTACTATCTGGTTTACGATACTTGAGTTAACTTTTGCGACTTAAATAAATTGTAAAATTTTTCTGAACGGTTTAAGCCACAAGGTATAAAACCGTGGTCGAAGGTTGTTGATTTTCCAGGCCATCCTATCGTTGCGGTTAGCAGCAATTCTATTTTTGAACGTACTGTTGCTAACGCCACCGGCCCGCATTTTCACAAGCACCTTCGGCAGGTACGCCAGCCTTATCTTCTCACGATGTATAAATCGCAGCATCAGTTCATAATCCGCTGCGCTTCCAAGATCAAGACGAAAGTGGCCATATGCTTCGTAAACCTTCTTTTTGACAAAAAAAGTAGGGTGCGGCGGCATCCAGCCGTTCAAGAATGCCCCTACCTTGTATGCCCCAGAGACCCATTTTCTGCGTACGAGCGTTGCATCGCTCGCATCTATATATTCCAGATCTCCGTAGGAAGCATCTACGTCTGCGGCGCTTAACAAAGAAGCCACCTCGCTGATTACCGACGGATATGCATAAAAATCATCTGCATTCAAGATCCCAACCACATCACCGGTTGCCAATTGTATGCCTTTGTTCATCGCATCGTAAATACCGGCATCTGGTTCGCTGAGAAAGCGAGCTATTTTATCACCATACGATCTTACGATTTCCTGGGTTCCATCCTTCGAATTCCCATCCACCACAATGTATTCCACATTCGGGTAATCCTGTGCAAGGACCGAATCGATGCAGTGCGCGATAGTGGCCGCTCCGTTGTATACAACAGTGAGTATGCTTACTTTCAATTGGTTATAGTTCTTGTTTTGATGTATTTCGCCGGATTTCCCTGATAAATGCCATATGCGTCCAGGTGACTGGTTGCGACCGAACCGACCGTCAGCAGCGCGTGCGAGCCTACATTAACACCCGGGCAAACTGTTGCCTGGGCACCTATCCAGGAACCTGGTCCAAGAGTTATAGGCTTCACAATTAGGTCGAAAGCACTTTTTCGGTAATTATGATTCCCGGTCAGCAGCATAGCGCCCTGCGAGAGGCAAGCGTTTGATTCAATAGTCACCAATGTGAGGTTGTCGATCCACACATTCTCACCAATCCATACGTGGTCGCCTATTTGCAGGAACCAGGGATACTTTACATTAACCATGGGTTTAATAACCACCCCTTCGCCGATCTTCGCTCCAAACAACCGGAGCAGCATCACCTTCAATGCCGAAGGGTAAGGTATGTGCGTGTGAATGAACAGCCGGTTGAGCAAATACCAGATGATCAGCTTGGGATAGCTGCCCGGTTTATACCAATCGTTGTTATAGGCGGACAGATTGGTTTGGGTTTCTGAGGTCTTTTCCATATTCTGTCCTGAAATGTGATATGATAGCTTCTTTGTCGCGTCCTACCCGGTGATACACTTCGTAAATTTTGGCATCAACCAGGAAGCGGTACCAAAATCCCTGTAAAACGTGCCAGATAAGTCCCTTTGTTCCATCCAGAAATCCGAACTTGATGAAATAGCGGTACGCAAAGTAGATAAATGGCCGGGTAAACAATGGCATGTTCGCATACTTGATTTTCAGGAAACGTGTACGCTGTTCCTGGCTTCCCCAGAAACTGGGTTCTACGGTCTCCTTACTATCAAAGTTATATTTAATGTTCAACAGGTCTATTACCTCGCGGATTGCATAATTGTTATGCTTTTGTGTCCACCAGGTCAGATTGTTGAGCGTGTGATCAACGATATCGTGCTGCAATTGGGCGGTCGTGCCGTCACTGAGTTTGATATGTTCATCCATCCAGAGCTCTTCGCAGATGCCCTTTCCGCTGCGCCAGACGCGCAACAGCCAGATAGGATAGTATCCGCCTCGGTGAATCCATTTGTCCATGAAAATCACCCGTCGCTTTACGTACAGGCCTGAGACATCCTGTTGAATGCTCCACATAGACAGATTCAGCTCCTGCGCAAGCTCAGGTGTGATGTACTCGTCGGCATCCATCCGCATGAGCCATTCCGTCTGGAAAGGATTGTTACGTATGCCGAAATTGAACTGGAACGCGTAAGAAACCCACGGATTCTGCACCACCACTGCGCCAAGGCTTTCAGCGATTGCGACCGTGTCGTCGGTGGAGAATGAGTCGACAATGAAAATTTTATTGGTAACCTGCAACAGGCTTTGAATGCACCGGCCGATGTGCTTGGATTCGTTGTGTGTTAAAATGATGACGGATAAATCGACCATACTGTTTTGAGAACGGGACCGGACCTCGTTCGCAGGGCGCGGGTCAGCGGTTACTTCGCCGGTAAATGTAGTTACTTTTTTTGAACTTTCTTGTATTCTTCCAATAACTGATTGGCAACCACCCGGATATCAAAGTTTTCGGTAACCATCTTGTAGGCTCGATTTGAGATACCCTCTGCGTAGGTTTTGTCTTGTAATATTTTAAGAAGACCCTCTGCGACGCCCTCGCTGGTCAGCGGCGTCAGGTAAGCCGCCTCGTACTTTGCTATATAGTCGCCAAAGCCGACCCGATCGGATACCAGAGCCGGTACTCCGGAGGTCATCGCTTCGAGGACTGCAATCGAAAAGCCTTCGGAATAAGAAGGGGAAACAAACAGGTCGGCGTCGGCTAATGCCTCCTTTTTGAGTGTATCGGTCAGCATGCCTACCAGCTTGACCCGGTCTTCAAGGTGATGTTTGCGTATAAATTCTTCGGTTTGCGCCTGATAGCCGTCGTCAGGCCCGGCAAGTATCAGCTGCACGTCCGGTAGCAGCTGATGAACCTGCTGAAAAGCTGGCAGAAGCAGGTCGAGGCCTTTCTTGATATTGAGCCTGGCCAGGAATAGCACCATTTGCTGGTGAGGCAAAATGCCGTATTTGGCCCTGAAAATCCCTTTCGCAGGTAAATGTGCCCGGGTGTACTCGTCGAGCTTCATGCCGTTGGGCACAATTACCATATTTCTGGGGCGGTAACCCAGGTAGCGGATTACGTCCTGCTCTTCGTCTGTGTTGTTGATCTGGATCAGGTCCGCCTGGCCAAGCAGCCTTTTTTGGTATAGCAGGGTTACCAGGTCTTTCTTCCACTTACTGTGCGCCACAGCCCATTTGTCGAGCAGGCCATGAATGGTAATCACCTTAACAGCCTTTGAGGGGACCAGAAACGGCGCCAGGCTACCAAAATGCCAGATACCGTGCATATGTACTACATCGTACTCGTGAATGTGTTTTTTCAAATACCTGTACAAATCCACGGAGAACTCCCGATAAAAATTGCTGAATGGCGTCGTGCGTGCGACCGGGATCAGCCGCGCGCCCTCGGGCACGGGGTACATTTTCTCACCGGGCGTCATCGGACTCAGTATGTCGACCTGGTGGCCTTGCTTTACGACCTCTGTGGTGTGATCATAGATAATACGGGCCGGGCCTCCGATCGCCCATGTGTACGCACAAATATTCAGTATTCGCATGCTTTGGTTTTAAAGTATAGTTGTGTCAGTCAGCTTGCTAGTTTCAGCGAACCAGCTCGCGGTAAGCCTGGACCATTTGCCCGGCAACAGGGCCCGAGGCAAACGGGGCGATCAGTTTCAAAGATTCCTGTCCCATGTCCGAAATCCGGTCCGGATTTTGGATGAAATAGCGCAAATGATTTTCCAGATCTGTTGGTCGTGTGTGGTTGAATGTGAAGCCGTTGCTGCCCTCCCGCACCAGATCGCCGGCACACCCGCAGGACTCCGACACGATTACCGGCATGCCGCAGACCATCGCCTCATTGACCACCAATCCCCACGGCTCTGATTTACTTGGCAATATTAGCACGTCGCTTTGCGCGAGCCATTCAGGTACCTGATACCACGGAAATCCGCCCGCAAATTGCACACGATCTGCAACACCAGAGTCTACCGCCAATCTTTCCAGGTTTTTCCGTTCAGGACCATCGCCTACCAAAAGCAGCTCCCAATCTGCATGACTGGTTTTGCTCACCTCGGCAAATGCAAGTAGTAATGTTGCCAGGTTCTTCTCCGGCGCGAGCCTTCCCACATAGATGAATTTCCGTGAAACCGGGGTTGCTGCCGCAGCCAGTTTATTTTCAGCCCGATCGTACTGCCGTCTTATCAACTGTTCATCGATTACCGCCGCATTGCGCACTTTGATGGCTTCGGGTGCAACGCCCAGGTTTTCCAGGTAGTTCGCAGACGTCCGGCCAAAGCAAAAAAAAGCATTTGCCCGGCTCACAATCATTTTCTTGACCAATTCTTTCCAGCGCGACCGGTTGTGGTCGGCCGAAGACGACTCGGATGAAATCACCACTTTCACGCCTTTCCAGCGCGCATAAAAAAGCAGCAGCACCTGGGCCCAGTCAAAGTAGCCGGTTATATTCAGCACATCGGGCCGGTATTGGTCAAATAGCTCAAAAAGTGCCTTACGCCGCTCATTGAAATTTACCTGATCGAGGCTGCGCTCGAAAAGGACCTTGTAAGGATAGTCATAAGTAATCGTATCGTCATTTTGCATCACTTTCCGGCTTGCTTCGTACAGGGCAATCTGTGCGACCAGCAGCTTGTCGGTCGGATCAGCCCTTTCGATCTGGTGATAGATCTCGCTGAAAAGTTTGGACTTATAATGCGCCCAGAGCTGGTTGTGGACAATCAGTACACGCATCATTTCCGCAGGTTAAGGTATTCCTGAAACAACGGGTAAAGATTGTCGGCCAGGAAAGTCTGCCCCTGGCTGTTAAAATGCACGACATCCATCTTGCGGTACCGGCTTTTGGACACCCCGAATTTGAATTCGTCGATCAGCCTGATATTTTTTTCCCTGGCAAATTCGATGATCTCCCGGCCCTGATCGTTGAAATGCCCCAGGTCGATCTCGGAAATTTCCGGATGCAGGTAAATGATCATAGGGATGTTGTTGTTTTGGGCAATTTCATACAGCTGCTCGTACCCGGGATTGAAAACCAGGCCGGATTTGCGGATGCCCGCATTGTTGAGTTCTTGCGCCTTCACGGTGTCTTCCACCGCCTTCGCATCCGAGGCAACCTGCGCGCTGTCGGTGACGTCAGGTTTTACAATGGCGATTTTTTCTTCCTTTTTCTCCGGTTCGGGCGCCAGGATGAGCGTATCTAAAAAATAAAAAAACATCCAGCGGTACCGGTCCCAAAGCTCGTAAAGGGCCACCTTATACTGCTTATCGGGCCATCCAGGGTCTACGCCCACCGGGCTTTGATGTGACATGATATCGTGCGCGTCGTGACTGCTCGTGACCAGGCACATCAGTTTGGCCTTGAAGGTGCCATATTTTTTCAGGTAGCCAGCGATGTTATCGGGTCCCCATGACCCGGCAGAAATATTCAGTACGCGGACACACAGATTGAAATCCTTCAAAAAGCGCTTTTCGAGTAGGGTAGAGGCTATGCTGTCCTGATCGGTGAGGCTGCCGCCATTGACAACCGAATCACCTATCAGCAATATAACCAGGCTGTCTGTCGGCTGGACTTCCTCATTGCGCATAGAGAGGCTGTTGGTCTTTAAAACCTGACCAAATCTTTTTACATCCTGGTTGGGGGCATATATGTACTCAAAATCGGGATCGGAGATGTAGAGCGGCGAATTGCAAAAGCCATATTTTACCCTTAATACAACCTCGGCAATCCCGGCAAGAACGACAATGGCAATTAAAAAACCGTAAACAAACTTTAACATCAAGTGAATGTCTTCTGCGTCGAAAGTGAATGCAAATTTAGAATTACTTTTTCAATTACTGCTTTTTAGGTTCTCGTTCACTAAATAAATGGGCCTCGCTCCTCAAGTGTCTCCGCTTTTTGCGAATAAGGACCAGCTGGCATAAGTCTTTTCAGGAGCGGTTCAGTTTTGCATCAATCAAACGCTAAAAACAGAAACGTCATGAGATTTATTGAATCAAAAGCGGGGATGAATGGACCAGACGCTACCGCAGAGCCTGTGAAGATCTTGGTGCACGAGGTAGGGCAAGGGAAACCCGTTATATTTATTTCAGGCTGGCCTCTGAGCCACGAAATGTGGGAATATCAGTTCAACGTTTTACCCAAACAGGGTATCCGCTGTATCGGATACGATCGGCGCGGATTTGGTAAGTCCGACAAGCCCTGGAATGGATACGACTATGATACATTGGCCGCCGACCTCAAATCGGTCATAGATGCACTCGAACTGGACGACGTGGTACTGGTGGGTTTCTCGATGGGTGGGGGCGAAGTGGTTCGTTATCTGAGCAAGTATGGAAGCAGCAAGGTTTCCAAGGCGGTCCTGATCAGTACCGTTCTTCCGTATATGCTCCAAACCGAGGACAATCCCGACGGTCTGGAACAGGACTTGTTCGATGGATTTGTCAAGGAGATCGAAGATGATCGTCCGAAGTTTTTAGCCGGCTTCGCAAAAAGTTTTTATGGAAATGGATTTCTGAACAATGCCGTTAGTGAAGAGCTACTGCAATGGCACGGCATGATGGCATTACAAGCATCAGGACGCGCCACCACGCAATGCATACGCAGTTTCAGCGCCACCGATTTTCGCAACGAAATATCATTGTTGGACATACCCATTCTGATCATTCATGGTGAGGACGACAAAACAGTGCCGATCAATGCCAGCAGCGAGCGCACCTCGGCCATGTTGCCCGGCGCGGAATACATTGTCTATGAAAGCGCGCCGCACGGGCTGTTTGTTACCCATAAAGAGCGCCTGAACCAGAATCTGATCCAATTCATCAATCAGGAGGTCGTCACGATCAGCAACCCCTACACGGATATGGCAGGCTGATACATGTAGGAGAATGGGATTGTCTTTGCAGAAAGGGGGGCGTGATGCTACCCCTTTCTTTTAGAAAAGCAATTCAATCAGTTCGATGCGGTTTCCAAACGGATCGCGGAAAGAAAAGCGGTTTCTATCAGGGATTTTACTTTCATTTTTGAGGGCGATTCCATGTATTTCAAGTAATGCACGGGCCTCTTCCAGGTTGTGTACTTCAAATGCAGGATGCCGCTGTGAAACATCATGCACATCTTCGGCCCTGATATGCAACTGTATATCGCCCATCTGGAACCAGATCGCCCCGTTCGGTAATGGGTAACCCAAGTCAGTGAGTTCTTCCAGGCCCAACACACCGCCGTAGAAATCGCGGGCCTGCTGCTCGGCACCCGGAGGAATGCAGAGCATAATGTGATCCAGTCTTTTAAATCTAATTTTCATCGTCAGGAGTGATTTGGATATCAAACTTACTGCCATATTTTGGATAAACTGTTTGCCATACCCCAAATTTGGCTGGCAAAATGCGGTGGCGACTCCCTATTGAAGCGGCCCTTTACTCACCTCTTTCCCTTCTTTCCAAACGGATTCGATCTTTCTTGTGTTCCGGATGTCGTCGGCCGGATTGGCTGAAAGGATGATCAAGTCGGCCACTTTACCTTTTTCAAGGGTGCCTTTGTCGTGGTCGATTTGCAGGGCTCTGGCGGCATTTCTTGTGCTTATTGTGATGGCTTGCGCAGGTGTAAGGCCTGCTTTGACCATCAGTTCCATTTCCAGGTGCTCTGTAAAGCCTTGGGTACGGATCGGAAATGCGCCGGAATCTGTACCAAGCGCCACTTTGATGCCGGCGTCGTAAATTTTCTTCAAATTGACCATCGCCGTTTTGAATGCGGCCATGTTGCGCTGGTAATCGGGTGAACTTTTTATCTTTTCGCTGTAAGATTTGTCTGTTATCATTTCGAAAACCCCCGGTTCCAGGGAGGCTTTGAAAAATGCGTCGTCTACCCAATCTGGCCTATCGGCGTACACGAACTGGTATTCGTCTAGCGATAGGGTCGGAATGTAGGTCACGTTTTTCTCTTTCATTTTGACAAGCAGATCCTGGTCCACTTCTTTATCGCGAATGCTGTGAGCGATAATGTCGATTCCCGCTTCGGTAAGCTTGCGGGCATCTTCGGCATAGAATAGATGGGCTGCAACTCCGATGTTGCGCAGGTGGGCCTCGCGAATGATCGCCTTATATATCTCGGGTTTCATTTTCTGGGCATTCCCCCCGTGGTCGTCGACCCAAATCTTGACGACCGTTGGCTTGACAGCGGCTAGTTGTGCCATCATAGCAGGTACTTCGTCAGGGGAATTTGGCCGTAGCAGCAGGTTCATCCACGACCCTGGATTCGGGTCGGGCGTATTGAAACCGTATCCGGCCGAATAAAGCCGAGCCCCTGGCAGCAACCCCGCCTGTGTGGAATCTATAAATCCATTGAAGATCAGCGGACGGTCCGTTCCCATGGCAAGCACCGTGCTCACACCATAATCCTCGTATTTTTTAAGATGTCTCAGCAAATTCCCGCGGGTGTAATTATCGGCCGAAGACGTGGTGCCTTTGAGCGTACCCACATGTGCGTGCGCGCAGATGAGTGAGGGCATAACCGTTTTTCCACTGAGATCCACCTCCCGGGCCCCGCTGACTTTGATATCCTTCTGAATGGCCATGATTTTTCCGGAGGTGATCAGAATATCCATATTGGAACGCACAGCCGATCCTGTTCCGTCAATTACGCTGGCGTTTTTCAGGAGTATCGAACCAGTATGCTGAGCATGAGAGCCGGCGCAAAACAAAAGGCTGGACATTTGAAGTAGCAATAGTATTTTTTTCATGGGCTACGGGTTTAAAATTGGTATGCATTTTGATCCCATTAAAGGCGCTCCGGTTGGTGCGCAAAATAACATCAACACCTAAAAGAGCATATCATGGCCAAATATTCAAAAAAAGCTGGTGAAGAAGTGGAAGAAGCTTTACATGAGCAAAAGGAAGGAAAACTTAAATCGGGGTCAGGCAAGAAGGTAACCTCCAAAAAACAGGCCATTGCGATCGGCTTGTCGGAAGCGCGGAAAGAAGGGGCGAAGGTTCCGAAAAAGAAAGACTAATATCACATCAGTCAACGAAGCTCTTTTCCTCACCGGAAAAGAGCTTTTTGTAAATGACGTCATCAGATTATTAAAATGTAGAATTTGTTTTGGAATGTTATAAAATTAGCTGCCCGATATCATTCGCATGCCAACATAGTTGAATAACTGCTATATTGTAGGGGTACTACTGACGTTTCTAATTGTAAGTTTTTTAAAATGAATGATCTGAGGAAGGAGCTTCTGAAGCTGCTGAAAAAGGACGAGCGTGTTTTCGACTTTATCCAGGACTCAGCCACAGACGGATTACTGATCTGGAAGCATTCAGATCCAAACGATTTCTGGGCCGACGCGAAACTGCGGCAGGTGCTCGGGCAAAAATCCGGTTCGCTGCGTTCTGACGATAGTTTTCCTTCACTCTTTGAGAATCCCTCCTTCTCGTACTATGTCGAAAAGGTCCGTACGGGTATTCCGGAAAGCTCCGCGCCATGCACCGGTTCGGTGACGCTCACACGCGGCCATGCCATACGTGTGCAGCTAGCCGTGATATCGATCTACGCATTTTCCGAACTGTACGGATGGCTTGTCTTATCAGGTTTTCGCCGTGATGAGCTGCTGCCTGAAATGCCTGGATTGGCTACCAGCACAGAGCTTTACCACTCACTAAAAAACAGCAATGCTATATATGTTGCCAGCATCGACCTGGAGGGGAATTACAGGTATGTCAATGACTACTTCTGTGAATTTTTCGGACTCGAAAGAAGCAGGATGATCGGACAGTCGTCGCTAAGTGGTGTAGTGCCCGAAGATATTCCGAAATGTTTAGAGGTAGGCGAGCAATGCTTTGTCAATCCGGGAACGCCGAATCCTGTCATATTACGGAAAAATTCAGTCCGGGAGGGCATAAAAACAACGCAATGGGAGTTCACCGGCGTCGCTGACGAAAATGGGGTGGTGACTGAAATATTTTGCATCGGATATGACATCACGCAGCAGCTTAAAGTGCAGCAGGACTTGTCGGTGCTGGTATCCAATATGCAGGATGTACTGTTTACCATTTCTCCCGCAGGTTTTTTTACCTACGTCTCGCCAAGCTGGACCTCGATGTACGGCCATACCATAGCGGAGACGGTAGGGAAATCCTTCACCGAATTCATTCATCCCGATGATTTTCACATCTGTTTCGAAGCACTGCGTATCACCGCTGAAACCGGCGTAGCAGTGCCTGGCGGGGTAGAGCACAGGATCAGACACAGGGATGGCTCGTGGTCATGGAGCAATACCAGTGCCAATATCGACCCTCTCAGCAGGCACATCATACTTACGAGCCACGACATCACTGAGCTGAGAAATTCGCGCGAGCGTCTCAAAGAGCTGGCAGTGGTTGCTTCCAATACGACCGATTACATTGTCATCACCAATAATAAGGGATATATCACTTGGGTCAACAAGGCCTACGAGCGGCATACGGGTTATGCCCGAAAGGAAGTTAAGGGGAAAAATCCGCTGCTTTTGCTCCGCGGTCCGGAAACGGACACCGAGACGCTGGAACGGATCTGGCAACAATGCCATGAGAAAAAGGTGGTCAGGGAAGAGGTGCTTTGTTATACCAAATCGGGAGAAAGCTATTGGGTGGATCTTAAAATCACGCCGGTTTTCGATGACCATGGTAACTGCACGCAGTTTATAGCCGTTGAAAGGGACATTACCGCACGCAAGAGATCCGATCAGGAGCTTAAGCGGATCAAGGATATCCAGGAGCAGACTAACATCGTAGCCCGCGTGGGCGGCTGGGAGCTGTATGCGCGAACAGGTGAACTTTACTGGTCGCCAACGACCAAAGAAATGCATGAAGTACCTGAGGACTACGAGCCAGACAGGGACACAGCCATTGAATTTTACAAGGAAGGGCCCAGCCGAGAAGCCATTACCCGCGCTGTAACCGAGGGGCTCACCCACGGAACACCGTGGGATACCGAATTGCAGTTGGTAACGGCCAAAGGCAATGAACTATGGGTCAGGACGATAGGCAAGGCCGAGGTCGTTGATGGCGTGTGCGTCCGCATTTACGGCGCATTTCAAGACATCACCCATAGAAAGCAGGCAGAGATGGACATCAAAAATTCCGAAGCCAAATTCCGGAGCCTGTACGATTCGACCAGTGATGCGGTTATACTATTTGACCACAGCGGTTACCTGGATTGTAACCGCGCCGCCTTGAAAATGTTCGGGATAAACTCGGTGGAAGCTTTCGTGCAAATGCCGTTAGGCAACCTTTCGGGTCTAAAGGAAATGACAATGGAGGATCAAATCCATGAGGGGAGGCGCCATATACAGGCCGTGTACAAAAACGGCAGCCACAGTTTCGAATGGAAGTACAAGCGTTTCGGCGAGTCAAAGGAGTCGTTTGTTGCCGAGGTGCTGCTGAACCTGGTGAAAGTCAATGATACGCAGATCATCCAGGCGGTGATCCGCGACATTACATTGCGCAAACGTGCAGAACTTGAACTGCGTGAAGCCCGCGAGCACGCAGAGGCAGCCAGCAGGCTGAAATCCGAGTTTCTGGCCAATATGAGCCACGAAATCCGAACGCCGCTCAACGGCGTGGTAGGGTTTACCGACCTGCTGATGAAAACCAGCCTGGATGATACCCAGCAGCAATACATGTCGATGGTCTTTCAGTCGGCCAATTCGCTGATGGATATTATCAACGACATCCTGGACTTTTCCAAAATTGAGGCCGGCAAACTTGAACTGACTCCGGAGAAGACGGATTTACTGGAAATTTGCGGCCAGGTGGCTGATATGGTTACCTATCAGGCCCACCAAAAGCATCTGGAAATGCTGCTGAACATTCCTGCCGACATTCCGCAGTTTGTGTGGTGCGATTCTGTCCGGTTGCGGCAGATTCTGGTAAACCTGCTCAGTAATGCCGTCAAATTTACGAGCCGGGGGGAAATTGAGCTGAAAATAGATCTGCTGCATAAAATCAGCGGACTGGATTATACTTTCCGGTTCTCGGTTCGTGACACGGGCATCGGGATAGATCCTCAAAACCAGCGGCGGATTTTCGAGGCATTTTCACAGGAGGACTCCTCGACCACCAAGAGGTTTGGTGGAACAGGACTCGGGCTGACCATTTCCAACAGCCTGCTTGGGCTAATGGACAGCCGCCTGCAATTGCTGAGCACGCCCGAACAAGGAAGTACCTTCTTTTTTGATGTGACATTCCGCGCCGTTGAGGGCGAGGATCGTTTCGAATGGGAGAATGTGGAAAGGATCGAAAATGCGCTGGTCGTAGATGACAACCTCCAAAACGGTAAGATATTAAAGGATATGCTGGCCAATAAGCGCATCGAAGCAGACTATGTCGGGAGCGGCGTGGAAGCCTATGACCGCCTTTCTTCCGGCCGACAGTATGATGTGATTTTGATGGATTGCCAGATGCCCGCCTGGGACGGTATCGAGACTATCCGAAGGCTCCGGGAATTGGAAGGCCCCACGGGAGATCAGCCCGTGATACTGCTAAACGATTCGTTTGACGAGGAGGCGCTGAGCGGTTTGGGTAATGAACTTGACATCAAACATTTTTTGGTAAAACCAGTCAAAATTCAGCAGCTTTTTCATGCACTCTCCGATTTGGGACTCACCGCGAAAGTTTCCCAAAAGCCCCGGAAGGCTAACATGCATGAGGAATTTTCCAGAGAACATCACCGCATAGACAACGTGAAAATACTGATAGCGGAAGACCACAAGATCAACATGCTCCTTGTCAAATCGATGCTCGGGAAAATAGTGCCGGGGTGTGAGCTGATAGAGGCGGCGAACGGCAGGGAGGCAGTCGAAGCGTTCCGCCGGGATATTCCTGACATTGTTTTTATGGATATCCAGATGCCTGAAATGAATGGATATGAGGCAACGCGCGAGATCAGACGAGCGGAAGAAGGTCCGCACGTGCCGATCATCGCGCTTACAGCCGGCACCGTTATAGGCGAACGGGAAAAGTGTATGGAAGCAGGAATGGATGACTATCTCACCAAACCCGTACTTAAAGACACACTTGAAGCAGCTGTCCGTAAATGGCTACACAGGCCGGACTAACCGTTCACAACTTGTCCGCCATTCGGGTGCAGCACTTGCCCACTCATGTAGGAGGCATCCTCGCTGGCCAGAAATACGTAGCAAGGAGCCACTTCGCATGGCTGCCCCGGCCTTTTGAAAGGAGTGTCCTTCCCGAATTTTTCAACCCGCTCCGAGTCAAACGTAGACGGGATCAGCGGTGTCCAGATGGGCCCTGGTGCCACAGCATTCACCCGGATGCCTTTTTCGGCAAGACTTCCCGACAGTGATCGCGTGTATGCGACAATTGCGCCTTTGGTGGAAGAATAGTCGAGCAGCGACGGGCTGCCATGGTAGGCGGTTATCGAGGTGGTGTTGATTACGGTATCTCCCTGACCAAGATGCGGTATTGCCGCCTGCGTAAAATAGAAAAAAGAGAAGATGTTCGTGGCAAATGTGTCATGAAGCTGCTCCGCCGAAATCTGGTCCACACTGTCTTTCGGGTGCTGCTCGGCTGCGTTATTGACCAGGATATTCAGTTTCCCGAATTCCGCCACCGTGCGGCTCACGGCTTCCTGGCAAAACACATCGCTGCGGATGTCGCCCTGGATCAGCAGGCAATTTCTGCCCTCTGCCTCCACCATCGTTTTGGTATCGGCTGCGTCCTGGCCTTCATCCAGATAAACGATTGCCACATCTGCGCCCTCCCTGGCGAAATGAACCGCAACCGAGCGGCCTATACCACTATCGCCACCGGTGATAAGCGCAGTTCTACCTTGCAATTTTCCGCTGCCGCGATAGTTATCCCGGATCACGACAGGGGCCGGATCCATTATTCCTTCTATGCCGGGCTGTGTGCTTTGGGTTTGCCCGTGGGTTTCGATTTGGAAGCTCATAGTTATTGAACGTTTTGTGAATTTGGCCCATGCCCAAAAACCATATGCCAACCGTGAACCGGGCACTACACGATGCCGAAGTGGCCGGCATTTTTGCAAATGAGTAAACATTTTCACACCGGACTGTATGCATTTGAGCCCCAATGACAGCATTTGATGTCTCAGATCCCAATAGGCATGGTTATTAATACATGCTCGCGATGCTGCCGTAAACGCGGCATATAAACGTAGAGCGTTATGGACCCCAAAAAAGTTGTGATTGTAGGCGGAGGTTTCGGCGGAATTAACCTTGCCCAGAAGCTATCAAAAGATAAAGCGTTTGAAATTGTTCTCGTGGATAAGAACAACTACAACTTCTTTCCACCATTACTTTACCAGGTGGCCACCGGTTTTCTGGAAGCTTCAAATATCAGCTACCCGTTCCGTAAGTTTTTTCAGGAAAAAGCCAATCTCCGATTCAGTCTGGGAGCATTTGAAAAGGTATTTCCGGATGAAAATAGAATAGCGACCGAAAGCGGTGATATCCGCTACGACTATCTGGTGTTCGCCACCGGTACCGAAACCAACTATTTTGGCATGGAGAATGTGCGCAAAAACGCGGTGCCGATGAAAACCGTGCAGGATGCACTGGCATTGCGCAACCACATTCTGAGGTTGAAGGAACGTGCCACCAGGGAGCGTGATGCCACATTGAGGAAGAAGCTGTTGTCCATTGTGGTCGCCGGCGCCGGTCCAACAGGTGTAGAGGTGTCGGGTATGCTGGCCGAAATGCATAAGCATATTTTCAAAAAAGATTATCCCGAATTGAATCGGGAAGAAGTGAAGATCTACCTGGTGGATGCCCTGCCGGTTGTACTTAATCCGATGAGTGAAAAATCGCAGCAGGAAACGCTTGCCGAGCTGCGTGGTCTGGGCATCGAGGTTTTACTGGACCACGCCGTGAAAGATTACAGCGCCGGAGTAGTTACTTTCGCCAATGGCGCTACGATTGAAACCGAAACGCTGATCTGGACATCGGGCGTAACAGCGACCTCATTACCCGGATTGCCCGAACAGGTGCTGGGCAAAGGCAAACGAGTACTGGTCGACGCCTATAATCGTATACAAGGTTTTGAGAACATATTTGCCGTTGGGGACATCTGTCTTATGACCTCGGATGCAAGATTTCAGAATGGGCATCCCCAGCTAGCGCAGGTAGCCATCCAGCAGGGCAGGAACCTGGCGCACAATATGTCGCTCTGGCGGGCAGGCAGCGCGCCAAAAGCCTTTGAATACAACGATAAGGGTACAATGGCCATTATCGGTATCAACAAGGCTGTGGCTGATCTGCCCGGGTTGCATTTCAAGGGCTTTATTGCTTACTTTCTATGGCTGGTCGTTCACTTATTTTCGCTGATCCGTTACCGTAACCAGGTGAAGACATTCTATAACTGGATGGTGGCATTCCTGACAAGAGATCAGTCCTTGCGCTTTATCATGGATTCCAAGCCTGAAAAGCCTGCCCATTGACCATAAATATTTTATTTAACACTGTAAATTCAGACGCATTCCTTATGGTCCAGACAATTGCAGACCCGTCGCAATACCCTTTCGAATGGATAGACGTCACAGATCCCGATGATGAGGAGCTAAAACAGATCAGAACCAAATATGCATTGCATGAGTCGTCGATCAAAGACTGGCGGCAGCCCGACCATTTACCCAAATACGAGGATGTCGGCACCTATGTATTCATTATTTTCAGGATCCACAGTGAAAAGGTGGGTACAGAAGCCGACACAGTCGCCGAACTGACGGATAAGCTGGCTATCTTCCGGACCGACCACACGGTGATCACCATGCATAAGAAGCCGTGGGGTGCGCCCGAAATCATCCGCGAGCAGCAGGTCGACCAGCATTCTTGCGAGGATACCCTACATCTGGTAAATGAGATCATCAAAAGCTGCATTGCTACCTATGAAGCCCCATCCTTGAAGCTCACGAAGGATATCGAATACTACGAAGAGAATATGTTTTTGAAAAACCGCAAGGCGTCGTTGTTGAAAGGCCTTTATTACCTCAGAAGAAGGGTAGAGGTCACGCGCCGGATACTGATGCTCTCGCACGAAATCGTCGATAAAATGGATGTGCCCGGGCATTCGAATACTTACACGCGCGACACGCGGGACCTGTATGTGAAATTGCATAATATTTACGACACCCTTTTTGAAAACATGAACCACCTTGTGATGGTGTATTTCTCGATTTCCTCCCAGCGGACCAATGAGATCGTTCGCGTTCTCACGGTGTTTTCGGTATTTTTCATGCCGCTGACCTTCATCGTAGGTATATATGGAATGAACTTCGAATTCATGCCCGAACTGCACCTGAAATGGGGTTATCCGGGCGTAATGATCCTGATGGGAGCAATCACTTTCGGCATTTATGTTTGGTTTAAACGACGCGGATGGCTTTGAGCGGTGGCATAACATGCTTTTAACCGCTATTTTTGCTCCCTATCGTCCCGAATTTATGATCCTATCGCGCGCATTTTTACTTGTTTCATCACTCTGCATTAATGTGTTAGTCCGATCGGCTGCTTTGGCCGCTGTTCCGAAGGCGCCGGCGACCCTGGTTGCAGTAGCGGCGTCAGCAAGCCAGATCAATCTGAATTGGGTAGACCTGGCTACCGACGAGACGGGATTTGAAGTAGAGCAGTCGACGGACGGGACCAAATTTGTCAAAATCGCCGACCTGCCGGCCAATGCCATCACTTATCAGGACAAATCCCTTAAACCCGCTAGCAGGTACTGGTACCGCGTGCTCGCCAAGAATTCGGCGGGGAAATCGGTGTATTCCAACATTGCGGATGCCACCACACGACAGATTGCACCTGCTGCACCCTCACAACTGACCGCTACCGCCGTTTCGACTTCGGAGATCGACCTGAAATGGGTCGACAATGCGCATAACGAAACGGGATACCAGGTCGAGCGCTCGCTGAACGGGACAAGCTTTACCAAAATCGCAGACCTTGCGGCTGACATGACGGCGTACCAAAGTACCGGGCTGGCTTCCGCGACAGAATATTACTACCGCGTACGAGCGGTGAATGTGGTTGGGGCTTCCGCATACAGCAATACAAGCGCGGCCACAACGCAGAATGTTCCCGTTCCTGATGCGCCGGTGAAGCTGACGGCTATTCCTACCGCGCCCAGCCTGATCCAGTTGCGCTGGGCGAAGCCTACCGGCAATGCTATTGAAATCATCATTGAACGGGCAAAAGGGGACGGTGATTTTAACCAGATCGCCAAGGTGCCGGCGACAGTGTTGCAGTATGAAGACAGGGGCGACTTCGAAGCAGCCGACTATTTTTATAGAATAAAGGCGGTCAATGCAGGAGGTCAATCCCGTTATAGTTTGCTGGCGATAGTGCGTGCAGCCTCCATCATTACAGGGATGGAATCGGGCGTTGACCAGCATACGATCTTCACGGCAGGCCGGATGCTGGTCGTCGACCTCAACCGTGGTGTAGAAGCAAAATTGTCGGTGTATGATTTGGGTGGTCGCCTGCACAAATGCGAGAAGGTAAACCGTCAGGGCAGGGTAGATCTTGATATGCTTCCGGCTGGAATGTACGTGGTTGTAACTGATACGGGGAAGGAAGTAATATCTAAGCGGATACTGCTTTATTGATATATCCTGAACCTAAATTTACTGACCTCTATGAAATGTTTTTGCGAGATGCCATTTTGGCGCTTCCCCATAGCTCTGGCCCTGTGCCTGCTTATCTGTTTTGCCAGCTCGGCACAAAAAAAGAAAAAATTCATTGTAAATGCCTATGTGGGCGGCTTCCGCGGACTTGCGAATGTGGAGGAGATCGATGCCGAAAAACTAACGCACATCAACTACGCTTTTGTGAACGTGCAGGACAGCATGGCCGTGCTCACCAACCTGGCGACAGATTCGACCAATTTCCGGAAACTGAATGCGCTTAAAGGGAAGAATCCGGACCTTAAAATCGTCATCTCGATCGGTGGATGGGCTTGGAGCGAGAACTTCTCGGACGCGGTACTGACAGAATCCTCGCGTTTGAAATTTGCAAAATCCAGCGTCGACATTGTACGTCAATATGATCTGGATGGTGTCGACATCGATTGGGAATATCCGGGAATGCGCGGTGAGGAGGGGAATGTTTTTCGTCCCGAAGACAAACAGAATTTCACGCTGATGTTTAAAGCGATTCGCGATGAGTTGAATCTGCTCGAAAAGGAAAAGGGCAAAAAGTATCTGCTTACCACGGCGGTGGGCGGCTCAAAATCATTCATTGAGCACACCGAAATGGCACTTGCTCAGGCATATCTGGACTATGTGTTGATTATGACATACGACTACGGCGGCCGCAATGGCACGGTAGGGCACCACACCAACCTGTATGATTACGATGCGTCAGGGGAAGGCTCCTCAGCCGACCGCTCGGTGAAAAATTTTATCGCGGCGGGAGTGCCGGCAAGCAAAATCGGGCTGGGAGCTGCCTTCTACGGCAAGGGATGGGAGGCAGAAACGACCGATAACCACGGCCTGGGAGCCAAACGCGTCAAGCCGGTTCAAGGCGGTGGCTACACCAAGCTGAAAGACACGGTTATCGACCAGAATGGAAATAAAAAGTACTATGACAAAAAGGCCCAAGCGCCGTACCTTTTCAATGACTCGACCAAAGTACTGATCACCTACGAAGATGAGAAGTCGGTTAAAGCAAAGTGTAAGTACATTAAAAAGCACAAACTAGCCGGGATATTCTTCTGGGAGTATTTCAATGACCCCAAGGAATACCTGATTAACGAAATCCACAATAATCTCGACTAGCGCCCCAGCAGCCGCAACAGATCCTCCCTGGTCAGTGATTTGAGAATATCCGCATCGGTTTTCACCAGATCATTGGCCAGGTCCTTTTTGGTTTGCTGCAATTCCATGATTTTTTCCTCGATCGTATCCGGGCAAATGAGCCGCACCGCAATCACATGCTTGTCCTGCCCGATTCGGTGGGAGCGGTCAATGGCCTGGTTCTCCACGGCTGGGTTCCACCATGGATCGATCAGATATACGTAGTCGGCCTCTGTTAGATTAAGGCCTGTACCACCGGCTTTGAGCGAGATCAGGAACACGCGAACTTTCGGATTGGATTGGAAATTCTCAACTTTTGCCGCTCTGTCACGCGACTGGCCGGTGAGGTATTCATAACCAATGCCCCTGCTTTCGAGTTCTGGCCGGATCAGGTCCAGCATGGACACAAACTGGGAGAATACCAGTATCTTGTGCTGGGGAGCCTTGCTTTCGATCTGCTCGACCAGCGTGTCGATTTTCGAGGAGGCATTGCCGTAAAATTTGTCGTCGCGCAGCAGCGCAGGTGAGTCGCAGATCTGGCGTAGCTTAGTCAGCCCTTGCAGCACGTGCAGTTGAGTGCGCTTAATGTCGACTTCGCTTTTGGTGTTCAGGTAAATGTAAAATTCCAGTTCGTAGGCATTATATACCCGTCGCTGTTCTTCTCCCATTTCGCAGTATATCACCATTTCTGTCTTTTCCGGAAGCTCCGAAGCTACCTGTTGCTTGGTGCGTCTCAGGATAAACGGGTTTACCCTCTTTTGCAGCTCAATGGCCCGTTCGGCGTCCTTGAAACGGTCGATCGGAACCGAAAAATGGTTGCGGAACTGCGTTTTGCTGCCCAGCAGACCCGGGCAAGCAAACGAAAGCTGTCCGTACAGATCAAAAGTACTGTTTTCCAGCGGCGTGCCCGTGATCACGATCCGGTTGCGGGCATCCAGCAGCCTGACGGCCTTGTAACGTTGTGATTCAGGATTTTTGATCGCTTGCGACTCGTCGAGGATAATGTAATTGAAACGGTATTTTTTGAGAAAATTCACGTCGGTAAGCAGCGTGCCGTAGGAGGTGAGTATAATTTCATAGTTGTCGAAATCGTCCGTGTTCTTCGCCCGGTCGGCGCCATAAATGGTGAGCAACCGGATATCGGGTGCAAATTTCGCTACCTCTGCCTGCCAGTTAAACACCAGGGAGGTAGGCACAATGATCAGGTTGGTGTTGCGTACCTGCTTTTTTCGTTGTGATAAAATAAATGCGATGATCTGTAAGGTTTTACCCAAACCCATGTCATCGGCCAGGCAGCCGCCGAAATTGAAGTCGTCTAGGAAGTTGAGCCAGTTCAGGCCTTGCTTTTGATAACCCCGCAGGCTAGCTTTAAGCTTCCTGGGCACTGGTACCGGCTTGATCGAGTCAAAATCTGCGAACCCGGACTCATAAAACGCGATTTGTTCCAGGGCCTCGCGATCGAGCATTGCCGCGTCATACATTTCATGAACTGCGGCAAAACTGATTTTCGGCGTGCGTATTTCCTCGCCGGCAATCTCACCTACCTCGAAAAACCTGGCAAACTTTTCAAGCCATTGCTCCGGCAGGATGCCCAACGTGCCATCGCCCAACTCCACATACTTGTTGCGGTTTTTGGCCGCCTTGTGCAGGTTTTTCAGCGTAACTTTTTGTGATCCGAACTGCACCGTAGCTGTTGTATTGAACCAATTGATCCCGCTGCGGACATGTACCGAAACCTTGGCTTTGTTAGCATTCAAACGGTTTTTAGTGATTTGATTGAAACCAAGAATGGTAATGCCCTGGTTTTTCCATTCTTCAAATGCGTCGGGAAACCAGTTCTCGTCCAGAAAACGGCTCCGGTGAAGGTAAAAAAACTGCTTGTCTTCGATACCGGGGAGTTGATATTCGAAATCGGGATGCTGGCGCATCATCGCTGCCATGTATCGCAGCTCTTCTTCTTCGTCGCGCTTGACAATAAATGGGTTACCGTGGCCGTCCACGGAATAAATCTCATTCTTGGTATACAATGGCACCTCCACAGCACCATACTTGACTACCGGGGTGATCAGCACGTAATTGCCCAGATCTTCCAGGTAAATAATCTTCTCCACGCGCCCGTCAAAGCCCTGCTCCCTGCGCTGCGCGGGCGTAGCGGGCTTCACATACGTGTAGGAGATGCGTATCCGCGGGGGAAGTTTGGCAAGCAGGTTCTGGCGAAAGTCTTCGAATTTGGTTTCATGAATGTAAATGCGTTGATTATGCTGTCTGAAAAAATGCAGAACTTTTAAGATGTCCTCACTTTCAATCAGGTGCAACGCATGTCTATGCATGACAAAGTAATCGTATCGAATTTCTGCATTCTCGAGGTCGAGGTGTACGCTGTCGATAATCAGCTGTCCGGAAATGCGGAAGAATGGGTCCTTCTTGTCGATGGTCAAATGCACATCCACATCCGACTGCACAACCCTGACGGGTATGATCGAGTTGGCATTGATGTTATCGGAAACCAGCGGGTTATGGTAATAAAAGTCCAGCTTATGCGGATTATTGAGCACGGCGCGCAGTCCCGCCAGGTCTGTTTCCGGGTTTTTCTTCCTGAAATTATTGCTGAACGAGGCAATGGCCGTGTAAAAGCGGGACAAATCGTGATCCTGCGTTTTCCAGAGCTGGTCCAGTGCGTTTAAGGCTACGAACGGGTTTTTCAACTTGCCGTCACGGCTTACCGGGGCCTCGTACATTTCGAGAAAGAAATGGTCGTAGTACTTGTTGAGGCCGATGACAACGATGGAGCGTGTATTGGCATCCACCGGTTTGGATTCGGGTAAGTGCCTTGCCGGATCCGAAAAAAGCTGGTCCTGCATGGCCAACACCGCTGCCTGATTAATCGGGATAAGCTCCTTGATGAGCGGTTGCACCCGCAGTTCGCGGTTGGCATATTCAATTGTAAAGTATTGGCTCAGATCAAGCTCGGCTTCCATTCCGTAGTCGGCTGCTAACGTGCGGAGGCGTTCGTTACGGATATTTCTGTCGAAAAAGGCGCGAAAATCCCTCCGGTTCATGATGTTATAAAGCACCTGTGCCTGGTGTTCGCATAGCTTGCGTTTGGGACGGGTACATTCGCAGTAGAGATTTATCATGCGGTCATTCTGCTTCACTACCACTTTGAAAGCTTCGCCACCCCACTGAATGCGAAAAGCGGCGTAATCCACTACCATATCGTCTGGTTGGATCTCGAAATACCCCCTGCGCTCGGTTGCGGGCATGTCGGCGCTGTGATTGAGAATGTGGGTCGTAGAGAGCTCGGCCAGGTTAAAATCCAGGAAAATGTAGTTATGCTGACTCGGTGCAGCCCCTTCCGCTGGTTCATTCTTTTTCATAAGGCAAATTAACAACGGCCGGTCGTTTGGCACCATTATTTTGCAAAATTTGCGTTAATGAAAAATCTGACCTGCTTCCGCTTTACCAAGCTCTCTGCTTTTCTGATCCTTCTGGTTTCCCTCAGTGCAGGGGCGCAAAACACAAAACCAGACTCGACTGGCCTGAAAATGCTCCCGGCCGACTCAACTGTCACCGCCAGGGCGGATACCTCCATCACACCTCCGAGAGTGTTGATTGATACTATTCGGTACCGGTTCGTAGGCGATGGTAACTTTACCCGTGGAAATGTCAATCGCAGCCTTATGGTGCTTCGTGCAGAGCTGACTTTGAGCGGGCCGGTGATCAATATTGCCACCAATCCCCGGTTTACCTATGGAAAGCAAAATGGCGTACTGGCCGAGCGGGATACCTATGTGGACCTTTTTGTGGATGTGTTTAAGAAACGCAAAACCTATGTTTTCGGCCTTGCCGCGCTGGAAACAAGCAATCTTCGTCGCATTGACTTGCGGCAGATGGCTGGTGCAGGGATAGGTTATCGGGTGATTAAGACTACTGCGCACGACCTGAGTCTGACCGACGCCTTGCTTTACGAATCGACCAACTTTTTTGAAAAGGCTACTGTTACCACCATCCGTAACTCATTCAGGGTCAAAGGGAAACACTCCTTCGTGTCGGATAAATTCAGGTTCAACCACCTTACTTTTATCCAGCCGGCGCTGAACGACCTTTCCAACGTACGCTGGAACACCATTCTTTCGGTCGAACTTCCGCTGAATAAATGGGTGACCCTGCGCACCAGCTTTGAAAATTCCTATGAAAGCGTGGTGGAAGTGACCCGCAAACGCAACGACTCGCGTATTACTTTTGGGATTTCTGTGGGAAATAAATAGACAATTTCTGGTTGTTTGCTGTCAGGGAAAAAGACTGGTAATGCTGTCCATATCACCAGCACATTATATATGCCAAAAATGTGCTTTATAGAGTATTCACTACATTCCAATCGAGCAATGAGAGACCAACGGGACAATCGCCGAGACTTCCTGCGCAATTCGCTTTATTCCGCGGCCGGACTGGCCATGCTTCCCCAACTGACCCCCAATGCCTATGGTTCGATCAAGACCGTTGTGGCTGAACAGTCATTTGTCCCCCTTATGCCACCCAGAATTAAGTTTGCGGTGATCGGCATGAATCACAGCCACATTTACGGCCAGGTGGAAGCGGTAACGCGCGGCGGCGGTGAGCTGGTGTCGTTTTTTGCAAAAGAAGCGGATCTTTCGGCCGCATTCGCCAAACGCTATCCAAATGCGAAACAAGCCAAGTCGGAAGCCGAAATACTGGAAGATAAATCGATCCAGCTGGTGCTGAGCTCAGGAATCCCCGATGAGCGCGGTCCCCTCGGCGTTCGGGTGATGAAGGCAGGGAAAGACTACATGGTCGATAAACCAGGCCTTACCACGCTCGAACAGCTTGCCGAAGTGCGTAAAGTCCAGAAAGAAACCAAGCGCATTTATTCAATCATGTACAGTGAGCGCCTGGAAAACCGCGCTACCGTGAAGGCCGGCGAGCTGGTTAAGGAAGGTATCATCGGAAAAGTGGTTCAGACAATCGGTCTTGGTCCCCACCGTATGAACGCGAATACGCGCCCTGAGTGGTTTTTCGATAAAAAGCGCTTTGGCGGCATCATATGCGATATTGCATCCCACCAGTTTGACCAGTACCTGTTCTTTACCAATTCCACCAAGGCACAGGTTGTTGCCTCCCAGGTGGGGAATGTCGGCCATCCCCAGTATCCCAAGTTCGAGGATTTCGGCGATGCCATGCTTCGCGGTAATGGGGGCGCGGGCTACATTCGCGTCGACTGGTTTACACCAGATGGTTTGAAAACCTGGGGTGACGGCCGTCTTACCGTGCTCGGTACCGAAGGGTTTATTGAAATCCGCAAAAATATCGATATCGGTGGTCGGGAAGGGGGCAATCACCTCTTCGTGGTAAACAACAAAGAAACTACCTATGTCGATTGCAGCAAGGTGGAGTTGTCTTACGGCCGCCAGCTTGTGGACGACGTGCTCAACCGCACCGAAACAGCCATGTCCCAGGAGCATTGTTTTCTCGCGACGGAACTTTGCCTGAGAGCGCAGAAGAATGCGCAGAATGTCTCACATATAAGCTGATGCAACTTTCCGGTTCCTGACTATTTCAAGAGCGCGTCAAAAGTATGAATCGCTATTCTTCATAAATCATCTTGCGTGTCATGCCGCCGTCGATGATCAGGTTTGAGCCGGTGATAAAATCGTTTTCCGGGTCTGTCAGATAAAGACAGGCCCGGGCGATGTCGTCTGGTCTACCGACCCGGCCTGCAGGGTGCTGGGCATGGTCTGAGGTCTTTAACTGGCTGTAATCGCCTGTCTCAATCCACCCGGGGCTGATCGCATTCACGGTGATATGGTCAGGACCGAGCGAGATCGCTAATGCATGGGTCAATGCCAGAATGCCGCCTTTGGAGGCAGCATAAGCTTCTGTGTTCGGTTCCGACATGAGCGCGCGCGTGGAGGCGATGTTCACAATCGCTCCCTTTCCCTGCTCGCGCATTGCACGTGCAGCCTCACGCGCGCACAAAAATGTGCCCCGTAAATTGGTGTTCAGCACATAATCCCAATCATCGACTGCGAGCTCATAGGGCGATACCGTTCGACCCAATCCTGCATTGTTGATCAGAACATCAATTCTTCCGAGTGATTCCTTTACCCGTTCTACACCGGTAACGATTTCCCCCGGATTGGTAAGATCGACGACCAGTGAGCTCGACTGCAACCCTTCCTTTGCCAAAGCCTGTTGAACCGCCCTAAGGCCTTGCTGATCACGGTCCCATAATGCGACTGAGGCGCCCCGGCGCGCGTAGTAGGTAGCGACCACGGCTCCGATGCCGTTCGCAGCGCCAGTTACGATCACGACCTTGTTTGTGTAATCGTTCATGGTCAGGACAGTGCTTTGAAATCTTGGTCGGACAATTGGACGTTTCCGCCCTGCAGGTTCTCTTCAAGGTGTTTGAGTGAACTGGTGCCTGGGATCAGCAGAATATTCGGTGCGCGTTTCAGCAGCCAGGCCAAAGCAATCTGCGCTGTGGTGGCATCGTGTTTTGCGGCAATGCCGGAGATTTTGTGCTTCAACTTTTCCGGACCAGAGGCAAGCGGGTACCAGGGAATGAACGCCATACCCCGCTCAACTGTATAATCCAGAACATCTTCCCACTGCCGGTTTCCCAGGTTGTAAAGGTTTTGTACTGAAACGATGGGTACAGTCTTTTCGGCCCGTTTGATCTGTTCAACATCGACTTCTGACAATCCGACATAGCGGATTTTGCCTGCATTCACCGCGTCGAGAACCGGTCCCAGCGTCTCCTCTACGGGAAACCGGGAATCGATGCGGTGTAGCTGCCACAGATCGATCACATCTTTTCTCAATCGTTTGAGGCTCCCGTCGATGGCTTGCCTGATGTGGTCCGGATGGCCATTGACCCGCCATTGATTAGGCCCGGTTCGGTCAAAGCCGCCTTTGGTCGCAATCAACAGATCTTCGGGATAGGGAGAAAGCGCGTCTGCAATCAGCGTTTCGTTGGTATGCGGACCATACGAATCGGCAGTGTCGATGAAATTGACGCCGGATTCTACTGCGGCACGAAGGATATTCTTTGCATTGTCGCGGTCGGGAGCGTCTCCCCACACCCCGTGGCCAGTGAGTTGCATGCCACCATACCCTAGCCGGTTCACACTTATCTCTCCGCCGATCCCGAATGTGCCGGCAAGTTGTTGATCATTATTCATAGTGATATCTGGTTAAGCTTACATCGTTGTGAACTTTGAAAAGCAGGTTTTCATTCCAGCAATAGGTGTGCCCCGCATACTCATTTTTGACAAAGCAAATCTCAGGCCATAAGAATTGCTTGGCTGGTATCGGCGAAACATTGGCACGATTTTGTTCTTTTTGGACGAAAATCAAACTTCATCAGCAAATGGAAACGACCGTATTTGAAACCCGAGCCAAGGAATTGGTGGACGATATTAAGGAGATCGTCAGAGTGAAAGGAATCAATCTGACAGATGCATTGGAAGACGCCGGGATCTCGCGCGGGGCGTCCGACAGAATTCTAAACAAGGGTGCGATGCCTAATCTGTCCGAGTTCCTGGCGCTGTGCCAGATTTCGGGCATAACTTTTCATCTACCCTATGTGGAGACGACCAACAGCCCGATGTAGTGCTATCCGACTTCAAAATTGAAGTCGCCGTTCATGACTAGCCTGGAATCGATCGGTTCAGGGCTTCCGGGAATCCGGAGGCCCTTTATCTTGGCGGTCTTACCCTTGCTGAGCAGGTCGAAGACATGTTTGTCAGTGAGTTTTTTACCCAGGAACTCAAAGGGTATTTTGAAGCCGCAGACCTGGAAATTGCTGCATCCGTAAGCTGTTTTGCCCTTTTTTAGAAGATGCTCCTTGCACTTGGGGCAATGCAGAGTTTCAATGGAAACCTCTTCCTTCGGCTCTCGCGGCTTACGCTCTTTCCTGGGTTTTTCGTCTTGTTGTACCGCCGGCGCTTCCTCGATGATCGTGATTGACCGCGCACGCTCGTTTTTAACCTCGTGCGTGAGATTGACCACCATCTCAATCAGCTCCTGTTTGAACGTGTCCATCGCATACTCGCCCTTTTCGATCAGGCGGAGTTTGCGTTCCCAGTGACCGGTAAGCTCCGCACTTTTGAGCAGCTCGTTGTGAATCGTGTCAATCAGATCGATGCCGGTCTGGGTTGCAAATACATTTTTCTTCTTTTTCTCGATGTATTTGCGCTTGAAGAGCGTCTCGATGATGTTAGCACGTGTCGAGGGCCGTCCGATGCCATTGTCCTTCATCAATTCACGCATTTCTTCATCTTCGACCTGCTTGCCGGCCGTTTCCATCGCGCGCAGCAAAGTAGCTTCTGTATAAGCTTTGGGAGGAGTGGTCTTCCCCTGGTGTACCCGAGGTTGGTGCGGACCGCGTTCGCCTACTTCAAACATAGGCATTACCTTTTCCTGTTCGGCCTCCTTTTTGTCCATACTATCGTTCACATAAAGTTCGCGCCAGCCCAGTTCGAGTATTTGCTTGCCCGTAGCTTTAAATTCCACCTGGCCCACCATGCCCAGAACGGTGGTGTTGGACACCTTACATTCGGGGTAAAAAACGGCGATAAAACGTCTTGCGATCAAATCGTAGATGCGCTTTTCGTCCTGACTGATGTGCACCGGAAGCACGCCTGTGGGAATAATGGCATGGTGGTCGGTTACTTTCTTGTCGTCGAAGACGTTCTTCGATTTGGATATCGGAAGATTAGCCAGAAGCGGTGCGGTAAACTGGCTGTAATAAGTCAGCTCTCTGAGAATGCCTTCTATTTTCGGGTGTAAATCCTCCGAAAGATAGGTAGTGTCAACACGCGGATATGTTACAAACTTTTTCTCGTAGAGGTTTTGAATGTGTTTCAGAGTGTCCTCAGCCGAAAAGCTGTATTTTTTGTTCGCTTCCACTTGAAGCGAAGTGAGGTCGAATAACCGCGGATTGCCTTCTTTTCCTTCCTTTTTCTCGAAGGCTGTTATTTCAAAGTCGTGCTGTTTCAGGTAGGCCAGGCCTTTATTGGCTTTTTCGACATTTTTGATGCGGTCGATGGTCGCTGTGAATTCCGTTTCGCGGTAAATGGTCTTCAATTCCCAATATTCCTCAGAAACAAAGGCGTCGATTTCCTTCTGCCGCTGGACGATCAATGCCAGGGTGGGGGTCTGGACACGACCGATTGAGAGCACGGTTTTTCCTCCTCCAAATTTCTTGGTAAAAAGCCTCGTTGCATTCATTCCCAGTAGCCAGTCGCCGATGGCGCGCGCGCTGCCTGCTGCATACAGGTTGTCGTATTGGCTTCCGTCGCGAAGCTTGTCGAACCCTTCCCGAATCGCTTGTTCGGTCAGGGAAGATATCCATAACCGCTTCACCGGCACGGCGCACTTTGCCTTCAAAAGAACCCAGCGCTGAATCAGCTCGCCTTCCTGACCTGCATCACCACAGTTGATTACCTCCTCACAGTTGCGAACCAGCGCTTCGATAACCCCAAACTGCCGTATGGCGCCCTCATTGTCGATAAGCTTAATGCCGAAGTTCGATGGGATCATAGGCAGATCTTCCAGCCGCCACGATTTCCAGCGCTCGGTGTAGTCGTGCGGTTCTTTCAATGTACAGAAATGCCCGAAGGTCCAGGTTACCTGGTAGCCATTACCCTCGTAGTAGCCGTCGCGGCGCTGGCCGGCGCCGATTACTGCGGCAATATCTTTGGCTACGCTGGGTTTCTCCGCGATACAAACTTTCATAGGTTTCTTGCCAGCGGTCATTTTTCGATGACCGGTGTGTCTGTTATCCTCGTTTTTGAGGGGTGCAAAGATGGTCAATTTTGCCCAGACTCCCGCCCCGACCACCCTGGATTTTGCCTGCCTGCGGTGCCGGAATTCGTCCGGCCACCCTTCATTTTGACCGAATAATCAAAGCGATGAAAATTTTTTGAAAAATTTTTTGAAAAAATTTCGCGCTTTTTCATTTCTGACGTGCAAATCTTCGGTGATTTTAGGTATTAGTAGAATCCATTCCAAAGAAAATTTGGATCTGTCTCGGTGACGTAGAATAAAATGAAACCGTTTCCTCCCGCTTAACAATAAGGTAACACAAGCGATCTCAGGTGCAAAATCTTGTCAGGCGGTAAAAATGAAAAAGTGGAACATTTAAGATTTGAAATCTTTGAATAGTTATATTATTTGGATGGCAATAACGGGCCTGGGAGCTCTTTTTGCGTGTTGTATTATTTTGTTGTCCAATTCTCTGAACGTTTGTTTTCAGAATATTGTATTATATTTGTACTCGAAATATGATTGAGAACACAAGTAAAACATAAAACACTATTACCAATGAAAAATGCAAAAACATTGCTAGCCGTTGCTTTGGTAGCATTAACTAGCGCAGCTTACGCCAACAACAATTCTACATATACAGTTGAAGAGAAAGCCAAAGTGGCTGTTGTTAACAACACATTGCCCGCTACCGCACCAGTTCTGGATAGCCCGGCACCACAAAAAGTGAAAAATACGCCTGACACCAATACCCGTAGCGCCGCCCAGAAAGCCGCTATCGTAGGCCTCCAATTGAAAAGTGTAACTACGAAGTAAGTGATTGAACCTCATGGGTTCGGTTAAGATTGATTGATGGTTTTAAAAAGGGAGAAATTTTTCTCCCTTTTTTTTGGCAGTCACTTCGGATTTGGCCAGGAACGCGCGGATCTTATCTGAAAAAGCTTCCGACCGAGATCATTAACAGCAGCGATTCTTCCTTGGAAGTTCCCGCGCTGATATTGAATGCAAACTGCTCACGGAATGGGGTAATGTAGAATCCTCCGCCGTAGCCCTGGTGCCAGTAATCGGCGCTGCCGGGATCGTTTTTGGCCCACACTCTACCTACATCATAAAAAGCCCTTACACCCATTTTAAGCGGAACGAACGTATTCTTTGTTTCGGTAAGCTGCCACCGGAGTTCGGTGTTCAGAAAGCCTTTGGATTCGCCCGTGAAACGGTTGCGCTTGAACCCGCGCAGGTCGTTGAGTTGTCCCAGCGAAAACAACTTGTAAAAAGGAAGCTGTCCTTTCGCAATACCCCCGCCCATACGCAGCCCCAGCGTGAGGGGGTTTGTCGTGCGTGTGGAGAGATATTGCTCTACTTCAAGTTCAGAAATGGAGGCCAGGTCGTTGCGGGACTGCGAAACATGACCTGCCTGTTGCATTAGCTGTACGCGGAATCCGCGTTCGGGCAAGGCAATGCGGTCGCGGAAATCGAGGTTAAGAATCCCCTTGGCAAATAGCAGATGCAGCTGCTCGGTGCCGAAAATATCGGGATGGTCGGCCAGGAAGCTGTTGTTTCTCTGAATGCCTTCGGCTAGCTCATAGCTTGCCGTTAGTTCGATTTTGCTTAGTTTCCAAAACTGGCGCAGGAGCCCGGCCGATACCCCCAATGAATTGTATTGAGTGCGGTAGTAGTTCGAATTCAGATCATTGTTTTTAGGGGTGTCGTTGCCGACACCGAAAAAGAAATTATAGTTGAGCGGGCGCGAGACCGTGACTTGCGAGATGCCGTCCCATTTCCCCAATAATTGCCTGAACTGATTGCTGTAACTGAATTCGTAGTTGCCTTTTACACTCACCGACGCGCTGAGCGAGTGCTTGGAAGCAAAATCAGGCTTGCCAAATCGCTGCCGTGTGAATGTGATACCGCCATGGACGGCAAAGCCGGTAAACGGGTTGTAAGTCAGTAATGCAACGGGCAGGTAGGTATTGTATTTGAATGCGTTGCGGTCATATTCATAATAGCGCTCGTCTACCGGCATCACCTGGCGCGCTTCACTGCCCAGTTGGAGATGCGGGTTGGGGTCTTTTTCATAGATCAGCGTATGTTTGCCCCCTTTGCGCACTTCGGATTGATCAGAGACATAATCCGCCCCGCTTCCGCTGATGATCCGGATGAGAATCGATTGATCGGAGCTACCCTGGATATCGAAAACATCATCGCCGCCCAGACCATTGAGTCTGATCTCCCGCGTTTCGGTAGGATCGAAGGTGCGGTTGTAGTAGGTTTTTGAAGTGTCGGCCTGATGGTCTGATTTGGAAATGTCATAGACACGCACCTTCACCCGACCATTGCTTTCCCGCATTACCTTGAAATATTCTCCTTTGCCGGAGCCCACCACGTCCACTTCCTTAGCCAGCAGCGTGTAATATCCGACTGCGTACTTTTGAAGATCCCCAATACGTACTTTGAGTTTTCGCTCGATCTCCCGGCCATCCTTCTCATAGATTTCGGCAGGCATATTGCGGACGGCCGCTGTTATGTCGCCAGGTTGAACGGCGTCCTGAATTTCCCTGGCCGCGTTGACCCAGTCTGTCCTGGTGAGCTCGCTGCCCACGAATCTGTCCAGATGGCGGGCTTGCCACATCAGGCTGCGCAGGCCCTTGATACGCTCTCCAAAATTCTCCCCGTTTGGCATACCCCATTCACGATCGGCCAGCCAGGGAATAATGCCGTCCCACCGTGAAAATGCATGGTCGCGGTCTCGCGGGATGGGTCGGTAAACCTCGCCGTCCGCCGTTTTGTTGCCGGCCCATTTCCAGTTGTCCTCATGCTTGCTCCAATCGCCAATCCACAGATCGAACATCCGGGCGCGGGCGAATTCGTACTTTTCCACGCGGTTGTCGTGGTCGTGATAGAGTTTGTTGAATAGCTTGAAGCTCTTTTCGATGTCTTTGGCACCCGCGAACACCCTGGATTTCTCGATTTTGTCTGTCGGCCGCTCTTCAAGCATTCCGAAAAGATTACCATACTGATCTTTGAAAGCCCCGAGTTTGTTGTCTTTCGGTAATACAAATAGTTGCGGACTGGCGTGCAGAATGCCGATTCTATCCAGCAGGGGAGCTACCGCCATGGCGCCGTAAGGCTGCTGGGTAGAGGTCTGGTCTTTGAGTACTTGCGAGACAACGGTGCCTCGCAGTTCATAGGCCAGCGCTCGGAAAGGGTCTTTGTCTACTGAACGGAATACATATTCTTTTCCATTGCCCGCGACCAGTTTCAGTGATGTGGTTTGCCGTCCGCCACCTTTTCCGGCTATTACCAGCCCACCGAAAGTAGTGTCCATATCCAGGTAGGGCACCCTCACCGGCACCGTCCACGAGTCGCGGTAATGCTTCCCGAACCACTTTTCTTTGAATCGCTTACTGGCATATTCGCTGCCGGCGGCAACAACGGCTGGTTCAGGGCGGGGCGTGTCCATCTTGTCGGACGGCTTGATCGCCGGATTGCAAGGTTGAAAGAGCGCATTGATTACGCCGTTTCCGACTTTCTCGCAGGCCGAAGCAAAGAGTTGACCGTCTTCCTGATGCGACACCCTATCGCCACTTACCCGCCAGTGCCGATAGGTAACTGTCCCATTGTCTGCATAATTGATTTCAACAAAGCCCGCGGCTGAGGAAGCCAATGCGGCCTTGTTGCTCCGCGCGGTGAATGTGCCGCCGGCAATTCCGCCGCTGTTGATGAAAAAATTATTGCCTTTCTGCACTACCGACTGGTTGCGCTCATGTGCGGATGCAAGGATTATCGATCCATAGTCCCGCAGAATACCGTTCACTTTATAGCGGTATGGGCCCAGGTTGGCATTGGCAATGTCACGGCTGGTACCCACATTTTGGCGAAAGCCAACCACAGCGCTGCCAATAACCGGTGGCGAGAGGTAAGAAGCCGCCGAAAACCGTCCACCATAATTACCCAGCGACTCAACCGGAAAATGGGAGAGCAGTAGCACGTTTCTATCCGTTGTTTCGTCAAGAATGCCTTCCAGTTCCTCCACGAAGTTGTCCGTATCGGCGATGGTGCAGGCATCAGAGGAGGGGCCCGGCTTTTCATAAGGATGGTTCCACCACTGCGAATTGATTACCACTACTTCCAGCATCGGAAACGAAACCGTCCACGGACCGGGGCAACCGTGGCCAAAGAATACCTGAAAACGCGGGTGCTTCTGCTGATCCAACACTTTTTCCAATGCCATCAGCCTTTTCCAGCCATCTTTTCCGGACCCTTCCCATTCGCGATCGCCCTGGTTCAGCAGCATATGAAGCTCCGGGTGCCGGCCGAGTAATGCACTGGCCTTTGCTTTCCAGTCGGCAACCTGTTCGAGATCCATTTGGTCTGGAAATGCGTCGCCGTTAATTACCCAAAGCACGGGGCCCGGACCGGTAGCCAGGTACTTTTCTACGACAGGGAAAATATCGGCCGGGTTTTTAAAATCGGCTGTATTGCCGGTGAGCACTACTTTGAAGTTCGCAGCACAAGCACCGCATGCTGTTAAAAGCAGCAGCAGCGCGGCCCATGAGAGTCGTTTTGCGCAGATTATTAAGTCGTTAGCGGTAACGGGTAGAGGTGTATTCAAGGTTGGAAAACGTTGCATGTGAAATGATTGACAATTTAACAGGAATCCTCACGGATTGAAATGGACTGATACACGTAAATGTTGGAAAAATGTATTGCCAAGAGGTTTTTTTATACCTTACACTTTAAAACCTCTATTGCAATGCCGTTTTCCAAGCTACCCATGAAGATCCTGCTCATCGAAGATGAGCCCAACGTGATATCTCTGATCCAGCGCAGCCTTACAGCAAACGGCCATGAGATTACGATCGCCATGGATGGCCAGTCGGGATTGCAAATGGCTCTGCAACACCAGTTTGATGTAATTATTCTGGACCTGATGATCCCGATTGTCAACGGGATGGAAGTGTGCCGGCGTGCGCGTCAGGCACAGATTACAACGCCTATTTTGATGCTTACTGCGCTGGGTACGACAGAGAACATAGTGTCCGGCCTCGACGCGGGGGCGGACGACTACATGACCAAGCCATTCAAGCTGGCTGAGCTCGAAGCGCGGCTGCGGACACTGATCCGGCGGGGAAAAGAACCGGAAAAGGAAAAAAACGATAAGGTACTGGCGCTGGGAGACCTGGTGCTCGACAAGGTAACGAAGACCGTTAAACGCGGTGGACAGCCCATTGAGCTCACGGCCACTGAATTCAGGCTGCTGGAGTACCTGCTTTCCAATACCAACCGCGTTTTGAACAGAATGGAGATCCTTGAAAATGTGTGGGATATTAACTTCAATCTGGGAACAAATGTGGTGGATGTTTACATCAACTACCTGAGGAAGAAAATCGATAAAAACCATGATATCAAGCTGATACACACCGTGTTCGGAATGGGTTATGTGGTTCGTCAGTCGTATGAAGATTCAAAGTAAAATTGCCCTTATTTTCACTGCCTTGTGTGCAGGTATTATCCTGGCGCTGAGCATTTTTGTTTACTTTTTCGCGTCCGAAAGCATCGCTACCAGTTTCTTCCACCGTCTGGAAGTGCGGTCAGATATTGTCGGGCATGCGGCACTACAGGAAAATAAATCACTTACTTCCATTTATTACGACATCAAGGAGCGGCACCTTGGCAGTCTGCCTTATGAGAAGCATCGAATCCTACCCGACCCGCCGGACGACGCGACCAGAAAAAGGCTCGCATTGCCGTCGTCATTCTATGAAGCAGCGCAGAGGGACGTTCCTGCTCGTTTTTTCAATCATGATACTTCCTATGTGGTCCTCCGTATTGCGCGTGATAACAAAAAGATTATGGTCGTCTCCTCGGCGCTCGACACGTTCGGGATGCAGGAAATGAACAACCTGAAGAACCTGCTTCTGATCGGTTTTTTTATTGCGATGGTATTTGTGTTCACTTTGGGGAAGCTATTCTCGAACGAGATCTTCCGGCCCATCCGCCGTATCATCCGGAATGTAAAGGGGATTAACGCGCACAACCTGCATCAGCGGCTGGTGGTAGACCCGACGGATGACGATGTGGAAGCCCTTTCGAGGACCTTCAACGATATGCTCGACCGGCTGGAAGTGACCTTTGAAATGCAGAACAACTTCGTAAGCAATGCCTCGCACGAATTCAGGACTCCGCTGACCGTCGTCAGTGGTGAGGCTGAGCTGGGCATGTCCATGCAAGGATTGCCGGAGCCGGCCAGGGAGTCATTCCTGAACATTTACCGGGAAGTCGAAAAGCTTGAACATCTCACCAACAGCATGCTCAGCCTGGCACAGACCGGTTTTGATGGTAAAAAAGAGCAGTGGGAAGAGGTGAGGATCGACGAATTGATCCTTTCTGTCAAGGAGGCTGCTGACCGGATTATCCCTGAAAATCAGGTTGCTATTGATTTTGACAGCCTGCCGGACGACGAACGTAAGCTGACCGTGAATGGCAATCTGGCGTTGCTCAAAGCTGCCTTTTCCAACATTGTGCTCAACAGCTGCAAGTATTCCGATAACAAGCCGGTGAGCATCAAGATCAGCGCTGACAGCAAGTATGTGATCGTCGCTATCACCGATCAGGGGATCGGTATTCCCGATCGCGAGATAGGACAGATATTTGTACCGTTTTTCAGGGCTTCCAACACGACCCGTTACAAAGGGTATGGAATTGGCTTACCGCTGACACATAACATCATACGCATGCACCAGGGCAAGGCCGACGTTCAGAGTCGTGTAGGGGAGGGTACGCGGTTTATCACCTACCTTCCGTTCAAATATTTCTGAGTGTTCTTATTTCATTTTAATATTCTTATTTCGTTCTAATAAGTCTCTCACTACATTATAATTCGCTTCTTAAGCAGGGCTAATCTCTCGGCCGTAACATTGCATTGTTAATTGATTATCAACGCATTGTTAACTTAAAAACACGGCATTATATGAGAACAGTGGTGATACCTACGGACTTTACGAGTGAGGGCATACAGATCGCCGAGGCCATTGTGAGGGATATCCGGGATGAGGTCCGTGTGATTTTCACACACCTCTTTCATGTAGCCGACGACATTCAGGATCTGCTTTTTTCGACCTACCGCGAGAAGGAATATGAGCTGGTGCCGGAGGAGTTCTGGCAGGAGTGCAAAATGCTGAAAGACACTTACCCGGAATTGACCAGCATTAAGATAGACTTCTTTTACGGCAACAAGCTGGCGCTTCTGAAAAACTTCCTGGAATACTACGAAACCGATTTCATCGCCTATTCGGAGCAGTATGGCATCCCGAAATTGACCAGGAGTAGTCTGGACGCGCTGCCTGTGCTTAAGAAAACGGGCTACACGATGATTAACGCGGATATGGTGCGCGTGTCTTCGCTGGCTGACAGTTACCGGTAAGCGGCTTTGTTTTGAATATGAGATTTGTGAAAAAGGTAAACATCAGTGAACTATGCTGCTCAAAAAAAATATCCCTATCCGCTATATTTTTGGTAAAATAAAATATGAGATCCTGTTTGTAACGATCTACGGTATCGCTATCGAGGTTATTTACCAGAATTTTCATATTACCAATATTTCGATCCCAATGACGGTACACAGCGTGCTGGGGACGATCATTTCGCTGCTGCTGGCATTCCGCTCCAATCAGGCCTACGACCGCTGGTGGGAAGCGCGGATCATTTGGGGAGCTATCGTGAACGATTCCAGGACATTTGCGCGGCAGATCCTGTCTCTGATGGAAGACCCGCTGGACCCTGATCGGATCGATGGGTTTAAAAAGCGGATGATCAAGCGCCAGATCGCCTGGTGTTATGCGCTGGGCAAAGGCTTGCGCCGCGATGACCCCATGCCCATGATCAGCAAGTTTGTATCCGAGGATGAATTGGAATACCTGAAAGACTTTGACAATAAGCATGTCGGTTTGGTGCAATTGCATGCCCGCGATCTGAACAATGCATTGAAGCAAGGTTGGGTCAACCCGTACCAGCAGGTGGAACTCGATCAGACGCTGACGCGCCTGTGTGACCATATGGGTAAGTCGGAAAGGATCAAAAACACCGTCTTTCCCTCGACTTACAGCTTGTACATTCATCTGGCATTGCACTTTTTTATCCTTTTGCTGCCGTTCGGTCTAGTTCAGCTTTTCGGCTTCCTGATGGTGCCCGTACTGGTGGTGATCACCGCATGTTTCTTCCTGATCGAGAAAATGGCAATCCATTTGCAGGATCCGTTTGAAAACAAGCCTACTGACACGCCGGTGTTGTCGATTTCACGTAATATTGAGCGTGATCTGAAGCAGATGATGAAAGACAAGCAAGTGCCTCAGGCCTTCCAGCCCGAAACTTTCTATATTTTGTAACGTGCTGGTGCGAAGCTCCTGATTTGCGCCAAGCTACCCGAAGGCCTCCGGCCGGTCATACCGTAAACGCGATCGCTTTTGCAGTATTGACCAGCCGGAGGCCTTCGAACAATATGCACCAAGCCCAGCGCTTCGCCGGTGGTGCCACTGCTATTTTCGCTTCATACCATTGTGAATATCGACCAGAATGTGATGGTCATCCCTGACCCAGTTGCCACTCTGGTACTTTTTGTGCTTTCCGGTGAACAGATAATCCTCCAACATGTCATAAGCCTTGTGCGCTTCATCGACCGAGTAGAATGAGCTGATCCATGTGGCAGGAATTTTATCTTTTTTAACTACTCCTACACCTACATTGTAAAGCTTTACAATGCCTTGCGAAAACTCCATTGAAATATAATTCTGCTCCCTGAGCTGGGCGCTGTTCAGGATCGAGGCTGTATGCGCCAGATAATTGAGCAGCCTTGCGCGGATTTTCGCGTCGTTCTCGGATTGGAGGGGTTTTACACGCCACCAGTTGTTTTTGCCAAAGTATGGGTCGTCCTGGAAACGTAAGAGCTCACGACCATATTCGGTCAGGGAGACGCTCTGATCCTGTGAAAATTCGAAGTTGATGAGCCGCAATCCATTGTCGGCATACGAGAAGAACACACCTATCTCTTCGGTTTTTCTGTTCGCGGTAAGAAAAATGGTGCGGGCGGTGGTGTCAAAGTCCCATTTTCCGGCCGTGTATTCTCCCGCCGTTCCCACTCTTGTAAAGGTGCTGTCAGGAAAGAAAGAGATCAGCATATTATGCTTGTCGCCTCCTTCGTATTGTCTTACAGGCTGCCCGTCAGGCTGCACAACACCCGACCGGGTTATACTGACGCCTGAAATGCGCCATGTGCCGAGGATGTTCGCTGGTTTGGGTTTAATGCGCTCATCCCGGATCTCGCGTGAGGGACGCAAGGGACGCTTGGAACCGGTGCGATAAATGATCCCGTGCTGTTGCAGCAACGTGATGAATATAAAAAGTGCGAATAGTCTGAAGAATGTCATGGCGCGGCTGTTGATGGGGGTAGCAACACGCTAAAGTTAGCTAATTTCTTTGGTTGAAAAAGAAGTAAACAAGCAGCAACATGAAATTTTTGAGTAATTCCCGGCCATTATTTACTTATCTCCGCATACCGGGATGGTCATACTTCATCCGTAATTAATCCTAAACCAGTGACGTCTGCTCATGAATCTGCTCAGGTTGCTACCACTTCTGTTTATTTTTTTATTTTTTGAATTTGAAAACAGCTTCCATCGTCCGGAATCCGGACATACGGCCTCTGGCTTGGCCGACTCTCCCTTGCGGGCTGTTCAGGATGCAAAAGGGGAGACAATCAGTATTTTCAGGGGAAGCGAAGCCAAGCCGATTCTAACTCAAAATACAAAGGCCGACTTCCGGCCATACCTGCACCCGATCGTCGCCCCGGATGACAACGGCATACTGACCGAGTACAGTCCAGGCCATCACAAGCACCAGACAGGCATTTACTGGGGTTATACCAGGGTTAATGGGCGTGACTATTTCCATCATCCGGGGGATGGGTACTGGAAAAAGGTCTCCGCACGCATAGTAGAAGCAAAGGGCACGAAAGTTCAATGGCAGACCGTTTACGACCTGCTCGATTCTACCGGAGCGGCCGTGCTAACCGAGACGCAAAACTGGTCGATGCGTGTCAAAGACGGTAAATATTTGCTCGACCTGGAATGGAATGGTGAAGCAAAAACCGACGTGACTATCGGCAAATACGATTATGGCGGTCTATTTGTACGCATGCCGTGGAAAGAGGGCATTAAGGGAGAGGTTGTCAATGCGGCCCGTCAGAAGAATGAGAAAGCGGAAGGGCAGGCGGCCATGTGGGTGGACATCGGTATGCAGGTGGCGGGACGAAACGACCTGGCACATATTGCCATCCTGGACCACCCCTCCAACAAGGGTTATCCCCAGACCTGGCGCGTGGACGGACAGTTGGGCGCGGGGCCGGCGCGTGCCCGCAAAGGCGACTGGCATATCAAGAAAGGCGAAACCGAAACTATCAGACATGAATTGGTCATTTATACAGGTGATTTCAAGGATGTCGAGTTGAATAAAACATTCGGAGAGTTTATCGGTAACACCGGCCAGTATAATACCACTGCGCTTTGGGCATTGGCGCAAAAAGAAGGTAGGGAAGCCAAGTTCCTGAGTGCGCAGGAAGCGGTGGAAGCCATGACTGTCAAGGAAGGCTATCGTGTGAATGCCTTTGCCTCCGAACCCATGATGACCCAACCGATGGCCTTTTGCTGGGACGACCGCGGCAGAATGTGGATCGCTGAAAATAAGGACTATGAATCCAGGGGAAAGGGCTTTTCCAATGCCGGGACCAGCCGTATTCTGATCCTGGAAGACACTGACCACGATGGCGTGGCCGACAGCAAGAAGGTATTCATGGAAGGCATAGCCTTTCCGGCTGCACTGGCAGTCGGCTTTGGTGGTGTATTTGTGGGGGCGCCGCCTAACCTGCTATTTGTTCCTGATAAAAATGGTGATGACAGGGCCGATGTAGATGCTATCGAAGTGCGCCTAACCGGCTGGGGCATCCGCGACCGGCATGAAACGCTCAACAGCTTTCATTGGGGGCCCGATGGCTGGCTGTACGGCTTGCAAGGCTTTGCTACCCCTTCCAAAGTAGGCAAGCCGGTTGGGAAAGGTCAATTGTACAAGCACAACGACGCTTTCCCGGAGAATATTCAAGTAGAAGATGGCGTAGATATCAATGGCGGGGTATGGCGTTATCATCCCACAAAGCGCAAATTTGAAGTGGTGGCGCACGGGTTCAGTAATCCCTGGGGCATTGACTACGATGCCAAAGGGCAAATATTTATCACTGCCTGTGTAATCCCGCATTTGTGGCATGTTGTGCCGGGCGGCATTTACCACCGGCAGGGGGGGCAGCATTTCAATCCCTATGTGTATAATGACATCAAGACAATCGCCGACCATACGCACCGCTCAGCGCATGGTGGTGCCCGGATTTATCTTTCAGATGCATTCCCGGCATCGGAGCGAGGCAAGATATTTATGGCCAACATTCACGAGCATGGCATTCTTTCTGACCAACTGGTGGCGAAGGGTTCAGGTTTTTCCGGTAAGCACAGCGATGATTTCCTGATGGCCAATAATGCACAATGGGTGGGTTTTAGCATGGAAATAGGGCCCGAGGGCGGGATGTATATCCTTGATTGGCACGATGCCGATATCTGCGGCTCGGACGTGCTCAACTCGGAGACCGGCCGGATCTTCAGGGTTATGCCAAAAAATTCTCTTGCCGAAAACTGGAAAGGCCGGTTCGACGATTTGAATAAATTCTCCGATGCAGATCTGGCTGCATTGCAAACCAGCAAAAGCGAGTGGCATGCCCGAAGGGCGCGGGTAATCCTTCAGAGCAGAGCAGCAAATGGAAAAATTTCAGCCGATGCGGTTGAAAAACTGAACACCCTATATCAATCAAAAGACAATGCCGACAATCGTCTGCGTGCCATGTGGGCGCTGCAGGTGACTGGTAATCTGCCGAAAACGACATTGACCAAAGCTTTGGCCGACGCGGACGCTCACGTGCGCGCCTGGGCGATCCAGTTTTTGTGCGAGGATGCGCAGCCGACGGAAGGGGTAACCAGTCATTTTGCGCAAATGGCGTCGAATGACCCGTCTCCGGTCGTGCGTTTGTATCTGGCGTCGGCAATGCAACGCCTGGATATTCAGTCAAAATGGAACATTGCCAAGGGCCTGCTAGCGCATGCGGAGGACGCACAGGACCATAATTTGCCCAAGATGATCTGGTTTGGGTTGGAGCCGTTGGTGAAAGATAACGCCGGCAAGGCCCTGGAACTGGCTGCGGGAAGTAAGATCCCGATGGTAACCCAGTTCATCGCACGCCGGCTTGTTGATGCAGATCAGGTCAATGTGCTGGTTGCCGCACTGGGAAAACCCACCGCAAACCGCCGTGATATTCTCACCGGCATGCGCGACGGGTTGGAAGGCCGAACCGATATCAAAACACCTGAAAACTGGAATTTCGTTTATGCCAAACTCAGACAGGGCGACAAGCCCACTGCCCAACTGGCCGCTGACCTTAGTCGTCATTTCGGCGACACCGAGTCAGCGAAAACGGCATTGGCGACATTGAAAAGCAAATCCGTCGCATTGGAAGAACGCAAAAAGGCGTTACAGTTCCTTGCCGCCCGCCAGCGTTCAGAGCTTGCGACCGAACTCCCTGCATTGCTGAATGAGAATGCATTGCGTCTCGATGCTATCCGGGCCGTGGCCGGTTACGACAGCGAGCCTCTGGCGAAGCAGCTCATCGACGCCTATCCGAAATTCAATGCGCAGGAGAAATCGGAAGCTGTGCAAACCCTTGCTTCCCGACCAAAGTCCGGCTGGCTGCTGACCCAAGCCATTTCAAAAAATGTCATTCCTAAAAAGGATGTGCCGACTTATGTAGCGCGTCAGCTTCGCCGGGTCGTCGGCAGTGGTTTTGTAGAAGTATGGGGGCCGATCGACCACGTCGCGTTCGATGAAAAGGCTTACAAGAAATACCGCACCCTGCTCAGCGACAAGGCTGTGGCAGAAGCAAGCAAGGCTGAGGGCCGCCTCGTATTCCAGCGCACCTGCGCTCCATGCCATAAACTCTACGGGGAAGGTGGTATCATTGGCCCGGAGCTCACCGGTTCCAACCGCGCTAACCTCGATTACCTCCTCGGCAACATCCTCGATCCCAGCGGCGAAATTCAGGACGACTACAAAATGGTGGTCATCACCACCCGCGACGGGCGTACATATGTAGGTAACGTTGCGAAGGAAACCGACCGGCAGCTCACATTACGCATTGTGGGGCAGGATGCGGTCGCGATCAACAAATCGGACATTCAAACCAGGGAAGTTACGCCAGCATCCATGATGCCCACCGGGTTGTTGGATAACCTTTCCGAGAAGGAAGTGACCGAACTGATTGCATATCTGCGGACGACGGCGCAGGTGCCTTTGACGAAGAAATAGTGGAGGCCTCACGCCGGACTGATGGTTATCGAAGCCCGAACACCTCGTCTCCCAGGTCCTTATGTGCCGACGCGTATTGTAGAACGGATTTAACAAAATCATTCAAAGTGACATCATATTGTGAAGCGAGCAGCGCAATCTTCTTGTGCAGATCGGACGAAACTCGTACGTTAAAAACGCCTTTGTAGGATTTTTCGGGAGCCTTACCTAATGCTTTGCAAGTTTCAATATAATCGTTCACGGAGTCCTTCATGCCTTGTTTGAGTTCTTCAACCGAAGTCCCTTCGAAAGTCACGAGGTCATTGACTCCGACCAACTTTCCGAAAAACACTTCATCCGAAGGACTATAATGGATACTGGCTGTGAATCCGTCGTAGGATAGCGAGTTAATCATTCTCGGGAATTTAATACTGGGGTGCCGTGGGAGGCGGGTCAATTTCCTTCTTCCTCGTCCTCAACCCCCTCAAAATAATTCAGCACGGTCATCAACGGCAGCGTTGTCTTGTCCGCCGCATTTGACATCTGGATTACGGCGCGGTCGATTGAGTGGGCGTCGAAGCCGGAGAAATAGCCTTCAATCACTTCACCTGGCCGAATTTGGTAGGAAATGGCTTTGTTGATGTATTTCGAGGCGCGTTTTTGCAGGCCGGTGAGTTGCGGGGCGGACATGGCGTTATAGTTGTTTCGTTAAGTAGTATCGGGCATCCTTGTGTCAAAGGTATCCATAGCCGTAAAAGTTTCCTGCGGGTGGCCGAAGTTTCCCGAAAAAACCTCCTCCATCCTTTTTCCTTTCTTTTTAGTGAGCATAATTTTCAATAGTACAAAACCAGTATTTTGTTGGAATGTGCCCGCTTTTGCTTTATATTCATAATTCAACCAAAACCAGGACTATGCGCGCATTGGGTAGATTACTTTTTGTTATTGCATTGTACATCAATGCTTTCGCGGCAGTTGCTGCCGATCAGCCGGAGACGTTGAAAACCGGGGCGCAGGCACCTGATTTTAATCTGCCAGGCGTCGATGGGAAGCGTTATTCGTTGAAGAGCTTTGCCAATGCCGACATTTTAGCCATCGTCTTTACGTGTAACCATTGCCCGACGGCGCAGGCGTACGAGGAGCGTATCAAAAAACTTGCGTCGGATTACAAGGCGAAGAAAGTTGCAGTAGTAGCCATATCGTCCAACGACCCGAAAGCGATCCTGCTCGATGAATTAGGTTATACCGACATGAGCGATACCTATGAGGAGATGAAAATTCGGGCGAAGGATATGGCCTATAATTTCCCATATCTGTACGACGGCGCCGACCAGAAGATTGCGCTTGCCTATGGACCGGTGGCTACCCCGCACATCTTCATTTTTGACAAATCCAGGAAACTGCAATACAATGGCCGGATCGACGATGTAGAAAAGCCATCAGGAACTCCGAAAAACCTTGACGCGAAAAATGCCATTGAAGCACTGCTGGCCGGCAAGCCGGTGCCGGTAGCAACCACCAAAACATTTGGTTGCTCGATGAAATGGGCTTCGAAGGAAGATAATGTGAAAAAAGAACAAACTGCCTGGGCAAAAGAGCCGGTGACGCTGGAAACGATCGACGAAGCGGGAATAAAGGAGCTGATCCAGAACAAATCAGACAAGCTGCGGCTCATTAACGTATGGGCTACCTGGTGCGGACCCTGCGTAACCGAGTTCCCGGACTTCATGGTTATGCACCACATGTACCGTCGCCGCGATTTCGAATTTATCTCGATCAGTGCAGACAATCCCGACAAAAAAGATAAGGCGCTGAAATTCCTGCAGACCAAATTTGCTTCCAACAAGAATTATATTTTCAATATCGAAGACAAATACAAGCTCATCGAAGCGGTAGATTCGAAATGGCAGGGCGCTTTACCGTATACCATACTCGTAGAACCGGGCGGCAAAATCGTCTATTCACAACAGGGGCCCATTGACCCTGCGAAAATGAAGAAGCTGATCGTTGAAAACAAGTATGTCGGACGGTACTACTAACCCATATTCAAACAACCAACCTGACTTTATGGAAGACCTGGACATTTCAAGACGCCGTTTTCTGGGCACGTCGGCCCTGGCGGCGGCGGGTTTCGTGATGGCTCACACCCCCATTTTCGGCGCTCCGGCTTATATCAAACGGCTTGGAAAGCCCAATTCACTTTTTAACGGCGTACAGGTAGGAGCCATCACTTACTCCTGGCGGAGCCTGCCAGGCAGCGCCGAGGATATTTTGAAGTATTGTATTGAAACCAATATCAGTGCGATCGAGCTTATGGGGCCTACCGGAGAGTCGTTTGCGGGCGCTCCCGAGGCGCCGCCGCGTCCTAACCTGGCGCCCGGCCCGGATGGCAAGCGTCCCGAGATGACCGACGAGCAGAAAGCGGCACAGAAAGAGTATGCAACGAAAATGGCTGAATGGCGGGCGAAAGTGTCGATGGACAAATTTGTTCAGCTTCGCAAAATGTACAACGCGGCCGGCGTGAGCATCTATGGATTTAAACCCAATGCCCTTGGTGAGAAAAACACAGATGCAGAGGTGGATTATGCGTTCCGCGCAGCCAAGGCACTGGGCGCTAACCAGGCGAATGTAGAGTTGCCCAATGACCCGGCGCAAACCAAACGCTTGGGTGATATCGCGGCCAAAAACAAGGTGTACTGCGGCTACCATGGCCACACGCAACAGACGCCGACCTGGTGGGATACCGCATTGGGCCAGTCAAAGTACAACGCGATGAATTTCGATATGGGGCACTATGTGGCGGCTGGTTATGACCCTTTCCCGTTGCTGGAAGCCAAGCACGACCATATCGTGAGCATGCACGTGAAGGACCGCAAAACCAAGGAGCATGGCGGAGCGAATGTCGTGTGGGGGCAGGGTGACACGCCCATTGTGGCCGTGCTCGAAATGATGCGTGCGAAGAAATACAAATTCCCGGCAACGATCGAGCTCGAATATGAGATTCCAGCCGGCTCGGACCCATTGAAGGAGACGGCCAAATGCGTTGAATTCGCGCGCAAAGCGTTGGGTGCCTAAAATGCAGATATATTTTTTTGAAATAACGGGTCGTGAAGCAATTTTCTTCACGACCCGTTTGCATTCCAGGTGGTGTATGGCATTGGCAGTAAATTTATGTTCTTCCTACAAGTCGGCGGGAAGCTTGATTCTTAGCAAATAGTGTCTGGGTAATGCTATTTCGTTACCATGATTCGTTCAATTATATCTAGAAATTTCTGGCTAAAAATTTTTTCGTACGAAATTTTTCCTACCTTTAAAAAGTTGATTGAAAAACGAACAAATGGAACCGACAAAATCAGAATTGGAAATATTGCAGGTGTTATGGGAACATGGTCCGTCGACGGTGCGCTTTGTGAATGACAAGCTCAATGAAGAGAAGCGTGCGGTGCAGTATTCGTCTACTTTGAAACTGATGCAGATTATGGCCGAAAAGGGCATTGTTGTCCGCGATGAGCGTAGTATGAAGCATATTTATAGCCCAGCCGAGCCGGAAGATAAGACAAAATCGGCGTTGCTGGAACGCTTTGTGGACTCGATGTACAGGGGTTCGGCATCGAGCCTGGTGATGCAGCTTTTCGGTAATAAAAGCACCTCCGCCGAAGAGTTGAGCGAGATCAGGGATTTCTTGAAAACGCTGGAGTAGTAGTTATCCAATTGCCTAAATCCGTTAGCCATGAATTGGAATATCACCGATCTGCCGATCGCTCAGGAATGGGCCCGCGCGCTTTGTCTCACACTCGTGCATTCACTCTGGCAAGGCCTTCTTGCCGCCATCGTGACCGGTGGGATTCTGCTTTGTACCCGCACAAGCAAGCCCGAATTCCGCTATAATTTGCTGGCGTCTGTTCTGATGCTTTTCGTTATCGGCGCTGGACTGACGTTCAGCTTAATGCTGCGCGACGTCTCTCAGGGCTCAGGGGGCGCGCTTTCCGGAGAGTGGATGATCAGTGCCGCTTTTCAAGATGCAGGCAATGCAGCCATTGTAGCCACTGAAAATGGTTGGGTAATGCAAGCCATGGCCTTTTTCAACAGGAATGCGCAGGTGATTGTCACGGTTTGGTTCCTGATTTTTACATTGAAATCACTGATGGCCGCTAGCGGCCTACTGTACCTGAGAAAGGTTGCCGCGCAGGTTTCAGCACCGGATATGAAATGGATCATACGGTTTTACGAGCTGGCCGACCGCATGCGGGTCAATCAGGAAGTGGAGCTGCGCGAATCGGTGCAGGTGGCGGTACCCATTGCGATCGGTTTTATCAAACCCATTGTGCTTGTGCCGCTAGGCATGCTTGCCAACCTTCCGGCGGCGCAGGTAGAAGCTATTTTGCTGCATGAGCTCGCCCATATCCGCCGCCGCGATTACCTGGTTAATCTGCTGCAAGTATTCTGTGAAAACATCTTCTTCTTTAACCCTGCGGTTTGGTGGATGTCAAAGCTGATCCGCGAGGAGCGGGAGCACTGTTGCGACGACCTGGCGATCAGCGTGATACATAACAAGACGTCGTTCATACAAGCCCTGGTGTCGTTCCAGGAATACAACCAGTCGCGGCCGGTGTTCGAGATGGCCTTTTCCAAAAAACGTAATCATTTGCTGGAAAGGATCAAACGCATTATCAATAACAATAATAAACCGCTTAATGCCATGGAAAAACTATTTGTAACATTCAGTCTGGCAGCCGCAATTGTGCTGTCGGCAGCTACCACGCCGCAGAATGCAGCCAAGGGGCAGCGAGAAACTCTCAGGACAGCAACCCAGCCGCAGACAGGAATCCCTGCGCCAGTCAAACCGGAAGTCAAACGTTTGCCTGATGCAGATAAAAGGTCTGTTTCGAAACCGGATACGCTTCCCGGAAAGAAACTGCGTTCAGCAGAAACGGAGATTCATGCTGCGAATATCTACACGCCGCGGGAGGGAATCAGTACGTATAATGTGACACGTAACAACAAGCAATACGAGATCGTGCAGCGTAACGGCAAGATCATATCCCTCTTTGTAGACGATCAGGAGATCGCCGCGGGCGATTATGTGAAGTATCAGCCGGAAATCGACAAGATCATGGAAGACGTGAAGGCCCAGCATGAAATCGCCGAAAAACAGCGCGAGGAAGCGCAGCAAATGCGGAAGATCGCCGAAGAGCAGCGCAGGTTAGCTGAAAAGCAACGTGAACAAGCACACGAAATGCGTCTGGAAGCTGAGAAGCAGCGGGAACATGCCAGCCAGATGCGCATTCAGGCCGATCAGATGCGAAGGGAAGCGGAAAAGCAGCGGGAGCTTGCCGCTGAACAACGTGTGCAAGCCGAAGGGCAACGAAAGCAGGCCGAGGAAATGCGTAAGCAGGCAGAAAAGCAACGGGAGGTATATCTCAAAAGGCAGGAAGCTGTGATTGAAGACCTTGCCGATGCAGGCCTGGTGAAAGATAAAAGTGATCTGTCTTTTAAGCTTAGCGATGATGAATTGATCGTCAACGGCGCAAAGCAGTCGGCTGAGTTGCACCGAAAATTGAAAGCAAAATATCTGGATAGCGAGGAAGGGGTGAAATCTGAAATGTATTACAACTACAACGGTCGGTCGGGCTATTCGACCAGGGCACGTTAAGGTAGCCTGCGGACTTAATCAGTAAAAGCCCATGCTGCCTGCGTTTTGTAGAAAGTTACCACAGATAACTTTCAAACGGCATGCATCGCAGGACATTTATCAGAAATACATCGGCAGTAGCAGCCGGGGCCGGACTGGCTCCCGGTTTTGCTTTTTCGCATCAGAACTTATCCAGCCCTAGACAGTTTGCGCAGAACAAACTACCCAAATGGAAAGGATTTAATCTCCTTGATTTCTTCTCGCCTGACCCAGCCAAGGGCCGCAAAGCTACAACCGAAGAGCAATTGAAATGGATGGCCGACTGGGGCTTCGACTTTGTCCGCATTCCCATGGCGTACCCGGCCTACCTTAAATTTGATCGCAGTCGCGACATCACACCGGAAGAGGTCTACCAGATCGACGAGCAGGCTGTCGAGCGGATCGACAAACTCGTTGCTGCCGCCCATAAGCAAAATATCCACGTGAGTTTGAACCTGCACCGGGCTCCGGGTTACTGTGTGAACGCCGGTTTCAATGAGCCTTATAACCTTTGGACTGATCAGAAGGCGCTGGATGCATTCTGTTTTCACTGGAACATGTGGGCCAAAAGATACAAAGACACTTCCTCCAAGCGTATCAGTTTTGATTTGCTCAACGAGCCAAGCATGCGCGCTGATATGAACGACCAGCATTCGAAACGCTCGTCAGTTCCCGGCGACGTCTACCGCAAGATGGCCATTGCCGCGTCGGCAGCCATCCGAAAAGAAAACCCGGGCCATCTGATCATCGCAGATGGCAACGACGTGGGTACTTCGGTGATTCCTGAGCTGGCCGATCTGGACATCGCTCAGAGCTGCCGCGGCTATCATCCCGGTATTATCTCGCATTACAAGGCGCCATGGGCCATGAAAGATCCCGACAATGCACCCGCACCCTTATGGCCCGGGCAGGTCGGCGACCAGTACCTGAGCCGGGCGATGCTTGAAAAGTTCTATAAACCGTGGATCGAACTGGTCAACAAAGGGGTGGGGGTGCATTGCGGGGAATGCGGTTGCTGGAACAAAACGCCCCATAACGTCTTCCTGGCTTGGTTCAACGATGTGCTCGACATCCTGTCGTCCAGCGGCATTGGTTTCTCGTTATGGGAGTTTGCCGGTGACTTCGGTGTGCTGGACTCGCGCCGCGAGGATGTCGCCTACGAAGAATGGCACGGCCACAAACTAGACCGAAAGCTGCTGACGTTGCTGATGAAGTACTGATTTATTTATTCAATTCAGCCAACAGTCCTGGGATGTTTAAGCTTTTGGTATACATCTCAATCGAGCCGTCTGGTAAATACTCCCACTGGTCCTGTGGCCTGTCCCAATAGAGCTCTACGCCGTTGCCGTCCGGGTCGTTCAGGTAAAGTGCTTCCGAAACACCATGATCGCTGGCCCCGGTAAGCGGGTAGTCGGCTTTCAGCAAACGATTTAATGCGACGGCCAAGTCCTTTCGGGTCGGATAAAGGATTGCCGTGTGAAACAAGCCAACACCATGGGACGAAGCAGGCGGAGCGCCTTTACTGTACCAGGTGTTCAATCCGATGTGGTGATGGTAGCCACCTGCCGAAATAAACACTGCCTGACTGCCGTAGCGGGTCGTGATTTCAAATCCGAGCAGGCCGCAATAGAAATCCACTGCCCGGTCCAGGTCAGCTACTTTAAGATGGACGTGGCCGATCTTCGTTTGAGCGGGTATGATATAATTATCCGGTTCCATAGGAGGTGTAAGCGGTTTGGTATGACAATCAATTTACATGGATTTGCGGTAAAAAATTCCTGCTGGCCGCTTTATCATCTAAACCAGTCAACCATTCAGGACACATTAATGAACCGCCGAGAAGCATTATCCTCGATCGCTGCCGTTAGCGCAGCAGGCATTGTTCCCGCCGAAGCAGCCAAAGCCAAAGTTCAACCTTTTATCTACTCGCTCAATATGAGCACCCTGCGAGGCCAAAAACTTGGATTTCGCAAGGAGCTCGAAGTAGCGGCAAAGGCCGGTTATGGTTCGGTGGAAATCTGGATCAGTACCTTGCAGGATTATCTTAAAGGCGGCGGCACATTACAGGAAGCCAAACGCATCGTCGGAGACCTGGGATTGAAAGTGGAGGATGCGATCGGCTTTGCGACCTGGATTGTCGATGATGAAACTGCACGGGCGAAAGCACTGGATCAGCTGAAAGGAGAAATGGAGCAGCTGGCGGCAATCGGCTGCCGACGCGTAGCAGCCCCGCCCATGGGCGCGACCACGGGCGCCTCCCTCGACCTGGCGCGGGTAGCCGAGCGTTACCGGGCAATTCTAGAACTGGGGGATAAAACCGGTGTTGTGCCGCATTTGGAATTGTGGGGCTTTTCGAAGAACCTGAGCCGGGTAGGGGAAATACTATACGTAGCAGTGGAATCGGGGCACCCCTCGGCACGGTTGCTCATGGATGTGTACCACCTGCATAAGGGTGGCTCAGGAATGGATGCAATTAAAGACGTCGGAAAGCCGCTGATCGAAATCTTCCATGTGAACGACTATCCTAAAACGCCGCCGCGCGAATCGATAACGGATGCCGACCGCCTCTATGTGGGCGACGGCATTGCACCATGGAAAGATGTTATACAAAGCCTCAAGAACCCTGAAAAGCCGATCATCCTGTCCTTCGAAGTGTTTAATAAAGATTATTGGGCGCAGGATGCGCTGGAAGTTGCAAAGACGAGCCTTTCGAAGATGAAGAAGATCGTCGAAGGCGTTGCCTGAATTCGGGTCGGCAAGTGATGCCGGCCATTTAAGAGCTCATCTTTTCGCCCAGGTGGTGATAGTCAAAGTATTTTTTAAGTAAAAGATTGATAAATCTTTTCAGATATATTTCATTTAAGAACACGTTGGACCAGTTATCATACCGCCTCGACTGGATGCCCAGATAGAAGAAGTAAAGGCAGATGCCCAGCATTGGGATCAGCCTTTTCTCTTCGTCGCTTATGGGTATGACCGACTCGTAACCTCGGAGAAACTGCGCCGTTTTAAGCTCCCGCTGATCATCTTCTTTTTCTGTGCCGTGGATTTGCAGCATGTAGTAAGCCATATCCAGACAAAGCCAGCCATTGCCGCAAAAATCAAAGTCGAAGAACGTGATTTCGCCATCCGGCGCGACATGCATATTGTCAAACCAAAGATCCAGGTGAACAGCACCTTTCCGCAGCTGACTTTGGTCTGCGTTTTGCAGCTCTTTGACCAGATATTGTTGCAAGGTTTTCATGTACTGCATTTCCTCCGTATCGGCTGGCAGGAACCGGCTTAACTCGTCCAGCGAGTCGATTAGAAGTTCCTTCTCAGAATAGGTAATACGTTGTAATGCAAAATCTTTTGTCTGCAGATGCATTTTCGCCATCAGTGTTCCTACCTGATAGTGCGTCCCGGCCTCGAAATTGAGAACTTTTTCGCCTTGGGCAAATGTGAATAATACCCCAAAACGTTCGCCTTCGGGCGCCTGGAAGGAGTGAATGAATGTATCGTCCAGATCAGCGACCGCAAAGGAAACCGGTATGCCGCCCGCGGCCAGATGCGCCAGCAAACGCAATTCTTCCGAAATCTCGGCCAGCGTTCGCCACTGAAAGCTGTAAACACGGAAGATGTAGCGCTTTTCAGCCGCAGTGATAAGATAAGTATCGCTGATCCCGGTTTTCAGCACCCTGGATGCGACCGGTTGACCAGGGAAATAACGCTCCTGGATAAACAAGCCAAGGTGATAAGCAGAGAGATTGGAATTCGAAACCGGGAAGACGTTCATGGCAAAATGCGATTGGGGCCGCAAAATTATGGATATATTTGCCCGAAACACATTGCACTTTAAAAAAATAATCATGGCAGAAATCAAATTCAAGCTCGATAACCGCCGCCGTGGGGCATTTTACGTGGAAGAAGGAGGAAAGCAGGTGGGTGAGATGGTGATCGGGTTGAGTGAAACCACATTGACAGTCTACCATACTGAGGTAAACCCGGAAATGGAAGGACGTGGACTAGCCCGTAAAATGCTTGATGCGATGGTCGCGTATGCCCGTGAGCAGGGCTTGCAGGTTATGCCCTTATGCGAGTATGTACACGGTCAGTTCCGTCGCCATCCCGAGGAATTTTCAGACGTCTGGAAACAATGACCCTGCCGCATCAACGAGGCTGCGGCAGGTACACGATGAAAGTAGCGCCTTCTCCGGGCCTGCTTTGGGCAGTGATGTAACCATGATGGTTTTGAACCACTTTCTTGCACAAAGCCAGTCCAATGCCTGAACCTGAGTACTCGCTGCGACCATGCAGCCGCTGGAACATCTGAAAAATGCGATCCAGGTATATTTCGTCGAACCCAATGCCGTTGTCGCTCACTTCGAGGCGGACATACCGGTGGCCGGCCAGCAGCTTGGGGAGCGTTTCTTTTTCTGCCTCTCCTACCGGGCGATAGGACAAGCTAACGGTCGATTCCTGGTCCGGTAGCCGGTACTTGACCGCATTGCTGATCAGGTTTTGAATGAGCTGCGTTAGCTGCGATGCATTACCCCATACAGCAGGCAAGTCCCCGACGATAATTTTTGTTTTCTGCTCTTGGATCGATAGTTCCAGATCGGCCAGGATCGAATGGACCAGCTCGGACAGTTGCACCTCGGTAAACTCTCCCTCGCGGGTAGTCAGGCGGGAGTAGGCCAGCAAATCGTCGATCATCGCTGACATTCGCTTGGAGGCATCCTGAATGCGGTTAAGCATGTATTTGCCATTATCGTCGAGCTTGTCTGAATAAGTTGAAACAAGGCGGGAACCGAACGACTGGATTTTCCGTAGGGGTTCTTGCATGTCATGGCTGGCAGCGTAGGCGAACTGTTGCAGGTTATTGTTGGAATTGACCAGCTCGATATTCGCCTGATGCAGCTCGTCTGTGCGCTGCCCGACACGCCTTTCGAGTTCACTCGCAAGCTGGCGGTAGCGTTCTTCACTCTTTTCAAGTTCCTGGCGCGAAATGACCTGTTGGGTCACATCCACCGCCATATCCAGAATGGCATATACTTCTCCCTTTGCGTTTCTCAGGGGTTTATAGGTATAGTCGTAATAAAATGTCTGAAGCTTACCGTCGACTACCAGATCGGCCCTCGCTCCCTGTTCGGAATGCGCCTCGCCGGTTTCGAAAATCCGGTCCAGAATTCCTAAAAACGGCTGTCCTTCGAGCTCCGGCAGGGCTTCCCGAAGGGGTTTGCCGATTACCGAACTGCCTTTACCCCATACTTTCAGCATGGCTTCGTTGGGAATGTCCACTACCATATCTTTCCCAACAAACAATGCGGTGGCCACCGGAGCTTGCTGAATCAGCGTCCGCAAATGCTCTTCATTGACCCTCAGTCGTTGTTCAGACTCAATGCGATCGGTGATGTCCATCACAATACCGGATAGCAAGACGGCCGTGCCCATACTGTCGTAAAGGTAGCGTCCTAGTACACGCACCCAATGCACGGAGCCATCTTTCCAAACAAACCGCGCCTCGTAACGCAGTTCGCCGCTGTCTTCTGCTTCCGCATACGCCCTGTTCCGGGTATCGACGTCGCCTGGATGAAGGCTTGCCAGAAGGATGTCGCGGGTCATATTCGCCGATTCGCTCCCGGCGATGATTCGCGCCATGGTAGGGGAATAGATAATCTCGTTCGTGGCTAATGTGACCATAAATGATCCTGCACCCGATCCTTCGATGGTCATGGCAGCTTGTTGGTCAGCCCAGGCTATTTTCTCCTGACTGGTCACCTCGGAGGTGATCTCACGGGAGATACCCGAAAAACGGTAAGGCTTTCCGGACTGATCGAAATAGGCCTGCCCGGTGCAATGCAGCCACCGGAGTTTTCGGTCGGTGGCACCAATGACCCGGTAACGGACATCGTAGAGCACCCTTTGCGACGGGTCCAGCGTCCGTTCAATGGCCTCCATCACACGGGCCCGGTCATCAGGATGGATAAACTGCACCAGCCGCTGATAATGCATATCTGCATCGGCAGGATAGCCATAAAGTTCTTTACAACGGTCGTTGAAAAGTGCTGTGTGATCTGTCGGACTGATGTTCCAGGTGCCCAGTTGGGCGGCTTGGATGGCAAAGCTGAGGTTTTCTTCGCTTTCTTCGCGGGCTTTATCCGAACGCATTTGCTGGGATAGGTCCATCATCGAACCTACCATCCGAACAGGCTTACCCTCACTCTGAATCGTGTACCCACGGTCATGTACGTGTGCATAGGAGCCATCCGCACGCCGGAAGCGATAAAAGTCCGACCAGTTGTTTTCGCCTTTTTCTATGACGCCGTACATTTTTTTTACAACCCGTTCCTGATCGTCGGGGTGAATGCGGTCGAACCATGAATTTGGGCCGCTTTCGATTTGTTCGGGGCGATACCCGAAAATTTCCTGCATACCTTCATTCCACCACACCGTGCCCTTGGCCAGATCCCAGTCCCAGATCACGTCATGGGTAGCTTTTGCCACAAGTTTAAATCGCTCGATCGCCAGCAGCAGGTCGTTCTTGCGTTCATTAAGGGTAGTATCAGTCATTAGAAAAAAACTTATTCAGATTCACGCGCATGCCTTTTAATGGTCAGCATAGTTTGTAAAAATACGAATATCAGTAAAAGTAACGAAGGGTTACCAGTCGGGCATATCTACGTCAAAAGTCGACTTTCCGATGCTGTCTTTTAAAGTAAAAACCAACCTTGAATACCTTTATCAGCTAATAAGAAAAAAGTATACTAGCACCAAAACACTTGCGCTATGAGGAAGCTTCCGTTCTATTTTTCTTCCGCCGCTGCCTTGGTTTTAGCGGGTTGCATCATGATCCAGCCCAAGAAGCCGGTATCACTTTTCGACGGGAGGACATTCCGTGGCTGGGAAGGGGACACAGTCAAGACATGGACAATCGAGAATGGCGCGATTGCCGGCGGTTCACTGGAAGAGACTGTCCCGCATAACGAGTTCCTGTGTACGCGGAAGGAATATAGCAATTTTATATTGAAGGTAAAGTTCAAACTCACGGGGACCGAAGGTTTTATCAACACCGGAGTTCAGTTTCATAGCGTGCGGCTGACAAATCCCCCTTATGAAATGACGGGGTACCAGGCTGATTTGGGCGACAAATACTGGGCGAGCCTATACGATGAATCCAGGCGCAATAAAACATTGATCGCTCCCGACTCAGCGCTGGTGGAGAAACTCGTCAAACGTAATGAGTGGAATAACTACGAGGTACATAGCCGAAACGGCCATATCCAGCTTTTTTTGAATGGAACGAAAACAGTGGATTATACCGAGCCGGATAAATCCATTCCTCAAAAGGGTCTTATCGGACTTCAAATCCATGGGGGAGGTAAGGCCAAGGTGTTTTACAAGGATATTGTAATAGAAGAACTTTAAGAAACCCGCGGCACCGAAAATGCAGCAGGTTTCAGAATGCATTACTTCCAGATCCCCAGTAGCCGCCGGGCTACGATGATCTCTGCGGTATGGTAGGAGTTGTGGTCTGCTATTAGCATCGCTTCGCGCACGATATTTTGTCCGCTGCCCCAGGGTAACGGGCTGAAAAGGTCTCTTTGCTCATCATGCAGAAGGTTAAAGAAGCGCTGTTGGTCATTATTGATTTGCTTTACACTTTCTTCCCACTGCGCGTCGCTCACCTGATCGGTCGGCTGCGGCCAGTATTCATCGGGCCATATCAGCGTTTGATAATCCTTTGAAATAGAAAAATCGACAATGTCTTTCTGGGCAATCCGGATGTGCTCTACAAGTTGCCAGATGCTGTACGGCAGGTTGGCCGGAGTTACCGCGCGCTGGTCGGCCGGTATGCCGGAGAGCGCTTCTTCAAGCGTTACGTGTGCATTTCCACCCTTTACCAGGTCGGTCAGTTCATTAATCAGTTTTTTTCGCTGGTCTGCATGCATGGATCGTTCGTTATTAGTAGGTTGGGGAATTACGTGTCAAAATGTACATATTTTTGATTTACCGGCGCAGCAAATCCCGAATTGTTTAAATTAGAGGGATCATCTTCTTAACCTTTGAAATTCTTCAAATGAAGCCTAATCGCCGTAATTTCATCAAAAACGTTACAGCCGCGTCTGCATTGCTGGCCACCGAAAGCATTGCCAAGCCTTTTCACATTATCAGGGACCTCAAAAAAATTAGTCCCAATGACAAGATCCGTTTCGCGACGATAGGGATGGGGATTCAGGGACACAGCGACACGAAGGCGGCTTTGCGCAGCTCTCCGGATGTAGAGTTTGTTGCCGCTGCCGACCTGTACGACGGCCGTCTCACCCGTGTAAAGGAGCTCTATGGAAAGGATATTTTCACGACCAGGGACTACCGGAAGATTCTCGAAAGGAAGGATATAGATGCAGTCCTTGTAGTGACCCCCGACCATTGGCACGACCACATCACCAAGGCCGCATTGCAGGCGGGAAAGAATGTGTATTGTGAAAAGCCGATGGTACACCACATTAACGAAGGCCTGTCGGTAATTGATGCCTGGAAGAAATCCGGAAAAACGATGCAGGTGGGTAGTCAGCGGATCAGTTCAGCTTCGTTCAAAGAAGCAAAGCGCTTGTTCCAGGCAGGTGAAATAGGGGAGATTAACTACGTCGAGTCCAATAATGACCGTTTCAACGCTATCGGCGCGTGGAATTATTCCATCCCGACCGACGCGTCGCCGAGCACTGTGGACTGGGATACATACCTTGGCGACGCCCCCAAACGTCCGTTTGATGCGAAGCGATTCTTCCGCTGGAGAAACTATCAGGATTACGGGACCGGGGTGGGCGGTGATCTTTTTGTACACCTTATAACCGGTGTGCATTTTGTAACCAATTCGCTGGGACCAGAGCGCGTGATGTCCTCCGGCGAGCTTAGCTACTGGAAAGATGGCCGGGATGTCCCCGATGTGCTCGTGTCGATCCTTGATTATCCTAAAACGGATATTCATGCCAATTTCCAGATGGTGCTTCGTTTGAACTTCGCCAATGCCGGAGCGATAGCCAACAACACCCGCATTATCGGTACGGAAGGTCAGATAGAATTCACTGAAAACAACCTGGTGCTGACGAAGAAGAAACTGCCGAAGGCGCCCGGCATGGGAGGATACGACAGCTTTAACACATTCTCCGAGGCACAGCAGAAAGAGTTCAAAAAGCAATATGACGCACAGTACCCGGAAGATACCCGCAAGGCCGAGCCTGTGAAGGAAGTTCGCTTTGAAGCTCCCAAGGAGGATGATGCGCACGCTAACCATTTCAGGGACTTTTTTGAAAACGTCAAAAAGGGGAGCCTGGGAACGGTGGAAGACCCGGTGTTTGGTTTCCGGGCCGCGGCGCCGGTACTGGCTTGCAACGAAAGCTATTTCAGCAAGAAAATCGTCCATTGGGACCCTGTGGCGATGAAAACGAAGAAGAAATAAACCTTCATACCGAGCGGGAGATGCACAGCGTCTCCCGCTTTTGTTAGGGTTAAATTCTCAATCCAACTGTTCCTGGTATGAAGATCATTTCCACAATCGCATTGGCTGCCATGCTGGCCATCCCTGCGCTTGCCCAGACCGGCAAGGTGCTCGATAATTTGTCGGTGCCTTCCAAACTGCTCAAATCCGACCGCAAATTTGCGATTTACCTTCCCCCCGATTACGGAACTTCCGAACGAAGCTACCCGGTGATGTACCTGCTGCATGGCGCGGGGGATGACCATACCGGCTGGGTGCAGTTTGGCGAGGTGCTGCATATTGCCGATAAGGCCATCAGTGAGGGCAAAGCTACGCCGATGATTATTGTAATGCCAGATGCAAACACGGGAAGGAGAGGGTATTTTAATGACGTGAAGGGCGACTGGAACTACGAGGACTTCTTTTTTACCGAGCTGATGCCTTATGTAGAGAAAAAATTTCGCATTAAAGGTGAGAAAAGGTTCCGGGCCATTGCAGGGCTGTCCATGGGCGGTGGCGGCAGTTTCATGTATGCATTGCACCATCCGGAGCTATTCTCTTCCGCCTGCCCGCTCAGCGCGTCAACAGGGCCTATAACATTGGAAGATGCCAAAAAGAACCTGATCCGCAATAACCCGAACATTGCCGACTCTACCGTCGAGCGGTACTACAATCGCCACAGCGCATTGGCTTTGATCAACAATATCGCAGACGACCAGAAGAAGGCTGTGCGGTGGTATATCGACTGTGGCGACGATGATTTCTTATATGAAGGCAATAGTTTGGTTCACATAGCATTACGCAAAAAGGAGGTTCCGCATGAGTTCCGCGTGCGTGAAGGGGGCCATACGTGGACTTATTGGCGTGAATCGCTTCCCGAGGTGCTGGCATTTGTATCGCAGGCATTTCATCAGTACTGATCGCCATGGTACAGGATGTTTTACCCGGTATCAGGCAATTTGACCTTACCGGCAAGGCCGCTATTATCACGGGCGGCTCCAAGGGGCTGGGCCTTGCCATGGCCGCCGGGCTGGCGTCGGCGGGCTGCGATATACTGCTAGTCAACCGCAGCGCGCTGGACGGCGAACGGAGTGCTGCCGAGCTATGCATTTCGTTCGGCACACGCGTGCTTTCCTATGCAGCGGACATTACCCGTGAAGAAGAGGTAGTGGATATGGTCGAATTTGCACTGGAGAGTTTCGGAAAGATAGACATTCTTATCAATAGCGCCGGGATCAACATCCGGGGACCTATCGACGAGCTGTCTCAGGCAGATTTCAAGCAAGTCATGGATGTCAATGTGACAGGTACCTGGCTTGTCTGCCGGGCGGTTGCACCGCACATGAAGGCGCAGCAAGGAGGCCGCATCATTAATCTTGCTAGTACATTGGGTCTGGTAGGCCTGGCCAATCGGACTCCCTACACAGCCAGCAAGGGTGCCATTGTGCAGATGACCCGGGCGCTGGCGTTGGAACTTGCCCCATTTGACATCATGGTGAATGCCATATGCCCCGGACCGTTCCTGACAGAAATGAACATTCCCATCGCTGAGAGCGACGATGCCCGTAACATCATACTTGGCGCGACGGCATTGCGCCGATGGGGGCATTTGCGTGAGATTCAGGGTGCTGCCATATTTCTAGCCAGCGATGCAGCCAGCTATATGGTGGGATCCATCCTGACAGTGGATGGCGGATGGACTGCGCGTTAATCATATTTTAATCTCGTAAAATATAATTTTTAAAAGATCGCGTCGTTGATAGGCTTACTTTTGCCGTAGCTAGTGCAAAAATCAAGTTAGTTTCGGCAAAATTGGTATTACTATCTGCATAATGACCGTTTCCACGCTGTGGGGGCGGTTTTTTGTTTTGTATACGCTTAGTTACTGCGTATATAGACCGGTTAGTAGTATACGTCAAGTAACTGATGGTTATTTTTCAAGAAAACATAGTCAGAAAGCAGGAATCCTTGTTTATGTAAATAATTTCATATCTTTTTGTACATCCGGTGCCTGCGTAAAGCATCTCGGCATTGCTGGGTGAGAAAATATAACATTTTCTAGTTAAACCTCCCGTCTAAGTTTAAAGAAATCGCCAGCCGGTTACGAACGGCGTTTTGAAAGTAGGATTTTTAAGATTTTAAGTAAGATAAATTGTGTATGGTAGACACTTCTGTGACTTGTTGAAAAACAAGGGCTTATGCATGAATTCCGAGTTGTAATATCCTTTCATTTTTTTATAATTTTTTTAACTATTTACTATCTATCTATACTATAATCTATGAGGATTTCTGAACGGGAAAGGTACCGTAGCCTAACGCGGTATTTTTACTCCCTTCTGTTGACCCTGTTGGTCATGACCGGTGCATACGCTCAGGATGTAACGGTGAAGGGAAAAGTGAACGATGAGCAGGGACAGGGATTGCCTGGGGTGAGTATCCTGGTAAAGGGGACGTCGGCAGGTACGGTGACCGACATTGAAGGTAACTACACAGTGAATGCTCCGGGTACGGCAACGCTCGTGTTCTCCTTCATCGGATACATTACACAGGAGATTCCATTGGGCAACAAAACAAGCCTGGATGTGAAAATGGCAACTGATACCAAAGCGCTGGACGAAGTTGTGGTCGTGGGTTATGGTACTGCCAAGAAAGCAACACTGACCGGTTCGGTAACGGCCGTGAAAGGTGCTGAACTCCAAAAAGCGCCTTCGACCAACCTTTCCAATACGTTGGGTGGTCGTTTGCCAGGTGTTTCGGCGGTGCAGTCGAGTGGTGAGCCAGGTTATGACGGCTCGGCGATCCGTATCCGTGGTACAAACTCTCTGGGTAACAGCAATGCGCTGATCGTTGTGGACGGGGTGCCCAACCGTTCCGGTGGTCTGGACCGTCTTAACCCGGCTGACATTGAAAGTATTTCGGTACTGAAAGATGCAGCAGCTGCGATTTACGGCTCACGCGCCGGTAACGGGGTTATACTCATTACCACTAAACGCGGAAAAAGCGGTAAGCCGCAACTCTCTTACGACCTGAACCTGGGTATTGCGCAGCCAACGCGGACACCAAAAATGTCAAATGCGGCGGAATATGCCACGATCCGCAACGAGTTGCAGATCTACGACAACCTGCCGGTTGGACAGTGGCAAGGTGCATTGCAGGGCTTCAACACCAACGGTTCCTATACCCGAACCGACAATGGTAATGTGCTGAGCGCTGTGTTCACACCAACCGACCTGCAAAAGTTCCGCGACGGTTCCGATCCGCTGACGCATCCGAATACAGACTGGTACGGCTCTGTAATCCGCAACTGGTCACCTCAGCAGCGCCACAACCTGCAATTGACCGGTGGTAGCGAAAACATCAAGTACCTCGCTTCATTGGGTTACATTAACCAGGATGGTAATTATGTGAACTCGGCGACGGGCTACAAGCAGTACGACATGCGTGTGAACCTCGACACGAAGATCAACAAATACGTCACGGCTAAATTGGGCGTGGTAATGCGTGAAGAGTTCCGCCGCTTCCCGAATGGTGGTGGTGCTGGCGATATTTTCCGTATGCTTATGCGCGGTAAGCCTACCGAAATCGCGATCTGGCCGGATGGACGTCCGGGGCCTGATATCGAAAACGGGCAGAACCCGGCGGTAATCACGACCAACACGACTGGTTATAACAACGACAAACGCGACTATATCCAAACGAATGGTCAGCTGGATATCGATGTGCCTGGCGTACCAGGTTTGAAAGTAACGGCAATGGCTGCGATTGATAAGCAACTACGCCGTCAGAAGTCTTTCCAGAAACCCTGGACACTGTATTACTGGGATAAAAAGACTTTCGAAGCAGACGGCACCACGCCTTTGCTGACCGGAACGGTGCGTTCGACATTCAACGATCCGCGTCTGACCGAAACGTCTTCGCAGGAGCTTTCGATCCAGCTTACCGGCCAGGCTTCTTACGAGAAATCGTTCGGTTCGCACAACTTCAATGCAATGGTAGGTATCCAGCGGGAAACGGTAGATGCAGATGGTTTTTTTGCGTACCGCCGTTATTTCATCTCCCCTGTGGTAGATCAGCTTTTCGCGGGTGGTACACCTGAGCAGAATATCGGAAACTCGGGTACCAACAACGGAGACCTTTACAAAAGAGCACGTTTGAGCTATTTTGGTCGGGTAGGTTACAACTTCAAGGAAAAATACCTGGCCGAGTTCCTGTGGCGCGCGGATGGTTCATACGTATTCCCGAAACAGGGCCGTTTCGGTTTCTTCCCGGGGGTATCAGCCGGTTGGCGTATTTCTGAGGAAGGGTTCTGGAAAAACAATATCCACTTCGTGAATAACGTGAAGCTGCGTGCATCATGGGGACAAATGGGTGCTGAACCGTATCTGCTCGGGACCGAGACGCTGGCGGAATACCAATACCTGAACACCATGGGATTTGGTACCTACATTGTAAACGATCAGGTAGTGAAAACGCTTCTGGAATCGCGGGTTGCAAACAACAACTTTACCTGGGAGGTGGCAAACAACTCCAACATCGGTATCGAAGGTACTTTGTGGAAAGACCGCATTGCATTTGAAATCGACTACTTTGTCAATAACCGTTCGAAAATCCTGATCCCGATGACAGGTTCGACACCTTCTTCGGCGGGTATCGATGGCAAGCTTCCGCCTGTAAACCTTGGTAAGTTGCAAAACAAAGGTTTTGAATTCAAGGTAAGCTACGACGGCGCTATCGACAACTTTACCTACTCGGTAGGGGTGAATGGTGGTTATGCCAAAAACACGATCAAATACTGGAACGAAACGCCGGGTATCCCTGCATACCAGACGACTACCGGCCGCCCTTACCAGGCATTCCTTGCATACCAGTATGATGGCGTTTTCCGTGACCAGTCCGAAATCGATGCGAACACAATTGATTACAGCGGTATTACCGGTACGCTTCGCCCTGGCGACATGAAGTTCAAGGATGTGAGCGGTGATGGCAAAATCACCAAGGATGATATGGTGCGTTCAGAGAAGACCAACCGTCCGCGATTCACCGGCGGTATGAACATCAACCTGGGCTATAAGGCATTCGACCTGTCTATCCTGTTCCAGGGTGCAACCGGCGGTCTGCAATACGTAGGCCAGACAGAATCAGGCGATATTGGTAACTATTTGAAATATGCTTACGACCACCGCTGGACGATCGACAACCCAAGCTCGACAGACCCGCGTTTGGCCAACCGTAACAATACCTATTATACCAACCTGACGAACGCAGATTCACCCGGAGCAAACACCTATTACCTGAAAAGCAACAACTACCTGCGCTTGAAAAATATTGAGCTGGGTTATAACCTGCCTTCGGAAATCGGTTCGAAAATCGGTGTTGGCAACCTGCGCATTTATGTAAACGCATTAAACCTGTTCACGATCGACAAGATCAAGATCTGGGATCCGGAAGCGACTTCAACCAACGGACAATACTATCCGCAGTCGCGAGTTCTTAATGCAGGTGTACGTGTAACTTTCTAAGACTTAAAAAATGAAACTGAGTTATAAAAATTGGATTTTTCTGGCGGCGCTTGCCATGACGGGGCTGGTGTCGTGCGACACTGACTTTCTGGATGTAACGCCGCCCACCGAAATCCCAACCGACGAGGTTTGGAAAGATGGTGCACTGGCCGAAGGGTTTGTGACCGGTATTTACCAGGGACTCCAGCAAGGTGGTTTCAGCGAGCAAATGCTGGCCTCGCTGACCGACGAAGCGGTATTTACCCACACAGGCCGTAACATTAACACCGTAAACGAAGGTAGTTTGAGCCCTTCCAACCTGGGTTGGGTTGACGATACCTACGGATGGGGACCTATGTACACGCGTATCCGTGCGGCCAACCAGGCCATTGCGGCGCTGCCTACTTCCACTTTCACGGATCAGACTCTTAAAGACCGTCTGAAAGGAGAAGCGCACTTCATGCGTGCATACTACTATCATCAGTTGGTTCGCTACTATGGTTCGGTGCCGCTTATTACGAAGGTATATGCCTTGAATGAGGACTATTCTGTGCCGCGTAACACGTTTGAGGAATGTGTGAAGTTTATCGCGGCTGATTGTGATAGCGCTGCGGCATTGCTGAAAGGCAAAGCGGATCAGAAAGGCCGGGCTTCGGAGGTGTCGGCATTGGCATTGAAGTCGCGCATCTTGTTGTACGCTGCGAGCGATTTGCATGACGTTCCCACTGCAAAGGCCAAATCAGCATTGATCGCTGCTTATCCAAACCCGGAATTTGTGGGCTACACCGCGGGCGACCGCAAGGCACGCTGGACAGCCGCACAGGCTGCTGCGAAAGCTGCACTGGATCTGAAAGCAGGTTACAAGCTCAATCTGACCGCACCGGTTACCGCCGCGCAAGGTAAAATCAATTACATTTCGATGGCAATGGCTGGATACAGTGCCGACAAAACCCTGGATGCTTCCGGTGGCGACGATATTATCTTCGGCCGCTATTTCACCGCCAGCCAGACATCGGACGGAGCGCGGCAGACCGGATTGAACAACGGCCCTAACGGTTATCACAACTGGGCGGGTAATACCCCGATCGGATTGCTGGTGGACGACTATGAAATGATGGACGGAACGTCCTTCTCGTGGACTAATCCGACCCATAAGACCAACCCTTACGTGAACCGTGATCCACGTTTCTATGCCACCGTCATGTATGATGGTGCCCCTTGGAAACCGCGCCCTTCGGATGCGAAAGACCCTGCAAACCAAATTCAGACAGGTTCGTACGACTTGCTTGATGAAAAGGGTGCATTGTTCAATCGCAAAGGATTGGATACCCGCAGCAGCACGATCGAAGACTGGAATGGTAGCCGTACCGGTTACTACATGCGTAAGTTCATCGATCCGAACCCGGCATTATATGACAACACCGACCGTCAGAACATTCCATGGCCATTCCTCCGCGTAACAGAGGTGGTTTTCAACTACATCGAGGCGAGCATTGAACTGGGTCAGGATGCTGTTGCCCTTGAATGGCTCAACAAGATCCGTTTCCGTGCAGGTATGCCTGCATTGAAAGTTTCAGGATCTGCTCTCAGAGATGCTTACCGTCATGAGAAGCGCATTGAAATGGCTTATGAAGAACAGCGTTACCATGATGCTCGCCGCTGGATGATCGCGCCAACCACTCTGGGACGTTCTTTGCAGTTCATCACCGTGATTGGTAAGTTCAAGGCCGGCAAATCGATGAAGGAGCCGTACCACTACGATCCGACAGTGTACGATTACACCTACACGCCTACTGAGGACAAATCGCATGAGAACCGCACCTGGGTGGACAAAATGTACTTCCGTCCATTCAGCCGCGACGAAATTAACCGCAATGCGAAGCTGGTTCAAAACCCGGGCTACGACAAGTAACGGTATCTAAGTATTCTACCGGCGACTGCCCGTGCTGTTTCAGTGCGGGCAGTTTGCATTTTTGAGGGTTTTTGAAGACAAATTCCCACAAAACGTGGATTTAGGTAAACACTATTAAATTGGTAGAATATTTACAAACAATTGATAATTAGCATATTATGTCTTTTGGCATAGTCCTGTTAACATGTAAGTCAGCAGTGCGAATGCACGAGAACAAACATTAATAGTTGTCTTAAAAAACAAGGATTATGAAAAAGCTAGCAGTATCGGCATTAGCCCTGACGCTCATCTCGTTTGCTTCTGTTCAGGCCCAGACGGCCAATCAGACCACAGCTGATCATTCAGCGCATCAGCAGGCGACAAGTCAAAAAGCGGCGAAAGAAGAGAAGGTGGCCGTAAAACCGGAAGATTTGCCCGAGGGCGTTAAAAAGACCATAAAAAGTGACGATTTCAGTGGTTGGACGGTCAAAAAGGCATTTTTGGTCACAGAGCCAGATAAACCACAATACTATGAGTTGCAGGTTGCTAATGGCAACCAGAATGCCAGAGTGAAACTCGATAAAGACGGAAAAAATGTAGGATAACCATAGTATTCCTTCATTATTCAGTGATTAAGCCGGAGCAATCCGGCTTTTTTTATGCCCGAGTTGCTAACTTTGACCCGCTTTTATTAATCCTAACCCATCGTTCAATGACCTTTATTTTACGTTTTTGTTGCATTATTTTGGCAGCATGCTTCGTGCTTTCCGGCTGCATCGGAAGAAAGCCGTCCGGCACACAGGTTGCAGTCAGTAAACAGCCCATCTCGTCCAGCGGCGCAGCGCTCTTCACAACGCATTGTGTATCGTGTCATGCGATGGAGCGGGAGGAAATCGGTCCGCGGCTTGGCGGCGTGACGAGCATGCTTTCCGAGAGCGAACTGATTAGTTTCATCAAAAATCCCAGTCATGCAATCGAGTCGGGCAATATGCGGGCGGTGAGCCTCTCGAAAAGGTATAAGATGATCATGCCGCCCTTCGATTTCTTGAAGGATGAAGAAATTCGCTCGATACTTTCCTACATTTCCGCCGAAACCAAACTCCGCGGTATAGCTCCCCTTGAAGTGAAGGCGGACACTTCATCCCAGAAGCGACTTGCCCAGCCAGTCATTAAAACAGGACTGAAAATTGAACTGGAAGACTTTGTAAACATTCCGCCGTCCAGCGATAAAATGCCTCGGACGCGCATTGCCAATATGCGCCCGCATCCCTCACAGGACGGCACGCTTTATGTGAGCGACCAACGTGGCCTCATCTACCGGATCAGCGGAAGTCAAGTGACGACTTTCATCGATCTGAGAAACCAGGTTGAGGATTTTGTCAACGAACCCGGTCTGGGAACAGGCCTTGGTAGTTTTGCTTTTCATCCCGATTTCTTGCATAACGGGCTGATTTACATTACCCACACCGAGAGATTCAAGGGCAAACCGGCTGACTATTCCTACAACAACTCTATTAAGGTGGCACTGCAATGGGTGATTTGCGAATGGAAAATCAGCGACGTAAAGGATACTGTTTTCAAAGGCAATAGACGGGAGCTGCTTCGGATCAACGTGCCGAACGTCGTGCATGGTACTCAGGACATTGGCTTCAACCCGGAAGCGGTAAAAGGCGATAAAGATTATGGTCTGCTATATATAGGTACAGGCGATGGTGGATCTACAATTGGTAAACATCCCGAGCTTTGCCATGACCTACATTCGTTGCTCGGAACAATCATCCGCATCGATCCCCTGGGGAACAACAGCAGAAACAGGCAATACGGCATTCCAGGGGATAACCCGTTTGTGAATGAAAAGGGCAGTATTTATCGGGAAATCTATGCCTATGGTTTCCGTAACCCGCATCGCCTGTCGTGGCACAATGGGAGGTTATTCAGCGCGGAGGTAGGCGAGTCGAATTTCGAGGAGGTGAATGTCATCGTGAAGGGCCGTGACTACGGCTGGAATGTGCGTGAGGGTAATTTTGGTATTTCTGCCAAAGATCTGAAAAACGTGTACCCTGCGCCGGAGACGGATAGCGGCAAGTTTGAAAATCCCTACTTACAATACGACCACATCGATGGTAATGCGATCAGTGGCGGTTACGTGTACGAAGGGCCAATAGCAGCGCTGAGAGACAAATACATTTTCGCCGACATCGTCAACGGCCGTATGTTTTATGCCAATATCGATCCGAAATTAAGTGACCGGTCTGTTTATGAACTCTCGATTATCCGCGATGGAAAGGAAACGAACCTGATTGAAATGTCGGGCTCAAAACGGGTTGATGTCCGGGTAGAATATGACCGCTATACAAAGGAGCTCTATTTGATGACTAAAAGCGATGGCAGGATCCGGCGCGTCGCGAAAGGTTACACGGTAAATCAGTAATCTGGGCGCTAAATAGATTGCAGCGGCCGCTAAGTAATTGAATGGTCTTGATTTTCTGTGAGATCTGTTTCTTTGCAGCCCTCATTAAACGAAAATCAGGACATTCATTATGGCTAATGTAAAAACAGTACTCGACCAATGGTCGGTAAAGGATCTTGAAGACAATTCCAGCATTAACGTACTGGTAGAAGGTTGCTCGGAGCTCGGCAACAATGCCCAACCGGGCGTGCAAATCATCTGCATGGGGCAGTATGTGACCTACGAACCCAATATCGTAGAGCAGTGGGCCTACAAGGCCGGTAAGCAGGGTGTTTCCGAGTATTTGCTTGAAGACAAATCCTGGACTTTCCATGAAGACCAGTTCGTCAAATACTATCTCGTTCTCGGCTCTCCGCTCAAGGCGCGTGTTACCGTTAAAACGCGGAGCTCAAAACCCAACACAAGGGATTATGACCTCCCTTTTGAAGTCTGATCCACCATACATCACACACACCTTTTTTCGGAATGATCAAGTACACTTATCTCACCCTGCTGGGAGTCCTTTCCATCCTTTTTCTGATTGCAGTAGTATACTATCTCATCAAACCCGCCCCGGCCGGCGACAGCTCGGTGGGGTGGGCGACCGGAATTTTTTATCTGGCCGGACTGCTCGGAATCTTGTTATTGGCCTTGCTTTTCTGGAAAAATAAGACAGTCGGTCTGGTGATTCTGTGCGTCCCGTTGTTGTTTCTCGTGCTGCCGACACTGCGAGACGGAGCAAGGGATTTATACGCATGGTTTCCGGCCGCCAGGCGCAGTCCGCTCACCTTGCATATTGCCAACAACACCCAGGCGCTTGTGAATGTGAAGCTCGAATGCTGGTTTGGTAAACAGGATGGCGACCAGCATTCCCTTTACAAAACATTGGAATTTACATCAAAACCGCTGGCGGTAGATCAGCACGTGCTATCCGACTACGACGCGCAACTTCTTTCTTCTAAATCCGCATTCGTCCGGCTTGTGTTTTTTGAATGCCTGCAACAGTCAGGAAACGGCTACTCCTATGTCCGGGAAATTCAGCCCTGTATGCAGTCGCACGATGTGCCGGTGAAAGATTTCCAGGTTCGAGATTACCTGATCGCCATCGACGGAGAGAAGAATTCGGAAGCGTTTCGGGTGGAGGTGAGGCGGTTGAAGTCGGATAGTTTGTATCAAAATGGTGTATTCTAATTCAACAATTATGCAATTGACCTTATCGAAAATGATCCCGGCGCCGTTGGGAACGTATTTAAAATTTGCCTACACGATTGAAAGCATAGGCGCTTTTCTTCTAAGCGACGGTGAGAAGGTCGTATTGTTAAGGACGGATGGTTCCATAGATCTCATCGCCAATTTGGACGGTGAGCCGTATCAGTGGGGTGGTGTGGGAGCTGATTTTGAGGTCGAAATCCTCCAAAGAAGGGTAAACGGGTTCAAATCGCTAACCAGATACGAAAGGCAAAGACTTAAAGAATCTGCGATATACAAGTCGACGCGCAACATTCCAATCGTTAATTACGCACATGATGATGTGATCCTATTTTTCGCAGGGAAAAGCATCGCCTTGTTGAAATGGGTGGGAGAGGAGCTTGTTGAATTGAAGAGAACCAGAACCAAAGGCAGAGATCCGATCAGATGGGCATTGGCCCCAGAACAAAATATGCTGTTGTACGGTACGAATTACGGCGAACTGTATAGCCAGACATTTGGAAGGGATTGTTTCATCAAGTCAGTCAAAGTTGATCAGTTGCCTAACACTTGCTATCAAATTACTTTCTCTCCTGACGGTCGACGAATGTTTGCAGGAGGCCTGGGTTTCATCAGATCTTATACTTTCGATGGCAGTACTTTTACACCAGATATGTCAATCGCCACCGCGATGCGATCATTCGAACTGGTGGAGGACTATATCATAATCAACAAAGGCATCCATGGACTCGATGTGATCCGAGTCAAAGACAAACCGGAAAGAGTTACATCGCTCGATCTCCCTTTCATGATCGATAAAATGTATTTTCTGGCCCCACAAAAAGCACTCCTGCTGATTTCCGGCAATACGAGCGACTGGGCGCTGTTTAAATTGTCGTGTTAGCGATCACAAGTAAATCTTTACCATCTGCCGCCAATACCGGGGCCGGTGTGCTTCGTCATCCCAGATGTAGAGCTGATGCGGTACGTCGAGCTGATGCAATGCATCACTCAAATGGCGGTTGTTGTCAAGAAATGTGTCCTCCCGCCCGATCACAAGGGTAATATCCATTCGTCTCAACTGTTCGAGCAGCCCCTGATCCGAAATTCCCGGCACGAAATGATTGGGCATATTGAAATAAATATTCTCGTCAAAATATCCATCGAAGAGGTCGGCGAAATAGGGAAGGGGCTGGGTAAGATCGTACCGTGCGCTCATGCCGACGACCTTTGTGAAAAGCGTGGGATGCTTGAAGGCAATGTTTACCGCATGGTACCCGCCCAGACTACAACCCGCGGCCACCAGTCCGGGCTCTTTGTTCTGAGTGCGGATAAAAGGAATTACTTCATCGAGAATATATTTCTCATACTGGATATGGCGTGCAATACGGCAAGGGGGAGGCGCATCTGAATAAAAGCTTTCACTGTCGATACTGTCGACGCAGTAAACCTGGATTCGGCCTGTCTCGATCCGATCTTTCATCGCATCGATCACACGCCAGTTTTCAAAATCATAAAAATGGGCTGACCTGGTCGGGAAAAATACCACCGGAATGCCCTCTCTGCCGAATACGAGCATTTCCATGTTGCGGTTCAAAGTTGGACTAAACCATTTGTGATACGCCCTTTCCATGATCAAACGGATTGTTTAAGATATTTTTTGAAGTCCCCCAATGACGGCATATATATTCTCACTGATCGCTTTCTTCCATATAGCGTAGCCATCCGCACTCAGGTGAAGCCCATCTGCTTCGAACAGCGACTTGCGCGGATAGCCCTGATAATTTACCATCAAAGGAAAAATATCGACGTAATGCTGATGGGGGTCGTTGGCGACTTCCTCGCGGATTAGCTCATTGGCTGCCCTGATCGAATCTATTATTTCCCATCTTTGGAGGCTGGGTTTAATGGAAACAAAAAAGCAAGGAATGTTGCCGAACCGTTCTCTTATCAAAGAGATAAGCTGTCGGTAGAACAGCAGCACTTCGGTGGGATGGCGGCCGTCACCCAGATCGTTGTCGCCCGCATATAGGACTATGCGTGAGGGGGCGTTCACGGTAGCCATAATACGTTCGAAAAACCAAACGCATGCGGCCAACGTAGAGCCACCAAAGCCGAGGTTAACCGGTTTCAATTCCGCAAAATCCTGATACAAACCAGCCCATAATGTAAAGCTGGAACTCCCGTAAAAAATAGTGTCGGGCTCGTAATTTAAAGTGGATCGTTCTTTTTCTACTCGTTGTACTTCCTCTTCGTACCAGACCATATTTTCCTGATTTAGGTATCTCTCTGATTTTGGGTGTCTATCCGTAAAAATAAGGATGACACATTAACATACAGTTAAATAATGGTCATCCGAATGAGAATTATCACGTTATCAAGCTATTCCACCGGCAATCGCACTGGGAATCCAGCAGAAATATAATTTTTTATAAATCGGTTACAACCATCGCCTTTTGTTCGGTTTCTCTGGATTATATTCAAAACTACTATTGGCATGAAAAAGACGATTTTACTCGCATTCATCTGCATCGCAACGTTTTCCTGTGATAAGAAGGAAAATGCAGCACCACAACCGGACCTGACTCCCATTAGTCTCACTTACCAGAAGGCCGCCACCGTCCGCACTTCGGGAAGTGACTTGAAAGTGGAGCTGAAAGAAGTAAACGACAGCCGCTGTCCGATCAATGCGGACTGTATTTCGGCTGGAAGTGCAAAGTTGGTATTCGCAGTTTCAGATGCTTCGAATCAGGTGAATGTGAATTTCGAATTTAAAGGAGGCTCTAAAAACGATCAGGTGTTCAAGCTGGGTGGAACGGACTACGTGATTACGGTGTCGGAAGTACTTCCTTACCCGCAAATCTCGGTAACCCCGAAGCTTGAAGATTACAAGATTGCCGTATCCATCGAAAAAAAGTAATAGATTCAGATTTGGTGTGAAGTGCAGCAAAAGGAGCCAGGATTGTCCTGGCTCCTTTTCTCATTTTTGGCCTCACAGGTGCCGCCAACGCAATTTGTTCGTAACTTGAACATTCCAAAACCCATTAAACAAGCCCATGAAGCATATTTTTACCAGAAGACAGGCGCTTGCCGGACTGGCTGCGGCCGGTGCGGGACTGGCGCTCAGTCCGTTCAATTCCTCTGCAAACCTCGATATAAAAATGATATTGGAAAGAAAAATCCCATCTACCGGCGAAAGATTACCTGTGGTGGGACTTGGCTCCTGGCAGCAATTTGATGTAGGGCCAGGTGCTGCCGAACGCGCGCCGTTAAAGGCGGTTTTGCAAAAAATGCAGGGAATGGGTGGCAGGCTGATCGACGCCTCACCCATGTACGGTCGTGCCGAGCAGGTGATTGGAGATCTGACTACGGATTTGAATCTGAACGACCGGTTTTTCTTTGCGACCAAAGTCTGGACTACGGGGAAGCAGGAAGGGATTGACCAAATGAGTGCCTCGCTGCGCAAAATGAAGCGCAAAAAGATCGACTTGATGCAGGTCCATAACTTGCAGGACTGGGAGACGCACCTGAAAACGCTTAAAGATTGGAAAGCCGAAGGGAAAATTAGGTATGTGGGCATCACGCACTATACCGACGCTTCCCATGCCCGACTGGAACAAATCGTGAAATCGGAAAACATTGATTTTGTGCAGTTTAATTACTCCATACGCTCCCGGAATGCAGAAAAAAGCCTTCTGAAAGCGGCCAGGGACAGGGGAGTGGCCGTAATTATCAACGAGCCTTTCGAACAAGGCGCGCTATTCCGCGCGGTGAAAGGAAAGGAATTGCCAGGTTGGGCCAGCGACTATGATATCAAAAGCTGGGCCCAGTTTTTCCTGAAATACATCATCAGCAACGATGCCGTCACTTGCGTAATACCAGGCACCTCGGATGTGAAGCACCTGGTAGATAATCTAGCTGCCGGTGAAGGCCGTTTACCCGACGAAGCAGGCCGGAATAAGATGCGGGAATGGATCGTGGGAATCTAGATTATTCCAGCGCAAAAGCCACATATTGATTGCCTTTCGGGGTACCCAGCTTGGTGCCACCGCAGGCAATGACCACATATTGCTTGCCATTAACCTCGTAGGTGGCGGGCGTGGCAAACCCCGAGGCCGGCAATTGCGTTTCCCAAAGCAACTTGCCGGTTTTTTTGTCGAATGCCCTGAACTTGCCGTCTTTGGTGGCAGCGATAAAAAGCAATCCGCTGGCTGTAACAACAGGTCCGCCGTAATTCTCGGTGCCCGTTGTAGGTACGCCTTTCGCTTTCAGCGATTCCACTTCGCCGAATGGTATTTTCCAAAGGAACTTGCCCGTGTTCAGATCAATTGCATTGAGCGTACCCCATGGTGGTGAGATGGCCGGAAGCCCGTTGGCGTCAAGGAATTTGTTGTAGCCTGTACTTTGATAAGGCAGGTAAACCTTTTTCGAGGCTGGGATTTCTGAAACGGCTTCCACCTTTTCATCACCAAACAGAAATGATACCAGCGACTGCTTTTCGGCAGCCGTCAGCATCGTGAAACCAGGCATCATACCTTTACCCGTGGTAAGGAGCTGGTTGACAAATGCCTTATCACGCCGGGCGCCGATATCAACAAGCGACGGGTAACCGCTTTTCGCATTGCCTTTGCGCTGCGGGCCATGGCAGGTTACGCAGTAAGTCGTGTAAACTTTTTCACCAGGGCTCAGGTTGGATAGCTCGCTTGCTTTCGGCGAGTCTTTCATCGTCAGGATCCACGCCATCTCATTACTGTTAACGTACAGAATGCCTTCGTTCGGATCGGCCGCGGCGCCTCCCCACTCGGCACCACCGTCGAAGCCGGGAAGAATCACCGTCCCTTCCTTGCTGGGTGCTGCGAAAAGTGCCTTTTTATAACCTCTGAACTTAATTTTCAATGAATCGCGGTCCGGAGCGTGCATGCTGATGTCGTTTTCTGTCAGCGTGTATGCCTGGCGTGCATAAGGCGCAGGCTTGCTTGGTACCGGCTGCGTAGGCCACGGATATTCCCCGGGTAACGCCGTTTTGGGAGCGGTAACCTCTTTGATAGGAAACAACGGCTTACCAGTTACACGGTCAAAGAGAAATACATATCCCTGCTTGCTGACTTGGGCGACGGCGTCAATTTTGCGCGGCTTACCATCGGAGCCGGTCTGCGTGACGGTGATCAGATTAGGAGGCGCGGGCAGGTCGCGGTCCCACAAGTCGTGGTGCATGGTCTGGTAATGCCAAAGGCGCTTGCCCGTGCGGGCATCCAGGGCGAGCAGGCAGTTGGAAAAAAGGTTTGCGCCCTTACGTTTGCCCCCATAAAAATCATATCCCGCCGAGCCGGTCGGCACATACAAAATTCCCCGTTTACGGTCCACGGCCATGCCTGCCCAGTTGTTTGCAGCACCCGTAAAGGTGTTTTTATAGGCGTCGGGAGGAAATGTTTCGTAACCGAATTCGCCCGGATAGGGGATGGTATGAAAAGTCCAGGCCAGCTTTCCGGTTCGCACATTGAATGCCCGGATGTCGCCGGGAGCAGCATCGGAATCTTCGGAAAGCCGGACGGGCATGATGATCAGGTCTTCAAAAATAGTACCGGGCGTGTTGGAGACCATGTATTTATTTTTGGCTGTCTCGGGCAGACCCGTATGAAGGTCAATGCGGCCATTCTCACCGAACTGCTCGATGACTTTTCCCGTGCGCGCGTCGAGCGCGTACAGATAGGCACCCATGGCGTGCAGGATACGCTTGTCTTCACCATCTTCCCAATAGGTAAGTCCCCGGCTGGTATTTGAGCCGTTTTTAGACTTATCCCCGAAGAGCCAGAGCTGCTTGCCGGTGGCGGCATCGAGTGCGAAGGCCTGCACAGTGGCTGTTACTCCGTAAAGCACGCCATTGACGATTATCGGGTTAACCTGGGTCTGTCCGGAGTCCGGCATTGACCACGTCCAGGCTACTTTCAGATTTTTGACATTATCCTTGTTGATCTGCGTCAGCGGTGAGTAATGGTTACGGTCGGGCCCGCCAAGATATTCGCGCCATTCGCGCTGGTCGTCGTCTAGGTTTGAAACAGTTTGTGCGCCAGCCAATACTAATGCAAGGCCTCCGATACACCACGATAAGGGTTTAAGCATATATTTTCAAAAATTCAGATTGAAAGGCAGCGGTTTATTCAAAGCGGGTATTGACCGTAATCCCTGGCCAGGCATCGGTACGGAAGGCACTTGCCGGAAAACCGTCGGTACTGTATAGGTTGGCCTCCTCGGGCGCATCTGACCATGCGTAGCGAACGGCAGTAGGCTTGTCCACCTCCGGGCTCCACACCACTACTTTGTTGCCCTGGATCTCCGCTTTTGCATAGTGAAAGACCTTGTCATCTCCGGCCACTTCGAAACCTTTGAGATAGCCGTAGCGATCCTTAATTGTTAAGCCGTTTTCCGCATTTTTAAATGAAATAGTGGCTTTGCTGCCGCTTACCTGCATTTGATCGTAAAGCGGAGAGGCATAGGGAATGTTCTGACCGTAGTCGTTTTTCAATGCATTAGTGGCAAGGCGATGTGCGACATCTTGTTTGTTTGTTGGATGGATGTCGTTGGGATTGCCCACATCGGTGGTGACGGCCATCCCCGTTTTAGGAAGGCTCAATGTCATATTCTGCGCCTCACGCAGCTCTGCCCAGCCGCTTCCCTTGTTGCTGTCGCGGTCGGTTCCGAAGCTCGACAATTGTACCCAGTAAAATGAAAATTCATCATTCCAAAGTCTGCGCCAGTCGCTGATCATCAGCGGAAACGCCTGCCGATACTGATAAGCCCGTCCGGCATTGCTTTCGCCCTGGTACCAAAGCGAGCCGCGGATGGCAAATGGTACTAGCGGCGCAATCATTGCATTGTAAATGGTCGTGCCCACATTATTCATTAAATGTGCATACTCATGCTTTTCAGCAAATGCAGGCATCAGATACCAGTCTTTGGCCAGGCTTGTCTTGCGCGTTCCGTCTTCTACATAAAGATCATTCGCAGAACCGCTAAGACCTGGTCCAAACCAGGCCGCGGCTACCATGTTACCGGTTTTGACGGTCAGAATGTTTCTTCCTTCTTTCCAGGTATTTGCCGACACCTGGATTTTGCGAGAGCCTTTGGCAATGCCTTCATAAGCGGTTTTGCCATTGATATATACTTCCACAGGACCGTCGTTTTCAGCGAGTGAGAGCGTGGTCTGCTTACTTACCCAGTCAGAGGGAATCATTACCTCCCGGGTCATGTAACCCTTTCCGCGAAAGCCCATTAGCCCTTTCCAATCCCATTGCCCGACACCGTCAGCTGTTTTTTGCCAGCTACTTAAATCCACATCGGGGGAGATGTACTTCTTCTCGTCTTCCAGGGTCGGTTCATAATTTGCATTCTTAAAAAGCTGCTTTTTGAGCTTCTTATCCATGATTACGTCAGCTTCTTCCCAGGTCTTAGGCAAGTTCTGGGCATAAGAGCGCAATTCATCGTTGCCTGACATGCCCTCTTTGCTGATCCAGCCTTCGATTTGCGAACCTCCCCATGAGGAATGCAGGATTCCGATAGGTACCCGAAGTTTCTGATATACTTCACGCGCGAAAAAGAAGCCTACCGCGGTAAATCCGCCAACGGTTTCGGCGCTGGCGATCTTCCACTCGCCGGCAGCCAGATCTTGCTCGGGTTGGAGCGTCACCACATGGTCGACCCGAAAGTGGCGGATCTGAGGGAAATCTGCGTTTGTACGCTCTTGCTCATAGTTTTTTGACGCCGAAACAGGCCACTCCATATTCGATTGTCCGGAGCAAAGCCATACCTCGCCGACCAGCACATCGTTCGCCACGGCGCTCCCGGACTTGGCGCTCACCTGCAATGAATGCGGCCCGCCGGCTTCCAAGGCTTTAAAAGTTACCCGCCACTTTCCTGTGGGATCTGCCTTGGCGTCCATCGTCTGACCCGCCAGAGTCACTTTCACTTTTTCGCCTGGCTTTGCCCATCCCCATACGGGAATTGGTTTCTGGCGCTGGAGCACCACATGGTCGGAGAAAAGCCGGGCAAATTTGACTTGTGCGAATGAAGGGGCCGCACAGGCAAGCAGTAGCAGGATTAATACGCGTTTCATGAAGAGCAGAAGTTGTTTTTATGGATATCTATAAATGGCATAAGTAGCCGGTTTCTACTGGATTTGTGCATACAGGCATTCGCATTAGGGATTTTGGCATTACTTTTAGCGCCTATTCAAGCATACGCCATGATCTCGATTGTTATTTGTTCGGCCGATGAGGCCGAGTTGTCCAAAGTCTCCGAAAACATCCGCCAGACGATCGGCATCCCGCACGAAATCATAGCGATTGATAATCGGGCCGCACGCCGCGGCATTTGTGAGGTATACAATGAGGGCGCGCAAAAAGCCCGGTTCGAATTGCTTTGTTTCATGCACGAGGATATTGAAATAAGGACCGGAAACTGGGGAGCGATTGTGTCTCAGATTTTTGCGCGCGATCAGGGTATCGGCATTGTGGGGGTCGCCGGAGGCGGTTATAAATCGCTTGCGCCGGCCGGCTGGTACCAGCTCGAATTCCACTCCGAAGAGCGTTCCTACCAAAATGTGCTGCAAGGCTACAAGTTCAACGAGAAAGCGGAAATTCACGCTTATCATAACCCCCGTAATGAGCGTCTTAGCAGGGTAGTGTGCGTCGACGGCCTCTGGTTTTGTACCCGCCGCGACATTGCATTACGATTTCCTTTCGATGGCAAGCTGCTCAGCGGATTTCACGGTTACGACCTTGATTTCTGCCTGAGCGTGTTTCCTCATTACAAAATTATGGTAACCTACGATGTTTTGATGAAACATGCCTCAGAAGGAAACTTCAATAAGCAGTGGTTGGATCAAATCCTGAAACTGCACAAAAAATGGAGCTACGCGTTGCCGCAAACGACCTCTGTGATGAGGGGCAACGAAATGTATGATATCGAAAAAAGGTCTTTCAAAAAGCTCATCGAGCAAATGATACGGTGGGAATACAGCTATTGGCAAATCCAGACGATGCTCTGGCATAGTGCCAGGACGAAACAAATGACCACACGGGTTGTTTTCAAGGGTTTCCTGCACCTTCTGAAGTTGAAGTTACATATTCTTCCCGTTCCGGACGGGCAAAGAACCTAGCCCAGAGCAGTTTGGCACGCAGGCCCCATATCTGCCTGTAAACAAATGCCAATTTTTTGGACTTTTTGTAAACCGGGATATAGTACAGCTGCTCGTAGTGGTCGCGAATGATACCGGCGTATTCGAACGAGAAGAACGATTCAAGCCGCTGCTCGAAAAGTGCCCGGAGCCTGTCCAGAAACGGCTGGTCACGGTTTTTCTTGAAAGAAGCACATTGCTGTACCCATTTCAAATCCTTGCGCAGTTTTTTGATATCACGGTTTTCGTGGTAATTCTTCCTGATTTTCTTACGCTTGTTGAGAATGTCGGTAGACGTTGTCGTGTGCTGGCGGTATCTCACCAACGTCTCGGGAATGACCTCAATGCTACCCAGGTTCACGGCCACGTAGGCGATCCAGTGATCGTGGAAATGGTCGGGGTTGAAGGGTAGGAAATCATCCCGGAGTTCGCGTTTGAACAAAATACTGTGACCGGAGACGCAATTGAAATACAGAAAAACCTTCGGATCGTCGCCCCGGTAGAGGTGAATGATGTCCGACATCTTCCTTTTCCAGGTCATTTGCCGGCCCTGCTCGTCCATGAATGCCGAGTCGTGGTAAATCAGCAGGTTGTCGCCTATGCCTGCTACCTGCTTACTTATTTTTTCCAAATCCCAGATGTCATCCTGATCGCAAAGCGCAATATACTCGCCTTCACAGAGGCAAATGGCCTTCTCGAAGTTTTTCACATATCCCAGATTCGCCTCGTTCTCGAAAATTCTAAAAAACGGGTACTTGGCCTGATACGCGCGTAAGATCTCACGGGAGCGGTCCTTGCTGCCGTCATCGACGACTACAATTTCGAAGTTCGGGTAAGTCTGGTTTACAAGTGAATCCAGCTGCTCTGCCAGGTAGCGTTCGCCATTATAAACACATAATGCAATCGAGACGAGCGGATACGGCTTGTGGTGAATATCAGAATCGGGTTGGTTGTTCACTTTCCTGTAATTTTAGCTTTTGCGCCCCATGATTTTCTGAGCGCATAAAAGAACTTGCTGCTATCGGGTTTCTTCAAAAGCCGGAGCAATGTATCGCGGTGTTTCCATATCAATATGCCAAACGCCGCATCGAAATAACGTTTGTTGCGCCGCAAGCTGCGGTGATACAATGCCTGGATCAGACCGTGCGCTTCACCCTTGCACTGCATCGCGCAAAGCCCTAGCCAGTCGCTTTCCCTTTGCAACGCTTCGATCTTTTGATCAACACTTTTCCCGGACGGTTTCAGGGCCAGAATGTCAGTGTTGTTGCCCGCATGCTGACGGTATTTCACGAGGGCTTGCGGTAGAAAATCGATGCTACCCGAGCAGGCGGCGTTGAAGGCCAGCCACTGATCGTAGTGAAAATCAGCAGGAAAAGGCAGCGACTTTTGAACCACCTCCTTTTTAACCAGCATACTGTGGCCGGACACGCAATTCAGGAATAAAAATACTTCCGGCTTATCGCCGCGGTAGAAGTTCAGTTTGTCGGAAATCCGGCGGTTCATCGACTGGCCTTCCGGGTCGATAAATTCTGAATCATGGTAAATCAAATTATTTTCACCGATGAGCTGCACCTGTTTTTCCAGTTTTTCGGGATGCCAAATGTCGTCCTGGTCACAAATGGCTATCAGCCCGCTCCGGCAGAGGCCTAATGCCTTTTCAAAATTTTTATTGTAGCCAAGGTTCTGCTGGTTATAATGCAGGCTGATTCGAGCGTCCCTGGTCGCATATTCTTCCAGGATGCCGCGCGTTGAATCGGTAGAGCTGTCGTCCACAACTACAAGCTCCCAATGGGTGTACCGCTGCCGCAAGATGGAATCCAGCTGTTCCCGAAGAAATACGCTGCCATTGTAAGTGCAAAGGGCAATGGATATCAGCGGCCGGTTTTCCATTTAAACGTCGGTGAATTGCTGCATGTCGATCAGGCGCTTGTAGAGCCCGTCGCGCGCTATGAGTTCGGAATGATTGCCCTGCTCTATGATTTTCCCTTCTTCCAGTACCAGGATCGTGTCCGCATTCTGGATTGTGCTCAGGCGGTGAGCTATTACCAGTGAGGTCCTGTTTTTCATCAGGTTGTTCAATGCTTCCTGAACCAGTTTTTCCGATTCCGTGTCCAATGCGGAGGTCGCCTCGTCCAGCAGCATGATCGGAGGGTTTTTTAATACTGCCCTGGCAATACAGATACGCTGCTTTTGTCCACCCGAAAGCTTCATGCCCCGGTCACCGATGTTGCTGTAATAGCCGTCTTCGGTCTCCATAATGAACTCGTGCGCATTGGCAATGCGTGCCGCTGCTTCCACCTGTTCCATCGTTGCGCCCGGGCTTCCGAAGGCAATGTTCTGGAAAATAGTGTCGTTGAAGAGCATAGATTCCTGGTTTACCAGGCCAAACATCGACCATAAAGACTCCTGCCTGATCTGCCTTACATCGATGCCGTCGATCAGCACATGGCCTTCGGCTGTGTCGATGAAGCGGGGCAATAGGTCCATCAGCGTAGATTTGCCTCCTCCGGAAGGCCCGACCAATGCCACTGCCTTACCTTTTGGAATGGTCACATTGATATGTTTAAGGACAGTCCTGCCCGGGTAGGAGAATGACACATTCTCTAAGCGGATCGACTCCTTGAAATCATTCATCTCGATGGCGTTGGGCGCATCCTGAATTTCGGGCTTCTCATCGATCAGTTCCAGCACGCGTTCACCGGCAGCAATACCCGCGTGAATTGTACTGAAAGAGTCTGTCAATGCCTTTGCCGGACGCATTACCTGGGAGAAGATACCGATGTAGGCCACAAATTTGGAAACGTCCAGATCGGAGTTGTTATCGATAATCAGCGAGCCGCCATATAAAACGATGATAGCAACCATGGTAACACCCAAAAATTCCGAAACCGGAGAGCTGAGCTGCTGGCGCTTTGCCATTTTTCTTCCAAGATCGGAATAACGGATGTTCTCACTGTGGAATTTGTCTTTGATAGATTCGGTTGCATTGAATGCCTTGATGATCTTGATGCCCGTGAGCGCCTCGTCCAGATAGCTGATCATCAGCCCGAAGTAATGCTGCGCCAGGGCAGCCTGCTGCTTCAGCCTCTTGACGATTTTCGAGATCAGGAATGCAGAAACAGGGATTACCAGTATGGCAAAAAAGGTCAGTTTGGCCGAGGTGGCAAAGAGCATAAAAACGTAGGCGAGCAACTGCATCGGTTCCTTGAAAACGACTTGCAGGGTACTGGTAACGGAAAACTGCACAACGCCGACGTCGGATGCGATCTTTGAAATAATATCTCCTTTCCGCTGGTTGCTGAAATAGCCCACATGCAAGTCCATCACATTGTCGAAGACTTGCTTGCGCAGGTTCAGCAACGTATGGATCCTGAGATTCTCCATGATCCGCTGAGAGAAATACCGGAATATGTTCGAAAGTAGCACTGAACCGACGATTACGGCGCACACGACTTGTAATGCGCCATGCGGTCCTAAGGTCAGATTGGCTTGCTGCGCATAGTAATTGAGCATGCCCGTAGGGTCGAGCCATCCGTTTTCCGGCCTAGGGTCCACCTGCCCGCCCTGGTTAAGAAACAGCGTATTCAGGAGCGGCGCCAGCAGGGCCAGGTTCAATGTGTTGAATACTACTGCCAGCAGGGTACAGATTATGTATGGGACGGCAAAACGGGCAATCGGTTGAGCAAAAGATAATAGTCTGAGGTACGTTTTCATTCTTGGATAGTGGCATACTCGCCGTATGCCGGAAGTAAAAAAAACCGAAACCGGGTTTTTGGATTAACGCGCAAATTAACGCATATCTGGCGAAACAACTGTCCGTGACATGAATTAATTCCAGACAGGCCAACGGAGAATAGGATCTCCGGGCCGATGCAATGGTTGGAACCCGGACCCGGGAAGCGTGAAAAAAGCCGACAATTCCCGCCAAGCCCAACTTTTTAAAACAAGTCGTTGTTCAAAAGTAAACCGCAAGACAATGATTACGAATTCCGATATATTTTCGATGCAGACAGGTGACCAGGTACCTGTAACCACGTATAAGGCTGCCCGGTCAGTTGCCGGGCTTGTGGCCAGTCATTTCGAGCGGCATCATGATGCGGTTTCCAAATATTACGAGCAGGAACTTGCTCCCCGGCCCGATGCGCGGATCGTTGAAGCGATTATCGATACGACATTCTGGGCGAGCCTTCGCAGGGAAGAGGGACGTTCACCGAAAGTTTCGATCGCCTATCTACCACCCGAATCTGCCGAGCATCCGCTGATTTTTGCCGAAAAGCTGACGCTGAGCGCCAACACGCTGACCAAGCTTGCGCCGGCGGTAGAGCGTTCGGGTATTCACCTGGGCGTTTGGCTGGAAGACGGCGAGTTGCGTATTTGGGGCACCACACGGGTAATTCCGGGTTTGTGTTTCGTACTCGAAGTAATCGAACCGGGAATGCTGGTGGTCAAGCATCGAAGGGTGGAGGGCTTTGGCAAATTTGTGAATGTGGCCGTATTGAAAGGAGACCAGGTCAAGATTGTTAATGAAGAGAGCCGCAAGGTGAAAGATTGTCCCTCATTGATCAACTCGCTGATGGGATTTTCATCCACTACATTATGGAGCGATTACCCAAATCTGCTTGTGCAACTGGCCGCTTCCATGCGCAGCCACGAGCGGGGTGGGATATTGCTGGTAGTTCCCAAAGGTAAAGACCGCTGGCGCGATTCAATCATCCATCCGATCACTTATGATGTGCAACCGCCATTCTCTGAATTGGCCGACCTGCACCGAAAATATGTAGAGGATCCCAACCCGATCACCTGGCAGAACCAGTTCAGCTCGGCTGTCGCCAATATGGCCGGTCTTACAGCCGTTGATGGCGCCACGATCATTAACGACCGTTACGAACTGCTCGCTTTCGGCGCGAAAATCGGCAGGGCGCAAGGTGCAAAGCCGGTTGAAGAAATCCTGATCACCGAGCCGGTAATCGGCAACGCAGCCATGGTAGTACACCCCGTGCAGAACGGCGGTACACGGCATTTATCGGCTGCACAGTTCGTCTACGATCAGCGCGATTCCATTGCGTTAGTTGCCTCTCAGGACGGCCGCTTTACCATTTTTTCATGGTCTAAATGCGAGAATATGGTGCAGGCGCATCGCGTGGACGCGCTGCTGCTATGATCCGAACGGGAAGAGTTCGAGCTGCTCAGGATCCTTGTATTTACGGGACCTGACCTCCGGTTCATGGAAGTTGGAAAGTGAAATCCCGAGCAGCCGCACCGCTTTTTGTTCCATATCGAGCTTTTCCAGCAGTTGCTTGGCAGTGTCGGTAATGGTGTCCAGGTCGCCGATCGGATGGGCGAAGGAATGATTTCGGGTGATTTGGGTAAAATCACTGAACTTGACTTTCAACGTGACTGTCCGGCCCTTCAACTGATTTTTTTCAAGGCGATTGGCAACCGTTACGCCAATGCGGTCAAGCTCCTTATTCATTTCTTCGGGTGTGGTAAGGTCGTAGGTGAACGTGTCCTCGGCGCCCAGTGATTTTGTCTCCCGGTGCGTTTGTACCTCACGGTCATCGATCCCCCGCACGATTCGGTAAAAAAAATGTCCTGTTTTTCCAAAATGGCTGACTAGCTCTTCTTCCGTGAGTTTTTTCAGGTCACAACCTCTGAATAGCTGCATTCCTTTCATTTTGTCAGCTGTAACTTTCCCTACGCCATGAAACTTTTCAACGGGCAGCTGATCCATGAAGCTTTCTATTTTGGAAGGGCCAATGAAGGTCAGGCCATCAGGTTTATTGATATCCGAAGCGATTTTAGCGACAAACTTATTGACCGACACGCCCGCAGAAGCAGTCAGATTCAGCTCGTCCCTGATGGACTGCTTGATCTGCCTTGCAATATCCATCGCTGAACCAATACCCATTTTGTCATTGGTCACATCCAGATAGGCCTCGTCCAGTGAAAGCGGCTCGATCAGGTCTGTGTACCGCGAAAAAATCTCTCGGATGCTTCTGGAAACGGCTTTATAGACCTCGAATCGCGGATGGACAAATATGATTTGAGGACAGAGTTGAATGGCCTGCCGGGACGGCATCGCCGACCGCACCCCAAATTTACGCGCCTCGTAGCTGGCCGTTGCTACCACACCGCGGCCAGTGGGGGACCCCCCGACAGCCAACGGTTTGCCGCGGTATTCTGGAAAATCGCGCTGCTCTACCGACGCGTAGAAGGCATCCATATCTATATGGATGATCTTGCGGACCGGCTTGACGTAGGAGGCTTCCTGCATAAACAGCAATTTTTTCGTAGTGAGATTTCCCTGCCAATTAAAAACAAATTAAATAACATTGCATTCGCATCACGCGGCACTTTTTTTTCGTAGTAGGTGAGTAAATCAGCTGTAACCGGCCGGCAAATCATTTTACCCAGTTCCTCAGAAAACTTCGATGCGACATACTATACCATTTTTCAAATCCTTTTTTGTCTTTCTACTTCTTCTCCACGTAAGCGCTGGCGCTGTGCAGGCCCAGGATCGCTGCGCGTCGATGGATCTGCTGCAAAAGCGGTTTACCGATAAACCGGCCCTCAAACTGATGTTTGATCAGCGGGAGCTGCGTCTGAAACAACTTATCAGCGAACGCATCGCTTCGGGCAAATCGATGCGTACAACCGGCCTTGTGACCATTCCGGTGGTATTTCACGTGGTGCTTAGCAGGCAGTCGATGGTGACCGACGCGCAGATAATGGCCCAGCTTGATACTATCAACAAGGATTATGCAGGCACGAATGCAGGAGCAGAGAAGGTCCCATCTCACTTCAAATCGCTGTTCGGCCAATCGGGCATTCAGTTTTGCCTCGCCCAGCGCACGCCCAATGATGCGCCTTCGACAGGGATTGTGCGCTACACGACTACGCGAAGTTCATTTGATTACACCAACAATCAGGTGAAACACGCCGAGTCCGGCGGCGCCGATGCATGGGATACCGATAAATACCTTAACATCTGGGTCTGCGACCTCTCCGGCACTACATTAGGTTATGCCACCTTCCCGGATGACGGTGTTAAAGACGAGCAGGGCGTGGCGATCGACTACGCTTCCTTGCCCAACGGGGCTGCCGCCGGATTCAACCAGGGAAAAACATTGACCCACGAAATAGGACATTATTTCAACCTGTACCACATCTGGGGGGACGACAACGGTTCGTGTGCAGGCAGCGACCAGGTAGACGATACGCCCAACCAGAGCAATAGCACCACCAGCTGCCAGACCGGCATCGTTACCGACCGCTGTACTACTACCTCGCCGGGTATTATGTACCAGAATTACATGGACTACACCCCCGATGCCTGCCTTTTCATGTTCACCAGAATGCAGGTCGCCAGAATGGAGACCGCCTTTAGTACCTACCGTTCACTGCTGGCGATGTCCAATGGGTGTACGCCGGTAGATGTCAAGAAAAAAGACGCATCCCTGAAAGCGATCCGTCAACCAGCGCAACGCATTTGTAGCAATACCTTAGCTCCGCAAGTCACATTGGTGAACCGGGGCAGCGAAACGCTTACCTCGCTCACCATCCATGCGGTGATCGATAACGGAGCCGTACAAAATTTCGGCTGGACAGGCTCGTTGGCGACTTATGCGGAGCAAACCGTAACATTGCCCGCTCTGACGGCGCCAGAGGGTAATCATGTCCTGAGTATCTACACATCGAATCCGAATGGTTCGGCCGATGAAGATACGTCCAACGATGCGCTCAGCCTTGACTTTATCTATTACGAGCCGTTCGCGGCCCCTGTAAGAGAAGGCTTTGAAGGGCTGTTTCCGCCTCAGGGATGGGACATCGTGAACGAAGACGGCGGCTCGACCTGGGAAAAGACGACTTCGGCTTCGAAAACCGGCGGCGCTTCGGTGAAGATCGCCAACTTCGGCAACCAGGTGGTGGGGCAGCGCGATTACCTGCGTTCGCCCACGGTAAACATCGCAGGTGTGGATTCGGCCTTTGTATCGTTCCAGGTGGCAGCCGCAACGTATACCAGCACTTCCACACAGGGTAATGTGTGGGATACCCTGCAGGTGCTGATTAGTACAGATTGCGGACAGACTTACACAAGTATCTACAAAAAATGGGGATCCAGCCTGATTACCCGTAGCGCGGCCACGCGGACCGCATTTACGCCCGGCGTGAATGAATGGCGGCGCGAAGAGATAAACATAGGCAGCTTTATTGGCCAGGGTGAGATTCTGGTGGCTTTCCTGAATACCAATGGCAATGAAAACGATATTTACCTGGATGATATCAATATCAGGACCGTCACTGTGAACCCGAACTTGAAAGAAGCGGGCTTCCTGGTGACCCCGAATCCGACCAACGGCGTGATGTCTGTACAGTTCTACCCGCACCCCGCGAAGCTGAAATCGGTCTCGATCTATAATGTATCCGGACAAAAGGTGCGGGAAACCCTGATCACCGGCGAAGTAGCGTTCAATATCTACAATTTTGACCTGACTGCTTCCCCCGCCGGGTTGTATGTTATCAAAGCGGAGTTCGAGGACCGTGTGCTGACGAAGAAGATTGTGAAGAACTAGGAGGGGGAATTTTGAATGATTGAATGATTGAATATTTTTTGTTCTGAATACTGACTATTCAATCATTCAAAATTTGGTCATTCAATCATTAAACTAATATATCCGCTTCACTACCACCTTGCTGTTCGTCTGGGAAACGGCGAATTCCTTCGCATTTTCGTTGGGTGGCGCTATAAAAATCTGCTTTTTCTTCTTGCCATCGGTATTGACCCAGTTCGCGGAGTAAATTTCCGGGAGCTGGCCGGTGTAGATGGGGTGGTGGTCGGAATACATAAACACCTCTTCCTGCTCATAAGCCGTTTCGAGGTCACTTCCTTCAATTACATCGCAGATTATTTTCAAACCGCCGGTTTCATCTTCAACCAGACCTTTAATGCGGGCTTTGCCGTAAAAAGGATCCTCTTCAAATTCCCACTGGATGTAGTATTCGATTACGTTTCCGATCTGAGACTCAATGTAGTCGGCGGTTAGCAGTTGTTCCTGGCGCATGGTCGAAGTTGGTTTTTTACACTCCTTAAAACTTGGCAAAATTCAAACCCGCCCCATTGGGCGTTTTGACAAATGTAATCGGAAGCAGGATGTTTCCAAAAATTATAGGACGCGTTTGATAGATATTTGAAAAATTACCATCAAGCGGGCATTTGAGCCGATCAGGGCTCTTGGAGAGACTTCATTCATATAGGTGCGTAGGTTACGGGCGTAAATGGAATTCGATTTAACAGTGTAGAAAAGTTATGACCTGAATGAGTGACTTTTTGTGCACTAAGGGGAACATAGCGGTATGGTTTTTGTCTCATGGCGGCTAAGTAACTTTCATTATCCGGGGTATTACCCCGTCATTTAGCCAACATTGATATGAGAAAAACTCAACGAGTCAATGAGCCTGTGCCTTGTTCGGTCCCGCTCATTTTCCTGAGGATCGGTTTCTTGCTGTTACTATTCTCGGGCCCTGTTACCCGAAGCAGCGCACAGCAAGCCGGGCCGGACTCAACCCGAAAAACCAAGCCCGACACGCTCGCCAACCCGGTCCCAAAGCCTGATCCGGCATCGACCCGACCGGCATCCGATACCCTCCCCAAGCCTCGCAATACCACCGATTCTGCATCCAAATCCTCCTCTTCGCCATTGGTGAAACCCACGCAGAACTTTGACCCGCTGGTCAAACCAGCCCCTCAAAAAGATTCCTTAAACCAACCAGGCGCAGCCAGGACCGATAGTGCAGCGAAAGCAGCAACGCCTCCCGGAGCAACGGCTCCCGGAGCAACGGCTCCCGGAGCAGCAGCTCCGGCACAGCAAAGCCAGCAGCTAACGCCCGATTCGGCCACCGCGCAGAAGCCCGTGCAGGGAGGTATCACTGACGCTGGCCCCGATGCGCGCGAGATCAAAGGGGTCGTCAAAGACGAAAAGGGCATTGGAATGCCTGGTGTGGCTGTTTTAGTGAAAGGGACACAGATTCAGGCGATCACCGAGCCAGACGGTTCCTTCCTGATGAAAGTGCCTGCCAAAGGCGGTATATTGGTGTACAGCTTCGTAGGGTTCACCACCAAAGAAGTACCCATTACCGGTCTGACAACCTACAACGCGCAACTGATCCCGGAAGCGAAGGCACTGAAAGAGGTCGTTGTCGTAGGATACGGTGCGCAGAGCAAGCGAGACCTGGCAAGTTCAACGTCCAGGGTAGCTTCCCAGGAATATAAATCGGCAGTGATCAACACGATAGATCAGGCCATCCAGGGCAGGGCTACCGGCGTTCAGGTCGTAGAGAGTTCCGGAGAGCCCGGCGCTGCCGCCGTGGTCAGGATACGTGGTAACAATTCCCTGAGCGGAAACAACGAACCGCTTTACGTGATCGATGGATTTCCAATGCCGCCTTACCGTGAGGCAGGTGCCAACTTCTACGGATCCTATACACAAAATGGCTTGTACGGCATCAACCCGAACGACATCGAAAGTATGGAGATTTTGAAAGATGCCTCAGCGACAGCTATTTATGGATCGAGAGGTGCGAATGGCGTGATCCTGATTACGACCAAGTCGGGCAAGCGGGGAGAAGGCCGCGTCGAGTTGGTCAATAAGACGTCTTTCGGACAGGTCGCCAATCCGATCCGGATGATGAATTCCCGGCAATATGCAGAGGTGATCAACGAGAGCTTCCGGGTTTCGGACCGTAATCCGCCGTTCGAGAACCTGGATAGCGCCATGACCAACACCGACTGGGTGGATGCCATTACCCAGCCAAGCTTCCGTCAGGATATCACGCTGAGCCTTTCAGGAGGAAGTCCCAAATCCTCCTATTACATATCGGGGAATTATCTCAAAGACAAGGGTACCATCATTAATTCGAATAACGACCGTGCAAGCCTGCGGGTAAACCTGAACAATGAGATCAACGACTGGTATACCGTCAAAGGGCAGTTATCATTCAGCCGGCAGAAAACCAACCGGGCCGTAACAGCCTCACGCGCCTGGCCGAGTTCGGGCGGGCTCATGGACGGTCTGCGTGCTGCGCCTACACTGGAAGTCGACTATCTGGGAAACAACAGCCTGGGGATTCCGAATTATCAGGGCTACTATTTTTCCAACCCGTACAATGAGCTGATGGCCAAAACAGACGTGACGCAAAGCGATTATTCGATTTTGAATATTGAAAACTATTTCAAGATCGCCAGCGGCCTGCAATTGGTCGTGAGCCTGGCAGGCAACCAGAATCTCACACGCAGGAAGGTGTTTCTTCCGCCATCCACCGCAGAAGGTAATCAGGTGAAGGGAAAGGGAAGCAATAACACGGCGAACACATACAGCTACAACTTCAATTCGTATCTCCAATATGAAAAGACCTTCCGGAAAAACCACTATCTCAATACGACATTGGGTGTGGAATATAACGACCAGACTGTTGAATTCCTCACCACTAACTCTTCTGGCTTCGCGGTACCTTTTTTCGGCGTCGATAATATCGGTAGCGCCTCATCACAGGTGATTGGTTCATTTAAGGAAAAGCGCATTTTGCAATCGGGTTTCCTACGTGCCAACTATTCTTTTAAAGGCAGGTACGTGCTCAATGCGTCGGTGCGGGCGGACGGCGCTTCCGCATTTGCAGCCAATAAGAAGTATGGCATATTCCCGGCGGTAGCGCTGGCCTGGAACCTTGATCAGGAGGAATTTATGAAAGGCGTCACTTTTATCTCCAATACAAAGTTCCGCGCTTCCTATGGTGAAACGGGCAGCCAGGCGATCTCGCCGTATTCATCGCTCTCGCTGTATAGCGCCGGTTTCTATGAAATGGGCCCCGGCGGTGATGGAGCTGTGATCAACACAGGGGTATTTCCCAACACAATCGCCAATCCTAACCTGTCCTGGGAACGGACGCGCCAGTTTAATGTCGGAATAGATTTCAATGCGGCCAAAGACAGGATCGTGCTGAGCTTCGATTACTATAATAAAGTGACCTCCGACCTGTTGCAACCACGCAAGGTCCCTACCCAATCAGGTGTAGGAACGATCATCGATAACTACGGAACGATGCGGAACCGCGGCGTGGAGCTTAGCATTCAGGGCAATATCATCCAGAAAAAGAATGTCACTTATTCGACGCGATTGAACCTGTCCCGCAATGTGAACACGCTTATCGACCTGGGCGAACGCACCCAGCCCGACTACGTCAGCATCAACGGTAACCTTTTGGGCGGGGTGTCAGGCATCCTGATCCCTGGTCAGGAAGTAGGCCAATTCTTCGGTTACCGCGTCGACGGCCTGAGCCAACAGGGCGATTTCGATAGCGATGGTAACCCAAAATTCCCGACTTTCGAAGGTCCAAGACCGGCGGGATCAAAAGGAAGCCCGCTGTATGGAGCCTGGAAGTATTCGGATGTGAACGGCGATGGCATCATCACTGCCGATGACAGGGTAATATTAGGTAAGTCAACACCCGACTTCACTTTCGGATGGAGCCATGACTTTACCTGGAAGAACTTTGCCGTCAACGCATTGTTTACCGGATCTGTCGGAAATGATGTGCTCAACCTCACCCGTTTTTATATCAGCAATGGTGTTGTTGACTACGGCGGGGTAGGGTTCAATCAGTCCGAAGAATGGTTCCAGAACCGATATACCGATGCCAGGCCGCATAACAATCCGAAATATCCGGGTGTGCAGCGAGGCATTGCCTCCGGGGACATCAACTCGGTGATGCTGGAAGACGGTAGTTTTGCCCGTCTGAAAATGCTCACCGTTTCGTATACCTTCCCAAGACTTGGCCCGGTGCAAAATCCACGGCTTTTTGTTACAGGTACCAATCTGTGGACCTTGACCAGATACTCCGGTTTCGATCCGGAAGTGAGCTCCTATGCACAATCGCTGCTGCAGCAAGGTATCGATTACGGAGCCTATCCTGCTCAACGCTCTTACACCATCGGGTTCTCCTGCAATTTCTAATGTACCTATTGCATCTGACAAACATGAAAATACATATCAAGATATCCATTATGCTGCTGGCTTTGGCGGGGATTACATCCTGTAAGGATAATCTGGAAGAATCACCGTATTCCTCACTGGGCAAAGATGTGGCCTTTCAGGATGAGGACGGCCTGAATCAGGCGACGATAGGCGTGTACCAGGCCTGGACCACTACCGACCATTCCGACATTTTCAACCGTTTCATTCTCACCGAATCAGGTCACCGGTATGCAACCGCAGGTATACTCGGCTCTGGTGCAGACCCTTACTACCGGTTTGCTCACACCTCTGTGTCGGGAGCTTTTGAATCGGTATGGGCGCGGTTCTACAAAATCATCTACCGGGCCAACACGGTGATTGACAATGCGAAAATGGCTGTCCCGGGTGAGGAGGAGGAAGCTGATCCTTACATTGCCGAAGCGCGTGTGCTGCGGGCTTATGCCTACTTCAATCTGGTGAGGCTATTCGGCGGCGTACCGCTGATTTTAAAGGAAGTAAAGTCATTCGAAGACAAAGACCTTATTTTTGCGCCCCGGGCGACCGATGCCGAAGTGTACGAGGCCATCCTGGCTGATCTTGATTTTGCCGAGCGTATTCTACCGGATTCGAGGGGCGGGGCGGAGCTCGGTCGTGTTTCCGCTGGAACGGTGAAGGCGCTGATGGGGAAAGTTTACCTGACGATGGCAGGCAAACCCTTAAACAGAACGGAGAATTTCCAAAAGGCGGTTGAAAAACTAAGCGAACTGGTTGGAGCGGTAAATGAGGAAAAATATGATATGGAGCTTTTGCCGGTCTTTGCGGATGTGTTTGCTTTGGCCAATGAGCGAAACCGGGAAATTGTGCTGTCGTTTGGCTATTTTGTCAATCCTTCTAACCAAAATGGGAACATATTGCCTTTCCACCTGTTTCCTTCCGGCCTGGTAAATGGCGATGAGCAGACCAACTACGGTTTGACGTACGACTATTACAAACTGTTTGACAAAACCGACACGCGCCGCGATTTTACGCTGGTCTCACGCTATGCCTTTACAGGCGGCGCCCGTGCCGGCGCCGAGCCGGGTGATAGCATTGTATATGATCCGAAAACCTCCCATTACCTAAACCTGCGAACCAAAGAACCGTTTTCGCATGACGATTTCAGGTACGGGATTGCGTTCGGAAAGCTGGCACGCGAGGCTAGGCCGGCCGGAGCGCCGGTGCAAGGTTATAGTTCCGACCTGATCGAATTGCGCTTTTCGGATGTGCTGCTGATGCTCGCAGAGGCACTGGTCGAAACCGGTAAGCCTGCCGATGCCCTGCCGCTGCTCAACCGCGTGCGTGCCCGGGCAAAAGCGACCGCTTCCAAAGCGTCCGGCGTATCCGCATTACGCGCCGCTGTTCGCATGGAAAGAAGGCTGGAACTGAGCGGGGAATTCAATACGGTGTTCGATATCCGACGCTGGGGTACCTTAAAGGAAGAAATTGCTGCCATGAGCGACGACCAGATCGTCGATAACGTGCTGATCCCCTACACGCCGCGCCTGGAACTGTATCCCATCCCGCAGTCACAGATCGATGCGAACCCCAATCTTCGGCAGAATGACGGCTGGTAGCGGGAAATCCCGAATTTGAGATGTAATTTCGGGTTTTCAATTACGCAATGAAGACTCGTTACAGATCAGTTTACAGTGCGGTACTGCTCGCGGGCCTGGCCTTGCTCGGCGCTTGCCAGAAGCACCTTGCTGTATCGAAAAGTGAATATAAACAGTACGGCATCGACCAGCAGGTCGGTGCCGATTCTGCTGTTATGCGGTACTACCAGCCATATAAAGACAAAATGCAGGCTGAAATGAACCGTGTTGTCGGACAAACGGAGCAGGCGCTTACCAAGCCCTCGGATCCGGAGACCCTAATGGGTAACTTCTTTGCCGACGCCATGCTCAAAGAGGGTTTGAAAAAAGACCCTTCCATCCAGTTCACCATCGCTACCAAAGGTGGCTTGCGAACGACATTTCCCAAGGGTAATATTACCGTATCTCACGTTTTTGAGCTCATGCCATTTGAAAACGAAATGGTCGTGCTCAAACTCTCGGGCCCGAATGTGCAACAGCTCATTGATTTTATTGCCAGAAAGGACGGCGAGCCGGTGGCGGGAATTCGTATGAAAATCAGGGACAACAAGGCCTACGATGTCACCATTGGCGGAGAGCCTTTTGACATCGGTAAAAATTATTATCTGCTTACTTACGACTATCTGGCGGATGGGGGCGATGAACTTGAATGCCTTCGAAATCCGCTCGAAAGAAGGGAAATCAACCAGAAGGTCAGGGAAGCATTATTCGAATATATTGATGACCTCACACGCAATGGCAAGAAAATAACCGTTCAACTCGATGGAAGAATTGTTTCAGCTCAATAGGAGGGCATTCCTCCGGAATGGCGCCCTGGCTACGGCTGCATGGGGTTTGGGTTCGCTCTCAGCATTTGCCGGCCGGGATTCGGTGGTGCGGCTTACAATCCTGCATACCAACGATGTGCACAGCCGCATCGATCCTTTCCCGATGGACGGCTCGCGCAATCAGGGTCTTGGGGGCGTAGCGCGCCGCGCAGCATTGGTAAAACAGATCCGCGCCGAGCAGCCTAATGTACTTTTGCTGGATGCGGGTGACGTTTTTCAGGGCACACCTTACTTCAACTTGTATGGAGGTGAGCTGGAATTTACGATCATGAGCCAGATGGGCTATGATGCCGCCACCATGGGTAATCACGATTTTGACAACAGCATCGCCGGCTTTGTCAAACAGCTTCCCCATGCCCGCTTTCCATTTCTGGTAAGCAACTACGATTTTAACAACACCGAGCTGAAGGGCAAAACGCTGCCCTATAAGATTTTCAAAAAACAGGGCCTGAGAATCGGCGTTTTCGGCGTGTGTATCGAGCTGGAAGGTTTGGTCAATAAAAAGAATTATCTCGAAACCGTCTATCTGGATCCCATCGCCAAAGCGAACGAAATGGCGTCTTTGCTTAAAAATGACTTGCATTGCGATTTCGTCATCTGCCTTTCGCATTTGGGTTACAAATACAAGGAAAACAAAGTGTCCGACCAGATCCTGGCTAAGTCTACCCGCAACATCGACCTGATCATCGGGGGGCACACGCATACCTTCATGAAAGAGCCGGAGCATATCATGAACCTGGCGGGCCAGGTTACGACCATTAATCAGGTGGGTTTTGCCGGGATCAACCTGGGACGGCTGGATTATTTTTTCGATCGGGAGCGTGGCGACAAAAAAATGATGGCCGCAGTAATGCAGGTCGACGAGCATGTCGTAAGTTGAACGGATGACTGTTGATGGCAGTCAGGTAAGGTTCATCCGTTACTCGATATGCAGAAACTGCTGCCTGACCTTTTCTTCTTCCAGGTCTAGCTGGGCCAGGTGTTGGCGGATAATTTCCTCCTCGTAGGTTTCTTTTTTATTGAATTGATGCAGGATGTGCCGCTTATGCTCGAGGAGCTCTTTGTTGATTTCCTGAAAGCGTGCAATGTAGGCATGGCCGGCTTCCTCGACCTCTGATTCACGCACATGGTCCAGAAAGCCGATGTCGCTTTCCAATTTAAATTTCAGGCTCTGCAAAAGCTCATTGTCGTCCACCTCGCCGGCAAATTTTGAATTGATCATATCCAGTGAGGCCTTCGCAAGTTTCCTGCGAATGATCACGTCCTGCTCCTGCGCCGAAACCGAATAATCCCTTTCTTCTACTCCCATCAGCCTGACTACTGCCGGAAGGGTGAGCCCCTGGAAAACAAGTGTAACCAATATCACTACGAATGTAATGAACAAGATCATACTCCGTTGCGGAAAGGGTTGCCCGTTGTCGAGCAACAGGGGGATGGACAGCGCCGATGCAAGCGAGACTACACCGCGCATTCCGGCCCAGCCAAAAATGAATGGCATACGAATGCCCGGGCTGCTGTCGGCAGTTTTGATGAAACGGCTGATGAACACGGTGAAGATAGACGAGCCCAATGTACTCGCGATGCGGGTCACAATCACGACCGCCGAGATAATCAGGCCGTATTTGATGGCTTCTCCCAGAGACGCCTGCCCGAATCCCTGAATGATCACTGGCAGTTCGAGCCCGATAAGCATGAACACAATTCCGTTCAGCACGAAACCTACGGTTGACCATACATTAATGCCCTGAATGCGGCTTAGATGGCTCAGGATGTTTTGCTGGTTGCGCGAAAGGAAAAGGCCACCCGTTACCACTGCGATCACGCCCGAAAAATGGAATTCCTCAGCGGTTATATACATGGCATAGGGCGCTACGAAGGTCATGATTGTGTCAATGCTGGGTGTCGTAGGAAGCCAGCGAAGAATGGCGTAAAAGATTAGCGCGATTCCCAACCCGACCACGAAGCCCATGATGATCACAATGAAAAAGCTGCCGATCGCATCGGTGAGCACAAAGCTTCCCGAAGCAACTGCTACCAGCGCAAACCGGAAGACGATCAGCGAAGAGGCGTCATTGAGCAGGCTTTCCCCCTCGGCAATGGTGATGAGCCGTTTGGGCACTTTCACGTTCTTGAGAATAGAGGTGGTAGCAACCGCGTCGGGTGGTGAAATTATCCCGCCCAGCAGGAAGCCCAGCGCGAGCGTAAACCCCGGTATGATCGCCTGTGATACGTATGCGATCACACAAGAAGTGAAGATCACAATAATAAACGCGAACGAGCCGATAACCCGGCGCCATTTCCAGAAATCTTTCCATGACGTCTGCCATGCCGCCTCGTAAAGCAATGGAGGAAGAAATATCAGAAATATGAGCTGCGGATCAATCTCCACGGACGGGAGTCCGGGAATGAGGCTCAGTGCAAGCCCCCCAAGTACGAGTACGATCGGGTAGGCAATTCTGATCCTTTGCGACAGCATGACCAGAAACATGATCACCACTACAAGCGATAGGTAGAGGATAATGGATTCGTGCATAAAATAGGTTCAGTATCGGCTTATCGGATGTACAATTTAATACCGTTGGTCGATTTTAAAACAATCTGGGGGTGCATTCCCACGCTGAACCCGGGCTCGCGCACAAAATCGAAGCGCTTTACCAGAGCTGCCAGGACGAGCTGCATTTCCATCAGTGCAAACTGCTGCCCGATACAGATCCTTGGCCCTGCACCGAATGGGAGATAGTTAAATTTGGCCAGGTTTTTCACGGTTTCCGCCTGGAAATTGTCAGGGTTGAAATCAGTGGGATTTTGCCAAAGATTAGGGTTGCGGTGCAGCTCGAAGATTGACATAAATATCGAGCTGCCTTTGGGAATGTGGTAACCTTCGATATGCTGATCTACGGTACTCTCGCGCGTCATCGTCCATGCGGGTGGGTATAGCCGGAGACCCTCTTCCACGACTTGCCGCGTGTAGGGCATTTTGGTAAGTTGCTCGAAACCGGGCACCGTTTCAAAAATCACACTTTCCTTTCGGATTCGTGCTACTATCTCCGGTTGCGCCGACAGCTCCCATAGCAGCCAGCTTAGACCTGTCGCAGAGGTCTCGTGACCGGCGGCGAACATCGTAATGGCCTCGTCCCGGATTTGTTCATCATTCATTTGTTCGCCCGTTTCCTCGTCGGTACTGTCCAGCAGGAGTTGGAGCAGGTCGTTGGGCGTCTCGCCGGACAAGCGACGTTTACGGATAAAGTCATACACCAGGCTATTGAAGTAGGCCAGATCGGATTTGAAGCGACGGTCTTCGCCGTTAATTGCCATCAGCGGCAGGCGGTATGGTTTGCGCACGCGTGTCACCAGGTAAGTCTGTGTGCGGCTTACCTGGCGGTAAATCTGCTCCTTATCCTCTGTGTTCATATTTCCGAACAGCGTTTTCAGGGCGATATCCGATGTTATACCCATCATTTTTGCATCGATATCGATGGCTCCTTTGCCGCGGAATTCTTCGAGCTCTTCCATAAATGCGGCCGTTAGCTCTCCCATCGTCAGGAACAGTTCCAGCAGACGTTCACGGTGGAATGCAGGCTGTACGAGCCTTCGTTGTCTCAGCCAAAAATCTCCGTCGCTTATCACAAGCCCGTTGCCCAACACCGGCCGGAGCATTTTGACCGAATTACCTTTTTTGAAATTTTTGTGATGCTGTTGCAACACGTGCCGGAAAAACGCCGGATCACGGGTGACTATAAACTCACGGAACAACTTCATTTTGAAAGTCTCTCCGCATTCGTCGAAGCCTTGCCTGAGGAAACGGAGCGGATCGCGCGCAAAACGGATCGCTGAAAAAAGCGGAACGGGACCGATTTTGTATTCGGGGACAGGACGCATGACAGATGTTTGACGGGAACCGGTGCAAATAAACCAAACCGCAAGAAATAGCAGTCAATTACGTCGCAAAAATGCATAAAAAAGGCCGCGTTTCATTCCGAAAACGCGGCCGCAGGTGTGCATAGGGATCTTTGGCGATGAGCTTGCCAAAGTCGTCGAACATTTAGTCATTGAGCAGATACACAACGGGTTTACGTCGGTTCGCTAAGACTGATGCTTTGGCATCCATGAAAAGTAAGATTGGATTGACATTGTTTCATGTAAAAATGTCATCAAAATCATACCAACTGATCAGAAAAGGCATCGCAAAGCGTTTAAAGTTGCGGATAAGGCCGGTCCGGCGTACAAAAGCCGGTTTTTGTTGTCAGAACGCGGTTTTTACGACTGGCGGGCACGATCCTTGAAGTATTGTTTTATACCCATTAATCCCGGTAATTATGTTCCTCAACAATTTGAAAACTTTAAAAATGCAAGCCTTTCTTCTGATCGGACTTGCGGTTGCAACCCCTTCTTTTGCCCAGAACAAAGAAGAAGATAAGATCAATGCTGCTACGGCAGTCATGAGCGATTTCAACGGTATGCAGATCCCGACACAGCTGTTAGAAGCATCAAAAGGAATCATCATCATCCCTCGGATGATCAACGGAGGGCTGATTGTCGGCGGAAAGCACGGCAGGGGCCTTGCGATGATCAAGCGCGAAAACGGCGAATGGAGCGATCCGGTGTTTGTAACCATCACAGGCGGCAGCGTGGGTGCCCAGATAGGGGTGCAGGCGGTAGATCTTGTTTTGCTTTTTAAAAGCGAAAAATCACTGCTGAATATCGAAAAAGGCGACTATACACTTGGGGGCGATGTTTCTGTGGCCGCCGGTCCGGTAAGCAAGAATGCATCTGCCACCACGGATTACAAGCTGGAAGCCGAAGTATACTCCTACTCACGCGCCAAAGGGCTTTTTGCCGGCGTAACCGTGAATGGAGCCATGCTGGGCGTGGACGTGCGTGCCAATACTGGTCTATACGGTAGTAAATCTACGGTTCAATCGATTTTCAAAGATTCCAACATTTCATCCAAGGCGGTAGACGATCTGCGCGAGGCATTGGATGACTTCAACTAAACTGCGGCCATGCCATCCAGTGTCGTTTCCGAAATGATCTACAAGGAGGAGACCGAAACATTGCGCATTGTGTATGTTTCAGGAATGGTATATGACTACAAGAAGGTCCCCTGGGATGTCTACCAGGCCATGAAGACTTCCGGTTCGAAGGGGACATTTTTGAACAAGCACATCAAGGGAAATTTTGAATTTGAGAAGGTAAATGACTGAATAAAAGAACAGACATGTATTGTCAAGGGTTGCCAGATATTGTTTAATGCCTTAATGGCTATTCCTGGCTGCCAATGACGATACACGCCTATTCAATCATTCAGTCATTTTTATTTACTTTGCGATATTTCCAATCGGATATAACGCTTGTGTCGCGCCTATGAAACTACCGTTTACTGCGTTCATCTTCGCCATACCATTTATGTCCAGGGCTCATGCGCAAACGGACACATTGCAGGCCCATGCGCTGGACGAGGTGGTCGTGACGGCCTCACGGGTGACGGAGCGCATTCTCGTCTCTCCGGTAAGCGTGCAGAAGGTAAGCTCACAGGCAATCGCATTGTCGCCCTCGTTGTCGTTTTTTGATGCATTGGAAAACGTGCAAGGCATCCATATGATCACGCCATCGCTGGGTTTTAAGGTGCTGAATGCGAGGGGTTTTTCGAATACCACCAACGTGCGTTTCGCCCAGCTTGCGGACGGGATGGATGTGCAGTCGCCGCACATCGGCGGGGCGATCGGTAACTCGCTGGGGCCGACGGACCTCGATATCGCGAGTGTCGAGATACTTCCGGGCACCGCTTCGGCACTATACGGCATGAATACCGTGAACGGCCTCGCGAATTTCCTGACCAAAAACCCTTTCGATTCTAAGGGACTGTCGATCCAGCAGAAAACGGCCGTCAACCACCTGAACGATCGCCGCAGCGATGCAAAGCCATTTGTTGAAACGACGGTCCGTTTCGCAAAAATCATGACGCCGAAATGGGCGTTTAAAATCAATGGCGCATTCACGAAGGGCTACGACTGGATCGCCTACGGTCAGACAGAAATGAACGCAAACGCCAACAGCAGTACGCAGCTTTTTGGCGCGGACAATCCGGCAAGTGATCCGGTGAATATGTATGGGAATGAAAGTTCGAACCGAAAGACTGTGACGCTGGGCGGGAAACGTTATGTATTGAGCCGCACGGGTTATTACGAAGCTGAGGTGGTGGATTATAACTTGCAGAATATCAAAGGTGATGCGGGTATTTATTATAAAGTCGCACCCGGTGCTATGCTGACTTATACCTATCATTTCAGTCTGCTCGACAATGTGTACCAGCGTGCCAACAGATTTCGCCTGGAAAACTACCTCTTGCAGCAACATGGGATTCAGTACCAGTCGGCATCTGTGCAGGCGAAATTGTACGTTAATTCCGAAAATACCGGCCGTTCCTACAATCTGCGGTCGATGGCTGAGAATATGGACCGTAGCTACAAATCCGACAATGACTGGTACGCAGACTTCACCCAAGGTTTCAACAAGGCTACTGCCGGCGGGGCAACCGCGGCTGACGCCCTGCGCCAGGCCCGTGCGGCAGCGGATGCAGGTCGCTACCTGCCGGGTACCGACCGTTTCAATGCACAATTACACAAATTGCAGGACATCAATAACTGGGACGTAGGTGCTGCATTGCGTGTGAAAGCCGATTTCTTGCACGGAGAGGCGCAGGTGAACCTCACCGAAAAGTACCTCAACGCCTGGAAAGACACATATGGCCTGGACATTCTGCTAGGTGTCGACCACCGCACCTATATCATCGTGCCCGACGGCAATTATTTCGTAAACCCTGAGCCCGGCAATGATGGTAAGAGCATCATTTACGGCAAAACCGGGGGTTTCTTTTCGATGAATAAAGATTTGATAAAGAATAAATTAAGGCTAGGGGTTGTTCTTCGGGCGGACAAGAACAATTATTTCAGGACGACGTTCAACCCACGGTTATCGGCCGTATTCAGCCCGGTGCACGACCACAATTTCCGCGTTTCGTTTCAGACAGGCTACCGTTTTCCGAGCATTTTTGAGGCTTACAGCAATGTGAATAGCGGCGGTGTGAAGCGGGTAGGAGGGCTGCCGGTGATGTCGCAGGGGATATTTGAGCATGCATGGCTGGCCAGTTCGATTACCAGTTTCCAGCAGGCGGTTTTGAATGATATCAATCAGAACAGGCTCACAGAGGATGCCGCCATTGAGAAAAATAAGGGCTTGCTTAAAAAGAATTCTTACACTTATCTGAAACCCGAGCATACCAAGACCTGGGAAGCCGGCTACAAAGGCCTGCTATTCAACAGGGCATTGTTTGTGAATGCCGATTTGTATTTCAACCGGTACAGCAATTTTATAGCACAGACCAACATGAATGTACCGCTGTCGACAGACCCGGCCGTCATACCGCACGACCTGTACGACAAGGCCCGTCAGGCACAATACCGGATGTACACCAATTCACGCTCGGTGATCAACAACTATGGTTTTAGCGCCGGTTTGAATTATCAATGGGAGAGAAAATGGGTAGTGGGATTGAACGCCACTTTTGCAAAGCTGAAAAACGCCGAAAACCAGGACGGTCTCGAAGACGGCTTCAACACGCCCAAATGGATGTGGAACGCATCGGTCTCCCGCACCAACATCGCCGAAAACCTCAACGCAACCGTTTCTTATAAATGGCAGTCGGGCTACTACTCTCAAACATTTCTTGTTACCGGCAACGTCCCATCATACGGCAGCCTAGACGCGCAGGTCACTTACCGGGTGCCCGCGCTGAAAAGTCTTGTGAAGGTCGGCGCGAGCAACTTGTTGAATAAGTATTATGTATCGTTCCTTGGCGGCCCGTCGGTTGGCGGGATGTATTATGTGACGGTTGTCTTTTAATCTCAAATGTTCCCCTTCCGCATTTCCTTCACCGCAAAATCTGCCGCCCGTGCCGTAAGGGCCATATAAGTCAGTGATGGATTTTGGGTGGAAGCGGACGTCATGCAGGCGCCGTCGGTCACAAACACGTTCGGGACCTGGTGCATTTGGTTCCATTGGTTGAGGATAGATGTTTTGCCATCTTTGCCCATTCTGGCACCACCCATCTCGTGGTTTTCGCTGCCGGGGTTGCGGTGCGTGTCGGAGGTTTTGATGTTTTTGAAACCGGCTTTGTCGAGCATTTCGCTTAATTCGGTGTAAAAATCCTTCACCATCTTCATGTCGTTGTCGTCGAAGGACACGTTCATGCGCAGTTGTGGAATGCCCCAGTCGTCTTTCAGGTTCTCGTGCAGTTTTATAAAATTGGTTTCCTTCATTAATACCTCTCCCATCATCTGCGCACCGAGCGACCAGCCGCTTTCGTCGGGTGCAAACAGGCTTGCTTTTAGGGAATCACCCAGGCCGTCGCCTGTATTACCTACTTTGGAAGCGGTGAATGAGGTCGCATAACCTCGCAGAAAATCGGTTTCCTGCTTGAAAACATTCCGAAAGCGCGGAATGTATGCGCCATTCGGGCGCCGTCCGTCGGTGGTCCTGTCGTGGAAGCCGTCGAAATCCGCCTGCACGCGGCCGCGGTAGTTGTGAAATCCGATGAACTTGCCCAGTACGCCACTATCGTTACCCAATCCGTTCGGGAAACGGGTAGATTTCGAATTGAGTAAGATCAGGTTGGAATTGATAGCGGATGCATTGATAAATATGATTTTGGCATAGTACTCGGTCATTTCCTTCGTGTGCGCGTCCACCAGGCGCACGCCGGTAGCCCGCTTTTTCTTTTCGTCATAAATGACCGAATGCACCACCGAATGCGGCCTAAGCGTAAGATTGCCCGTTTTTTCGGCCCAGGGTAATGTTGCCGCGTTAGTGCTGAAATATCCCCCGAACGGACAGCCGCGCTGGCACATGTTGCGGTGCTGGCATTTGGCGCGGCCCTGCTGGGTATGGATCGGTTGCGGGTCGGTAATGTGTGCGGCGCGACCGATGATCACCGGGCGTGAACCTTTGTAGTTTTTGGCCGTCTGGTCGCTGAAATGCTTTTCCACGCAGCTCATATCATGCGGGGGCAGAAATTCACCGTCCGGTAGCTGCGGAAGTCCATCCCTGTTTCCTGAAATACCCGCGAATTTTTCCACGTAGCTGTACCATGGCGCAATGTCCTTGTATCGGATCGGCCAGTCGGTAGCGAATCCGTCTCGCGCGGGGCCCTCAAAATCGTAATCCGACCAACGCTGCGTTTGCCGTGCCCACAGCAGCGAGCGCCCGCCTACCTGGTACCCTCGCATCCAGCTGAACGGCTGGTCCTGGACATAAGGGTGTTCATAGTCCTTCACTACAAAATGCATTGCATCCTCCCTGAAAATGTAATGCTTGCTAGCCATTGGGCTTGCTTCCCGCACTGCCAGCGGCGGCAGCCCGCGGTGTTCGAATTCCCAGGGCATCATATTCGTGGTAGGGTAATCTACAATATGCTTCACATCGCGCCCGCGTTCGAGGACGAGTGTTTTTAGCCCTTTTTCGGTTAACTCTTTCGCTGCCCAGCCGCCGCTTATACCCGTGCCTACCACGATCGCATCGAAAGTTTGTGCCTTCACGGCATCGATATTAAAATAGCTCATGGTTAGTGAGTGAATGAATGAGTGAATGATTGAATGAGTGAATGAGTGAATGATTGAATGAGTGAATGAGTGAATGAGTGAATGATTGAATGAGTGAATAGTCAGGTATTGTCAAGGCTTGTCAGGTATTGTTTCCCGATACAAGAATGACTATCAATGACTACCATGACTACAAATGACCATATCTGACCATTCAATCATTCACTCATTCAAAACTTATCTCCTAAACAGGTTGGGCAATAACTTGTCGTGGAGCAGCAACCGCCAGGTCCCCCAATCGTGAGCACCCTCGCCGCCGATAAAATAGTCATGCTTGATGCCAGCCTTGTCCAAAGCCGCATGGGTCGCTGCGGATCTTTTTCCTACGAAATCCAGCTCCCCGCTGCCAAGTCCTACCAGCAGGTAATCGACTTTGTCCTTGATTTTAGGGTCGTCGAAAAACGCTGGGTTTAGTTTTTCCGGTTCAAGATCACCGGCACTCAATATGCCGAACGAGCTGAAAAGGTCTATTGCATTGAAACCCACAGCCTGGGTATGTCTGCCGCCCATTGAAAGACCCGAGATAGCCCGTCCTTTCCGGTCTTTTACGGTGCTGTAATGCGCGTCCACAAACGGTACAATCTGCCTGCGCAGCTCTTCCTCAAATAGCTTGTAAGTCTTCTCTAAATGCTTCGGGTCGTTGCGGTGAATGACCTGATTGTTAGGCATTGCGATGATCATGGGTACCATTTTGCCTTCGGCCAAAAGATTATCTGCAATAAAATTCGCCCGCCCGTCGAGCGTCCAGCCCGAAGCCAGTTCGCCGCTCCCGCCCAGCAGGTAAAGCACCGGATATTTCTTTTTCGGATCGTACCCCGGGGGTGTGTATACAAACATCTCCCGCTCGCCATTCAGCACACCGGAATGGTAGATATGCCTTGTAATACTCCCATGAGGCACATTGAGGGCATCGTAATACGCAGGCCCGCTCCTGTGCACGACCAGGTTACTGTACCCCGGCTGGTTCGAAGCGCCTGTGAATGTATTGTTGGGGTCGGCCACCGCCACCCCGTCGATCAGGAAGCGGTAGACATAAATATTGGGTGTCACCGGCCCGACTGTCAGCGTCCATAACCCGTCGCTGTCTTTTGTAAAAGGGATATTGGCTTTACTCTTCAGTGCGAGCAATATTGGCCCGCCGGTAAGCTCGACCTTTTGTGCATCCGCCGCTTTGACACGAAACGTAATGGTATGATCGTCCTTTACTTCCGGGGAAATGACATTGCCGCCATAAGGCACCAGCTGCTCGGTATTTTTCTGCGGAGCCCAGTCGAGGTTAACGTTTGCCTGCTGGGCGGTTGCGAGCAATGGAGCGGCCAGCAGTGCGGAAATAATGAAGTATTGTGTCAAGGGTTTCATCAGGACCAGCATTTTGAGAAGAAAGACGAAGAAATGGATGGGATACTCTACTGATGAGGCTGTGAATTATGCCAGAATATCCTTCACCAACTTCCCGTGTACATCCGTCAGCCGGAAGCGCCGGCCTTGGAATTTGTAGGTGAGGCGCTCGTGATCGACGCCCATCAGATGCAGCAAGGTAGCATGAAAGTCGTGGACGTGCACCGGGTCTTTGATGATATTATAGCTGAAATCGTCGGTTTCTCCGTAGCTGATCCCGGATTTGACGCCCGCACCTGCCATCCACATGGTGAAGCACCTCGGGTGATGGTCGCGGCCATAATCGGTAGCGCTGAGCTTGCCTTGTGAATAGACGGTCCGACCGAACTCGCCACCCCATATCACCAGCGTGTCATCAAGCAGGCCGCGGCGTTTCAGGTCCATGATCAACGCACCGGTAGCCTGGTCGGTGGCCTTGCATTGCTGCGCGATGGCCTTGGGCAGGCCTCCGTGCTGGTCCCAACCCTGATGGTAGAGCTGCACGAACTTTACGTCTTTTTCAAGCAACTTTCGGGCTAGCAAACAGTTAGCGGCAAAAGTCCCCGGATCGCGGCTGTCCGGTCCGTAGAGTTCGAAAACATCGTTTGGCTCAGCCGAAGTATCCATCACGTCAGGTACGGAAGTCTGCATGCGGAATGCCATTTCGTATTGCGCAATGCGGTTATTGATCTCCGGATCGCCGTATGCGTCATTTTGGAGCTGGTTGAGTTTCGAAAGGTAATCGAGCATTTGCTTGCGATCATGCCCATCATAACCTTCCGGATTGTTCAAAAAGAGAACGGGGTCCTTCCCCGACCGGAATTGTACACCCTGATGCCGAGATTCAAGAAAGCCGTTACCCCATAGGCGGGCATACAATGGCTGGTCTTTGGGCGCATTTTTAGAAACCAATACAATAAATGTGGGCAAGTTGTTATTGTCCGTCCCCAGCCCATAGCTAACCCACGAGCCGATCGATGGCCTGCCAGGGAGCTGGTTGCCGGTTTGAAAAAAGGTAATGGCCGGGTCATGGTTGATCGCCTCAGAGTAAATGGATTTCACAATGCAAAGATCGTCCACCACCTTGGCCGTGTAGGGCAGCAGTTCGCTAACCCAGGTTTTGGTTTTCCCATGTTGGTTGAACCCGTAAATCGATGGCGCCATAGGCAGTGCGCTCTGGCTGGCGCTCATACCGGTAAGCCGCTGACCCTTCCGTACCGAGTCGGGCAGGTTTTGGCCTGCCATTTGAACCAGTTTGGGCTTATAGTCAAACGTTTCGAACTGCGATGGGCCGCCGGCCATGAACAGGTAAACCACGCGCTTGGCTTTGGGCGCGATATGCGGTAACGCTTTCAGTATCTCCGCTTCCAGATCGCCCGAGCCGCCCGTGGCCGGCCTTGAAGTGGAGCCATATAGCTTTTCAAGCCCGAACAGCGATCCGACAGCCATAGCGCCCAGTCCCAGCGATGTCTGGGTAAGGAACCGGCGGCGGTCCATTTTCCGGTGCAGTTCGTCAAACTCGGGCGAATGCACCCGGAAGTCTTCTTCGTGATGATGCTGCATGGTTATCGTTTGGTTAAGGCGGCGTCTGAATTAAGAATGGTGCTTGCAACCACACTGTTGGCGGCAAGTAATGCAGGGTCCAGCGTTTTATCGGCTATATGCTGGCCGATACGCAGCCAGCCGGCAGCCTTGCCAGGATTTTTTCTGAATTTATCTTCTTCCATTTTCTGCATGCTAAGCAGCAAGTCGACCTCTTTCTCGGGTGGTTTGCGTCCGGTTAGCTTACGATATGCGGTCGTGATCGATTGGCGGGCGTCGGGGATACGGCTCATTTGTTCACCCATGACGCGCATGGCCTCTACAAATGTCGGGTCGTTCAGTGTAACCAGCGCCTGCAACGGCGTGTTGGTTTTTTGCCGACGTACGACACAGAAGCTCCGTGAAGTGGCATCAAATGTTGCCAGCGTCGGGTTAGGTACCGACCGCTTCACGATCACATACAGGCTCCGGCGATATACGGCATGGCCGGAGTCGGGAGTGTAGGTGGTGTTGTTGATCGACCATAGCCCCTCTGGCTGGTAGGGCTTTATACTCGCGCCGCCTATTTGCGCGTTCATCAATCCGCTTGCCATCAATGCATTATCCCGGATCATCTCGGCCGACATTCTGTTCGCTGGTCCGCGTGCATACAGCCGGTTGTCGGGATCCCGTTCGCGTAGATCGCGGCTGGCGCGCGAATCCTGACGGTATGTCGCTGACATCACGATCAGCTTGTTTAGTTTTTTGATGTCCCATCCCGACGCGCGAAACGTGACGGCAAGCCAGTCGAGTAGTTCGGGGTGGCTGGGCAGTTCTCCCTGGTTTCCAAAGTCTTCGGTGGTTTTTACCAGTCCGGTTCCGAAGAAAATTTGCCAGTAGCGGTTCACAGCCACGCGGGCGGTGAGCGGGTTATCCGCGTGCGTGAGCCATTGGGCAAGCCCGTAGCGGTTTTTAGGCAAGGTTTTGGGGTATTCCAGAATTGCGGCAGGCGTAGATGGGAACACTTTTTCACCCAATGCGTCATAATTGCCGCGTAGCAGGATATGCGCCTGCCTGGGCTTGGGCATTTCCTGCATCACCATCAGTTCGCGAATGTTTTCGGTTGAATCCGAGAGTTGCCCGCGCGCCTTGCGCAAGGCAATCCGCGCCGTAGCCATAGCCGGATCGACAGCGGATTTGTAGTAGCTTTTCAATGCGGATATTTCAGCGGCCGTCATCTGGTCGGCGCGCTTGGGAACAGTAGCCACCCAGGATGACTTTCGGGCGAGTATGGCGGTTTCAAACGGCGTCAGCTCCCGGTTGTAAACGGTAACATCGTCTACCTGCGCGTTTTTCAACCCTAAACCTCTCCACCAGGCGCCAACCTGCAAGCCGGGCTGAACAGAAGATTTAAAGAGAATGTCCTTGGTCAGCTGGTCCATAGTTGTCTCCATCGCCGCCTCCTTGCCATTGACATAAAGTTTGAAACCCGCGGCTTTGGAGGAACCATCGTAGGTAACCGTCAGCTGCACCCACTGATTTTTGGGAAGGGGCTGCTTGCTCACTTTCGTTATAGCATCCGACGGTGAAGTGTGGGCCATGTTCAGTTCTAGGCGGTCGCCTTTCAGGTACAAGTGATATCCGCGGAAATTGTAAAGCCGCTCGGCCTGACTTTTATGCAGGATTACTCCCTCTTTCAGTTCTTTCGGGACATTGACCCAAATGCCCACGGTGAATGGTTCCGATTTACGGAACACCCCGTTCTGCCCCAGGTCGAGGTAAACGTCCCCATCGAGTCGAAGCGATTTGCCATCTGTTTTTGTCCCAAATACAGGCAGGCCTCCCGGTGCACCTGCTTCGCGCTTCATCATCCCTGCTTCCCTGGCATTTACCGAGTTGCGGAGTGATCCGTTTTCAAATGTGTAAAGTGCGAGCAGCCCTGCTTGGGGAAGGGGCTCTTTGGCCAGGCTGCGGTAGCTGCCTTTATCAAGCCATTGTATGAAGCCCGTGTCTGCACTGCGTCCGGCGGCTGCAAGTTCTTGTTCTTCGGTTTTGATCCTGTTCTGAATAAACCGGAGTGTCTGCTGCTGAGCATCGGTCGGAAGGAGCATCGTGGGTGTCGGCAATGCGTCGTCCCAGGAAATCTGGCCGGCTTCTTTTACATTATTAAAGAAGCTGAACAATTCGTAGTAGTTCTTTTGGGAAATAGGATCGTACTTATGATCATGGCACTTTGCACAGCCGACCGAAAGGCCCAGAAACGCGTCACCAAATGTATTGGTGCGATCGACTACGTATTCGGTCTGGAATTCTTCTTCAATAATGCCACCTTCCATGTTTTGCTGGTGATTGCGGTTGAAAGCTGTTGCAATCCGCATTTCTTTGCTCGGGTTCGGCATCAGATCTCCGGCGAGCTGCCAGTGAATAAACTGATCGTAACGCATGTTTCGGTTGAAGGCATTAATGACCCAGTCGCGGTAAGGCGACATGTCCCGCAGCCTGTCGACCGTATAACCGTGTGAATCGGCAAAACGGGCAAGATCCAGCCAGTCGACCGCCATCTTTTCGCCGTAGTGGGGGGAGGCCAGTAGCCTGTCAACCTGCTTTTCGTAAGCGTTAGCAGAATTATCCTTTAAAAACGCATCGGTTTCTGATAGGGTGGGCGGCAGGCCTGTAAGGTCCAGCGATACGCGTCGCAGCAGTATTTCTTTGTTGGCCCGTGCAGACGGTTGCAGTCTTTCTTCTTCGAGTTTTTTAAATACAAAATGGTCAATCGGATTCACGGCCAGGGCATCATGGCTGGTGTGAGGAACGTCGGGGTTTTCCGGTTTTACAAATGCCCAGTGTGGCTTGTATTCGGCCCCTTCCTGGATCCAACGGATCAATATCGCCTTCTCACGCGCGGACAGGCTCAGGTGCGACTCAGGCGTGGGCATCACGTAGTCGGGATCTAACGAGATTATCCGGTGGAAAAACTCGCTGTCTGCCAGGTCGCCGGGCTCAATGGCAGTCCGGCCCGAGTTTTTGGATACCTTCTGAAATGCTGACCCGGCCAGGTCCAGACGAAGCCCTCCTTTTTGCTTTGCCTTGTCTGGCCCGTGGCAAGCAAAGCATTTATCGGAAAGCACAGGCTTTACGTGCTGATTATAGTCCAGCTTTTCGGGCAGCTCCTTCATCGCCACCTCCACATCCCGGGGCAGTTCCGGAGAACACGAGAAAAAATGCCCGGCCAGCCATACCCATAGAAAGAGAACTTTAATATGCTTCATACCACCTGTAAAGCCAGCCCCTCTGAGAATATAATTTAATGTTTATTAAAAATAGTACAAAATGGCGGCAAACCCCAAGACAAGGGGGCGTTGGCTTGTTGCGGAAGCAAAGCAAAAGGATGGACTTCGGAGAATGGGAAATTACAGCAACAGGGGTGTCACCGTTGCGCAACGACCGCAGGGTTGTTATTTCGGATTGACACGCGAATGTCCTCGATCTGGTGATGGTTGAGCCAGCTCTGAAAGTCGAGTACTTCTTCCGGTTGGTAGTGGATGATCATGCCGTTGGTCAGCATCAGCGTGAACGTACTGTAAGTCTGAAGAAATTTGCAGATCTCGGTGGAGTGATACTCGAATCCGGTGAAGTAAGGTTTAGTGAACGCCATACTATGATTTAATTAGATTAACTTCAGTTGCCTAAAATTAAGTACATCACTCAATGGCAAAGAATTTATTGAGCTATGTTTTATAATTACTTATTTAACGGTTTTACAACTTATTGTATGGAGGAAAAGCTTTACGAAATCTACATATTGTAGACCTGTTCATGTAGACCTGCCGGCATTAATTGTACATCGCACGTGCGTTACAAAATTATCCCGGCACGGCTATTTTCATGGCTGGCATTATTTCTATATTTGAATGCAACGGGTTCAGATCCGCATTTAATTTTTTTCTAACCTAAATACATCAACAACATGCGTTGGCAGGATTTACGCAGAAGCAGCAACGTCGAAGATCGCCGCGGAATGTCTGGCGGGGGGAAAGTTGCACTAGGTGGTATCGGAGTGATCATTGTGGTCGCTATCGGGTTGCTCACTGGTCAGGACCCTCAGGAAATTCTATCGAATATACAGGGTACGCAGACCGAGCAGGCCGAAACCCGGCAGCCAGGGCCTCGTCCTGATGATAAAACAGCTGATTTTGTTTCCGCTGTCTTGGGAAGCACCGAAGATGTATGGTCGCAGATTTACGCCCAGAACAATGGACAATATGAAAAGCCTGTTTTGCAGATGTTTTCCGATGCCACGCAGAGCGCATGCGGCGGAGCTTCGTCAGCAATGGGCCCATTTTACTGCCCGGCGGACCACAAGGTATACATAGATCTTACTTTTTGTGACGAGCTCCGTGACCGCTTCAACGCTCCCGGAGAGTTTGCCATAGCTTACGTGGTGGCACACGAGGTAGGGCACCATGTACAGAATCTGATGGGGATCTCCCAGCAGGTGCAGGAGCAGCGCGGAAGGCTCAGCGAGGCAGAGTACAACAAACTCTCAGTCAAGCTGGAATTACAGGCCGACTTCCTTGCTGGGGTGTGGGCAAACCATGCCAATCAAATGGAGAATATCCTCGAACCCGGAGATTTGGAAGCCGCCCTTACGGCAGCAAATGCGATCGGTGACGACAAGCTTCAAAAGGAATCGCAGGGTTATGTTGTTCCCGACGCATTTACGCATGGTACTTCTAAACAGCGGATGTACTGGTTCAAGAAGGGTTATGAAACCGGTGACCTGAATCAGGGCCGCTATGAGGACATCAGGTAGCGGTATCAATCGCCGTTTTCGTCCTTAGCGCCTTTCAGCAACGCATAAATGGCCATGAAATGCCCCTGGCCCAGATCGGTATCCCTGAAAACGACATATGGTTTTTTGGTTATTTTTAAGGATTTCACACCCGAAAATAGAGGAGATATTCAATTACCTGGCAAAGACTACTTGATTTAAGATCCTTTGTAATATAATTTGCATGAATATATTGACGCTCCTTGTAGATGCTCTATCAGAAAATTCTTCTCATTGATGATGATGAAGATGATCAGGAAATTTTCCTGACCGCACTAGAATGTACCAAAAAGCCCGTAAGCTGCACCGTTTTGGACAGTGCAAGGAAAGCTTTAAATCAAATTGCACAAGGAGAACTCGAAACCGACCTGATCTTTCTTGATTTGAATATGCCGCTTATGAATGGGCAGCAATTCCTGACAGAGATCAAGAAAGATGAAAAACTACGCCAAATCCCTGTAATAATCCTGTCTACTTCTTCCAACGCAGCCACGGTATCACAGGTAAAACAGTTGGGAGCCCGTTATTTCTTTACCAAGCCAGGCCGGTTCGAAGATCTGGTAGCCATCCTTGAAAAGGTATTAATGTAGTATTCTGATCTTGGCGCGATTATAGTGTTGTGGCGCTTAGTGTATTCATTCACCGACATGGATTTACGTAAGCCCACAAACGACGAAACTTTTCATTTTATTCAGGGAGGCGGCGAAATGGGTGCCCTGACACGGTCGTTCAACTGGGCGGAAACGCCACTGGGCCCGCCGGATCAATGGGAGCAAAGCCTGCGAACTACACTCGGGATTGTTCTTCATTCTGCTTTCCCAATGTTTCTGTTTTGGGGTGACGACCTGATCTGCTTCTACAATGATGCATTCCGTCCGAGCCTCGGCGCGGACGGAAAACACCCGGCACTTGGTAAGAAGGGCCGGGATGTCTGGCCCGAAATCTGGGATTTTATTGGCCCTTTGCTTCAAAAAGTGATGACCAGCGGGGAGCCCGTCTGGTTTCAGGATCAGCTCGTACCATTCTTCAGAAACGGAAGGATTGAGGACATATACTGGACGTTTAGTTACAGCCCTGTGTATGACGACCGGGGGCGAATCAACGGCGTATTTGTAACATGCACTGAAACGACCAGTAAAGTATTGGTTTTTAACCAGCTGCACGACTCGGAACGACGCTTCCAGAATCTGGTCGCCGATGCCACGGTGGGGATAATCGTACTCACTGGCACTGATATGATCGTGGAGATTGTCAACGACGCCTATGGGCAACTTATAGGGCGTTCTCGCGAAGATTTGCTGGGTAAACCACTTTTTTCCATCATCCCGGAGACCGAGCCTCATTTCAGAAGTATTCATGAAAAGGTAAGGACGACGGGCGAACCGGTGTTTCTCAGTGAGCAGCCCTATTTCGTATTTGTGGATGGCGAGAAGAAGGAGGGTTTTTTGAATCTGGTCTACCAGCCCTACCGCGGCGGCGACGGCAGTGTGCAGGGAGTAATGACACTTTGCCAGGACGTTACCCCGCAGGTGATAGCCAAGCTGAAAATGGAGGAAACAGTCGATGGGCGGACCCGCGAACTGGCCACGGCGAACCGGCATTTACAACGTTCCAATGCCGAACTTGCACAGTTTGCCTACATTGCTTCGCACGACTTGCAGGAGCCGGTCCGGAAAGTGGCGACATTTACGCAAATGCTGGAAGCCGACCTCGGAGAGACCACTGAGCGCCAGCGGCATTACCTCGCGAAAATCAAGAATGCTTCCTCTCGGATGTTACTGCTCATCCGAGATGTACTTGCGTTTTCTCAGCTGTCGCGTGACTCCGACCTCGTACGTTACACCGATCTTGGGGTGATCATCGAGAATATTGTTGATGACCTCGAACTGCTGATTGAGCAGAAGTATGCGACGGTAACCTACGGCAAGCTGCCGGTAGTCGAAGCGGCACCCTTGCAGATGTCGCAATTGTTTGGCAACCTGATTTCAAACGCATTGAAATTTACCCGGGTCGATTGCGATCCGGAGATCAGCATATCAGTACAAGCACTCGGGCAGGACGCCTTATCTGCCTATCCGATGCTGGATAACCGCTGCACCTATTACCATATTCAGGTGAGTGATAATGGCATTGGCTTTGACCAGCATTATGCCGAGCAGATTTTCGAAATTTTCCAGCGCCTGCACGGCAAGAAGGAGTTCGAAGGCACAGGGATTGGTCTGGCGATGTGTAAGAAAATTCTGCAAAACCATCACGGGCATATCTACGCCACTTCGGAAGAGGGGCAGGGAGCTACCTTCCACATTTTAATTCCTGAAAATCAGTCTTGTTTTGCCGATTCGTCGACACTTTGACCTCAGTCGTCGATTTCCACCACCTCCATAAAGTATCCGTCAGTATACGTATCTGTACTTCGCCTTTAAAGAATATTTAATCTTTAAATTTTACAAACATGGCGCAATCGATACGAAGTTGTTTGACGGTCTTGGTGGCCGTACTGTTTTGTGCATACCAGGCAGCAGGGCAGGACAGGCGTGTGAAAGGGAAGGTTACGGACGAAGCCAATGCCGGCATACCTGGTGTGAGTGTTCTCGTAAAAGGCACCAACAACGGTACCAATACCGACGGTGACGGTATTTTCAGCATAATGCTTGGACCGGGGGGGCATTCTCTTACTGTATCGTCGATCGGGTACGTACCTCAGGAAATTCCGTTGTCGGCCGGGGCAACCGAGGTGAACATCAAGTTGAAAGCGGATATTAAAAGCCTTGGCGAGGTGGTAGTTACCGCACTGGGTGTACAGCGCAGCACGCGCAACGTCGGTTACGCCGTGCAGCAGATTGAAGGCGGAGGTATCCAGGAGGCGCGGGAAGTCAACTACATCAATTCGTTACAGGGGAAACTGGCAGGCGTGCAGATAGGCGGCAACAGCGGGTCGATGGGCGGTTCTTCGAGGGTGACGATCCGCGGGCTGAAATCCATTTCCGGCAACAACAATGCTTTGTTTATCGTGGACGGAGTGCCTATGGCTAACATGAACCTGAACTCGTATGGCGTGACGGGAGGACAGGGAACAGGCGGCGGCGGGTATGACTACGGCAACCCCGCGCAGCTCATCAATCCAAACGATGTCGAAAATATATCGGTACTGAAAGGTGCCGCCGCGACGGCACTCTACGGTAGCCGTGGGCAGAACGGGGTGATTTACATTACCACTAAAACGGGCAAGGGTTCCGGCAAGCTTTCGTTGAATTACGACCTGAATATCCAGGCCGACCAGGTATCGTTGCTGCCAAAGTTTCAGAACCTGTATGGCGGGGGTGGCAGTCCCAATTTTACAAAACTATATGTTGGCCAGAATCCATCCGGCTTCCTGCCCGGCGGCGGCACTTATGACGACGGTGATGGCAAAGGCCGCTACGATCTGATCCCCGACTATGGTACCGATGAATCCTGGGGACCGAAGATGGAAGGGCAATTGGTGCGTCATTACTGGTCATGGGACCAGGATCGTAATAATCCGAATTTCGGCAAAACGGCCCCGTGGAGCCCGCATCCGGATAACGCGAAGGAGTTTTTTAAAACCGGCGTGACCTTTTCCAATAACTTGTCTGTGGCCAGCAGTGGTGACAATGGCTCGGTCCGCTTTTCGGTTGGGCAGACCAAGCAAAACTTTATTTATCCGGGCAGCAACCTTAGCCGTTTTTTTATCAGCCTGAATACAGTTTACAAGTTCACGGAGAAACTGACATTCAGCGGTGGGATCAACTACATCAATGACCATTCGAAGGGCCGGCCCGGGACAGGTTTCTTCGGGAACAACCCGATGCTGTTTTACGTGATGTTCGGTCAACGCCAGATTGACGATGCTTACCTGCGCAACTACAAATATGCGGATGGCACAGAGCAATCCTGGAACCGTACGGCATGGAATATCCAAAAACCCGCATTTACCCAAAATCCCTACTGGAACCAGTATGAGAACTACAATACTGACCAGAACAACCGCTATTTCGGCAATGCGGGCCTAACTTACAAGCTTACCGACTGGCTTTCAGCGGATATCAGGGTGTTCTCTGACTATCTGAACCACCTGGACGAAGTGCGCAGCGCGAAGGGTTTTTTTGTTGGATCATATGCCAGGCGCGTGGTTGTTAATAACGAGAACAACTATCAGGGAACTCTGAATATCAACAAATCGCTGGGTGATTCGAAGATGACGCTCGAAGCGGTGGCCGGAGGAAATATATTGAGGATCAAATCGAGCGTCGATGCAGGAACTACTAACGGCGGGCTCCAAAACCCGATGGTATATGTATTGCAAAATTCGGTTACGCCGGCCACCGTTTCGAATTCCTATGGAAACAAGCAGATTAATTCGGTTTTCGGCTCGGTGACATTGGGATATAACAAACTACTCTACCTGACAGCTACCGGACGGAACGATTGGGCTTCCACATTGAAGCAGACGGGCAATTATTCCTATTTTTACCCTTCCGTAGCGGGTTCATTCATATTTTCAGATCTGATCACCCACGCCAAATGGCTCTCGCTCGGCAAGGCTCGCCTCTCCTATGCGCGTGTGGGTAACGACGCTGACCCGTACTCGGTATCCAGGTATTATGACTATGTGGCGCCATTTGACACCTACCCTTTGCAGAGCACTTCCGACAAGCTCTTTAACAGCCGTTTAAAGCCGGAATTGTCCTCGGAAACCGAAGCAGGAGTGGACTTTAAATTCTTCAACGACCGGATCGGGGCGAACTTTACCTACTATAACCGTAAAACAAGGAACCAGATCTGGAATGTGCAGATACCCTCTGAAAGTGGATTTACCACCAAGGTCGTTAATGGCGGCACGGTGCAGAACAAGGGAATCGAGCTCACCTTTTCAGCGACGCCTGTCATGACGGGTAGTTTCAGCTGGCGGGTGGGACTCAATTTTTCCAAAAACAAAAACATTGTCCTCGACCTGAACAGCACCGGGGATAATATCGCAGGGATCGAGCGGTTCATTATTGGTACGGAGCGCCGCACCAACAAGGTGTCCATGGTAGCGCAGAAAGGAATGTCGCTGGGCACCATGCTGGGGACAGATTATGTGTATGATTCCAAAGGCAATAAAACCGTGGCTGACAATGGAACCTACAATGTGACAGCAACACCGGTCATCATCGGCGATGCCAATCCGGATTTCATCGGGGGGGTGTCCAATATGCTGAGCTACAAAAACTTCTACTTGTCCGCCTTGGTGGATTTTCAAAAGGGGGGTGACTTTTTCTCCTATACCAATTTGTATGGGAACAAGTCCGGTATGCTGAAAGAAACGGCTGAAAACGGCATCCGTGAAAATGGCGTGATTAATCCCGGCGTCAAGGCCGACGGGTCGCCCAACGACATTGTAGTACCCGCTCGGACCCATTTCAATGCGGATGGCGGTAATCGAATCAGCAGGGCCAATTTGTATGACGGCAGCTTCATTTACCTGCGCGAGGTGCGGTTGGGTTGGTACTTGCCTGACGCATGGGCGCAAAAGATCCGCATGCAGGCATTGCGTGTGACGCTTACCGGGCGGAATCTTTGGCTTATCAAAAGCAATGCGCCAAATGTCGATCCGGCCAACATTACCAATTCCATCAGCAACCAGATCGGCTTTGAAGGCGGCGCATTACCAGCTGTACGAAGCTATGGTGTAAATCTGAATGTTACCTTCTGATCCAGGCTTAATCATCGAATGATATGAAAAACAAAATATTAATACTGCTCACCATCCTGCTGGGATTCACAGGGTGCGACAATTTCGACAAGCTGAATACTGATCCGGCGCGTTCGAGTGAAACCCAGCCTGAGTTTTTGCTTTCCAATGCCGAAAAGCGGGCTTGCGATCTGATGTATGATACCTACTTCAATGGTCGCATTGGAATGGAGCTCTCGCAGTACTGGATGGGGACCGACAAGACTTCTGATGGGCGGTTCCTGTTTACCAACGACGGACTCTGGGCAGGCCTGTACGCCGGTCCGCTGATGGATTTGAAAGAGATCAGCAATTACTATGACCGACATCCGGCCGAACGCAGCGCGCATACACTTGCAGTCGCCGAAATCCTGAAAGCATGGATTTTTCACGTACTTACCGATGTGTATATTGATATTCCCTACACCCAGGCATTGCAGGGAGAAAACATTCCCCAGCCTGTGTTCGATCAAGGGAAAGACGTGTATACTTCCCTGTTAAGTTCGCTCAAAACGCAGATCGGTGTGCTCTCCGGCACCTCGTCGGGCGTCATACGAGGGGACATTATTGCCAAAGGCGACGTGCAGCAGTGGATACGCATCGCTAACGCTTTACGCATGCGTGTTGCTATGCGTATGGCCGACGCTGCCCCCGCTGAGGCAAAGAGTGTGATCGAAGATGCCGTTAAAAATACGTTAAATTCTACTGGCCAAGACGTGTATTTTCCGTACAATGTAGCCACTACCACCAACCGGTTTCCCTACAACGATGTGGAGCGGCCTTTGGTGGAGTTTGCGGTCACTTCTACGCTGGTGGACTACTTGCAATCTGTAAATGACCCGCGGTTGCCTGTTTTTGCACGTCCGGATGATACCAACGGTAAGTATATCGGAAAGGTGTATGGTACCGAAGCCAACTCACCGACCATGATCGGACTTTCGAAGCCGGGAGTGATCGCGTACAGTGGTTCTGCCAAAGGGTATGTGATTACCTATGCGGAGGTGGCATTTATTAAAGCAGAGGCGGCCGCACGGGGAATGAATGTGGGAAATGAAACTCCTGAGGTGCTTTATAACGAATCGGTTAAGGCTTCGATGGCGCAATGGGGCGTTACAGATGCAAAGGTGGTGGATACCTACCTGAAAGTAGTGCCTTACAAAGCCGGTACGTGGAGGAATGTGATCGGGACCCAGAAATGGATTGCCATGTACATGCAGGGACTGCAATGCTGGTTTGAGCGTCTGCGGCTTGATCCGAAGAAGCCGGACGGCAGTGTGCTGTTTATTCCTCCCGCATCGGGGAGCCTGGATCCGGAGGTTACCGATGTGCCTAAGCGGTTGAAATATCCCAGCAACACCCGCGCCAGCAATGCACAGAACAGTGAAAGTGCTGCCAAACGGATAGGTGGTGATAGTCAGGCGGTGAGGAACTGGTGGGACATCCAGTGAAAATTAAGATTTTGTTAAAGCATCCTGTATCTTGATTCGGCTCCGTACCTTTGGCGCCGAATTAAGTTTGGATGTGAGATGACACACGAAAAAATATTTGTTTTAGAAACCGGAAGAGCAGTGAAAGTAAAAGTGGAGGGCGTATTAGCCAGCGACCTCTCGAAAGTTAGTATCCAGGTCGATGTTTTAATTAAAGACCCTAAAGAAGAGGAGTTCCGACCGCCCATCGGTCTTACCCATCCCAAATACTGGAAATTGAAAAACCTGGAACCGGAGAAGGCTGGTTTGTTGCAAATCCAATACAGTGGCGTACACCGTAAGCAAATCAGGAAGACGATCAGGGAATTCGATAAATTACATGCACTGGAAGTGCAGGATTAAACTTTTCAAGATTCCATGAGCTACTGCGCTATTGTAAAAACCAGCCTGGCTATCCTTTGGCTCGGCTTTCAGGCACCTCAGGTACAGGCGCAGGCTGTCGGCCAGGCGTTGCCGCCCCGCCAGGAAGGCGAGCTTGATATCCATCATATCAACACTGGTATGGGCAACGCGACCTTTATGGTCCTGCCCGACGGGACTACTTTTCTGGTCGACGCAGGTGCCTTGGATCCCACTGAAGCGCGTACACAGAGTGCACGGAACACGAAGGCTAAACCGAGTGCGGACCGACAGCCCGGTGAATGGATCGCCCGATATATTCGTAAAGTTGTCCAAACACCCGTTGTGGACTATGCGCTGATAACCCATTTTCACGACGACCACATGGGTACGCCGACCTCCATTTCCAAAAAATCGGAACAGGGGAATTATGCGCTGGCGGGTATCACAGAAGTGGCAGAGTTTGTAACGATTAGGAAAATCATAGATCGTGGCTGGCCTGACTATGTATATCCGAGGCCGGTGCAGGACACGATGGTGCGTAACTACCGGACGTTTCTGAATTGGCAGGTGAAAAGCAAAAATCTGCGTGTAGAGGCAAGCATTCCTGGCCGTAATGATCAGATTGTTTTGCTGCACGACCCGCAGAAATACAAAGCTCTGTTTGAAGTACGGAACATTTCAGCCAATGGCGAAATCTGGACGGGAGTTGGTACCGAAACGCGTAAGCATTTTCCTGAATTGAAAGACCTGAAACCCGAGCAATACCCCACCGAGAATATGTGCAGCATCGCCACAAGGGTCAGCTACGGGAAGTTCGATTATTTTACAGGCGGCGACACGCCCGGCGTTGTTCAACCAGGTGTTCCGGTGTGGCACGACGTGGAGACACCTGTGGCAAAAGTTGTCGGGCCGGTAGATGTTCATATTCTCGATCATCATGGTAACCGCGATTCCCAAAACGATGTCTTGTTAGGCGCATTACGGCCGCGCGTGCTGGTGATCCCGGTGTGGTCGTCGGATCACCCCGGCCACGATGTGCTGGACCGTATCTATTCTCAGCGCATTTATCAGGGCGACAGGGACGTGTTTGCTACGGATATGCTCGAAGCCAACAAGTTGGTGATCGGCGAAATGCTAAGCCGTTTGAAAAGCGATAGCGGCCATGTAGTGGTACGTGTTGCAAATGGGGGAGGTAGCTACCGCGTGTTCGTGCTGGATGACCGCGGCGAGGAATTGACCATTAAATCGATCCACGGGCCGTATACCTCCCGGTAAAAAGATTAGTCAAAAAATCTCTTGCATTACATTTACATTGGGCCGTTCGGACATCTTCCGGGCGGCACTTTTGTTCATAATCAGCGGTTTAGGCTCCCACAGGATAAACGGTATTTTATTTGCTTTGAATGCCGGAAAGTGGTTAATACATTTGATTGAAACAAAGGAACTTAATCAAGCTTAGACATCGATATGGGGCCTATCAACTACGAAGAATTGACCAATTATTTCTCATGGGCCGTTCTGGTCGGCACGGGTAGCTGGGGAATTTATTCCGTGTTTAAAGCTCTATCCGTCTTCTTTAAAGATGAAGTCACATTCTACAATCCTGAGAATGGCAAGACGATTACGCTGGGCAAGCACCACCGTGAAGGTCTCGACAAGGAAATGTTAGATTTTTGGAAATAAATGTCTTTACAGAAGCATCGAAAAAGGACTCCGGTTACTAAACCAAACAGCTCCGTTACAGCGGTTGCCTCCTTTTACTCTACGCTTTTTCTCCAACTGCCGGAATTTGGATTCAAAGGCGTCATTTCAGTTTGTGCTCCCGTTTTTGGATATCTGACATTTATCGTTTGGAAAGTAGTGCATTCCCGGGTGCGTCTGGCTTACTACGAATACGAAACAAAGAAATACATTACTGAACTGGAATCCGAGAAGATAAGGCCGGGAATATGCTGTGAGGAGGTTCGTGAAATCGAATCGAGGATTAAGAATTACAGAGATGCAATGCACGAGCGCAGAGTGAATGCATTGGAAGGAATCTAATGAGATATGTATAAACCCGGTGCCGAATTTCCGGCACCGGGACTTACACTACAAAGTGGCCATATCGATTACAAACCGGTAGCGAACGTCGCCTTTCAGCATACGTTCGTATGAAGCAGTGATGTCTTTAATATCAATTAGTTCAATATCCGAAACGATATTGTGCTCGGCGCAGAAATCCAGCATTTCCTGTGTTTCGGCAATGCCTCCGATGCCGGATCCGGCCATGCTGCGACGGCCCGTCAGAAGTGAGAATGGCCGGACCGAATAAGGCTCGGTAGGTACACCGACGTTGATCAGCGTTCCATTCGTACGCAGCAGCGATAGGTACATATCCATATCATGTACCGCTGAAACGGTGTCGAGAATAAAATCGAAGCTTCCCTTTACGGCTTTTACCTGTTCAGGATCGGAGGTAACCACGAAATGGTGTGCACCGAGTTCTCTGGCTGCCTGCTCTTTGGACGCGGAAGTGCTCAATACTGTCACTTCTGCGCCGAAAGCGACGCCGAACTTTACGGCCATGTGTCCCAGCCCGCCCAGGCCAAGCACAGCAAGTTTATGACCTTTACCGACCTTCCAATGGCGAAGCGGCGAGTAGGTGGTAATACCTGCACACAAAAGAGGCGCAGTGGCCGCCAGGGAGAGCTTGTCGGAAACCGAAAGCACAAATTCCTCGCGCACGACAATGGTGTTGGAATAGCCACCATAGGTCGGTACACCGCTGCGGTCGAGGTTGTTGTAAGTCTGGGTGTTGCCTTCCAGGCAGTATTGTTCAAGGCCGTCCTTGCAGTTTTCGCAAACCTGACAAGAATCCACCATGCAGCCGACACCCGCCAGATCGCCGGCTTTGAATTTCTTCACGTGCCCGCCTACCTGCGTAACTTTTCCCACAATTTCATGGCCCGGGACCATTGGGAATACACCTGGAAACCATTCGTCCTTTATCTGGTGCAGGTCGGAATGGCAAACGCCGCAATAGTGAATTTCAATCTGAACATCGTGTGGGCCGACGTCCCTTCTTTCAAACTCCCATGGCGCCAGGTCGGTTTCAGGTGTTTGGGCTGCGTAAGCTTTTGCTTGTATCATATCAGGAAAAAGGGGTTTAATTCGATCACAAAAATAGCAACCCGTTTGCTAGCGCAATTAAGACTTTCAAATCATTGCTTATAGTTTTCAAACAATGCCCTTTTTCATCCTTTTTTGAACACTTTCTTTTTCGTGAGCCGGCAGATCGGTACAACCCAAAAGGAAAAAATTCTGGCCTGTACATCGAAAATCAAGTTTGGATCGTTTATAAATTCATGTTGGGTCAACGTATATAAGTACTACGTTCTCAGATACGGATTTTTCCGGAACTTAATCCGTACATTACTACGTTACCGCCTCATAACGAATAAATTAGTGCAGCTAAGAATTATCACATCCATTTACAGGCAAAGTATGCAGTTTCGTAAGCCGGAAGCGTTTGCAATTTTCTTATCCTTGCTGGGCATAAGCATGGTCTGTTGTGCCCAAAAGCCTGGCTTGCCTGGGTCGGCACCTTCCAAATGGATCACTTTTCGCACCACGCATGCACCGGGAAAAGTATACCGCTTTGCAAATGGCGGCAACAAGACTTTTACCAATGAGGAAATGTATGTCCGCGCGTGGTTGCCGGTTGTTCATAAAAAGAACTTCACGTTGATTCTAGGCCCCAACTACCGCGCTGAGCAGCTTGAATTCAAGAGTAGCGGCGAGAACCCAGCCAAGAAATTCGAGGGTTGGAACCTGCGTACTTTCGCGCTGGACCTCAACTCATTTGTGCGGTTGGATAGCACGTCCTGGCTTTTGCTGACTTCACACGTCAATAAAACAGGGAATTTTGCAATGCTTTCTGCCAAGGAAATTCCCCTGAATTACACTGTTTCGGCGTCGTATCTGAAAAGAACTTCCCCCAATAAAGAGATCGGAGCAGGCATCATTTTCAACAAGAGTTACAAGCTGACCGTGCTGCCTGTCTTTCTATTCAACTATAATCTCTCCGAAAGAGAAGGAATCGAGATTATGCTGCCCAAGAAAATGGCGTGGCGGCATAACCTGTCGCCCAATGACTTGTTGTACTTCAAAGCGGAGGCTGTCACGCGCACGTATTATCTTAACCGTGTCGCCGAAGGGACGCCGGATGTTTGTCGCCGGATAGACGTCGATATGGGCATATCCTACAACCGGCGGTTTGGAAAATTTGGCGGAGTAGAGCTTTTTGGCGGCTACCGCAAGAATATTTCCAACAAAATGGTGCACGATGCGGTGCCGGTGCGGACTTCCGGGCTTGCGGCTACGGTCGAGTTTTACATTCAGCCGCCCAGCTTTCGGGGAAAGCGCGCTCGATAAGGACGGTACTTTCTATCAAGCCGGCGTGTTGCCTGTATGATCATCCCGCAATCTCCACCCGCAGACCCTGCTGTTGCAAGGCCCCGGTTTTATCCGCATCCGCGCCGGGATCGGTGATGAGGGTATGGATGGATGAAAGCCCTGCAAACTTTACATAGCTATCTCTTCCGATCTTGGAAGCATCGCAAAGAAGCATTACCTGCCCCGCGTTGCGGATGAAAGCGGTGGTAATGCTGGATTCATGCTCGCTATGGGCGGTTAAGCCGTTTTCTACTGACAATCCGTCGACCCCGATGAATGCCTTATGAGCGTGATAGCCGTTGATATGCTGCACGGCCTTATCTCCGTGGATGGCCTTCCTGGTTTTGTCGAGCTCTCCGCCGATCAGGTTGATCTGAATCGAAGGTACATCTATCAGCTCTGCCAGCACGGGCAGCGAATTGGTGATCACCCGGATGCTCTTCTTTTTAAGAAAACGGCACATCTGAAATACGGTACTTCCGCAATCAAGGAAAATAATGTCGCCATCCTGCACATATGAGGCTGCTTTTTCGGCAATCTGCTCTTTGACAGGATTGTTCACGGCTGACTTCTCCGAAAACCCGGTCAACACCGGGTTTTCAATTCTCATCGCCCCCCCGTGTGTACGGACAAGAAGCCCTTCTTCGGCAATGTCGCCCAGGTCGCGGCGGATCGTCGCTGGTGATGCTTCCAGTATCTCGGCGAGCTCGAAAACGCTAAGGCTGTCAGCCTGGTCGAGTGCCGTCAGAATTTTTTTCTTACGCTCTTGAAAGTTCATGACAAATACTTAATTTTGATCAAAAATAATCAAAATTGATTAAAAATAATCAGATCTGTTAGCGATGAATGGCCTGATGCTTGCCAAAATTAGTGTAGTTGATTAAATTATTTCATTTAAATTCAAAACAGTCATGAGCGGATTGATGATCCTGGTGGCCGGTCCCTACCGGTCGGGCACTAACGACGACCCCATTTTAATGCAAAAAAATCTGGATTACCTTGAATCGGTGACCTTGCAGCTATTCCGTGCGGGTCACTTGCCCGTTATCGGCGAATGGGTAGCGCTTCCGCTACTGAAACTGGCGGGTTCCAAGGTGCCTGGCGATGCTCCCTACGAGGAGATTTTATATCCGGTAGCAGGGAGGCTGTTGCAGAAATGCGACGCGATCCTGAGACTAAAGGGGGAATCCAAAGGTGCCGACGAGGACGTTAGGATCGGTCGCGAACGCGGATTACAGATTTACTATAACGTGGCAGATGTGCCTGGTTGTGGCTGATCAGAGCAGGTTGGGTAATCCAACCTTACTTTTATCGAACATCGGCACCAAAACGTAAAAGCACGTGCCTTTTCCCGGCTCGCTTTCAAGCCAGATCTTTCCATTCTGGGCTTTGATGAATTCCATGCAGAGCATCAGGCCCAGTCCAACCCCTTTTTCATTGTTCGTTCCAAAGGTCGACTCGACATTGAGAGAAAAAATAGACCGCTGTTTTTCCGGCGACATGCCGATGCCGTCGTCCTGGACGGAAATCAGGCAATTCATTCCCTGCGCTTCGGCTTTCACCATGATATGCCCGCCCATGCTGGTGAATTTGATCGCATTGCCGACAATGTTCCGCAGGATAAGCTGCATCATGTCGCTGTCGGCATATATGCTGGCGGACGGATCGAAATAATAATCCAGGCTAATGTTTTTTCGGGCGGCCGTGTTCCGTTCCAGGTTCAATGTGGGTTCGAATAGCGTTTGCACATTGAGGCATTCCAGCTGTGCAGAAACACCGTGGAGCTGGGATTTGGACCAGTCGAGCAGCTTGGAGAGCATCGCCAGCGTATTCTTGGTGGAGTTCAGCAGTTCGTTCTCGATGTCGATCTTCTGTGCCTCATCCAGTTCGTGTTGCGTTAGAAGTTCGAGGAAGTTCTGGATACTGCCCAGCGGCGAGCGCAGGTCGTGCGCTACAATGGACATCAGTTTGTTTTTCTCTGCATTCAATTTTTCCAGTTCTTCGTTTTGCTTGACGATCTGAGCGTTTTGAAGCTGGATTGCTTTCGACTTTTCGAGCGCCGACACTTTTTCGCGCTCATAGCTACCCCTAATATAGTGGATACAGAAATAGGTGATAGCCGCCACTACTGCGTAGGCCGACATGTGATCAACAAATCGGTTGGATCTGGTGGTATAGGTGTCAGGCACCAGATGTGGATAATAGAATTCGACCAGATTAAGAATAATCAGGATCGTCACGTTAACCGGAATCCAAAGCTTGTATTGATCGACCGGGCTGATCGCAATGCTGAGCAGCAGGAATAGCAGAAAAAAAAGATCGGTAGGGCCCCGCAAGCCCGAATTGAGGAAATAATTAACAGTGAACAACGATATTCCCACAATGTTGGCCAGCAATGCGCTGCTACTGACCATGTTTCTGAACCGCGATGCGTAGTAGAGTCCCACCGTGATCAACAGGACGATAAGACTTGCGAGTGCGATGTCGGGCAGTCCTATTGCGTAGTTGAATGGTACATTATATAGCAGTGCAAAGATCGATATCAGGTATACCGAGTGGAGTATCCGGGCATTCAATGGGAATACCGAAGGGTCACCGGATAAGTTAATCCATGTTCGATAGATTGAATCTTTGAGAGGCAAGATGTGCAGGGTTTCGTTGCTGCAAATATAATGTACGCATGTCCATTAAACACAAGTAGAATTAATTTAATTGGCAGGGCACGTACCCTAGCCCTTGATGCGGTTTAACTCGTCTTCCGACCCGGATCTGCGGCTGCGAGCGGCTTTAATTTCCTTGCTTCCGAAGCGGTAGCTGAAATTGATCCGCAGCATTTGTCCCTCGAAGCGGAAACGAAGCCGCGTTTCGATGCCTGCATATGCCGAGTTATAGCCTCCCCGGGCCGTATGGAACACGTCGCTGAATGTTGCTTTCAGGCTTGCATTATCCTTCCAGAACTTCTTCTGCACACCCAGATCGACCATTCCCATCTGCCAGTTGTAGTCAATGCGCCGGTAGGGCGAATTGTACCATCCCGATAGCTCGATCGTCCAGCCGTTTTTGATCTTGAATGTATTCTGGCCATTGAGATTGAAGGCGGTAGTCCGGTTATTGACGACCACGCCATTATCCAGCGCGGCTTTCCACAAGTTGTGGTACCCGCTGATATTGAAATTAAAATCCCACCATTTGGTAATTGGCGTGGTAAGGCTCACGTCCAGACTGAAACCTTGCGAGTAATCAAGGTTTTCCGTGACGAAGTAAGTGCGGCTGCTATCGTAGGGAATGCGAAGTCCAACGACAGGAAACTTGGTACGGCGGTAGCCAAAGGAAGTGGTTAGGATGCCCTTGTAGACATGCGATAGTTTGAAACTATTGGCGTATTCAGGTTTTAGGAAGGGGTTGCCTTTGGCATACACCAGTTCATCGATGCGGTATTCAAACGGGTTCAGGTTCTGGTAGCTCGGGCGGTTGATGCGGCGACTGTAATTCAGGTTCCAGGTGTGATTCTTGGATGCCCTGAAAGAGATGGCGCCGCTGGGAAAGAAGTTGAGATAGGTCGTGTCGACTTTGTCGAGATCGTTGTGTTTATAGCTGGTCAGGTCGCCCAGGGATTTGGTGTGTTCCACACGGAGCCCTGCTTGCAAGTCCCACTTTTTGCCCAATGAAATGTTGTAGTTTAAGTAGGCCGCATAAACGCGCTCAAGGTATTTGAAGCGGTTGCTTCGGTTGGTGTCGATCACCTCGACGTTTTGCAGGACATTAAAGAAATTGAATGTGTTGTCTGATTTCACATCCGATAGTTTTACACCATATCCCAGCTTGCCTTTCTTGAATGGCTGTTCATAATCAGCCTTGAAAGATTTTATGGTAATGTCGACAGGCGTTTTGGAAACGTAGTTCCGCTCGATAGGCTCATCGCTGCTGGTCTGGAAATGGTATTTGTTGGGTTGATAGCTGATCCCACGTGATGAGAACCGGCCGTAATCGGCATCCATGTTCAATTCATGGCCTGATGTATCGGCATAACGGTAATTGACATTCACATTAAGGTTCTTGTTCCGCTCTGGGTTGGAAGTGCGCGAGGAAAGGATCAGCGAGTCGGCACTAAGGTTGTTTCGTTTGCTGATGAATGTCTCGCTTTCTCCACCGCCATTGTGGTTGCTGACGCGGCCGTTGGCGCTGAAACCCAGCGTGTGCCTGGAATTGATAAAGTAATCGGCACCGATTTTTGCACTGTGCGTGGTATCGCGCCAGATGCCGTGCCACACCTTGTTGTAGGCAACATTGTTAAGGATCTGATCGTCATAGGTTGTGTTATGCCAGGCGCCCTGGTTAAAACCGTAGTTGCCGAACACATTCAGCTTCTTGTCGCGGTGGTTCAGGTTTACAGACGCGTTGTATTTTGGTGTAATGCCAAACATGCCTCCCAGGCTCACATTACCATTGGTGCCCAGTTTGGCATTCTTTTTCAGGCGGATGTTGATGATACCCAGGTCGCCGGCCGCGTCGAACTTGGCAGAAGGGTTGGTAATGATTTCAATGGCTTCGATGTCGGCCGAATTCATGCTCTTTAACGTGTAGGCAAGGTCTTTGCCGGCCAGCGGTGAAGGACGTCCGTCAATGTAGATGCGCACGCCGGTTTTGCCCCGGACCAGGATGTTTTCGTCGCGGTCGATCTGCACGCCCGGCGAGCGTTGCAGCAAGTCGAGTGCATTGGAGCCGGTGGCATTAATGCTGGCTTCCACATTGAAAACCACCCGGTCGTTTTTTACTTCGATCAGCGGTTTAGCAGCGGTTACCTTCACTTCGTTCAATTGTTTCGCTTCCGGGACCATGGATATGACTGGCAGATTTACATCCTTCCCCGCCACATCGAAGGCTGGCGAATGGTATAATTGCTGGCCGACCGCGGAAATGCGGATAAAATACTTGCCGTCCGGAATGCCGGCAATTTTGAATGCGCCTTTTTCATCGGCGACGTCGGCTTTTACCAGGGTGGAATCTTTGGATTGGTTCACCGAGACGGCTGCAAAGCCGACGGCCTCATTTTGCTGGTTAGTTACAAGGCCACTGACACTGACCGTCTGGGCGAAGCCAGCAGTGGAAAGTCCATGAACCAGCAGGGTGAGTAGTATTTTTTTCATAAATGGCTAATATTCGTACAGCGCAAGGAGTAAGAACCGGCTTAAATGTTGCATTAGGGCATAATTTTTCTACATTTAATCCGTAAATCGACGTTCCCTCTTACCCAGAATTGACAAGGTGCCCATGAAAGCGATCTTTTACAGGGCTGTGCTGCTATATATCCTATGCTTTCAGCAAGTCACCGCACAGGTGTTTGCACCACGGTTTCGGCGGCTCACTACCGACCAGGGACTCTCGCAAAGCCATGTAAGTGCCATTCTGAAAAGCAGCCGCGGTTTTATGTGGTTTGCGACCGAAGACGGCCTTAACCGTTTTGACGGCTACAAGTATATCCATTACAAACATGACCCGGCAAACCCGGCTTCGATCCATGACAGTTTTGTATTGGCGCTCCTGGAAGACGAGGCTGCTCAGATGTGGGTTGGAACCTCCACCGGGCTGGACCGCTACGACAGAGACAAGAACAGCTTCGTGCATTATCCGCACCCTCGGCTTAACCTGGCCATCAATACGATTTTTCGCGACAGCAATAACCGGGTTTGGCTGGGGACCGATCAGGGGCTTTACCTGTTTGATCGCGCCCGCGGCACCTACCAGCTGTACCGCTACATGGGGCCTGATGCCGGTTCGGGCAGCGAGTTCGTAACCAGTATTGCGGAAGGCAAAGGATATGTTCTCTGGGTCGGAACTGAAAAGGGGCTTTATAAACTGGATGTCAGGTCGGGGGTATTTACCGCATATAAGCACAACGCCCCCGCGCCGACAGGACTGAAATCCGACTGGATCAAAGTGCTGCATTTCGATAAGCAGGGCAATCTGTGGGTTGGTACGCACGGAGGTGGCATTTCGGTTATGGACGGGTACGGCAACATCGTCCGCCACTTTGCGCACCACCCCGGAGATCCTGCAAGCCTTGGACACAATCACGTTCTGTCTATGGCGACGGACGGCGCAGGAAAGATTTGGATAGGGACAGAAAATGGGGGTATAAGTATCTATGATCCGGTAACTGACCGCTTCAAGTCGGTGCGCAACGATCCCGATGACCGGTTTTCGCTCAGTAACAATTCCGTGTACTCGATTTACTGCGACAGTGCGAAGAATATGTGGATTGGCACCTACGCCGGCGGCGTGTCTTTCCTGCCCAATTTTGGCCCCAAATTTGATTCTTACCGTCGGGCGATAAGCAATCCAAACAGCCTGAGTAACAATACAGTGCTGGCTATTTGTGGCGACAACGAGCGGGATGATATCTGGATTGGTACCGACGGGGGAGGCCTTAACCGTTTCAACCGCAAGACAAAGAATTTTACTTTTTACCGGCATCGGGAGGGAGACCCGAATTCGATTGCCAACGATTATGTGATTTCAGTGATTTGGGTCGCTAAGGACATACTCGGTCTGGGCTTTCACAATGGAGGCTTTGATTTCTTCAATGTGGTGACAGGTGCGGTTGAGCACCATCTTCCCCAAAAAGACAATCCCAACAGCCTCTCGATCTCGGACGTTAACAACATGACGCGTGACCGTGACGGTAACCTGTGGATTGGCACCTGGAAAGGAGGGCTCGACTTTTATGACATGAAGACGAAAAAGTTTACGCACTATCGCCATCGCAGTGATGACCCCAACAGTATCAGCGGGGACATTGTCACTACCATATTTCAGGATAAAAAAGGAGATATCTGGGTAGGCACTTTTAACGGCCTTGATCTGCTGTTGCCCGATCGCAGCGGATTCAAGCATTTCCGCAATATCCCCAATGACCCGGCCAGTATCTCTCACAACAAGGTGCAGTCGATCCTCGAGGCTGAAAACGGCGATCTTTGGATTGGGACCGTGGGCGGCGGACTTTGCTATTTTGATCGGAAGAAGGCAGTATTTAACTCGTTCAGCGAGAAGGACGGGCTGGCCAGCAATGTGGTGTTCGCCATTCAGAAAGACAAAAAGGATAATCTGTGGCTGAGTACCAACAAGGGTCTTTCAAAACTGAGTCTTCTCACCAAAGGCTTTCGTAACTACGGAATTTCCGACGGTCTTCCCGGTAACGAATTCCGCGACAACTCCCGTTTTCAAATGGCCGACGGGCAGATGTATTTCGGTGGCATTAATGGTTTCATTAGTTTTTATCCCGACAGCCTGAGGTATAACGACTTTGTTCCACCTGTTTTCATTACAGGTTTTCAAATATTCAACCGGGAGGTGGTAACCGGCGCCGACGACCACATTCTTCATGAGCAGATCAGTGAGGCCAAAACCATTACCATCCGCCACGACCAGTCGGTCATTACCTTCGAATTCGCTGCGCTGAGCTACACTGTATCGGAAAAGAACCAGTACGCCTACATGTTGGAAGGTTTCGATGTGAACTGGAACTATACAGGCAACAAGCGGACAGCCACATACACGAATCTGGACCCTGGCACTTATATATTTAAGGTAAAAGGCTCTAACAACGACGGTCTTTGGAACGACAAGGGGGTCTCTATCGAGCTGATTATCACGCCGCCTTTCTGGTTGACCTGGTGGTTTCGATTGCTGACCGCACTAGTGATTGTTGCGCTGATTGCGGCTCTTTTCAAAATCAGGACCTATACGATCCGTAAGCAACAGCGAATTTTAGAGCAGCAGATCCTGGAGAGGACCAAGCAGCTTGAACATGCGATCGAAGAGCAGCAAAAGGCTGTGGAAAAAGCAGAACTGGCAAACAGGGCTAAAAGTGCCTTTCTGGCCACCATGAGCCATGAGATCAGAACGCCGATGAACGGGGTGATCGGACTTGCCTCACTCCTGGCCGAAACCGAGCTCACCGATGAGCAGCGGAATTTTACCAAGTCTATCCAGACTTCCGGGAAGGATTTGCTCAATGTTATCAATGACATTCTCGATATCTCCAAGATTGAATCGGGGAACATGGAGCTGGAAGAAAAGGAATTTGCCTTGAAGAGTTGCATCGCAGAGGTGATGGACCTTTTTAGAGCCAAAACGGCTACCCAACCCCTCGAACTGACGTTAAAAATCGAGGAGGATATGCCCTCACGCATTGTGGGGGATCGTTTGCGGCTGGGACAGATTCTGACCAACCTGGTGGGCAACGCCGTCAAATTTACGCCCCGTGGCGAGGTGCATGTGCATGCATTCGTAATCGGACGGGAAGGAGAAGACGCCACAATCGGGTTTGAGGTGACCGACACAGGTATCGGTATTGCCGAAGATAAGCTGGACAAGCTATTCAAGCCTTTTTCGCAGGTTGATTCGTCGACGACCCGAAAATATGGCGGTACCGGGCTAGGATTGGTGATTTGCGAAAAGTTGGCCAGGTTAATGGGCGGCAGTATCGAAGTCAGTAGCGAGCTGAATAAGGGCAGTACTTTCCGGTTTTCGATTGCCGCTAAAATTGCTCCGGATTTACAGGAGCCAGACGGCGCTACTCCGAACAGCTCCGATTCCGAACGGAAATTGCAGGCGGACTTTGCACACCGGTATCCCATGACGATTCTGGTGGCCGAGGATAATAAGGTAAACCAGATCGTGATCATGAATACATTGCGCAAGCTGGGCTACTTGGCCGACCTGGCCCAAAATGGCCTTGAAGTGCTTGCTATGGTGGAGAAAGTGGATTATGACCTCATTCTGATGGACATGCAGATGCCTCAGATGGATGGCCTGGAAGCGACGCGGCAAATCAGGGCGCAGCATATCGCGCATCCTTTTATCATCGCGATGACTGCCAATGCATTGCAGCAGGACAAGGAAAAGTGTTTTGAGGCGGGCATGGACGATTATCTCAGTAAACCGGTGATTTTGGACGATCTGGTAGTGTTGCTTCAAAAGTGGGCCTCGCGCCTTGAAACACGCGCCCAAAACAATGTGTAGCTTAAAAGAAGACCCTGAACAAGCAAAAAGAGCAGCTTTGGGGCTGCTCTTTTGCGTCTGTATATGATGAAGTGTTAAATAAGCCGTGGTTTTGGTTTATTATTGACGAGACCTTAAAAAATCCGTTCCAACCATTTTTGTATCCGGAGCAGCCTCCATGCGTTTGACAAAGGCCGCTGCATCATCGGCAAGCAGCTCTTTGAGATGTTTACCTCCGAATTCATCATAATACCAAATCCATACCATCTTTTCGGAAATGATCGTATAATGCAGGCTTTCCATAGGCTTTTTTTGTTGATGAGTCAAATATAATGGATTATATCCATTTATTAGGATATAATCCATATAAATATTTTTATCAAACGAATCTTACCACATAGCTTGCATAGCCGAAGGTCTAATTCAGAGACGCCAGGGAATCTTTCAGAGATACATCCTCATGGGATGCGTCGTAAATGCATTGTCCGGCCTTAACGACCAGGAGCTGGGGTGATTCATGCTCAACTCCAAAAGTATTAGCAATGGCCTGAGACTCTTTTCGGTTCTGAATCACATCTACCAGGTAGATGGGTATATGGATATGTGAAGCCGCACTTACCTCGGATTTAAGCTGCCGGTAAGCCATCAGGCTAGTCATACACCGGGGGCTGTGTTTATAAATAATGGAGTAATCTGCCGATTGATAAATATGATCCACTTCTGCCTCACTACTAATCGTAATCCAATTCATAACCTTTGAAAATTTGTCGAATTATTTGCAACAGGTTAAACAACACAAAAACCACGGGTTTTCATTCCCTTGGAGTTGAAAAAGTGACATTTTAGGGTGAATTAGCCTTTTTTCTCCACCGGAACAATGATGAAGTTGAACAGCTCCGTGTGCCGGACCACCGAAATATCGGTCATGCCTAGCACATCGCGGGTGGTTAATGCCTTGAACAGTTCGTTTGAATTGCCAACCGGCTTGCCATTGAACGAGACGATAATGTCACCTTCCAGAAGCTGGGAGCGGGACGCCGGGGTATCAGGTTCGATACGGGTGATGAAGATGCCATGATGATTGGGCAGCCTGTGATGCTGGCGGACCCGCTCGTTGAGCGTTACATCCTGCAATTGCACCCCCAGATACGCCTTGAAAACCCTTCCGTCGCGGATCAGCTGCCGGGCAATCTCCTTAGCGGTATTGATATCCACAGAAAAGCTCAGCCCCTGCGCACCTTGAATGACGGCCGTGTTGACGCCGACTACTTCACCGTCGGTGTTGATCATGGGGCCGCCCGAGTTTCCCGGATTTAATGCCGCGTCCGATTGAATCACATTATCCACGAATCGTCCCGACTGGGTCTGCAAAGTCCGCCCGAGCGCGCTCACAACACCCGTGGTGACCGTATGCTGGTATCCGTAGGGGTTCCCGATCGCAATCACAAACTGGCCGATCTGTAACGCTCCGGAATCTCCCAGCCTGGCGACAGAGTACCCTTGGGCATATATTTTCAGGATAGCGAGGTCGGTATCTGGATCCTTCCCTATCAGCGTAGCTTCGATCTCATTCTCATTCAGCAGGCTCACCATGATTTTCTCCGCGCCATCCACCACGTGGCTGTTGGTGAATATCAGCCCGTCGGAAGAGAATATGAACCCGGACCCGGACCCGGCTGGCCGCATTTTTCCATTGATCGCTTTGAATATATCGATTTTTACAACGGCGTTTTTGATCTGATCAACCGCGCCGATGATCATACTTGAAAAGGTGTCCATAGTTGCTGGTATCGTTTGAGCAGCACAGCTCAAAAAGCTATCCAGAGAATTGCAAATGCCAAAGTGGCGTGTTGCAGATCTGCAACACGCCACTTTGGCAGCAAGACTATTTCACAATTTTAATCTCCCGGCCATCTACTGATATGACGTAAAGCCCCTTGGGTAGATCAGCGATGTTGAGCCGCATGGTTTTTTCTCCGCTGAGCACGCGTTGTACCAGCTTACCGTTGCTGCTAAAGATTTCGATACGGTTCAACGCATTCGCTGACTCCACGGTGAGCAAGTCTGTGGCAGGGTTCGGGAAAACGCGTACCGTTTCATTCCCGTCCACGCGGACGCTGACAATGCGCGTCATTTCTGACTTGCCATCGAAATCCACTTCGTTGAGGCGATAGTAGTAAATGCCTTTCGGGAGAAACTCGTCTTCAAAGCCGTAGTAAGAACTACGCGGCGAATTGCCTGTCGCATCCATGACTTTAATGGTTGCAAACGTCCGTGAATTGTTGCTGCGCTGTATTTCAAAGTGTGACGCATTGACCTCCGAAGATGTCGACCAATCGAGCTTCACGCGCCCGTTACCGCCCATGCGCGCGCTGAAAGATTGCCAGGTTACAGGCAGCGGCGTGGAAGATACATTCAATGCAGGCGAGAAGACGGTGTTGCTGTTAGGATCGATCACTTTGAGCTTGTACACGCCGGCCCCTACCGTCCATTGCTGAGCGGTGCTTTGTACCTGATTGCAATTGCCGTTGTTGAGCCAATTGTACTGGTAACCGCCCGGCAGCGACGGGCCGGTAAATGTAATCTGCGAGCTACCCGGAACGTTCGCAGCACCCACAGCCGGAGGCGGGGTAGCCGCATAAGGATTCGATTGGCTAAGGAAATCGGGCGTGATCTTATCAGCCCAGAAGCCTGCCAGGTAGATTAGTCCGGAATAGATTTGGCCGTCGGGCGAAGTTGTGACGCCGTCGCCGCGAAAATGGATCTCATCGTGGCGATATTCGATGGAATAGAAGGGGTCCGTGTCGGGGCCCTGAAATACATGCGGATAGAGCCCATCATTGTTGATCAGTTCGTTTTGGACATTCACTACATTAGCCGAAACGCGCGTGGCACCATTGACGGTAAAACGCGAGGCGCGCGCTACTACCCAGCCCAGGTTGGGTTTGCCGGTCAGATTCCTGCTCGCGTTGATGACATCCCAAAGCGCAGATAGATAGCGGTTATAGGTATTGTCTCCGGGTTGTTCAAGATAATTGTCTGTCTCACCCTGATGCCACAGGACGGCCCTTACACCCAGTTGGGCGATGTAGTTATTTAATGCAAGACGCAAATGCCCGAAGGGGAGCCCGGCCGGAAACGTATAACCGAAGGCACTGGTGGTTGAGGCATTCGGGTCAACAGTTTGTTTCCAGTTGTCGATGCCCGTGCTGGACCATCCACCGTTAAATATCATCACCGGTACCCGCAGCTTTTCATAAATTTTATCACCGAAAGAGCCCCAGCACCAGGCATAGTTGCCAAACGGGGCTGTTTTCACACCGGCGTCCAGGTGAACAAATTCGGGACAGGGGAGCTGTACATTAGGGTAGGGGGTAACAGTGGAGGTTGCCGGGTCAACATTTTGAAAGTTGACACTGTTGACCTGGTCGTAGGCCGCGCCGGGGCCATTCGGATTCGAATCGCCACCTGTCGCGTTGGACTGTCCGGCGACAACAAATACCTCACCCACTCCCACGCGTGCCAGCGTTGCGATCGACGATGTACCGCTACCTGAAACGCCACGGGCCTCCAGTTGGTACCATCCCCCTTTCAGATGTACTGAGCCATAGAACTGGCCGGCCGAAATCTGGTCGTCAAGCAGGGCCCAGCCGCCGCCGGCCGGAAAGGATTCGCCTTCGCCAGCCACCCTTGGTGTGAGACGTACCTCGATCTTCTGATAGGTTTGGGTAATGTACCCTCCTATATATACGTCGGCCTCATTTGCATTGTTCCGCTGGAAGACAGCGCGCTCGGTCGGAAATGTTACTACAACCTGAGAATGTGATTTGTAGGAGGTTGTTAGAATTAATAGTAATACTAGGAGTGATAAATTTCTTCTCATAGGTTTCTTTTTATAGTGATGGATAAAACTAATTCGACAAACTTTGGCTTCTGAAATGCGCAAAATGCCCCTTACATTCCTGTTTGGAGTGCATACGTCGTTTTCGGCAAGTTATGGAAGGACGAATTGTTACCGAAAGTTAGGTAAATAAGTGATGGGAAATGCATGCGGCGTTAATTGCATTTATTTTGTGGCGCCCGGGCGCTACGCTGCCCGAACAAAAAGTCTAAATTTGCCGCATGTCAAAAATGATTCCTCAAAACCTGATCGAAATTATGGTCCACAATGCGCAAGAGGTACAAAACCAGCTCGCGAAGGACCACGCTCCTGTTGTGAAACTGCATTCCAAATATGGTAAGGCCATATGGTTGCTGTCCGAGCTCGATCCTGTCAATAACATTGCCTTCGGCCTGTGCGATCTCGGCCAGGGTAGCCCCGAGCTCAGCTACGTGTCGCTTTCGGATTTGGCGAGTCTCAAACATGCCCGCTTGAAGGTACCGATGGTGGAAGCCGATCCGGCATTCGAAGGGAAATATCCGATGAGTGTTTACCTGAAAGCGGCCAGTTCAGCCGGAAGGGTGGTGGAGGATGACGCGGTCTTAAGCCTGATAAGTCCGCTCGAATAATTTTTCAAATTCCGTTTTTCTTGTCCTAGTTCAATGCCCTGCCCCTGCCCGGGAGTGTACCTTTGTATCATCAAAAACAAAGAAACATCTTAACTGGACAAGACAATGGAAAATACAATCAATGGTATCCACCACATCACAGCCATCGCTGGTGACGCGAGAACCAACTACGATTTTTACACAAGGGTATTAGGCCTGAGAATGGTGAAAAAAACCGTCAATTTTGACGATCCTAATACATATCATTTCTACTACGGCGATGAAAACGGCACGCCTGGTTCTATCCTGACCTTTTTTCCCTGGGGAAATCAGATCCCTGCCGGCCGCCGCGGTACCCGCCAGGCTACGGAGATAGGTTATTCGGTACCCGAAGGCAGCCTGGATTTTTGGTTGAAGAGATTGGAGGCGAATAAAATAACCTACAACAAACCCGCTGAGAAGTTCGGGGAGCAATATCTGACTTTTCTGGATCCCGACGGTTTGAAATTTGAGTTGACTGTGCCTAAAATCACCGACAACCGCATTCCGTGGACAACTCCCGAGGTGACTGCTGATTTTGCGACCCGTGGCTTTCATAATGTGACGATTACCACGAACAACATTGAGGAGACAGCCAAAGTGCTGACGGACATTTTCGGTTACCGCCTGGTTGAGCAGCATGTAAACCGTTTTCGTTTCGTGACGGACGCCGTGGAGAATGCAAACATCGTTGATCTGGTAGAGGCTCCCGGTGAAAGGGCCGGCCATGTAGCCAAAGGGTCAGTCCACCACATTGCCTTCCGCGTAGCCAATGATGACATTCTGATGGAGTTCCGCAAAAAAGTGCTTGACGCCGGTTTGCAGATCACGGATAAGATCGACAGAAACTACTTTTATTCGCTCTATTTCCGGGAACCAGGGGGTGTATTGTTCGAGATTGCAAGTGATAACCCCGGCTTTGCGACCGATGAAACAGTGGAACAATTGGGCTCAGGCTTAATGCTGCCTCCTCAATACGAACCTCGCAGAGAGCAGATCGTAAAAGTGTTGCCGGTACTTAATTAATGTCGAATGATTGAATGATTGAATGACTGATTAAAAAAGTTATTCAATCATTCGATCATTCAAAATTCAAATCATCATGTACACCCATAGCAAACAATTCATCACAAGCGGATTACCCATTCAGCAGGCCAAAAAGGCGGTTATTATGCTGCATGGCCGGGGTGGGACTGCCGCTGATATAATTGCTCTTCAAAATGTTTTGAAACTGGACGAGATGGCGATTTATGCGCCGCAGGCGACCAACCACAGCTGGTATCCGTACAGCTTTATGGCGCCGGCGGAGGAAAACCAGCCCGCGCTGGATTCTGCGCTTGCGCTCGTCGGAGGGGTGGTTGCCGAAATAGAGGCCGCTGGAATACCTGCCGACCAGATTTATTTCGCCGGTTTTTCCCAGGGAGCTTGCCTTACCCTCGAATATACGGCACGCAATGCCCGGAGATATGGCGGTATCATTGCTTTTACAGGCGGATTGATAGGCAAGGAGCTGGTGACAAATCACTACAAGGGAGACTTCAAACAGACACCGGTATTTATTTCTACCGGGAATCCTGATCCTCACGTGCCTGTATCAAGGGTGCAAGAGAGTGCGACAGTTCTGGAAGATATGAATGCGACGGTGAATCAGGTGATCTATCCCGACCGGCCGCATACCATTTCAGCGGGGGAGATTCAATTGGTGAACAACACGATTTTGAAGCAATTATGAAAAATTCCGTAATGCATCCCGCCGCATCGCGCCATTATGCCGACCATGGTTGGCTCCAAAGTGCGCAGACTTTCAGTTTTCACGGGAATTACGATCCTCTACGCATTCAATTTGGTGCGTTGAGGGTTTTAAATGACGATACCGTCAATGGCGGCAAGGGCTTTGGCCGGCACCCACACGACAATATGGAGATCATCTCGATCCCGTTGGAAGGTACGCTCGAACATCAGGATAGTATAGGAAATGTAGCGGTAATCCGCCGCGGCGAGATTCAGGTAATGAGTGCGGGAACGGGTGTTTATCATACCGAGTTCAACAAAGATCCGGATGAGCCTGTTACCTTTCTTCAAATCTGGCTGTATCCCAAAAAACTGAATGTAGCGCCTCGTTATGACCAGATGGAATATGCTTCGGGCGACCGGCACAACCGGTTTCAGCAAATCCTTTCACCGGATCCTGATGATGAGGGTGTCTGGATTAATCAAGATGCCTGGTTTCATTTGGCAGAATTGGATGAGGGCTTTGAAACCACTTATGAGCTCAAAACTGCCGGAGACGGTGTGTACGTATTTGTCATTGAAGGAAATGTGACGGTTGACGGCCAGCTCCTTTCATCGCGCGACGGCTACGGTATCTGGCCTGATTCGGAGGTGTCTGTAAAAGCGCTGGGAAAGAGCTCGTTACTGGTGATTGAGGTGCCTGATCAATGGTAAGTCGCACGCCGGCCTGTGACCGGCATAATCATTTGTAAATATGTCGCAAACCAAAATACTGGCCATAGCCTACCACGCCGAGATACTGGAAACGATAATCCGGTTGATCAATCAGAACGAATCATGGCATGGGATTTCAGCAGGTTCATTGGAAGAAGCCGAGGAGCAGCTACGTTTAAATTCGATCGATTTAGTACTTTTGGGCGTCGGCGTGGATGAACAGGCGGGTGCGAAAATCAACGCGCTGTGTCAGTTTATCGACCCGCGGATCGTCTGCTTGCGCCACTTCGGGGGCGGTAGCGGGCTGCTTTATTCGGAGATCCGGCACGCGTTGGCCGGAGGCTAACTCGTAATCAAGATCATGTTCGAAAACATTAACAACTATGCTTTGAGGTGCCTGCCTTTTACCCGGCAGGATCTGGAATATTTCGATTCGCTGCTTCAATTCAAAGCATATCCCAAAAAGACATTTCTGTTGCAGCAAGGCGAGGTGTGCCAGTTTGAGGCTTACATCCTTAAAGGCTGTATTCGCACCTATTATATTGACAGTGCCGGCGCCGAAGTTACTTTGCAATTTGCAGTGGAAGATTGGTGGGTCAGCGACATAACCAGTTTTCATAACCAGACGCCGAGCCATGTCTATATAGAAACACTGGAAGATTGTGAGGTGCTGATACTCACACCGGAAACGAAAGAAAAGCTGCTTTCGACAGTGCCAGGGTTTGAGCGGATGTTCCGCCTGATGGTGCAGCGCAATCTGGCGCAAACCCAGGAACGGCTGTTCAGGACGATCTCCACCAGTGCAGTTGAAAAGTATCTCGATTTTTTGAATCGGTACCCGGCAATTCCCCAGCGGGTTGCGCAACACTATATAGCGTCCTACCTGGGTTTTTCTCCCGAATTTCTAAGTAAAGTGAGAAGGAAATTAAGCGAACAGCAATAGCCTTGCAATCATTAAGCGGCTGGAAAACTGCATATACGGCGCAAAAACCTCCCCAGATCAGGCCTTAAATCAGGCCTGGCCGTATTTTATGCGGTTGGAACGATAGTTTTTACAGGTGCCGCATCACTAATCATGAACAATCATGGCACAAAATGCAGCAATCATAGAAGCACTGAATGACTTGATCCTGATCAATAATGACCGAATCGCCGGCTATGAAAAGGCTTATGACGAAACGGAAACCAGCGACACCGACCTTCGCTCGCTATATAACAGTCTTGCCAATCACAGCCGCGATAATGTGCTTGAATTAAGCGGTGAGGTTACCGCATTGGGCGGCGAACCCGCTACCGGCACCATGGTTTCTGGTAAGTTATACCGGGTATGGATGGATGTCAGGGCCGCATTCAGCAGTGACGGTCGCAAGACTTCCCTGGAAAATTCTGAGTTTGGTGAAGACGCCGCGCAAAAGGCGTACGATACGGCGCTCGAATCCGATGAACTCACGCCCGAGCTCCGCGCATTGATTATGCGTCAGAAAGCTGCGCTGAAAAGCGGGCACGACACGATCAAACGGCTCCGTGATTCCGAGAGAGCTTATCATTAAGGACAAAAAGCAAATTGCATTTCATCATCAAACAGAAGCGGCCGGTAATTTACCGGCCGCTTTCGTTTGTCTGCCTAGTCGTCATGTTTTTTTCGCGTGGAATCAGCATTCAGATTGGACTGGTTGCTAGGATAACCGAGCGAATCGTTCTGATTGTCAGCACCAACACCGATATCCTTCCGGCTCTCCGCACCACTGCTATCGTTAGGTGTGGTTTCTGACGTGCTTCCCGAGCCTTCCACTGTCTTCTCTCGGTTATTGGTGGTATCACATGATGAAAACATGAGTGCTATGCCCATGCCGAGCGTAATGAGTTTGGCTGTTAATCGGTTCATATGGATTTGTGTTTGTTGACAGCGGCCATTGATCACAAAAATGATACCTGTCATGCGCGGCCCTTGGCATCCCAATGATCTTTGATCACTTTTCCGTCCGGACCGCGGGCGATGACCCTGGTGAACCGGTTGCCGGAAATGCGGCCATTCGAATCACGCACGCCGATAAACAGCGAGATCGCATTTCCGTCTCGATCTGTGCGGAATGTAAGGTCATACCTGCCAAACCTCTTATCGATTGTGCTTTCCGGCTCGTAACGTTTCGAGAGCTCTTTCAGCAGTTTATCTCCGATTTTCATGGCTGGCCGGCGACGGGTATTTCCGAGAGCACAAACTCGGCGATCCGATCGATACACCGGAGTACAATCTGTTCGGGCTCTCCGGAGAAAGTTTCACGAATGCCGACGGACTTGCCGCGCATGCACAGATGTACGAACATGGTGCCTACTGGCTTGGCGGGTGTCTCGCTGCCACCAGGGCAGGTGAGTCCTGTCACTGCAACGTGAATATCGGCGGGAATATATAATTGCAGCCTTTCGGCAAGCTCGCGTGTGACCTCTGCACTTTCGGGTGTGAAATGGCGCAGCATGTCCTTGGGTACATGCAGGATACTTTCTTTGAGCGAAGCATCATAGCAGACCAGCCCCCCTTTCAATATGCTTCCCGATTCGGGACACATGGAAAACTCGGCGGCAAGCCGACCGGCAGTGGCACTCTCTGCAAACGCGACACTCAGCTGACTTTCAGCAAGTGCGCGGCCGCATTGCATTACAATTGTTGATGGCATAGTTAGCGTGGTGGTTTTTAGCCGCGTTGATCAAAAACTTTGCCAGATGCCTCTTTACTCCTTATAAGTCGTTATCAGAATTTCCGAGTCGGCCAAAGCCGTAATCGAATGCGCCAGATGAGCATGGAAGGACATCATCTGTCCGCTGGTCGTGTAAAATACCCGGCCTTCCGTCTCGACTTTCAGCTCTCCGGACAATACCTGAAACGTAAGGCATTCACCAATCGAATGGTCATTGACCATCGCTCCCGATTTGAGGATCGCTATTACAATGGTGATTTTGTCGGATTTGTAGACGGTGATTGCATTACGGTCATTTTTTACCCATGATTTTTCCGATCTGAGCTGTTGGAGGTACATGGGAATATCGGTGAATACGTAAGGCGCATCCAGGATACGGTCCCCTCAGGACGGTTTCCGGTTGAGTGATTGGATTTGATTTCCATGGATATTGGGAATAAGAGTTGATCAATACATTCAAAATGCAGGAAAACCATCCCACTTGGGTATGAGCAATTATTGAATAAATTTTATAAAAAAAACCTGTTAAAGCAACCCCTCTTTCTGCTGGCACGGCCGGTATGTATGGTGCATCTGAATAGCTTTTTACCGGGAAATTGTTGGCTCAAACAAATGACTTTTGCCTTTTGATCACAAGATCGACCGTTCAATAACTGAAATGGTACTTTTTTTAGAGTTAATCCATTAATTTTGGGCATCACACTCTTAAATAAAATCTAGCTGTGGAATTTAATAATAGGGAAATCGGCGCTACACTCATTCTGGTATGCATGGTAGCTTTTTGGACTTTATCGTCCATTCGCAGGCGGCTTGCAGAGGAGAGGAAGAAGAAGATTCTTAAACAAGGCGTTCAGGCGAACGCTACTGTTCTGGCCATCCGGCCTACGGGCGAATACCTCAACAACCTTCCCGAATTTCAGGTGCAGGTGAAGGTGAAGCCCAAAGCGGGTAACGATTTTGTAACGGAGATGCGGGAGGTGCTTCCTTTCGCTAAATATGATTCCCTTCGCAAGGGCACGCAAGTACTCGTCAAATACGACCCCGAATACTACAAGAGGGCAATTTTCCTGCAAATGGCAGAAACGATGATCTAAACTTTACTAAATACGAAAAAAGGGCCCCCAGCGGGGGCCCTTTTTTCGTTGATCATCGCAAAAACTAAAAAAGCGTGTGCATAGCGTTTTACGAATAGGAGTGTGTGTAGTAAAATCAGTGTGTGCAGGTTCAGAGTGACTGTACAAATCAAACACTCAAAATCAACGTTCCCAAAGTTGATGATTGACTGGCAAGCGTTAATGAGCCATCGGTAAATCGGCCTGCGAATACCCGTGATTTCTGCCCGAGATGATTTTTTGAAAAAAAAACATAAATCGTTTAGGGGTTTGCGTAAGATGTTTGACTATACATGCAGATCCGAGTAATGGAGCACCCTGATGAATAAAATTTTAACCGACGAACAGCTGATAGTACAGCTCCGCGAAGGCAACAAGCGTGCTTTCGAGGAAATCTACGACCGGTACTGGTACAAGCTGTTCTGCATTGCCTATCATCAGGTAGGGTCGCGGGAGGAGTCGGAGGAACTGGTGCACGACATATATGAAAGCCTTTGGAACAATCGGCAGAAGACAGAGATCCGCAGCCTGAGTACTTACCTGGTGATCGCGATGAAGTATCGGATCACCAATTTTATCAAATCGCAGATCACCTGGCGCCGGTATCAGGAGTATCTAATCCTGAATAAGATACAAGAGACGTATTCGGCCGACGAGATCGTGCAGTTCTCGGACCTTTCGCGCGCTGTGGACGAGGTGATGCGCAAGCTGCCGGAAAAAACGAGCCGCGTATTCCAGTTAAGCCGTTTCGAAAACCGGCCTGTAAAAGAAATCGCCGACGAACTTAATATCTCCGAAAAAGCCGTCGAATACCACATTACCAAATCACTGAAAGCATTAAGAGAAAATCTCTGGATGTATTATTCCAGCAACTAAAACCTATACACGCCTCCGCAAAATGACGCATGAGAATTACGAGAAACTGATGGAGAAATACATCGCCGGCGAAACCACGTCGGAGGAGGATCTGCGGATGGAACAATACCTGCACGACAACCCAATGGATGACTCGGAGGTGCTGTTGTCCGAAAAGCAGGAAATCGGTGGTCGCATAAGGCAAAAGCTATTGGCGGCCACCACAAGAAAGCCGGTCAAAATAGGATGGTGGGCTGCCGCTGCCGCGTCAGTGGCTTTGCTGGCAGCGCTTTTCTGGTACAGCGCTCCAAAGCAATCCGACTATTTACCGGCATTTAGTTCGATCTGGCCAAAGGCCGACGGGAGTTTCGCAGTGAGCAATACCTCGCATAAACCTCAGCGGCTCACTTTGGAGGACGGCAGTGTGGTAATCCTGCAACCCAATAGCCGGATCAGTTACCCGGAGCATTTCGGCGAGCGCAAAAGAACCGTTTATCTGCATGGCGAAGCTTTTTTTCAAGTAAAAAGAGATGTGACGAAGCCATTTATCGTATCAACCGGAAATTTGGCTACCCAGGTGCTCGGGACAAGTTTTAATGTGAAATCCTATGACGGCGCCGGTTCGATCGAGGTACAGGTAGCTACCGGGCGTGTTTCTGTTTATGAGACTTCCGACAGCAAGACAGCCAGCAAAAACGGGTTTATACTAACCCCTAACCAAAAGGTGGTGTTTGACAAGGAATCCCGGAAAATGGAATTGGGAATTGTGAAAAATCCGGCAGTGGTGAAGCCGGCTGCGTCTGCCACGTCGTTTGAATTTGCTGAAACGCCGGCAAACGATGTACTGGCACTACTTGAAAAGACTTACGGGATTGACATCGTTGTGGAGGGCGATGTACTGCGGAATTGCCTTTTTACCGGTGACCTGAATGAACTGCCCATGTTTGACCAGCTCGACCTGATCTGCAAGGCAGTGAATGTGGAATATGAGCGCCGTGGCGCTTCGCTCTTTGTCTCGGGCGAAGGCTGTCGCAATTGATGAAAGTAAGCACGATAAGTTTTATAAAATGCCGGCCATGCGCTAACATGTCCGGCCACTTTGATACCCTTCCTGGCAGAAGGATACAGTTTGTTTTTGAGTTGTTCAATTCACAAAAACCTTTAAAATTATGCATAAAAAAATACCCTACAAAAGGGTTGTTTACAAAGTCATGAGCGCTACCGCTAAACAACTTTTGCTTGCTTTGATATGCTGCGGGATTTCCATGGCGCATGGCGTTTATAGCCAGGAGTTGCTCAACAAGGAGATTTCGCTGAAAGTCGAGTCTTTGGAAATCCGCCAGGTATTGCGCCAGATCGAGCGGCAGGCCGACGTCAAGTTTATATACAGCTCGGGCAGCCTTTCCGGCAGAAGCACGGTTGCCGCCAAACAACTACAGGGCTCACTGAACCGCGTGCTTGATCAACTCCTTACACCCCTGAACGTATCCTACGAGGTGGTTGGCAATTCCAGAATCCTGCTAAGAAAAAAGGGCGACCCGCAAACCGCAGCACCTTTTAGCGCGGGGAATGCGGGAACCATGGCCGACAGGACCATCACCGGGAAAGTCGTTGACGAGAAAGGCGACGGCCTTCCGGGCGTGAACATTCTCATTGTCGGAAGCCAGCAAGGCACTACGTCGGATCAGAACGGCCAGTATCAGCTTATCGTGCCCGACAACGGCGCAACACTGCGTTTTTCTTTTATCGGTTACGTAAGCCAGGATGCCGTCGTTTCCAGCGGTTCTGTCATTAATATCACAATGGCCCCGGATGTGAGCGCCTTGAAAGAAGTGGTGGTGGTAGGCTACGGTACCCAGGAGAAAAAGGATGTGACAGGTGCGGTATCTTCGGTGAAGGGTTCTGATTTCCAGAATCTTCCGTCGGGAGGTGCCCAGCAGGCATTGCAGGGGAGGGCCGCAGGCGTGAACGTCATCCGTAATGGCGGCGCGCCCGGCGACGCCGGTACGATACAGATCCGCGGGTTCGGAACCGTAAACAATGCTGATCCGCTCGTTGTCATTGACGGCGTACCTGCCGGGTCTATGAACGATGTGAACCCGAATGACATCGAGTCTATCGAAATCCTCAAAGATGCTTCCGCGTCGGCTATTTACGGGACGCGTGCAGCCAACGGGGTGGTGATTATCACAACTAAACGCGGGACTTTCGATCACCCGATTGCTGTGACGGTCAATGGATATGCGGGCATCAGCAACCGGATCAAGACATTGGATATGCTGCAAGCACCGGACCTGGCCGCATTGAAACGGGAGGCATACAAAAACGATGGCTTGCCCGTGCCGGCCATATGGGAAGACGCCCAATACCAAACCCAGAAAACAAACTGGCAGGATGCGCTGCTCAAGCAAGGCGTCACCCAGAACTACGATGCCGCCATTCGCGGCGGTGGAAAGTATTCATCGTTCTCTATTTCAGGTGGTTACTACAATGAAAAGGGTATTATAGGAAAGTCCTACTATAAAAGATATACGTTCCGTGTCAACTCGGACCACAAAATCGGGTCGAGACTGAAAATAGGGCAGAACCTGCAATTTACGAACACGCACAACACAGCGCCGAACACCACTTCCTCGCAGACCGGTTTGCTTTGGAGTGCGATCCGTTTCCATCCCGGCCTGCCGATCCGTAACGCCGACGGCTCTTACAGCTCTACCAAAGGAATCGGCGCGTTCGGGGATATCAATAACCCCATATTCACTGTCGACACGCAGGATCAGAACAATATCCGGAACCGCATACTGGGCAGCCTTACCGGCGAACTGGAACTACTGAAAGGCCTGAAACTGCGGGCAAACCTGGCCATGGACGCTACGTTCTCGGAAAGCAACACTTTTGAGGTAAAAATCAATGATCAGTTCCGTACCAATTCCTATAACCAGCTAGACCTCACCCATGGTAAGTATTGGTCGTTCTTGCAGGAATATTTTCTTTCTTACGATAAGAAATTCGGTGCGCACAACCTAAGCCTGGTTGGCGGGTATACCTCGCAGACATTCAACAGCATTTCTTCCAGACAACGCGGCCGCGATTTTGCGAGCGAGGACCCGACCTTGCGTTACCTTCAATATGCAGGTACGATCGTATCGGTGGCGGGCGAGGACGGAAACCGAAGCTATGATGCGCTCGCTTCGTGGTTCGGGCGCGCGAACTATTCGCTCTTGGACCGCTATTTGCTCACGGCCACATTCCGCGCTGATGGGTCTTCCAAATTTGCGCCAGGTAACCGCTGGGGCTATTTCCCTGCATTCTCGCTAGGCTGGCGGCTTTCGGAAGAGGATTTCTTTAAAAATGCGTTGCCTGTATTCAGCAATTTCAAGCTGACAGGCGGCTGGGGACAGTTAGGTAACCAGAATGTAAATTCACTGCAATACCTGGCATTGATCAACTCTTCCTACCGTTACGCACTAGGCTCGGGTGGCATACAAAACCCGATTTCAGGTGCCGCGCAAAGCCGATTGGCTAACCTGCAAATCGGCTGGGAAACGGCGGAAATGAGCAACTTCGGCGTAGAAGCGGGGCTTTGGAAAAATGCATTATACCTTTCGGTTAACTATTTTATCAAAGACACGAAGAAAATGCTGCTCGCTCCGCCATCGGTCGGAACGATCGGTACATCCATTATTCCCGATCAGAACATCGGTCAGTTGCGTAACAGGGGCGTGGAGATCGAAGCATCATACCGTCATTCCTTCGGCGATCTCACATTTAATGTAAGCGGGAATGCTACTTTGATCAAAAACCGCATTACCCAGCTTGCCACGCCGGGAGGCTTCCTTGCCTCGCAGCTTTACGGCCGCGGCCAGCAAGAGATCGTGCGCACGTACGAGAACAATCCCTATGGCACTTTTTACGGATATAAGACCGACGGGCTGTACCAAAGCCAGGGTGAAATCGATGCAGATCCCAACATTGCCAATGACTCACGCAAAACCAATGGGCAGATTCACCCGGGAGATGTTCGATTCGTCGATCTGAATGGCGACGGAATTGTCGACGACAAAGACAGGACCATTCTCGGAAGCCCGCAGCCCAAGATCAACTACGGTCTCAATGCCGGCTTGAACTACAAAGGTTTTGATTTTAATCTGTTCTTTGTGGGTGTGGGTGGCGTGAAGATTTTTAATGCTGACCGCATGCAGGGACTTGATGCGAGCTATTCGTTTAACCTTTATCGGGAGGCCAGTGACCGCTGGAATGGAGCGGGTACCAGCAACACCGTGCCACGCATGAGCATCGACAACCCGAACCGCAACTTCCGCCCTTCCGACTTGTTTATCGAGAAAGGGGATTTTTTCCGCCTGAAAAACTTCACACTAGGTTACAGCATTCCAAAAGCGGTGATCGAGAAGGTGAAACTGACGCAGGCCAGAATTTACATTACCGGTCAGAATGTGTTTACGATCACGAAATATACCGGCCTGAACCCGGAGTTGGGTTATGTAGGCGGTGATAAGGCGGCAGGGTTGTACAACCAGCTGAATGTGGACTACGCGCAATACCCGCAGGCCCGTACCTGGACCATCGGAGCAACCCTGTCATTCTAAACAAATCCGGATCGAAAGTATTTCAAAAGAACACCCGATATGAAAAAAATATATGTATTGGCCGGATGGCTTTTCCTGATGGCCGTAAGCAGCTGTAACGACGACCTGCTGGAAAGCACGCCCTACGGGCAGGTAACCTCCCAGCAGTTTTGGCGCAACGGCGATGATGTGGTGGCCGCCACCAACGCCATCTACGCACCGTTGTTGAACGAGGATGGTTTCGCGCACACCGAATATACCTTCGACAACTGCTCCGACGACATGAACCGTGCCGGCGACCATTCCGATGAGACTTCCCTGGAAATGTTCACTTTCGATGCGGCCAACTCTCACATCCTGGCGACCTGGTCAACCAAGTACGAGGTAATCTCACGAGCCAACGCCGTGCTGATCAATGCGCCGAAAGTGACCATGGATGAGGCGTTGCGCAATCGCAGCATGGGTGAGGCATACTTCCTGAGAGGATTTGTCTATTGGCGCCTTTCTCTGATTTATGGCGAAGTCCCCATTATTCTCGAAGACGACGCCCTGAATAACAACTACAACAAACCCAAAGCCACTCTTGCCGAAGTTCGGGCACAAGCCGAATCGGATTTCCAGAAGGCGGCGGCCCTGCTGCCTGTGAGCTACGCCGATGCAGATGCCGGTCGGGTAACGCAAGGCTCTGCGAATGGCTTTCTTACAAAACTGTATGTTTACCAGGAGAATTGGGCGAAAGCGATCGAAGCCGGGCAGAAAGTGATCGGTAATGCGGCCTACAAGCTGGCAGGCAGTTATGACGATAATTTCCAGCTTACTACCGAGAACAATCCGGAAATCCTCTTCTCGCTGCAATATGAAACCGGCTGGACAACCGATAACTCGCCCACCTTTTACCACACTCCACAGGCATTTGGCGGCTGGGGCTTCCATGAGCCAATTGAAGACCTGGTGCAGGAGTTCGAAAAAGGGGACCCGCGCCGCTCATACTCGATTTACAGTCCGGGCGACAAGGTGCAGCGGGGATCGGCCGGAACCACGACTTTCGCAGCCAATATGACCCGCGTAACAGGGTACTCGTTCCGCAAATACACCAGTTTTACCGACGCCGGCGACATGAGTCAGAGCCTGAATGCGCCTTTCCTGCGCTCGGCAGATGTGTATCTGCTTGTGGCAGAAGCGAAAATCCGTTCGGGACAAAGCGGCGACACCGAGCTCAATGCAGTGCGTAAACGTGCCGGACTGACAGCTAAAACGGCCGCTAAAATGGCCGACATCATGCACGAGCGCCGTGTGGAGCTGGCAGGTGAAAACGAGCGCCATCAGGACCTGATGCGCTGGGATAAGGCTGGCCTGATAGACATCTCCGCCCACTATAAAATTGCCCGTGGGCCATTCAAGCCAAGCCGCAATTTTATCAAGCCCAAGCATTACTATTTCCCGTTGCCGCAGCGTGAAGTGGATTTGAGTAACGGGGTTTTAAAGCAGAATTCAAATTACTGATAGCAATGACCCATTCACAAAAGATGCTGCTTGTCGTTCTTTTGGCTTCCGGCCTCGCAAGTTGTAATCTTTCGTCCAGCACGCATGCGCTGGAAGGAACCTGGCGTACCGACTCGATCCGCAACTTTGTGAATGGGTTCAGTTTTACCAATAATACCTTCGATGAGCATTGGTCGACTTTCGAATATGGTACTGACGGCGTGATGACAGAACGGAAAAAGGAGAAGTTCAGAAAATACCGCTACCTGTTGCCCTCCGCCGATTCGCTGGTCTACACCGATTCGACCGGCCATCGCCTAAGCAGTTTCAGGATTGTAAAGCTTACCAACGAGCAGCTGATATTGAAGAAGGCACAAAAGCCCTATCTTCCAGGCAAAAACCAGGAGCTGTATGAGGTCCGGTTTTTCTCCAAAATTCGTGCGGCAGGCGCCCCTGCGGCAGGCGAATCTGCGGCAGGCGACCCTGCGGCAGGATTGCAATAATTGTATTTGCCATGACCCGCCCACTCACCCTGTTTCTCTGCATTGCCTGGCTCGCAAGTGCATGTACATCTAAGAAGGAAAGCAAAAAGCTGTTTGAACTGCTCCCATCCGGGCAGACGGGTGTCCATTTCATCAACCGGCTTCACGAGGATGACCAGCTTAACATCCTGACCTACGAATATTTTTATAATGGCGGCGGGGTAGGGGCCGGCGACGTCAATAACGATGGGCTTACCGACTTGTTCTTTACAGGTAATATGAGTGAGAGCAAGCTTTATATCAATCAAAGCAAAGATCAGAAAATTCAATTTGAGGATATTACCACGCAATCCGGCATTCATATTCCCGGGGGCTGGGCAAGGGGCGTAGCCATGGTGGATATCAATGCGGACGGCTTCCTGGATATTTATGTCTGCCGGGCAGGTCCCGCACAGGCTGGTGCGCTGCCGAACCTGCTTTTTATCAATCAGAAAAACAACACCTTTAAAGAGCAAGCGAAGGCCTACGGGCTTGATTTCAGCGGCAACACCACCCAGGCTGCATTCTTCGATTATGACCACGACGGCGACCTGGATGCCTACCTGGTTACGAATGTGATGAACATGCGGGGGCCGAACAACATCAGGCCGAAAGTCAGCGACGGCACTTCCCCCAACGCCGACAGGCTTTTCCGCAATAATGGAAACGGCACATTTACAGACGTTTCCCAGGCAGCAGGCATTCTCGAAGAAGGCTACGGCTTAGGTATTGCTGTCACCGACGTCAATCGCGATGGCTGGCCGGATGTTTACATTTCAAACGATTATGTTTCAAATGATTTGCTCTATATCAACCAGCAGGACGGCACATTCAGAAACGAAATCGCTTCCTATTTCAAGCACCAGAGCTACTCGGCGATGGGAAATGATGCGGCCGATATAGATAATGACGGGTTGGTCGATTTTATCACTGTGGATATGCTGCCGGAAGACCCGGTCCGCCGTAAAAATATGTTTGGCCTGATGAATTACGACCGGCATTTGTCGGAGCTGCGGATGGGGTATGAACCCCAGTTTATGCGGAATACCTTGCAGCACAACGAAGGCGCTGCGCCGGGCATAAATCATCCCATTTTTAGCGAAATAGGCCGGTACTCGGGCGTGGAGGCCACCGATTGGAGCTGGGGAGCGCTGTTCGCTGATTATGACAATGATGGTTTTCGCGACTTGATGATCACTAACGGCTACCCGAAAGACATCACAAACAGGGATTTTGTCATTTACCGCATGGCCGAGTATGAAATGCTGGTGCGGACTGGCCAGGGTGATAACCGGCGGCTGGCCGAGGCATTAAAAAAGGTGGAGGGAGCCCACGTACCCAACTACCTTTTTGCCAATAATCGTGACCTTACTTTCGCCAACAAATCAGCGGAATGGGGCTTTGATATTCCCTCGTTTTCCAATGGTGCAGTCTATGCTGATTTTGATAACGACGGCGACCTGGATATTGCAATGAACAACATTGACCGGGAGGCTTTTTTATATGAAAACCACTCCGAGCAAACGCCGGAACAACGATCGCTGACTGTAAACCTGAAAGGTCCCGCGGCAAACCGCGATGGTTTCGGCGCAAAAATCTGGCTTTGGACAGCCCATGGCAAACAATATGCCGAGCATTCGCCTTACAGGGGTTACCAATCGACGACCGAACCACGGCGCGAGCACTTCGGCCTGGGTAATTCGGCGCAGATAGACAGCCTGGTAGTCCTGTGGCCCGATGCCCGCATGCAGGTTTTGAGCAATGTGCAACTGGGAAAGGTCCTGGATCTGGATTATGCAACGGCTCGGGCCGGCAACGGTGGCGCTCATCAAGGCTACCCGGATAGAATGGATGATGCGCCATTATTTACAGGGATAATGGGGAACGGGATCGACTTCAAGCACAAAGACGAGTTGTACATCGATTTTAAAATACAGCCTCTGTTACCTCATTTGTTGTCGCAAAACGGCCCCGGTATTGCAGTAGCGGACGTGAATGGGGACGGGCTCGACGATTTCTACATTGGAGGCGCATTCAATCAGTCGGGGCGTGTTTTTGTTCAGGGCAGCCGGCAGCAGTTCAGTGCCAGGGAATTGGTCCAGGGGGAGAAGTACGAGGAGGATATGGGTAGCCTGTTTTTTGACGCGGACGGGGACGGTGATACGGATTTGTATGTCGTGAGCGGCAGTAATGAATTCGAAGCAGGTTCGAAATACTACCAGGACAGGTTATACGTCAATGATGGAAAAGGCCACTTCACTAAAAGCGCAAATGCATTGCCTGCACTTTCGGGCAGCGGCTCTTCTGTGAATGCCGCCGACTTCGACCGTGATGGCGACCTTGACCTTTTCGTGGGAGGCCGGCTATCTCCGGGCGCCTATCCAATGCCGGGTGAGAGTTATCTGCTGCGAAACGACGGGGGAAGGTTTGTAGATGTAACGCAGCAAGTTTGCCCGGAAATCAGGAATGCAGGTATGGTTACGACCGTGCTGTGGACAGACTTCGACCAGGACGGCTGGACGGACCTGATCATCGCCGGCGAGTGGATGCCCATTGTTTTTTATAAGAATAATAACGGCAAGCTGGTAAATGTGAGCGGCCAGACCGGCTTGAAAAACACCACCGGCTGGTGGAACAGCATCGTTTCCGGAGACTTCGATGAGGACGGCGACACCGATTATGTGCTGGGTAATGTGGGTCTGAACAGCGAAGGAAAGCCTTCCAATGAAAAGCCTGTGACGCTGCTGGCCAAGGACTTTGACAAAAGCGGAACAATGGACCCGGTGATCACCAGGTATATTAGTAACGACCTTTACCCCATCCACCCGCGTGATGAGATGACAAGTCAGATGAATTTTCTCAAAAAGCGATTCATCTATTACGCAGATTATTCCAAAGCGAAGATTACCGATGTTTTCAAATCCGACGAGTTGCAAGGCGCGACCAGGCTTGTTTGTGAAATGATGCAATCGGTAATGCTTGAAAACAAGGGGAATGGACGGTTTGAAATCAGGTATCTGCCCCCTGCGGCTCAAATGGGCGCTGTGTATGGCATTTTAGCCGATGACTTCAACCACGACGGCCATCTCGATTTGATGCTTTCAGGCAACAGCCATGCAACCGAGTCCATCAGCGGACGGCTGGACGGGTTGAATGGGCTATTGATGTTAGGCGACGGAACGGGTAAATTTAAACCCCTGATTGCTGCCCAAAGCGGTGTTTTTATACGCGGCGATGCGAAGGGAATGGCGCAACTGCGGCTCGGAAATGGCCGGTCACTGATCCTTGCCGCACAGAATAATGCGCCTTTGCTGGCATTTGCGGGCGGCGCAGGAGAAGAAAATATCAATATTAAACCCATGTCGCTGGATGCCGTATTGGTAGCGACTTATAACGACGGCCGTTCAAAGCGTTTTGAATTAGCCTACGGTTCAGGCTATTTATCGCAATCCGCCAGGAACGTAGCATTGTCGCGGAAAGGATTGAAAAAAGTTGTGTTGACCAATTTCCGCGGACATATGCGCGAGGTTGCGTTTTAGCAGTAGGTGGAAGATTTTGCTACCAATGTTATATCGCAAAGCGACTTTTGACCTTTAGCCCGCGGTGACGTCCAGTTTTGCGATTACTTCTTCAAGGTCGATGCCCTCACCCAAAACAGGCTTGAAAAGATCACCCTCGCGCTGAATCCGGTCCATGGCGTTGTAGATGGTGAAATCGCTCAATTGCAGTCCGGCTTTCACCTCGTCCCAATGCAGCGGCATGGATACAGTAGCCCCCGGTTTTGGCCGTACGGAGTAGGGGGCCGCTAGCGTGGCTTTGGGGCGGTTCTGCAGGTAGTCGATGTAAAGTTTGCCTTTGCGGTTTTTGGTCATGCGTTCCACACTCGTAAAATCCGGGAGCTGCTGCTGCACCTGGCCCGCCACCCATTCGGCGAATAGCTGGCACTGATCGTAGGAATACCTGGCGCCGAGCGGAATGTAAATATGCAAGCCGGTCGAGCCGGACGTTTTGCAGTAGGAAGGCACATTGAGCGAGTCTAGCAGCGCTTTAATGGCGCGGGCCGTTTCGATGACCTGCTCAAAGGTGTTGGTAGTGTCCGGGTCCAGGTCCAGCAGGCACCAGTCGGGATTATCGGGCATTTCGATGCGGCTGTTCCAGGGGTTCAGGTCGATGGCGCCCAGGTTGGCCATGTACAGTAACGTCGCCTCATCGTTGCAAAGCATAAAATTCTTGTTCTCGCCTTCGGAAACATAAGGGGTGGTCTGGATCCATTCGGGAACTTTGCCGGTCACGTCTTTCTGGTAGAAACTCTTGCCTTTGATACCGTTTGGAAAGCGGTTGAGTGATAACGGCCGGTTTTCGAGATAGGGCAAAATGAACGGCGCGACCTGGTAGTAATAGTTGATCAGCTCACGCTTCTGTATTTTGTCGTCCGGCCAATAGAGTTTACCCAAATTGGAGAATTTTACTTCATGCCCGCTGATCTTTCGAACCTGCGTTTCTTCCTTCGGGTTCAGAAGCGTCTTCCTCTTCGCTTTTGCAGGCTTTTTAATAATTGCTTGGTTGTCCTCGTGTACTTCCTCAACCACCTCCTCTGTCGATTTTTCCACTTCTCGAACGACCTCTTTCGCTGATTTGTCCTCCCGCATACCCTCAAATGACGGGTGCCGGAACACGCCGTCGGAGGTGATTTCGGTGAAACTGATTTCGCATACCAGTTCCGGTTTCAGCCAGGTCGCATTCGCGTGCGGCGGGTTCGGACGGAAACGCGAGGGCTTATTGTAGTCCGGTGTTTCCTTGAACGGGCTTTTTTTGGTAATCAATGATTTAAAAAGCGCCATCATCTCTTTCTGCTGCTTCTCTTTGAAACCGGTCCCTACTTTGCCTACATATACCAATTCGCCTTTGTCGTATGCTGCAAGAAGTAATGCGCTGAAAAGTTTGGAGGAACCTTCATTGAGCGTGTAGCCCGCGATGATTACCTCCTGTCGTTTGTTGATCTTGATTTTCAGCCAGTCGCGGGTGCGGACGCCCGGATAGTACTCGCTGTCGGATTTTTTTGCGATAATGCCTTCCAACCCCATTTTTTGTGCTGCTTCGAAAAATGCATTGCCGTCGGCCTCGACGCTGTAACCGAGTTGTACCGGGCTGTTGTCGTCAACAATGCTTTGCAATACTGCTTTCCGCTCGGATAGCGGCAAATGGATCAGGCTTTTACCTTCGAGCCAGAGAATGTCGAACGCATAGTAAACCAGCTCCCCGTCCGCCTCACTCCGCCAGTTTTGCAGCGCATTGAAATCGGAAAGGCCGCTCTCGTTAATCACGACGATCTCCCCGTCGATCACCGCATTGATCTTCCATTGCTGCAACTGCTGGTAGATTGGATAAAATTTGTCGTTAAATGACTTTTTGTTGCGCGATTGCAGGCTCACATCGCCATTGCTAAGATATGCCAATGCCCTGTAACCGTCCCATTTAACCTCATATTCCCAGCCCGGATCATCAAATGGCCCGTCCACGAGCGTAGCGAGCATGGGTTGCAGATCATCCGGCTGTTTTTGCTTTTTGCCCTTTTTCAGAATCGCCGGAACGTTTGCGTCCGGACTTTTTTTTTCAGCCTTAATATCTTCCGCAGGATCTTTCGCCTCGGTTTTGGCATTACTTTCCCAAACCGCATCACCATCCTTTTCAATACCAGCCAATGTCCTTCGAGACACGGCCGAGCGGTCTTTTTCGGTAATATCGTCTTCGGACGCATACTTGTCGCGGTGCTTAATAAGCAGCCATGCATTTTCCTCCATTCCCTTGGTTTTCACCAAAGCATATTCCCCTTTCACTTTCTTGCCGTTGAGCCGCACTTTCAGCGAGCCCGAATCCAGTTCTTTTAATGCCAGTTTTTCCTGGGCTTTTTTGCCCTTCACCGCTTTCAACTCACCTTTTTTCACCTCTTCGAGCGGTTCATAGGTGCCGTAATCCCACACCATCACCGTTCCTGCGCCATAGTTTCCTCCCGGAATGATGCCTTCAAAATCCTTATAGTCGTAAGGGTGGTCCTCCACCATCATGGCCAGTCGCTTCACCGAAGGGTCGGTCGATGGCCCTTTCGGTACGGCCCAGCTTTTGAGCACCCCGTCCATTTCCAGCCTGAAATCGTAATGCAGGCGGCTGGCGTCGTGTTTCTGGATGACGAAAATGAGCTTGTCTTCATCAGCCTTGCCTCCTTTCGGCTCGGGTGTTTTGTCGAAGGAACGTTTTTCGTTGTATTTGGAAAGTGTCATGGCGCTTTGATGATTAGTGATGAATGATTGAATGGTTGAATGAGTGAATGATTGAATGATTGAATGAGTGAATGAGTGAATATTTTAAAATCAGTATTTTCAGAACAGTATAGTCCAGCGACAATTATTATACGAAATTATAAAGCACAACCCCTGACCACACCTGACTATTCACTCATTCACTCATTCAAAATTCAATCATTCACTCATTACATCTTCCCTCACGCTTACCAGTTCCTGTAACCGTTTTGCATTATTCAGCGCATGGCCGCCTATGTCGTTGTTGAAAAATACCCAGACCTCGTGACCTTCCTCGGCCCAGGTGGTGAATTTTTCGGCATAGTCGTCCAGGATGTCGTTGGAATAGGAAGAGCTGTACAGGCTTGTTGGGCCGTGGAAGCGCAGGTAAATGTCTTTGGCGGTGATTTCTTCATGGTAAGGGAAGCGGTCGGCCTGCGAAAAGACGAGCGTAATGCTGTGCCTTTTCATCAGATGAATGCTTTCCTCTGAAAACCATGACGGGTGCCGCACTTCAAGGGCGAAACGGTAGCCTTCATACCGGTCGGCTTCCTCGTAAAATGCCTCTGCGACTTCGCTTTTGAAGCGGGAGTTGGCCGGAAGCTGGATCAATATCGGGCCAAGGTGTTGCCTGAAAGGCGCGAAAATGTTGAAAAAACGCTCCAATGGTTCTTGCGGGTCATGCAGTTTCTTTAAATGGCTCAGGTACCGGCTCATTTTGGGACAAAAAACAAAGTCATCCGGCACCATTTCGGTCCATTTGGCTACTATTTCCCTGGTGGGAAGTTTATAGAAGCTATTGTTGATCTCCGAAACGTGGAAATGTCGGGCATAAAATGTCAGGTATTCCGCAGGTTTAACCTCATTTGGATAGAAAATGCTCTTCCAATGTTTGTAGCTCCAACCCGACGTGCCAATGTGTATCTTTTGCTTCACTTTCATTTTCAGTTCGTTGTGGAGCGATTAAGAGCAATAATCATACCGCACGAAAGGAGCTGGTGCCCGCAGGATAATGGGAATGGTTTTTGATTTTAACAACCCAAACAAAACAGAAACCAATGGCGATTATTGATATTGCCGGCGACCAGGAGGAAACCCTGGGCACGGCCGACGACATTCGTGAAGAAGTGGTGCTCGACATTATGCAGCAAGAGATTGTGGGCAGCATGGTCAAAATAGAATTTGAGACTTCCATGGGGCTCTGCACAGGCTACTACCTCTCGACCGAACTCGGTCATGAAGAGATTAATCTCGAGGCGGAATCCTTCGAGCGGCTGCGGCAACTCTTTCCGGCATGTAATGGCGCCTTCGTGCACCCCCGTAACCGCGACTGGGTAGAAGTCAGCCTTGCAGAGGTAACCGGGGGGCTGCCCGAGTATAAGATTTACATGCGGATCGTGACAGGAGGGATCGTATAAAGCCGTGATTTCGTTGTCCATTTGACAGGTTCACGCAAAAAAGTCCGCGTTTATGTCGAAATTGGCCCATTAACCAGCATCATCACCGCGTTCGCTCATGAGAGATATCAGTGTTCAGGATCTACTTGCCATCGAGGTTTTTAAGGATGTGCCTGAAAATCAGCTGCAATGGATGATCGACCGCAGCCAGCATTACGAATTGCCGGAGGGGGAGCTGATGACCCGGCCCGGCGAGCCGCTTTCGGGTACACATGTCATCTTTTCCGGCCGCATCGAGCTGTACAGGGTCCAGAATAATACCAAACACATTATTTCGCAGCTTGGGCCTGGTACGGTCACCGGCCTGCTACCTTTTTCACGTGGGAAAATCGGCATTGCCTATGGTGTATGCCTCGAAGCGAGCCAATTGATGACCTTTCCCAAGGAGCTTTTGAAGGAGCTGATCATTTCACATTACGAGCTCACGCAGGCGCTGGTGGTGGTAATGACATCGCGCGTGCGGGAGTTTACCGAGCTGGAACAGCAAAATGAGAAGATGATGGCCTTAGGCAAGCTCTCGGCAGGACTGGCGCATGAACTGAATAACCCCGCAGCGGCCATCGTCCGCAGTTCAGCTTCGCTCAAAGAGCATTTGCTGATGCAACCCGATTCGTTCAAGTCATTGCTCTCCATTCATTTGTCGCATGAGGAAATCGATCTTTTAAATGACAAAATGGTGAGTTTGCTCAACAACACCAACCGCCCGGTGCTTTCGATGATGAAACGGTCCGAAAAGGAGGACGAGATCCTGGACTGGCTCGACATCAATCATATCGCCGGCTGCGAGGACATTGCAGATAACCTGGTCGAGTTTGGGATAGGGGAAGCCGACCTGGAAGAGCTAAAAACCAAGATTAACCACACCGACCTTTCACCTGTGCTGACCTGGATCAACAACAGCCTGACGACCGAGCGTATGGTAGCAGACATTCAGGAGGCGTCCAAGCGTATTGCCGAACTGGTGGGCTCGGTAAAAACCTTTACGCATATGGACCGCGGTGGCGAGCGCGAGTACGTGGATATCCACGTCGGCATCCGCAACACGCTCATTATGCTGAATTACAAGCTGAAAAAGGGAAATATCAAAGTGACCGAATATTTCGACTTCTCCCTGCCGCCGGTCAAGGCAATGGTAGGAGAGCTCAATCAGGTGTGGACGAACCTGATCGACAACGCGATCGACGCGCTGGAAGGACGGCCGGATGCGGAACTAACGCTCATTACCCGACGCGATAAGGAATTTGTGAAGGTTACAGTGTGTGACAACGGTACCGGCGTGCCCGCCGACATCCGTTCCAGGATCTTTGATCCGTTTTTTACCACCAAATCGGTGGGGAAGGGCACAGGCCTGGGACTTGACGTGGTGAACCGGATCGTGCGCCAGCATCACGGAACGGTAACCCTGCATTCGGAGCCGGGCCGAACCGAGTTTGTAGTATGTTTCCCGTTTAATGGATAACTTTAATTCTCAACCAACTCTTAATAGAAGCTCTCATGGCTTTGCCCATCATATTTTCAATTGACGACGATCCACAGGTGCTTCGGGCAATCAGCCGCGACCTGAAATCCCACTACCGCGAAAAATACAGGATATTGAGCACTACCTCCGTGGCCGAAGCGATGGAGAGCCTGCTAGAATTACAGAACCGGGGCGACGAGGTGGCTATGTTCATCTCCGACCAGCGGATGCCGGAAATGCAGGGCGTGGACTTTCTGCAAAAGGCGATGAAAATGTTCCCATTTGCGAAAAGGGTGCTGCTAACCGCTTATTCCGACACGGAGGCGGCTATCAAGGCGATCAATGACGTGCAGCTCGACTATTACCTGATGAAGCCCTGGGACCCGCCGGAAGAAAAGCTGTTTCCGGCCATAGACGAGCTTCTTCGTGACTGGCAAGGCAACTACCGCCCCGATTTCAAGGGCATTAAAGTGATAGGTTATCAATTCTCACCGAAAGCGCACGAAATCAAAGACTTCCTTGCCGGTAATCTGGTGCCTTACCTTTGGCTGGATGCAGAATCGAACGAATCGGGCCGGCAGATTTCTCAGAATAACAACCTTTGTCCGGTCGATTTCCCCGTCGTGATCTTTGAAGACGGCTCGCTGTTGAAAACACCTTCGTTGATTGACATTGCAGGGCGCATCGGGCTGAACCCCAAAACGAAGCAGCAAATTTACGACGTGGTGATCATAGGTGCAGGGCCGGCGGGGCTGGCCGCTTCTGTGTATGGCGCTTCGGAAGGTTTGAGTACTTTGCTGATTGAGCGTAAAGCACCTGGTGGTCAGGCAGGTACAAGTTCGAGGATCGAAAATTACCTTGGCTTTCCGACTGGTTTGAGCGGCGCCGAACTGACCCGCCGAGCGATCACCCAGGCGACGCGCTTCGGTACCGAATTTCTCTCACCGCAATTTGTTAAAGAGATCAAGTTAAAGGATAAGTACAAAACCGTTGTACTGGGCGACGGGAACGAGGTAAATGCCAAGGCGGTAGTGATTACCACCGGCGTGGATTACCGGAAGCTGGAAACGAAGGGAATTGAAGATTTTACCGGTAAGGGCATTTACTACGGCGCAGCCAGTACCGAAGCCAGTTCTTGTGGAAATAAGGACGTGTATGTGTTAGGTGGTGGCAATTCTGCCGGCCAAGCTGCGATGTATCTTTCCAAGTTTGCTCGAAATGTGAATATTCTCGTCCGAAAAAACGACCTGACCTCCTCAATGTCATCCTACCTGATCGACCAGATCGCCGGAACGGAGAACATCGCCGTTTTAGGCTGTACCGAAATCGTCGAAGCGCAAGGGGACGGGCACCTCGAAAATCTGAAACTGATCGATTTGAATACGAATCAGGAGCGGATGGTTCCTGCCGACGCATTGTTCATTTTCATTGGCGCCAAACCATACACCGAGTGGGTAGGGCTGGAAATCATCAAGAATAAGAAGGGTTTCATCGAGACCGGGCGGGAAATGAAGAATTATGACAACTTCAAGGAAATCTGGAAGGCTGACCGCGACCCATACCTGCTTGAAACGAGCTCGCCCGGGATCTTCGCCGCAGGCGATGTGCGTGCGGGCGCAATGAACCGGGTGACGTCCGCCGTGGGAGAAGGGTCGATGTCGATCAGTTTTGTTCACCAATATTTAAGCGAAGTTTAAAAATGGGAGAGATTTGTAATCATATCGAAGCTATTCAGCAGATTAAAGTGGCCAATGAACTGGTTTGCGAAGAATGCGTGAAAGTCGATGGCCGTTGGGTGCATTTGCGCACCTGCCAGACCTGTGGCGCCACACTCTGCTGTGATAGCTCGCCTGCCAAGCACATGACCAGGCACTTCCATCACACCGGCCACCCGGTTGCTTCTTCCGCAGAGCCCGGAGAGCAATGGTTGTGGTGTTATGCCGACGAAGTGTTTGTAGAGTATTGATTTTCGTAACTTTGCCCTATGAAGAAGGTCGCAACGATTGAGCAGTTTTACAAGGACATTTCGATGCTGATTCCAGAGCCTGTTCAAAAGGAGGTTGGGCATTTTAATATTTTCAGGACGGACGAGCTTTACCGTGTAGCTGCCAAAAACCGCGTGATGCCCTATAATCGGAGGGCTTACTACAAAATAAGCCTGATTATGGGCCGCAACAGGGCGGAGTACGCGGACAAAGTGATTAATATTGAGCACAATGCATTGCTTTTTGCCACGCCGCTGATCCCGTATAACTATGTGCCGCTGGATGAAAACCAGTCCGGCTTCTTTTGTATTTTCTCAGAAGATTTTCTCACGCAGGACAATAGCGGCGTTCGTCTGCGGGAACTGCCCGTGTATAAGCCGGGTGGAAATCCGGTCTTTTTCCTGAATGATGAGCAGCTCCATGACATTAAGTACATTTTCGGCAAGATGTTCCGGGAAATCGAGTCTGACTATGCATTTAAATATGATCTGCTGCGCAATTATGTGATCGAGCTTATCCATTTCGGCCAGAAATTGCAGCCTGCTACATCACTATTCACCGAAACCAATGCCTACAAGCGCGTTTCATCGCTTTTCATCGAGCTGCTTGAACGCCAGTTTCCGGTGGAGCCGCCGCACCAGAAGCTTGGTCTGCGCTCCGCGAAAGACTACGCCGATCAGCTCTCGATTCACGTCAACTATCTCAACAAAGTTTTGAAGGAAATTACCGGTAAGACCACCACCGAACTGATTACCGACCGCATTATCAAGGAATCCAAAATACTCTTGAAGCATACTGACTGGAATGTTGCAGAGATTGCATACAGTCTGGGCTTTGAGGAACCTTCACATTTCAATAACGTTTTCAAGAAGCATACAGCGCTTAGCCCTCGCGCTTTCAGGTCGTAGATTTGAATTTCGTAAGTTTTGATTTGATACCCGCAAATTCGGGGGCAACACGCCCGGTATCTTTGTTCCATCAATTTTAAACAGCAAAAAAGATGGAATCAGCAAGTAAAATAGCATTGGTTACCGGTGGCAGCCGGGGTTTGGGAAAAAATATGGCGCTGCGCCTGGCAGAAAAAGGGAATGACGTGATTGTCGTTTACCGCAGTAGAGAGCAGGAAGCGAACGAGGTGGTTGCGGCCATAGAAGCTTTGGGCCAAAAGGCGGTCGCCATCCAACTCGATACCGCGCTTGTAAAGTCCTTCGACGGTTTTTTTACGAAGCTTTCCGGGATACTAAAAGATAAATGGAACCGCACTACTTTTGACTTTCTCATCAACAATGCAGGCATTAGCCGCCCATCAGCGTTCGCTGAAACCAGCGAGGATGACTTTGACGATTTGCTGAATGTGCATTTCAAGGGCGTGTATTTCCTTTCTCAAAAAGCATTGCCCCTGCTTGCCGGCGGTGGGCGCATCGTGAACCTTTCGACCGGCCTTGCCCGCTTCTCTACGCCCGGATACGCCGCTTATGCGTCGATGAAGGGTGCCATCGACACGTTAACACGCTATATGGCGAAGGAACTCGGTGGTCGTGGTATCACGGTGAATGCACTGGCTCCCGGTGCGATCTACACTGACTTTAACAGCGCCTCGTTCGACAGCCATCCAGGCATGACAGAATTCATCAGCAGCATTACCGCGCTGGGCCGCGTTGGTGAGCCGGATGACATTGGCGGCGTGGTAGCATTCCTATGTTCAGAAGATGCGCGCTGGATCACCGGTCAGCGGATCGAAGTGTCGGGAGGGATGTTTTTGTAAAATTAAAGAGGTTGAATGCACGGATTGCGATCAATGGGCACCGTTGCATTCAACCTGCCTGTGTTTTAGGCCACTTTCTGTTATTACATTTTCTTGCCCGCGAGTTTGAGGTGCACATCGATACCCGGCTTGATGGAGGCATCGTCCGGCAGGCCGGGCTCTGTGGCATAATTCATTCCCCACAATGTGCGGTCGAATGTGGCAAGTGCCTCCAAAGTGAATGAATCGCCATTCAAACTGATACGGGCCGGAAATGTGACCGGATTGCTTTTTCCTAACAGCGTTAAATGGCCTGTCACCTCAAAATTTGCACCCGAAATAACGCCTGGCGCACTGCCTGAGTACGGCGAAACGCTCATGATTTCGAACGCCACGTTTGGGTGGAGCGCCATATTGAAAAAATCGGCGCTTTGCAGGTGATGCACCAACTGGTGCTTCAACTCATCGGTCGGAAGGTTGAAGTTGACGATCGAGGAAAGCGGGAGCGTGAATGACCCGCTTTTTACTTTTCCATCCTCGACAAGCAGACTGTTGCTTTCCACGCCGATCGAGCCCTCGTTAAAGTAGCCCGTTTTGAGGTAGCCTTTCCATTGTGCTATGGAAGTCTCGTCCAGGCGATAGCTCGTTGCGCTGGTCGGTTCGTCGTGGTCGGTGCAACTGGCTGTAAAAAGTGTGGCAAGTGTTAACAGTGTTAGAAATTGCTTTTTCATGACTGGATTTGTTTTCATGGCTGATTGTGATTCTGATGCAAAAGTACGGGCAGGTTAGCATGCTCCGCCTACGCCGAACGGATCGAAAACTACGCAATACGGATTTTGGGGCTTACGCGGGAGATTGGTATTGGGAGCATTTATTACGTTATTTGCAACCGGATTTCAGTCATTAATTCTGCCCGGGCAATGTCAATCAGAGGACCCATTATTTCGATCGAGGACGACGCGGATGATCAGTTTTTAATCAAGAGTGTCGTTGAGGAGCTTGACATACCCAACGAGCTATTATTTTTCAACAATGGTGTCGAAGCGCTGCTTTACCTGGAAACCACACGTGAGCAGCCATTTTTGATCGTTTGCGATATCAACATGCCGGTGATGAATGGCTTGGAGTTGCGCGAGCGAATCGAGCGGAACGAGTACCTGCGGCAAAAATCAATCCCGTTCGTATTTCTGAGCACCGCCGACAATCCCCTGGTGATCCAGACAGCCTACCAAACGACAATTCAGGGTTTTTTTAAAAAAGAAAACAGCTTCGACGAATTTAAAGCGCGGCTCAAGGTGATGTACGACTACTGGTCGTATTGCCTGCATCCCAACCAGTATCACTGAGAATGAAAAAAATACTGATCGTCGACGACGAGGAAAAGCTCCGTGGCTTGATGGGCCGGGTAATCAAGCTGGAAGGCTTTGAGGTAATCGAGGCGGGCGATATTAAAAGCGCGTGGAAAAAGCTGGACCAGGCCGATGTTGATGTGGTGCTGTGCGACGTAAAATTGCCGGATGGTAATGGCGTAGCGTTTTCGAAGGAACTGAAAGAAAAGTATCCGCTTCCGGAAGTGATCTTGCTCACCGCCTATGGCAATATCGCAGATGGCGTGCAGGCGATCAAGAACGGAGCATTTGACTATATCACCAAAGGCGACGACAACAACAGGATTATTCCGCTGCTTTACAAGGCACTTGAGAAGAGCGAACTAAACCGCCGGGTTATCAGCTTGGAAAAACAATTGGGCGAAAGGCGGTCTTTTGATGTGATCATCGGCAAATCCAGAAACCTGCTAGCCTGTATTGACCTGGCGCGCCGTGTTGCGCCGACTGATACGACGGTTCTTCTGCTGGGAGAAACAGGCACAGGGAAGGAAGTGTTTGCGCAATCCATTCACCAGGCAAGTAACAGGGCCAAAAAGTCTTTTGTAGCAGTCAACTGCTCGGCCTTCGGGAAAGAGCTGCTCGAAAGTGAGATGTTCGGTCATAAGGCAGGAGCTTTTACCGGTGCGGTGCGCGATAAAAAGGGGCTTTTCGAAGAGGCAAATAACGGGACTATTTTCCTGGATGAAATCGGAGAGCTTGCGCCTGAATTGCAGGCGAAACTGCTGCGGGTGCTCGAATCGGGTGAATTTATCAAAATAGGGGAAACACATCCGACAAAAGTCAATGTGCGCGTGATCGCCGCTACGCACAGGGATTTACCTAAACAGATCGAAGCAGGCGAGTTCCGGAGCGATCTGTTTTACAGGCTTTCGGTTTTCCAGATTACATTACCGGCATTACGGGAGCGTGTGGCCGATATCGGACCGCTCGCCAAGAGTTTCGCCGCACAGTTTGCTTTGAAAACCAACAAAAAAATCATCGCATTAGCGCCGGAGTTCGTCGCCGCATTGGAAACGAATCCATGGCACGGTAACATCCGTGAGCTCAAGAACGTCATCGAGAGAAGCGTGATCCTCACCGACGGTCCAGTCCTGAACGTTGAGAGTCTTCCGTTCGAAATGCAGCATCCCAGGCCGCAAGGGGGTAAAAATCTGTCTGCATTTTCCCTGGACAGTGCTGAAAAGCTGCACTTGCAGAAAGTACTGAATTATACCAACGGCAACAAAGCAGAAGCTGCGCGGCTGTTGGAAATAGGCATTGCCACCCTCTACCGCAAGATCGACGAGTACAAGCTCTAAGCATTGAAATGAAGATCAAAACCAAACTAAGGCTCGGTATCGGCCTGCTTTTCGCCATGATTACGGTGTTGGCGGTGGTGGGGATCCGGCAGGTGAGCCTGCTCTCGGCAGATTCGCGGAACATCGTTATCGCCAATCACAATTCCTTAGAATATACACGCCAGATGCTTGCAGCACTCGACGAGCTGGAAGTGCACGCGGGTGCATTGGATGTATTTAAAAGGAACCTGGAAGCGCAGCAGGGAAATATCACCGAGGAAGGTGAGAAGGACCTCACAATGCAATTGACCAAACATTTCGGGCGGCTGAAATTAAATGTCCGAGACAAGGAGGCAGCGGCTCTCATCCGCGTGAATGTGCTTGAAATTATGCGCATTAACCTTGCAGCGATTAACCGGAAGAGTCACATTGCCGGTCAGACGGCCAAGAGCTCGATGGTGTGGATCGGAATTACCGGCACGCTGTGCTTTATCATTGCGTTCACCCTGTTTGTAAACCTGCCGGGAAATATTGCCAATCCGATCCGTGAGCTGACCCGGAGTATCCGCCAGATCGCTAACCAGAACTACAAGGAACGCGTACATTTTGGTAGCCGAGATGAATTTGGAGAGCTTGCAAGCTCGTTCAACATCATGGCAGGGAAGCTGGAAGAATATGACAACAGTAATCTGGCCAAATTAATGATCGAGAAGAAGCGGGTGGAGGAACTGGACATTGCTAAAACCAATTTCATCGCCAATGTCTCACATGAATTCAAGACGCCTATTGCGTCTATCAAAATCACCCTTGATCTGCTCGGTGACGAACGGATTGGCAATACCAATGAGGAACAGCGCAGCCTTTTTGAGAGTATCCGGCAAGATGCCGACCGGCTTTTGAAGATCACCAGCGAACTGCTCAATATTACACAGGTAGAAAGCGGTAAAATACAACTGAACATAGCTGCAACGACACCTGAGGAAATTGTACGGTATGCGATGGCAGCGATCGAATCCCAGGCTGAAAGCCGCAATATCAATGTTGTGGTAGAAGACAACGGCGTGCGGTCGGACGTGCTGGTTGACTCGGAAAAGACCGCGTGGGTGCTTACCAACCTGGTTTCCAATGCCGTCCGCTATTCCGACGACCATTCCACCGTCCGTATTGCCCTTCACGAGGATGCAGCGGCTGTCTATATAGCGGTTGCAGATAGCGGGCAGGGCATTTCAGCGGAATACAAGGACAAAATCTTCGACCGCTACTTCCGTGTGCCCGGCTCCGCCAAAGAAGGTACCGGGCTGGGCCTTGCGATCAGCCGTGAATTTATCGAGGCACAGGACGGAACGCTCACTGTGCAAAGCGAACTCGGAACTGGCAGTACTTTTACGATCGCATTGAAAAAGCACGTATGAGTGCACTACTCAGCCTGTATCGATAAAGCAAGCGACCGCTCATCACATGCGTGTTGGAGTTCTTATACTGGTACTGTATATTGCATAGTACCTTGTAAAACAATTCTAGCTATGAAAATTAAATCGTTATTACTTTTCCAGATCGCGGTTGTTGCAATGCTCATTTCGTGTAACAATGGCGATGTAAACGTTGCCGTAAAGGATGCGGATGACTACTACCGGTTTAAAGCCCATTTCGACGAAAACCTGTCGCCGGATGTCAGTGGGTTTCTGAACGAACACATTTCGCCTATTCGGATCGATCCGGAGCGTGACTCGAAGATCGTCACAGTGTTGCCTGATCAAACCAGACTCACGATCGAGTCGTCGCCGGGTGAAGTGATGATTTACCTGGATAAGGAAGAGAATAGCCGTGATTCCTACCACCGTGTCAAAAATCTGTGCGAGGGCGTCAAGGATGTAATTTTAAGACATAACAAATAGCGTCTGGAAAAAGCGCTCCCACCTTGTGCTGCTGACCTCGAAATTCCGCTGCGGCCATTTTCTATAAAATTAAAACTAATACTACGCGTAAGGGTTTGTGATCCAAAGCTTTTTAGCTATAATCGCCTGAAAATCTTTCGGAAACACAAACCCTTCCTTTCCGTGAAAAAACTCTACTTTTTGCTGGTAGCGCTGCTGCCGCTTTCTGCGCTCGCGCAATGTCCCACCGACCTTCTGATCACCGATCAGGCGACACTGGATAACTTCGTTTCCAATAACCCCGGCTGCGTTAACCTGCCTGGTAATCTGGTGGTGGAAGGTGCTGATATTGTAGATCTTGGGTCGCTGTCCGCGCTTGCAAGCGTAGGTGGAAGTATCACCATCCGCAATAATCCGATGCTGACGACGCTTACCGGCCTTGGAGGCATTACTTCTGTGGGTGCTTCGGTCAAAATATATAGTAATACGTCACTGGAAAGCCTGGCCGGATTCGAAGGGCTCACGGCGGTAAACGGTAGTCTGGTGATCGACACCAACGCGGTACTGAAAGATCTTGCAGGGATCAAAAACATCGCATCCGTGGCCGACTCACTGGTGATTTCCCAGAGCGATTCTTTGAAATCGATTGGAGAGCTCACCATTACTTCGGTTGGCTCGGTAGTTCAGATATACCATAACCCGGCCCTGGAAAGCCTTGCCGGTCTTGAAGGCCTCATTGCAGTCCCCGGCGACCTGATCATCGACGGTAACCTGGCGCTCAGAAACCTTGCCGGCGTGAAAAATATCACTTCGGTAGGCGGTTCTCTGGTAATCGGCACAACCGATTCGCTCACCTCGATCAGCGATCTCTCGGTTGTTTCGGTCGATAATTCCCTGCGGATCGGCTTTAATACCAATCTTGCTTCGCTGACAGGGCTGGAAAGTATTCAACAGCTCAACGGCGATCTTGAAATCACGAATAATTATTCTATTAAAGATCTCACCGGACTCAACGGACTGACGGCAGTAGGAGGGAATGCGTTTCTGGATTTCAATGATAGTCTATTGAACCTGCAAGGCATCAACCAATTGACTTCGATCGGCGGCGAGCTTTTTCTGGAATATAACCTGTTTCTGCAAAACCTCGGCGGGCTCGACCAGCTGACATCCATTGGCGGGAGCCTCACCATTGGGGATAGCGACAGTTTGACCAGCATTTCGGCATTAGGCAACCTTTCTTCGGTGGGTGGCGGCTTTTATTTGTATGCCAACTCATCGCTCAAAACCCTGGATGGTTTGCAAAACGTGCCGTCCTTCGGAAATGAAATGGTAATCACGCTCAATCCTGCGTTGGAAAACCTAGATGGGCTGAACGGGCTTACTTCTGTAGGGGGAATGGGTGTACAGATTGCCCTGAACTTCTCACTGCAAAACCTGGATGCCTTATCCTCGCTCACAGCGATCGATGGCGACCTTATATTGATCTATAATTTTTCACTGACGAGCCTTTCAGGACTGAGCAACCTGCAATCTCTCGGCGAGTTTGGTTCGCTGGCGATAGCGGCAAATCTATTGTTGCCCGATTTGCAGGGATTAAACGGACTGACCACGGTTAGCAGGCTGTTTATCGAAGCAAATTTGAGCCTTAAATCACTGGCTGGTCTGGATAACATTACCTCCATCACGGATTCGCTGTCAATCACTTACAACGACAGCCTGGCGAATCTTAATGGCCTGTCTGCATTGCAGAGTATCGGCAGCGGGCTCCTGATAGCCGGGGATTCGCTGCTGACAAGCCTGAACGGTTTAAGCAGTCTCGACGCGATAGGCGGAACAATCACCATAGTCGACAATGCGGCACTGGAAACCTGTGCCAGCACCAGGTTCTGCGCGATATTGAAAACTAAAACCGAAGAAGAAGTCCTGATCGAGAACAACCTGGGCGATTGTGAGACGCGCGAAATGGTGGATTTGGCGTGTATTCAGCTACCGGTCACCCTGGTCTCTTTTGCGGCAAAGAAAGAAGGGCGGACCGCGCTGCTGCAATGGTCGACCAGCGAGGAAAGCAATAGCGACTATTTTGAGATACAACAAAGCAATGGCGGCGGTAAGTCTTGGGTGGTCGTAGGTAAAGTCGCTGCTGCCGGCGAAAGTGCTGCGGTCAGAACCTACGCTTTTACCCACGAAACTCCCCAGAACGGAACCAATCTATACCGGCTGAAAATGGTCGATCAGGCGACGGATAACCGGCCGGGGAGTTATGCATTCAGCAGTATACAATCCGTGCGGTTTGATGACCTGCCGATGATTGAAATTTATCCTAATCCGGTTGCTGCCAGCCTTATGATCCGCAATGCGAGTGGGGCTATCCGGGAAGTTACCGTGTACAATGCGGCCGGTCAATGTGTGAAAATCAAGTCGCTGGCTTCGGCAAAGTTCCCGGAGCCAACCACGATCGACACGAGCCAGCTGCCAGCCGGATCGTATATTGCCAAGGTTTTCTATTCGGACGGCATGGTGCATACGGGCAGGTTTATCAAAAAATGAGTCTCATTGGATGGCCAGTTTCTTGACCGTACTACGGCCATTGATGCTCACTTTCAGAAAATAAATGCCGGTTATCAGCTGGCCGGGCAGAAAAGGAGCCGCAACCGGGCTGATCGTCATCTTCCGGGAATCGAGTATCCTGCCCGAAACGTCGGTGAGTGTCAGCTCGGCGATTTGCGTTGTTTGCCCGGCTATCCGGATCTGCATCTGGCTTGCCGGGGAGGGGTTGGGAATGATCTCGATCAAAAGCGAAATGTCCGGCTCTGATCCCAGGATGAGCTCCTTGATCACCACCGATTTTACAGGCGAGTAAACCTTCCGGCCGTCCAGCGCGACAGCCACGAGACGGTAATAGAAGGTTTGGGCAACCGGCGACGGCTGGACCTGTGTATCGCTGAATGAATATGCCCGTACCACCTGGGAGTTGGGACCCCCTGCTACCCTGGCGATTTCGGCGAAATTTTTCGCGTCATCCGAGCGTTCAACGAGATAGTGTGAAAGCTCGGTTTCTGTTTCACTTGTCCATTTGACCAGCACCACGCGGGCAGCATCCCAGTCGGCCGAGAAGCTGGTGACTTTCGCCGGGTCAGGTTTAGGGGCAGGTACTGTTACACGAAAAATATCCTGTATACAGTTTTGCGCGTCTTTAACGGTGTAGTCAGTGCTTTCGGCTGGCTTCACCGTGATTGTCCTTGTTTTCGAGCCATTGTTCCATATGTAATCGCCTACAAACGACGCTTTCAGTTCCACGGACTGATCACGCGCTATTTCAAGTGTCGTTTCCTTGCTTACGCCTTTTTCCATCGTAAACTTGTCGCGGATGACGCCGTCCGCTGCGATCCATTTCAAGTCGAGCCGGTTACCCTCCACTTCCAGCATAACCCCGCCTCCATGCTGGGCGTCGGAATGGTACATGGCTTTGTGTGGAAAATCCGGTTTGGTACTACCCAGCTGGCCACCCGACCCGGCTACCACGTATACGGTCCCGCGGGTTTGCGGTGTGTTTTTGATGTAAGGGCAGGAATTTTCCGAACCATCGTACCGTGCCGACGAACCGTCGATAACATGCTTTGCAGGATCAAAGGTGTTGGCATACCCGTAATGCCCGGCCATCATGCGCGAGCGCTCGTAGACGTGGCTGTGACCACAAATGATCAGATCCACACCCAGCCGTTCGAGAATACGAATGAAATTCTGCCGGATCGCCGTCATTTCAGGATCGCCATCCGACTCGCGCGAACCTTTTGAGTACGGCGGGTGGTGCCAGTAAGCGATCACCCAATCCTTATTTTTATTGGCGGCCAGATCCTTTTTGATCCACTGTACTTGCCTTCCGAGCGTGTCATAGAGGCGGGTTGCGTTATCTTCCCTGCCATAGGAATCCAGTGAAAGGAAATGCACATTACCGTAGTCGAACGAGTAAAAAGCTTCCGTTCCGGAAGGTTCACCGCCGGCCTCCCCTTGGGCAGACATGGTGAACACATCGTAATAGGGAACTTTATGGTCGTCCTGGCGTGCCGGGTTGTCGTTATCGTAGTCATGGTTTCCAGGCGCAGGAAACAAGGGGTATTGTTTGAGCAGATTGTCCTTGTAGCGGTTGAAAAAGTTAGACTGGTATTCGGCATCCCGACCAAACGAATAGGCATTGTCGCCAAGCAGCAGCCATGCATTCATATAATCATTCCCGAGGTATTCCATCATCCTTGCCCGCACATCATCCTGTATGACCGAATTGGTGCCGCAGTCGCCCAATACTCCGAAACGGTATTTTCCCGCCTTGCCTGCTACGGCCGCAGTCTGGAAATAATTATGGTCTCCCGATTGCAACACCGTGGATTGAGAGCCGATCGAGTAATAGTAGCGCGTTTCAGGCTGCAACCCTGTGATCTTCAACTCGTGGTCGGTAGTAGCCGCGTTGTCGCTGAATGTCTGGTTGAGTGTTTGAGCTGTGCCTCCTATTTTTACGAATGAGTCGGTGGGCTTATCGGTTCGCCATCGGATCACGATGCTGGTGGGGGTCACCACTTGCAGGTAAGGGCCGCGCAGGAGTGTAGCCTGGCCGTGGGCCGTGATCAGCGAAATTAATAGCAGGAGAGCGAGTAAATATGGTTTCATAGGCGATCGGTGAGCGATTGTAAAAAGCCAATAATATCGTTTTTTTCCTCATCGGAAAGATTGAGCGGCGCTGCGGGCAACGTTTGATAGGGTATGTCAAGGCCCAGCCCCGAGCCGCCGCCCTTATCGTAAAATTCCATCACCGTTTCCAGGTTTGCGAATGCGCCGTTGTGCATATAGGGCGCACTTACGGCGGCATTGCGGACGGTAGGGGTTTTGAATGCGCCCCGGTAATAGGGGGTAGGGCGGGTTTCGAAGCGGCCCTGGTCCGGGTCAGCTCTCGGTTTCAGCAAATCTCCGCCCGCGGTCGTACCCAGTATTTCAAATTCCGTGAGCGCGTAAGCAGGCGGTACAAGCCCGTTGAACAGCGGCACGAAATGGCAGGTGCCGCATTGGCCCTTGCCCATAAAAAGGTTGAAGCCATTCACCTGACGCTCTGTGAGTGCGGTTTTATCTCCTGCCATATATTTGTCAAAATCGGAGCTGAAAGGCTGCAACGTGCGTACATACGAAGCAATAGCCTTATAGATGATGGTGTCATCAAGCACCTTGCGGCGGGGAAATGCTCTTCGCAGCAGGCGGCGGTACTGCCGCTCTTTTACCAATTTCCGGATAACCTCAGCCGGTTGTCCGTTCATTTCCACGCTGTCCCGGATAACGAGGCGAATTTGCTCTTCCAGTGTTCCGGCACGTCCGTCCCAGAACTGAGCGTGTTGAAATGTGCTGTACAATAGCGTCGGCGCATTGCGCCTTGTCAGCTGGCCGGGGTGAACGCCTATGCTCTTGGGAAGCCCGTCCGTAAAATACAACGCCGGGTTGTGGCATGAGGCGCAGCTGCGGCTGCCGTCGGACGACAGCCGTGTTTCGAAGAAGAGTTTTTCGCCCAGTTTGTTCAGCGCCGCCTGCGGATTTTCAATACCGTCAAAAGCGGATTTAGCAAACGCGTCCGGGCTGAAAATGTTTTTTGCATTATAGTTTAGAATGCCCTTTTGGTTAACCTCCAAACCCATTTCGCGGATCATCTGGCCCAGGCTTTCCTGCAATGGCAATGCATGTCGGGTCAGGAAACTGAGCCGGTCAAAATTGTCAAAGCTGTCGCTTTTATAGAGCGAGGCCTCACAGGATGCCAGCAGTTTTCGCACGGTGTCACTATCCGAATGGGTCATGTAGGGTTTCAACACGGCATCTATCGTTTGAAGGGAAACGAACGCCTCCTGAAGTCCGCTTTTGAGCAAAGGCGCGTCGAAGCCGGTAATGCTGAGCGTCATCACCCTGACCAGCTCAATGCGGACGCTTTCCAGGATCTGAGCGTCGGTTGCTTTAAAGTTGTAGAGCAACGCAGGCAAATCTTCCGCCGCAGTATGGAGAAACCGGCATTGTCGTACTATTTCCTCCTGATGCTTTTCCGGATTTTCGAAAAGAAGCGCCTCTATGTATTGCAGCCCGGTGGGAGCGGCGTATTCCAGGTGTGGTTCTTCGATTTCGTTTTTCGGGGGACGGTTGTAAATGCGTGAAGAGGTAAAAAAGAAATAGTCCAGAAAAAAGGCGATGCGTTTGTAGGCCAGTCGCGCACTCTTCAGCTTTCCTTTGGCGTGCTCGATGCTTTGGGAATCGGCAGGATCAATTTGTTGCACCGCAGCGCATAGCTGTGTCATGCTCCGGGAGAATGCTTTGGCGTCTTTACGGAAGTTATCCGTGCAGTTTTGCACACCAATCGTTTCCTGCCGGGAAGCAGCAGCCAGCAGCAACAGCGCAAAAGACAAAGCAATCGCTCTCCACATGGGGGAAGAAGGGTTTGGGAAACATCCGCAAGATACAGAACAGGTGTCAAATCATGAATAAGCATTAACTTGCCGCCTTACCCAATTACGCAATGCCATGCATGGTTCCTTTCCAAGGCTTGATATCGGTCCGCTTTCAGAATACCGCGAAGACCACATTATGATCGCCAGGTTTTCGGATTATGTTCACGAACACCAAAGCCTCGTTTTTCCCCACCGACACAGTTTTTACCACCTGGTACTTTTCACCGAAGGCAGCGGTCGGCATACGATCGATTTTCATCATTTTCAGGCTGCTCCTTATCAGATATATTTCATGATACCCGGGCAGGTGCATACCTGGGATTTTGGAGAAGGGATGCAAGGTTACGTCGTAAATTTTTCGGATTCCTTTTTTAAATCCTTTTTACTGCAACCCGAATACCTTGATTCGTTTTCCTTCCTCGATCAGGATAGCAGTAATAACGTGCTGATGCTCTCGGAGGTAATCCGGGCGCGCATTTGCGGATTGTTTGAAGAATTGCTCGATCAGAATGCCCGTGCTACCATGTGGCGCGACGATATGGTGCGGGTGTTACTGCTGCAAATATTCCTGCTGATCGAGCAGAGCGATTCGGTGGACCGGAAAAAAAGTGCTGCAAAAGGGAAAAATGCGACTGTACGTAATTTCATCCGTCTGATCGACAAGAATTATGACCGGCTGAGGTTGCCGGGGCAATATGCGGAGATGCTTAACGTGACGCCCAATCACCTGAATGCCTTGTGCAAGGAACATCTGGGTATCCAGGCCGGCGAGGTAATCCGCAGCCGGATCGTGTTGGAAGCGAAAAGGCTGCTGATCAACCTAGACCTGACCGTTTCGGAAATCGCCTACAAACTGAATTTTAACGATAATTCGTACTTTACCAAGTTCTTCCGGAAAGAAACCGGCATGACACCGGAAGATTTCCGGAAGAGCCCGGCTGCGTAAATGCCCTATGCGTGTTCCTTGGTGGAAACCGGCTTGATGAACAATGCAAGCCAGCTCCGGCGCGCCATGCGGTAAAACAGCGGCGTGAGAATAACCAGGATCGGGATAATGCTGGCCAGGAAGTAATCGAGGTATTGCCGGAAGAAATTGACGAAAATCAGGAAGTAAATCACCATGAATGCTACATAAAATGCGTAGCTGATGTACAGTGCACCCTGATAAAAGCCAGGCTCCGGGACGAAATCGGCACCACAATTAGGGCAGCGGCGGTTCATTTTGTCGAAGTTCCTCAGGTTATAGGCGCTTTTGGTAATGAAAAAGTCACCCTCGCCACATTGGGGGCATTTGTTAAATAAAACGCTGTATATTTTGCTGGGCTTTGCCATGATCTTACTGTTTAAACGCTCTACAAATCTCCTCATTTACCGGTTTAAAAAGAAAGACTGGTTCTCGCTTTTGTGGTAAAAATCAACGATCGCTAATAAAAATCATACCAATGAGTTGATGAAAGCGGCCATTTGTATGGTGTCGAAGACGTGGTCGATGGCAAGGTGGGTGAGCGCGTAGTGTGGCATGAAGGGCATTTGAGCAGTGTCCGGATTTTGAACTACCGCCCTGCCGCCGGCGCGTTTCACAGCCATAAGGCCGCCAGTCCCATCTTCGTTAGCCCCTGAAAGCAGTATCCCCACCAGTCCCGGCCCATAAATCTCCGCCGCCGATTCGAAGCTCACATCGATGCTGGGGCGGCTGAAATTGATTTTTTCAGAATAATCCAATGAAAAAGTCCGGTCTTGTTCGATCAGCAAATGGTAGTCGGCGGGCGCCAGGTAAATCGTTCCTGGGGTAATGGGCTCTTTGTCCTCTACTTCCTGGGTTGGGTTCAGCGTCTTGGAGCCCAGCAGTTCAGCCAGCGACGAATCACTGGAATTGCGCCGGTGCAACACCAACGCCACAGGAAACGGCAGATCAGGGCGCAATAGTGGCAGCAGCCGGAATAGCACTTCCAGGCTCCCGGCCGAACCTCCGATCATCAGAAATTCACAGGTATGATCTACATGATTTTCTTCCATATTTTTTCCCGGTTCAGCTGCTTGAACTTGTTATGTACGGCCGAGAATTTCAATGTTTCTTTGGTTCCCAATGCAAGGTAACCCAAAGTTCCGAGGCTTGCGTCGAAAAGGTTTAATACGCGATCCTGCAAGTCCTTATCAAAGTAGATCAAAACGTTCCGGCACAGGATCAGGTCGAATTCATTGAACGAGCTGTCGGACACCAGGTTATGGGTCGAAATAATGATCTTTTCGGAAAGCTCATTATCGAATTTGGCCTGGCCGTACTGGGCGGTGTAGTAGCTTGAAAAATCGTGCGTTCCCCCGGAGGCAATGTAGCTTTCAGAGTACTGCTTCATCAATGCGAGGGGAAATATGCCTTTTCTCACTTTTTCCAGTACACTCGGGTTCAGGTCGGTGGCATACAGCAGCGACCGCCGCAGCAGGTTGGCCTCTTTGAGCAGGATAGCCATCGAATACACCTCCTCGCCCGTAGAGCAGCCAGCGTGCCAGATTCGAATAAACGGCTTGGTGCCCAGCACGGGAAGTACTTCCTCGCGCACCGACTTGTAAAATGCCGGGTCACGGAACATTTCGGTAACATTCACGGTAACCTCCTCCACAAAGCGTTTGAGGTATTGCGGATCGCTGCGCACACGGTAACGAAGCTCGGCAAAGCTGGGGAATTTGTCGAGCGAGCATAGCCGGACGATCCGTCTTTTAAGCGATGCTCTCGAATACCGCGTGAAATCGTATCCGTAAAGATCGAACAGGTCGTTCAGCAAAAGATCGATGTCTTCCTCGTCAATCATGGAATCAGATATTACTAAGTATCCTCAAAAGCTTGTCGACGTCGATCGGTTTGGAGATATAATCATTGGCTCCGGCGTTGAGACACTTCTCGCGGTCACCCACCATGGCCTGTGCAGTGACGGCGATGACCGGCACCATTTGCCTGTTATCCAAGTCTTTAATGAGCGGTATGGCCTCATAGCCGTCCATTTCAGGCATCATCATGTCTATCAGCACCGCGTCCACAGGCTCATCGCTCCGCAGGATATCGAGGGCGTCCGTAGCGGCCGAACAGGAAATGCAATCAAAGCCCTTCGATTTCAGGGTCGCTTTGAGCGCGAATATATTCCGGGCATCGTCGTCCACGATCATGATCTTTTTCTTTTCCATTGCGAGGGTCAGGATTTTTCGTAAAGCCACACGCGCAGCAGCGACATCAGCTGGTCGATATCCACGGGTTTGGTAATATAGTCAGAAGCGCCTGCATTAATGCATTTCTCCCGATCGCCCGTCATCGCTTTCGCGGTAACGGCAATCACGGGAAGGTTACGCCATTGCGGATTCTCGCGGATGCGCTTAGCGGTTTCGTAGCCGTCCATTTGAGGCATCATCATGTCAAGCAGCACTACGTCAACTTCCGGGTTTTCTTGTAGCTTCTGAAGTGCCTCCTTGCCGTCCAGGGCCGTAAGTACATTCATCTTGTAGTTTTCCAAAGACTTTGAAAGCGAAAAGATGTTCCGTACATCGTCGTCGGCTATCAGTACGGTTTTGTTGTTCAATATTTCGCCCAGTCCTCCCAGTTTGCGTGCCTCGGTTCCCGGCTTTGTATTTTTCTTGTTTTCTTCCACAACATGCAGGAATAGCGACACCTCGTCGAGCATGCGCTGGTAGGAGTGTGCGGTTTTTACGATGATCGAATCCGCGTATTGCTTGATCCGCAATTCTTCGGTCATCGAAAGGCTCTTTCCGGTGAAAATAATAATGGGCACATGTTCAAAGCCCGGATTCTTCTTCGCCTCTTCAAGCATATCATATGCCTTTTTGTCGGGGATGCCCATGTCCAGGATCACGCAGTCTACCTCGTTATTGGATAGCGCGCTGATGCCCTCGTTGATATCGCTTTTCAGCTCCGAATGAATATCGAATGTACCCAGGTAGTAGGCCAATGCCTTCGCGTGCATAGAGTTGTCTTCTACGATGAGCACTTTTTTGGACTTCTTACTGATCACATACTCGATTTTCCGGAAAATCTCGTCCATTTTTTCGATCGCCACCGGCTTGTCGATGAAATCAACAGCGCCTTTTTGCAGGCTCTCATTTCTCATCCTGTGTGACGACATGATGTGTACCGGAATGTGGCGTGTTTCAGGATCCTTTTTCAACTGGTCCATCACCTCCCAGCCGCTGAGAACCGGCAACTGAATATCCAGTAAAATGCCCATCGGCCGGAACGTCCTTGCAAGTTCCAGTCCTTCATCGCCCCGCACGGCCACAATGCCTTTGTATCCCTGCTTGCGCGTGTAATCCAGCAGAGATTTGGCGAAGAATGTGTCGTCCTCTACAATGAGGATCGTTTTAGCGGCGTCGCCGATCGTCGATCGGTCGTCGGGAATGCTCTGCGGGATGATCGTGCTGATGAATTTGCTGGGCGCGGCAGGTACGGCCCCGGAGACCGGCTCTTCGGGGTAATGCTCGAAGAGGTGGGCCTTTTCGGGCTCGGTTTGACCGTCGGATGGCTTTGCGGGAACAAAAAGTATGAATTCGCTGCCCTGGCCCACGACGCTGGTGAGCGATATTTCGCCGCCCAGCAGTTTTGCAAGCTCCCGGCTGATGGATAATCCCAGTCCCGTGCCGCCGTATTTGCGCTTGGTCGAACCGTCTGCCTGCTGGAATGCTTCGAAAATGTGGTGCTGCTTTTCAGGCGCTACTCCGATGCCTGTATCGCGTACCACAAAACAAAGCATATTGTCGTTACTGTCGTGCAGCTTGACAATGATCCCGACCGAACCTTGCGCGGTAAATTTAAGTGCATTGGAAATCAGGTTTTTCAGAACCTGCTCCATGCGCATTTTGTCGGTCTCTATTACCGGCGGAACGCCGTTTGCGACATCAATGGAAAAGTCGAGACCTTTCTCCCGTGCGATCGGCGCAAAGAGGCCTCTTAGGTCATCGCAGATCTCTTTGATGGAAACCGTCACGTAGTCCAGTTCCATCTTTCCGGCTTCTATTTTCGACAAATCCAGTATTTCATCAATCAGGCCCAATAACCCGTTGCCGGAGGATTGGATAACTGTTGCATATTCGATTTGCTCGCTGGTCAGGTTCTGGTCGTCATTTTCTGCCAGCAATCGGCTTAGCAGCAGGATCGAGTTCAACGGTGTGCGCAACTCGTGCGACATATTGGCCAGGAACTCGGATTTGTAGCGGGTGGTTAACTCCAGTTCTTCCGCTTTTTTCTGTATTTCAATGTTCTTTTCTTCCAATAGCCCGCTCCGCTCTTCCAGCTCTTCGTTGGTCTGCTGCAATTCTTCCTGCTGTACCCGCAGCTCTTCTTCGGAAGCCTGTAACTTCTGCGATTGTGCTTCCAGTTCCGCATTCAGGTTTTCGAGCTCGTTGTGCTGGGTTTGAAGTTCCTCCGCCTGGGCCTGTGTTTCTTCCAGGAAGTTCTGAAGCTTCACGTAATCCAGTGCAGAATTGATTCCGCTGGCGATGGTTTCCAGGTTCTCTTCCAGGAAGCGCATGGTGAGCTCGTCGGGCGTTTTCAGGAAACCCAGCTCGATTACGCCAATGCACTCATAGGAATACACGAGCGGCAGGATCGCAAGGGCTGCGGGACTGGTTTCACCAAGGCTGGATGACACTTTCAGATAGTTGGCCGGTACCTCACGGACCAGCAACGGCTTTTTGGTTTCAATCACCTGCCCGCACAAGCCTCCTCCGGCAACTACCGTTTCGGGCGCATTCTGTATGGCAAAGCTGCCTGTGAGTCTGAAATTCCAGTCGCTATCCAGAATGTAAATCGTGCCAAGGTTAGCACCTGAATAGGCAGTAATGGTATTGATCAGCTTCGCGGCAAGTTTTTTGAGCACCCGCTCACCTCGGATGGCATCGTTGATCTGCACATCGCCGGCCTGTAACCAGTTTTGAATATTCAGATCGTTAAAAGTCTGTTCAAGCGATGTGGCCATTTTGTTAAGCGCTGTCGAAATCCGGCCCAGCTCATCATCTGTTGCATCCTGGCTGCGCGACGAATAGTCCCCTTCCGAAACGCGCTGTGTCACCTGTTCTATGTGGCCTATGCGGCGGATGGTATCGGCATATTTTTCTTCATCCAGGCGCTGCTGTTCGATCCGCTTGCTAATGTCGCCCCGGATGCGCAGGTAGGAGGATATCGTGATCAGTATCGAAATCAATGCCGCGGCAACGAGCAGGATGGGGGTGTACTTGATGTAAATCTGCTGCTGTTCAAGGCGTTGTGCGAGCCTGGTGCTCTCTTCCTCTTTGATGCGCTCGGTGGTAAGCCGCAAATCGTCCATGATTTTTTTGCCCCTGATCATCTCCCGCAGGCGCGCGTCGGTATCGCCTACGAAGTTCGAATTCTTTTTGGCCATGTCAATGATGTTCTGCATTTGCCCGAATTTCGCTTCATACAGCGCCTTCACCTCCCGAAGGTTCTTCTGCTGCACGGGGTTATCGGCGGTCAGGTCCACCAGGTTGTTATAGCTATCCGTCGTTTTCTGGTAAGCACCTTCATAGGGTTGGAGAAACTGCGGATCGGTGGTAATCAAATAGCCCCGCTGACCCGTTTCGGCGTCCTTCATGTGCGAAATGATCGCCTCGGCCTGAATGAGTACTTCGTTGGTATGGTTTACCAGTTCTGAATTATTGATCAGCTTCTGGGTACTGTAATACGAGGCCAGAAGGCTAAAGAAAAGAAGCAGGATGGAGAAGGAGAAAACGATCTGCAATTGCTGAATGATCGAATTGGAAACTTTCTTCATAAAGTTGCGTCAGCTAAAGGTCGGTTTTGATAGTTGCAAGAGCCTGTTCCTGCACGAATGGAAGTATGATGATGAACTCGGAACCTTGATTCTCCGAGCTCCGGGCGGAAATAAGTCCGTTATGTTTGTCCATAATTTTCTTGGCGATCGCCAGGCCGATCCCCGTGCCCTCGTAAGCATTAATATTGTTTAGCCGCTGGAAAATGACAAAGATCCGGTCGAGAAACTTCTCGTCAAACCCGATGCCGTTGTCGGCAATAGTGATCCTGCAATAGGGGCCATCCGGTGATAACGGACTGTTAACGTCCTTCTGGTTTATAGTCTCGCAGCGGATATCGATCACAGGGGCAACGTCGGGCCTTGAAAATTTCAACGCGTTGCTGATCAGATTCTGGAACACCTGGCGTATTTGGCTGGGGATGGTGGGCACCACAGGCAGAGGATCTTTTCGGATGTTCGCTTTTTTCTCGCGTATCGTTTCGTCGAAATCTGCCAGAAGCTCTTCAATAAGCGCATTCAGATCGGTAGGCTGGAAGTGAGCCGTCACAGACAAGCGTGAGTAATCGAGCAAATCACTGATCAGCCGCGACATGCGCGCCGAAGAACTGATCGACCGGTCGAGATACGAAATTGCCTCGTCGTTACCAGTCAGGTATTTTTCTTTGATTAAATTGCTGAATGTCTGGATTTTGCGAAGCGGCTCCTTTAAATCGTGCGATACTACCCAGGCGAATTGCTGCAATTCGTGGTTGGTTGTTTCCAGCTCAGAATTTTTATCGACCAACTCTTTGGTGCGCAAGTCTACCTTGTGTTCCAGTAGTTCGTTCGCTATTTTCTGCTGGTGAATATCGGTGAAAGTGCCCACCCACCGTACAATCCCCCCGTTTTGCAACACGGGAATGATTTTGAGTAAATAATATCGGTAATCGTCAGAATCGAGCTGTTTTAGTCGCGCTTCACCGGAGAACTCCACGCCCTGGAGGAAATGCTCATTCCACTGCGCATACGTAGGGTCGTCAGGATGGGTCTCCGGGAAAGCCTGTGCGTGCGTAGCATATTGAAACCAATGCTTGTTTACGTACTCGATCCTGCCGTCCGTGCGGATTGTAAATGCGATTTGGGGAAGTGATTCGAGAATGAAGCGGAGCTCGTCCATCCGTGCGGCAAGTTCTTCCTGAGCGTGTTGCCGGATGTCAATCTCATTGCGAAGCGACTCTTGGATGGCTTTCAGTTCCTGCTGCTGCTCGAAAAGCCGATAGAAAGTTTTTACCTTCAGTAAAAGAATATCGGGGTCGACCGGCTTGGTCAGGTAATCGATGCCGCCAGAGGTGTAACCTTTGGTAATAAATTTTTTTTCTTTGTTGACCGCAGAGAGAAAGATAATGGGGGTGTCCCTGGCCTTACCGAAGCCGGCGATGGCCTCCGCCACCTCGAATCCGTCCATACCCGGCATCTGCACGTCTAGAATGATAACGGAATAAGTCGTTTTCAGCACCTTTTTGAGTGCTTCTTCTCCCGACTCTGCGGTGTCAGTCTTGAAATTGTGCAGTTCCAGGATTTTTTTAAGCGGTAAGATGTTTTCCGGCCTGTCGTCGACAATAAGGATCATGGTTTCGGGTAAAATGGGCACTAACACGAATTCGTCGCCGCACTGGTTCGTCAGTTACCGTAATGTATATACGGCGGAATTGAGATATCACATTAAAAATTTTAGTGTGTGTACCAGTGCTGCGGTGTGTGCATGAGTGCTGCAGTGTGTGAATAAGTGCTATCGTGTGTGTACCAGTGCTGCCGTGTGTGCAAGAGTACTATTGTGTGTGTATGAGTGTCTCCGTGTGTGGTAAGGTCAATCCACAAAAATTATACCAGAATAGGGTCTCTGGCTGGTTTTTTACTAAGATTCTGACCAAGAATGGGAAGTGTCCTTTTGTAACTATGCAGCGGTCGCTTTTCTTGCAGCAATTCAGGTGCAACTGGGGAATTTCTTCCCGGCTCTGTCCAGGTACCATTGGCATAATTTTGTATCACAGCGTGTACTAATGCCATTTTCAGATGAAAAGAAATGCTGACAGCGCATGACGAACTCGTGCATATGGGCTGGGGAAATGGCGAAATTTCCATTCAAACGTACTGATATGAAGAAGATTGCCAATAAGAAACTTGTAGATCAATCACATGAAAGCAGCATCCAGGTCTTTCCCGGCGAGCCCTACCCATTGGGGGCGGTATGGGATGGAAAAGGGGTGAATTTTGCGCTGTATTCCGAGAATGCCACAGGTGTGGAACTATGCCTTTTTGATAGCGCCGACGCTAAAAACGAACATATTAAAATACAGATCAAGGAAGTGTCGCATTATGTGTGGCACGCGTACGTTCCGGGCTTGAAACCCGGCCAGCTTTACGGCTACCGGGTACATGGTCCTTACGAGCCTACCGTGGGGCTGCGTTTTAATCCGAACAAACTGCTGATCGATCCTTACGCGAAGGCTATCTCCGGCACTGTGCAGTGGCACGATGCGTTGTTTGGCTACAACATCGGAGATCCGGAGGAGGATTTGAGTTTCAGCGAGCAAGACAGCGCGCCCTATATCCCCAAATCGATCGTAGCAGATCACCTGTTCGATTGGGAAGGGGTGGAGCCACCAGGGATTCCCTATCACGACACGATCATCTATGAATTGCATGTGAAAGGGTTCAGCTGCATGCATCCCGACGTGCCCGAGGAAATTCGCGGAACGTATGCCGGACTGGCACACCCCAGCAGCATCGCCTACCTGAAAAAGCTAGGTATCAACGCGGTGGAGCTGATGCCTGTGCACCATTTTATTTCTGACAGGCATCTCCAGGAACGAGGCCTGTCTAACTACTGGGGCTACAACTCTATCGGCTTTTTCGCTCCCGATGTTCGGTACAGCAGTTCGGGGACAAACGGGGAGCAGGTCAAGGAGTTCAAAAACATGGTCAAAGAGCTGCATAAGGCTGGTATCGAAGTGATTCTGGATGTGGTTTACAATCACACAGGGGAAGGCAACCACCTCGGACCGACGTTATCATTCCGGGGAATCGACAATATGGCCTATTACCGCCTGATGGACGGACGCTATTATATGGATTATACCGGTACTGGTAATACGTTGAACGCCAGACTGCCCAGTGTCTTGCGGCTGATCATGGATAGTTTGCGTTACTGGATTACCGAAATGCATGTGGACGGGTTCCGTTTTGACCTTGCATCGACGCTTGCACGCGAGCTGCACGAGGTCGACCGGCTAAGCGCCTTCTTCGATATTATTCACCAGGACCCTGTAATTTCGCAGGTTAAGCTCATTGCAGAACCCTGGGACATCGGTTATGACGGCTATCAGGTGGGCAAGTTTCCCATTGGCTGGGCCGAATGGAACGGCCGCTACCGCGACTGCATGCGCGATTACTGGCGCGGGGCGGACAGTATGCTTGCCGAATTTGCCGAGCGCTTTACCGGCAGCTCGGACCTGTACAAAGGCGAAGACCGTTTTCCAACCGCCAGCATTAACTTCATCACGGCGCACGACGGATTCACATTGAACGACTTGGTTTCGTATAATGAAAAGCGTAACGATGAAAACGGGGAGGAGAACCGCGACGGGGAAAGCCATAACCGTTCCTGGAATTGTGGAGAGGAAGGCCCCACAGAGAATGCGGAGGTTGTGGAGCTGCGCGACAAACAGAAACGCAATTTTCTTACTACACTCTTTCTGTCGCAGGGCGTGCCCATGCTGGTGGCCGGTGACGAATGGGGACGTTCGCAAAACGGGAATAACAATGCCTACTGCCAGGATAACGAAATTTCCTGGCTGAACTGGGACAAAGTGGATAAGAAGCTGCTGGCATTCACCCAGAAGTTGATCGCATTTTGCAAGGCCCATCCCACCTTCCGGCGCAAACATTGGTTTCGCGGAATGCCCATCAAAGGGATTGGCCTGGAAGACATTGCCTGGTTTTTACCAAACGGCCAGGAAATGCCCGACGAAAACTGGAACCATGACTATGCCAAGTCGCTGGGTATTTTCCTGAATGGAAAAGGGATCCGGCACATGGACCCGAAAGGTGAGCCCATCTATGACGACAGCTTTTATATGATTTTCAATGCACATTATGAACCTGTTGAATACACACTGCCTCCCGAAAAGTACGGCAGCGAATGGCGGAAAGTAATAGACACTGCCGATTCGTGCGTAACCGACGACGGCGTCGTACTGAAACCGGGCGATAGTTTCACGGTCGAAAGCCGTTCGGTGGTGGTGTTCAAACATGCATTGGAGGAGCAGAAAATATGAGCTACGAAGATTTGATGCATATGCGGCCAGGCGTTAGGTTTAGCGCGGACGGCGAAGCACGGGTGCTCGTCTGGGCGCCGAAGGCAGCCAATGTCCAACTGCAATTCGCGGAGGATGCCAAGGTACTGGATATGGAGCCGAACGATTATGGCTTCTGGACCCTGCAAACACGGGCTTTGTGGCCGGGTGATCGTTACGGTTTTCTGCTGGACGGCAAGGGCCCGTTTCCCGATCCGGCAACACTTTACCAGCCCGAGGGCGTCCATGGCCGCTCAGGGGCATTCGACGTGCGGCAGTTTGTTTGGTCGGACGACGGTTGGAAGAACCCGCTCATGAAGGATTACATTGTTTACGAGCTGCATACCGGGACGTTTACAAAGGAGGGCACGCTGGAGGCGATCGAATCAAAGCTGGATCATCTGGTACATCTGGGTGTTAATGCAGTTGAAATCATGCCCATTTCGCAATTTGCGGGGGCGCGCAACTGGGGTTATGACGGCGTGTTCCCATACAGTGTTCAGGATTCATATGGCGGGCCCGCGGCCTTGCAGCATTTGGTTAATGCATGCCATGAAAAGGGAATTGCCGTTATTCTCGATATGGTCTACAATCACCTGGGCCCGGAAGGAAATGTCATGGGGCATTTCGGTCATTATTTTACCGACAAATACCATACACCCTGGGGAGACGCAATCAATTTTGATGATGCCTGGTCGGATGCGGTGCGGCAGTACTTTGTGCAAAATGCGTTGATGTGGTTTCGTGATTTCCATGTAGATGCGTTGCGACTCGATGCCGTGCATGCCATCAAGGACTTCGGCCCGGTCCACATCCTGCAACAGATCAGGGAAGAGGTGGATGTGCTGAGCCGGCGGACCGGTAAAGCGCACTACCTGATCGTTGAAATGGATTTGAACGACACCCGTTTTGTAAAACCCATCGCCGCGGGAGGCTATGGCATGCATGCGCAGTGGATCGACGAGTTCCATCATGCATTGCGCGTAAGCGCGGGGCAGGAGCGGAGCGGTTATTATTCTGATTTCGAAGGTGTGACATCGCTGGCGAAGTCAATCAGGGATGCTTATGTGTTCGATGGCGTTTACTCGGATCACCGCAAAAGGAAGTTCGGTATGAAGGCCGACGGAATACCGGGCGATCAGTTCATCGTTTTTTCGCAGAACCACGACCATATCGGCAACCGTATGCTGGGTGAGCGTACAAGCCGGCTGGTGAGCTTCGAAATGCAGAAGCTTTTAGCCGGAGCAGTGTTTGTAAGCCCCTTCGTACCATTGCTTTTCATGGGTGAAGAATGGGCTGAGACCAATCCGTTTCAGTATTTCGTAAGTCATACTGAACAGGAACTTGCCGAAGCGGTGCGAAAAGGCAGGAAAAGCGAATTCGCTGCATTTCACCTCGAAGGCGAGGCCCCTGACCCGGTTGCAGTTTCCACATTTGAGGATTCAAAACTGCAATGGGCGCTTACGGATCAGCCGTCACACCGTACTATGCTGGATTATTATCGTAAATGGATTGCACTGCGGAAGGAGCAGATGGTGCTGCACGAATGTGACCGGGACGGCTTGTCAGCGGAAGCATATGAAGATAAGCAGCTCGTAGTCATCCAGCGAGTTTGGGGCAGGCAGCATTTAGTTGCTGTTCTCAATTTTTCCAAATCGCCGCAGGAAGTATCGCTGCCTTTTGAACACCTTGTCTGGCATAAGTTGATCGCCTCCTCGGACCCGGCCTGGGGCGGCTCTCAGGAAATGCACCAACAGGCAGGCGCAGGCGCACTCACCATCTCACCGGAGTCCATTGTGGTGTATGTGAATGCTATAAATTCCTGATTTTGATTCGGATATCGTGGGGAGCAACCTCATCACCGCCGAAATACGGAAGTAGCTTGTACGCAACGCCTACGCCTCCGGAACAATGGCGCGGCATGACGGTTTCCATACCACGGTAAGTGAATACGTATGAGTTGTCGCGCAAATCGATGCGGAAACTGTTGATCTCGTTGAGTTCTGCAGTGCCCAGCTCGCGCTCCTGGCGCACGCCATTCACATAAATGTACGCGTAGATGCGCAGCGCCCCTTCCCGCCAGTTCCAGCCGAAGCGGGCGCTATTGCTTTGGTGCTGAGAGCTGCAATCCGAGAAGCCATACAGCTTGTTAATATCGTTCTGGTTCTCGGGAACCAAAGTTTTATAGACACAACTGCTATCGAAAACAGCCTGGAAACGCAAGGAAGATGCGGTGAACAGCGTATTCAGGTTGCGTTCCACTTCGTGATTGCCCTTTTTAATGTCGTAGGTGATAAAGTCGTCCCCGAAGCTTGGCGTATTGCCGATCCAGTCGCAGGAAACAGCGCCGGTCAGCAGGATAAGCGCCATCAGATATCGTCTCATGGGTTCTGATTTTTTTATACAATGTCGGCAGAGTGGCCGGAATCAGCATAAAAACGCATGTTTATCCCGAAAATTGGATGAGTAGTCAGCATTCGCCTCGGAAATGCGACGGTACAGTCAAAAAAACGAAGTCCGGACGAAGGTTCGTGCGAATTTGGATCAATTCCTTCTTGAACCCTCATAGAGCTCGTATTCAAGTAGCCTGCAATCTATTTTTCCGGAATAGAACTCTATCCTGCGTTTGGCTTTCAGGCCGATTTTCTTAGCCAGATCCAGATTTCCGGTGAACACATAGCCGTGATATCCTCCACACTTCTGTTTCATAAAATCGCCAATCCGCCCATAAGTTTGTTCAAGTTCGCTGATTTCTCCCAATCGCTCGCCGTATTCCGGGTTTATGAAAAATACCCCCTTATTATCCTGCGGCACCTCGGTATCCGCGAAATCGCATATCCCGAACTCAATCATATCCGCTACTCCGGCTGCAATCGCATTCTTTTTGGCATTGGTAACGGCATTCTGATCGTGGTCCGTAGCGATAATGCGTGCATGAGGCGCTTCGATGATCTGCGCTTCCAGCTCATCCTGGGCATTGAAATACACTTCCTCATCATACCCGAGCAAATGCATGAATGAATAATTGTCCCTGAAAAGGCCAGGACGGCTATTGGTGGCGATCAGGGCGGCTTCGATCGCGAGCGTGCCTGAGCCGCACATCGGGTTGATGAATGCCGAGTTACGGTTCCATTGGCTGGCCAGAATAGTAGCCGAGGCAAGCGATTCGAGCATGGGGGCTGCACCAGGGATTTTGCGGTACCCGTGCCGCGCGACCGTTTCGCCGGAAGTATCGATGAAGATCTCCGCGCGGTCGTCCTTCCAGAACAAATGCACTACCGCGCCTTTCAGCTCCGAGCCGGTCGAGGGGCGTGCGCCCTTTTGGTCGCGCAGCCGGTCCACGATGGCGTCCTTCACACGGAGGTTCGCGAACATGGAATTATTCACGGTCGCGGTCATCACGTTGCTGGTCACCGAGAAATAAGCATCGTCCGCGAGGAAATCCTCCCATTGCATTTTGGACAAAAACCGGTACACGTCGTCGGGATGCCGGGCGCTGAATGTGCCGAGGCTGTACAGTACCTGGCTGGCGCAGTAGAGGTTCAGATTCAGCTTGATACAATCATTCATCGTACCACGCAGCTGCACACCTGTGGCGAATGTCTCTTCCACCCGGTAGCCAAGTTCGGTCACCTCCTTTTCAAGAAATGGCGCAAGGCGTTTGTAACAAGTAATGGTAATGGGGGCGGTGGTTTTGAATAGGGACATTGTTTAATACGGTAACCTGTAAGCGATAGGCCATAAGCTTAAAGCCTGAGGCGCAAAGCTTATAGGATCAGGCAAAGCTACCGCATTTACAAGAAGCAATTAATACTCTTCGCTGATTAATTCGTGATTAAGCCTCGCGCCTGCGACGGTCCCTGCGGCCATGGCACCAGTTAACCCCCTGAATGCGCCGCTGTTGTCCCCTGCTGCGTAAATCCCTGCCATGGTCGTTTTTTGCGCCTCATCTACTTTAATGAAACCCTGGGGATTGAGCTCGCAGCCAAATTCCTGGGGTAGTAAGCAATGCTGAACGAAGGCAGGCCGATGGTAGAGCGCAGTAATTTCGCGCGCGGTGCCGTCGGTCAGGTGAAGCATTTTAAGATAGCCGTTTTCGTGATCCAGCCGCGCTATGGGAGTTTCGACGATTTCTGCGCCGAATGCGAGCATCTTCTCGCGCGCCGCCTGGTCAAATTCCGCCGAACCATTGGTGTATAAGGTTAGGTCAGCAGTCCAGTTGCGGATCATTTTCAGGTATTCCAGTGCCATTTCACCGTTTATGAGCACGCCTGTGCGGGCCTCGCTGTATTCGTAGCCGTGACAATAGGGGCAGTGTATGGCGCTAATGCCCCAGCATTGAGAGAAACCTGCGATTTCCGGCATGATATCCCTGATGCCAGTAGTGAAAATCAGTTTTTTTGCCTCTAAGTTCTGTCCTTCCTCGGTCATGACGGTAAATGCGCCATCTTTGCCCATCACTTTTATGACAAGCCCCGCGTGCATATGAACGGTCGGGTAAGCGAATACCTGCTCGCGTGCGAGTGCGGAAATTTCGGCTGGCGTTTTGCCGTCGTGGGTAATGAGGTTGTGCGAATGCGGCGTTTGGCGGTTGCAAGGTTTGCCGCTATCAATAACCACTACCTGGCGCCGGGCGCGGCCCAATGTCATCGCCGCCGACAAGCCGGCGTAGCTGCCGCCGATGATGGCGACGTCGAATTTGTACGGTTTCTGCATTTTGTGAAAATAGGTTGGTTGGTTATTTATGCAACAATGTTGCATAAAAACTTGTTTCAGGCAAAGCGCAATTTTTTTCTTCAAATGGTTACTTCTGCCATGCAAAGAAAAAAAGACGCCCCCCTCGGAGCGTCTTTTCGCCTAAAATCAACAACATACCATCAAATGCCATTCAGCTCGGCTTCGGTGAATGCTTTCTCACGGCCGGTGAGCTTGGTGCGAACTTTGGTCACTTCCTCAGTAGTGACGCGATCTGCATTGTTGCGCCACGAGCGGCGAATAAAGCTTAGAAGCTGTGCGATGTCTTCATTGGCCATGTCCTTATCGTAGCCGATGCCAGGCATATCGCCGCTCACTTCGGGCGTCTGGTACACATGCCCGTTCACTTTCACCGGGCCTGTAAGCCCGAAAAGGACAATGGAAATAAGCTTATCCTTGTTGCCGGTCACCCATTCGGATTGGTTCAACGGTGGCGCAAGCGATTTTACACCTCCGCCGTCGGCACCATGGCAGGTTTGGCAAATAGAGGTAAACAGCGCTTCGCCTTTGGGAAATTCCTTCTTGAGCATTTCCGGATTGCGGTTTCCCTGCGCGTTGCGCACACCAGTGAGCACGCGGGCAAGCTGCTTGTTAATCACCGCATTCTGATCAGATACCGAAGCGGTAATCGCGCCCTGGAAGATCTCTTCCTGATCCTGCAAGTTGCTGATAATCGCATCCGATACAAAGCGGTTGTTGGGATACTTCACTGCCAGCTTGTTCAGCAGCCCACGGGATGCATTCGGGTCGAATTTTTCGATGCTTCTGGCCAAAAGTGCAATGTAAGGCGCTGCCAGGGTGTCGCCCGAATCGGCTATACCGTCGAATGCGGTGGCGAACTGCTGGTAAGAAGTCGGGGTAATGACCGCCGTTGAGGCGTAGAGTCCTTGTGCACGGAACGCCCAGTCCGACTGGCGGATCCAGCTAAGTGTTTCCTCGGGTTTGAGGGAATTGAGGCCTTCGAGCGTCCACAACGCGTGGATGGCCAGCAAAGGATTGGCAGTTTGCTTTACCGCCTCGCGAAGCGTGGGTACGGTTTGGTTGTATTTGCCGTCGATCAACTTTTGTTGTGCGCGGTCACGTACCCAGCCGTTGGGGTGCCCAAGCAGCTTGACGAGCTCCTGCGCGCCGTCCGGAATGAGCACCGGCCTGGGCTGTGCACCTTTGGGAACGATCTTGTAAATGCGGCCTGCCGAAAGCGGCTGCGTGAGGTCGCGTTTGCCGATCTGATCTTTGAGGTATGGCGTCAGGTAAGTTTTATGCTGGATAATGCCGCGGTACATGTCCAGCACGATCATGCTGCCGTCGGGGGCGTTATACAGGCTTACCGGACGGAAGCGTTCATCGGTGCTGGCCAGGAACTCCTTGCCTTTGTAGGCAATATCTCCTTTGACCACATAGCCTTTTTCGTTCAGCAAGTTGCGTTTGATCAGGTTTGCCGAAGGTTCAGGCACGAATGCATTGAAGTCGTAGTTTTTTCCAAACAGATCACCCCGGTAAATGACTGGTGCTGCGGCCGCGGTGAATTCATTCAGGCGCAGGCTGTCGTCGAGGACATTTTTCATATAGCCGCGGTTCACGCCCGGAGTAGGGTGAAGCGGATACACTTTGTTGTTAGCTACCGACTTTTCATTGTAACCTGCCACACCCCGCTGGTTCTTGTTCCACGCCCCAAGGCCCGCCGGGAAATAGTCTCCTAGCAGGTTCTGAGAGTTGTTGTTGTAGTAAAGCCGGCCATAGTTGTCCTGGCAGATGCCCCATTGGCCCCGGAAATGGGTATGCTCAATCACCCATTTGCCACCAACATGCCTGTAACGTTTATCGGATTTGGCGTTGTAAATCCAGTTGTCCATCGCACGGAGGAGACCATTCGGCTGATGCTCCACGTTACCGCCCTCGGTGTATTTGGGATCGACCAGCGTTTTTTTTACCACCTGGTCGTTTTTCAGCTCATAAAACCACAGGTTGGTCGGTTCGGCTACCAGGATTCCATTTTCGATCAGGCAGATCGCCCGTGGCAGAACGAGTGAATCGATCACCACTTTACGGTCGTCGTAAACGCCGTCCTTGTTCTTATCTTCCAGTATCACAATGTTGCCATTGGGGATATCCTCCCCAGTTCCGATGGTATCAGGCATATACCCCACCATTTCTACCACCCACATTCTGGCTTTGTCGTCGAACTGCATGGCCACAGGCGCGCTCACCAGCGGCTCGGACGCGACCAGTTTTACTTCAAAGCCATCTTCGATCACCATTTTGCCAATCGTTTCCGAGGCCGGTATGAATGGCGACGTTCCGGGTGTTTGGGCGGATTTTTCTGTCTTTGCAACGGTGGCTGCAGCAGTTGTTGCAGTTTGCTGGCTGGTTTGCTTGTTGGTTTTACAATAAACCAATAAGGACGAAACCGCCAGGATAAAAAGGGGATAACGGTACTTCTTCATCAGAGTGCTATGCTAGCATTATTACAGCTTGGTGATTTTTCAGGAGATCAGTTTTTATAACGATTCTTCGATCGGTTTCATGCGGTTGGTCAGGAAATGAATAATCAGCCAAGCGATGATGTAGGCGAGCCCGCAGACGATGAACAGCACATTGTAGCCCGCGCCGATATTTCCTATGGCTTTATAGTGGTCGAGTAAGGTGCCAACCAGCAGCGGAAAGAACGTCGAGCCAAGCGAGCCGGCCATACCGCCGATGCCCACCACCGAGCTCACGGCTCTTTTCGGGAATATGTCCGATACGATCGTGAAAATGTTCGCGCTCCAAGCCTGGTGGGCTGCCGTTGCAATGGAGATAATACCTACTACCGTCCAGATGTCTGTTGCAAACTGCGCAAGGATGATCGGCATCACCGCGAATGCCATCACAAGCAAGGTAGTTTTACGGGCTTTGAGCGGTGCCCAGCCTTGTTTGATCAGGTAGGACGACAGGTAGCCGCCACCTATGCTGCCGAAGGTGGTGGCTGTATACACGATCGCCAGATGGAGGCTTGGCTTTTTAAGATCCAGGGCGAACGTAGTGGCAAAATAAGAGGGCAGCCAGAAAAGGAAGAACCACCAGACCGGGTCGGTCAGAAATTTACCCACGATGAATACCCAGGTTTGCGGAAGCGTCACCAGTCTGGTCCAGTGAATGGCCTTTTGATTTTCGCCATCGCCGGCTTCATTATCGCTATGGATGAATGCATATTCTTCGGCTCCGACCTTCTTGTGCCGCGAAGGGATTTCGTACATCACCCACCAGAACACCAGCCAGATAAAGCCCAATGCACCCGTGATCAGAAACGCGCCTTGCCACCCGTAGCTGCTCAGGAGCCAGGGGACAAGAATGGGCGCCGCCACAGCCCCGATGCTGGTCCCCGAGTTGAAAATACCCGTCGCAAGCGCTCGTTCCCGCTTCGGGAACCATTCCGCTGTCGCTTTTACCGCGGCCGGGAAGTTACCCGCCTCGCCCAGGCCGAGGATCGCGCGTACGGTACCGAAGCCGAAAGTAGTTTTAACAAATGCGTGCGCCACGGCGGCCACACTCCATATAATGATTGAAACCGCATAGCCCAGCTTTGAGCCTATCTTGTCGATGATGTTACCGAAGACGATATAACCGGCTGCATAGCAACCGGCAAAGACCATCACAATATTCGCATAATCGGTTTCGGTCCAGTTGAACTCTGCTTCGAGCGTCGGTTTTAATAATCCAAGTATCTGTCTGTCGATGTAGTTGATGGTGGTTGCAAAGAAGAGTAATGCGCAAATAACCCAGCGATAGTTGCCAATATTGGTTTGTTTCATGATGGGGGAAAACTGATTTCTTGGATTCAGGAGTTTATACAAATACGTCTGTCTTGGGAATAAGACTGCATTTTACCCATTCTACCCCTTAATGAATTTGTAAAAGACTTTAACAAAAAGAATCCCGCACCGTGCCGGCGCGGGATTGGGGTAAATATGAGGAACGTATCGTAAATAATTCAACTTCGACACACTATCACGTGCAAAAGCAACAGCGCGGCTACTTTTACTTATGTAATGGGGTAAGCCAGCTGCGCTTTTATCAATTCGGCCTCGTTGGTCAGGTCGAGGCGGAGCGGCGTAATGGAAACGAAATGGTTTTCAATAGCCCAACGGTCGGTCCCCTCTTCGGCCGGTTCGAGGGGCACGACAGTGAACCAGTAGTGCTTCCGGCCCATGGGGTCGAGTGCGGGGACGATCTGATTGTCATAAAGCCGCACCGACTGGCGCGTCCACCGCACGCCCTTGGGCGAATGCGGGAAGTTGACGTTCACCAGGTTCAAATGCGGATTTTTGAACAGCAGGTCCAGTGCTTTTTCCACGAATGGGTCCAGCTTGTCGAAGTCGGGCTCGACATCGGTGGGCGTGCTTAATGCAATTCCCTTGATGCCGAACAGCACGGCCTGCTTGGCCGCAGCGAGTGTGCCCGAATGCCACATCGCATTCCCCAGGTTAGGCCCCAGATTGATCCCCGACAGCACCACATCGGGCTTGTCCCACAAGTGTTGCCCCAGTGCTACGCAGTCGGCCGGGGTACCGTTTACACGGTATGCATCGATTCCCTCAAATTCGATAGGTGACTTTTTATAGGAAAGCGGCCTGGATGCCGTAATAGCGTGTCCCATAGAGGATTGCTCCACATCCGGGGCCACGATTTTTACTTCCCCGAACCGCGAGGCAATTTTGGCAAGCGCCGCAATGCCCGGGCTGTATATTCCGTCGTCGTTCGTTACCAGGATTTTCATAACGTATAGCGTTTTCGGGTGAGTATTAATAAAATTATGCCTGGTATGTTTTTTATAAATCAGGGTTGAGCTACTCATCCTGCTATGAAACGGACAACCCTTTTGCACAACCCGACAGCCGGGGACAACGAATTTTCGAAGAAAGAGCTGCTGAAAATCATCCAAAAAGAAGGCTTCGAATGTACCTATGCCTCAGTGAAAGAAGAGGGGTGGGACCAGTTTGAAGAGGAGACTGACTTCCTGATCGTTGCCGGAGGCGACGGCACCGTCAGGCGGGCGGCCAAAGCGCTTATGAAGCGTAAGCGACTTTACAAGCAGTTCCCGCTGGCGCTGTTGCCGCACGGTACGGCCAACAACATAGCCACCGCATTGCAGATAGAAGGGCATCCAAAAGATATTATTCCGCACTGGCACCACGCTCGTCTCCAACCTTTCGACATCGGACGCGTGCACGGGGTGGGTGAGGACCTATTTTTCCTGGAAGCATTCGGATACGGTATTTTTCCACGTCTGATGAAGGAGATGAGCAAGATAGAGGATGATATTGGCGACACAGCCGAGGAAAAGCTGAAAGCGGCCCGCGCAGTTCTGCTCGAGATCGTGCAAACCTACGAGGCGCGATCATGTAAAATTGTCGCGGACGGCGTTGAGCATTCGGGGAACTACATCATGGTCGAAATCATGAATATCCGTTCGATAGGACCCAACCTGGTTCTTGCCGGCGAGGCAGATCCCGGCGACGGGATGCTGGATGTGGTGATGGTTTCAGAAAGCAGCCGCAACAAGTTTGAATCTTTCCTGTTAAGCCGCATTAATAATGAAGACAAGGAATTCAGCTTCTCAACGATCCGGGCCCGGACAGTGAAAATCTTTTGGGAGGGAAAGGATGTCCACGCCGACGACGAGCGGCTCAAAATCGAGAAGCCTGTCGAAGTGTCAATCCAAATACTGCCCGAGATGATGCAATTTATGGTTACGCCACGCTGATGCTATAACTTTTTGTTATAACGGATAACGAATAATGATTGGCGCGAGATGAGAATGAGCCCTAATTTTGGAGCATCAAAGTTTTCCAAAATTCTCATTCACATCAGATTATGATTCACACAGACATTTGCATTATAGGTGCGGGGCCGGTAGGGCTTTTCGCGGTTTTTGAAGCCGGGTTGCTGAAAATGCGGTGCCACCTCATTGACGCGCTGCCGGTAGTTGGTGGTCAACTGGCCGAAATCTATCCGCAAAAGCCCATATATGATATTCCCGGAGCCCCCGCGATTATCGCTGAGGACCTCGTTACCAACCTGATGAAGCAGATCGAAGAGTTTAAACCTGGTTTTACGTTAGGTGAACGGGTAGAAGCGCTCGAAAAGCAGGATGAAGGCAGCTATATTGTCCGCACCAATGAAGGTACCGCTGTCCATTGCCAGGTGGTGGTATTGGCTGCCGGGCTAGGAAGCTTTGAGCCGCGCAAGCCGGCTGTGGAGCAGCTGGAATATTTCGAGGGTAAGGGCGTGCATTATATGGTCAAAAAGCCGGAACAGTTTCGGGGACGGAACGTGGTGCTTGCAGGTGGTGGTGATTCCGCGCTCGACTGGACCATTTTTCTTGCCGATATAGCTTCGCGCGTCACGCTCGTGCACCGGGGCGATACATTCCGGGGAGCGCCGGACTCCGCTGAAAAGGTGTACGATCTGGCCGGAAGAGGAAAGATTGACCTTATCCTGCAAGCGCAGGTAAACAGGCTCGGAGGTAATGGCGTGCTCAAAGAGGTATCAATCTTGGGCAATGACAAATCGGTCACAACAATTCCCACTGACGACTTTATTCCGCTTTTTGGACTAAGTCCCAAGCTTGGCCCGATTGCCGATTGGAACCTCGGCGTAGAGAAATCTGCGGTAATCGTGGATACCTTTGATTATTCCACCAATGTGGAACGAATTTACGCCATCGGCGACATCAACACTTATCCAGGCAAGCTGAAACTCATTTTGTGCGGCTTTCACGAAGCGGCCATTATGATGCAGAGCGCATTCAAATATGTCTACCCGGATCAGAAATTAAGCTTCAAATACACCACAGTTAACGGTGTTAATCCCTTTTAGCCATGATCAATATATTCATAGAAAACGACTTAGGGGAGCGTCAGGCCCTGGAAGTGCCCACAGACATGGGTTTCAATCTGATGGAAATACTGAAAGCTTACGAATACGACATTCAGGCGACCTGCGGCGGAATGGCGCTCTGTGCAACCTGCCATATCGAAGTGCTGGAAGGCAATGAGAAATTGCCTGCTTCCAACGATCAGGAGCTCGATACGCTGGACACATTACCCAATGCCGATAGCAATAGCAGGCTTTCATGCCAGTTAAGGCCATCCGATGAAATGGATGGGATGGTTTTTCGTCTGAAAGCCTTACAGGAAGCTTGAAATAAGGTTATTAGAATTTTGGAATAATAGTACATAAACCTCCGCTGGCCATGCAGCGGAGGTTTTTAGTGTCAGGCCATTACCGCAATCAGGTTTAATGTAATGCCTGCAAGTTCTTTATCGCCAGTAAGATACGCTTTTGCGAGTGCTTCGTCAGGTCGGATGGCTTTTGTGAAGAGCTTCCACGCAAGGTCGGCGTCGAGTGTCACTGATGCTTCGGGAGCCTTTGCTGCTGTTTCTTCAATCATCCAGCCAGTGGAGGTTTTGACCAAATACCATTCGAGCGGCTCGTGGAGCATCACGCTTATGTGCACCGTCGTGCCTGCGGGCGCGCGTGTGTGCCTGTATGTATGCGGGAGCCCGCGAAGAAAGGTTTCGATCAGTGGACGAAAAAGTCTGGGTGTCATAATCCCTTCTCGCGAGGCGGTGGTTCCAACGGCGTCGCGGATCTGCTGCTGATGATGCCATTTTTCCGTGTATTCGCGGGCGATGTGGAACCAGTTCTTGGAAACGGCTTCGCCTGCCCATGCCACAGAGAAAATGGAATCGGCGTCGAGGTCCTGCTGCTGGATAATACCGGAGTATTGAGTTCCCGTACTTTCCAAAAGCTCGGTAAGCAGCGCCGGGCTCACTCTCCGGCAGGCTTTTACCCATTCGGCATTCAACTCGTTTAAGTAGGCTACCAAATCGTCATAGCCGTTAATTTCGCGGTCCGGCGCGGTGAAATGGCCATCGCGATACATGGAAATTACCCTAATGTTACCATCAAGCAAGTGCGCTGCTATGTCGCGGACCTTCCACACACCCGCTACGGTCGGTTTTTCCCAGTCTTCCGGCGTGAGCGATTTTAGTAAGCTAATGAGGTGTTTGTCAAGTTCAGCGAAGAGATGGGCTGTGTGGATCATGGCGTTGGAGTAGACTTGTTTGCCCTAAATATCGATGAAAAAGGGATTTATTGTGAGTTTCAAGATGTGATTTGGTATTTTTGGGCTGGTTCAAAGTGTAGAAAAATGACTTATTGTTTAGGAATAAAAGTAAAAGAAGGTTTGGTAGCCCTGGCCGACACGCGGATTACCGCAGGTACCAACACCACCACTAAAAAGAAAATGTACGTCACCCAGCAGGACAACTACTCCATGTTCATTATGACCAGCGGGTTAAGGTCTGTGCGGGATAAGGCCGTACACTATTTCGAAGAACTGATCAGTGAAGGAGTGGTTTATAACAAGCTTTACAAGGCTGTTAACGCGTTTGGAGAACAGATCAAGCGGGTTGCAGAGGAAGATAAGGCAAGCCTGGAAAGAGCGGGGCTTAAATTCAACCTAAATACTATCGTAGGTGGCCAGCTGAAAGATGATAAGGACCATAAGCTATTCCTGCTTTATTCGGAAGGCAACTGGGTGGAGCTCGACGAGGGATCGCCTTATGTGATCATCGGCAATTCCGGTCAGGGAAAAGCGATATTAAACCGGGTGCTGAATGACAATTCTACCATGAAGCAGGCGCTCAAAGCCGGGTTTTTGTCGTTCGATTCCACCCGCGTGAGCAACAACGACGTGGATTTTCCAATCGATGTGGTGTTATACAAAAAAGACAGCTTCGCCATCGCTGAGCATCGCTACGAGCAAAAGGATATGGAGGAGGTATCCAGGATCTGGGCAGAAAAACTCAAACAGGCGCTCGACGATATTCCCGAAGAGTGGATGGAGAAGACTTTCGATAAACTGGAATAACAAAAGGGGACATTTCGTCCCCTTTTGCTTACAAGCAGTACTTGTCGATCAAATATAGCAACTATGCCGTTGCCGCCGCCGCCCAATTCCAGCTCAGGCTTGCTGAACGTTTCGAATCATCTATCGACGAACGTTTCATGCAGTAACGGCGAATAAACTAGCTCGGCTTTACATTTTTCCCCTGGCGTTTGGCAATAGAGAGCAATAATGCGGGTAGCAGGATCAGGTTCGTGCACATGGCAACCAGCAAAGTGATCGACACCATTACCCCCATAGCAGCGGTCCCTCCAAAGCTGGATGCCGAAAAAATAGAAAATCCGCAAAACAGGATCACCGCCGTGTAGATCATACTCAATCCGGTACCGAAAATCGATGCTGTCACTGCCTTCGATGGTGTCAGGCCGTTTTTGTAGAGTTCCTCGCGGTAACGAGTGAGGAAGTAGACGGTGCCATCAGACGCGATACCGAAGGTGATGCTGAAAATCAGGATGGTGGTCGGTTTAAAATAAATATCGAAGTAACCCATAATGCCGGCCGTCAAAGCAAGCGGGATAAGACAGGGCAGCTTTGAGAGCAGGATAATAGGGATGGAGCGGAAAAGTGCCATGCCGACGATCGCAATGAGCACGATCGCGATAAGAAGGCTCTCGTAGAGGTTACTCAGCAGGTAGTCATTACTTTTCAGGAACACCAGGCTGTGGCCGGTAAGGCTTACTTTGTATTTTTCCGGACTGAAAATAGAGTCGACCTTGGGGCGAATCCGGCCCATTAACTCCTTGATACGCTCCGAGCCAACGTCTGCCATTTGGAAACTCACTCTGGTGACGCTTTTATCTTCGTTGAGGAAAGAGGTAAGCTGTTTGGCTGCGCCCTGTTGGCCCTGCACGTACTGGGTCATTTTGTTCAGTTCGAGCACGCCTGGCAGCGCATAGTACTTGGCATCGCCACCGCGGTAACCCTGATAGAGAAATTTGGACGCTTCCACAATGGAAACCGGCTTTGAAAATTCGGGGAACTTCGCCATTTCATTTTGGAATGCCTTGATCTTGTATAGCGTTTTGGCCTGATCGGCGAAAATCCCGTTAGGCTGCTTTGTGTCGATCATTACCTCGAAAGGCAGCACGCCATTGAAATTCTTTTCAAAAAAACGCAAATCCGTGTAGACAACATCCTTTTTGGGCAAATCGTCTACCACATAGCCGATGGTCTTGATCTTGGTCATGCCATATGCAGATACAATGATCAGCACGACCATCACGATGTAGATCGCTGTCCTGCGATTGTGCACCAGGTTATTGACCATTCTAAGGAATCCGAACGCCCACTTTCCTTCAAGGTGCTTTAAATGGCGCGGTTTGGGAGTGCTCATGTAATGCAGCGTGATAGGCAGAAGCACCAGGCAAAGCACGTAAGTGACCATTACGCTGATTGCTGCCACTACCCCAAATTCCACGAGCAGGATACTATTGGTGAAGTAAAAAACACCGAAGCCGATTGCCGTAGTCATGTTCGCCAGGAAGGTCGATAACCCGATTTGGCGGATCATTTCACGCAGCGCCTCGTCCTTATTGCTGTGTGCCACCAGTTCGGCCTGGTATTTATTGATCAGAAACACGCAGTTAGGCACCCCGATCACGATCAGCAGCGGCGGAATAAGCCCGGTTAAAGCAGTAATTTTGTAATTGAATAAATGCAATGTCCCTACCGAGAATACCACGCCGATCAACACCACTATAATAGACAGGAGCGTCAGTCGCAGCGACCGGAAAAATGCCCACAGAATAAGCAGGGTTACAAATACGGCCAGACCCATGAAGAGCTCCATTTCGCCGGAGATTTTCTTCATGTTCACCGTTCGGATGTAAGGCATACCCGAATAATGCAGATCCGTGTTGTATTTTACAGCAAATGTTTCAGCCATTTTCTCGATATCGTCGACGATCGTCAGCCGGCGTTTCGAATTGAGCTCCTTGTCATTGAAAGTGATGACAATGAGCGTCGCATTGGTTTTGCTGTTCAGTACCAGGCCCTCGTAGATGGGCAGGTTGGCGATTTCTTTTTTGAGGCTGTCGGCTTCCGTCTGGGTGCTGGGAATATCGCGGATCACCGGGGAAAAATCGAACCGGGTAAGACTGTCGTTTCGTGTTATTTTATAGACGTTGGCCAGGGAAAGCACGTTTTTGATTCCCTCGGTTTCTTTAATCTGCTGGGATAGCTTGCACCAGTCCCGGAATTTGTTGATTTCGAAAAGCTCAGGATCCTGCCAACCGATCACCATCACACTGCCGTCCTCGCCAAAAAGCCTGCGGAAATCCTGGTATTCTTTCTCTACGGGGTCATTGGAAGGCAGGATGCGTGCGAAATTGTAGGAGAGTTCAATTTTGCTGGCTTCATAAGCCATGAAGACCGTCGATACTAACACTAGTGCAACCCACAAAAGCCGGTAGCGGATGATGTAAGTTGCTATTTTATTCCACATAATTGATTATTGAGTTCACAAAAAGTTGCAAATATAGCTAGTGGGATGGGAAATGGGGCATTTTTAAGACTTCAAATGCCCGTCAATCTTTCAAGATGATGGTACTCAATGCCAAAGAAGCGCTTCGCAGCGCGGATCTTTTCGAGTGCCGATGCCTGTGATTTTCCGCTTCTATTTCCCTTTGTACCCACAATCAGAACATTTTTAGGCGTGTGGGCATCAGAAATAAATTCGAATACCTTGGTTTTATAACCGAAGTATTCAAGTATCAGCGCACGGATACCATCGGTTACCATTTCCGCCTGTCTTTCAAGGAAAATACCGTGCCGGGTCAAAAAGCTGACATCGTTCTCCGGTTTGTGCTTTTCGATTTGCCGGCGGATCTGCTTATGACAGCAAGGCGCCACCACGATAAGGTCGGATTCCGCCTGGATGCCTTTGAAAATGGCGTCGTCAGTTGCGGTATCGCAGGCATGCAGGGCGATCAGAATATTGGTGCCGGTAGCGTCGAACTGATCGATAGTCCCCTCCCGAAACGATAAACCGGAGAATCCGGCATGCTGCGCGATCTCATTACACAACTTCACCAGATCGTCGCGGAACTCGATGCCGGTCACCTCGGGGTTAAGGTTCAGCACATTTTTCAGATAATCGTACAGCGCGAATGTGAGGTAGCCCTTACCGGAGCCCATGTCCGCAACGCGCACTGCATCACCCGGATCAATCTCCCTGATCAGGCTGCTGAGAATCTCGATATAGTGGTTGATTTGCCTGAATTTGTCCTGCGCATTGTGAAAGACATTGCCTTGCTGGTCTGTAATTTTCAGGTCAAAAAGGTAGCCTTTACCCGTGGGTGAAATCAATCGCTTCTTGTGCTTGTCGTGGCTCAGAGTCGGTGCCTCGCGGCTGCCGACGGCCTTTTTCTTCAAGGTGGTCTTGCCGCTCGGGTGTATTTCAAAAGAAAGGTCGATGTCCACAGTTTGCAAGGTCGCAACCCGGAAATCATGCCCGAGCCATTGCCTCAGCATTTCAACTGATTCCTCAATCGTGTGGTTTTTAGTGATATCGCGCGTCTTATAGCGATAGGTAAGACTAAGTCTGGGCTCTTTCTTGATGACTACCTTTTTGATGTAGATGTTTTTCAGGCTTTCATCACCGCCATGGTAGTTTCCGAGCGAGAGTTTTACAAAGGAGCCGTTGTAAAGGCTGGTTTCGCTCTCGGAGATAAACTCCTGAGCCTTTTCGGTAACATTCATGAGGGTGCTTCAAACTTTTCTTTAAAAGGTAACGACTAAATGCGACGTTACAGTCTCAATGCGGGGGAATAATCACTTGATGATCACTTTCGGGATCTCGATTTCGACACGTATGCCGCTTTGTGCTTCGCTATGGATATGTATTTTCCCATGAAGGCTTTCGACGCGGCTCTTGATATTTCTCAGCCCCACGCCTTGCCGGTCAGGGTCGATCATGCCTGTACCGTTGTCGCTCACCACCAGTACGATCGTTTTAAGGTTTTCAGTCAGATCAACTGACGCCTGGTTGGCTCCGGAATGTTTGATAATGTTGTTGGTCAGTTCCAGAACGATGCTGTAAAGCTCAAACTCGATCTTATTATTGAGTCGGTTGTTCATTCCTTTCTGGTTGAAAGTGAATGCGATATTCTTGTTTTCGTTCAGTTTGCTGATCAGCCGGTGCAGCGCAACGATCAGTCCGTGTTCTTCGAGCTCGGCAGGCATCAGATTGTGGGAAAGGCTTCTTACTTCTTTGTACGCGGCTCCGACCATCTGATGGACACTTTCGTAAATTTTTTGTTCCTCGGCCGATAAAACCTTTTTATCGATCCCATAGAGGTACCAGTTCAGAGAAGCCAGTGTACCACCAAGATGGTCATGGAGCTCGGCGGCCACACGCTTTCTTTCAATGGTTTGGCCTTCTATCAGAGCGGCCTGGATTTCTGCATTTTTTCTGCGCAGCTTCTTGTTGTTAAACCATAGGAAGATGGCAAACAAGATTACCAGGCACGAAAAGCCTATCAGAAAGCGTTGCACCGTTTGCTGTTCACTGATGATTTTCTGCTGGATTTCCGAGTCCATCAGCTTATTGTCATACATGAGCTGGTACATGGTGTATTGCCGCTTGATGGTCTCGTCGTGGATCATGCGGCGCACGTAGTTGACCGCCTGACTATAATCCAGGGCTACCTCGTACATGTTCTTGGCCTTGTAGGAGCGGGAGAGCGTCACCAGTGCCCAGTTGGTTTGCTGGGTCGAATGGTAGATTTTGGAATAAGCTAATGCACGCAATCCCGCCTCGATAGACTGGTCGTATTTTTTCTGGTAATAATAGGTATTGCTCAGGTCGTTCAGGCAGTTCAGCTCGCCATACCGATTATGGATCTTGCGAAACAAGGCGATACTTTGCAGGAAATGTTTTTCCGCCTCCGCGTAGTTGGCAGTTCGTACGTGCATATAACCGATGCTCTGAAGGACCGTAGCGCGTCCCCAATCCGAGCCCATTTTGTCAAACATTTTATATGACTGGTCGTAAAGCTTCACAGCTACATTGTACATGCTCTTCTCGCGGTAGCAATTGCCCAGGTTTTCGATGCTCAAAGCCAGCGAGCTGTCGGCTTTAAGTTGGGTAAACATCTTCACTGCGTGTTCGTAGTTGATCCGCGACGAATCCCATTGGCGGTATTCGGAGTAGCTTTCGCCCAGGAAGCGTTTGCCGTGGGCGGTGAACATGGGAAGATTGAGCTGTTTGGAGAGTGTGATCGTTTCATTGGATAGCTCCCGCAATACGTCATAGCTGCCATCGAGCAGGTAGTATGTGCTGAGCAGGTTGTATGCCAGCAGTTTCCCTTTTCCCCATTGGTGTTTCTGAGAAAGCCGCAGCACGTGCTTGGAATAAAACATCGATTTCTCAGCATCCTGGAACAGGTATTCGGAGGCGAGCCTGTGGTACTTGTGGATCAGAACCGTGTCCTCTGCAAAGCCCTCCTGCGGTTTGGCTTCCACAACCTCGGCATTCCTTTGTACCTCGTCGCCCGCGCCTTGGGAGGTACATTGGCAGAAAGACAGCATGCATCCTAACGAGAAGAAGAGAATTAGTTTGTAGAATTCATTCATATCATGCTGATCTCTCGCGAGTTAGGTTCGTAGCGGGTTGCCGGCGGCAGATTAATAAGGCTCAGGAAGTTAAGCTTTACTTACAAAAATATTGTCTTTTATGTAATATCTGTAAGGAAGTTCGCGCCCCAAATTAATGCCGACGCGAGGCCCCTCAATAATCTCCTGGGGGGCTGTAACTTGCGGGCGGAGGTACAATGTGCCGCCGGAAAGTAAAGTGGCATTATGCATACCCTTCTCTATTCCCATGGCCTGTACAAGTTTTCCCGGACCGCGGCAGAGCTCTTTGAGCGTGATCCTGGCAGCAGAAGGGGTCATCGGTGCTTTCCCCGCCCGGATAGACCGCCGTATTTCCATCAGCTCGATGCCGGCCGTAGGCTGTAATGCCCGTATCAGCACCGCTTCCCCGATACCCTCGGCATTGCTTACAATGTTAAAGCATTGGTACATGCCGTAAATCAGATACACGTAGGCTGTACCTGCGCGGCCGTACATCGGCTCAGTTCGCGGGGTACGCCGGTTAAATGCATGGCATGCCGGATCGTCCTGCAAATAAGCCTCGGTTTCGACGATAATGCCACTTGTGAGGCCATCGGGACTTTCATGCACCAGCTCGCAGCCCAGCAGGTTCCGGGCAAGCGTGCGGGTATCGTAAGCGGAGTAAAAGGAAAGAGGAACCTTCTCTTCGGGCATCAGATAATGTTCATCGTTTGCTCCTTAATCTTTTCGAGCTCGTCCTTCATTTGCACAACCAGGTGCTGGATTGTGGCGTCGTTCGCTTTGGAGCCGATGGTGTTGATCTCCCGTCCGATTTCCTGCGCGATGAAGTTCAGCTTCTTACCGTTGCTTTCACTGGCCTTCATCGTTTCAATAAAATAGGTGAGGTGGTTGGCCAGGCGAATCTTTTCTTCCGAAATATCGAATTTTTCGACATAATAAATCAGCTCCTGTTCAAAGCGGTTCGGATCGAAATTATCGTCGGTCAGCAGATCCCGCACCTGTTTTTCCAGGCGCTCGCGGACTGCCGGTATGCGGGCTTTGTCCTGTTCGGCAACCTGGTCGAGCAGATTTTGAATGGTCTGAATGTACTCGGCAAATTTTTCGGCAGTCATGCGGCCTTCCTGCTCGCGGAAAACAGAGCACTTGCGCAAAGCTTCCAGCACGGCTACTTTAATTTGCGCCCAATCATCCTCTTTGCTGGAATCGTCCACCGTTTCGTTGTTGTAGGCATTCGGCATCTGCAAAGCAATGCGCAGAAGTTCAGTCGAGTCTGGTGTAAAGCCCAGATCGGTTGCCGTTTGCGACAAATCCTGATAGTAGGCGCCTACCAAAAGCCTGTTTACCGAGGTAGAAGCGACCGTCTTGCCTACCGGCTGAACAGTGAGCGTAAATTCTACCTTTCCGCGTTCGAGCGACTGGGTGATAAGGTTGCGGATTTCGATCTCGCGCTCTGAGTAATTACGCGGCACGCGGCAGTAAATATCTAGGAATTTGGAGTTCAATGTCTTGATTTCCACTGTCACATTGATCGATTCGGACTCGATGTTGGATACACCGTATCCGGTCATTGATTTTAACATAAAGATATGCTTTGGTTCCTTGTGCGGAACAGGTTGATACTTCTTTAACCAGCTCGATGCCAGTGGCAGATTAGTTGAACCGCTGCTTTCCTCCGGATTTGGCAGGATGCTGGCTTTCAGACGGTTGGGGTTTGGATATTAATGCGTTCTTTTCCATATCGGCATTGAAAATACGGAACCTGGATATGTCACAGGCCAGGTATAGTGCTTGCAGCAGTGAACCCGGTTCTGCCAAATTTTTGCCTGCGATGTTGTAAGCAGTACCATGGTCGGGTGAGGTGCGCACGGCCGACAGCCCGGCTGTGAAGTTAACGCCTTCATTGAAAGCCAGCGTTTTAAATGGAATCAGACCCTGATCGTGGTACATGGCCAGTACTGCATCGTACTGGCGGTAAGTACCTGCTGCGAAAAAGCCGTCGGCGGGGAAGGGGCCTACCACCAGATTTCCTCTTTCTTTGAATTGCTTAATGACTGGCTGAATTACCTCGATTTCTTCCGAACCCAGCAGGCCATTTTCTCCTGCATGCGGATTCAGGCCTAACACAGCCAGTTTAGGTTTTTTTATTCCAAAGTCACTTTTCAGCGATTGTAAAATCTGCTCGATCTTCGCTGAGAGCTTGTCTGCGGTGATATGTTCCCGTACGTTTTGCAGCGGAATGTGGCCCGTGAGCACGCCTACGCGAAGCTCACCTGCGACCATGAACATCAACGCATCGTCTTTGTCGAATGCTTGCGCAAGGAATTCGGTATGGCCGGGGAATTTGAAATCGTCGTTCTGGATGTTATCCTTATTGATAGGGCCAGTGACCAGGGCCTGAATTTTCCCTTCTTTCAAATCTTCCACTGCGCGTTTCAGCGACGCGAACGACCCCTGGCCGGCTTCGGCTGTGACCTTGCCGGGTTGTATTTCCGTCTGGTGGTCATGCCAGCAGGTAATTACGTTGGTCAATTTATGATTAGCCTGTTCGGCCTTCTGGATCCCGTGCAGGTTCCAGTCTTTCATTTCAAGCAGATTGCGGTACTGGTTCAATACTCTCAGGGAGCCGTAAATGATTGGTGTGCACAATTTAGATAACTGGTTACCTTCTAATGCTTTAAGGATTACTTCCGGGCCAATGCCGTTATAATCGCCGATTGTGATCCCGATAACCGGTTTATCACTGTGTTGTTCGCTCATGTGGGTAAATGCTGTTGTATGTGTTCTGCTGCGTAATTCTGTATTACTTTTGCCGGACGGTTCAACCGGCAAGTTACAAAAAATCCTGTGCTACTATGAAAATCCTGATCGCAGACTCCATGCACCACTCATTATTCGGGATGCTGGACGAGCAAAACTGGGGATACGACTACCATCCTGAATACAAAAGAGAAGATATAAAGAATGCATTGCCCGGCTATGAAGGGCTGATGATTCGCAGCAAGACTTTCCTGGACCGGGAAATGCTGGAAAACGCTTCGAAACTACGCTTCATCGCGCGTGCAGGTGCCGGGCTGGACCTGATTGACCTGGAAGTGGCAAAACAACTGGGGATAGCGGTATTTCACGCAGGTACCGGAAATCGTGATGCGGTTGCTGAGCATGCTTTGGGTATGTTGCTGGCGCTGTTCAACAATATTCTGCGGGCCGACAGGCAAGTTCGGAACGGGATCTGGGACCGCGAGGGAAACAGGGGAGTGGAGCTGTTGGGAAAAACCGTCGGCCTGATCGGTTACGGAAACAACGGCTCGGCTACGGCCATGCGGCTGAGTGGATTCGGCTGCCGCGTGCTTGCATACGATAAATACCGTGACAACTATGGAGACACCTTCGCGACGGAGTCATCTATCGAAGAAATTCAGCTTGAGGCCGACATTGTCAGTCTGCATATCCCGCTAACCGATATTACGCGCTACCTGGTAGACGAAGAATTTATTCGCGCTTTTGCCAAGCCATTTTATCTTTTGAATTTATCCAGAGGCGAGGTGGTTAAATTAAATGCAGTTAAGGACGCGCTGGAAAGCGGTAAAATCAAAGGTGCATGTCTGGACGTCCTGGAAAACGAAAAGATAGGAAAGCTGAATGCCGATCAGCAGGTGGTGTTTGACTACCTGTGTGCTTCTGACCGTGTAGTGCTTACACCGCACATTGCCGGCTGGACTCATGAGAGTTATGTCCGGATCAATGAAGTACTGGTAGCACAAATCCGGAACTGGCTATAAACAAATATGCCGACCAATGGTCGGCACGTTTGCATCTATTAGCCATGAAAAATAAAATACTTACTTGCCAAGTGTACCGCGAAGCGCACGTGGGATTTCAACTGATGCGATCGGATTGCTTGTCGCTGTCAATATAACAAAATTTTCAGCTTTGAGTGCACCAACCTTCACAGATTTTCCTAAATCTAGTTCAGTCACATCAACATTTACATAGTCAGGGATGTTCTCCGCAAGACCCTGTACGCGCAATTTACGCAATTTTTGGTTCATTTTACCACCTTTCATAACGCCGGTGGATGTACCTGTCAATTTAATAGGTACTTCAACTTTTATTTCCTTTCCTGGTACGATTTGCAGGAAATCCGCATGGATCAACGCATCGTTAACGGGATGATATTGTGTTTCCTGAAGAATCGCATTGTACACAGTACCTTCGATGTTCAGGGTAACGTTAAAAATATCTGGTGTGAAAAGCAATTCACGGAACAGCATTGTTGGTGCATAGAAATGCACTTGTTCGTCACCGCCGTACAGCACTGATGGAACATACCCTTGAGCGCGCAAGTTTTGTGATTCCACCTTGCCGAGATTCGCTCTTTTAAACCCTACAATCTCAAGACTTTTCATAAGATTTTTTAATATAAAGTTAAATAAAAGAAAATTTACTGAGAATTTATAAACAATGAACTAATAGATTCGTGATCGCGTATCCGGCCTATTGCCTTTGCAAAAATTTCTGCAACAGACAGTACGCGGATTTTTTCGTTCTGTTGCTTAAGAGGAATTGTATCTGTTACAATCAGCTCTTCAAGCACCGATTTGGCAATATTTTCATGCGCTTTGCCCGACATGATCGCGTGTGTGCTGATAGCACGGACCGAAGTAGCGCCTTTTTCCATAATGATCTCCGCAGCCTTACAGAGTGTTCCCCCCGTATCGATCAGGTCGTCCACCAATACTACGTCCATTCCCTCCACATCACCGATTACCTGCATACTGGCGATTTCATTGGCGCGTTTCCGGTGCTTATCGCACAGGATCATGTCCGCATTGAGGAACTTGGCAAAATTCCGCGCACGGGCCGCGCCGCCTACGTCAGGCGATGCGATCAGAAGATTTTTGAGGTTCAGGGATTTAATATAAGGAACAAAAATCGAGGTCCCTTCTAGGTGGTCGACAGGTAGGTCCAGAAAGCCTTGAATCTGTCCGGCGTGCAGATCGATGGTCATCACACGGTCAACTCCCACCGCCGTGAGCAGATTCGCAACGACTTTCGCAGCGATTGCCACGCGTGGCTTATCTTTTCTGTCTTGCCTGGCGTAGCCGAAATAAGGGATCACAACCGTCACATAGTGTGCCGAAGCACGACGGGCCGCATCCACCATCAGCAGCAACTCCATCAGGTTATCGGCGGGAGGAAATGTAGATTGGATCAAAAAAACATCACAACCCCTGATCGACTCCTCAAAACTTGGTGACAACTCGCCGTCGCTGAACTTCCGTAGCGTGTAGCCTCCCAGTTCCTTACCATAATACCTGGCAATGTCTTTGGCCAAATATTCGGACTGACTTCCCGAGAATATTTTTACTGTATTGAATGAACCCATGGCCAAACTAAAATTTGCGCAAAATTAAATAAAACCTGTTAATTAAGATAGTATCTTTTTAAAAAAATATAATAAAGCTGCACCACGCAGTATCCTGCCAGCATTCCTACCAGCGACCCGACCAAAATATCGAGTGGATAATGCACCCCCACATACACCCGGCTGTATGCGTAAATGGCAGCCCAAAGGAACAGAAATGCCATCTGGGGGATTTTATTGCGCGTCAGGCTGAACCACGAAATCGCCAGCGCGAAACTTGTGGATGCGTGGGAGGAAGCAAACCCATACATGCCGCCGCAATCGGTCACATGATGCATGACAGTGGTGATAGTTGGATCATGGCAGGGCCTCAGCCGTAGGAAATAGGGCTTCATGAACCCGGAAGTGATTTTATCGGCCACTGCAACGGCCAGCACCACTGTAATAATCATCAGCCCGCCTCTTTTCCATCCTTCCGCGCGGACCGTCAACGCGATCAGCAGGACGTACATTGGAATCCAGGTGAATTTATAGGTGACCCAGTACATTATTGTGTCCAACCAGGGCGTATGCAGGCCATTAAGCCATAAAAATAGCTCCTGGTCGATGCGGACTATGTGATGTACCGCATCCGTCATGAACTGAAACCAAGCACCTTTCTCACCTTGCCAATTGTTTCCTGTGCGATTTCACGCGCCTTGGCTTCGCCTTCCACCAAAATTCCTTCAAGCTCAGCGGTATTTTCCATGTAGTAGTTGAAAACACGGCGCGGCTCGGCGAAGACTTCCATAAAGCATTCGAAAAGCGCCTGCTTGGCGTGGCCATAGCCGTAACCGCCATTCAGGTAGTTCTGCCGCATTGTCTGCACGTCGGCCTCGCTGGCTACCAGGCTGTAAAGCTGGAAGGTAATGTCCAAATCCGGATCTTTGGGCTCTTCCAATTGCTTTGAATCGGAGAGGATCTTTTTCGTGATCTTTTTCAGCTCGTTTTCCGGAAGGAAAATGTCTATATAATTATGGTATGACTTGCTCATTTTTTGACCGTCGAGGCCCGGGATCGTCATAATGCGCTCGTCGATCTGCGGCTCGGGAAGCACGAGGATTTCTTCACCCGCCAGGATATTGAAGCGGTTGGCAATGTCCTTCGTCATTTCCAGGTGCTGCTTCTGGTCTTTGCCAACCGGGATGATATTGGCATTATATAGCAGGATGTCGGCTGCTTGCAGAACAGGGTAGGTGAAAAGTCCCGCATTCACATCCGCCAGTTTCTCTGACTTGTCCTTAAACGACGTCGCGTTAGCAAGCATCGGGAATGGCGTGAAGCAGTTGAGGTACCAGGCGAGCTCTGTATGTTCCTGCACGCGCGACTGGCGCCAGAAGACATTCTTTTTGTAGTCGAACCCGAATGCCAGCCAGGTCGCTGCAATCGCGCGGACATACTCGCCACGCTCGGGGCCGCTTTTCAGTGTCGTCAGCGAATGGAGATCGGCGATGAAGAAGAAAGATTCGTTCCCGGGGTTTTTAGAAAGTTCGATCGCAGGTTTGATGGCTCCCAGGATGTTACCCAGGTGAGGTCGCCCGCTGCTTTGAATGCCTGTTAGGATTCTGGCCATTAATCGTCTTTAAATTTGATGCTAAGGCCTCAAAATTCGTTAAATTGAACCAGAAAACGTAGTAAATTTGAATTTTATACCTTCACCAACACGACATGGATTCTAAAACGCTGCACTTTCTCAGCCAATTAGCCGAAAACAATAATAGGGAGTGGTTTCAGGAAAATAAGAAACTTTATGAAGCCGCAAAGGCAGATATGGAGAAGCTGGTCGGCTTCCTGATCGACGAGGTCGGCAAGTTCGAAGACCTCGGAAATATACAGGTCAAAGATTGTATGCTGCGCATTTACAGAGATGTCCGCTTCTCGAAAAATAAGGACCCGTACAAAAAGAATTTAGCGGCCGGCATCGGTCCGGGCGGGAAGAGTTCGGGGAAAATCGATTACTACCTGCAGGTGCAGCCCGGCGACCAGACGTTCCTGGGCGGCGGCATGTGGGAGGTCACTACCGAGCAGCTGGCGCGTTTCCGGCAGGAGATCGATTACAATGCGCATGAGCTGAAAGCGATTATGCAAGAGAAAGAATTTCACAGCTATTTTCCGGAGATACACGGCGAGAGCTTGAAAACGGTACCGAAAGGATACGCCAAAGACCATCCGGAAATCGATCTGTTAAAGCGCAAGCAATTGTTTTTTATGCACCGCTATACCGACAAAGAGGTGGCGTCCAAGGACTTCGGTAACCAGGTTCTGAAAGGAATTCAAATCCTGAAACCCTTTACCGATTATATGAATTATGTATTGTACGAAGAGGCGGAGGAGCATTGATCCGCGCTGATCCGCATAGGCTTCAATACCCATTACAACCCATTTAATATGCAATTTTCACACTTGCACTGTCATACGCAGTTCTCTCTGCTTGATGGCGCTGCCGACATTAAAAAGCTTTTCAAAAAGGCCAAGGAGGACAAAATGCCCGCTGTCGCCATCACCGACCATGGCAATATGTTCGGAGTGTTCGAGTTTGTGGCCGAGGGGAACAAGCAGGGCATCAAGCCGATCGTCGGTTGCGAGTTTTATGTGGTAGAGGACCGGCATGTGCGGCAGTTTACCAAAGACAAAAAGGATGTCCGTTTTCACCAGCTATTACTTGCAAAGGATGAAATAGGGTATAAAAACCTGGTGAAAATGTGCTCGCTGGGCTTCATGGAAGGGATGTATGGTAAGTATCCGAGGATTGATAAGGAACTGATCGTGCAATACCACCACGGGTTGATCGCGACGACCTGTTGTATCGGTGCGATGATCCCGAAAGCCATTATCCGGCATGGCGAGGAAGCCGCAGAAAAGGAATTTCGGTGGTGGCTCGACCTGTTTGGGGATGATTTCTACGTGGAATTGCAACGGCATGATATCCGCGATCAGTACATTGTGAATGAGGTGCTTATCAAGTTCGCAAGGAAGTATAATGTGAAGATCATCTGCTCGAATGACTCGCATTATGTAGACCGCGACGACTGGAATGCGCATGATATTTTGCTTTGTATTAACACCGGCGATAAGCAAAGCACGCCTTCGGCCAAAGACTTTGATGATGAAAAGGGTATTCCAAAAGGCTCGCGCTTTGCATTTTATAATGACCAGTTTTATTTCAAAAATACCAGCGAAATGCTGCAACTGTTCAACGACCTGCCCGAGTCGCTGGACAATACCAATGAGATCGTAGACAAGATCAAAACGCTCGATCTGCGCAAAGATATTCTGCTACCCAACTTCCCGATTCCCGACGAGTTCAAAACGCACACTTTGTCGGAAATGGTAGGTAAAAAGGAGCTTACCGCCGATGTTTTGAACCAATGGGAATACCTGCGGCACCTTACTTTTGAAGGTGCGCGCAAAAAATATGAAGTGGTAACACCCGAGATCGAGGAACGGCTCAATTTCGAGTTGCAAACCATCCGGAATATGGGCTTTCCGGGTTACTTCCTTATCGTGGCGGACTTTATCGATGCCGGGCGTAAGATGGGGGTTTTCATTGGTCCAGGGCGTGGTTCTGCGGCTGGTTCCGCGGTGGCCTACGCGATCGGAATTACAAATATCGACCCCGTCAAGTACGACCTGCTTTTCGAGCGTTTCCTCAACCCCGACCGTATCTCCATGCCCGATATCGACACCGACTTCGACGACGATGGGCGCCAGAAGGTGATCGATTATGTGGTAAAAAAATATGGATACAACCAGGTAGCGCAGATTGTGACCTACGGTACTATGGCCGCCAAGTCGGCGATCAAGGACGTGGCGCGGGTAATGGACCTGCCGCTGCCGGACGCGAACATGCTCGCGAAGCTGGTACCGGATAAGCCGACGTACAACATGACGCTGAACCGCATTTTTACAGCGCCATTGGAAGGAGAAGGCAGCCTTATGAAAAAGGAAGGCATTTCGCCGGACGAGTTGGAGAATGTGAAAAGGATGCGTTCCATTGCGCTGGGCAATGACTTGCAAGCGAGCGTATTACAGGAGGCGCGCAGACTCGAAGGGACGGTGCGGAACACAGGTATTCATGCCGCGGGTATCATCATCGCGCCTAGCGATCTGACCGAAATTATTCCGGTAAGTACTTCCAAAGATTCGGATTTTCTGATTACCCAGTACCAGGGTAAGATCATTGAGGACGCCGGGGTAATCAAGATGGACTTTTTGGGGCTTCGAAACCTTTCGATTATTAAGGAGGCCCTCAGGATGATCAAAAATAATTATGATAGAGATATTGTCATAGATGACATCCCACTGGATGATCCCAAAGTTTTCGAGCTGTTCCAGCGCGGGGAGACGAATGCGATATTCCAGTTCGAATCCGACGGGATGAAGAAGTATATGCGCGACCTCATTCCCGACCGGTTTGAGCACTTGATCGCAATGAACGCATTGTACCGGCCGGGTCCGATCGCCTACATTCCTAACTTTATTCGAAGGAAGAACGGGCAGGAGGAAGTGACCTACGATTTGCCTGAACTGGAAGAGTACCTGGCTGATACTTATGGTATTACAGTTTATCAGGAGCAAGTAATGCTTTTGTCGCAGAAGCTGGCAGGCTTTACCAAAGGCCAGGCCGACACGCTGCGGAAAGCGATGGGTAAGAAGCAGATCGAGACGCTGAACAAGCTGAAAGGCGACTTCATGAAAGGGGGTACCGAAAAGGGCCTCGACGCGAAGAAGCTGGAAAAGATATGGACCGACTGGGAAGCATTCGCGTCGTATGCATTCAACAAGTCGCACTCGACGTGCTATGCATTTGTCGCCTATCAGACCGCTTACCTGAAAGCACATTACCCGGCCGAATACATGGCGGCGGTTTTGACCAGCTCGCTGGGCAGCATCGATAAGATTACATTCTTTATGGAAGAATGTAAAAACCTGGGCTTGCCTGTGCTTGGTCCGGACATCAATGAATCGGAGCGACAGTTCAGCGTAAACAAGAAAGGCGAGATCCGATTCGGGCTCGCGGGTGTGAAAGGTAGCGGCGACGCAGCGGTGGAATCCATTATCGAGGAGCGCGCAAAAGGTGGCCCGTTCAAGGACGTATTCGATTTCATGACGCGGGTGAATTTGCGCACCGTAAACAAAAAGACATTGGAGAGCCTTGCCTACGCGGGCGCATTCGATTGCTTCGGCGAGTACCATAGGGCGCAATATTTTACCGCCGAGGCGGGGGAGACAGGATCTTTTATAGAAAAGCTGATCCGCTATGCCAACAATTATCATGCGGAGAAATCTTCCGCACAGGCGTCACTTTTCGGCATGTTGGGCGATAGTGGTTCCACGCTTGCAAAACCGAAAGCGGCCGACATAGCACCCTGGGACGACCTGGCCAAGCTGCGTTATGAGCAGGAGGTGGTTGGATTTTACATTTCGGGCCACCCGCTCGACACCTTCCGGGCAGAATTGGATAACTTCTGCAACTGCACGCTGGATAAGGTGATGGAAATCAATGAGGGCGAGCGCGCGCCGAAATATTATGGCAAGGATATCAATGTGGCAGGAATAGTCACAAGTGCGCAGGAAAGAATGTCGAAGAATGGTAGCTTGTTTATGATCTTTAAAATAGAAGACTACCAGGGCGCTATGGAAATGTTGATCGGCGGAGAGGATTATATCCGGTTCAAAAACTACCTGCAAATAGGTCAGTTCCTGTATATTAAAGGCAAAGTGCAGAACCGCTGGAAGCAGGAAGACCAGTTTGAATTCAAGATTTCACAGATACAGCTTCTTCCCGAAATTATGGAGAAAATGTGCAGAAAAATCAAGATAAACCTCACACTGGACCAGATTGACGCGCAGTTCATCCACGTGCTCAATGATACCTTTGGGAGCTATCCCGGCGGGTGTCAGGTAAGTATGACGGTGAAGGATCCGGAGACCCATCTGGAAGTGGAAATGCTGTCTCGTGGCTACCGTGTAGCGCCTAGTAATGAGCTATTTAAGGTGCTTAGAGGTTCGCTGGGCGTGAAATTCTCCCTAAACTGATTTGTATTAAATTAAACAAGGAACTTTTAGATACTAATATTCCTTATTAACCCAGATTGATAAATAACAATTAGACACTTAAAACATGGGAAAAGCACTTGAAATTACCGATAGCACCTTCGACGAACTGATCCAGGGCGATAAGCCAGTACTTGTTGACTTCTGGGCCGAATGGTGTGGGCCTTGTAAGATGATTGGTCCGGTTGTAGAGCAACTGGCTGGTGAATACGACGGTAAAGCAGTTATCGGTAAAATGGATGTGGATATGAACTCTTCGGTACCTGCAAAATTCGGTATCCGCAGTATCCCTACGCTGATGATTTTCAAAGGCGGCCAACTGGTAGATAAAGTAGTAGGCGTTGTTCCTAAAACAACCCTGGAAGATAAATTGAATGCGCAGATCGAAGCGACCGTTTGATAAGCGCTGATTTGTGAAAGAGTTAAGCCCCAGTGATGGGGCTTTTTTTATGATTACGAGTTTTTAATAGAAACAACTTTCAACCATTGAAGCTTGGACAAGCGTCGCAAATCGCTGGCTGTGGTGCTATTTCAATTCGAGTAACTACGTAATATGGGTAGCAAAGCAGGAAGCTCCATCAACGCGAATCCCGTGGGGATTTAACATTGCCAGTCGCTAATTTGAGAATAACCGTGATATGCGAGAACAGCACCGCAGGGACAATGAATGCAGGCAGCAAAACATAGGGTGCTTTCAATACTGCCACATTCGGTTGCTCAAATGCAAATTGCTGGAAAGGTGTAGGTGCCGAGAGAATGGCGCGGATGACGATGTTCAGAAGCAGACCAAGGCATGCCACATTCCAAAGCAGCAATCCCTTATCACCGACAAGACCTCTGCGGTACACGACCCAAATCAATGGAGCGGTGATGCCTGAAAGAATATCCGGATTACTGCCTTCGAATGTCATCAAGCGCGGGATTTCTCCCATTTCAAAAAGGTAGAACAACACAAGCTCGACAGCTATCCTGACCGTGTGGAGCAACGTAAGGTATTTCAACGAGCTGTTATTGAAGTGTATTTTATGTTTGAACACCGCCAGAAATACAATAAAAATGATCGGTGGAACAATTGCTAGTGCGAAACGCGGCGGCAAACTCGTCATATCGAGGTAAAATCCATTGGCGCTCAGGGCTATTTGCAGCGGTAGCCACACCAATGCCACAAACCATAGAAACCATGCTGCGTTAGTAGCGCGGTAAAGTAAAATCCAAGTGGCGACAGCGGTACTAATGAAGAACGCAGGAAGGATTAACGGATTGATATTCATGATGGTTGATTGATTTTTTTGAAGCAAATAAAAACAATCAACTCCCGAATAATCTTGCCAAATGGCAACTAATGATAATCCCTGGCAATAGCTGATTACAAATGACAACTCCTAACCAAGAATGATCACCAACGAATGCGCTGTCACTTCCCGGATATTTCCTTCCTGATCCTGCTGAGCGACGTATCGGTAATGCCGAGATACGACGCAATGGTGCGTAATGGAGCGTGCTGAAAAATGTCTGGGCTGCTTTGGAGCAGTTGCAGATAGCGGCTTTCCGCGGTTTCTGTAATGGTCGACAGCATGCGGGATTTCAGATTGGAGAATCCATTTACCAGAATGCTTCTGCCGAATTCACGGAACTCGGGTAATGCGTGGAAGAGCTCGTTGAGCGTCGCGTATGTGATCGCAACGCCCGCGCAGGGCGTGAGTGCCTGGATGTTCTCACGAGAGGGGATGCGCTGAAAGAAGGAGGCTATTTCGAAAACGACCTGATGCGGGCCATGAAAGCTGGTTGTAATGTCGTTGCCATCGGGATCGGTAGCGAACGATCTCATATAACCTTCCGTCAGGAATACGTATTCATTGGAAACAGAGCCCTCTTTGAGTAAAAAATCGCCTTTGCCGAAATGCAGCGGGTAAAAGCGAAGAGAAATATCCGACGCCGTTTTCACCGGCATTGGATAGGCTTTTGTTATAAAATCGACAAGCTTCGCACGCTCAGGCGACAGGCTATTCATTAATTTCGATGGTAAAACTGGCCTCGAAAGTCCCGCCTGCTTCCAGTTTCAGGATCCCTTCCTTCGTTTCGAAGTTCTGGTCGGAATCAGCGCTGTCGGCGATGCCCAGCCACGGCTCAATGCAGACAAAATGGCCACCAGGTTTTGCCCAGATGCCCAGGTAGGGGAAATCCTTATAGGAAACAGTGACCACCTGTCCCGATTTGGTGCTTCTCAGGCTTACCTGTTTTGAAATCAAATGTTTGAAAATCAATGCATCATTGTCGAACAGGTGCTGGTTCAAATGGAGTACATTGGTATGTTCCAGGACAGGCCTGGTTTCGTTCCCTACGAGTCCATTCTTTTCAAGCAGCCAGGTCGAGTCATTCTCAATGGCTTCAAATTCAAGATAGTAGTCTTCGTAAGTTTCGCCCTCGTGCAAGGGACATTTGAATGCCGGGTGACCACCCAGTGAGAAAAGCATTTCGCCATCACCGTGGTTGACGACTTTGTGATCGACAACGACGCGCTTGCCGTCCAGCCGGTAGGTTATTTGAAATTCAAACTGAAAAGGATAAATGGTCAGTGTTTCTTCACTGTACTTCAATGTAAATGTGAGACTATCAGTGGTTTGGCTAGTCAATTTTACATTAGCATTGTTGCGGACCATGCCATGACGCGGCACCGCATACTCAGCGCCATTGTATTTTACAAAACCATTCTTGATAGCACCGATCACAGGGAAAAGCACCGGTGCATAACTGGCCCAAACAGCAGGATCGGCGTTCCAGAGGTAATCTTTGCCGGTTATGGTCGACTGAATCTGGCAAAGTTCGGCGCCGGTTTCCTGCACGGCGATTTTCAAATGGTCATTTTGAATGGAGTAGTTCATATCGTTCAAGAATTCAGGACTTTGAGAATAATGGCGCAAGCTTGCCGGATTTGTGACTCGGTAATAGTCAGTGGCGGCGCTATACGCATGGAATTGTCGCAAAACAGGAACCAGTCGGTGACTATACCGAACTCGATGCATTGATCGATAGTCGTTTTCAATTTATCGAACGATTCCATTTCCGCCGCAAGCATAAGGCCTTTTCCACGGATTTCCTTGATTTTGGGGTGAATTAACAGTGATTTAAACAGCTCACCTTTCACGACGGCTGCCTCAGCAAGTTGCTCGTCAATCGTCACCCGTAACGCGGCCAATGAGGCGGCGCAGCTGACCGGATGACCGCCGAAGGTGGTGATATGCCCCAGAATCGGATTGGTTTTAAGTACTTTCATAACCTGTTGCGAGGCCATGAAAGCGCCGATCGGCATACCGCCTCCCATTCCCTTGGCACTGAGCAGAATGTCTGGGTAGATGCCATACTGCTCAAATGCCCAGAAGGTGCCCGTCCGGCCGAAGCCCGTCTGTATTTCATCTAAGATGAGTAAAGTACCGGTTTCGGTGCATTTCCGACGCAATGCAGCGAGGTACCCCTCAGCAGGTACGCGTACACCCGATTCACCGCCGATCACCTCTATGATGACCGCGGCAGTCTGATCCGTAATTTTTTCAAGATCGGCCAGGTATCCGTGCTGAATGTGTTTCACACCCGGCAGCAGCGGGCGGAAATTTCTTTTGAAGAACTCAGCGCCGGCAAGGCTCAGCGCTCCCTGTGTGGCTCCGTGATACGCGTTATAGCACGAAATGAATTCGCGCCTTTTAGTAAAACGTTTGGCCAGTTTCATAGCGCCCTCTACCGCTTCGGTACCCGAATTGGTGAAATATACATTATCGATCAGGCCGAAAGGGGAAGGAGCCGGGGCATCAAACCGCAGGGTGTCGGCCAGCGCCTTAGCGAGCTGTACCTGAGCGCTTTGCACATACTCGCCATATACAAGCAGGTGCATATGTTTATCGAGCTGTGCGTGAATAGCTTCCAGTACTTTCGGGTGCCGGTGCCCGACGTTGCTGACACCGATGCCGGAAATCAGGTCCATATAAGACCTGCCGTCAGGCCCGAACATGTAAACGCCTTCGGCCTTTTCTATTTCAAGGGCAAGCGGAAAATCGGAAGTTTGCGCCAGATGATCGAAAAAGTGCTGGCGATGTGAAATATGCATTTTATTGTTCAAAAAAACTGGCGCTGCCGCCCACCCAGGTGAAGTCCTTATTATAACGCACGCCAATCATCTCACCCCGGCTCAGCCGGCTCAGACTGATCAGCAGTTCGGGTTTTTCGGCGTTGTCGGGCCATCCGTACATCATCCGGATTTCGCATTTCACGAGGCCGTCGGGTGCCTGGATTACGGGTTCGTAGACAACTTTACGCTGCAATATATAATTTTCCGGGTCGGGAATGGCCGTAAGATCCTCTTTTGTGACATGCAGCCGTACGCCGGAGCCGGCAAAAGAGAAGAGCGGCTTTAATACATAATTTTGAAGGTCATTCGGCAGGTCACCCTTGTAATCGCTCAAAAAACGCGTTTCGGGGACAAATTCACCTTTCAGAAAGGGCATGGCAAACTTGCTGATCCTGAAAAACCAGTTGGGATGCCCCACCCATTGCACATCGACATCGTCGGTGAGTTTGTAACTGGTTTGCAGGTCGGGGTAGCTGAGAAGGTCGTCGAAAATCAACCGGTTGTAGATGCGTTTCACCCGGATTTTTTGGCCGTCCTTTTCGTAAAACAACTGTCGTCCATCCCGGATCAGTTTGGTATAGCAAATCGCCTGAATGCCCAGCAGCTGCTCAGTTACGGCGAAATCAATCCGTGTTTTTTGCTTTTCAGGATAAATTTCAAGCAAGATCACATTTTCCGGCTGCTCATCGCCGAGAATGAGGGCTTTTAATTTTGCAACATATTGATCCGGAGAATTCACCCCGAACAGAAACCCGAAATTCGCCGGGATATCAAAAAATGCCCTGAAAGTTTCCGACAGCAAAGCCTGGTAGCCAAAAATGGAGGGAAATCCTTGAAGCTCAATCAACTGCGGTACAAGCTCTCCCGCAGCATTTCGACAAATGGCGTAATCGATAGCCAGGAAGGAGGTATGTGCATTTTCGCCGGGTACGAATTGATCCGAAGGAACGGCGCGATCGGTCTTTGCCTGAAAATCTGGTGATAGCAGCGTACTGATCACCTCGTCTGAGGCCCGTAGGATCTTCTGCTTCAAATCTCTGGGCACAAAAACAGGCGTTTCTGCCACCCTGAAATCCAGTTGACCGGGAAACGCCGCGCTCAGCGATTCGACGAATTCTTCATAACCTTTCTCCGTAAAGGAATTGTTGAACGCTTCCCGGGCTTGCTTATGCATAGGCTGGCTGGAACGTTTTGCTGAATGCGTTTTTCAAAAATGTCGGAATGACCACGCTTTCCGTCATCGATATTTTGTCGGGATCGTTCAGGTGGGCGATCATGTCGCTGTATTTCTGCTCGCCGTGCGCTTTGACAATTGCTTCTTTCTTATCCTCCTTCAAAAAGTAGCGGAGCATTCCTTCCGCGTCGGCTTCCGGGTGAAACTGCGTGCCCACTATTTCGTTTGAAAAGCGGATAGCCATCACGGCGCGATCCAGCGGCACATGCGGGCGCATTTTTTCCAGGCAAAGCAGCTTTGCACCTAGGGAGTCAAATGCAAGCTGGTTAGGCTGTGTAACCTGAAAATCACGGGAATCCACGATCCAGAAGGGGTCGTTCAACGCGTTAAGCAAGGAATCTTTCCGGCCAGATGAGGTCTTATGAACGGGAAACGTGCCGAACGACGTTTTACGGCGTTTGCTCACGGCCGCGAGCTCCCAGTGAATGCAGGCCATTTGAAACGAATGGCAGATTAAAAACAAGTGCTTTTTGATCCGGTTTTGCCGATTGGTATTGAAAGTCAATATTTTATCTAAAAAGCCGAAGAATCTTTTTTCCCAGGCTTCACCAACTGGTGCGGGATTGCCCGGTCCGCCGGTGGATATGTAGGCATCAAAGTCCATTCCAGGCACTTCGAGCTTTTGCCTGACATCGAAAACAGCGAATTCGACGGGCACGTTTTCCTGCTCTCCAAATGCGGCGATAATTTTTTTGATGCATCGCATTCCCTCGTTGGGGTGGCCGTCATACATATCCAGGATAGCGATCCGGAAATGCTTTTCAGTATTCGTCATTTCAGTTTGTAGCAGGTTCGTGTCAGGGAAACCTGCCTTTAAGTTATAGAATCGGGTAACCTATTTGAAACAAATGTGTTACTGATTAGTTCGCCTTTTGGGTCAAAAGTTTGATTTAATTCTAACTAAAGCCCGATTTTTGTTTCCGAAACAATATAATCTACAACTGCATTCAGGCTCCCGGTTTCCTCGAAAACAGCCAGCTGGCGATCGGCCCCGGTGCCCATTTCAAGCATCTGGTGAATGTACTCGATTTCCCTGCGGCTGCCGAGCTCGTCGATCACATCGTCGATGAATTCCAGCAGCTCGTGGATCAGGATCTTGTATTCGATCTCTTCCTGCTTTCCGAAGTCAATGAGCTTGCTATGAATACCATACCTGGCCGCCCGCCATTTGTTTTCGTTAATCAGCATCCTTCGGTAGGGGCGGAAGCTCAGGTTCTGGCTATGGAGCTTGTGGATCTTCGCCACGAGCGCCTGCATGATCGCAGCCAGGCATATGGTCTCGTCCGTACGCATAGGGACGTCGCACATGCGGAACTCGATGGTGTTGAAGAATGGATGCACCCTGATGTCCCACCAGATTTTCTTCCCGTTATCGATGCAATTGGTTTTGACCAGCAGGGCCACGTACTCATCATACTCGGCTGCGCTCGAGAAGAAATCGGGAATGCCGGTTCTGGGGAATTTATCAAATACTTTCGACCGGTAGGATTTGAAACCTGTATTGCGCCCGCACCAGAACGGGGAGTTGGTTGACAATGCATAAATGTGCGGCAGGAAATACCGTACCGCATTCATGATCTGGATCCCTTCGTTCCTGCTTTCGATGCCAACGTGCACGTGTAATCCGAAAATAAGGTTCCCGCGGGCAACGTCACGCATTTCGTCGATGAGCTGGTCGTAGCGCGGATCGTCGGTGATGAGCTGATCCACCCAGTCGGCGAACGGATGGGTGCCGGCGGCGGCCACTTGCAGGTTTTGTTTTTCGGCCAGGTCCAGGATCATTTTGCGCAGGTAGGTTACCTCCTCCCGGGCTTCCTGGATATTATGACAGATATTGGTACCTACCTCCACCACCGCCTGGTGCATTTCTGCCTTCACGCGCTCCTTCAACGTTATTTTTCCATCTTCAACCAGCTTTGACATGTGCGACCGCAAGTTTCGCGTAACCGGGTCGATGGTTTGAAATTCTTCTTCAATACCGAGCGTGAATGTTGCCATAATACAAAGGCGGCGGAATTTTAGTTGGTCAGGATTTCTTTAGTCTGGAATTTTTGGCAGGCGCTTTCGTAGCAGCTACTTTGGTAGTGGGAATTTTGGGCTCTGCGGGCTCGGCCACGGCTATGGGCTCCGTTACGATCGCTCCCAGGGATTTGGCTGGCTTTTTCGGAGCTTGTGTCTTTACTTTCACTTCTTTGGCGGAAGGTGACGCGCCGGTTGCCGGTTCCGGCACCGGCGCAGGAATGCCGTTCAAGGCCTGGTTGACGAATGTTCCCCAAGTAAGGTTGATCTGACCGGGCACCTGTGCTTTCGCTCTTTCGATAGCCATGTTAGCCGCAGCTTCCACCACCCATTCGAAATTATCCGGGCCTACCGAGTAAATGTCGGCATCGGGCGCAGGATTGCAGAAATCGATCGCATACGGAATGCCATCCCTTACAGCAAATTCGACAGTATTAAAATCGTAGCCCAAGGCGATATTGAGCTTTAATGTATATTCTTTAATCGTTTCGAGTAATTTCTCACGCTCTTCGCCCTGGGCCTTCAGATCGGCGGCGTAGCGCAAATGATGGGGGTTGCGCGGCTCGTAAGGCATTACCAGCACATCTTTCTGGCCGATGCAATAGCAGCGCACATAGTCGTCGAATACGATTTCTTCCTGTAACATCATCACCAGCTGGCCCGTTTCCTCATGTTTGATCCACATATCCTGCGGATTTACGACGCGGTATACGCTCTTCCAGCCACCTCCGTCGTGCGGTTTCATATACGCCGGAAATCCTACATACTGAAATATTTCTTCCCAGGCCATCGGAAACGCAAGATTACGGAACGAGGTCTCGGTTGTGTTGGTAGGACGCTGTTTGGAGGGAAGTAGTACCGTTTTGGGTACGGGTATGCCGAGCTTTTCGGCCAAGGCATTGTTAAAGAACTTTTCGTCGGCACTCCACCAGAACGGGTTATTGATTACCGCGGTGCCGGTCAGGGCAGCATTCTTCAGATAGGCCCTGTAAAAAGGCACGTCCTGGGAAATGCGGTCGATAATGACGGCATACTCAGTCGGTGCGGCTTGTATCACTTTATCGATCGTGACGGCCTCTGCTACGATGCCGTCCTCACCTTTGCTGTTAATTCTTTCGATAAATGCATTCGGAAAGGTATTTTCCATTCCAAACAGGATTCCAATCTTTTTCATATTCAGGTCTTGAGTTGTTTTTGATTATTGCAAAACAATGCGTGACAGATAATCCGGGAACATTTTATTCCATAGCGGCCAGTCATGTTTTTCCCAGCCGCGGATGTCGAGCCAGTGTTCAATGCCGTTGTTGTTGAGGATATTAGACATCCGTATGTTGCTGTTCAGGCAAATGTCCCAGTCGGAAGTGCCCAGTACGATCTTCATATGCCCATAACGCCAGCCTTGCTCGTTCGGCATAAAATCGACCGGGTTATTAAAGTACACGGTGTCGTCATAAAAGCCATCCAGAAAACTCCGGATATCGAAAGCGCCGCTCATACTCAGCAGGTAGGCGATCTGATCGGGATGGCGGAAGGCAAAGTTGGCGGCATGAAAACCGCCGAAGCTGCAACCTGCAACACCGATTCTGTCTACATTACATTCGTTGCGGATGTAAGGAACAAGCTCGTTATTCAGGAATTTATCATATTGAATATGGTTTAGCACGCGGTAATCGGGATTGAGGTGCTTCGCATACCAAGAATCGGCGTCGATCGTATCCACGCAGTATATCTTGTATTTGCCTGATTCGATCAGCCACCGCACCGACTCGATCAGTCCCATATCCTTGGCCTGATAATACCGGCCCAGCGTGGTTGGGAAAAGCAAAATAGGGTAGCCCCAGTTGCCGAAAACAAGCATCTCCACGTCCTTGCCGAGATGATGAGAGTAGTATTTAATGTGCTTCTCTTCCAAACAAAGACGGGTTATTGTTGATAATTGAAATATACAAAACAAATCATAGGAAGCAAATTATTAACTTTCGGGTTTTACTTTCATTCGTAGCTCAGTGAATCACGCCGCAGCATTATCCAAAACAAAGGCTGTAACCATATCTCTGCCATCGGCTTACCTGGCCCGGGAGGTACTGGTGACGATTTCGTTGCCTTTCCTGTTCGATGCAACCCGCACATATCCGCTCATGCTGTTCAACGACGGTCAGGATTTCGGGGCTTTGCGCATGCTTGAAACCTCCTGGGAATTACAGGCTTCGGGTAAGATCATACCGTGTGTGATTGCGGGAATACACGCCAGTGACGCGCGGATATATGAATACGGTACCGCGTGCCGGCCCGACTATGCCGGACGTGGTGACAAGGCCGGGCACACGGCATCGTTTGTCCTGGAAGAATTGCTGCCCTACCTGGCGCGGCATTATCATACTGTCACAAGCGGTATTACTTATGCCGGCTGCTCGCTGGGCGGGCTAATGGCACTGGATACGGTATGGAACCATCCGGGCGTGTTTTCCAGCGCCGGCGTTTTTTCAGGTTCCTTATGGTGGCGCCAAAAGGCGCTGGATGAAGGTTATTCGGAAAGTGACCGCATTATGCATCAGCAGATCCGCGATGGGGAAGGAGGTGCACCGCTGAGTTTCTGGTTTCAATGCGGGACCTGGGACGAATACGACGATCGTGACGGCGATGGCGTGATCGACTCGATCCAGGACACGCTGGAATGCATTGCCGAGCTGGAAAGGAAAGGATATTTATGGGGAAGGGATATTTGTTACGTGGAGCTGCAAGAAGGACTGCATAATCCCGAAACCTGGGCAAAGGTCCTTCCTGATTTCCTTGAATGGGCATCAGGAAGGATTGGCAAGGTCTAGCGCATATCAGCCAGGAAGGCCATTGTATCGATCCCGTCGGGATAGTCGGTAAGGCCGGGTGTTTGCGCAGCTCCGAGTGGTAGTGCTTCCGGTAAATGCAAGTGCGGGGATGCTACCACGCATTGGATCTTTTCTTCCGACTCCCGCAGCAACGTTCTGAGCTCATCTACCGAGTTATATGCCTGGTAATGCAGTACGCTGATGGGCGACACCAGGGCTTTACTCTCGGTCGCCAGCAGAAAGCCGTTGTCCGAATGGGCCACGCGGTTTACCAGGTAAATGGACTTGTTATACTCGTAGTTGTTGAAATACTTGTGATGGTTAATGTAATCGTCCGCCATTTCCTCGATGGCCTGATAAAACCCGGTAAAATCATATCCGGCCGGAACGAAAACTTTGGAAACATTGCGGCATCCGAGGCCGAAATATTGCAGGATATCGGTCGCTAATGCCCTGAGCTCCTCTTGCGTCTCATCGCCGGAGAGCGCAGCCACCGATGTTCGGTTCTTGCGTATAATGTTTGGCTTTTTGGCGAAGTAGTAATGGAAGTACCGGGCTGTATTGTCGCTTCCCGTGGCGATGTAGGCATCGGAATCGTTCAGGCGCTCTACAAAATGAATGTACTCCTTAAATTCCGGTTCGATTTCGATGAGCTGGCCGAGCAGGGCGCGGATCAGCAACGGATCATCGGAGCTGGGTTTGGCGAGTAATGTATGTCCGCTGATGAGCACGCACAATGCATCGTGAAAGCCCACAGCGGGGATATTGCCGGCCATTACGACTCCAATTTTACATGATTGGGCGGGTTCGGGGTAGCTTTCTGCCCAGCTTTTGAGCTTTTCTTCGTTCAGATATTCTTGGGTAATCGCATTCAGTGATAACCTTACATTGGCGGGCGTAAACCAATTGTTCCGGCTTTTAGCGCCTGCGACCCATTCCGCGATCGTTTCCTCATTTGCCGGGTCGCCGATAAACTTGCCCAGACGGACGAATGCATTTATTCTCCGAATTCTTGATATCATTCTACTCTGACTCTAAATAGTTAAATGGCAGGTGCCGTTTTTATTTTTCTGATTGTGGGGAAACTATAAATAGTTATATTTGTTACCCAATACATAAGAATAGCAACAAATATAAACAATCCGGCGACTATGGCTATAATGATAACCGATGAATGCATAAATTGTGGGGCGTGTGAGCCAGAATGCCCAAATACAGCAATTTATGAGGGAGGTGTAGAATGGACTTGGGGAGATGGAACGAATCTGGATGAGGTGGACTTCGGCGACGGTACCATCGTCAGCGGCAAAGAAAAGCAGTCCCCTGTTTCAGACGAATTTTACTATATAGTTACCGATAAATGTACCGAGTGCGTTGGTTTTCATGAGGAGCCTCAATGTGCTGCGGTTTGTCCGGTAGACTGCTGTGTGCCTGATCCGGATAATGAGGAAGAAGAAGAAACTTTACTTGCGAAAAAAGCGTGGATGCACGGTGAATAGACCCTGCTGACGATAAAAAATGCGAAGCCTGCTCAACAGCAGGCTTTTTTTGTGCCCTTTCTATTCTGGAAATGGCATTATAATAATAAAATTTCTTAATAATTATCCTGCCCTATTTTGAAGAAAATTCTGTTTTGTTGATCATATGCAGAATATTCAATATTTGCCAAAAAATGCATTTTTATAGTTTTTGTGTTTCAAAAACGATAAAAAACATGAAAAAAATCAGAAAATTGGATTTTTTAATATAAATTTTGGCTGGAATATTTGATAAATATAATTTAAGTACAATATTTGATCCAGTAAATCAGCCGGAGAGTAATATTAACTTAAACAGAATATAATTATGAAAAAAGTCTATTGCACAGTATTATCTTTGATGGTTCCTTTTTTGGGTTTTGCGAAGTCGGAAGAAGATAAAAAGGCAGTGAAGGCCGATACTGCGGTGGTAACAGAAGCCAAGGACGAGGAGGAGGCCAAAGGAGCATTCGCTTTCTCGGGCTATCTGGATTCCTATTACATGGCTAATTTCAACAAACCCGCATCACGCTCCAACATGGGTGCCACCAACGCACGGGTGTTCGACCAGAAGTCAGGCCAGTTCTCGCTTGGTCTCGTACAGGCGAAAGTAGCTTACACCAACGCGAAATCGGAAGCGGTTGTAGATCTTACTTTTGGTCCCAACGCCAACTTGGGTAACTATGGTAATGCACTGTTCAGCACAGCTTTGGCAATCAAGCAGGCATATTTTACTTATAAGTTCACCGACAAGTTCTCGATGACAGCAGGACAGTTCGGAACGCATATCGGGTATGAAGTGATCGACGCACCGGCCAACTTCAACTACTCGCTGTCCAACCTGTTCAACAACGGACCGTTCTACCATGCAGGTTTAAAAGCAACCTATGCATTCTCGGACAGAGCGTCTTTGATGGTGGGTGTGGTCAACAACGTCGATGGATTAGGCGATAACAACCGCGCGAAAGGCATTATCAGCCAATTGTATTTCAAACCGGTTGAAAACTGGAATGTCTATTTGAACTACATCGGAAGCAACGAAGCGAACACGGATTCACTTGGAAAGCAGCCTGACGGTTACTACCAGGTTTTTGATATCACAACCAGCTTCCAGGTAACGGAGAAATTCCTCCTGGGTCTGAATGCAGCCTACGGATCTCAGAAAGGTGACTACCAGGGTTACGGCGGTCCGGTGAAGGCAGAATCATGGGGTGGCTTTGCAGTGTACGCCAACACAGCGATCACAGACAACTTCGGAATCGGCGCCCGTTACGAATATTTCAACAATGACAAGGGTGTAAGAGGTTTGCTCACTCCGGCAGGCGCAGGCACGAAAGTAAACTCGGTTACACTGACAGGTAACATTAACCTGGCAGACGGACACATCCTGGTTAAACCTGAATTCCGTCTGGACGCATATCCTAAGCTGAAAGGCACAGGAGAGGCACAGCAATTCGAGGATTCAGATGGCAACTGGACGAAAAACAGCCAGACAACTTTCGGACTGGCTTTCATTTACAAGTTCTGACAATCAAGCATTTCACACGAATACCTTCTTAATCTAATACAATAACAATAATTTACTACAATGGAAAAACGTAACTTTATCCCACTGATTATCCTCCTGGTAATCAGCATCCTCGGTGCCTTCGTCCCTAATGTTCCGACGCAGATCGTGACGGAGGGCATCAATTCGGGCGACACTGCGTGGATGCTCGTATCAGCCGCGCTGGTATTGCTCATGACCCCGGGTCTGGCTTATTTCTATGGAGGAATGGTCAACACCAAAAACGTCATTTCCACGATGCTCCAAAGCTTCATAGCAATGGGTGTAATCAGTGTGGTGTGGGTAGTTTTCGGTTTCAGCCTTGCATTTGGTGAGGACATCGGTGGTTTCGTTGGAAACCCGACAACCCACTTCATGTTCAAAGGTGTATTGGACGGCCCTGTCTGGGGTACCATCCCTTTCGCCCTGTTTGCAATGTTCCAGCTGAAGTTTGCGGTGATTACTCCTGCGCTCGTAACTGGTTCGATGGCTGAGCGTATCAACTTCCGCTCTTACGTTCTTTTCATTATCCTGTTCTGTGTTTTCATCTACTCGCCATTGGCTCACATGACCTGGCATGCAGATGGTATCCTGTTCAAAATGGGTGTACTTGACTTCGCTGGTGGTACAGTGGTTCACATGTCTGCCGGTTGGGCTGCATTTGCCGGTGCGTTGTACCTGAAACGTCGTAAGTCGCTTCTGGACGACCACGTGCTTCCTCCTGCCAACATTCCATTTGTATTGTTGGGAACAGGTTTGCTATGGTTCGGATGGTTCGGTTTCAACGCCGGTTCTGCCCTTACAGCTTCTCCATTGGCGGTTTCAGCTTTCGCTACTACCAACACTGCTGCCGGTGCTGCTGGTTTGGCATGGGTACTTTTTGATGCTGCAAGAGGCAAAAAGGTTTCTGCGCTTGGTTTCTGTATCGGTGCCGTTGTTGGTTTGGTTGCCATCACGCCTGCTGCCGGCTTCGTAACAGTTCCAGCATCTCTTTTCATCGGTACTATCGCAGCGATCACTTCTAACTACATCGCTCACCTGCGTACACGTTCTACATTGGACGATACACTTGACGTGTTCCCTTGCCACGGTGTAGGTGGTATGGTAGGTATGCTGATGACCGGTATCTTCGCCACCAGCGGTGTTAACTCACTGGTTGTAGACCAAGGTCTTGCATTCGGTGAAACCAAACTGTTCATCAACCACGTGATTGCCCTGGTAGGTGTTTCAGTGTTCGCGTTTGCTGGTTCATTCCTGCTGTTGAAAATCACTGACCTGATCCTGCCACTTCGCGTATCTGAGCAAGATGAGAAGGTAGGTCTGGATGTAAGCCAGCACGACGAGTTTCTTGTAGAGGCTTAATCTAAACTAGAAGAATAAATGAAGAAGCCCGGCCAATGGTCGGGCTTTCTTAGTCTTTAGCCGTCGACTTAAGTCGACGGTAAGAGATTAAAAATAGTTTGTTAGTTTTTATTAATGAATCAAAATCTCTTCCTGAATTTCGGTTACTTCCATCAGCCCGTCTCCATTGATATGATCATACCGCACTTCCTTGGTCTCATTAATCAATAGCGGGTCATATTTCACAGCCACGCGAACGTAGTTCCCGGTGAATCCAAGCATCTGTCCATTCTGCACCTCATCTTCAAAAAGTACTTTGCCTTCTTTGCCGATCTGGCTTTCATAGAAGAACCGTTTCTTCTTGTCCGAAAGAATATGCAGCATTTTCGACCGCTCCGCCCGTTCCGCCTTTGGAACAACGGGCCGGATCGCTAATGCAGTCGTATTCTCCCGTTCCGAGTAAGTGAATACGTGCAAGTAGGATACTTCCAGCTCATTCAGGAAGTGATATGTCTCTTCAAAAAGCTCTTTCGTTTCACCGGCATGGCCCACGATTACATCTACGCCAATACAGCAATCCGGCATCAATGACTTGATTTTCGCAACGCGTTCTGCATATAGTTCACGCTTGTAGCGGCGCTTCATCAAACCAAGCACCTTGTTGGAGCCGGATTGCAATGGGATGTGAAAATGTGGCGCAAAACGTTCGGATTGTGCTACAAATTCGATGATCTCATCCGTGAGCAGGTTAGGCTCGATCGAAGAAATGCGGAAGCGTTCAATTCCTTCCACCTGATCGAGCGCTTTGACCAGGTCGAGGAAAGTTTCTTCCCGGACACCATTACGCAAACCAAAATCGCCGATATTCACACCGGTTAACACAATTTCCTTCACATCACGGGCTGCAATGTCGCGTGCGGCTTTCACAATGTTTTCGATACTGTCGGAGCGGCTTTTCCCACGGGCTAGCGGGATCGTGCAATAGGCGCAGGGGTAGTCGCATCCGTCCTGTACTTTCAGGAAGGTGCGGGTGCGGTCGTTGAGCGAGTAGGAGGTATGGTATTCTACTGCATTGTCGATTGTTGAAGCGATCACCTGTGCGGGCTGACCAGACGGCGCTTTCTCGAATGTATCGATCAACTCCACGAGCCGGAATTTTTCGGCAGCTCCCAGAACGGCATCCACGCCGGGTATTTCAGAAATTTCTTTCGGTTTCAGCTGCGCATAGCAACCGATGATCGCAACATAGCCGTCCGCATTGATTTTCTGTGCCTCGCGCACAATCTTGCGACATTTTTTGTCTGCATTCTCGGTCACCGAGCAGGTGTTGATGATAAAAATATCCGGGTTTTCGTTGAACTCTACTTTGGTATATCCCTTATCCTCGAACATCCGTCCGATGGAAGAGCTTTCGGAGTAATTCAACTTGCACCCTAAGGTATAGAAAGCGACTTTTTTCATTGTTTTTAAATATCCTGCAAAATTACATCTTTATTATCAACGCTTTAAATAATCTCCAAAAGAAGATTGCAGGTAGGCTTTGCCCAGATCTTCTTCCAGCTTTGGCAAACCACCGCTTTTCTCGGTGATATTTCCTCCGATGTTATCCCTTACGATGAAGCCGTCGGGGCGCATCCAGCCAAGGCCATTGTTAAATGCGAAATAGGCAAAATCGTGGCGCCCCTGTTTGAAAATGTCGTTGCTCCACGCAAAAGTTCCGGAAGGAAGACGCATCTGGTTTAAAATCGTAGCGGCCAGGTCGGTTTGTGACGCGAGCGTGTCCACCCGAGCGGGCGTGGCCGTGAGGGCGCCTCCGAGCAAGAGCATCGGAATATGAAACTCCGAAGGCTTGTCTTTACGTGTCTCTGGCATCGGATGCCCATGGTCGGCAATGATCACCACGAGCGTGTTTTTCCACCAAGGTTTGGTTTGCGCCTCACGCAGGAATGCGCCGAGGGATTCGTCGGTATAATGTAGTGCGTTCAGAAACAAATGCTCCGGGTCGTTGCCCCGGATTACTGTTTTGGTGGGCACTTCAAATGGCTCGTGACTACTCAGCGTGAACATCGTCGAGAAAAACGGCTGCTTTTCTTTGTCCAGATCATTTAGTAGCCTTTTGAATACCACGTGGTCATGCGCGCCCCATTTGGAATTCATGTCTTTTGAATCAAAGTCATTGATATCGACGATCCGGTCAAAACCCTGTTGGAGAAAATAGGATTTCATATTGGCGAACTCGGTTTCGCCACCGTAATAGAAAGAAGTCTGCCAGCCGTTGGTCTTAAAAATCGTTGGAAGTGAAGGCAGCGAAGCAGTCTTTTTGGGAATTTTAATGATAGAAGTGGTTGGTTGTGCGGGGTAGCCGCTTAGAATGGCTACCATTCCCTTGTCACTGCGGTTTCCGCTTGCATATATATTGGTAAAAAGCAGCCCTTCTCTGGAAATCCGGTCGAATTGAGGCGTAATGCCTTCTACTCCTCCCAGTGATCCGACCGCTTTCGCAGTGAAGCTCTCCCAGATGATCACCAGCACATTCTTTTTGCCGGTAGTGTCGATAACCTGTCTGGTAGCTCCGTTGTTCTGATACAGGCTCGCCACCGTGGCATTTGCTTGCGCCTCTTCCGTGTATTTGAATGGGTTCTTGCTGGAATAAGCAGCATTCAGTACCGACCGCATATAATTCCAAGGCACATTTACCGCCGCATAGTTTGCAAACGACTTGTCGCTGAAATACACCGCGCTCTCATTCATCGGCGCCAGCTGAAAGCCGCCGCGAATGGGAATGATGAGGCTTCCCGCAAGCACAAGGAATGCGGGGATCGTATACCAAAGCGGCAAGCGCCGGAAAGCGCCGGTAATGCGCCGGATAATAGTTTGCAAAACGCGGTTGACCAGGAAAATCAACGCGGCCAGCAACAGGCACAGCTGCCACACCGGCGCCGCGCCCATCGACGCGAATGCTTCCGCGGGCGTTTCGAGGTAATGCAGCGATGTAGCATCGATCCGGAAGCCCCAGGCGCGGAACAGTTCGAGATCCACGACCGTGAGCAGCGTGATGAGCGAAACAATGACAACGGTATAAACCGACAATGTCTTCCGGTACCATTCCCAGCGCTGGCCGGTAAGCATCATTAATAAGGTGGGGATCGCCAGAATATACGCCGCGAAAGAAATATCCATCGGCAGGCCATGGCCTGCGCTTGCTACCCACAGTGACGACGGTAATTCAAGTGCCTTTTTGTAATGGTATGCCAGGAAAATGAGCCGGAAAAATTGGAACACGACAACCCAGGCCAGCCCGTATAGGGCAATAAATTCAAGTCTCTTTCGCATTGGTGGCTGTGAACAATTTGCAAAGTTCTTAAAAATGCGCTAACCTGTGGTAACCGGCGGGCAGCTATTGTGAAAATGTGGAAGTGAATTGTTGTTCGTATCGGTAAATAGATAATTTTGGGGAGAATTAATATAAATCAGTAAATACATGACGTTTCGTTCCAAAGCTTTTGAGATTGCGCAAGGCCGTATCTCGCCTGTTTTGACCCCTCCCACAGAAAAAGTAGCCGACCTTTATGGCAGCAATACATTCAGTGATGATGTGATGAAGACCCTGCTCTCGGCAGAGGCCTATTCCAAAATCTCCAACGCGATTCGGTCCGGTTCGACCATCGACCGGGAAGTGGCCGAAGAGGTGGCCGCGGCGATGAAGTCGTGGGCCATTTCCAAAGGCGCTACGCACTACACGCACTGGTTCCAGCCGTTGACGGGAACTACCGCCGAAAAGCACGATTCATTTTTTGATCTCACCATGGACGGCAAGGCGGTAGAGAAATTCAAAGGCAGTGCATTGGTCCAGCAGGAGCCTGACGCGTCTTCGTTTCCCAGTGGCGGTTTGCGCGCCACATTCGAGGCGCGGGGCTATACCGGTTGGGACCCGAGCTCTCCCGCGTTTTTGATGGACAATGGAGCCGGTGGTAAGACGCTATGTATCCCTTCCGTTTTCATATCTTACAATGGAGAGGCACTCGATTACAAAGCGCCGCTGCTGCGTTCGCTGATGATGCTCGACAAGGCGGCTACCGGTGTTTGTCAGTATTTCAATCGGGATGTGGCCAAAGTAACACCGACTTTGGGTATAGAGCAGGAATATTTCCTGGTCGATAAGGCATTGTACTACGCCCGGCCGGACCTGTTAATGTCTGGTCGCACAGTGTTTGGACATAACCCTGCCCGTGGTCAGCAGCTTGACGACCATTACTTCGGATCTATCTCTCCGCGTGTGAATGCCTTCATGGTGGATTTTGAGTTTGAAGCATTGAAACTGGGTATTCCAGTTCGTACCCGTCACAACGAAGTAGCCCCGGGCCAGTTCGAATGCGCACCGACTTTCGAGGAGGTGAACCTGGCTATCGATCACAATGCATTGCTGATGGATTTAATGCAAAAAATCGGCGACAAGCATAATTTTCAGGTGCTTTTCCATGAGAAACCTTTTGCGGGGATCAATGGAAGCGGAAAGCACAATAACTGGTCGCTGTCGACGGATACGGGCATTAACCTGCTCGCCCCGACTTCGAAACCGAAAGAGAACCTGCGTTTTCTGACCTTCCTGATGAATGTCGTGAAGGCCGTGCATGACCACGCCGATCTTCTGCGCGCATCCATTTCATCTGCCGGTAATGAGCACCGCCTGGGCGCGAATGAAGCGCCGCCGTCCATCGTGTCGGTGTTCCTGGGTGGCGACCTTACCAATATGCTGGAAGAACTGGTGAGCAAGGGGGAGATTACGCTGGAAAAAGGGGAAAACTTCTACTATAAACTGGGTATTTCCCGCATTCCGAACCTTCAACGCGATAACACCGATCGTAACCGCACGTCGCCATTCTGTTTTACAGGAAATAAATTTGAATACCGCGCTGTGGGAAGCTCGCAAAACAGCGCCTCACCTATGATCATCCTTAATACGATCGTAGCAAATCAGCTGCTTGATTTCAAACGTGAAATGGACGAGCGGCTGGCGTCAGGAGAAGAAAAGAAGGTGGCGACCGTGGAGATTCTAAAACGCTACTACCTCGAATCTAAAAACATCCTTTTTGAAGGAAACGGCTATTCCGACGAATGGATCGAAGAAGCGGCCAAACGTGGTTTGAGCAATATTCGGGAAACTTTCGATGCCCTGTATGCCTATAAAACAGATAAGACGGTAGCTGTTTTTGAAAGAACCGGTGTACTTAGCTCGCGCGAGCTGCACGCCCGCTACGAGATCGAGCTGGAAAACTATGTGAAGAAATTGCAGATCGAATCCCGTGTGATTGGCGACCTTGCATTGAATCACATCGTGTCGACGGTCGTAAAATATCAGTTCAAACTTGCGCAGACAGCCCGCTCACTGACGGATCTCGAAATGCTGGAAGAAGCCGAGCCAATCAAAGAGATTATCCGTGACATCTCGTCGCATGTAGTGGTGATCAAGAAACTGGTTCATCAAATGACGGAAAGCCGCAAGAAGGCTAATAATATCGACGAGCTTTTCGAGCGCGCCAAGTGCTACGGATCGGAAGTGAAAGGCTATTTCGACCAGATCCGTTATCATGTGGACAAGCTTGAATTGCTGATCGATGATGAAGACTGGCCGCTGGCCAAGTACCGTGAAATGCTATTTTTGGAGTAGTTTTGCAATTGAATCAAACAACAAAGAATATGAATCCCGGATTTGATCCAGAAGAAATCGCGCAGCTCAAAGCCGAATGCAAGGCAGAGAATTCGAACTTTATATATGTAGAGGACGAGTTTGAAGACGACGGCGATAACAACGAGCATGCGCACGTGCAGTTTGTAGGTACTTATAAAAATCAGGAGGTCATTTACGACGCGCTGATCTACACGCTGCGCCTGCACCACTCGACGCTCGTGTACGACGAAGCGCTGGAAAGGCTCAAAAAAGAAATGCCCAACTACATTTCTCAGGATGAGCGCCCGGCCAACTACAAGATCAGCGAAGAGCAGGAAGATGAAGCAGAATTATTGCTTACTGAATTTATCGAAGAAATCGAGGAAGGAGAGGAAATTACGGTTCGTGAGCACGTGGAAGTCGATGACCAGTTCGAATACGGGGTAGGCCTGGAAGTTGGTTTGAATAAGACGGAGATCGATGAGGAGGTAATCAGCGATTTTATCAAGGCCTTCAATGCAGACAACGTGCAACTCGATCCCACCTTGTATTCGTTTACCGGAAGCGAGGAAGAGGATTGATCCGAAAAACAAAAGCGGCCATCTTTTGGATGGCCGCTTTGCAAAATATGTCGTTCTGCGGAATTAGATAGCAGATTTAACGGTCTTGATGATACGTGCTGCAACTTTGTAAGGATCAGCAGCAGAGTTCGGACGACGGTCTTCCAGGTATCCGTTCCATCCTTTTGCAGGCACTGTAACAGGGATACGGATAGAAGCACCACGGTCAGAAACACCGTAGCTGAAATCGTGGATAGAAGCAGTTTCGTGCTTGCCAGTCAGACGGAGGTGATTGTCAGCACCGTAAACTTCGATGTGCTCTTTCACGACAGGGCGGAATGCTTCGCAAATTTTGTCGAAAGTATCTTTGCTTCCGGCAGTTCTCAAAGTAGAGTTTGAGAAGTTAGCGTGCATACCTGAACCGTTCCAGTCAAGTGCGCCAAGCGGCTTGCAGTGCCAGTTGATCGAAACACCGTATTTCTCACCGATTCTTTCGAGCAGGTAACGTCCAAGCCAGATCTGGTCACCAGCTTCCTGTGCACCTTTTGCGAAGATCTGGAATTCCCACTGTCCTGCGGCTACTTCTGCATTGATGCCTTCTACGTTCAAACCTGCTTCGAGGCAAGCGTCAAGGTGCTCTTCTACGATCTCGCGGCCGAATGCGTTAGCAGCGCCCACCGAGCAGTAGTATGGTCCCTGTGGGGCCGGGTAACCGCCCGCAGGGAAACCGAGAGGCTTGTTGGTTTCGTTATCCCAAAGGAAATATTCTTGTTCAAATCCGAACCAGAAGTCGTTATCACCATCTTCAATAGTAGCACGGCCATTTGACTCGTGAGGAGTTCCGTCAGCGTTCAATACCTCGCACATTACCAGGTAGCCATTTTTGCGCTGTGGATCGGGGATAATGTAAACCGGTTTCAGCAAACAGTCGGACGAACCGCCAGGAGCCTGCTCAGTTGACGAGCCATCAAACGACCACATTGCGCAATCTTCCAGTTTTCCACTAAAATCGTTTTCAATTTTGGTTTTGCTGCGTAAACTTTGGGTCGGCTTGTAGCCATCCAACCAAATATATTCCAGCTTGGACTTTGACATAATAGTACTAGATAAAGTGGTGACGAATAATTATAACGGCACAATATTAATGCAAAAATGTATTTACAAAAAATAAATGTTAGGAAAAATTAACCTTATGCAAAATATTATTGTGTTCGTGGTAGTATTGTCAGTAAAAAATGTATTATTCTAATAAACTGGACGTGTTTCAAAAAATGCGGTTTCGGGGAGATTTTTTGCTAAAATCTTCGAAACAGGTTAAAAATATGCCTTTGAAGCTATAAAATACCAAGAATATCCTATGATATGCGATTTTTGAATGCGGGACCGGATAGAATTCTGCGGGGATTGTAAATTTTGTGCCATTGCCGATATTTTGTATATTTTTGAAGGCTTTGGCACCAGTTGCTCACATTATCATAATATTGGAAAAATGCATTTGTTTTACCAGCCTGACCCTCACGTTTTTGAACTGGACGAGGAGGAAGCAAGGCATAGTTCGAAGGTTTTAAGGCTCGGTTCCGGCGACATGATTTACGTCACCAATGGCAGAGGTCTGTTGCAAAAGTGCCGGCTTAACATTCAGGGGCGGAAAGTAAGTTATGAGGTGATAGAATCCAAAGTGGCCGAGCGCCGGAACTTCGCTATTAATATGGCCATAGCACCCACACGAAAGGCTGAACGTAACGAATGGATGGTCGAAAAAATGACGGAGATAGGGGTGGAGCGGATAGATTTCATCGTAACGGAACACACCAATCCTGAGACGCTTAACCGGGTGGTGAACCTGACGAGGCTGAACCGCATCGCCGCCGCAGCCATGAAACAGTCGCAACAGTATTTTATGCCTTTAATTACAGTAAACAATAAGTATGAATCGTTTATTAATAATGTGGGCGATGCCGTCCGTTTGATTGCCTACGTACCCGAACAAAATACGGTGGAACACGTTTTTAGTAAAATAAAGAAAGGCGACGACACTACATTGCTGATAGGCCCGGAAGGCGATTTCAGCCCGAAGGAAGTGGAACTGGCTTTGGAAAGCGGTTTTCAAACGGTGTCGCTCGGGCCGACGAGGCTTCGTACGGAAACGGCTGCTGTTGCGGGATGCCACGCGATTAACCTGGCGCAGGTTTTGCAATGATTGAATGAGTGAATGAGTGAATGTGTGAATGTGTGAATGTGTGAATGTGTGAATTTTGAATGACTGAATGATTGAATATGTCAGCAATCTGAAAATAGCGCAATTCCTAGTGCACGGGTCTAGCCACTAATTTAATAGTGTATTCAGTCATCCAAAAATTCATTCACTCATTCACTCATTCAATCATTCAATCATTCAATCATTCACTCATTCAATCATTCACTCATTCAATCATTAGTATGAACGCCCGACTCCTCGTTATCGCCCTCCTGTTCTGCACCGCAGGCGCATCGTTCGGGCAATCGTCGTTAAAAATCGCGAAGCTGAAATATGGTGGAGGCGGCGACTGGTATGCTAACAAAACCTCACTTCCTAACCTGATCAAGTTCTGTAATGCCGAATTGAAGATGAACATCAATCCGGTGGAAGATGTGGTGGAAGTGGGTAGCCCGGACATTTTCTCGTATCCGTTTGTGCACATGACCGGGCACGGAAATGTTGTTTTCAGCGATGCAGAGGCACAGAATCTGAGAAATTACTTGCTATCGGGTGGTTTTCTGCATGTGGATGACAACTACGGCCTCGACCAGTTTATCCGGCGGGAAATGAAGAAAGTCTTTCCGGAGCTTTCGTTCGTCGAGCTTCCGTACGATCATCAGGTTTATCATATGAAATACAACTTCGCGGATGGCCTGCCGAAGGTTCACGAGCATGACGGCAAGCAGCCGCAGGGCTTCGGACTGATCTGGCAGGGGCGCCTGATCTGTTATTATAGCTACGAAACCGACCTCGGCAATGGGTGGGAAGACCAAAGCGTCTACAACGATCCGGAGGAAATGCGCCGGAAGGCGTTGCAGATGGGGGCCAACCTGCTAAGCTATGCATTCATGATCGAGTAAGTTGCAGCTGGTCCGGGTACGGGTTCGCCTATGGTTATATTCCAAATTTAGTTTTTGAAATTTCGGTTTTCTAACCTTTGGCACTTACTTTTGTACAAAGTTTAGCATATTAATATTTTCCGCCGTTCCATGTATATAGTCCTTATTGTATTTGTTGTACATTGGTATTTGTCATTATTCTGTCAAACCTTTTTCCTTCACCGCTATTCAGCTCATAAGATGTTCATAATGAGCAAGCCGTGGGAGCGGTTTTTCTATTTGCTCACCTACGTATCACAAGGTTCTTCTTACCTGAGCCCGCGTGCATATGCGATCCTGCACCGCATGCACCATGCATTCAGTGACACCGATAAAGATCCACATTCTCCGCATCACACAAAAAACGTATTTACAATGATGTGGGAAACCAAGAATATTTACAATGCCGTTTTGAACCGTAAACGGGCCATCGAAAACCGTTTCGAACGCAATTATCCGGAATGGAGATTGATTGAAAAAATGGGCGATTCCTGGATTTCGAGAGCAGGCTGGGGTGTTTTGTACATCGCGTTTTACGTACTGGCCTACATTTACCTGGATATGCACTGGGCGTTCTTCTTCTTGTTGCCAATCCACTTCCTGATGGGCCCGATCCACGGCGCCATCGTCAATTGGAGCGGACACAAATATGGCTACCAGAATTTCGATAACGACGATAAATCTAAAAACTCGCTGATCTTCGATTTCCTGATGATGGGGGAGCTATTCCAAAATAACCACCACAAACGTCCGAACTCGATTAATTTCGGTTCAAAATGGTTCGAAATCGATCCTACCTACCCGGTGATCAAGTTGCTGAACAGGTTGAAGATTATTGAGATTCGAAAGAAGCACTAATATCTCGTAATGAATTGAAAGCCCTTCGCCGATCCGGCGGAGGGCTTTTTGTGTTTTAGCTCGTCTTCGACTGCCCGTCTTGGGCCGCCCGTGTTCTGCTGCCCGTGTTCTGCTGCCCGTGTTCTGCTGCCCGTGTTCTGCTGCCCGTGTTCTGCTGCCCGTCTTCGACTGCGCTCAGACTGACATATTACGCATGTCAGTCTGAGCGCAGTCGAAGACGGGCCATACAGGAAGACGGGCCATACAGGAAGACGGGCCATACCGATAGCAGTTACTCAATCAGAAAAAAAATAGGCAGGCGTGAGAGACGCCTGCCTATTTGCTTATTAACACCACAAAAAATGAAATCCTTGTAAATGCGACCTGCGATTGTTTCGCCCTGTCGACAATACAAATAAGATCAACAATACTTAAAAAGGCGTTAATAAAAAGTTAGAATTTGCTTAAAGGCGTAAAAAAGTCAGACGGAACGTGGTGCCTTTCGGGACATTGGATTGAATGCTGATACTGCCATTGTGCAGCTTAACAATGCGCTCTACGAGCGATAATCCGATCCCGTAACCCTTGATATTCGCCGTGTTGTCGGAGCGGTAAAACGGCTGGAAAACCAGGTTCTTGTCTTTCTCGGGAATGCCCTTGCCATTGTCGGAGAATGTGAGTCCCAGCTGTCCGCGTGACGGATGCAGACAAACAGTTACCGCATTATCGTCAGAGAATTTACAGGCATTGTCCATCAGATTCAGGAATGCTGTTTTAAGTAGTGTTGTATTTCCTGTGATTTCCAACCAGGTGTCGTCTTCGGGCAGCTCGTCGAAATTCAGCAGGATGTTGTACCCAGGGTTGGCTTGGGCTAGATTCATACGGCAGTCAAGCAGCAGATCGTCCACCCGAATCAGTTCTGTTAGCAGATCACGTTGGTCTTCGCTCACTTTAGCAAGTTCCAGCAATGTGTTCGAAAGTTGTCCCAACTCCTGAATATCTTCCAGTACCGAGCGGATAGTCATCTGGTATTCGTGCGGGTTCCGCTCTTTGAGCATGCTCACTTCCAGCTGGGACTTGATTTTCGTCAAAGGGTTCTTCAACTCGTGCGAGACATTCGCCACAAATATTTTCTGCATCTGAAATGCGGTTTCAATGCGATCCAGGAGTTTGTTGAACGTGACCGTGAGCCGGCCGATCTCGTCTTTTTGATTAGGTACGTTAAGGCGGGTGTCGAGCTTTTGCGGCAGAATTCCCTCCACCGCGTTCATTACCTTTGAAATGGGCCTCAATGCGCGTTTGGAGAAGACCCATCCGACAATCGCCACTACAAAAGTTACAACCAGATACAGCACTGTGAGCAGCGTCTTTAAGTTCGAAAGGTTTGCCTGGCCATACAAATCCTTTGCACCGAGCATCACCACGGCTTTGTTGAAGGGGTATTTGTAATAAAGACCTACCACTTTGTAGTCGCCGTCATCATACCGGATCTGGCCGGCCTTACGAATCTCGTCGAGCCAATAGTTGGAAACATGCAGGGCTTTCAGTTGCGGAGTAGTGGAGTTGCTGTATATAAGCCGGTTTTTTTCGTCGAAAATGAAGATATTTTCGTCATAGATCAGGTCGCGGTTGGTCTCGTCAAGCGCTTTCAGTACTTCTGCATTGATGAGCGGCACCTGTACTTTCAGCAATAGCTCGGCTTGCGATTTTGCTTTCGAGCGCAGCCGGTCGTAAAAGTCTTCGGTAACGTTATAATAGGTAAAAAAGTAGACGGCCAGGAAGGTGATCAGCAAAATACCGCTTACCAGCAGGGAGAACTGAACCGTAAGTCGGGTGCGGATCTGCATGATTTATTCAACTTTAAGCACATAGCCCATCCCAAACTGCGTATGGATAAGTTTTACGGGATAATCTTTGTCAATTTTTTTGCGAAGGTAGTTTACATAAACTTCGATCACATTGGTACCCGTGTCGAAACCGATGTCCCAAACCTGTTCGGCAATTTCTACTTTTGAAATAACCCGACCCTGATTTCTGATCAGGTACACCAGCAGATTAAATTCCCTCGCGGTCAAATTGATTTTATTTCCCGAGCGATAGACCGTTTTAGCGTCTAGTGAGACTTCCAGGTCGGCAAAACGCAGTACCTGGGCTGTATGCGAAACAGTCGAGCCGCGTTTGGTGAGCGCGCGTACGCGTGCGAGCAATTCTTTAAATTCAAAGGGCTTGACCAGATAGTCGTCCGCACCGGCATCCAGGCCCGTTACTTTGTCGTCGGTGGTGCCCAATGCGGTGAGCATCAATATAGGCGTTTCGTCGCCCCAGCTGCGAATTTCTCTGCAAAGCTCAATCCCGTTGATACCTGGAATGATGATGTCGCTGATGATCAGCTGGTAAGCATTACTACGCGCGAGCTGTTTACCGATCAGGCCGTCATAAGCGATATCCACTTCGTATCCATTCTCTTCCAGCCCTTGCCGTATGGATTGCAAAGTTTTTGGCTCGTCCTCTATCAGTAACAGTTTCATATGCTGTGCAAAAATAATTCCGACACTTCGTTCCAGCTTGAAACACGCTTGTAGGCCGTTTCGCGGAGGTTGTGCGGGGATGAAAAAAGAATGCCTTTGCCCTGGAATGCCGCCAGGTTGCGAACGTGGTCGTCAATCAGGTAATCCGACCGGATAATACTTTTATATCCGCAGAACACGACATTGGTCCACGGGATGAATGGAAAGTGCTTTTTTAACCAGTCGAACTTGTCCCTGAAAGAATTCGGAAATTCCATACAGGCCGTCGCAACAAACAATTCGTAGTACTTTGAAAGTGTGTAAACCGTTTCAATAGCGCCTTCTTTCACCTGGATATCTGCAAAAAAGCCGGGCTCATTCATGATTTTATGCAGCTTCGACAACTGTTTAGGATGCAATAATTCCCTCAAACCTCTGGTCTGAAAATCCTCCCGGTTCAGAGTGGTCGAAAAATCGGCAAGGACAATGTCGACAAGCTTTTCGTGCGTATTCGCCAGCACATCGTCCATGTCCAGGGTTAATCTCAGCATCAGATTATGGTTCGGCTAGTGTCGAAGTTTTCGAGATAATCGTTCACGCGTTTCAGGAACAGGCCGCCCAGAGAGCCATCCACCACGCGGTGATCGTACGAATGTGAGACGAACATCATGCTGCGGATTCCGATCAGGTCCCCCTGGGGTGTCTCGATAACGGCCGGCTTCTTTTTGATGGCCCCAAATGCCATGATCGCTACCTGGGGCTGGACGATGATCGGTGTACCCATCAGGTTGGAGAATGCGCCAATGTTGGAAACGGTATAGGTGCCGCCGGCAAGGTCATCTGCTTTGAGCCGGTTTTCACGCGCACGCTTCGCCAGATCGTTCACCTTGCGGGCCAGGCCTGGCAGATCATAGCGGTCTGCATTATGGATCACAGGCACGATCAGGTTACCGTCTGGTAGCGCCACGGCCATTCCGATATTAATGTCTTTCTTCTTGATGATCTTGTCGCCCTCCACGGAGATGTTGATCAGCGGGTAATCTTTGATGGCTTTCGCGACCGCTTCGATAAGAATGGGCGTGAACGTAATGCTGTCGCCTGTTTTCTTCCGATATTCAGTTTTCACATGCTCACGCCAGCCAACTACCGGGGTCATATCCGTTTCGATAAACGAGGTAACGTGTGCCGAAATGCGTTTGGAATCCACCATTCGCTGTGAAATCATCTTCCGCATGCGGTCCATTTCGATGATCTCGTTGCTACCATTCAGAGAAACAGCGGGGGCAGGAGCGGCGGCAGGCCCTTTTTGGCGACGATGCTCGACGTACGAAAGTATATCATCTTTCGTAACCCTGTTTTCAAGCCCGCTTCCTTTGATTACTTTCAGCTCATCCACCGGAATTCGTTCTTCACGGGCAATGCTGAGCACCAGCGGCGAATAGAATGAGTTGACCTGCGCATTGGCCTGCGCGTATTCGTAGGTCAGTTCCGGAGTTCTGTCCACGGCGGCCTGAAAATCCTTTTCAAGTACCGCTGCGGTGGAAGCAGCCTCTTCCTCAGTACCTATCAGGGCAGGCGTGCCCGCATCTTGTGCTACCACGTCGTCGGCCACTTCGATATGTGCCACAGCGCTGCCAATCGGGACTACATCGTCCACTTTCACAAGCCATTTTGTAAGGGTTCCCTCATATGGGCAGGGCACTTCTGTATCTACTTTATCGGTAGCCACTTCCAGGATGGAGTCATCTATCCGCACCTTGGCACCCTCTTCCGCAAGCAGGTGCAGCACGGTGCATTCCATGATGCTTTCCCCCATCGGAGGCATTACCATTTCAATTATTTTCATAAATGGTGTTTTTTCGAAGGTAAGCAAAACATGCTTCTGTTACCTTTATGTTCCTGATCTTACTTTAACCCTTAACTGCGAGAGAAGTTTTTAGAATGGTTTTTCTAAGCAGATTGAGCGCATAAGAGCAGGTTAGTTCTATATTGATTTTTCTATTGTTTCTCAACGTCAGCAACTGGGTAAAAGTCTCCTCGGGCGTAGCACACGCAATCCACACGGTGCCTACCGGCTTTTCCGGAGTTCCGCCGTCGGGCCCCGCAATGCCGGTAGTTGATATTGCAAAGGTTGTGTTCAGCAGGCGGCGTGCGCCTTCGGCCATTTCGCGGGCGGTTTGTTCGCTCACCGCGCCATAGGCGTCCAGGGTTTCACGAGACACACCCAGCACATTCATTTTGATTTCATTACTATAACTCACCACCGATCCCTGATAATAGCGGGAAGAACCGGGAACGCTGGTGATCTGATTGGCAACATACCCGCCCGTACAGCTCTCGGCGGTCGCAACTGTCGCGCGATTGTTCAGCAGCAATGTACCTATAATCGTTTCCAGTTCATCAGAGGCAAAGCCAAAAACGAACTCTTCAATGAGCGGCATTACGGACGCCACTTGTTCGTCGAGTTGTTTTTCCAATACGGCCTGGTCGGTACCCGTACCCGTAAGCCGCAGCTTCACCTGCCCAAAATGCGGTAAATAGGCCAGCTTGATATGTTCAGGCAATGCATCTTCCCAGGCAGCAATTTTTTCGGCAAGAAATGATTCCCCGATACCTATCGTCCGTATTTGTTTATGCTGGATGATATGGGTCGAAAACCGGGCTTTAAGCCTCGGCAGGATTTCGAACTCCATTAAATTCTTCATTTCAAAAGGCACACCGGGCAACGAAACATAGATGACCCCGTCCTGTTCGAACCACATTCCGGGTGCGGTGCCCCATAGGTTCGGGATGTAGGTACAATTTTTGGGAAGTGCTGCCTGCTGAATATTCAGCTCGGTCATGACACGCCCGCGTTTCGCGAAAAACTCGGTAACCAATGCCAGGGCTTCCTGATTGATTTCGAGTTCGGTACCAAAGTATTCGCAGAAAGTGTGCTTGGTAATGTCGTCACGTGTAGGGCCGAGGCCGCCCGTCACGATTACCACGTCTACTCGTCTGCTGGCCTGCGTGAAAGCGTCGAGAATATCCTGCCTGTTATCGCCAACGGATGTTTTCCTTACCGGACGAACGCCGATGTCAGTCAGTTGGGTGCCAATCCATTGTGTATTCGTATCGACGATCTGGCCGAAAAGAATCTCATCACCGATGGTGATTATTTCGGCCCTGGCAGAGGAAATCATAGGTTTGAAACAGGTTAAATGGGATCGTTATTTTCCCAAAAATAAGTAAAATTAATCGTTATTGAGTACGTTTGAACCGTAGTGAAATATTAACAAACTCTATTGTAATGAAATACAAAATCCTTTCGTTAACGCTGTTTTGGCTCATTTCAGGATACGCATCGCAGGCCCAGTTCAGCCTTGGAAAGCTTCTTGGAAAGGGAGGAGGGAAGAGCGGTGGTCTCAGTGAAAATGAGATCGTTCTGGGACTGAAAGAGGCATTAAACGTGGGCATCAGCAACGGTTCCGAGTCCGCATCTAAAGTGGACGGCTTCTTTAAAAATGAACTGATCAAGATTGCAGTGCCGCCGGAGGCGCAGAAAGTAGCGGAGACATTGCGCAAAATGGGGCTGGGCGCTGAGGTCGATAAATTCACTTTGTCTCTGAACCGTGCCGCCGAGGATGCCGCCAAGAAGTCTAAACCGATTTTTGTGAAGGCCATCACCTCCATGACGGTACCCGATGCGCTCGGCATCCTTAAAGGGCAGGACGATGCCGCCACGCAATATTTGAAGAAGTCGACCAACGACGAGCTGTTTAAGACATTCTTCCCCGTGGTAGACAGCACTTTGAACCTTAACAAAGCCACAGAATACTACTCCGACATTGTAAACACCTACAACAAGCTCCCGCTTGTCAAAAAGGTGAACCCCGATTTGAAAGAGTATGCGACACAAAAGACCATCGACGGCCTGTACGTGCTGATCGCACAGGAAGAAAAGAAAATTCGTGAGAATCCGGGGGCACGGGTGACTGAATTGCTTAAAAAAGTGTTCAGTCAGGCAGGGAAGTGAGTTTTGCTTACTTTTGTAAAAATTAACACCTCAATATGAAAAAGTCAGAAATACATTTTACCGTTGAACTCGACGAAAAAAATATACCGGAGAAGATCTTTTGGGACGCTACCGACAACCCGAATGAAGGCATCAACGACACCCGCGCGATCGCCATCGGCGTGTGGGACCATTATCATCGGGGAACCTTGAAGATTGACCTTTGGACGAAGGATATGGAAGTTTTCGAGATGAAGCGGTTCTATATCGAATTGATGAGCGGCATTGCAGATACGCTGCTGACAGCTACTAATGACCGCGGCATGGCCGACATGATCGAGGGGGTTTGCGACACGTTGAGCAAGCGCCTGGATGAAGAAATGAAGGCGGCGAAATAACGAAATGTCGCGCTGAGCGGCCCCGTTCGCTCAGGATGACATTACTCAATATCTTTCAATTCCAGCTGCGTTTTCTTCGGCAAACTGGCCGCGACCAGATCGTAGGAATCCTTTACCCAGCTGAAAAGCTCTTCGCTTGGAATGCTGCCCGTCACGTGGACGGTATTCCAATGCTTCTTATTCATGTGATATCCCGGCTTTACGTCGGGATATTTTTCTCTCAGTTCTTCGGCTTTTTCGGGGTCGCATTTCGCGTTAAACGAATGCTGCGGGGAATCCAGCGGTGTGAGCAGGAATACTTTTCCCATAACTTTAAAAACCAACGTATCCGGCCCGAAAGGTAGCTCTTCCGTGACGCCGGGTAATTTCAGACAGTAATCCCGCAGTGTTTCTAGGTTCATCGTGTCAAAGCTCTGAATATCATTATAATAACACAAATCAAAAACATGGCGATCGAGATGCGGTTGATCCCGTGCATCATGCGCAAATTAAACGAATCGGGGTTGTTCGGGTCGCGTTTCTTGAAAACGCGGACAAAGTAGGAAAAGACTTCGCCTAGTTGAAAGTATTTTTTCATCGTATATTTTATGCCAAAATTTCTCGCTCCTCCGGTTCAATCCACCGGCCATCTTCCCGTATCAGCTCGATCAGTTCTTCCACCGCTTTGGATGAGTGTACCGACCGTTTGATTACCTCTTGTCCCCGGTACAAGGCTATTTTGTCCTTGCCCATACCCACATACCCGTAGTCGGCATCTGCCATCTCGCCCGGGCCGTTTACAATGCAGCCCATAATACCGATTTTCACACCTTTCAAATGCTCCGTATGTTTGCGGATCATCGCCGTCGTTTCCTGCAAATCGAACAGGGTGCGGCCGCAGGAAGGGCAGGATATATACTCCGTTTTCGACATCCGCGTACGCGCCGCCTGTAAAATACCGAATGCAATGCTATTATAGGAAGCAGCTGCTTTTAATTTCTCTGCGTGTTCTGTGTTATCCGCAAACTTCGGGGATAGTAATGTCCCATCACCGAAACCATCTACGAGCAAACCGCCGATATCTGTGGCCGAATACAATGTAAGCTTATCGCCAAGATCCGTGTTGTAGCCTCTGTTTATGATCACCGGAACTTTGATGTGCTGTTCGGTCAGTTTGTAAAAGAATCTCCGCATTTCGGGCATCGCATGCAGGTTAGCTGTTTGGAGCACAAGAACGACATTGTTTTTACCTGAAATGTCTTCTAGAAAAAGCTCGTCAAACGTGTGAATGTCACCTTTGATGAAATTCAGCTCGGCAGAAATGTCTGTGGCAGCATTCCATTCAGGGACTTCGAACAAGGGAAATTTGATGTGCTTTTCAGGATGGCCCAGCCATTGGCTGTAATCCAGTATTTCCCTCAGACCGTTTGGCAACATGAATGGCACCGGTTTTTTCCCTGTGTAAATAAAATCAGCTCCCTGGTCGTTCATAGCCCACTTGTCCGGCACAGGCAGGAAAAAGTGCCCGATACTTTTCAGATCATCCAGTTGCTGGACCTCAATGCCGGAATAATCGGCAATTACCCTTGGCACATTTAAATGGCCGATGTTGTATGATTCCCGTGTATCGCGGCGAGTGTATTGGAAGGGATTGATCGGACAGTGTTCGATCGGTTCAATGGATGCATGGGCAGATCGCGTCGTATAGCGCTCGATCAGTGCGCGGGCGACAGGCGCTTCTTTTTCCGGTGCTTCGGTGAGCGAAACACGGACGGTATCGCCCAGGCCGTCTTCCAGCAAAGTACCAATTCCTACCGCTGATTTAATGCGGCCATCCTCAGCTTCGCCGGCCTCCGTTACGCCCAGGTGCAGCGGGTAGGGTTTCAAACCCTCTTCATCCAGCCTTTGAACCAGCTGCCGGTAGGCTTCCACCATCACCTGCGTATTGCTGGACTTCATCGAGAGCGCAATATTGTAATAATTGAATTCCTCACAGATCCGCAGAAATTCAAGCGCCGACTCCACCATGCCCAGCGGCGTATCACCGTAGCGGCTCAGAATCCGGTCGGAAAGCGAGCCGTGGTTGGTACCTATACGCATGGCCGTGCCATATTCCTTGCAGATTTTCACCAGCGGGATAAACTTCTCCCGGATTCTTTCCAGCTCGGCGGCATAGGAAGCATCTGTGTAATCTATTACCTCGAAGCGCTTTCGATCGGCATAGTTGCCGGGATTGATCCGGACCTTTTCGACGATGCGTGCGGCCAGTTCAGCCGCATTGGGTGTAAAATGTATGTCAGCGATCAGTGGCACCTGAATGCCCAGCTTATGCAATCCATTACGGATATTTTCGAGATTCTGGGCCTCCTTCACGCTGGGCGCGGTAATGCGCACGTATTCGCAACCTGAGTCTACCATCCGGATCACTTCATCAATGGAGCCCTGCGTGTCCATCGTATCCACCGTTGTCATAGACTGGACGCGGATAGGGTAGTCAGAGCCCATCGGTATGCCGCCGATGTTAATGGTAATCGTCTTGCGGCGTTCGTACGCCGTCAGCGACGGGCAGTAGATATTGGTTTTTTGTTCAGAAGGTGTGATCACGGTCATTGAATGGTCATATCGGCAAAGGTCTTAAAACTAAAACACAATCGGAATGCCAATGGTGCATTTTTCCATTTCCGCCTGCCGCTTTGTAAGGTTGCTTGATGAATCGTAAATCTTCTACACGATCGCCGTTCCCATATTAATTCCAGCCGGATATTCATTTCAGATTAAAATGGTTATGTTTTGCATTGGAAAAGTTAAATATTTGCTTCCGCTCCCCCGAATCTCTAACTGTAAAAATTAGCACTCAATGTCCCCGGTGCCCGACGCTGGAAAGCGCGGCTTTTTCGTGCATTTATTCACCATGTAAACCAGGACGATATGAAGAGAGCCATTTTATGCTTGATGATCGCATTACTTTCATTCACGGAATCGGGGCAGGTGCCATGACGCTGGAACTACCCCTGCAAGCCGGGAACCGAATGTTGGAATGCACTCACTTCCGCTGAGGAGCGGCAGCAAGCCTGTCAGATCAGAGGCATTGATCTGAACACGATGAGCACCGAAGAATTGCTGCTGATCACGATGGAGCATCCGTTTTTTCGGAGTTATGTCGCGCATGATAGTCCGGTCGAGGGTTTGTCTTTCTCACTGGAAGGCTTCAACGGCTTTACGGAATTCAAGCGACGTCCGGATGCCATGAGAGCGTTACGAGATGTCTATTTCAGGGAAGATTTCAATACCATCCGTACCATGCCAGACATTGCAGAAATGGGTGCCTACTCATTGAAATGGATTGGCATGGAGTTGATCATGAGTGACGAAGCATTGTTAAACCAGATGTCTTCGGACGAAAAAGCCGAGTTCTTGAAGCAATTGCACGCGCAACTGCTTGTGGAGCAGAAGTATGACGACGTTTTTGGCGGCATTTCGGATGCTGTGAGCGCTTACATCTTTTACAAGGTAATGAAGACCATGAATGTGAATGTCCTGGAAGATACTTTCAGTCGCCAGAGTGTCGATCAGTTTCGGGACAGGTTAATTGTCACAGATGTGGCCGAGCTGGAAGCGTTGCTTGCGAAGCTTGAAGAGTTTGTCAGAACCGTTAAACGCTAAAATTAAAGTCATGAAAACATTTACAATTTTCCATGAAGGTCAAAAGGTCGGTTTAAGCCGGTTGTTAGCCATTCTAATTTTACCGATCCTGTTGTTCGGAGGATCTTGCGATCAAAGAGAGGTAAAGGAATACGAGCCGGGTGGTTCGTGCTTCACGAAGGAGTTTCTGGAAAATGAAGCTTGGGTTAGGGCTGAACTAACTTGGTTTCAACAGCCTAAAATGGGTTCGTTGCGCGTCGCGGTATACCGCTACAAGTCGGACTACTATCTGGCGTTCGAAAACGGTTTCACATCGGGTCCTATTGGGCATATATTCGATTGCTCGGGAAAACATTTGGGAGAATTAAACATTAACTACAACGAGTTTTACGACAATAATGAATTGATGACGGTTTTGTTAGATGCTAACTATTGAATGATATGAGAACCATACATATTGCCCTTGTACTTATAGCAATTGCTAAACAGGTGTGTAATGCGCAGGTGAATACGCCTAATGGGGTCGCTGTTCCTGCTTCCGCCCTATTCGTTTACAGCGCAGTAAAATATTCGGATGCGCAATTGCAGTCTGAGCAGAATAATATCCAAAACGGTGCATACGGTAGTAGTTGCATTATAGTCTCGGGTTATTCACGGAACTATAACTGCCACGGTTACGCTTGGCATGTTTCCACCGGAGGAGCTCAGACTTGTATCGATCAAGTGTTTTTTGGCGGAGTTACGCCATATGTGGCTGGGGTGAATCCAAGTTATACCCAAACGAACTATAACAGCACAATTGGAAAACTAAGAGTACGGTATTCGGGGGATCATTCTGCCATAACAACATACGACGGTAAATTCATTTCCAAGTGGGGGCCTGGTCCACTGGTTAAGCACAACGCGCTCGATGTACCTCCTGGCTATGGAAACCCTTCAACTTGTTGGAAGTGCAACTACGCCCCGCCATTAACAAGCGTTTACCTGGACGGCAACCTCATTTCCGGTAGCTTTCAAACCACCACTTGGGGCGCACATAACATGCAGATATTCTGGGGACTTGACCCCGATACCGGACCGACATTCAGCCCAACTGCCGGAAGTACAATCATCAACAATCAGAGTTCCGGCACAGTGAATTTTACATTCAATGGCCCTTCCAATAATGGCGGTCTTTCGATCGCATTCTGTGGCGCGCCGAGGCATTCGTTTACATTCTTCAAGCCGAGCGGCGCGAAAATGCAGGTATATCCTAATCCGGTTCAGGCTGATGAAATCATTACCGTATCATCGGAATCTCAAGAGACTATTCAAGCTGTAAATCTGGACAGCGAGGTTAGCAGGATTACGAAAATTACGCTTCTGGACGAAAGGCTCCGGTTTGTGCAGGACTATTTATCAAATGCAGAAGGAAACCTAACAACAGTCAAATTGAATGCCGGTTTGAAAGGGACATACTTTTTAAAGGCAACTTTCGAGGACGGTACTGCGCAAACGAAGCGAATACTGGTTGGGAAATGAGGAAATTGAGCGACAAAAGCGCCCGGATGAGTTATCCTTCCATCCGGGTGCCTTCATCGACGGTAATAATGTAGCTTTTGCCGCCTTCGTGCTCGATGGCTTCCGCCACTTCCTCAGCATGCGTGGGGGCGTAGGCAAACATGCAGCCGCCTCCGCCCGAGCCGTTGATCTTGCCGCCTAACGCGCCGGCACCGAGTGCAGCGTTCATCATGCGTTCGATTTTCGGGGTGGAGGTTCGCTTGTGATCGCGGAGGTTCTGGTAATGTTTGTAGAGCAGATTGCCGAAATGTTTGTCAAAATCGCCAGCGGCGTGGTTTTCCTCACTTTCGATCAGCAGAGATTTTCCCTCCACCAGAATGTCGCGGTCCTCGATATTGGCTTTCAGCAGACCCAGCTGGTCGCCGGAAAGTAGCGATTTGTAGTCGCCTACCTGTTCAATCGGGGTAGTAAAAATGGAAAATGACGGGTCGTAGTCGGTGACAATTTTAATCACATCCTCCATTCCGTAGCGGCATCGGGCAATAATTCCGAGCGTATCTTTCGGTTCGAGCGAATCACCCAGGACGAACGTGCCGAGCTTGGGCGTAAGAGCTTCCACCTTGATAACGGGCGTCGATTCGAGGTAAATGACGTTGCCGATGGCGGTAGAGTAATTATCCATCATGCCGCCGGGTTCGCCGAACTCCAGTACTTCGGCGGCATTGGCTATTTCCCCTAATTCTTTCTTTGAAAAATGGAGCGGGTTATCGCTAAGTCTATCGAGGAAATGTGCCCAGGAAACGATCAGTGCCGAAGAGCTCGAAGTCCCCGAATTGATGGGGATATTTCCGTGAATAGTTGCTTCCAAACCCCTCGAAAAGGTGAGCCCCTTTCTTTTAACGACGTTGATCGTGCTTCGGAAATAATCCCGCGGCTTCACGTAGGGAAACGTCGTGTCGAGCGAAAACTCTTCTTGCGTGCCCAGGTCGGGCAAATGCAATATTATTTTATCATCATCGCGATAACCGCCGTCTACGGTAATCCTACGCGATATGGCCGCTGCTATTACGGGGAGCCCCAGGTAATCCTGATGTTCCCCGAAAAAGCAAATGCGGCCGGGAGTTGAAATCCTCATTGAACTACCAGCTTTTCTTTTTGTGGCCTACAAGACCGAAATATAGTATAAAGATATACAGTGGAATCATGATCCAGTAGGCATGCTGCGTACTTTGAATCGAATCAGCGATTCGTCCGTATGCAACTGGAATAATCGCACCACCGGAAATACCCATTACTAATAGTGCAGAACCTATTTTAGTGAATTTGCCGAGACCATGCAGGGCCAAAGGCCAGAGAGCAGGCCAGATTACGGAGTTGGCGAAACCGGCGATGGCAAGGCAGATAATAGAAGTGAAACCGGGTGAATAAATTGCGCATACTGCCGCGATCATACCCAGTACCGAACTAAAGATAAGATATGCTTGCTGAGATACATACTTTGGAATCAAAATAATACCCAAGAAATAGCCAACAAGCATCCCTACTAGCGGATAGGTTCCAAAAAAACTTGCTTCTGTTTCCGGAAATCCCAATGAAACGCCGTATGTAATAATTGTATCCGCGGCCAAAACTTCTACGCCCACATAACAGAAAATAGCAAGTACGCCCAGAACCAGATTTGGGTATTGCAAGACACTTGATTTTTCTGCGTGGCCGACGACCTGACTTGAATCGTCATCCTCTTCCTCACTCACTTCCGTCAAACCTTTCGAGAATTTGATCAGCAAAGCAAGGCCTACGAGAATCGCGGTAAGAATCAAATAGGGTACTGCAACTTTATCAAGTTCTTCTTTGGGATCTGACGACGTGGCTCCCGCCAGAAGTATTTTACCAATTACGATCTGGCTTATGATACCCGCGCCCTTATTGGCAATACCCATGATACTGATCCGCTGAGCGGCACTTTCGCGCGGGCCGAGGATCGTAGCGTAAGGGTTGGAAGCGGTTTGTAATACGGTAAGACCGATACCGATGGTGAACAAGCCGACGAGGAACAATGGGTATGAGGCCATTTCCGCAGCAGGAATGAATATCAGCGTCCCCACCGCCATTACGCCCAATGCGAGCGACATGCCGTTTTTAAAACCGGTTTTTTTCAGCACCATCGAACATGGGATCGCCATGACGGTGTAGGAAATGAAAAATGCGAACGTAACCAGGTAGGAACTGGTGTTGTCGAGGGAGAATGCTTTTTTGAAGAAGGTGATCAGTGTTCCGTTAACCCATGTGACGAAACCCATCACAAAGAAAAGAATGCCGATAATGAAGAGGGGACCCAGGTAACTGTTCTTTTTGCTCATTTAAGTCTTATTGGATTAGGTTGTTCGGGTTATTTATTTAAGTATCGATTTGGTTTTGTTATAATACTCAATATTCGTCATTCAGGCCAAAGATGCGCTTGTTTGTTCGCCATTTTCCTCTTGTAAAATCAGGAATTTCTACGGGCGAGCTGCCGCGTGCGATTGAAAGTTCGGACAACGGGCTGATGGCGCTCCACACGGCCGCATCGTAAACGTCGATCGGCGGGGCGGTTTTGCGTTTGATAGCCTCTACAAATCCTCTCAGCACAAAGTAATCGATGCCACCGTGACCAGCATTTTCAGCTTCTTTGGCGTATTTAGTCCAAAGGGGGTGGTCATTTTTGTCCAAATAGGGTTTATCCGGCTCGCCAATGTGTTCTTTGGGAGAAATGCCTTCCAGATAAATGGTGTGGCCGTCGTTCATCCATATGCCTTCTGTTCCCTGCGCGCGGAACGCAAGCGAATAGGGGCGGGGCGAATTGGTATCGTGGATGAGAACGATGTTTTCACCGTTGTAGCACTGGATCATGGTGGTGACGATATCGCCGAGTTTGAAGTTGACCTTCGCATTCGGATGGTTCTGGCCACCGTGGTCGACTACATATTTGTGCAAGCCACGCGATTTGGTCGCCATCGAAGTCAGGTAGGTAAAGCAATTACCCCGGTTGATATCCAGCCAATGCGCTACCGGACCTAGGCCGTGAGTAGGATAGAGGTCGCCGTTTCGGTCGACGGAGTGCTGAGTGCGCCATTTTGCCTCCGAAAAACCTTTTGAACCGAACTCGACGCCGTGGCCTTCATTGCTTTTGCCCGTGTTGAACTTGATACCCCGTAAATCGTGCTGGTAGCCGCAATGTGCGTAGGTCATCTCGCCGAACATGCCGGCGCGAATCATTTTAAGAATAGCCATCACATCCCGGCGGTAGCACACGTTTTCGAGGATCATGCAGTGCGAGCCGGTCTTCTCGAAAGTGTTGACCAGGTCCCAGGATTCCTGCAACGTTACAGTGGCGGACACCTCGACGGCCGTGTACTTTCCGGCGTTCATAGAAGCCAGCGCCATGGGGACGTGCCATTGCCAGGGCGTTGCGATAAGCACCCCATCCAGGTCGTCGCGTTTGACGAGGTTCATAAAGTCCTCTTCTCCTTTTGCATATACCACCGGTGCTTTGCGACCCGCCTTTTTGATCTTGTCCAAAGTGATACTTACGGCCTGCGGATCTATATCGCAAATTGCATTGATCTCGATATCAGAACGGAAGAGCGCCTGTTCGATATGGTTGCGGCCCCTGAGCCCCACACCGATGAAACCTAAACGTACATTTTCTGCGGGTTTTTCTTTTTTCAAATTCAGCGATGGGATAATGCCTGCGACGGGCGCGGCCAAAGCTGTTTTTTGCAGAAAATTCCGTCTATCCATTTCGAAATCTGTTGAATGTTACCGGCACGGATGGTAAAAGATTATTTGGTCTTACCTGGCGCGGGGCTGCAATTTACGAGCAAAAGCGAGATTTTTAAATTTTTTTATTAATTAAAAGTTCGCATGGGTGATGCGTCCTGATAACACTAAATAGGAATGCAATGAACAATTTGCTAGCTTACAGCGTTTACCCAAGGCAAGAGACTTCTGAGAGCGACTCACAGCATGCTCGAACCCTTAAATGTGTTGGACACAGACTTTGTAACGACATTTAAGGCAAACTGATATTTTAAGTGGTTTAAATATGACGCAAAAAGTGGCGGTGTTCCGAAAGGAGCATTTTAATGCAGCCCATCGTCTCCATCGTTCCGAATGGTCGGATGAACACAATAGGGAGGTTTTTGGAAAATGCAACAATCCCAACTTTCACGGACACAACTATGAGCTCATCGTTCAGGTGACCGGCCCTGTTGACCCCTCGACGGGTTATGTAATGGACATGAAGGTGCTCAGTGCCATATTGAAAGAATCCGTTGTAGACCGTTTTGATCACCGGAACCTGAATCTGGATGTGGAAGAATTCAAAAACCTTAATCCAACCGCGGAAAACATCGCGATCGTCATTTATTCAATCATCAGACCCAAAATTGACGCAGGTCTTGACCTGAAAATCAGATTATATGAAACAGAACGGAATTTTGTCGAATATCCAGTCCAGTGAAGCTTTGGACATCGAAGAGGTTGGTGACGATCATTTGTTTTCAGGAATAGAGACTCCTCTCCGCAAGGACGCGTTTGCGATGGAGGACGAGCTTAAAATGGAGTTGATCGAAAAGCATTTCCGCCACATTATGGAGATTATGGGGCTTGATCTGACGGACGATAGCCTCAAAGGCACTCCGAAGCGCGTTGCGAAAATGTATATCAAGGAAGTGTTCAGCGGTTTGGATCCCAAGAACAAACCTGCAATCGCGCTCTTTGAAAATAAATATAAGTACAACCAAATGCTCGTTGAAAAGGATATTTCGGTGTTCTCGAATTGTGAGCACCATTTTGTTCCTATATACGGCAAAGCACACGTGGCCTATATTTCCAGCGGAAAAGTGATTGGTCTGTCGAAGCTGAATCGAATTGTAGAATATTATTCCAAGCGCCCGCAGGTGCAGGAGCGGCTCACTGTACAAATTGCGAATGAGTTAAAGGAGGCATTACAAACCGAAGATGTGGCGGTAGTCATCGACGCGCAACACATGTGTGTTCAGTCACGCGGTATCCGCGATTCAGGTAGCTCGACGGTTACTGCATATTACGGCGGTAAATTTGAGGAGGAGACGACCAAGAAGGAATTTTTGGCCTATCTCGGGATGTAGGGCGATCATGTCATGCTGGGCGCAGTCGAAGCATATTGGCGCGATGCAAATACCCTTCGACTGCGTTCGGCATGACATGGACATCTGCATTGAAATACATATTAATAAAAATGGCTGATCGACTGATCAGCCATTTTTATTAAGTCAATAATTGAACTCATTGACTTTAACCTCATAAACTTAGCTAGACCGTCGGCCCTACGCGCTCCAACAGCGCCTTGGTAGCCTTGATACCGTCGTATTCTGAAAGCTTGCTTCCTTCATATTCGATACCTGCAATGCCTTTGAAGCCGCTTGCCTTCACTACTTTGAGAATTTTAGCATAATCTGTTTCGATACAGTTCCCTTTTTCATCGAAATCGTACGTTTTCGCGCTGACGCCTTTTGCGAAGGGCATTAGCTCCTGCGTACCCAGATAGCGATCGTAAGATTCCTCGCAGCCGTTAGCAGAGCGTTTGATACAGAAATTGCCGAAATCGGGCAGGGTGCCTACGTTTTTCATGTTCACCTGCTTCATCACACCCGACAGCCACTTACCATTTGAAGACGAGCCGCCGTGGTTTTCAACGATCACATTGATACCCGTTTTGGAAGCAAATTCGCCAAGCTTGCCCAGCCCGTCGATCGCCGCTTTCGCAACTTCTTCGTCCGATCCTTTACCAAATGCGTTCACGCGGATCGTCTTGCAGCCCAGGTATTTCGCCGCTTCGACCCATTTGTAGTGATTTTCCACTGCTTTGTTTCGAACCGCAGCGTCAAGCTCGCCCAGGCCGCCTTCGCCATCGATCATGATCAGGTTGTTGGTCACACCGTTGTCTTTTGCCCTTTTGAGCAGTTCGGCCAGGTATGTCTTATCTTCTGCTTTGTCTTTAAAGAACTGGTTCACGTATTCGACGATCGATATGCCGAATTCTTTCTTGGCCAGTTCGGGGAAATCAAGGTTGGTAAGCTTTTTCGCGAAAAGAGCCTTGTGCAGTGACCATTCGGCGAGTGAAATGTCAAACCAGAGTTTTTTCGCAGCCGGTTCGGCGAACAGATCGGTGAATGCAGTGGCAGCAAGCGCAGTGGCTGCGGCCTTTTTAAGGAAATCGCGACGAGAAAAGTCCATGATTGGTTAGAATTTAGATTTGATTATTATTCCTGAATATTGATTCTGGCTTCGCGGTACAGCTTCTCATTTTTGGTGAGCTTGGCTGCGTCCCACTCGATATCCTGCACGAATGCGTGCTGACGAACGGGACAGTTTTCGATCCTGCAAAAGTAGCAACATTGGTATACGCAAGGGTCGGCATGGACAAAAATTTCAGTTTCGCCTACCTGTGACGCTTTCAGAATGTTCTCGAAATCGTGAATGGTTTCGTGTACTTTCTGTAATTCCCAATAGTAAGGCAGCGTCAGATGGCAGTCGATATGCAGGTCTGAGCCGTATTGCTGGGCACGGAGGTTATGGACGTCAATCCACTCGTCTTTTTTATGGGCATTCAGCGTATGAATCACTTTGTCGAGCAACAGCTCGTCGCTGGCGTCCATAAGGCCGGCTACTGACTTGCTGACCAGCTGTGAGCCACTGAAAGCTAAAAAAAGGCCAAAGAACAGCGAGGCAACACTGTCTATCCAGACGTAGCCCGTGAGCATAATCAAACCTACACTTACTATGAGTACAACGCTGCTGATGCTGTCTGACATCAAATGCTTTCCATCCGCCACCAGCGCCAGCGAATTGGCCTGGCGGCCTTCGGTGAGCAGTTTGTAGCCGATGGCGGTGTTGACCAGGATCGTAAATACGATGAAGAGAGAGCCTTCTGCCAAGTTGCTGATCGGGGCCGGCTCCCGGAGCCGGTTAATGGCTTCGACTACGATAAATATCGATGCGATGATGATCAGCGCTCCTTCAAAGCCCGCCGAGAAAAACTCGACCTTTCCGTGACCATAGGGGTGGTTCCGATCTTTCGGTTGCGAAGACAGGTAGACACTGTAAAATGCGAACCCACTCGCTATAACATTAATGATCGATTCCAGCGCATCGCTGAGAATGGCGTTTGAAGAGGTCAGGTAGAATGCAAAAAACTTCAATCCTGTCAACAGGATGCTGGCTACAAAAGACAGCATAATGAGACGTTGTTTAAGCTTATTTTGGTTTATTTGCATTTGAGATTTGTCAATGAAAGGTCAAAAATACTAAGAAAATGCGGGTTATATCCACTGAAAATAACTGGAAAACACTTTCGTCTGAAACCGTTTATGAGAATGCCTGGCTGGAACTCAGTCACCGTGATGTGATTAACCCGTCGGGTAACAAAGGCATTTACGGTTTAGTTAAATTTAAAAATCAGGCAATAGGGGTGATCCCGGTGGATAGCGATGACAATATTTACCTCGTAGGCCAGTACCGATACGCCATCGACGAGTATTCGTGGGAAATCCCGGAAGGCGGCGGCACACTGGGGGCCGATCCGCTCGATGCTGCAAAACGCGAACTGAAAGAAGAAACCGGTCTTTTGGCCGGCAAATGGACGAAAATCGCCCGGATTCATACCTCCAACTCGGCCACCAACGAGGAAGGGTTTCTCTTCATTGCCGAAGAGCTTACCCAGGACCAGGCCGAGCCCGAAGACACGGAGGATTTGCAGGTATGGAAATTGCCCTTGAAGGAAGCAGTGGAAATGGTCATGCGCTCAGAAATCACCGATTCACTGTCGGTGGCTGGCATTTTGATGACTGCGAGACTGAAAGGTATCTAATATGCTTCAAGCGCTGTTGTACGGGACGCTGACCGGCGTCGCATTGTGTCTTACTTTCGGGACCGTGTTTTTCTCTTTGGTCCAAAATAGCGTTGATAATGGTTACCGCACCGGTATTAAAATCGCTTTCGGCGTTTTTATCTGCGATATTATCTTCGTCTTCTTCGCCATTTTCGGGACGGCATTACTGCCCGACATTCCCAATTTTCAAAAATGGATGGCTGGTGCCGGAGTAGTTTTCCTCACGGGACTGGGTTTAAGCAATATCGTCAGGGGACAACCTCAGATCGCCGAACCGCAGACCCGGTTTGGGAACTTTCTTTATTACTTCACCACCGGCTTCCTGCTGAACGGTTTAAATCCCGTTAACTTTATCAGTTGGGTGACTATCGCCTCGTACATACGTACCAACCTGCACTACAATCTCAATCAGGTCATATTGTTTTTCACGGCGAGCGTGATTGCCGTTTTCCTGGTTGAAAGTGCCATTGCTGTTTTTGCCCATCGCCTCAAAAAGCTCTTCACACCGAAAGTAGTGACCCTATTTAACAAAGTGACAGGCGTGGTTTTTATTCTCATCGCCTGTCAGATTGCTTATACCAATTTTTTGAAGTAGGTCACGCTTTAATGTAGCCTTCGGCTTTCAGGAAGTTCTTCCAATCACCGATCAGGTCCTTTTTAAATACGCGGGGAAACTTATTTTGCCCGCCTAGCTTGCCTTTCGATTCCATCCAGCTGTAAAATGCCTGGTTGGGCAGCACGGTGACGAATACCTCCTTCAATGCGTGTCGGCGCTCTACGGCGTAGTCATCGTTCAGTTCGGCGAGTTTGGCGTCGAGCTTCTGCTTCAAAACCTCGGCATCGACATTCGATTCCTCTACGCCCACATACCAGTCATGGGCGAACAACGTACCGTGTTCGATTCCGCAAACGGTAAATTCCTTGACAGAAAGCCCCATTTCCTGGGATACCAGGTCGATCGCCTTGTTCATATTGTCTACCGACAAATGCTCTCCGCAAAGGCTGAGGAAGTGTTTTGTACGGCCGGTAATGACGATTTCTCCCCGCGATTTGTCTACGAATTTCAGTGTATCACCGATCAGGTAGCGCCACGCGCCGGAGCAGGTCGAGAGCAGCAATGCATATTCTTTTCCTTCCTCCACCTGATCTATCATCAATGTCTCCGGATTATCCAACATAGTGCCATCGGAATCGAAGTTTTTAGGGGTAAAAGGGATAAATTCGAAGAATATCCCGTTATCACATACCAGTTCCATTCCTACCGCACCTGGGCGCGACTGATAAGCGATGAAGCCCTCAGATGCCAGATAGGTATTAATGTAAATCATTGGCTTACCGAGCAGTTTCTCGAAACCTTTGCGGTAAGGTTCGAACGAAACGCCGCCATGTGCGAAAACCTGCAAGTTCGGCCAGATTTCGTGGATGTTCTTTACGTTATAATGGGCAATGATTTTTTCAAAAAGCAGCTGGATCCACGCCGGTACGCCCACTACAAAGCCAATGTCCCATTCGCTGGCTACCCGTGTGATTTCTTCCAGTTTCAGGCCCCAGTCACGCTGGGCAGCGATTTTCTGCCCGGGTTTGTAGTACGGACGGAACCAGCGGGGGATTTGCTGGATCTGGATTCCGCTCAAATCACCCGCGAGACTGCCCGTGTCGTGTGGGTTCAGATTGGTGCTGCCGCTCAGCATGAGGAACCCTTTTTCATACAGATCTGGCGGCAGGTCCTTATAATGCCCCAACGACAAAATCTGGCGTATACTCGTTTTCTGAATAGCCTTCGTCATGGCCTTCGTCACGGGGATCTGCTTGGAAGCCGACTCAGAAGTTCCGGAACTTAAAGCATAATATTTCACAGTTCCCGGCCAGCACACATCTTTTTCGCCTTCGAGCGACTTGTGCCACCATTCATTGAATATCTTGTTGTAATCGTAAACGGGAACTGTGCGCTTATAGAGCTCGTAAAATGCTCCCTTTTCGCCAAACAGGATGGTGGAAAGCAATTCGTCGAAGTTGTACTTCTCACCGAACTCGGTATATCTGGCCTTGGCCAGCAATTTGGCCAAAGTTTTCTTTTGCTGTTGATGTAAACTTGCCTTACGGCGGTTGGCAACAATGTTGCTGAAATGGATGCCTTTTTTTAATAAACTGCCTACTAATGCCATAGCTGTTGGTTAAATTACAAATCCCAGGTCGATAGCTTTTTCAATGATTCATACTCTGTCAGATCATATTGACATGGCACCACCGAGATATAGTTATTATCCAGTGCCCAGACATCGGTATCTTCTTTTTCGGTATCGAAATTGACAAACTCGCCGGCCATCCAAAGGTATCCTCGACCGTTAGGGTCTACGCGGTAGTCGAATTTCTCCTGCCATTTGGCATGAGCCTGGCGGCAAACTTTTACGCCTTTAATCGGCAGGTCAGACTTTGCGGGAATGTTCACATTCAAGGCAACCCCGTTTGGAATGCCGTTCCTCAGCGCCTGCTCGGTGATTGCCTTTATATAAGGTATGCCATGGCTGAAATCGGCGTCTTCCCGAAAATCACAAAGCGAGAAACCGATGGCCGGAATGCCCTCGATCGCCGCTTCAATGGCTGCCGACATCGTGCCGGAATACAGCACGCTGATCGAGCTGTTGCTGCCATGGTTGATCCCGCTCACAACCAGATCGGGCTTGCGGTCCTGCAAAACATAGTTCTTCGCCAGTTTCACACAGTCGGCAGGTGTTCCCGAACATTCGTATTCAGTAATGTCATCAAAAATATGGGTGGAATAAAGCCGCAGCGGCTCACCGATGGTTATGGCATGACCCATTCCGGATTGCGGGCTGTTGGGGGCGACCACAATCACTTCGCCCAGCGTCTGCATGATTTCAACCAGTGTCCGGATTCCTTTGGACGTTATTCCGTCGTCATTTGTAACTAAAATGAGGGGTTTCATATATTTCTACTGATCGGTCGTTCCAGCTGCTTCGTGCGATCTCGTCTGCCGGCTCAGTAACATGGTTTTTAAGTGAATAAATATTTAATTGCGCTTTTTAAGCTGCCAAATTTAAGCAATATGCCTTCATTCGCAACACTACACGCTTCCATCGCAGATATTCCGACCATCATTGAAATCCAGGAAAAAACATGGGAACCGACTTACCGTGACATCCTTAGCAAGGAGCAGATCGATTTTATGTTTGAAAAAATATATTCTCCTGAATCTCTCGCCGACCAAATGCGGTCCGGCCAGCAATTTATGGTCCTGCTGAGCGATCAGATTCCCGTGGGCTTTTCGTCGGTATCGGAAGAGAAACCCGGGAAATTCAAATTACACAAAATATATGTGCTTCCCGCCACGCAGGGGACCGGCGCGGGTAAATACCTTCTGCAGGAAACGGAAAGTTTTGTGAGATCGGTAGGAGGAACCGTGCTGTCGCTGAATGTGAACCGTTACAACAAAGCCAAAAGTTTCTACGAGAAAATGGGTTTCCTGGTCGTGGACGAGCAGGATATCCCCATCGGGCCTTACTGGATGAACGATTACATTCTGGAAAAGGCTTTAAACTGAACCGGCTACGCCGATTCAGTTTTCAATGCCAGTTTCATTTTTTTGATATTCTTCTGCTGGCTTTTCAAGCCTTGCAGCGGCTGGTAATGGTTGCTGTTAACAACATAGTAGCCCGTGCCGTCATATGTTCGTTTGGCCGGGTGCGATTTGCACTCCGCCGAGCAGCTACCTTCCATTTCCCAACCACACTTCTCACAGATAGGCACGTGATTGTTGCATTCGGCATTGGCACAGTTCACCATACGGTCGCAAGGCTCCTCACAGATGTAACATTTCGAAATGACGGTGGGATTTACCTTGTTGACGTCCACCGTAATGCGGTTGTCGAACACGTAACATTTACCATCAAAGTTCTCGCCGCCTTCTTCCAGTCCGTAGCGTATAATGCCTCCGTGCAGCTGGTAAACATCACTGAATCCCTGGTCTAAGAGGTATGCACTGGCCTTTTCGCATTTGATACCGCCCGTGCAATAAGTGATTACCTTTTTGTCCTTTAAATGAGCTATCTCGTGTACGTGGTCTGGCAGCTCACGCAGGTTGTGCATGTCAAAAGTGATTGCCCCTTTAAACTTACCAACCTCATGTTCGTAGTCCGATCGCATGTCTACCAGCACGACATCCGGGTCGTTAAGCATGGCTTTGAAGTCGGCCGGTTCGAGGTGCTTTCCGGTACGCTCGAGCGGGTTTACAGGAAGATCGGAGTTAACGATTTCATCCTTGACGCGCACGTGCAGTTTTTGAAATGCAACATGATCCGACTCTTCCACCTTGAACTGTACACCTGCAAAACGGGCGTCCGAACGGACGTAGTTCATATAGGCTTCGCATTGTTCGGGCGTGCCCGAAACGGTGCCGTTAAGACCTTCGGGCGCCACGATAATGCGGCCCAGGAGGTTGTTTTCAACGCAAAACAGGTGATGCTCATCGCGGTAAGCGTCAGGATCGGCGATGGAAGTGTAATAGTAATATAGTATAACCCGGTAAGGCTTCATAGTTCAATTCTTTTCTCCAAATCAGCCGCAAATATACGAATAATGCAAGTTTTAAGAAAATGCCGAAAATCAGTTTTGTAACTGACCGGTTGTCCGTTGAAATACATATTTTTGTGAGCACTCGTTCATTCACTCAACTTATCCTATCTCCTTATGCACATCGCTATCATTGGTAATATCGGCGCAGGCAAAACAACCTTGACCCAAATGCTGGGTGACTATTTCAAATGGGAGGTGATGTACGAGGCGGTAGAAGGAAATCCCTACCTGGCTGATTTTTACATGGATATGGAACGGTGGGCATTCAATCTGCAAATCTATTTTCTTAATAACCGGTTCGCGCAGGTTCAGAAAATCCGTGAAACCACCTATTCGACCATCGTTCAGGACAGGACTATTTTTGAGGATGCCTACATTTTTGCCCGAAATTTGTACGAGTCCGGCGTGTTGACCGACCGTGATTACCAGACATATTTGCTGCTTTTCGAATCCATCATCCGGACGGTTTCCCAGCCAGATCTGCTGATCTATCTCAAAGCGGATATTCCCAAGCTGGTTTCACAGATAAAAAAGCGGGGTCGTGACTTTGAAGCCGATATTTCAATAGACTACCTCACCAATCTCAATCGCTACTACGAAGACTTTGTTCAGAACTACGAGGATAGCAAAATCATTGAAATAGACGTACATAACATGGACTTTGCGACTAATCCTGAGGATTTCAATCACATTGTGGCGCTGTTGAACAAAGAGCTTTTTTACGTCTGACAATTATCAGTTTAGTACATGCAGGCGATCGCCTTGTGAAGAAGGGCGTTCTTTTGGGGATCGATTTTGAATATCCGTTTGTCGTCGGGCAGCAGTATCTCGATCTGACCGGTGCCCTTCATTTTTTCCAGCTCTTTTGGCTCAACCGGGGTAGACAGTACAAATTCGCTTTGCCAATTGCTCCGGTCGGTAGAACTGATGGTCGTATAAAGTGAGAAATTGCCCTTCGCGGACGCGAACCTGATTTCGGTAAACATCTGAACATGGTAAACCTGCCCGAATTCGTCGTTGTGGTAGTTCAATATCCGTTCTTCACCGGTTTTTACCAGGGTAAGGTACTCTTTCGATCCTGAGAGCGGAACAATGTGATAGTGGACCTTTTTGTTGTTGGAGGGGCTTACAGTTTCTTTGCATTGGGCAAAACACCTGTTATGGCCGGCCATCAGCAAACTGATTACACCGAGCAGGAAAGCAAATTTCGTGCAGAGGGAATTCGACACTTTCTGGTTATCGGGGTTATTCAAACGTTTGCAAAGATAATTGCCTCATTTGTAGAATGCAAGATGTGGTTTGGGAACAACTACCGGGCTCTTCGTGCCTCCGCTAATTGTTTGTACGCCTCCCCGAGTTCATCTTTCAGCTCTCTTATCCTGAATTCCAGCTTATCCACTTCACTTTTGTGCACAAGGTCTTTCAAATACATGACCGAGCGAGCGTCGCCTTCGTAGCCGAAAAGCCAGTTGGGGTGAATACCTAATTCTTTAATGAGGATGCCTACTGCATCGGAGGTGAATTTTTGGTCTCCGGAAAGGACCTTTGAAATTTTGGATGGGGATAAGCGCACGATTTCAGCGAGCTCGCTTGTGTTCAAATGGTGTGCTTTCATGAGTGCCGCTATTCTTGCAACTTCTATCATTGCTATCGGTTCTGTTTGATACATCATTTTACCCGGCTTCTGGAAGAATCCGGATCGAATGCCATGTATACAAATTGTCTAGGTTAAGCGTGTTATTGTAAATATAATAAAAGTGATGCCATTCCGGTAGCCAGTATAGCGAAAAGCACTTTACGGATTCCGGCAAGGTGAAAAGCGGGCTGAATAGAGACGAACGGGCATAAAAAAAGTGCGCTTGGGGAACCCAAACGCACTTTTTTTAAATGAAGTGATAGAATTACAGTGTTCCCGCTGTTAGCTACATCGCCAGAAGTCTGGACCGAAACTCATTTTGCTGTTGCAATAATGCCTCTAATCCAGAGACAAATGTGCTGTCGAGATTGGGAGCTTCCCCTGATTCGCGCATCGTACGCATTTGTTGGATATCGGTTTTAATGCTTGAAGTCATTCGATCCCGCTGCATTTCGGCCAGCGATAAGTCGGCATATTTTTTGACCAGATCGTCCGGCCAGGTGTCTTTCAGCACGCTGAGACAATAATACGAAATAGCCGTGTTGGCGCCGCCTCCATTGTCCAGCATTTCTTTTGTATAGAATGATATTTTATCTTTCTCTTCCCGGGATGTGCCATTCAGTAAAGCCATGTCTTTCAAGATAATCAAGCTGGCGATTCGCTTAAATATGGGCAAGTAGGGGTGAAGTGCATTCTTCTTGACGTAGTCGGTGTACTTCGCGTTCCATTTCTTCCAATCGGACTCATCGGCAGAGGGTAATACGAAAGGGTTTGCTACGGGAAAGCCGCTTGCCGCAACAAATTCGCGCCTCCTGTCGAATTCAGCCATGCCGCTTTTGGTATTGCCCAGCGTAGCCGGAGTGTCCGACCGCAGCACGTAACTGTGAGGTACACGTATTCGTTGGAAATCGTACCGCGTATCAATGAACGGCTGTCTCTTCATGCCCTCGGACATCTTGGCGTTTTCGTCAACCGGAGTGTTCTCCTGCGGTGCTGTTGCATTACAGGCCAATAGCAAGACGGCGATAACGGTGGATAATAAAGCGATGTATTTCATGATTTAGGTGTGAGTTGATGATTAGCAATAAATAGGACAAGCAAAGTAAGCCGCCGCGGCGTCCATGTAGATCCAGGATTGAACTGTACCCATGTACCTGATCTCTTTAACAGCCGTGCCTGCCGGCGTTGGCGCACCGTCACATATAGCGCAATAGTAGTATACCTCCGTATAGAAGAGCCATTGTGATTTGGAGCAGGAACCGCATTCCACCAGAACCCAATTATTTTCAGTTCGGCCTGCATTAGCCAATATGAGAAGGATCATAAGGAGTGTAATGGAGAATTTTTTCATAAGCCATACTAGATTAGTTTGATAAAACATTTAAGCTGGCGGATGGGGCCTATAACTAGCGCCAATAACTTTGACGGTCGTAGAGGTTTATGTAAAATTATTACATAAAATCTTGTAAAAGGAAAACTATGCAAGCGAGAGCATCCGTTTGGGAAGACTAATTATTTTTAGGTTGAGGATATTGAGTTTTCGGAAAGTATTTAAAGCTGACCGGAAGACAAGCGGGCTGAATAGAGACGAGCGGGCATAAAAAAAGTGCGCTTGGGGAATCCAAACGCACTCGTAACAATGTGACCAGAAGGAGAGTCGAACTCCTATACCCTTACGGGCACTACCCCCTCAAAGTAGCGTGTCTACCAATTCCACCACCTGGCCATCAATCGTGATGCAAAAGTAGTATTTAATTGATTCGATGCAACAGTTGTAACCTGATTTTTTTGAGCAATTCCGGCGAAATGAATAAAAAAACCTTCGTATTTGCGCAATTTGGTCGTAGTTTCGTGCCCCGAAAACGGGTTATCGCCCGGAAGATCAGACTGTTCAGCCTACCCAAACCCAAGGCTCCCGGATATTCAAAATTTAGATTTAGTAATTAGCATAAAAGCCCTGGCATCGATCCAAGGCTTTTTATGTTAATTACCGTTATGTGAAAGTCGGTGACTAGGTCGACAATGGGCGCCCGGCAGGGATGTTGATCCGTTGCCGGCTGTTAGGGAAGGTCGCTTTCTTGGCGGTAAACTTCGCATTAACATATTCCACCATATCGATCTCGCCGGTAATGGTGTCGCCCGAGAGCTTCCCGTAAAACGTCATCACTACGTTGTCGCCAGGCACACTGTAGCGGCTCTGGAAACGTACTTCGTCGCCGTCGATGTTACCAACGAGTTCGCGCGTCGCAAACTCCCCTTTGTGCGTTCCATACAAGTAATTGCCGTCTTGCTTTTCGATAAGGAAGCTGTGCTTGCTCGTACTGGTGTAAAATTCGATCGTAACATCCCAACGGCCAGAAATGTCAGCGGCAGGTGCTTTCATAGAAGCTTCGGCTTTTGGTGCGCTGCGCTTGCGGGTAAGGATTTCATGCACGCGCTCGGCGACGATCTTGTCGTTGCCCGGTCCCATCATATATGCAGCAATGGTAATCGAGGTGGTAGGAGGGCCTGACTGTGCGGCCGCCTGTCCTCTGCGGAAACCTGCGCCTACTGCTACGCGTGGTTTGGTAGTTTGCAACTCGTCAGCGACTTCCTGGCCGGTAATGTTAAGTTTCGTGGGGTCCCAGGTTACGGTCAATGTCGGAGTGGCATTGTCCAGTGCGCCCTCTTTGGGCTCACGAACTTCCAGTTGCACACTTTGGATCCCATTCAGCCTCTTCGAGATGGTATCCAGCCACGACACCCATGTTTTCATTTCCGCTTTATGATCGCGGGTAGCCCATGCTTCAACGGCGGCAAGCATACCCACCATCTCTTCTCGACCTACCTTGTTGTTGCGGCAAGGTCCATGGTGAGGGGCGCTCGCCTGCCATGCCGACATGAGCACATCCTTGCTACCGAGCATCAGGCCAGCGCATTGTGGGCCGCGAATTACCTTGCCACCGCTGTATGCAACCACGCTGGCACCGGCTTGCAGGTGAATGTTGGGAATGGTCAACCGCTCTGCCGCTGCATCCACCAGCAGGGGTACTCCGGCAGGCTTGGCGATATCGGCTACCGCTTTTACTGTCCATGGTGCTTCGCCCGGCATCATGTAGATCATCGCCGTGCGAGGCGTAATGGCTTTTTTCAGCTCGTCGATGGTTTCTACGGTGATGATCTTTACACCAACATTGCGGATCGCGTGATCGTAGACGTTGCGTGAGGAGCGAGGGATAATGACCTCGGTTTTTTCGAAACCCTCAAGATTAGGGATGCGGATCAGTTTTTCCGGATTACCGCCGGCAATAATACCCGCCGTTACCTCGTTCATTCCGGCTGCGCATCCTGACGATACCATTCCCCACTCCGCACCGGTGATCTCGGCCAGCCGCTGGCCCACACCAAACGCTAGTTCGTCGATCTGAACATTATACTGGCAAGCATACTCCATGGCCTGGCGAACCTCAGGCAGTTCGATGGACGCGCCTATAATGGTAAATGTTCCCCGGCAGTTGATAATCGGTTCGACACCGATCGACTGATAGATTTGAGGTCCCGGTTTCAGCGGCCCTGGCGCGGATACGGCTGCGGCAGCTTTCTGGAACCACCTAGGTTTGCTGCTTTCAGCGAAGGCAGCCGAAGTGCTCAGAACGCCTCCCGCCAGCGGAATCATTGAAAGATCTTTAAGAAGTTCTCTGCGTTTCATTGGTGTTAAGGTATTGGGGGTTTGAATGGTTAAAGGTCATGTCAGGAAATTGTAGCCAGGTATTGTCAGGCATCGCCCGGTATTGTGTAAGGATGCGTGATTTGTTTTGAAATACCCTTTTTCCCGGATAAATATCTCATACTCGTCGCAATGCTATATTTGTTTTCCTGCGACCAGGCCGGATAGCAAAGCAGATATAGCCCGCCAGGGCTGAGAAGGAAAAGCGCTCATAATGTTAAGGGTTTAGGAAAGCTAAATGCTTCTGTACAATGCGATTGGAAACAGCCTGCATCTATGGTAAGACAAAAAATTGGTGTAAATCCCCCCATCATAGGCTATAAAAATTTTCGGCGACCACCAAAAAAAGTCCATGGCGCACGTCCTGTTTTCAGAGTTCCGTTTGTATTGGGGGTAGTTCATCCATTATTCATCTCAAAATAAACATCATGGGAAAGCTTATTGCCTACAATTTCACAACACTTAATGGTTATTATAAAGGAACCGGAAATGACATCGGCTGGCACCGGCATGGGGAAGAGGAAGGCAATTTCGCGGCCGACAATCTTGAAGCCAAAGCCACGCTGCTATTCGGGCGGGTTACCTACGAAATGATGGCCAGTTTCTGGCCTACGCCGATGGCAATCGAAAGCATGCCGGAAGTTGCAAAAGGAATGAATGAAGCTGAAAAGATTGTTTTTTCAACGACACTTGAGAGCGCCGACTGGGAAAATACTACGCTCGTGCATGAAGACCTGCCCGAAGCCGTACGAAAACTCAAAGCTATACCGGGCAAAGTCATGACCATATTGGGCAGCGGCAGTGTGATCGCCCAACTGGCCGAAGCCGGCCTGATTGACGAATACCAGTTCATGATCGACCCCGTTGCCATCGGAGAAGGCACACCATCATTCCAGGGGCTCACCCGAAAGCTAGACCTGAAACTGACCGGTCACCGGATATTTAATAGCGGAGTAGTCCTGCTTACCTACGAGCCGGTTTGATGATTGAGCCGCGTCAGGACGGCTGCTGATGGTGATAGGGGATGGCCTTGATGAGGCGGATATTATTGTATTCAGGGATGAATCAAGCCGTGACTTTAAGTGTAATGAATTAATATCTAGCAAAATAATTATTTTCCAGAACTCAATTGAACACGATGGAAGAATATCTGATTCTAATGCGTCTCGACCTTTTAACGAGGGAAGCGCAGCCTTCTCCTGAACAAATGCAGGAGTACATGAAGCAATACCACAGCTGGATTGCCGGTATTGTGGCCGAAGGTAAGTTTGCAGGCGGTAAAGGGCTTTCGACAGAAGGGAAAGTATTGAAACCCGGAAACGTTATGACAGACGGACCGTATGCCGAGACGAAGGAGTCGCTGGCCGGATTTATCGTGATCCGCACCGGTAATTTCGATGACGCTGTGCGGCTGGCAGCGCAATGTCCAATCCTGAATGGGGAAGGCAATAGCGTGGAAGTAAGGAAAATCGTTTCGGTGCATGAGCAGTGAGGCGCAAATACCGCATTTGTTCAGGACAGAGTACCGGAAAATCGTTTCGGTGCTCTGCCGGCATTTCGGATTCAGGGAGATAGAGGTGGCCGAGGATATTGCCAGCGATACATTTCTGGTCGCCATGCAGGCCTGGGGTATTGAGGGACCTCCACCAAACCCGGCAGGTTGGTTATACAGCACTGCGAAAAACAAAGCAAAAAATTACCTGCACCGCCACTCGATCTATGAGGAAAAGGTCTTGCCGGAAGTCCGGACCGGTTGGGACGGCGATACGGAGCTCGAAATCGATCTTACACCGGGCAATATTTACGACAGCCAATTACAGATGATGTTCGCCGTTTGTCATCCGTCGATATCCGGGGAGTCGCAGGTGGGACTGGCCCTGCGGGTCCTTTGCGGATTTGGTATTCAGGAGATCGCCGATGCGTTTCTGACGACCAAAGAGGTCGTCAACAAACGATTGACGAGGGCAAAGGAGCGGCTGCGCGGTGTCGATATTCAGATCGAAATGCCGCCGGCAGATCAAATAGATGTGCGCCTGGAACCCGTTTTGACAACAATCTACCTGCTTTTCAATGAAGGGTACTACTCGATCAGCCAGGACCGTGCACTTCGGAAAGACGTTTGCCTGGAAGCAATGCGGCTTTGCACAATGCTTGTTGAAAATGCCGCCACTAACAAGCCACAGGTCAATGCATTGCTGGCGATGATGTGCTTTCATGCGTCGAGGTTTGACGCGCGCATCGATGCTTCCGGCGACCTGGTACTTTATGGCGAGCAGGATACCAGCCTTTGGAATGAGGATCTGATCATGAACGGAGCTGTTTTCCTGAAAGCCGCGGCAAGCGGAAGCATACTTTCCCGGTACCATCTCGAAGCAGGCATAGCCTACTGGCATACGCAAAAAGAAGACATCCCTGACAAATGGAGCAACATTGTCTACTTTTACGATCAACTGCTGAAACTCAATTACACGCCGGTTGCAGCGCTCAACCGGTTGTTTGCGCTGTCCAAATTGAAAGGTAAACTTGCTGTGATCCAGGAAGCTGAGGCGCTGGCAATTGAGAACAACCCTTTCTATTTCGCATTGCTGGGAGAACTCTACACGGGAGTCGATCAACACAAGGCTTTGGCAAATCTGGACAATGCCTTACAGCTGGCCAGGACCACCGCAGAACAGCAGGCGATCGGTAAACAGATTTCCGCATTGCAAAAGGGATAGCGATCCCGCTTCATTTCTTTACATGCTGCACCAACCGCTTTTTGAGCACCCGCTGGTAGAGAAGGTTATTCAGCCAGACAAAGACCAGCACGGCGATGATGATAAAAACCGCATTCAGCTTATAGGAAAAACCTGCGAATTGCTCCTTGCCGTCTAGTGAAAGCTCGAAACGGAGCCACGACCGCTCAACGGTGGTCGTCGTGCGGTCGAAAGGGAGGGCCTCATCGTAGATGATTTCCGTGATAAAACGGCCTGTGGTATCCATATAACCGTACTTATCGTCGATACGTATCATGGATATGCCGTGATTGTAGTAGGAGGCAAAATCGTATTTCAATGGAGTACGTACTCTACCCGATTTGTCGATATGTCCAAACTTGCCATTAATAGCAACCGCAGACCGGTTTTCGGCAGTGAAACCAGTGGCTTCGTCATACAAATGTGCTATCCGAAGCTTGCCGGTTTTATCAATACAACCCCATTTGCCATTCTTTTTTACCCAGAATAAGCCATTGGTCGGCTTGCGGGTATCGGTGTATTCGAAGGGAACGAGGAGATCACCTGTGAACGGGCTGATATAACCATACTTATCACCATACTGCACCCTTTCCATTCCCTGGCCGGAATATTTGTAATCGGGATCGATGTCGTCGAGCGATACGGGGACTTTCAGCACCATATCTTTATCGATGATTCCGTATTTACCCTTATAACTAAAATGGTAAATGAATTTTGAGGCTTTGATTTCCTTTTCTATAAACCGGCTGAAATTGAAGTTCAGCGTGTAGAAATCCGTTGGCCTTTGTATCCACCACAAAACATCCTCCTTGGTGTCGTGGTTGCACAGGAAATCGATATCGGAGTCTTTGATCAGATAGTCCTTCGTGTAATGCTGGATGGGTATTCTATACAATTCTTTCCCGGTAAGATCAATGTAGGAAAGTCCGTAATGTTTCCCCGACGGATATATAACCCAGGTTTTACCGTCGCGGAAGCGGTCTGTGGAAATATACTTGGGTTCGACGACCACCTTCCCGCGCTTGTCGATGAATCCGTGGAGTCCGTGCCCTTCCGGATTGAGCTCCATGGGTACAAATTCGGCCAGGCCTTCTGCAAATTCACCGATATCGCGGTATGCCGGGGTGAGCTTGCGCCCGCTCTGATCGGTGAGGAATGTCTCATACGACCGGCAGGGGATACTCACTTTCTTGACGACATACACGTCACCATATTGATGGTATTCGTTGTATTCTTTCAGCCACGGTTTGATGCCCGCGGGATTTTTCTGCGCGGCAGCCCAGGCCGATTGCAGGAGCAGGAACAGGAGTGCAAATTGGTGAAAAGTCGGTCGAAGCATTCAAAAAACGCGGGTTTCTGGTTAGTCTGGATCGCGATATGTTGTTTTCGGCGCGGTCCGGAACGCGGCAGGCATTCAATTATCATCTGCAAAAAACGAAAACTTGGCAGGATTATCGATTTTCGGCCGGCTTATTATTGACAAATTTGATTTAAATTCCATACCAGAAACACATCCTGACATCATGTTGCCGGCCCGAAACGAACAGTTTTATTCCCGTTTGCCCGCCAATCATATTTCGCTGGGCGAGCTGCTTACGGAAGACCATCTCTTTTACAACGTGCCCGAATCGTGGCACGTGGTCATTACCGATTTGCGGAACTCGACCAGCGCAGTCGCCGGCGGAATGCATGAGACAGTCAACCTGATTGCAACGGGCAGTATTGTTACTGTGCTTAATATAGCATTCCGGGCCGGTGTTACCGTACCTTTCTTTTTTGGTGGTGACGGTGCTACTTTCATCCTCCCGCCAGTGATTGCCGGAGAAGCCATGCGCGCGCTGGCTGTATTCAGGAAGAATACCTATGAAAATTTCGCACTTGACCTCCGGATCGGCATCGTTGCGGTAAGTGATATTTACGCTAAAGGTTTTGAGCTTAAAATCAGCAAACTGAAAGTGTCGGGAGCCTTTTCCATCCCCGTTATCCTTGGAGAGGGCCTGTATTGTGCTGAAAAAATAATTAAAAGTGAAGATTATCGCTTCGACTATGAACCCGGTCCGGGAGATGTGTTGGATCTGAGTGGTATGCAATGCCGTTGGGACAAGATCGGCCCTCCCGAAATGGACCAGGAGGTGGTGACGCTGCTGGTGTGTGTGCCGACCGGAAAAAAGCAGGCTGCATTGTTTGCCAAAGTAATGGAGCATGTCGACGGCATTTATGGCCCGTTTCCGCGTAGGCAGCCCATTTCAGTGCCCAGGCTGATCTGGAAATCCACTTTCAAAAAAATGGAAATGGAAATGCGGGTGCGGAAGGGGCGCACCAGCGTTCTGGGACTTGCAGGATCGTGGGTCGCCTGGCTCATCGGATACGTATATTTCAGGACGTCATCGGGACGAAACTACCTGAACAGCCTGGTCGAAATGTCGGATACGCTGGTGCTCGACGGCAAGATCAACACGGTAATCACGGGCACACCTCACCAGCGGGCAGAATTGCAAAAAGCCCTCGATGCCATGGAAGCAGCACGTGAAATTCATTACGGGCTGCATGTGAGCAGCGAATCCGTTATGTCGTGCTACGTCCATGACCTTCAGGACGGACATATCCATTTCGTGGACGGGGCGGAAGGTGGGTACACTCAGGCCGCAGGTATGCTCAAAAGAAAATTGAGGAGCGCCGAAGCCTAGCTGTAACCGGGGCGGGCCTACCGGGGGCCGGTCTCCGGTAGCATGTTTTGTATATCCACCGGGAAGCTATCGTATTTTTGGTATAATTTCAGATACTTGGCAGCATCGATCACCGGCTCGGTCAGGATCGATTTCAGGCCGTAGAAAAAACCTTCCCGCTGCTGGCCGGGATTGAAAATAAGGTTGATAATCACCTCTTCGTCGGATTGGTTGGAAAAACCGTGGGGCGTCATGCGCGGCACGTACACCACCGCGCCCTCGTGTGCGAGAACAGGCCCGTCGGCGAGCTCGACGGTCAGCGTACCCCGGCGCACGATAAATGTCTCGTCCATGAACCGGTGGTAGTGTAACCTCGCCCCGATCGTCGCGGGAGCGAGCTTGATCTCGTAAACGCCGAGCTGGTCGTTGGAGATGTCGCTGGTAATTTTTAGCGTGATGCTGTTACCGCCCATTGAGAGCACTTCACCCTCGCCGGCAGCGAACAGCACGGCTTTGTTTTCGAGCTTGTCTGAAAGAAAATCGGTTTCATTTTTCATAGCATTTGTCATTTTTTGCTTTGTACACGACAAATGTCCGGATCGTTAAAACCGCAAACATTTACAAATGTTGAGACCAATTACAATTCCGCGCGGATGCGGCTGAGCTGGGTGGGCGTAATGCCGAGGTAGGATGCGATTTCGTGTTGTTTCAGGCGCGGTTCAAGATCGGGGTATTCTTTCAGGAAATTGAGGTAGCGCGTCTTTGCATTGTCGTACCGGAAGGAAATTTCCAGCGGCTCTTTTTCAATGACCCAGTGTAGTTCCAGATAACGAATGTAGAATGCTGCCAGGTCGTGATGCTTCTCGGTCAGTGATTTAAAATCATGAAAATTATATTCGAGGGTCTCCGTCGGTTCGAGCGCGCGGATCGCGAACATGCTCGGAGAACGTGTGAGCATTGCGGGTAGCGAGCCTGCAAAATAACTTTCGGGAAAAAACCTTTTAATCACAACATCTCCGTCGGGCGACGCGTAATACTGCGAAAAAAGCCCCTTCACGACAAATGCGATATTTTTGGCCATCTGGCCTTCGCGCAAAAAGTATTCACCTTTCGTGTAGGAATGCGGCCGGAACAAGCTCATCAAATCCTTGATAGCCCCTTCGGAAATGGTACCATATGTCGCAAATTTCGCGCGGAGTTGTTCCATGTGATATAATTTTGAAACGAATTTAGTCAGTTAACGTTGCCACACAATGTCGTTGACGGCGTGCTCAATTGTGGGATAGCTGAATTCGAATTGATGATCCAACAACCGCTTGGGAACTACCCACCGGCTTTTAAGCAGCAATTCGGTTTCGGTGCCGATTATTTTCGCTCCTATTTCGAGTAACCAGGCCGGCGACGGGACGCCAAACGGCATGCCGGAAGCATTTCGGATAGCCGACATCAACACTTCGTTTTTCACAGGTTTCGGCGAAGTACAGGTGAATACACCTGATAGCGCTTCGTTTTGTAAGAGCCATTCGGTACACCTAGCGGCATCCTGTTCATGAATCCAGGAAACATATTGTTGACCATTTCCTTGTCTCCCACCCAAGCCCAGACGGGCCAGTGTGTGGAGGCGCGGAAAGGCGCCGTCGCGCTTGCCCAGCACTATGCCCATTCTTAGGGCAACTTTTCGGGTGCCGGGAGTTTCGACTTGAAAGAATGCCTCTTCCCACTTTCGGCAAACTTCAATGGAAAACCCATAGCCGATTTCACCTGTCACCTCATCCTGAGCGCGGTCTTCTGCATGGCGATAAATAGTTGCCGAGGTAATATTGATCCAAAGTCGGGGAGGGGTTGGCAGGGTCGCTATCATTTTGGCTAAAAGTGTGGTGGGTACCACTCGTGAGCTGATTATCTCAGCTTGATTTTTAGTCGTATACCGGCAGTTTACATTCTTTCCACAAAGATTAATAACGATATCGGCGTTGTGCAAATATTCCACCCAATCACCAACAGAGCTAGCGTCCCAAACAACGGTTTTGACGTTTTTATACGATTTCGCCGGTTTTCGGCTGAGGACGATTACCTCACGGGCAAGTTCCTTGTAATAGTCCTGTAAAACTCGACCGAGGTAACCGTTTCCACCCGCGAGGACAACTTTATCGTATTTCATGGTTTTAAGCTAAATAAAATGACAAGGATCACGATGCGATATAGTACCCAACTTGCAGTCATCAAATACCCGATACCAAGCAATTTGCATCGGCGCATATGTTCGAGTAACATCAGAAAAACGGTTAGCAAGAAGAAGAGTGCGCAGGCTAGCCAGCCTAGATTGAGCCAGACACACAGTAACAGAAAATGCAGTAAAGCCAGTGCTCCGGCTAACGATACGGTCATCATATTTCCCAAGTAATCCCATGCTTTTTCCTTTTTGTAGGAAAAAATCACAGCAGCCTGAAAAAAAATCTGTCCACCACAAATAGTGAATTCACGCCAATAACTACTTTTTGTAAGAAATACCGTCAACACGCCGGTGTAAGAAGCCAATATACAAGACGTCAATATCCACGAGAATAACAACCATGCAACACGGTATCTGACATTGAACGATGGTTGATAGTGGAATGGGGTTTCAGATGCGGGTGCAGGTACGATCACGCGGCGGTTGTAGGAAATGAATGCGTAGGCTTTGCTGGCCACCCATAGCAACGGTTTCCAACGGAACAATGGTGCAAGCCGGGGCAGGGCATTTCCGCATACTTTCAGAAGGCTTTCTACACCATAAGTTACCTCTCCCGTGGCCTGATTGACAAGCGCAATTTCATTAACCGCCCGCTGCCAGTCGAGGTTGGTGCAGGCAGTACCCGAATATTGCTGGTAAGCTTCACGGCCATTACTGTCAAGCAGGCCATTTCTGACAAATGCGCCGGTGTACAGCCTGCACATAGGGCATTCAGCATCATAAAGAATGATATGGTTGGATAGTGTTCTCATTTGTTTAGTATATTTTGAATTTTCAGAAAAAAATGAAAGTTTGATGTAAAAAAATATTACTTGAACAATTTAAAAATTCCACCCCAAAACCAGCTTTCTTCTGCGCCGAGCATGGTTTCCAAGGTCTTATCCACGTTTTTGGCCAGCTTGTTGATGTCCGTCACCGACTTGTTGAATGTCGCGAATTCGGGATCACTGGCGTCACCGGTAACCTTAGATAGCTCGTCCAGTATCTTGATAACCGGTTCCAGCTCCCGTTTGCGACGCTCCTTGGCCACTTGTTTGGCGATGTTCCAAACGTCTTTATCCGCAAAGAAATACTCCTTGCGCTCACCGGGTTTGTGCTGCTTTTCAATCAGCCCCCAGCCGATCAGGTCGCGCAGGGTCATATTGGCGTTGCCACGGGAAATGCTTAGGCTTTCCATAATTTCTTCGGTAGTAAGCGGGTCGGGGGAGATCAGCAGCAAGGCGTGTACCTGTGCCATGGTGCGGTTAATGCCCCATTCAGAGCCCAGCTTACCCCATGATTCGATAAATTTCCGCCTTGCTTCGTCTAGTTCCATGTCGTAAAGATAGGTATGTATTTGAATTTTCAAAAATTTTTGAAAGTTGAAGTATTTAGCCTGATATGTCAGCCCGGCGAGGCCGGATTGCTGGGCCTGGCGTTTCATCCGGATTATAAGAATAACGGCTATTTCTTTCGCAACTACACGACGAAGGTCTCCGGCAACCTTGAAACGGCCATTGTCCTTTACAAGGTCAGTAACGCCGACGCAAACCGGGCAGACCCCGCCAGTGCGACGGTACTTTTTACTTTTGATCAGCCATTTGACAACCACAATGGCGGTGCGGTGAAGTTCGGGCCGGACGGTTACCTCTACATTTCAACTGGTGACGGCGGAAGCTGGGGCGACCCGGGCAACAATGGCTAGAACAGGGGCGCATGGTTGGGGAGCCGGCGATGTCGGACAAAACAAGAGAGAGGAGATTAATATCATCCACCGACGGTTTTGTATACCGGGGCAAATCAGTGCCGTCGCTCGGAGGCCGGCGCAGTCTTAATGCGCTTAGGGTTTGCGGGCGGCCATTCCGGTATCGGGCAAAACCTTTTTCAAGAATCCCGAAACCGCAGCAAGGGTCGGCTCAAACCAGGGATCAAAGAACATGAAAGTATGCGGGGCGTCCGGGAATGTTTTGACTTCGCTGTATGTACCGAATGCATTCAATTTTTGGATAAAATCCGTTCTACCTGCGTGCATTCGGTACACCGAGCTGTTGATGAACAGGAATGGCGGCGTTTTTGCGCTCACGTGCGTAAGCGGGGCGGCCTCTTGCCACATGTCGGGGCGCGCCGCTTTGGAATAGCCAAACCAATAAGTGGCGGCCGAAATCGATTTGGAATCGTTGCCTTCACCCGACTCGGGGTGGATGAATGCCAGCGTGCCGTCTATGTCGACCACCGCCTGCACGATACTGGAACCCTCATTTTCACCGGTTGTTCCCTCAAATTTTGAATTCCCGTTCGTTGCCCCGACGAATGCGGCCAGTTCGCCGCCCGCCGAGAAACCCAAAATGGCAATACGGGCCGTATCGATGCCATACTCCTTGCCATGGGAGCGCATCCAGCGCACGGCGGCTTTCAAATCATGAACCGCGGCAGGGTAGAGGGCGTGGGTAGACAGGCTGTAATCGGTTGTGATACAGATGTATCCATTCGCTGCGAGCCTGCGCGCGAGCGTGTTGTTGTGCGTGCGGTCGCCCGAGCGCCAGCCTCCGCCGTGTACCATTAGTATGGCCGGCTGCAAGGCCTTCGCCTTTCTTTTGGTCTTGTAAATATCGAGCAGCAGGGTTTTGCCGACCGAAGTGGTACGGTAAGCGACGTTCCGAATCACTTGAACCAAAGCGGGCATCGTTGAATCGGCAGTGCGGATGTTCGGATGTTGGCCGATCTCGTGCCGGTAGGAGCCTTTTACAGAAAAACTTGTGTCGGGGATGCCCGATGGTTGCAAACGCAGCGTTTTGCCTGGAATCCAGCCCGAAAGGATATTTTCGAGCGTGTACTTCTCTCTTTCCTGTACGGTAAGCTGTTTGGACCAGGCAACGCGGCCGCTTGCATTGGCGCCGGGACCGGTGCTATTGTATTCGGCATAGAATGCCGTTTTTTCTTTCTCCGGGAACATGTTGTCGCCCTTCCACGGGTCCCAGCCTTCTTTTACAATATGCCCGTCCATTTCCGTGTCAATGAAAACGGTTTTCGCAAAAGGGCGCCATGGGCGGCCAAGGTACACCTTGGTAGCTTCCTCCGAGGCAGTGAGTTTACAATTGAAAAAAACATAACCGTACGCTTGTTCGGGAGTGGTGGAGGTGGCGGTAATGTAGGAATTGGTGAGGCTGCGGATCGTACAATTCTGGAAAACGGCGGTCGCTTCGCCGAAAATGAAATCGGTCGTGCCTGTGATCAGGCAGTCTTTGTAATAATTCCGGCCGTCTTTGGAGGTATATAATGTATCCTGGTTGCCCAGAATGCGGCAGTTGTATACTTCGATCCGGTCGCCTTCGGTAGCCAGTGCCACGGCCTGTCCCACGCGGCCCGCGGTGTTTTCAATGGTCAGGTTTTGCAAAGTGCAGTCGTTGGCCTGCACGAGCACCGTATAGGAAGTATAGGTACTGAACTTGGCATTGCCGGTAAAATCGCGTTGGGGGAAATCTTTGCCGGAAAAGTCATTGTTGGTAATGATTGTATGTTCTGCGCTCTCGCCAATCAGTATAATGTTCTTTTTCCAGGCGGGGATTACGAGCTTTTCCCGGTAAGTACCGTTTTCCACGCGAATGGTAGCGCGTATCTGCGAATGGTCGCGGACGGCATTCACGGCCTCCTGGATCGTCTTGAAATCTCCGCTTCCGTCCTGTGCGACAGTAAATTGCTGTTCGATAGCCTGCACCTGGCCATACACGTTCAGGTTAAACAAAAGCCAGGCAAGCAGCAGACCGATTCTCGTTGACATATCTTATGAATTTGCTTTTTTTAATGCAGTCAGCAAAGGCATATTTCCACCGCAAGGTTTTTGGGAAATTATTTTATTATTATTTTTCATGTATATTGTTATAAATGATTGCATTCATTTTGCAACGCCATGGAAACCCTGATTGTTTTCGCCCTCTATTTATATTCGCATTTAGGATTAGACCTGTATAAAAACCGATATTACGCGGTGGAGGATAGCCGTTTTTTTGCATTACCCAAATCCAATGAGATGATCCGGTTGCAGAATCCGGATACGCTTTTTCTGGATGCTGCGGTTTTTCATGCGAGCAATGAGGTGCGGAAAAAATACGGTTTGGAGCCATTTCAATATGACCCTGGTTTGTATCTCGCCTCGGCCGGGCATGCCACTGCGATGGTGTATCGTATGTTTTTTAACCATACCAATCCATATAGCCCCTACGAACGCACCACTCAGAGACGGGTAGAATTGTATACCAAACGATTTAAAAGGGTAGGCGAAAATATTGGTAAATACCAGACATTGGTTAGTGGTGATTTTATGATTGCGCGCCTGGACCGCCGGTCCAACCAATATGAGTTCTTTAATGAAAGCGATCACAAACTATGCAAGCCGTACACCTACGCGGAATATGCGCGGTATGTAGTGGAGCAGTGGATGGCATCGCCACCGCACCGCAAAAACCTTATGAATCCTGCCTACACGCACCTCGGTTGCGCCGCGCGGCTGTCACCCGAACCTTATGTTTATAAAAAAGCACCTTATGGGAGCCTCGTTCAAAACTTCGGAGGGGAGCAGTGAAAACATGAAACACGCACGCTTTCCCTTTTACTTGCTTTTCGCATTCAGCACATTACTTTGGAATGCGGCAGCCGCGCAAACACGCCCGAACATCGTCCTTATCCTGGCGGACGACCAGGGTTGGGGCGATTTGAGCATTAACGGCAATATCAACGTCCGTACGCCCAATATCGACCGCATCGGGAAAGAAGGCGCGCAGTTTTCCCGGTTTTACGTCTCGCCCTTGTGTGCGCCTACGCGTGCAGGCCTGCTTACGGGACGTTACCATTACCGCGCGGGCGTTTGGGGCGTGTCTAATTCGCGCGAATTCATGAACCTCGACGAGGTAACCCTGGCCGATGTGCTTAAAAAGGATGCTTATGCCACGGGCTGCTTCGGGAAATGGCATAATGGAAGCCAATATCCGTATCATCCGAATGGCCGTGGGTTCGACGAATTTTACGGAATGCTCAGCGGGCATTATGCCAATTATTTCAACACGACCGTCGACCATAACGGCGAACCTGCGAAAAGTACGGGCTACATTGCCGACGACCTCACCACGAAGGCTATTGATTTTATCGAAAAGAGTAACAAGGCCGATAAAGCATTCCTGTGCTACATTCCCTATAACACACCGCATTCACCCTTCCAGGTGCCGGATGATAATTACAATCGCGTGAAAGCGCGGGGTATCACGCAATTTAGTCAGAACAAAAGCGAGGAGGATTTAGAGACAACCATCACGGCACTGGCTATGAGCGAAAATATCGACGACAATGTTGGTCGAATCCTGAAAAAGCTCGACGATCTGAAATTGACGGAAAATACGATCGTCATTTACCTCAGCGACAACGGCCCCAACTCCTGGCGCTGGAACGGCGATATGAAAGGCCGGAAAGGTACGCCCGGAGAAGGAAGCGTACGCGTGCCATTCCTCATCCGCTGGCCGGGCGTGATCCCCGCCGGAAAGGTAGTGCATAACAATGCAGCCTATATAGACTTACTTCCAACCTTGATCGACCTGGCGGGTACCCCTATGAAAAAGAGCGGCAAACCACTAGACGGTATCAGCCTCAAACCTGCATTGACGACCGCCGCCCGCATTCCGGACCGGTTGCTTTATTTATCGATCAATAAAAACAACAGCGTACGAAAAGAACATTATTTATATCAAAACAATGCATTGTACGACCTCGCCGCGGACTCGACACAACAACACGACATCGCTTCCAAACACCCTGCGCTGACCGACAGCCTGCGCATTGCATTCGATAGATGGTATGCCGAAGTTTACCAAAACATAGATTCGACCCGCTCGCTACCGGTAGGTTACAACCAGTTTCCTAAAACGGTACTGCCCTCTCAGGACGCTGTTTTACACAAATCACCCAACGGCACCCTCTCATACAGCGCCTCCGCGCCCAACTCTTCGTGGATCGCCAACTGGTCGGATACTGCCTCCTATGCGAGCTGGAATGTGGATGTGCACACCACGGGCCGGTACCAGGTCAATATCCGCTACACCAGCCCGGATGCCGGCGATGCATTCAAACTGGTGCTGAACAAAAGCCAAATTTCCGGCCGCATTCCCGAAGCATTCGACCCGCCATTAATCCCGAGCCCGGACCGTGTAAAACGGACGGCAGAATCTTACGAGAAGGAGTTTCGGACGTTGAAAGTGGGGGAGATCAGGCTGGAAAAGGGCAAGGGTGAGCTTAAACTGCTCGCCACCGACGTCAAAGGCGGCAGGTTTGCGGATATTCGGGACGTGGAATTAGTGCTTTTGAAATAGCTTTTCCACTAAATTTTAAAAAAAGCTACGAAAAATTTGCGTAGTTATTTGACTACATATATATTCGTAGCCAAATAACTACGCAATGAACCTGAGACGAGATGTTTTTCAAGCCATAGCAGACCCTACTCGCAGGGCTATACTGCTATTGTTGGCGTCGCAATCCCTGACGGCAGGGGCGATCGCCTCGAACTTCGATACGGCCCGACCGACGGTGTCCAAGCACCTGGCGATACTCACCGAATGCGAACTACTGAAACAGGAGCAGACCGGCCGGGAGATTTATTATCATTTAAATCCCAATAAAATGAAAGAGATCGCCGACTTCATCGAGCCTTTCCGGCAAATGTGGGATGACCGCTTCAACAAGCTGGAATCCATTATGAAAAACTATCAATCCAAAAAATAGACGCATTATGGAAAGGAAGACGAAAATCAATGCCGAAAACGGCCGGCAGGACCTGGTGATCACGCGGGAGTTTGAGCTGCCGCTCGACCTGCTTTTCAGGGCATATGTGGAGCCGGAGATCGTGGAGCAATGGATGAATACCAAAGTGGTGAAACTCGAAAGTAAACCGCATGGCGCCTGGGCGTTTGAGACATCGGACCAACAAGGCAATGTGATATTGCGCATGAATGGCGTGATCCATGAGTTTGTGCCTGAGCAGAAAATCACGCGTACGTTCCAGATGGAAAACACGCCTTACCCGGTACAGCTCGAATTCCTCGTATTCGAAAGCCTCACTGCAGAAACCAGCAAAGTCACCATGCAGATCGTCTACAAGTCGCCCGAGGACCGTGAAGCGGCGCTGAAACTGCCGTTTGCAGCAGGTATCAATATGGCGCACAACCGGTTGGAACAAGTTGTCAAACAATTAATATAAACCACCATGGAAAAGAGAAACAGAATCATTTACTGGATTTTCACCGCCTGGCTCGCCCTGGGAATGACTTCGACGGGTATTGTGCAGCTGATGCAGGTGAAGGAGGAAGCGGACATGTTCGCGCACCTGGGCTACCCCGCATACCTGATGACCATGATCGGCGCCTGGAAAATTTTGGGTGTAGTTGCAGTACTTATGCCTATATTCCCACTTCTGAAAGAGTGGGCGTACGCCGGGTTCTTCTTTTGCATGTCGGGCGCGATCGTATCGCACATGGCGCTCGGGGATCCCATCGGCGAGGTAGCGCCGCCGCTTTTGCTGCTCGTGCTGACGATTATTTCCTGGTATTTCCGGCCTGCGAGCAGAAGAATGATGACTGTTCAACTCTAAAAACACATGACGATGAATGCCAAAGTCGATGCATACGTAGTCCAGGCCAGGCAATGGCAGGAGGTGATCGAGCAGCTAAGGGCCATCGCGCTGGATTGCGGGCTGACGGAGGAGTTCAAGTGGGGCAAGCCTTGCTATTCTTTTGAAGGTACCAATATTGTGGTGATACAGGGTTTCAAGGCCTATTGCGCGATATTGTTCATGAAGGGCTACCTGCTGAGCGACCCCGAAAATGTCCTGATCAAAACCGGTGAAAACACGAAGGTAGGGCGACAGATCCGCTTCGCCACAGCGGAGGACGTGCTCGCATTGGAGCCGGTGCTTAAAGCCTACATCCGTGAAGCGATACAGGCGGAGCAATCGGGCTTGAAGGTGGAGTTGAACAAAACATTGCCCGCGCCACCTGAGTTGCAAAGCGCATTCGACGAGATTCCCGCATTAAAAAAGGCATTCGACGCATTGACGCCCGGACGGCAGCGGGCATATATCATCTACTTTTCCGCATCCAAACAATCCCAGACCCGCCAGCTCCGGATCGAGAAGAACATCGAGCGCATCCTGAACGGCAAAGGGTTAAATGACTAGTGTTTTAGTGAATTAATTTAAAGAGCAATACCATGGCCATCGAGAAAAAAGAACTGTCGACGGAAGGTCGCGACGAATTGTTTAAAACTCTAAAAGCACGTTTTGAAAAACACAAAACCCGCCACGAAGGCATTCAATGGGCCGATGTAGAGACGAGGCTGAATGCTAAACCGGAGAAGCTGTGGTCGCTCGACCAAATGGAACTCACCGGCGGCGAACCCGACGTGATCGGCGTCGATAAAAAAACAGGCGAATACATTTTCTGCGATTGCGCAGCGGAAAGCCCCAAAGGCCGTCGCAGCCTTTGTTACGACCGCGACGCCTGGAATTTCAGGAAGGAAAACAAACCCGAAAATACCGCATTGGACATTGCAGCCGAGATCGGTATCGAAATCCTCGACGAAGAGCAGTACCGTCATTTGCAGACGCTCGGAAAATTCGACCTCAAAACATCCAGCTGGGTTAAAACCCCGGCCGATATCCGGAAACTTGGCGGCGCCGTATTTTGCGACCGCAGGTACGATACGGTATTCTACTATCACAACGGCGCCGAGTCGTACTATGCGGCAAGAGGCTTCCGTGGTACGTTGCGGGTTTAAAGGCAATAGGCCGTATGCTATAAGCTGTAAGCTTTTTTGGAAGCATCTTGCAGCCGTCCCAGGCCGTGAGATGGGAGGCTTGCCGCGTATTTTTAAAATGGCTGGTCATTCACTGGTTGGAGATCGCGGTTTTAGCTTTATCAAACCGTAGACCGAGTGTGCGCGGAGTCGTCAGCTCTACAGCGATGATTTCATTCTTCTTGTTTCTCTTGAAAAGGAGGTCGGTTTTCACATCGGGTACCAGAAATCGATCTTTGGAACAGGGGATCATCGGATAACGTGTCCCGCTCACAAGTTGGAGTTCCAGCCCCGCCGCCGACCTCCCGACCGCTATTGCTGCTTCTACTTCTTCCGAAAGGAATTTTCCTGCGTACGCCTGATCGGATTTCCTTACCGAAATGCTGTCTGTCAGGTAGTAAGCCATTGGTTCGCCTGATGGCGGCGTTACCGTCAGCCCGCCTGAGCTATCGAAGCGAAGGAGAATGTTGAAAAAGTAAAATCGCATACTATCAACAGGTTCCAGCGGAATGTCCGATAGCAATAACCCATCTTTTCCGAGCGTAATGTTCACATCGCGCATAGATTGGGCACTTTTGTAGAGCCCGGTAAAGCGTTGTAGTTTTTTTCGATCTGTTTTTACATCCGACTTCTTCCTCGGCAACGGCGCAACGTCTTCCGGTTTCGCGAGCATTTGCAGCACTTCCGTTGCGGGATTGAAACCCACGGTATCCAACATGGACGTATTGCTGAGCCACGCAATGGATATGCCCAGTGCGCGTGAGCAAATCAGTTTAGCACGGTAGCCTTCGGTGGCACCGCCGTGGAAGAGTGTGGGTTTGGCGATATTGTAATCGATAAAAAGTCCTGCCCCGTAGTTGTTGATGTCTCCGTTAGGAAGCGTGTCCAATGCGGTCTGGAGGTTCAGTAGTGCCTGTCCTCCGAGCTTTCCGCTTGAATAAAATGCGTTCCATTTCAGCAAATCCTGGGCAGTTGTAAGTAAACCACCCGGCCCGTGAATTGCGTCATAGGGCATTAGCGTCCGGAACTTTCCTTTTGCCATTTCATAAGCCTGGCTACGCCCTGGGATCACCTTGTGATAGTCATTCCGCCATTGGGTATGCGTCATCCCAGCTGGTTCGAAGATGTGTTTCTTTGTAAAATCGGCAAACGACATTCCGGAAGCTTTTTCGACAAGGAGTGCGAGCAGGATGTAGTTGGAGTTGCTGTACCGGAATGCTTCTCCGGGCCGGTTGTTAAGGGTCTTCTGTCGGGAGATAATTCGAAGTGCGGCCTGGTTGTCCATCACGCGCAGTACCTGCGGAGAGCCTGCAAACTCTGCGATGTCACTCCATTCACGCAATCCGCTCGTATGATGGATGAGGTGGCGGATCAGGATTGGCTTATCACTGGAAGGTAACCCGGAAATGTACTTAGCCACAGGCTCATCCAGCTTCAATTTTCCCTGGTTTTCGAGTAGGAGAACGGCCGCCGCGGTGAATTGTTTCGACACGGAACCTGCTTCGATGAGCGATTCCGTAGTGAGTGGCGTGCCGGTTTCCAGGTTGGCCATTCCCCACGCTTTGGCATATACGACCTGTCCGTCGTGGCTGATGGCCAGTTGACCACCAGGTTTGTCCTGTGAATAGCATTGAAAAAGGCTGTCGATCTTTTGCTCGATATCGTTCGGATAGCCTTGCGCGAAAGAGCCGGCACAAGCCAAAGAAAACAGCGCAAGCAGGGTGAGGGGCCAGAATGTCAGCATTTCAAATGGTTTAACAGGTTTTAAGAAGATCCTAATCCTAGCGACAGCGCGGCAAAAGCGCTTGCCAGATTTTCACTTGTTAATATATAAATAAATTCAATATAGTCGTGCCATTGGCCGCTTCCTATGGCACTGTAAATCACTTTTCTCAAAATCAGGCCAATTTTTACCGCTTCTTCCTCATTTCACGCTATATTTGCGATGTTTATTTAAACTAATTACAAATAATTAATTCAAATTTTCTCATAACCAATAGTCTTACGGGCATTTCGTTGCGGGGTGCGCCTTTGGACCAGTCTTATGTTCAGTACCATCTGCTTTCTCTTCCTAATAGGGTTCATGTTCTGGATGAACACTTCGACCCGCATCTCATGGCCGGATAAAAACAGCGCCATGGTCTTTATGGCGGCCAATAAGTGGTACAGTCGCGTGGCGGCGGGTGTACTGTTTCTCATTGCGACCATGCTATGTATTACTTTGCTTGGGGTAGGGAGTGGCCTGTTTGCGGCGATTGTGATCCTGATGATGGTCGGCTCGGTGTCTGTGCTGTTTTTTCCATTCGGCTACTTCGGTTCAGCGGGAGTTGCGATACTTTACCTGTGTGCGGTGACGCTCGAACTTGTTATCCACTGATTTTATGCCTGCCAATAAGAAGTACCTCACCAAATCGCCCTGGCTGCGACTGAGCAAGATACTTTGTGGAAGTGTCGGCGGATATGCCGTTACGGTGAGTCTCCATTTGTTTTTCACGGCTTTTCTGCCCAAAGAAAACGTGATTATGACCGCCGCATTTACGGGTTACATCCTCTGGGCTTTCCTACTCCTTTACGCATTTGTCGCCACCAACGTGTGGCGGGTGTGGGGTATCTACGTGCTCCTAACGATCGTATTTGCGCTGCCTTACCTGCTGAAAATCAACTTTAATCATGGATCCTAGGAAGTATAACATCTATTTTCACACCCATACTATCAGCGGGATCATCATTGCGGCCGTTCTGTATGTCATATTTTTTGCCGGGTCCTTTTCCTTTTTCAAGGATGATATCGCCGCCTGGCAAAAGGGGAGATCCGAGGCAGGACACGCATTTGATCCCCCATACAATTACCTGCTCGATTCGCTCTCGCAGCACTATAACCTGCGCGGCCGCAGCTTCAACTTTTACCTGCTACGCCAGGGGCAGGGCACCTACGTGGACATGACCGCTTCGGCTGACACGACGGTCAGTAAACCTAAGCCGAAAACCGGCAAGGAGGATGGGCGAAGCAGAAGAGGGAAAAGGGATGAAGACGCAGCTTATTTCCGGTACCACTTTGCAGATAAAAAGGCGGGCGATTATGCTGACAGCTACGATATGGCCGAATTCCTGTATCGTCTACATTTCCTTGCGCAGCTCAACCAAGTGGGCATCAACATTGGTACGCCGTTCGGCTACCTGGTGGCGGGAATTGTGGCATTTCTTTTTCTCTTTGCATTAATCACGGGCTTGCTGCTGCATTGGGACAAAATTAAGTCCAATTTCTTCCTTTTCAGGCCAATGGGCAAATGGAAGACGGTCTGGACCGATATGCATACGACGCTAGGTGTCATCGGCTTTCCTTTTCAGTTGGTATTTGCTGTAACGGGGGTTGTTCTAATTGTGAATTATGTGCTGCTTATGCCTTTTGCCTCGCTGCTCTACAATGGCGATAGTGATAAATTGTATGAAAGCCTTCAGTACAACAAGGTTGTTAAAGTGGATTATACTTACAAGCCCATCAGCGGCGCATTCGATATGGACGCATTCGTTGGGAAATGGCAGAAGGAGTGGAAGGATGCGAAAATCTCGCGCATCTACATCCGCAATTATATGGACGAAAGCATGCAGGTCAGTCTCGAAGGGCAGCCGAATCCGGAAGCGAACTTCGCTGGCTCGGGCTATGTGACTGTGAATATCGGCACCGGAAAGGTGCTTGAACATAAATCGCCGAACAACGGCGGGAACTATATCGACGGCGTCAAGAGCCTTTTGTACCACCTGCATTTCGGAGATTTTGGTGGCAAGCCGCTACGGATCATCTTCTTTTTGTTGGGTTTAATGGGGTGCGCCGTCATCGTCTCGGGCATCATGATCTGGTTGGTCGCGCGCGACAAAGTCGCTACCGAACTCCGCAAGCGCCGGTTCAACTTCTGGGCGAGTAACTTCTTCCTGGCGGCTTGTCTGAGTATGCTGCCGGTAACGGCTTTTACATTCATTATGGTCAAAATGCTCGACCAGGTCGACCAGGGTGTCATTTACCGGACCTATTTTTACAGCTGGCTCGTGCTGGGTATTTACCTGATGGTCCTCCGCAACCTGCCCCGCATGAACCGTCATACACTGATATTGTCGGCCGTGCTTTGCCTCGGTGTGCCTATCGCCAACGGCATTTCGACCGGCTTGTGGATGTGGACTACCTGGCAAAAGGGTGCATTTGACATTCTTTTCATCGACGCGCTGTTTCTTACCCTTGCGGGCTCGTGCGCGTATGCGTTTACCCGCGTGCGTACTGAGGCGAAGACATTCAAGGTACTGAGTTTGAGTAAAACGCCTGAAAACGTGTCGAAGCCCAGCGTAGTACGTGAATAACAGGCGTTTCTGCGTAAGCTTCACGCAGCAGGATGCCGCTATCAGTATTTTTTGACGGTTTTATTGCGGTTTACTATTGGTAGTGTGCTTTCACGCACCAGCAGAAAGCACGTCAGTACTCCTCCAAATAGCATATAAGGTGTTACAAAAATTAGCGCAGCCAGGCCGGATGTAAAATACAGGAAACAGGGAAGCACAAGGTCGTTTCAAAATATTGTCCCATATGTTTTGAGGTCATGAATGGAAGCGATTATTTCACGGTGGCTGCACGTTTTTTATAGGTTTGGATTCGGATAAACATCTTCCGAATATGCACCTTCCTATAAACAAGTGTCGCACATGGAAAATCTTCAAAGTTATGCCCTGCGATGGTGGGGGATTGGTGAAAGCCCCCCGGACGCTGACACTAGTGTTTAGGACACCTTAGGCAGGGTATTTTCTCATCCTAAAACTAAGTGTCAAATGAACAACACCCTATCAAAATCCGCTGAGTCCCCGGACTCGCGGCACCTGGCATTGGCCGGGAGGTTGCGGAGTTGCTCACGCAGAGCAGCCCGTCGAATTGGATAGATGACCTTTGGGACATCTACACTGGTTACATGCTAGCGCAACGCGAGTTGGGTTACAATCCGCGCGCGGCCGACATTTTATATCATTCAAGGAGCTGGTGTTTTTCTTCCAGCGTGTTGAGGGGATGAAGGGGTGACTCTCCCCGTATACAAGTAAAAGCCAGGCAACCATTGCGATTGCCTGGCTTTTAGCTTATTGTCGGGCCAGTACTGGCTTTCGTTCAATTTGTTGTTACATCCCTCCGGGATTTTCAAAACGAGAAATGCATTGTTTTTCTACCGATGTTACGTGTCTGACGGCAATTGGTCGCAACATAAAATCTCCTGGTATTCTTCTACCAATGTCACATGCCTGACGGCACTTTGTCCGCAATGTAAAATCGCGGCGGCAGTGTGTTACCAACACTGCATGTAGGACTGAACCATCCGAGCAGAAATGCCAAATCGCGTTAGCGATGTAATATTGGTAGCAACCAAATTTGGAACGGTCCGAGAATGCCGTAGGCATGCAACAACAGCACATAAGTTGCCCCGCCGACAGTTTCCCAAGCAACTTTAACATTTCATTAACCTTCTTTAACAAGTCCTTTAACAAGCCCAATGCAAAACGTTATAGTTTTGTCGAAATCCTTGATAATCAAAAGAAAAATGAAGAAATGTGTACACCTGTTCGCATTGCTGTTGTTAATGTCCGGCGCATGGTGCAACGGACAAAATATAACGAACCCGCCTAGGTCCGATACCGCGGGGGTAATAAGCGCGCATGGCCCTGAGGCCATTACGCGCAACATTATTCAAGACCGGAAGGGAAATATTTGGATGGCGGCATTTGACGGGATCTTTCGGTATGACGGCAAATCGTTCACGAATGTTACCCGCAAGGTAAATTCCGCCCGCTTCTTTTCCGTTTTGGAGGACAGGAAGGGTAATTTTTGGTTCGGTACGATTGGCTCAGGTGTTTATTATTACGATCCTCAACAGCCGGGTGAAAAGGCTTTTCGGCATTTCACAACCGCGGAGGGGCTAATGGACAACAATGTCCCGCATATCTATGAAGATAAGAACGGTAGTGTCTGGTTCGGTACGCTGAAAGGGCTGAGCCGCTACGATGGGAAACAATTCCGGAATTACAGAGCGAATTGGGGGGCGCCTTTTACGGGTCTGGAAACGGGAGAGCTTCCGCCCGACAACCATGACGACGTGAATTCGATTGTCGAGGACAGAAACGGGAAATTCTGGGTCGGAACCAGGGGAAATGCCCGCGTTTACGATGGAAAAACGTCCTCGATCCTTGTCCATAACGGGCAAACGTTTACGAATGTCCGCACCATTATCGAAGATAGCGGGGGCAATGTATGGCTGGCCGGGCAGGACGGGCTTTGGCGATACGACGGCACTACATTTACCCAAATCACGGACGATTTTGTGGGCTATGTCTATGAAGACCAGAAAGGCAACATCTGGACGAGTTCGGAAAATACGGTAAGTGGTAAATGGGGGATCTCGAGATACGATAAAAAGGCTTTGGCGGACAAAAAGCCGGTTGCCACCAAAATACCGTCCGACTATCAGGCGAATGACCGAATGACTTTCGGGATTCTGGAAGCGAATGATGGAAGCATCTGGTTCGGCTCGCTGGATGGCGTGTATCGTTATGACGGGAAAACTATAAGGGATTTTAAAGGCAAGTAGGGGCATAAACAGGTATCATCCCGCCAAATTTTCAATATCTTGTGCCTGGCTGTATATCAGGTATTATGAAAATCCACATCATGGGCGCCTCTTGTGCGGGGTCGACTACTTTGGGTAATGCATTGTCGGAGAATCTGGGAATTCCGTATTTCGACACAGATGATTTTTTCTGGGAGCGCTCGGCTGTGCCTTACACGGTGCGTAGAGACGCACCTACACGTAGCGCGATGTTGCGCGAGGCCATCTCCGGTTTGGATAGTTATATCGTTGGCGGATCGTTGATCAGCTGGGGGGACGAGTGGCTGTCCATGTTCGATTGGGTGGTGTTTCTCTACGTTCCAAAAGAAATAAGGATGCAGCGCCTGGTCGATCGCGAACTTGAACGGTATGGCGACGCTATTTACACCGATACTGAGCGAAACCAGCTTTTCAGGGAGTTTTATGATTGGGCCGCGAAGTATGACGACCGGGATTTCACCGGCCGCAATGTAGGAATACATGAGGCATGGCTGGGAAGGGTTTCGTGCCGGGTGATGGAGATTCGGGGAGATACTTCGGTAACGGAGCGGGTGGAGAAAGTGAGGGCCGCGATCGGAGAATTGCATGATAAATCGATCGGGCTTTGAAGAGCTTTTTAACCTAAACCCGCCTTTCTTCATTTGAAAACGCATTCGAGGCTTCCTATCAAAACCGAAAGTTTCAATTTCAGCCAGATTGAACGCTACTTCGGTGTCGGATGAACGTCGACGCGCCAGCGTTAGGATTAAGTGCCTGTGAAATTAAGCCAGGAAAACTGGCGACGACCAATGCGACCCGAATTCTGAACCTCAACAGGTTCCCGGCGGAGATTGTAGGGATCAAGGCCAAATGTTGTGGAGCAGCTTGGATTAAGCATATAACTGAGTAAGTCGATAAAGGAAGAATTCAACATTTCGAACTCCTCTGAACTGTGCCCTGAACGCTTTGATCTTTGCATTAAAG